>Ga0209148_1000043_pt1 | contig 461531 bp, 416 predicted proteins | sample AraplaCol_mMF_r2_2_FD_184288 | JGI IMG/M metagenome (GOLD analysis project Ga0209148, IMG submission 184288) | Arabidopsis root microbial communities from North Carolina, USA - plate scrape CL_Col_mMF_r2 (SPAdes) (version 2) | ecosystem: Host-associated > Plants > Roots > Endosphere | place... | reverse complement strand
CTTGTATCGTAAAATCGCGCCCGTCTCAGGAGAACCCATGAAGCGCATCAACCTCACCCGCTACCTGATCGAAGAGCAGCGCGAGCACAACACCATCCCGGCCGAGCTGCGTCTGCTGCTCGAAGTCGTGGCGCGCGCCTGCAAGGCGATCTCACACAGCGTCAACAAGGGGGCCCTTGCTGGCGTGCTCGGCTCGGCCGGCACCGGCAACGTGCAAGGCGAAACCCAGCAGAAGCTGGACGTGATCGCCAACGAAGTCCTGCTCGAAGCCAACGAATACGGCGGCAACCTGGCCGCCATGGCCTCGGAAGAAATGGAATCGTTCTACGAGATTCCGCACCGCTATCCGAAGGGCGAATACCTGCTGCTGTTCGATCCGCTCGATGGCTCGTCCAACATTGACGTGAACGTGTCGATCGGCACGATCTTCTCGGTGCTGCACATGCCCAAGCCGGGCGAAACCGTGACCGAAGCCGATTTCATGCAGCCCGGCGCCAAGCAGGTCGCTGCCGGCTACGCCGTGTACGGCCCGCAGACCACGCTGGTGCTGACCGTCGGCAACGGCGTGCACATGTTCACGTTGGACCGCGAAGTCGGCAGCTTCATCCTGACCAGCCGCGATGTGAAGATCCCCGCCGACACCAAGGAGTTCGCCATCAACATGTCGAACATGCGCCACTGGGCCCCGCCCGTGCGCCGCTACATCGACGAATGCCTGGCCGGCACCGAAGGCCCGCGCGGCAAGGATTTCAACATGCGCTGGATCGCCTCGATGGTGGCCGACGTGCATCGCATCCTCACGCGCGGCGGCATCTTCATGTATCCGTGGGACAAGCGCGAGCCGGGCAAGGCCGGCAAGCTGCGCCTGATGTACGAAGCCAACCCGATGGCCTTCCTGGTGGAGCAGGCCGGCGGCGCGGCCACCAACGGCCATCAGCGCATTCTCGACATCCAGCCCGAGAAGCTGCACCAGCGTGTCTCCGTCGTCCTCGGCTCCAAGAACGAGGTCGATCGCGTGACGCAGTACCACTTGGAAGCCGAAAAAACGGCGTAACCGCGCCATGTAAGGTCAGTGTTTCAGCGGCTCTTGCAGGGCGACAAAAAGTTCTGTTAGAATCGCTGTTTCCGACGCCGCTGTAGCTCAGTCGGTAGAGCAGCGCATTCGTAATGCGAAGGTCACCAGTTCGATTCCGGTCAGCGGCACCAGAATTCAAAAAGCCCAGTCTTCATCGACTGGGCTTTTTGCTTTTGGCGTTCAGCAGCGATCAGGCGGCCGGAATACGCAGCTTCTGTCCCGGATAAATCTTGTCCGGATTCGACAGCATCGGCTTGTTCGCCTCGAAAATCGCCGGGTACTTGTTGGCATCGCCATAGAACTTCTTGGCGATGGCGGACAGCGTGTCGCCGCGCTCAACGGTGTGCCACTGCGACTCTTCCGATTCGGTATTCACCGACATCTGGTCATCGACCGACTTGATCCCTTCGACATTACCGCAGCACAGGATGATCTTCTCGCGCGTGGCCTGGTCTGGCGCCACGCCGAACACCTTGGCGGCATCGCCCTCCACCTGCACAGACAATGCCGTGGCGCTCAGGCCTTGCTGGGCGATGTAGTCCTGAATCGCCTGGCCCTTGGCATCGTCAGCGGCCTTCGCGGCGTCGGCATCGGCGGATGCATCGGCCGGAGCGGCGGCAGCGTTGCCGTGGAACAGCTTCTCGCCAGCCTCTTTGATGAAATCAAAAAAACCCATAACGACCTCCATAAGTACACAACGGGGAACGGGAAATCAGCAGGCACAAGACAGCCGGGGTGCGCCCTCCGCCGCAGTGTAGCTGCTCACATGCAATGTCTCCATGACATGCGCCGACAAATGCAAACTTTGCGGCCACCGGCATGCTGCAGCGCAACAAGATCGCTGGCACAATGGTCTCATGCTGAAACACTTGCGATACGCCGGTGAGGCAAGCACCATCGCTCTCATCCGGGCTACTTGCTGCTGCCAATGAACCGCATCTGGATGAAATCCATTTCCCGGCTGGTCGACGCGCTCACCACGCCGGGCTTTGGCCGCCAGACGTGGCCGCCAAAGCCCGTCCGCCCCGCCAAACCCAACGCGCGCCGAGAGGCCGGGCGCCGCATCCACGCTACGCCCACCGAAGGCACCTTCGCACGCGAGCAATTCATCTACGAACCAGAATCGCCTGCCATCGTGGCGCGCCGGCCGGAGTATTGGCTTTACACGCCACCGCTACGCGGCAGCAAGCCCCCGGCGCTGATGGTAATGCTGCATGGCTGCAAGCAATCCGCCGAGGTGCTGGCCCATGGCACGCGCATGAATGCGTTGGCCGATCGCGAGGGTTTTCTGGTGCTGTATCCGGAGCAACCGCGCCGCGCGCATCCGCAATGCTGCTGGCATTGGTATGACCCGGAACACGTCGGCGCACGCGAGGCCGACGGCATTGCACAGTTGATCGCGCAAACGCTAGCGCAGACCGGCGCGGACCCGTCGCGCGTCTATCTGGCCGGGCTGTCTGCCGGCGCCGGCTTGGCAGGCTTGATGGCGTTGCGGCATCCGAACCTCTTCGCCGCGCTGGCGTTGCACTCGGGGCCGGCGTTGGGCGTTGCACGTACAGCGGCTTCCGCGCTGAACCTGATGCGCCGTGGCGCGCGCGTGGACCCGCTTGAAGCACTGTCCACCTTGGTGAACGTGCCCACCTACCCTGGCATGCCGACGATGATCCTGCACGGTCTGCGAGACGAAGCCGTCAACCCGGCCAATCAGGCACAGTTGGCGGCACAGTTCCGTGCGCTGAATCATCTGAGCGATGCGCCGGGCATGTCGCGCGAAACCTCACGTGGCGAAGGCTTCGTACTGCGCAATGACATGCGCGATGGCGACTGCGTCGTCAGCCTGTGCCAACTCACCGCGACCGGCCATGCCTGGAGTGGCGGGGACCCACGCTACGCCTTCCATGCTGCAGGCCCAGACGCGACCTGGCTGTGGTGGCAATTCGCGCGGCGCCACGCGCGCGACACTGCGCTGGCCGCGTAGGCGACCCTACAGATCTACAGATCGATGGAGCGCTGCATAGTCTCGCGCCCGAGCAGCTCATCGATCAAACCGTAGCCACGCGAAAGGCCCGCATCCTCCGCCGCCTCACGCGTTGGCAAGGGGCGCTCGTCGTGTGAATGCGCAACGAGTGTCTCGACGGCTGTCGGGTCCGCGCCCGACTCGCAGATCCGCACAACGAAGTCCCACTGCGTCGGCGCCGATGCACCCGTGCCCGCTTTGCGCTCTGCACGCGGGATTGCCAACACGTAGACGTCGAAATCCTTGTACAGCTCGGTGCGCCAGTTTGATTCCACGGTCATGCCGCCTCCGACGAGCGCGTCGACATGGCGAGCGCGCCCGCAAAAAACAGGCCGACGCATGGTCGGCCTGTCGTTACAGCATTAGCATTCACCCTTCTTGGCGTGGCCCGGAGGGCAGTGGTAGCGTCCGCGGTCATCTCCGTCATGATCGCGGCCATGCCAGCGGCGGTCGTCGCCACGGTCCCAGCCACCTTCGTGCATTTGCCAGCCACGCGGGCCTTGCTCCCAACGCGGCTCGCGCCAGTGGTAGCCCGGACGGCCGTGCTCGCGATAACCGGGGCGCCAGACATAGCGACCATCGCGCCATTGCCAGAAACCCGGCACCCACACGTAGCCCGGCTCCAGCACCGGAACCGGCTCATACTGCGGCGGCGGCGGCGCGTACGTTGGGCCGATCTGTACGCCAATCGACACCTGTGCCTGCGCAGGCAAGGCAATCGTGCCTGCCACACCCGCAGCGGCAAGACTCGCGGCGAGAATCCATGCGTTCTTTTTCATGTGGGTCCTCCTTCAACTTTCCAATGCAACTGCGCTTGATTGGATCGTAGCATCGGCCACACCACTTGCCTGTAGGGTGTTACGCGGCGTTACCTCCGTTACGGGACGCCGACAATGTGTTCACGTTTGCGTGATGTTTTGGGGGCGAGCCTCCCCCAGCCATGCGCAAAATGCTTGCACCACCTCATCGCCAAGATTGCGTACCGGGCAGTACCAGTAGTAGCTGCGCGCGACCAGCGCCAGGTCCGGAAACGGCGCCACCAGACGCCCCTCCTCCAAGTCGTCGGCGATAAGCGCTGACGGCCCCATCGCCACACCAAGCCCATCGATGGCTGCCTGGATCGACAGGTAAAAGTGTTCGAAGGTAAGCGCATGCGCAGGCCGCAGATTGGGCACGCCGGCCAGCACGAGCCAGCTTGGCCAGACCGAGGGCAAGGTGTCTGAATGCAGCAGCGTGTGATGACGCAAATCCGCCGGCGTTGAGAGCGGCAAGCGCTCCAGCAGCGCGGGGCTGCACACCGGAAAGCGACTTTCGTCCAGAAAGCGCCCCGACTGAAAATCCGCGTGGATTTCCGGCCCGCCACGGATGATCACGTCAAAGTTGTCGGGCAGACGCTCGATCTCTTCGGTGGACGTTGTAAGGCGAACCTCCACACGCGGAAAGCGCCTCTGAAACGTCGACAGACGCGGAATCAGCCATCGCATCGTAAAGGTCGGGATGCTGTTGACGCGCAGGATGCGCACCGCATCCCGATCACGCAACGATTGGCTCGCCGCGCTGATGCGGTCGAGCGCCACACCGATCTGCGACAGATAGCGCTGGCCGGCATCCGTCAACTCCACACGCCGGTTCAACCGACGGAACAGTGGCACGCCCAGCCAGGCCTCCAGCATCTGGATCTGCCGGCTGATGGCGCCGTGGGTCACGCTCAACTCTTCGCCCGCGCGCGTAAAGCTGAGATGGCGCGCCGCCGATTCAAAAGCACGCACCGCGTTCAACGGGGGCAACTTCCGCATTTCGTGTGAGTTTTTTGCACCGATCGGGTCAGTATATATCGATTGTTGATCACAACTGGCCGCGCTACGCTGGCGTCTTCCTGCTCCCGCCTACGCGCGTCGGGTGAGGAAAATCGACTTGAACTTTGCTCGCCGCCCACCGTGACTCCCGCCGTCATCGCTCTGGTGCTCTGCGCCGCGCTGCTCCACGCCTCTTGGAATGCATTACTGAAAAGCGACTCGGATCGTCTGCGCGCCATTACGTTGATGACGCTGGCTTCTGGCGTCGCCGCGATACCGATGGCGATAGCGTTGCCGTTTCCCGCACCGGCCGCGTGGCCGTATGTGGCGCTGTCCGCTGTGCTGCACGTCGGCTACAACGTGTTTCTCGCGCGGGCGTATCGGTTTGGCGAGTTTGGGCAGGTGTACCCGATCGCACGTGGATCATCGCCCTTGCTCGTGACGATGGGCGCAGCAGTGTTCGCCGGGGAAATGCCGGGCACCGTTGCGCTCGCGGGTGTCGTGCTGGTAAGCGGCGGCATTCTCAGCTTGGCGCGCGGCCGCAAGGCAGACCTCGGATCCACGCTGGCGGCGCTCACCACCGGCGTGTTCATCGCGTGCTACACGGTGTGCGATGGCATCGGCGCACGGGCGGCCGGCAACGCCAACGCGTATTCCGCGTGGCTGTTCATGCTCGACGGGCTGCCGATGGTACTGCTCTATCGCGTATGGAAGGGCCCGCTGAATATCGACGTGCGTGATGCCAATACGCTCAAGACGTTCGGCGGCGGCGTGGTCTCCCTTGTCGCATACGGCATCGTCATCTGGGCCGTGACGTTCGCGCCCATGGGGCCGGTATCGGCCCTGCGCGAAACATCGGTCGTCTTTGCCGCGCTGCTCGGCCGGCTGTTTCTGAAGGAGTCGCTCACGGCGCGACGCTTGTCCGCATGCTCGGTGATCGCCTTCGGCGCCTACTGCCTTGGGCATCCCGCGTGAGCATCGCACTCACGCATTGCGCAGCGGATATTTGACGTCCAGGATGTCGATCTGCTCGACGCCCGTGGGCGTGCGCAGCGGCACCGTATCGCCCTCGCGCGCCTTGATGAGCGCACGCGCAATCGGCGAGATCCAGCTCACGTGCCCGATATCCAGATCGACCTCGTCCATGCCGACGATGGTGATGGTGGTTTCTTCGCCATCCTGATTGGCATAAGTGACAGTCGCACCGAAGAAGATCTGATCGTTGTCGCCCTGCAGGCTGGCATCGACCACTTCCGCTTTTTCGATGCGGCGCGTGAGAAAGCGGATGCGACGGTCGATCTCGCGCAGGCGCTTCTTGCCGTAGAGGTAGTCACCGTTCTCGGAGCGGTCACCATTTGATGCGGCCCACGACACGATGCCCACCACCTCGGGGCGCTCGGTGTCGATCAGGTGCATCAGCTCAGTGCGCAGGCGTTCATAGCCCGCGGGCGTGATGTAGTTCTTGGAGCCTGGTGGCAAGGGCGCGGCGCCCTCGGGCAGGTCGTCTTCGTCATCGCCGGCATCTTCCCGGACGAAAGCTTTGTTCATGATGCAACCAACGGACAGACACAGTGGGTCGGGGCTCCATTATAGAAAGTCGGCCCCATCGACGTCCGCAGCCAAGAAAAGTGAAGAAGGGGGTTCACAAGGTCGGAAAACTCTGTATAATCTCATTTCTCGGTTGCGGCTGTAGCTCAGTTGGATAGAGTACTTGGCTACGAACCAAGGGGTCGTGGGTTCGAATCCTGCCAGCCGCGCCAACCTAATCAGTACAAAAAGGGCTTCCAGAAATGGAAGCCCTTTTTGTTTGTCCGCTCGCCCGGCACTTCTCTGCAGCTAGCCGCCCAGGAGCGCGAGACCTCGCCAAAACGAGGCGAAGACGAGCGAGAATAACGAGCTTCAGCTTCCCAGCGAAATATATGTTGCAGTGCGTGATTCGCACGCAAATCACGTGTATAATCGCGCTCCTTCGGTTGCGGCTGTAGCTCAGTTGGATAGAGTACTTGGCTACGAACCAAGGGGTCGTGGGTTCGAATCCTGCCAGCCGCGCCAACCTGATCCGTATGAGAAGGGCTTCCAGAAATGGAAGCCCTTTTCTTTTACCCCGCCCGCCTTGCGCGCTTGGGCCACCACCAAAAAAGGCGAAGCCCGATGGCCTCGCCTTCTTTTGTTGGTCGCCGCGCGTCACTCGCCGCCGCGATCCCGAGCGATGCGAATCACATCGGGGTTGCGACGCAGCGCGCGCATCACGTCGGCCAAGTGCGCGCGGTCATGCACTTGGATCAGGAAGGTCATGTACGTCGCCTCTTGAGCACCCTCCTGCTCCATCGACACGTGTGCCACGTTGGCATCGGCCGAAGTCAGGTCCGCGGCCACGCGCGCAAGAATGCCCTTGGTATTGCGCACCAGCACCTTGATCGACACGTCGAACGCGCGTGTCGTGTGCTCGGCCCACATCACATCGATCCAGTGCTCCGGATCCTTGCCGTGCAAGCGCTTGGCGACACGGCATTCCTGCACGTGAATCTGCAGCCCCTCTCCCTTGCCGATATAGCCGACGATGGGGTCACCCGGAATCGGCCGGCAACACGGTGAGAACACCATCGCCATGCCCTCGTCGCCGCTCACGGTGACTGCGGGGGCCTCTTCACCCGTGAAGGCATGCACGGCTGCCATGAGGGCTTCATCACCTTCGTGCGCGCCCTCTTGCAGGATGATCTCGATGCGGCGCGCGACCACTGCGGCCACACGGCGGCCGAGCGCCAAGTCTGCAAAGACATCTTCGCGCGCCTTGTTGCCCGTCCACTGCACAATGCGCTCCCACACCTGCGCGGACACCGCCTTCATGTCGATGCCCAGTTGGCGCAGCGCCTGCTCCAGCAGACGCTCGCCAAGCTGGATGGCCTCGTCGAGCTTGGCCGTCTTGAGGAAATGGCGGATGGCCGCACGCGCCTTGCCGGTACGCACAAACGTGAGCCACGCCGGGTTCGGCTTGGAGTACGGCGCCGTCACCACTTCGACGATGTCGCCGTTCTTCAACTCCGTGCGCAGCGGCAGCAGTTCGTTGTTGATCTTCACGGCCACGCACTGGTTGCCCAGATCACTGTGTACGGCGTAGGCAAAATCCAACGCCGTAGCGCCACGCGGCAACGCGCGGATCTCACCCTTGGGCGTGAACACATAGACCGCGTCCGGGAACAAGTCGATCTTGACGTGCTCCAGAAACTCCTGCGAATCGCCCGTCTGGCTCTGGATGTCGAGCAGCGACTGCAGCCACTGATGCGCCTGCTGCTGCGCGCGATCCGGTTCGTCCTGATGCTGCTTGTACATCCAGTGCGCAGCCACGCCGGCCTCGGCAATCTGGTTCATCTCGCGCGTGCGAATCTGAAACTCCACCGGCGTGCCGAACGGCCCCACCAGCGTCGTATGCAGCGACTGATACCCATTGATCTTCGGGATGGCGATGTAGTCCTTGAACTTGCCGGGCATCGGCTTGTACAAGCTGTGCAGCGCGCCGACCGTCATGTAGCACTGCATCTGCGTGTCGACCACCACGCGAAAGCCATACACGTCCAGCACTTGCGAGAACGACAGCTGCTTGTCGTGCATCTTGCGGTAGATGCTGTAGAGCGTCTTTTCTCGCCCCGTCATTTCGGCGGGAATGCCAGCGTCCGTCAGCGCCCGTTGCGCCGTCTCCAGAATGCGGCTCACGACTTCACGCCGATTGCCGCGCGCGGCTTTCACGGCTTTCTCAAGCGTGGCATACCGGAACGGCGAGCCGATACGGAAGCTCAACTCCTGCAACTCGCGGTACGTCGTGTTGAGGCCAAGACGGTGCGCGATCGGCGCGTAGATCTCCATCGTCTCGCCGGCGATGCGGCGGCGCTTCTCGGGCGGCACGTGGTCGAGCGTGCGCATGTTGTGCGTGCGGTCGGCCAGTTTGACGAGAATCACGCGCACATCGCGCGCCATCGCGAGCAGCATCTTGCGGAAGCTCTCCGCCTGTGCCTGCTCGCGGCTCTGGAATTCGAGCTTGTCCAGCTTGGTCAGACCGTCGACGAGTTCAGCGACCTTGGGGCCGAATTTCTCCGCCAGCTCGCTCTTGGTCACGCCCTGGTCTTCGATTACGTCATGCAGCAGCGCCGCCATGATCGATTGCACATCCAGCTTCCAACCCGCGCAGATCTCTGCCACGGCCACCGGGTGCGTGATGTACGGCTCGCCGCTCTGGCGATACTGGCCGAGGTGCGCCTCGTCGGAAAAGTGGAACGCCTCTTTCACCAGCTTCAGATCAGCCGGCTTCAGGTACGACAGCTTCTCGGTTAGCCCCGAAATGGAAACAACCTGCTGGCGCGGCGGCGTGGCCGGCTGCGAAGTCGGTCCAAACAGATGCCGGTAGGTCTGCTCCAGCACCGCGTCGATGAACAGCGTGTCGGCCGCCTCGGGTTTGGCTGCCGGGGCGACAACCTCAGCGGTGACTCCCTTTGGCGACTTTGGCGGCAGTGCTGCCCGCTCCCCGACCAGATCGGCACCACGCGGGTCGGGCAAATTCGGCGCACCAGTACGTGGCGACGCAGGGCCGGAAGCGGATGTCGGCATGGAAACGATGGATGCGGTGGGGGAAACAGACTGCGGCGTGGAGGCACCGCCCTCGCCCAGTGCAGGATCAGACGACCCCGCAGGCGACTCCACCGGCGGCACGTTGTGGTCGTGTGCGGCGGAGTGCTGTGTCCTGGGCGAAGAAGAAGCGGGCGAGGTAGGCATGCCGGGGTCTCGTGCAATCGCGGTCGATGGCCGCGATCAGTCGCCAGGGCAGCGTACCACGCCAGTCAATGCAATCTGCTCAGGACGGAACCTTCTTGAGCATTTCAATGCCGACCTGGCCGGATGCGATCTCGCGCAATGCGGTCACGGTCGGCTTGTCCTTGGCATCGACCTTGGGCGTGTGGCCCTGCACCAACTGACGCGCGCGATACGTTGCGGCCAGCGCCAATTCGAAGCGATTCGGAATCTGTTTCAAGCAATCTTCGACGGTAATACGCGCCATGAAAACTCCACCTGGTGGCAAATCTTGTTGATGTCGGTATTTTAGCAGCAGCGCAGCACTCGGCCCTCAAAGCCCATCGGCGTGGGCGCTACCATACTTTTGCAATCGCGCCGGAAAACACGATTGCGCTACACCTGCTTAGTGAATACCCAACTCCACGAAAAGCTCGCCGTGGCGCGCTTTCTGGGCACCAAAGCGCAGTCGCGTGGCCTGCACAACCGTGCGCAGTTCAGCCAGCGCGGTGTTGAAGTCTTCGTTGATGATGACGTAGTCGGCCTCAGGCGCGTGCGCCATCTCGGAGCCGGCCGCCAGCAGGCGACGCACGATCACGTTGGGCTCATCCTGACCGCGCTTCTTCAGGCGCTCTTCGAGGGCTGGGAGCGACGGCGGCAGGATGAAAATTTCCACCGCATTGGCAAAGCGCTGGTGCACTTGCTGCGCACCCTGCCAGTCGATCTCCAGCAGCACGTCGGTGCCGGCGCGCATTTGTTCTTCGATCCACACGCGCGAAGTGGCGTAGTAGTTGCCGTGCACTTCGGCCCATTCAAGAAACTCGCCGCGGTCACGGCAGGCCTTGAACTCATCGACGGTCATGAAGTTGTATTCGCGGCCGTGCTGTTCGCCGGGGCGCGGCTTGCGCGTGGTGGCCGACACCGACAGCCGGATCGTCGAATCCTGCGCGAGCAGCGCATTCACCAGCGTCGATTTGCCGGCGCCGGACGGTGCCACGACCATGAACAGGCTGCCGGGGAAATGATTCTCGATGGGCGTATCGACCGCAGAGTGCGCTTGAGAGGTTGGCATGTTGTCGTTCTAGGGAGTTATTCGAGATTCTGGACTTGCTCGCGCATCTGCTCGATCAGCAGTTTGAGTTCCATCGACGCGTCGGCCAGCTCCTTGGCGGCGGCCTTGGAGCCGAGCGTGTTCGCCTCGCGGTTGAGCTCTTGCATCATGAAGTCCAGGCGCTTACCGATCTGGCCGCCCTTTTCCAGGATGTGGCGCGTCTCGCGCAGGTGCGCTTGCAGTCGCGATAGTTCTTCGGCGATGTCGATGCGGATGCCGTACACCGTGGCTTCCTGGCGGATGCGTTCGGACAGTTCATCGCGCGTCAGCGCCGGCGTGCCATCGGGCGCCGCCAGGCCAAACGCATCGCGCAGGCGCTCGGTCAGCTTGTCTTGGTGCTGCTGGATCAGCGCCGGCACCATCGGCGTCAGCTGGTCGACGATGGCGAGCATGGCGTCCACGCGGTCGAGCAGCATGGCCTTGAGCGCATCGCCCTCACGGCGGCGCGATTCCAGAAGTTGCTTGAGCGCCTCTTTGGCTGCGTCGACCACAGCGTCCCGCAGGGCATCTTGCGTGAGCTGGGGCTCCGCCAGTACGCCAGGCCAGCGCAGGATTTCGCCCATGCGCAGGGAGCCCGAAGCTGGCAGATAGCGCGTCACCTCCTGCTCTAGCTTGGCCAACTGTTGCAACACGCCGACATTGAGCGCAGCAACATCGCTGGCGGCTTCCTGGCGTTGCAGGTTGATCCGGCACTCCAGCTTGCCGCGCGACAGTGCGCCCATCAGCATCTCGCGCAGGGCTGGCTCGAAAGCGCGGCACTCTTCCGGCGCGCGGAACAGCAAATCCAGGAAACGCGAATTGACGGTGCGGAACTCGACCGACACGGTGGCGACGTTTCCGCTGGGGGCGCCGTGGGCGTCGGTAAAGGCTGCCTGGCGTGTGGCAACGCCGTAGCCGGTCATGCTGTGGATCATGGACGTGGTGTGTTTTTGGTCGAATCAGGGAATCCGGCGTCGGTTTTAACGCCCGGAATTGGCGGGGAATCCCCCACCTTTTTTCGGTTTACAACGTGTGGACTGGTCAGGGAGAATCCGACTGCTATTTCGCCACACAAACCCATGACAGAGTCAAAAGGCTCAGGACAGCCACGCAGCGCCCCATTACCGGTCGGCACCCTGCTGTCCAATTACCGTATTGTAAAGAAGTTGGCCAGCGGGGGGTTCAGCTTCGTCTATCTCGCCACCGACGAACATGGGACGCCGGTGGCCGTGAAGGAATATCTGCCGTCTTCGCTGGCCCGTCGCGCGCCAGGCGAGTTGATTCCGGTCGTGCCCGAAGAAAGCGCGAGCGCATTCCGCCTCGGGCTCAAATACTTCTTTGAAGAAGGCCGATCGCTGGCCAAGATTTCCCACCCTGCCATCGTGCGCGTGCTCAATTTCTTCCGGGAAAACGGCACCGTCTATATGGTGATGACGTATGAGCAGGGCAAAACGCTGCAGGAGCACATCCTCAACGCCCGCCAGCAAGGCAAGCTCAAGATGCTGCGCGAGCGCTTTATCCGCCAGGTCTTCCATGACCTGATGAGCGGCCTGCGCGAAGTCCACATCCACAAGCTGCTGCACCTCGACATCAAGCCGGGCAACATCTACCTGCGCGAAGACCATTCGCCGATCCTGCTCGACTTTGGCGCCGCACGGCAGACGCTCACCGCCGAGGCCTCGCGCTTCCAGCCGATGTACACGCCAGGCTTTGCCGCGCCCGAGTTGTATCGCAAGCACAACGAGCTGGGCCCGTGGACGGACATTTACAGCATCGGCGCCACGATCTATGCCTGTATGGCCGGCACACCGCCGCAAGAAGCCACCCAGCGCGAAAAAGAAGACAAGCTGGAAGAAGGCCTGGAGCGCCTGCGCAAGGCCTACACAGCCAGCCTGATCGATCTGGTGGGTTGGTGCCTGAAGATGAAGCCGGAGGAACGCCCGCAAAGCGTGTTCCGCCTGCAAAAGGTGCTGCGCGAAGAAAGCAACGCATTGACCGAGCTGCAAGCCCTGACGGCGGTCACGCAGGGCGGCCCCATCCCCGAAGAAAAAGAGGCGCTGACGACGCGTTTCATGAGCCTGTTGCGCCGTCGGGACAACTGACATCCGGGCCGGGGGAGTATGATTCCCAAGCGGTGGGCACGCGGTAACGGGACCAGCGGCCACACCGTTCTCCATTCCCGAATTCTCTTTCGCTGCAATGCGCTTCTCGGTTTATCAAGAAAGCAAAAAAGGCGCGCGACGCGTCAACCAGGACCGCATGGGGTACTGCTTCACGCGCGATGCCATGTTGATGGTGCTGTGCGATGGCCTGGGCGGACACTCGCTGGGCGAAGTGGCGGCCCAGCAGGCGCTGCAAACCATGGCGCGCCAGTTCCAGCGCCACGCGCGTCCGTCGATCCGCAACCCGCGTGATTTCCTGCACGAAAGCATCATGCTCGCGCACCGCGACATCCATCGCTATGCCGAAACCAACGGCCTGCCGGATGCACCGCGCACCACCATCGTCTGCGCGCTGGCCCAGCGGGGCTCGCTGCACTGGGCCCACGCGGGCGATTCGCGCATGTACCTGATGCGCAAGGGCGAACTGGTGACGCGCACGCGCGATCACTCCAAGATCGAAAACCTGCTGCAGCAGAACCGCGTGCTGCCAATGCAGGTGGCTCACCACGCCGAGCGCAACAAGATCTACAACTGCCTGGGTTCGCCCAACCTGCCGCTGATCGACATCGGCGGGCCGGTAGACCTGGAGCCGGGCGACGTTGCCATGCTGTGCTCCGACGGCCTGTGGGGCAGCGTGCAGGAAGACGAATTGATCGACACCTGCACGAGCTTCTCGGTTACGCAGGCGATTCCGGAACTGATCGCCCGTGCGCTGCGCAATGCCGGTGACACCGCCGACAACACCACCGCCATCGCCATGATGTGGGAGCTGGATGCGGTGACCACCACGCAGGATTCGGTGCAGACCGATACCCTGCCGCTGAACGCGTTCACCACGTCCATCCTAGACGCACCACAAAGCGAATCGGGGCTGATGTCGGAAGAGGAAATCGAGCGCTCTATCGCCGAGATCCGCGCCGCCATCGACAAGACCAGCAACCTGACGCGCTAAGCTTCGTCACACTGCCCTCACCGGCTCGCCCTGCCCGCATCACCCTGGCAGCGCGGGCCGGTATCATGTCGGGTTATCCGTTTTCTTAAGCGAGCCCCACATGCGTCCTAGCGGCCGTCAGCCCGACCAACTCCGTCCTGTCACCCTCACCCGCCACTTCACGCGCCACGCCGAAGGCTCAGTGCTGGTGTGCTTTGGCGACACGCAAGTGCTCTGCACGGCAAGCGTCCTACCCAAGGTGCCGCCTCACAAAAAAGGCAGCGGCGAAGGCTGGGTGACAGCCGAATACGGCATGCTGCCGCGCTCCACGCACACACGCTCCGATCGCGAAGCCGCACGCGGCAAGCAAACTGGCCGCACGCAGGAAATCCAGCGCCTGATCGGCCGCGCGATGCGCTCGGTGTTCGATCTGGCGGCGCTGGGCGAATACACCATTCACCTGGATTGCGACGTGCTCCAGGCCGACGGCGGCACGCGCACGGCCAGCATTACGGGTGCGTTCGTCGCGGCCCATGACGCCATCACCGTCATGCGCGAAAAGGGTTTGCTGGCCGTGGATGCCGAGCCGATTCGCGACTTCGTCGCCGCCGTGTCTGTGGGCGTGGTCGATGGCGTGCCGGTGCTGGATTTGGACTATCCGGAAGACTCCGCCTGCGACACCGATATGAACGTCGTCATGACTGGCGCGGGCGGCTTTGTGGAAGTGCAAGGTACCGCCGAGGGCACGCCCTTCACGCGCGCTGAAATGGATGCGCTGCTTGGGCTCGCCGACCAGGGCATCCGTGAGCTGATCGGCCTGCAGAAGCAAGCGCTGGGGCTGTAATGCGCAAGATTGTTCTCGCCTCCAACAACGCCGGCAAGCTGACGGAGTTCAATGCGCTGTTGGCCCCGCTCGGATTCGATGTAACGCCGCAGGGCGAGCTGGGCATTCCCGAGGCGGAGGAGCCCTACGCGACCTTCGTCGAAAACGCGCTCACCAAGGCGCGCCATGCCAGTCGCGCTTCCGGATTGCCTGCGTTGGCGGATGATTCGGGCATCTGTGTGCACGCGCTGGGCGGTGCGCCCGGCGTGTACTCGGCGCGCTACGCGCAACTGGCCGGCGAAGAGAAATCGGACGCCGCCAACAACGCCCGCCTCGTGCGCGAACTGGCTGGCAAGGCCGATCGCGGTGCGCACTATGTTTGCGTGCTGGTGTACGTGCGCCATGCGGATGATCCGCAACCCATCATTGCCGAGGGCAACTGGTTCGGCCAGGTGATCGACACACCGCGTGGCGACGGCGGTTTCGGCTACGACCCATACTTCCTGCTCCCTGACCTCGGCAAGACCGCCGCCGAGCTGTCCAAAGCCGAAAAGAACGGCGTGAGCCATCGCGCACAAGCGCTTACGCAACTGGTCGAGCGGTTGCGCCTGTTTGAAAACGCCTGAGTTTCGATGATCCCGATTCACCCTGCCGGCGCCAGCAAGACGCCCTCCGCAACCCCAGCAGAGACTGGCGACAAGGTCACCTCCGTCTTCCTGCAGCCGGGCAAGATCAGCCTGCCGGCCTCGCCGCCGCTGTCGTTGTACGTGCATGTGCCGTGGTGCGTGCGCAAGTGCCCGTATTGCGATTTCAACTCGCATGCGGAACCCGACCAGGGCATTCCGGAAGAACGTTTTCTCGCGGCCGTGCGGCAGGATCTGGAAGCCGCGCTGCCGATGGTGTGGGGCCGGCATGTGCATACGATCTTCATCGGTGGCGGCACGCCGAGCCTGTTGTCTGCGCAGGGGCTAGACCGGCTGCTGTCGGATATCCGCATGCTGCTGCCCGTCGATGCCGATGCCGAGATCACGATGGAAGCGAACCCCGGCACATTCGAAGCCGAGCGTTTCCGCAGCTACCGAGCCAGCGGGGTGAACCGCCTGTCGATCGGCATCCAGAGCTTCAACGACGCGCACTTGCAGGCGCTGGGCCGCATCCACAGTGCAGCCGAAGCGCGTGCCGCCATCGACATCGCCCGTGCGCACTTCGACAACATCAACCTCGACCTGATGTTCGCCCTGCCCGGCCAGACACTCGCTGAGTGCGAGGCTGATGTGGAGGCAGCGCTGTCGTTCGATACCAACCACGTATCGCTGTACCACCTGACACTCGAGCCGAACACGTACTTCGCCAAGTACCCGCCCGCGCTGCCGGATGACGACACGGCGTTTGCGATGCAGGACTGGATTCACGCGCGCCTGGCCGCAGCCGGCTACGAGCATTACGAGGTGTCGGCCTATGCCAAGGCGGGCAAGCGTTGCAAGCACAACCTGAACTACTGGCAATTCGGCGATTACCTTGGCATCGGGCCCGGCGCGCACGGCAAGCTGAGCTTTCCGCACCGGGTCATCCGCGAGATGCGGCACAAGCATCCGGACACCTATCTGCGCCACGCCGAAAGCGCGGGCGGGGCGGAGGTCGTGCAGGAGCAGCGCGAGGTTGATGCCGCCGATTTGCCGTTCGAATTCATGCTCAACGCGCTGCGGCTGACGGAGGGCTTCCCTGTCACGCTATTCCAGGAACGCACCGGCCTGCCGCTGCGCACGATCGAGCGCGAACTCGATGCCGCCGAGCAGCGCGGCTTGCTCACACGTGACCACATCGCGATCCGCCCCACCGAGCTGGGGCAGCGGTTCCTGAATGATTTGCAGGCATTGTTCTTGGCCGACGACGAAAACTGACGGTTACCCAGTGCCAAGTTGCACCGGGTGCCGTTACAATGGCGGTCTTGCTCGCAACGAGCAGCCCAGCAGCACAAGGAAGCGTGGCCGAGTGGTTTAAGGCAGCAGTCTTGAAAACTGCCGATGGGGTGACCCATCCGTGAGTTCGAATCTCACCGCTTCCGCCAGTCTTTCCCGCCCTTCCCCTGCATCAAACCAACGCCCCAAGCAATACATCCGTCCCCTTGCGGGACGCGTCGATGGCACGCGCGGCCGTCTCCCGTAGCGCCGCCTCGTACCGGGCAATCGCCGCATCCAGCCCCACCCGCCCCTGCCGCACCTCACCGAGCGACACCGCCAAGTTGGCCGCATCAACCAGCGCCGTATTCGCGCCGAGGCCACCTGCGGGGCTCATCGCATGAATGGCATCGCCGAGAAACGTCACCCGGCTGCTTGACCAGGGCGCAACAGGCAGCGCCATGCGCACCGGCAGCATGACAGTCGAGGCCATGTCGCCGTGGGCAAACAGCGCGCGCAATCCGTGCGCCCAACCGGCACTCAGCGACGCGAGTCGCGCTTCGGCCGCACCCTCTGTGCCGAGTCGCATGTTTTGCCCGATCACGGCCCAGTACAGATACGGCGTTACGTCACTCAATCCCGCACACAGACTCGCGGGAGACACCGCAAAGCGCATGGCATCGATGATGACGGCCACGCCATCGCCGAAGACGACAGTGGTGTTGCCCGGCAACCGATCGTCAATGCGCGCGAGCGCTGGCGGCGTCAGATACGTTTTGCCGTAGATAACCGAGGCGTCGGTCAATACGGGCGCTGCGTGCGGCAGCCGCTGTGCGCGCACGCTCGAATGCACGCCATCCGCGCCGACCAGTACGTCGGTCACGCATGACGTGCCATCGTCCAATATCACCTCGATACGGCCATCCGCGCGCGGTTGATGGCGAACATGTCCGCGCCCGAAGTGTACGGACCCGCTGATGCCATCGAGCAGCACTTCCCGCAATGTCAGCCGGTGTGCGTTGAGATCGGGGGCCTTGTCGACGTTGCTGTCAGCGTCATTGCGCCACGCATCAACCCAGCGACCCTCTGTCGGGCGAAGGTATGGATCGAACACGTTCACACGGCGCGCCGGCACCGCGCAGGCCTTGCGGAACAACGTGTAGCGAGCGGGCGGTAGGCAGGCCTGGAGAGCGTCTTGGCCATCGGCGTCGATACGGATGCGATAGCCCTGCGGTCGGCTGCTCATGGCTTTGTCGCGCTCGAACACATTGAAAGCGATGCCGCGTCGCCGCAGCCCTTGCCCCAGGCATAGACCACCCAGACCCGCGCCAATGATGGTGACGTGTAGCGGCTCATGCATCGGCTTGCTCCTGCGCAACAGCAGGATCGAGCGCACGCCCGGCGACGGCGAGTGCCTCCTCAAAGCTGGCCACGATCTCCATCGGCAGCTTGAATGCCCGCACGGCAATGGCGACCTCCGCTTGAATTGCCATGCGCCGCGCCGCATTCGGCTCGACATGCACCAGCGCCCGGCAATGTTCAGCCAGCGCCGCCTTGTTCTCCTCGAGCCAGATCGCGCGCAGACGACGGTCTTCGGGCGCCTCGTCTTCGGCTTGCACGCCGTGCAACATCGCGAACGGCTGCTTGCGTGCGAGCAGCGCATCCATCTCCTGCATCCACTGCAGCGCGTACCCTGGCACGCGCGCACCGCTGCGCAGCATCACGATCGGCCACGCCGAAATATCGTAGATGCGGAATCCATCAAACCTTTCTGCCATGGCGTTTCCCCTGGATGACGAAGTGGCAACCGGCGCCCTGTGCACCGTGGGGTCACTATCGCGCGCGCTCGGCAAGACGTGATAACGTGATTTCGACAGAAACTATTGAAAACCCGCCACCATGCAGGCCCACGCCATCCGCGCTGAAGCGCAACAGGTCGTCATGAAGGACTACAGCGACCGAGCCGACGGACCGGAAATCATCGCAGTGCAGGGGAGCGCCAACAGCAACGCCGAGCTGCAACTGGGCACCCGCGAGGTCGGCTGGCATCGCCACGTGCGCGGACAACTGTTTTGCGTGGAAAGCGGGCTGATGCACGTGCGCACGCACCGCGGTTCGTGGTTGATGCCGCCGCATCGGGCAGGCTGGATCCCACCGGGCGAAGTGCATCGCGCCGCGATCAGCGGTGTAATGAGCGGCTGGTTCGTGCTGGTTGCGCCCGAGCAGTGCATCGCGCTGCCCGACCGCCCATGCGTGGTCGGCATCAGCAATGTCATGCGCGCACTCGTGGAACGCGCCGTAACGTGGCCCGAACGCGATCACCTGAGTCCGGAACGCGCGCGCATGGTGGCCGTTCTGCTCGACGAACTGCGCCATGCGCCGCACGAACCGCTGCACTTGCCGCTGCCCACCGACCGACGTCTCGTGCGCATCGCGCAAGGCATCTTCCGCGCGCCCGACGACACGCGAACACTGGACGCCTGGGCGGAGTGGGCCGGCGTATCGCCACGCACCATCAACCGGCTGTTCCTGGCTGAAACGGGCATCGGCTTTGCACAATGGCGACGCCAGGCGCGGCTGGTGCATGCGCTGGAGCGGCTGGCCGCCGGTGAGCCTGTCGCCAACGTGGCGGATGCGCTGGGCTACGCGTCGCCCAGCAACTTCATCGCCATGTTCCGCCAGTACTTTGGCGAATCGCCCGCGCGCTACTTCGGCCGTCGCGAGGCGGCAGGCGCAGCCTCCGCGAATACCACGCGCCCAGCGGGCGGCAAGTATTCAGGGCAAAGCTGATATAGTCGCGTCGGCTCCGATTTCTGACTCCACCGATGTCCTTCGTCTTCCGCCGAACCGTTCTTACGCTCGTCGCCGCGGCTTCTGTTGCGGGCGCCGGGTTGGCTCATGCTCAAACCTCCGCGCCCCAGGCGCCTGCAGCCCCCACAACCGCGTCGGGCGGCACCGTGGCCGAGCTACAGCAATTGCTGGCACAAAAGCGCCTGACGGAGTTGCGCACGACGTACAACGGCGACTACGGCACGAGCCTGCTGCTCGTCAACGAAGACACGACCGCTTACGTAGCGCTGTCGTATCGCAAGGAATTGTGGCGCGTGTACAAGTTCGCGTCCGTGGCACCGGCCGAAGGCGCGTATGAAACGCTGGCACGCCAGACCCGTACGTGGGCCGAAGACGACCTCCGCCGCGCCATCACTGCCGGCCAGAAAGCCCAGCTCGAACGCGAAGCGCAGGCCGCCGAACAGCGTGCCGCATCGCTCGGCCAGGAAGTCCGCATCATGCAGGCCCAGCGCCAGAAGATGCTGACAGAGCAGCAGACCATGCGCCAGGAAACCCAAGCCCTGGACGTCGAGCGCCGCGCCTATCAAGCGCAGGTCGACTCGCTGCAACAGCAGATCCGCCTGCTGGAGAAACAGCTCAACGACCCGCACTGGTCGCCGGCTCCGTAAGTCTTTCTACCTTGTATTCCCCCGCCCCGGCTTGCCGCATAGATGGCAGGCTGGCGGCCGCCTTGTTCGACACAGTTCTCCACGAATTTCGGAGTTGTCTGATCGACTGCCCTCCAATCGACTCCTAGCATTTGGGCTGTTCCTGCAGGTGGCCCAAGCGCCCTCTGCGACTATCAGCGGAGACAGATTTGGATTCCCTCAACTTCACCATCGACGGACACCTTGGCCTGCCGGGCTTCGTGCGTGTGCCTCCCCCCTTCGGGACGCCGCGCGACGCTGTGCGGGCAATCAAGGCCGTGCAGGCTGGTGTATTGGGTAATCCGCCGCCGGAGAAGATGCCAAGCGACGACGGCCGACAAGAGCAATGGCGTCTGCGTTTGACGGTGCTGGCGATCGGCACGGCGTGCACGGTCGCGGCTGCACTGGCTGGCTGGCACACCGGACAGCATCGGCGACCCGTCACGCATATCGATCAGGCCGCTTTGGCTGCCATCGCCCAACCACCCGCGCCGACCGTTGTGCCCGAAAGCCTTCCGGTCGAGACAGCAGAAAACGCTCCGGTGTCAGCAACACAGCCTGCCGCGTTGGCGGACAACCCTCCCGCAATCGCCCCTGCGGCGCCTGCCGTTGCGCAGTCCCCGGTGAAACCAGCCAAGCCACGCACACTCGCACGTGCTGCTGGTCGCACAACGACCGCCACAACCGCGGCTCACCGCGCTGTACCAGCTTACGAAGAGCCGAAGCCCGTCGAAACCTATCGTGCGATGACCGACACGGCGCCGGTCATCTCCAGCTACCTCGCTCCCGGCACATCGGTGCGTATCGAATTGCAGCGCCACACGCGCCTGACGGACTGATCCGTCACACCTCACCACACCACCCCAAACGGGCGACGACTGCTTAATGCAGTTGGCCGCCCGTTTCGCGTATGTCTTGTGCGTTTCGCAGCGTGGTTTCAATGATGATGCGCAGCCCAGCGACCAAGGTGTCGTGCGCCATGCTGGGCTGGCCGGGGTGCTTGGCCGCCTGCGACGGCAGATAGGGTATGTGGACAAACCCGCCGCGCGTCGGCAGCTTTCGACGGGCGATGGCGTGCATCAGCCCATAGAAGACGTGGTTGCAGACGAACGTACCCGCCGTCTGCGACACCGCTGCCGGAATGCCGCCTGCACGCAAGTCACGCACGATGGCCTTGATCGGCAGCGTGGAGAAATACGCGGCCGGCCCATCATGCTCAATGGCGACGTCGATCGGCTGCTTGCCGGCGTTATCGGCAATGCGCGCATCGTCCACGTTGATGGCGATGCGCTCGATCGACATCTCGGCGCGGCCACCGGCTTGGCCTACGGCGATCACCACGTCGGGGTGCAGCGTCTGCAGCAGCTTGCCGAGCACCTTGCTGGATTCACCAAAGACGGTCGGCAACTGGCGCGCAACGATGTCGGCACCCGCGATCCCCTGACCGTCAAGCGTGCGCACCGCTTCCCACGACGGATTGACGGGTTCGTTCTCGAATGGATCAAAACCCGTGACGAGGACGGTAGGCATGACGTTCTCCTGCAGTTGCATCCCACAACAACGATGATAGATGCCCGCCGCGCATCATGCCCAGGCGCTGCAAGGGCCTTACTTGGCCTTGCTGCGCTTGTTCTCGAAGCTCAACAGGATGTCGACTTCTTCCGTGCCCGCGGTGTGCAGCCATTCGCGCGTCAGGCGCTCGCCCAGGCGGCGCATATCGCCCTGCAGGTTCACGTCGGGATTGATCACGCGTACGCCGGTCTTGGCGAGTTCGGCTTCGTCGTGCTCGTAAGTTTGGCGGCTAGATTCCCACCCACGCGCCTCGTAGTCCTTGGCGAGCTTGAGCACCGTCTGCTGCACGGCCGGCGGCAGCTTGGCGAAGCGCGCCTCGTTGACGAACACGGCGTTCTTCGGAATCCACGCATTGACCTTGTAGTAATAGGTCATGCGTTGGCCGGCCTTGGTTTCCAGGCCGGTGGACGGCGAAGTCAGCATCGTATCGATGCGGCCCGCGCCGATGGCCGCGCTCAGGTCAGGTGCCTCCACCTGCACAGGCTGCGCGCCGTACAGTTCGGCGATGCGCTTTTGCGCGGCGTTGTAGGTGCGCAAACGATGGCCCTTCAGGTCGGACAACCGCGCAATTGGCGTTTCGGAATACAGGTTCTGCGGCGGCCAGGGCACGGCGTATAGCAGGCGTAGGCCATTGGCCTTCATCAGCGCCTCAACCTTGCTGCGCGAGGCGTCCCACAGCAGACGGGCATCGTTGTAGCTCGACACCACAAACGGGATCGAATCCACGCCGAATAGCGCGTCGCGCTGGGCCAGCGTGGAAAGCATCACTTCGCCCGCTTCGGCCTTGCCGTCCTTCACGCCGTCGAAGATGGTCGCGGCCTTAAGCAGCGAGCCGTTCGGATACACCTCAAGCTTGAGCCCACCATTAGTGGCGCTATTGACCGCACCGGCGAAAGCTTGCAGGTTTTGCGTATGGAAATTGACGGCCGGGTACGGCGTGGCCACGCGCAACGTTTCTGCGCCGGCTTGCGCGGCCGAGAACAGCGTCAATGCGCTGGTTGCGAGAACACAAAAAAAGCGGCGTCCCGACATGGAACGGCCGCTCGTCATCTGGCTGCTCATTGAATCCCCCCGGAGAAGAGCGCGATGCGAGGTCAACGACCGCACACCCTTTGGCCCGGGTGGCGATCACGTTGGCGGCGCCCGCCGGCATCAGATTGACCAGCGTGGCGCGCGCCGCACGCGTCGCATTAGACACGATTCATGCAGCATCAGGAAGTGCAGCCGCACGATATTGGCTGCATGCAACAGCAGTGCGGGTTGGGGGTTGCGCTTTGATCACGGCGCGCTTATCTGGCCGATCCAGCCACCCCCGTAACGATGTTGCAATTGGCCGCCGATCCGTTAGCGGCACATTTCGCGTGCGCCTGACCCGCTGGGGATGGTCAATGAGCGCGCCATGTCAATGAATCGGCTCCAGCGCCAGCATGGCGAAGGTCGCCAGCCAATGCTCACCGGCGTATTCGCCGCTGATTACATGCGGCAGCCCGGCCTCGATATGGAGCTTTGCGGCTTTATCCAGCACGGCCTTGGCCGGCGCGCTTTCCGGAAGGCGCCCAGCAATCCGCTTCATGCACCAGGCTCGGCTCAGATTCAAACCGTTCAAGTGAGCAATCTTGGGGTCACTATGGTCGCTGACATGCGCGGGTGTCGTGAGGCGATCGATATGGCCCGGCACTGGCAGATACTGGGCAAACCAGCCAGCAAACGCGTCGGCCGGCAGCACGTCCGACATCAGCAAGGCTTCGGTCAATGCTGCCGACAGGAACTCGTCGCCGCCCGGCTCGTAGTGCGCCGGATAGTTGGTGTCTTCCCCGTAATAGCGGCGCGAGGCGGAGACGACCAGTTCCTCCAACTCCACATCCTCGCAGTGGCGCGCGCAATCCAGAATCAGCTTCAACGCGAAAGCGCTGTTGTAATGCGTGCCGACCCGGATCGGATAGCTGAGCTTGGTGAAATAGCTGAAGATGCGACTGCGGATTTCTGCCGTCAGCGGCTCCATGGCTTTCAGCCAATCTTTGGCCTTGGGGTGCTGCCAGACATCCAACTCTTGCGCCAACGCCATGACCCAGGCGAAGCCGTATGGGCGCTCAAACGATGTGCGCCCCGGCGCCTGGAAATACGCGCACTCCTTCTGCATGTTCTCGACAGTGAAGTGCTCGTCGAACAGCTTCGTAATGGCATCCTGCTGCGGCAGAGACGGATACAGCCTTGCACAGCGCGCCAGCAGCCAGTAGCCATGCACCGCCGAATGCCAGTCGTAGCAGCCGTAGAACACCGGATGCATGTCGCGCGGTGAGAGCACATCCTCTACCCCATTCAGCAGATGCATGATGTGGTTCGGATATTCGTGATACAGCGAGCGCAGCGGCAGTGCTGCCAAATCCGAAGCCTGCTTGACGGTGAGTTCGACGGTGAATGGCATGGCGTCTCTCTAGCGGAAAACCAGGAAATACATGAGCAGAATGTTGGCGCTCAGCAGCACCAGCGCGGTCGGGATCTGCGTCTTGATGACGAGATACTTGTCCTTCAACTCCAACAGCGCTGCCGGCACGATGTTGTAGTTAGCGCCCATGGGCGTCATCAATGTCCCGCAATAGCCGGCCAACATACCGATGGTCACCAGGGGGGCGGGATCAGCGTGCTGGCCGACCACCAGCAGCGGCAGCGCAATCCCGGCCGTCAGCACCGGAAACGCGGCAAAGGCATTACCCATGATCATGGTGAACAGCGCCATGCCCACACAGTAGATCACCACCAGCAGGAAGCGGTTATTCGGATCGGCAAACAGGCTCACGATGTCCTTCACCGATTTACCCGTCTGGGCCGCAACAAACACGCCGCCCAGCATCGCCAGCATTTGCGGCAGCACCGCGGCCCAGCCGATCGAATCCAGCAGACGACGCGACTCTCGCACCGCATGCAGCGGCGACCCACCGGTCAGCCCCCAGCCGACCAAAATGGCACACACACAGCTCACGCAGAGTGCGGTCAAGGTCAGTTGCTTCTGATCCAGGATGTACATGCCACCCACGGCGACACCCTTCAGAAACAGCGTGCAGAGCACCGTGATAGCCGGGATCAGCAGCGCAGGCACAAACAGCTTGTTGCGCAACTTGTTCGCGGAGGCATGGAGTTGTTCTGCGGTGCGCTGTTTGTACGTGCCGATCGACAGCAAGCCAGCGCCAGCAATCAATGAGATCAGCAAAACGATCACGCCAACAATGCGATACGCCATCGGCTTGCCGAGCGTTGAAACCATCAAGTCACTGAACAGAAATACAAAACCGAACAAGAACCAGAACAATGCCGTCGTCAGACGTTTTGGGTTGCCCTTATCTCGCAGCGTCATGCCGACCAGCAGCATCACGATAAAGCCGATCAGATAGAAAACGCTGTTAATGGTCAGCAGTGTGCTCATGCTGTCACCTCATTCGTCTGGGAGGGATTGGCTTGTTTCCAGGCCTCGACATCGCGCTGGATGCTGGCATCCAGCCGTACCAAGCGGAACATGTGGATGAGGAACGCGGCAATGGCGGTGGGGATCGCCCACAGGCCGAGATGCAGCGGCTCCACGCCGGCAATACCGTTTTCCTTAAGGAAGGCGTCCATCAGCAGCACCGCGCCAAAGGCGATAAAGATGTCTTCACTGAAGAAGATGGCGATGTTGTCGCAGGCCGCACAGTGCGCGCGCAGTTTGTCGCGGATAGGCTGCGGCAGATCACCGTGGCGCGCGGCTGCAGCGCCTTCCACCATGGGCGCCAGCAATGGCCGCACGGTTTGTGCATGACCGCCGATATAGGTCAGGCCGAGCGCGCCCAGCGCTTGGCGCACCACGAAATACAGCATCAGGATGCGGGCGGAGGTGGCGCTCGCCATACTGGAGATCCAGTCCTGCGCACGCTCTTTCAGACCGTAACTTTCCAGCAGCCCGATGATCGGCAGAATCAGCACGTAGACCGCCAGCGATCGGCTGTTGATGAACTTCTCGCCGAAGGTTTCCAACAGTGTGCCAAGGTCCATGCCGACGGACAGCCCCGTCGCCAGCCCGGCCACGGTCACCACCAGCAGTGGATTGAATCGCAGGACGAACCCGACGATGATGATGACCACCCCAATCAGTGGCCATAGATTGACTGCCGTACTCATGTGGTGCTTCCCCCCAAGTTGCTATAAAAAAGCCCCGCATGGAAGTTGCGGGGCCCGTATCTCAGGCGCCGGCGCGGACAGCGATCCCTTCGCTGCCCAGCCGCTCCCGAATGCGTCGCGCGAACGCCAGCGCATGCGCGCCGTCGCCGTGCAGACAAACTGTTTCCGCGCGGATCGGAACCCATGTGCCGTCGATGGCCTTCACGCGCTGTTCGCGCACCATCGTCAGCGTCTGGTCCAGTGCCGCGTTCTCATCGTCGATCAGCGCGCCGGGCGTGCCGCGCTTCACGAGCGAGCCGTCCGCGTTGTAACCGCGATCGGCAAAAACCTCTTCCTTGGCTTGCAGGCCCAACTCGCGCGCTGCCTTCACCAGCTCGCCGCCGGCCAGGCCAAACACCACCAGAGACGGATCGAAATCACGAATGGCACGCACGATGGCCATGGCCAGTGGCCGATCTCGCGAGGCTTGGTTGTACAGCGCGCCGTGTGCTTTCACGTGGGCCAGCTTGCCGCCTTGGGCGCGCACAATAGCCGATAGGCCGCCGATCTGGAAGAGCACGCCCGCGTAAATCTCTTCCGGCGGCAAGTGCATCTCAGTGCGGCCGAAGTTTTCACGATCAGGAAAGCTCGGATGCGCGCCGATCGACACGCCCTGGCGTAACGCCCACGCCGTGGTCTGGCGCATCGTGTTGACGTCACCGGCGTGCCAACCGCACGCGATGTTGGCCGAGCTCACCAGCGCGAGCAATGCTTCATCGGTATCGCAGCCTTCGCCAAGATCGGCGTTCAGATCAATTGCAGTCATGAGTGTCTTCCGGTGCATCAGGCATTCAACCGCGCGTTCGGTTGCGCGTTCAGTCGCGTTTTGGCCGTGCGCCGCGCGGTGGAGAGAATGCCCTGGCGCTGCCAATCCAGCGCGGTTTCAATTTGCTGCAGATAGCGCGCCACGTCAGCACGGGCGGCTTCGGCCTCTTCCAGCGTCACGCGCTGGAAGCGCACGCGGGTGCCCAGCGGAATCTGCGCCAGGCGCCACTGGTCGGCCAGGATGACCGTGCCGATTTTCGGATAGCCACCAGTGGTCTGAGCGTCGGCCATCAGCACAATCGGCTGGCCCGAGGGCGGCACCTGGATCACGCCCGGCACCACGCCGTGCGAAAGCAGATCGCCGCTGCGCTGCTTCTGTCGCTTGAGCTCCGGCCCTTGCAGGCGAAAGCCCATGCGGTTGCTGCTGGGGGTAAGCGTCCAGTCGGATTCCCAGAACGCGGCTTGTGCCTCGGCGAGGAAGTCGTCGTACTCGGGCCCCGGCAGTACGCGGATGACGGGCGTGTCGTCCTGAGCGCGGTCGAACGTCCAGCGCGCGGCCTTCACGGCAACGACGTCCCGGCTGATGTCGGGAGCGTAGGTCGTGTCCGCAGGCAGCACAGCCAGCTTGTCGCCATCTTTCAGCGGACGCCCTTGGAAGCCGCCGAAGCCGGCCTTTAGGTCAGTGCTGCGCGAGCCCATCATCTCCGGCACATCGATGCCACCGGCCACGCACAGATATGCGCGCACGCCGCCCTGCGCCACGCGCAAGGTCAGCGTCTGGCCGCGCTGCACGGGAATGACGCGCCAGGCATGAACGGGGGTGCCATCTAGCGTGGCCCGGCAATCGGCACCGGTCAGCGCGATCAAACCATTGGCGTGGAAGCGCAGCGTGGCGTTGCCCAGCGTGAACTCGATGCCCGCCGCATCACTGCGGTTGCCGACCAGGCGGTTGCCGACATACAGCGACAGTGGGTCCAGCGCGCCCGACGTGCACACGCCAAAGCGGCGGTAGCCCGTGCGGCCCAGGTCTTGCACGGAGGCCAGCACGCCGGCCCGCACGATCTCGATCATGGGTTGTGGTTTGGTACTCATGCGCGCACCTTCGAGGCGACAAAGCGGATGCGGTCTCCGGGTGCGAGCAGCGCGGGGGGATTACGCTGCGGCATGAAGAGCGCCGCGTCCGTGCGGCCAAGGAGTTGCCAGCCGCCGGGTGATGCGGCCGGGTAGATGCCCGTCTGCTCACCGCCGATGCCCACCGAGCCGGCCGGCACGGCCATACGCGGCTCAGCGCGGCGCGGCGTGGCGAGCGACTTGTCGAGCCCGCCCATATAGGCAAAGCCCGGCTGGAAGCCCAGGAAATAGACGATGTATTCGGGCGCGGTGTGACGGCGCACCACTTCGGCCGGGGTCAGGCCGGTGTGCTTGGCGACTTCGCGCAGGTCGGGGCCTTCATCACCACCGTAGGCAACTTCAATGTCGACGAGCTTGCCGTCAGCCACCAGGGCTTCGCTTTCTTCCCAGGCTTCGCGCAGGCGCGTTTCCAGCACGCGCGCATCTGCCTGGGGGCCGAACACGAGCGTCAGGTTGTTCATGCCTGGCACCACATCAATCACGCCCGCCCAGTGGGACGCCCGCGATGCCATGGCCCAGATACGCTGCTGGCAATTCAAGGTCGCTGGCGGCGGCACTTCGCACAACAGCGCCAGTTCGCCCAGCCGATGAATCGTGCACTGCAACTTAACCCCCGGGTCTGGTGTGCCCTCGGTTGCCGGCAAACCGGAAAACGAAGCGCGATTGAAAACGAAAGCGATACGTTAATAAAACGTTGATAAATTCTATATAAGAACTAACCCTTAGCTCGCGGATTGGGCACTCCGCCCGCTTGTGGTGCGGACAGGCGCCGCTCTTATGATAGGAAAGTGCTCGCCGGCCAGGGGCAGCGTGTTATGCACGCGCCATATGAAACCCTGACGACAACGAAGACGCTGCGCCGGTGCGGCCGGTCAGTGGGCGGCCTGTTGGCCCTCGTGGCGCGTGGCGTGCAAACCCAGCCACAAGGCCAGGATCGAGCAGACGGCCATCATGCCCAGCAACGGTGCAGCGGTCTGGCCGATAGCGGCAACGACCGTACCGGTGACCATGCCCAAGCCGAACTGCATGGCCCCCATCAGCGCGGAGCCGGTGCCGGCACGGGCGCCCTGCCCGGCCATCGCCAGCGCGCCCGTGTTGGGCGAGATACAGCCGATGGACGCGACGTAGCAAAATAATGCCGCCAGCACGAGCGGCAGCGGCATCCAACCTGCCATCGCGGCCGCAGTCGCCAGCACGCTGGTCACCACGGGAATCCACAACGCCCGCCGCAGCACGCGCGCTGGCGAAGACTTGCGCACCAGCCGCACATTCACGCGCGAGGCCACGATCATCCCTGCCGCGTTGCCGCCGAACACCCAGGCGTAGTGGCCCGGCGACAGCCCATAGCCATCGATCAGCACAAACGACGACACGGTGATGTACGCAAACATGCCCGACAGGAACACCGCGCCGCACCACATATAGGCCGCGTAATGGCGATCGCGCAGCAGTGCCCAGTAGTCCTGCAGCACGTGACCAACGGCCAGCCGGCGCGCGTTCTCGGGGGCCAGCGATTCGCGCATCAGGTAGTGCACCGCCACCAGCGACACCACGCCAAACGCCGTCAGCAGCGCAAAGATGACCCGCCATGACGCCACCTGCAGCACCGCCCCGCCGATCATCGGCGCCAGGATGGGCGCCACCCCCATCACCAGCATCAACGTGGAATAGGCTTGCGCGGCGCCGGCCGGGTCCATGCGGTCACGCACGGCGGCGCGCGCGATCACCATGCCCGCGCAGGCGCCAAAACCCTGCACGCCGCGCAGCACGGCCAGCATCGTCGCGTCCTTGGCAAAGGCGCAGCCGATGGACGCCACCACATACAAACCCAGACCGATATAGAGCGGAGGCTTGCGGCCAAAGCGGTCACTGGCCGGGCCGTAGATGAGCTGACCGATGGCCAGGCTGATCAGAAAGACAGTGAGCGTGAGCCCCGCCGCAGCCGACGACGTATTCAGATCACGCGCAATGGTGGGCAGGCTCGGCAGATACATGTCGACCGACAGCGGGCCGACCGCCGTGAGCGCACCGAGCAGCAGAAGCCAGCCGGGAATCGGGCCCGGCATGCGGGACCGTGCGGGAGTGGGAGCAGTCATGAGGGGAAAAACGAGACGCGGCAGCGGGCGTGAACCCATGCCGGAGCAAACCTCAGACTGTAGCGCAAAGCGACAGGCCGCGCCTGCGCACCGCTCAAGTGCAACGCAGCTTGCGCGCCCCAGCCAGGGGCCCGCCGTGCCACCTGCATACATCGGCATGACAAGCTAAACGCGGCAAATCGGCCCGATTGGCCCGGCACGGGACTTGCACTCTGCCACCCCTCGTATGGGGCAGGCGCCAACCGGCCGAATTGGGGCTCCGGCATGGTGTCGAACGATATACTTTACCGTTGATGGCAAGCATCACCAGACCATGATGATTGTTGCGATGCGTCGCGGCGAATCTGCATCGCGCATGGGTAACGACCGGCAATCTGAGCAGTGTCGTCAACACAAATAATGAGACCGCCTCCGCAGCCCGCATGACACATACGGCTCGCGGCGAGCGGCAGGAAACCACGAGCCAACCTGTTGTGACACAACATCCTCCACGCCTGTCATTGACGGGCATGACCAAACGCTACCCGAGCGTGGTCGCCAACGACGGCGTCAGCCTCACCGTCGCGCCGGGCGAAATCCACGCCGTGCTGGGCGAAAACGGCGCCGGCAAATCCACGCTGATGAAGATCATCTTCGGCGCGGTGCAACCCGACGCCGGCGAGATGCAGCTCGACGGCCAGCGCGTCGAGATCGCCAACCCGCACCAGGCGCGCGCGCTGGGCATCGCCATGGTGTTCCAGCACTTCTCGCTGTTCGACACGCTCACGGTGGCCGAGAACATCCTGCTCGGCCTGCCCGTAGGCACGGACCTGCGCGACGTGGCCGAACAAGTGCGCACCACCGGCGACAAGTACGGCCTGCCGCTGGAGCCGCATCGCCACGTGCATACGCTGTCGGTAGGCGAACGCCAGCGCGTGGAAATCGTGCGCGCGTTGCTCACCAAGCCGCGCCTCTTGATCCTCGACGAGCCGACCTCGGTGCTGACGCCACAGGCCGTCGAGAAGCTCTTCGTCACGCTGCGCCAGTTGGCCGCGGAAGGGACCAGCATCCTCTACATCAGCCACAAGCTCGACGAGATCCAGGCGCTGTGCCACACCGCCACAGTGATGCGCATGGGCAAGGTCACGGGTGTGTGCGATCCGCGCCAGGAAACGGTGGCGTCGCTGTCGCGCATGATGATTGGCGGCGAACCTCCGCGCGAACTGCGTCCGCAAACCACACCGGGCGAGGTGCGCATGGAGGTGGCCGGCCTGTCGCTGCCCAAGGCCCACGCTTTTGCGACGGAGCTGCACGACATCGCCCTGCAACTGCGCAGCGGCGAGATCGTCGGCATCGCGGGGGTGTCGGGCAACGGGCAGCAGGAACTGCTGGCTGCGCTGTCGGGCGAAGACACGCGTGCCTCGGCACAGACCATCAGCATCGGCGACGAGCCGGTCGCCAAACTGGACCCACGTGCGCGTCGCAAGCGCGGGCTGTCGTTCGTGCCGGAAGAACGCCTGGGGCGCGGCGCGGTGCCGTCGCTGTCGCTGGCCGCCAACACGTTGCTCACGCATCAGCGTGCGCCGCAGGTGCGTGGCGGCTTGATCGACAAAAAAGCCGCCGCCAAGCTGGCGGGCGCGATCATCCAACGCTTTGGCGTGAAAGCCGGTGGGCCGGATGCGCTGGCAAAGAGCCTGTCGGGCGGCAACCTGCAGAAATTCATCGTCGGCCGCGAAATCGACTGCGCGCCGCGCGTGCTCATCGTCGCGCAACCCACCTGGGGCGTGGACGTGGGCGCCGCGGCACAGATCCACAACGAAATCCTGGCGCTCAAGGCCGGGGGCTGCGCCATCCTGATCGTGTCGGAAGAACTCGACGAACTCTTTGCGCTGTGCGATCGCTTGCATGTGATCGCCAACGGACGCCTCTCCCCTTCCACGCCCACGCACGCCACCGACCGCGAGCAGATCGGCCTGTGGATGAGCGGCATGTGGGACAAGGCCCCGGCTTCCGCCCCCGCAACGACGGAGGTGGCCCATGGCTGAAGTCCTACATGGCAGCCGCCTGGCGCTGCCCGTGTCGCTGGAGTTGCGCGCAATTCCGTCGCGCACGATGGCCTACGCCTCGCCGCTGATCGCGCTGGTGCTGACGATGGTGTTCGGCCTGCTGCTGTTTGCGCTGCTGGGCAAAGACCCGGTGGCCGGCCTGCGCGTGTTCCTGATCGAACCACTGGCCAGCAAGCGTGCGATTGGCGAGGTGCTGCTCAAGACCGTGCCGCTGGTGCTGTGCGCGCTGGGCTTGTCGGTGTGCTATCGCGCCAACGTGTGGAACATCGGCGCGGAGGGGCAACTCATCGTTGGCGGCATTTTTGCAGCGGCCACGATCATCACGTTCGATACGCCAACGCCGACCATTCCGGGTGGCTTCGCGCTAGTGCTCGCCGTCATCGCAGGCCTGATCGGCGGCGCATTGTGGGCGGCGATTACGGCGCTGCTGCGCGATCGTTTTCATGCCAACGAGATCCTCGTCTCGCTCATGCTCACGTACATCGCGCAGTTGCTGCTGCTGTACATGGTCAACGGGCCGCTCAAGGACCCGAACGGCATGAACTTCCCGCAGTCGATGGTGTTCGACAGCGCATTCGTGCTGCCCACGCTGGTGGCCGGCACGCGCTTGCACGTCGGTTTCCTGTTCATGCTCGTCATGACGGCAGCGATGGCGCTGTTCGTGTTTCGCAGCTTTGCGGGCTATCGCCTGCAGGTGGGTGGGCTGGCGCCACAAGCGGCGCGCTACGCGGGGTTCTCGTCGCGTAAAGCGCTGTGGACCGCGCTGCTGATCTCGGGCGGGCTGGCCGGCATTGCCGGCGCGTTTGAGGTGACGGGCCCGATCGGGCAGTTGCTGCCCTCCATCTCCCCCGGCTACGGCTTTGCCGCCATCGTGGTGGCTTTTGTCGGGCGGCTGAATCCGGTGGGCACGGTGCTGGGCGCGATCGTGATGTCGCTGTTCTATATCGGCGGCGAACTCGCGCAATCGCGCCTGGGCCTGCCGTCGGCCATTACCGGGGTGTTCCAGGGCATGCTGCTGTTCTTCCTGCTGGCCTGCGACACGCTCATCGAATACCGCCTGCGCTGGCGCGCGCACCACTGATATGGAAAGTCTCGCTCCCCTGATCGCCGCGTCGATCAACGCCGGTACCCCGCTGCTGCTGGCCGCACTCGGCCTGCTGATGAACGAACGCTCCGGCGTGCTCAACCTGGGCGCCGAGGGCATGATGCTGGTCGCTGCCGTGGTCGGTTTCATGGTCGGCTACCAGACACAGATTCCGCTGCTGGGTTTTGTGGCTGGCGCAGTGGCTGGCATGGTGATGGCGGCGCTCTTTGCTTGGCTCGCACTGGTGCTCGTGACGAACCAAGTGGCCACGGGGCTCGCCCTGTCGATCTTCGGCACCGGGCTGTCAGCCTTCATGGGCCAGCGATTTGTCGGCATGTCGCTGCCAGCGCAGGCGCATGGCATTCCGGGGCTGGAGTCGATCCCGTTTGTCGGCCCCGCCCTGTTCGCGCACCACTGGATGGTCTATTTCAGCCTGCTGCTGTGCGGCGCGATCGCGTGGTTTCTGTTCAAGACGCGTGCGGGTCTGACGCTGCGCGCGATTGGTGAATCGCCAGAATCTGCGCACGCGCTAGGCTATCCGGTGCGCACCATCCGCTTTGGCGCGCTGCTGTTCGGCGGCGCGTGCTGCGGGCTGGCGGGTGCGTACCTATCGCTCGTCTACACGCCAATGTGGGTGGAGAACATGGTCGCCGGCCGCGGCTGGATCGCCCTGGCGCTGACCACCTTTGCCACCTGGCGCCCGCTGCGCATTCTGTTTGGTGCGCTGCTGTTCGGCGGCGTGACGATCCTCCAGTTCTACCTGCAGGGGATGGGCGTGTCGGTGCCCTCGCAGATTCTCTCGATGGCGCCGTTTGCGGCGACGATCGTCGTGCTGGCCATCATCTCGCGCAACCCGGATTGGATTCGCCTGAACATGCCGGCATCGCTCGGCAAGCCATTCCGGCCAGGGGCTGCCTAAACTGCGGCCTAACCTTTCTGCATTCCGTTTTTTTCTTTGTTTCACGCTTCAACACAGTCAACGAGCCACACAACAGGAGAAATCGATGAACGTTACCCGCAGGATCACGCTGGCCGCCCTGGCCGCTGGCGCTGCCCTGACCCTCTGGGGTTGCGGCAAGTCCAACGACAACGCCGGCGGCAATGCCGCGCCGGCCGCATCGTCGGCCCCCGCTGCCGCCGCACCGGCCCCGGCCAACGAGCCACTGAAGGTCGCGTTCGTCTACGTCGGCCCGGTGGGCGATGCAGGCTGGACCTACGCCCACGACGCCGGCCGCAAGGAAGTCGAAGCCAAGTTCGGCGACAAGGTGAAGACCAGCTTCGTTGAGAACGTGCCTGAGAGCGCAGCCGACGCCGAGCGCGTGTTCCGCGATCTGGCAACGCAAGGCAACAAGGTCATCTTCGGCACCAGCTTCGGTTTCATGGAATCGATGCTCAAGGTCGCCAAGGAATTCCCGGACGTGAAGTTCGAGCACGCCACCGGCTTCAAGACTGCCGACAACCTCGGCCAGTACGACGTGCGCACCTATGAAGGCGCATACCTGGCGGGCGTGGTGGCCGGCAAGATGAGCAAGTCGGGCAAGCTGGGCGTGGTGGGTTCGGTGCCCATTCCGGAGGTGATCCGCAACATTGACTCGTTCACGCTGGGCGCGCGCAGCGTCAACCCGAAGGCCACCACGCGCGTGGTCTGGGTCAACAAGTGGTTCGATCCGGGCAAGGAGCGTGAGGCCGCCACGACCCTCATCGGCCAGGGCGTCGACGTGCTGATGCAGAACACCGACTCCGCCGCCGTGGTGCAGACCGCGCAGGAAAAAGGCGTCTACGCCATCGGCTGGGACAGCGATATGACCAAGTTTGGCGAGAAGGCCCACCTGGCTGCTTCGATGAACAAGTGGGGCGTCTACTACACCAAGGTCGTCGGCGACGTGCTTGACAACAAGTGGAAGCCCGAGACCATCTGGTGGGGCCTGAAGGAAGGCATGATCGACCTGGGCGCCTACAACGCCGTGGTTCCGGAAGACGTCAAGGCACTGGTCGAGACCAAGAAGAAAGGCATCATCGACGGCTCGGCTTCGATCTGGAAGGGCCCGCTCAAGGACAACACCGGCAAGGAAGTCCTGCCCGCCGACAAGGTCGCCGACGATGGCTTCCTGCACGGCATCAAGTTCTACGTGGAAGGCGTGGAAGGCAAGATTCCGGGCTGATCGGCGTCTTCATCTGCTGGAACAGAAAGCCGGCGCCTTGCGACAGGGCCGGCTTTTTGCATGGGCGAGGCCACACGAAGCTTGAAAACCAGGGCGTTTCCCCAAGCTGCTACGATGGTTTGCCGGCCGAACCCTTCCATGTGACGCCGGCTTTTCATCAAGGAGCCCACGATGTTCGGACGACTCTTCCGCCTGTGGAGCGTGGTGCGCAACGACGTGCGCCTGCTGTGGTTTGCGCTGCGCCATCCGGACAAGCCGTGGTGGCTAGCGCCCGCCGCGGTGCTACTGGTGGGCTATGTGGTGTCGCCCGTCGACTTGATTCCGGACGTGATTCCGGTGATCGGCTGGGTGGACGACATCGTGCTGGTGCCATTTGCACTGCACATGCTGCTGCGCGCCCTGCCCGACCGCGTGCGCGAAGATGCGCGCTTTGCCGCCGCCCGGCGTGTGAAACCGAGCGGGCGGTAACTTCCGTTTCTTACGGCAAGAGGATCGTCGAACCGGTCGTCTTGCGGGACTCCAGATCGCGGTGCGCTTGCGCGGCATCAGCCAGCGCATAACGCTGGTGGATCTCGATCTTTACCTGGCCGCTACCCACCACATCGAACAGGTCTGCCGCCATCGGCTCCAGCAGATCGCGACGCGCGGTGTACGTCATCAGCGTCGGACGCGTGAGCTTGAGCGAGCCCTTCGCGCTCAACACGCTGATGTCGAACGGCGGCACCGGGCCCGATGCGTTGCCATAGCTGACCATCCAGCCGCGCGGCGCCAGACAATCCAGCGAGCCAGCAAACGTATCCTTGCCGATACCGTCGTAGACCACCGGTACGCCCTTGCCGCCGGTAATCTCGCGCACACGCTCGGTGAAGTTCTCGCGCGTGTAGACGATGGTGTGGTCGCAGCCGTGCGCGCGTGCGAGTTCGGCCTTCGCATCACTACCCACCGTACCGATCACCGTGGCGCCGAGCGCCTTGAGCCACTGGCAGGCGATCAAGCCAACACCGCCGGCTGCAGCGTGGAACAGCACCGTATCGCCCCTCTGCACGCGGTAGCTGTCGCGCAGCAGGTATTGGGCGGTCAGGCCCTGCAGCATCATCGCCGCGCCGGTTTCAAAGTCGATGGCATCCGGCAGGCGCACGAGAATGTCCGCCGGCATCGTACGCACCTGGGCGTAGGCGCCCGTGGGGCGGCCTGCGTAGGCCACGCGATCGCCCGGTTTGACGTGCGTCACGCCTTCGCCCACGGCTTCCACCACGCCCGAGGCCTCCATGCCGATGCCGCCGGGCAACGGTTGCGGATACAGCCCGGTGCGGAAATACACATCGATGTAGTTCAGGCCGATGGCGTGCTGCTTGACGGTGGCCTCGCCGGGGCCGGGCGCGGGCACGTCCACATCGACGAGCTGCATCACCTCGGGGCCGCCGGTTTCAAAAATGCGGATGGCTTTCGCTTGTGTCATGCGTGAATCTCCTTCGGGTCGGGCTGCACCAGTTGCAAGGCGGTCATCACCAGATCGGCGGTCGACAGGTTGGTGGCGCAGGGGATGTTGTGAACGTCGCAGGCGCGGACCAGCGCGTTGATGTCGGGTTCGTGCGGCTGCGGTGTCATCGGGTCGCGCAAAAAGATGACCGCATCGACGCGGCCTTCAGCAAGCTGCGCGCCGATCTGCAGGTCGCCGCCCCACGGGCCGGACAACATGCGCTGCACGGTCAGGCCGACTTCTTTCTCCAGCCGACCGCCGGTGGTGCCGGTGGCCAGCAGATCGCATTGCGACAAAAAAGCCCGATGTGTTTGCGCAAAGGCGACCATGTCGTCTTTCTTGTGGTCATGCGCGATCAGGGCGATGCGGCGGCGCTTCCGGGGGGCGCTCTCGGGCATAAGGGTCGTCATCGTGGGCTCAAAAGGTGCCAGGGTATGCGCCGCCATCCAGCAGGATGTTCTGCGCGTTCAGATAGCCAGCGTGCTGGCTGCACAGGAAGGCGCACACGGCGCCAAATTCGGCCGGTTGGCCAAAGCGCCGTGCCGGGTTGCCCTGGCGCTTGCGGTCGAAGTTTTCTTCCGCGCTGATGCCGGCGGCTTTGGCACCGGCTTCCAGCGTCTTGCTCAGACGATCGGTTTCGAACTGACCCGGCAACAAGTTGTTGACGGTCACACCGTGCTTGGCCACTTCGCGCGCAAGGCCGGCCACGAAGCCGGTCAGACCGGAGCGCGCACCGTTGGATAGGCCCAGCACATCGATCGGCGCCTTTACCGCACCACTGGTGATATTGATGATGCGGCCCCAGCGGCGCTCGATCATCTTGTCGACGGTCGCTTTGATGAGGTCGATAGGCGTGAGCATGTTCGCGTTAAGGGCGGCGTTCCACGCATCGCGGTCCCAGTCGCGGAAGTTGCCCGGTGGCGGGCCACCCGCGTTGTTGACGAGGATGTCCGGCGAGCCGCCGAGGCGTTCGCACGCGAGCAACGCCTCCGCGCGGCCCTCGGGCGTGGTGATGTCGGTGGCGACGGCCTCCACGCGCACGCCATGTTCGCTGCGGATGCGCTCGGCTGCAGCCAGCAACGCCTCGGCACCGCGCGCGACGATCACCACGTCCACGCCTTCTGCAGCCAGTGCATCGGCACAGGCGAAGCCCAATCCCTTGCTCGCGCCGCACACCAGTGCGCGCTTACCCTTCAAGCCCAGATCCATCCTGCCTGACTCCTCTTCTAGATGTTTATTTCGACTGACCCCGCCGAGACAGCAGCGCCATGCCAGCCAGCACCAACGCACTGCCCGCGATCTGCCATAGCGTGATGGGCTCGCCGAGCAGCCACCAGCCCAGCAGCAATGTCGATACCGGCCCGATCATCCCCGCCTGCGACGCAACCGGCGCGCCCACACGGGCCACCGCCATCATCGTCATCGTGACTGGCGCGACCGTGCAGAACACCGAATTGATGGCCGACAGCCCATACACTTGCCACGGCAGCACCAGCGCATGCACCGGTCGCAGCACCAGAAACTGGAGGATGCAGGCCACTGTCGACACGCACATTGCATACGCCACCAGCCGCATCGAGCCCACGCGCTTGACAAGCTCGCCGCTGGCCAGCAGATAGATACCATAGCTGATGGCGCTGGCGAGCACCAATCCGCCACCCAGCCAGACGTTGTTACCGCCCAGGTTGAGATCGTGCGCGAACACCAGCACGATGCCGGCGTACGCCAGCGCGAGGGACACCCACTGCAAGCCCGTGATGCGCCGCTTGAACACCGTCGCCGTGATCAGCAGTACGAACGACGGCGTGAGAAACAGAATCAACCGCTCCAGCCCCGCCGTGATGTACTGCAGGCCGAGAAAGTCCAGGAAGCTGGAGAGGTAATAGCCGATGATGCCGAGCCCGACGATGCGCCAGCGATCGGATGGCGCCAGCAGCTGCGCACGGCGGGACTGCCACCAGCCCATCGCCATGAACAGCGGCGCGGCGAGCAGCATGCGCAGCGTGATCACCATGACCGCGTCCACTTGGTAGCGGTACATCAGCTTGGCGACGATGGCCTTGGCGGAAAACAGCACTGCACCTACAGAGGCAAGCAACAAGCCGCCAGTGTCGGTGCGTGTGGGGGTGGAAGACGCGGAAGACGCAGTGGGCACAGCGGAGCGAACGCCTATTGGAGAGCGTCGTCGATTGTATTGGAATTCAACAAAACGTTCTGGCGGCGGGTGCGCTGCACGTGGCGTGGATGGCGCTGGTCAGCGAGCCTGCCGCCGTACAATCGCCGGTGCATTCCGAATAGCTAAAACGACAACGGATTCCACACCCACCGATGAGCCAAACCACCTCCCTAGCCTTTTCCGAAGGCGCCATCCACGCGCCCGACCCCACCCTCTGGAACGAAGACCTCAACCCCACCCCGCAGGCCGCCCGCACCTGGACAGCCGCCAATTACGCCGCGCTGTGGGTGTCGATGGTGGTGTCGGTGCCCGCTTACATGCTGGCCTCGGGCCTGATGAGCGAGGGCATGAACTGGTGGCAGGCCGTTCTGACGGTGTTTCTGGGCAACCTGATCGTGCTGGTGCCGATGGTGCTGGTGGGCCACGCGGGCACCAAGTACGGCATCCCCTTTCCTGTGCTGGTGCGGGCGTCGTTTGGTGTGCGTGGCGCGCAATTGCCGGCCATCCTGCGCGCGATCGTGGCGTGCGGCTGGTTTGGCATCCAGACGTGGCTGGGCAGCCAGGCCATCTACACCATCCTCAACGTCATCACCGATAACGCTCTGGTGGGCAGCAACATGCCGGGGCTGGGCATCAACCCGGGCCAGGCGTTCTGCTTTCTTCTGTTCTGGGGCCTGCACATCTGGCTGATCACCAAGGGGCTGGAATCAATCAAGCACTTCCAGGCGCTGGCCACGCCGCTGCTCATCCTCGCCGCGCTGGGCCTGGTCTGGTGGGCGTACGTCCACGCGGGCGGCTTTGGCCCGATGCTGTCGGCGCCGTCGGCGTTTGCAGCGGGCGGCAAGCGCGCCGGCGAGTTCTGGGGCTTCTTCTGGCCGTCGCTCACCGCCATGGTCGGTTACTGGGCCACGCTGGCGCTGAACATTCCGGACTTCACCCGCTTCGCGCGCAGCCAGCGTGATCAGCTCGTCGGCCAAGCGATCGGTCTGCCGCTGCCGATGGGGCTGCTGGCGCTGGTGGCGGTGCTCGTCACGTCGTCCACGGTGGTCATCTATGGCCAGGCGATCTGGGATCCGGTCACACTGGCCGGCAAGATGACAGGCCCGTCGGTCATCCTCGCGCTGCTCGCGCTCATCACGGCGACGTTGATGACGAACATCGCCGCCAACGTCGTCTCGCCGGCGTATGACTTCTCGAACCTGGCGCCGCACCGCATCTCGTTCCGCATCGGCGGCTACATCACGGCGGGCATCGGCCTGGCGATGATGCCGTGGAAGATTCTTGAGACCACCAAGGGCTACATCTTCACGTGGCTGGTCGGCTACGGCGCGCTGCTGGGCCCGGTGGCCGGCATCATGATGGTCGACTACTTCCTGGTACGCCGCACGGTGCTCAAGACCGGCGAGCTATTCCGCGTGGACGGCCCCTACGGCTACGGCAACGGCTGGAACGGCCGCGCCATCATCGCGCTCATCATTGGCGTGCTACCGAACCTGCCGGGCTTCTTCAAGCAGGCCGGTTTCGTGGCCAGCGTGCCGGGCGTGTTTGAGGCGCTGTACACGTATGCGTGGTTCGTGGGGCTGGCGATTTCGGCCGTGGTGTACGTAATTCTGATGCGTGGCCGCCGATAAGCCGCTCGATTTTCCATATGGCGCACGCCGTACAATGCGCCTCACCACCGCACACTTCTCGCCATGAAACAAGATCCGCGCTTTCCGAACCTGTTCATCCTCAATCACCCGCTGATCCAGCACAAGCTCACGCACATGCGCGACAAGGACACGTCCACGCGCACGTTCCGCGAGCTGCTGCGTGAGATCACGCTGCTGATGGGCTACGAGATCACGCGCAACCTGCCGTTGACCAGCCGCCACATCGACACGCCGATGGGCCCGATGGATGCTCCCGTCATCGCGGGCCGCAAGCTGGCCGTGGTGCCGGTGCTGCGCGCAGGCGTGGGCATGAGCGACGGGCTGGTGGAGCTGATTCCGTCGGCACGCATCGGCCATATCGGCGTGTATCGCGACGAGCACCATCGCCCGGTCGAATACCTCGTGCGCCTGCCGGATCTGGAGGATCGCACCTTCATCCTGTGCGATCCGATGGTCGCCACCGGCTACTCAGCCGTGCACGCCATCGACGTGATGAAGAAGCGCGGCGTGCCCGATGAGAACATCCTCTTCCTGGCCTTGGTGGCCGCACCGGAAGGTGTTGAGGTGTTCCAGAAGGCGCATCCGGGCGTGAAGCTGTTCGTGGCCTCGCTCGATTCGCACCTGGACGAAAACGCCTACATCATCCCCGGCCTGGGCGATGCGGGCGACCGCCTGTTCGGCACGAAGAACTGATCGCGCTTCGTTTTGCGCAAACAAAAACAGCCGGCATTGCCGGCTGTTGTCTTTGGTGCGCAGGAAACGCTCAGCGCTTCTTGCCGCCACCCAGGATACTGCCCAGCACGCCGCGCACGATCTCGCGGCCGACCGTCGAGCCAATCGTGCGCATGGTCGACTTGGCCAGCGTTTCGACGATCGAATCGCCGCGGCCAGTACGCCCCGTGCCCTTGGTGAGGATCGAGCCGACTTCGCCCAGCCAACCGCCCCCCTCTTGCTGCGCTGGCGCAGGTGCAGGAACCGGTGCAGACGCAGAACCTGACGACGCACCAAAATCGGTGCCGATGGACCCCGACGTCGATGCGGGTGCCGCCCCACCTCCGGCCACGCGACCGGTCAGGATTTCATACGCCGATTCGCGATCGATGGCCGTGTCATAGCGCCCCGCCACCAGCGAATTGGCAATCAGCGCACGACGCTCATCATCCGAGATCGGCCCGATGCGCGATGCCGGCGGCACAACAAACGCGCGCTCCGTGATCTCCGGGCGACCGCCTTCATCCAGCATGGAGATCAACGCCTCACCCACCGCCAGTTCATCGATGGCCTGTTCGATGCTGAATTCCGGGTTCGCGCGCATCGTGGTGGCTGCCGCCTTCACGGCCTTCTGGTCGCGCGGCGTAAAGGCGCGCAGCGCGTGCTGCACCCGATTGCCTAGCTGGCCGAGCACCGTGTCGGGCACGTCCGAGGGATTCTGCGTGACGAAGTACACGCCCACACCCTTCGAGCGGATCAGCCGCACCACCTGCTCCACCTTCTGCAGCAGCGACGGCGGCGCATCGTTGAACAGCAGGTGCGCCTCGTCAAAGAAGAAGGCCAGCTTGGGCTTGTCCATGTCGCCCACTTCCGGCAGATGCTCGAACAGCTCCGATAGCATCCACAGCAGGAACGTCGCATACAGCTTGGGCGCGTTGAGCAGCTTATCGGCCGCCAGGATGTTGATCACGCCCTGGCCGCGCACGGTCTGCATCAGGTCGTTGATGTCGAGCATCGGCTCGCCGAAGAACTGGTCGGCGCCCTGCTCTTCCAGCGCGATCAGGTTGCGCTGGATGGCCCCGATACTGGCCGACGAAATGTTGCCGTACTTGTTCGTGTAATCCGACGAGTGCTCGCCCACGTGCTGCAGCATCGCGCGCAGATCCTTCATGTCGAGCAGCGCGAGGCCGGAGTCGTCCGCAATCTTGAAGACGAGATTCAGCACACCGGTCTGGATGTCGTTCAACTCCAGCATGCGAGACAGCATCAGCGGACCCATGTCGGACACGGTGGCGCGCACGGGGTGGCCCTTCTCGCCGTACACATCCCACAGCGTGACGGGACAACCGGCCCATTGCGGCTCTTCCAGACCGCGCTCCTGCAGGCGGGCCTTGAGTTTGTCGTTCGACTGACCGGGCTGCGAGATGCCGGTCAGGTCACCTTTGACGTCCGCCAGGAAGACCGGCACGCCGATCTTCGACAAGCCTTGCGCGATGGTCTGCAAGGTGACGGTCTTGCCGGTGCCGGTGGCGCCGGTAATCAGGCCATGCCGGTTGGCGAGCTGGGGCAGCAGCACCAGTTCGGTCTTGGCGTTCTTGGCAACGAGAATGGGGTCGGTCATGGCATTCGGACGGGGATCAATCTTTGGGGGCGGCCGCCCATCGCTCGACCAGACAGACGGGTCGGCGGGCGTGTGCAGCATGCTAAAATCTGCGACCGATTATAGAGCGTGCAGGTGGCGTCAAACCGCCATCTGGGCGCCAGATTCCACAGCATTTCCACCGCATCCGCTCGGAGAGTTTCATGGCCGGTCATTCCAAATGGGCCAATATCAAGCATAAGAAAGCCGCTGCCGACGCCAAGCGCGGCAAGATTTGGACGCGCCTGATCAAGGAAATCACCGTGGCGGCCCGCCTGGGCGGCGGCGACGCGGATTCGAATCCCCGCCTGCGCCTGGCCATGGACAAGGCCACCGACGCCAACATGCCCAAGGACAACATCCAGCGTGCCATCCAGCGCGGCGTGGGTGGCCTGGAAGGCGCGAACTACGAAGAAATCCGCTACGAAGGCTATGGCATCAACGGCGCCGCCATCATCGTCGACTGCCTGACCGACAACCGCACGCGCACAGTGGCCGAAGTCCGCCACGGGTTCGACAAGTACGGCGGCAACATGGGCACATCGGGCTCGGTGGCGTTCCTGTTCGACCACATCGGCCAGTTCATCTTTGCCCCCGGCACGCCGGAAGACAAGCTGATGGAAGCCGCGCTCGAAGCCGGCGCCGACGACGTCGTCACGCACGAAGACGGCTCGCTGGAAGTCATCTGCCCGCCCCACGATTTCGGCAAGGTCAAGACCGCGCTGGAAGCCGCCGGCTTCAAGGCGGAACTGGCCGAAGTCATCATGAAGCCGCAGACCGAGGTCGTGTTCACCGGCGAGGATGCGGTCAAAATGCAGAAGCTGCTCGACGTCCTGGAAAACCTGGACGACGTGCAGGAAGTCTTCACCAACGCGGTCATCGGGGAATAAGCCCGAGAGACGCGCATAACGGCGATCGACCTGACCGATCGCCGTTTTTGTTTTCCAGTTTTCGATTTTTTGAGTAGGTACAGCATGAAAGTGATGGTGGTCGGTTCGGGCGGTCGAGAGCACGCCTTGGCATGGAAGCTGGCACGTTCGCCCAAGGTGCAGGTGGTGTACGTGGCGCCGGGCAACGGTGGCACGGCGCTCGACAAGCGCCTGCAAAACCTGCCGATCACGGACCCGGAAGTGCTGGCCGCGTTTGCCGAGCGCGAAGGCATCCACTTCACGGTCGTCGGCCCGGAAGCCCCGCTGGCCGCCGGTATCGTCGATCTGTTCCGCGCCAAGGGCCTGCGTATCTTCGGGCCGACCAAGGCGGCCGCGCAGCTCGAATCCTCCAAGGATTTCGCCAAGGCGTTCATGCATCGCCACGGCATTCCGACCGCCAAGTACCAGACCTTCAGCGACGCGGCACAGGCACATGCCTACATTGACCAGGAAGGCGCCCCGATCGTCATCAAGGCCGATGGCCTGGCTGCCGGCAAGGGCGTGGTCGTGGCGATGACCGCCGAAGAAGCACACAGCGCCATCGACATGATGCTGGCCGACAACCGCCTGGGCGACGCCGGTGCACGCGTGGTGATCGAAGAATTCCTGGCCGGTGAAGAAGCCAGCTTCATCGTCGTGTGCGACGGCAAGAACGTCGTGGCGCTGGCCACCAGCCAGGATCACAAGCGCCTGCTCGACGGCGACGCCGGCCCGAATACGGGCGGCATGGGCGCGTATTCGCCCGCACCGGTGGTCACGCCCACGCTGCACGCCCGCACGCTGCGCGAGATCATCATGCCGACCATCCGCGGCATGGAAAAAGACGGCATCCCGTATACCGGTTTCCTCTACGCCGGCCTGATGATCGACGCCGAGGGCAATCCCAAAACGCTCGAATTCAACTGCCGCATGGGCGACCCGGAAACGCAGCCCATCATGGCGCGCATGAAGACCGATCTGTACGACGTGCTCGACCGCGCCATCGACGGCAAGCTCGACGGCATGGAACTCGAATGGGACCGCCGCACCGCGCTGGGCGTGGTGATGGCAGCCCACAACTACCCGGATACGCCGCGCAAGGGCGATGTCATCACCGGTATCCCCAAGGAAACGGAAGACAGCATCACCTTCCACGCCGGCACCACGCTCCAGGATGGCGTGTTGACCACGAGCGGCGGCCGGGTGCTGTGCGTGGTCGGCTTGGCTGACACCGTCAAGGCCGCGCAACGTGCCGCGTACAACGCTATCGAACAGATCCAGTTCGACGGCGCCCAGTACCGCACCGACATCGGGCACCGGGCAATTCGTCACTAAACCCGGCCACTCAACTTGCTGTTTGACCGCGCCGAACGCCTCCACTCGGGGCAGGCGCGGTTTCCGTCACCCAGGGTGATCCCCAACTTGCCCCAGCGGCCCGCCCGCTACAATGGTGACAACCGCATGACTCGGCCGCCGCAGCGGCCCTTCCCGACCTGATGGATACCCAAGCCGTCCGCGCCTACCTGCTGGACCTGCAGGACCGCATCACCACTGCCGCCAGCGCGCTCGACGGTGGCACCTTCGTCACCGACGCGTGGGAAAAACCGCCCACCGAGCGCCTGCGCGGCAGCGGTCGCACCCGCATATTGGAAGGCGGCGCACTGCTGGAGCGCGGCGGCGTCGGCTTCTCGCACGTGATGGGCGACACCCTGCCCCCGTCGGCCACCGCCAACCGGCCCGAACTGGCCGGGCGCGGCTTCGAGGCGATGGGCGTGTCGCTGGTCTTCCACCCGCGCAACCCGTACGTGCCCACCGTGCACATGAACGTGCGCTGCTTCGTTGCCGTGCGGCCCGATGCGGAGCCCGTCTGGTGGTTCGGCGGTGGCATGGACCTGACGCCCTACTACGGCTTCACCGAAGACGCCTCGCACTTCCACCGCACGTGCCAAGGCGCCCTGGCCCCCTACGGCGACGAGCTCTACCCGCGCTTCAAACAGTGGTGCGACGACTATTTCTATTTGAAGCACCGCAAGGAGGCGCGCGGCATCGGCGGCATCTTCTTCGACGACTTTGCCGAACTCGGTTTCGAGCGCAGCTTCGAGATGATGCGCTCCGTCGGCGACGCGTTCCTACCCGCCTGGCTGCCCATCGCCGAACAACGCCACGCCACCCCCTACGGCGAGCGTGAACGCGCCTTCCAGGCCTACCGCCGTGGACGCTATGTCGAGTTCAACCTGGTGTTCGACCGCGGCACGCTGTTCGGCCTGCAAAGCGGCGGGCGGACTGAATCGATCCTGATGTCGATGCCGCCCGTGGCCAACTGGCGCTACGACTGGCAGCCCGAGCCAGGCTCGCCGGAAGCGGCGCTCTACACCGATTTCCTGCCGGCGCGCGACTGGGTATGACGCTTCCCGCTTTCGCTCGCCCCGATCTCGACCGCCCCTATCGCCTGGGCTTGCTGGGCGGCACGTTCGATCCGCCACACATCGGCCATATCGCCCTGGCCGAACTGTGCATCGTCCGGCTCGATCTAGATGAACTGCTGTGGATTCCGACCGGGGTGTCGTGGCAAAAAGCCGCTGACATCACGCCCGCCCCGCTGCGCTTTGCCATGACCGAACTGGCTGCCAAGGCGGTACGCGGCGGGCGCGCCCGGGTTCACGTCAGCAGCATGGAAGTCGACCGCCACGGCCCCAGCTACACCATCGACACCGTGCGCGAACTGCGCGGCGTCTACGGCCCAGACACTTCCATGGCCTGGCTGATGGGCGCCGACCAGCTCGTCGGCCTGGACACCTGGCATGGCTGGCAAGACCTGTTCGAATACGTTCACCTGTGCGTCGCCACGCGCCCTGGTTTTGACCTGCAGGCGCTGCATGCGCCCGTGCAACGTGAACTGGATGTGCGCCGGGGCGACACGGCATTGATACAATGCGCACCCGCCGGTCATATGTGGATCGACCAGACGCTCGCCGTCGACCTGTCGTCCACCCGCCTGCGCCAGCAGCTCGCCGCTGGCGAGCGCTGCGACGCCGACCTGCCCGCCGGCGTGGCCGACCTGATCCAATCGCATTCGCTGTACCGCCGTGCCGATGGCACGGTCAGTGCCTGACCGCGCTTGCCCAAGCGCTTTTTTGACCTTTTTTCTCGCCTTTTAAACGTTCTTCTCACTCAGTATGGATATTCGCAAACTACAACGCGTAATCGTCGACGCGCTCGAAGACGTCAAGGCGCAAGACATCAAGGTCTTCAATACGACCCACCTGACCGAGCTGTTCGACCGCACGGTCATCGCCAGCGGCACGTCCAACCGCCAGACCAAGGCCCTGGCCGCGTCCGTGCGTGACGCCGTCAAGGAAGCCGGCGGCCACATCATCGCTGTGGAAGGCGAAGACGTAGGCGAATGGGTGCTGGTCGACTGCGGCGATGCCGTGGTCCACATCATGCAGCCGCAATTGCGCCAGTACTACAACCTGGAAGAAATCTGGGGCGACAAGCCGGTGCGCATTGAACTCGGCGGCACCGGCAAGCGCGGCCTGCCCAAGGCCAGCGAAGGCTTCGATGGCGAGGGCGACGACGAAGACGAGGCCGAAGAAGTGACGCCTGCCAAGCGTCGTACCACCAAGCCGAAGCTCGCTGGCGAGCGCCCGACCAAGGCTGCGGCCCCGACCAAGAAGGCGCCCGCCAAGACCGCTGCCAAGAAGCCGGCCACCAAGCGCGCGACCGGCACCGGCAAGCCCGCCACGAAGACCGCCGCAAAAACGGCACCCAAGACAGCAGCCAAGCGCGCTCCGGCCAAGAAGCGCGCGTCATAACAGCGCGCACGCCGTCTCGCCATGCAGTTGTTGATCATCGCCGTCGGGCACAAGATGCCGTCCTGGATCGAGGACGGCTTCTCCGAATATGCCAAGCGCATGCCGCCCGAGCTGCGTATCGAACTGCGCGAGATCAAGCCCGAGCAGCGCTCGGGCAGCCGCACCGCCGCCACCGTCATGCAGCTCGAAGCGGCGCGCATTGAAGCCGCGCTGCCCAAGGGCTGCCGCATGATCGCGTTGGATGAGCGCGGCAAGGACCTCACCACTGTCGCGCTGGCCGAATCCCTCACGGGATGGCAACAGGAAGGCGGCGACATCGCCTTCGTGATCGGCGGTGCGGATGGGTTGGACCCGGCGCTCAAGGCGAAGGCCCGCACGCTGATCCGCCTGTCGAGCCTGACGCTGCCACACGGCATGGTGCGCGTGCTGCTGGCCGAGCAGCTCTATCGTGCGTGGAGCATCACGCAAAACCACCCGTACCACCGCGTATGACCATGGATGCTCCGGGCGCTCCACACCTGTATCTCGCCTCACAAAGCCCGCGCCGGCAGGAACTGCTGCGCCAGATTGGCGCGCGGTTCGAACTGCTGCTGGCCGATGGCGACGAAGATGCCGAAGCGCTGGAAGCCGCCCTCCACGACGAAACGCCCGACGACTACGTCCAGCGCGTCTGCGCATTGAAGGCACAGGCTGCGGTGCGCCGCCGCATCGCGCGCGACCTCCCCGCGCTGCCGATCCTCACCTCCGATACCACGGTGTGCCTGGATGGCGAAATTCTCGGCAAACCGTCCGACGCGGCAGACGCCCACCGCATGCTGCGCGGCATGTCCGGCCGTGAACATCGCGTGCTGACCGCCGTCACCGTCGTCAAGGCCGACGGCACACCGATGCATGCACTGTCCATTTCCGACGTGCGCTTTGCCGTGCTGACGGACAACGACATCGCCCGCTACATCGCCAGCGGCGAGCCCTTCGGCAAAGCCGGTGCGTACGGTATCCAGGGCCGCGCGGCCGCCTTTGTCGCCCATATTTCAGGAAGCTATTCGGGTATCATGGGCCTACCCTTGTTCGAGACCGCCGCACTGCTCACGCAAGCTGGCATCACGCTATGACTCGCCCGCGAACCCGCCGCTGATACACGCGCCGGACAGCGCGCGAGGGCTGGTTTCAAGACACGCTTCGGGCGCACGACATGCCTAGAGGCGGGTGCTGAAACCCGCTCTCCAGGTATCCCCATGTCCGAAGACATCCTCGTCAATATCACGCCGCAAGAAACGCGCGTGGCCATCGTCCAGCAAGCCGCCGTCCAGGAGCTTCACATCGAGCGCACGCTCACGCGCGGCCTGGTCGGCAACATCTACCTCGGCAAGGTCGTGCGCGTGCTACCGGGCATGCAGTCGGCGTTTATCGACATCGGCCTGGAGCGTGCGGCGTTCCTGCACGTGGCCGACATCTGGCACCCGCGCGATGCCAAGGACGCCCCGCCCACGCCGCAAGTCGCCATCGAGAAAACGCTGTTCGAAGGCCAGGCGCTGATGGTGCAGGTCATCAAGGATCCGATCGGCACCAAGGGCGCGCGGCTCTCCACGCAGGTCAGCATTGCCGGGCGCACGCTGGTGTATCTGCCGCAGGATCCGCACATCGGCATCTCGCAGAAGATCGGCAACGAGGCCGAGCGTGAAGCGCTGCGTGCGCGTGTGACGGCGATGGTGCCGCCCGAGGAGCGTGGCGGCTTCATCGTGCGCACGATCGCCGAGGAAGCGACCGACGAAGAACTCGCCAACGACGTTGCCTACCTGCGCAAGATCTGGGCGACCATCCGCCACAACGCCACCACTCTGCCCGCCCCGTCGATCCTGTACCAGGACCTGAACCTCGCCCAGCGCGTGCTGCGCGATTTCGTGACGGACGAAACGCGCAGCATCCAGGTCGATTCGCGCGAGAACCATCAGAAGCTGATCGAATTTGCGCAGGAGTACACACCGGCCGTGGTCGAGCGCCTGACGCACTACACAGGCGAGCGGCCGATCTTTGATCTGTACAACATCGAAGCGGAAGTCGAGCGCGCCCTGTCGCGTCGGGTCGACCTGAAATCGGGCGGCTACCTGATGATCGACCAGACTGAGGCGATGACGACGATCGACGTCAACACCGGCGGTTACGTGGGTGCGCGCAACTTTGACGACACGATCTTCAAGACCAATTTGGAAGCCGCGCACACCATCGCGCGGCAACTGCGGCTGCGTAACCTGGGCGGCATCATCATCATCGACTTCATCGACATGGAGTCCGCTGAGCATCGCGATGCGGTGCTGGCCGAGCTGCGCAAGGCATTGTCGCGCGACCGCACACGCATCACGGTCAACAGCTTCTCGCAGTTGGGGCTGGTGGAGATGACGCGCAAACGTACGCGGGAGTCGCTTGCGCACGTGCTGTGCGAGCAGTGCCCGGTGTGCCACGGCAAGGGCCAGGTGAAGACACCGCGCACGGTGTGCTACGACATCCTGCGCGAGATCATGCGCGAGTCGCGGCAGTTCAATCCGCGCGAGTTCCGCATCCTGGCTTCGCAGTCAGTGATCGACTTGTTCCTGGAAGAGGAAAGCCAGCACCTCGCGATGCTGGGCGATTTCATCGGCAAGCCGATTTCATTGCAGGTGGAATCCTCGGCGGCGAGCCAGGAGCAATACGACATCATCCTGATGTAATCGCGCAGCGCCTGGCTCCAGGCGCTCTTATTTTTTCTCGCGCGGCAGGCGGCCCAGCAGGAAGAACTCCTCGTTCGGCCGCATGGAAATCACGTTCGCCATGCGGTTCGACAGGCCGAAGAACGCTGTGATGCCGGCGATATCCCACACGTCTTCCTCATCGAAGCCATGCGCGCGCAATGCTTCGTAGTCGGCTTCGTTGACGGTGTGTGAAGCGGTGCAGACCTTCATCGCGAAATCCAGCATTGCACGCTGGCGCGGTGTGATGTCCGCCTTGCGGTAGTTGACGGCCACCTGGTCAGCCACGAGCGGATTCTTCTCGTAGATGCGCAGGATGGCGCCGTGCGCGACCACGCAATACAGGCACTGGTTGGCGCCCGAGGTGGCCACCACGATCATCTCGCGCTCGCCCTTGGTCAGGCTGCTACCCTCGCGCAGCATCAGCGCATCGTGGTAGGCGAAGAAGGCGCGACACTCATCGGGCCGGTGCGATAACGCGAGGAAGACGTTCGGCACGAAGCCGGTCTTCTCCTGCACCTCAAGGATGCGTGCGCGAATGTCTTCGGGAATGTCGGCCAGTTCAGGAACGGGGAACCGGCTGATGGGCGGCGTGGTGGTCGTCACGATGTCTCCTTGGTATGAGCATCTGAGCACGCCGCCCGGAGGATTTACTGGGTAGCGAACTGGATGCGATGCAGTCCAGCATACAACCCATCGCGGTCGATGAGTTCGCGGTGCGTGCCGGCTTCGGCAATCTTGCCGTGCTCCAGCACGACGATGCGATCCGCGTTTTCGATGGTCGACAGGCGGTGCGCGATCACAAGCGTCGTGCGGCCTTGCATCAGCGCTTCGAGCGCCGCCTGGACCTGGCGTTCCGACTCCGAATCGAGCGCGGAGGTCGCCTCGTCCAGGATCAGGATCGGCGCGTCCTTGTAGATCGCCCTGGCAATCGCCAGACGCTGGCGCTGGCCGCCGGAGAGCTTCGAGCCGTTGTCACCGATGTTGGTGTCGACACCCTCCGGCAGGTTGTCCACCACATCGGTCAGGTAGGCGGCTTCCAGCGCACGGCGCACGCGCGCCATGTCGATCTCGGTTGCGTCGCGCGCGCCATAGGCCACGTTGGCGGCGATGGTGTCGTTGAACAGCACCACGTCTTGGCTCACAAAGGCGATCTGGCGGCGCAGGTCGTGCAGCGACAGGTCGGCCAGCGCATCGCCATCGAGCGAGATCGTGCCCGAGGTCGGATCAAAGAAGCGCGGCAGCAGGTTCACCAGCGTGGTCTTGCCACTGCCCGACGGGCCCACCAGCGCAACGATCTCGCCCGGCTTGACGTGAAGGTTGATGCTGTCGAGCGCTGCACGGCCGTCTTCGCCGTAGCGGAAGGTGACGTTGTCGAAGCGGATGTCGCCGCGTGCGCGGTCGATTGGCTTGCCGCCTTCTTGCGGTTCGATGGGCGTGTCGATCAGGCCAAAGATGAACTCGGCGGCGGTCAAGCCACGCTGCAGCGGCTGGTTCACATCCGTCAGGTGCTTGAGCGGCGAGATCAGCAGCAGCATCGCCATCACAAAGCCGGTAAAGCCGCCGACCGTGGTCTGGTTGGCTTGCGCCTGCAGCATGGCAATCGCCAGGATGATGGACAGCGCCAACGCCGCCAAGAACTGCGTCACCGGCTGGTTCAGGCCACCGGCCACGGCCACGCGCATGGCATAGCCGCGCAGGCGGTTGGTCATGGCGTTGAAGCGCAGCGATTCATACGCCTCGCCGCCGTGCAGCTTGACGACCTTGTAGCCACCGACCGCCTCTTCCACCACGTAGGCGGCCTGGTTGGTCAGGTTCTGGCTCTCGCGGTTGAGTGAGCGCAGGCGGCGGTTGATACGCGACATCAGCAGGCCGATGACCGGCAGGATCACCGCCACCACCAGCGTCAGGCGCCAGTTGGTATAGAAGAGGAAGATCAGCAGCGCGAGCACCGTCATCGAGTCGCGCACCATGGTGATGAACACGCCGGTCAACACCTGCAGCACCTGGTTGACTTCGAAGATGACGGCGTTGATGAGTGATGCGGCCGTGTTGCGCTGGTAGAACGATGCCGGCGCCTGCAGCAGACGCTCGAACATCTTCATGCGGAGATTCAGCAGCACCTTGTTCGACACGAGGCTCAGCAAGTACGTCGACGCAAATTGCGCCACGCCGCGCACCACGGCAATACCCACCAGCATGGCCGGCACCTGCCACAGCTTGCCGGCGTATTCACCGCCGAAGCCTTGGTCCAGCAGGTCTTTCACCACCTTGGGGATGATCCCCTCCGTGGCCGCCACCACGCCCATGGCGACCATGGAGAGGATGAAGGCCGTGAGCTCCGGGCGCAGATAGCCCCATAGACGCTTGAAATGGCCGGGCTGGGGCGCCGGTGCTGCGGTGTTTGAAGAATCAGTCACTGCCATGGAATCAAAGGGAAAATCGGCCGGAGATGCTCCGGGCCTCATGTAATTGGAAGCTCAAAGAACGTCGACACCAGGACGCAGCCGCCGCGAGAGATCATTGCGTCGCAAGTCCCAGCGGAGCTTGGAGGTCAGTTCCGGCTCGGGCAACCGCCAGTTGGCACCGGCCGGCGTGCCACGACGCAAGAAATACTTATCGAACGTCGACTGCGACAGGCCCCACTTGTTGAGGAACTGGCGCCGGCCATCGTTCTTCTTCACCTTGCCGGTCGACTTGCACTGGAAGTGATAGACCAGCGAGTCACCCACACCCAGGAAGATGCGGCAACCGGCGTGCCACAGCTTCATGGAGAAATCGTTGTCGCTGCTCATACCGGGCGTGAGCTCGCTGCTGTAGCCGCCAAGCTTGAACCACCAGCGCCGGTGCACCACGGTGGGCGGCCACGTAGCACCGTACCAATCACCACGCACCAGGCGCGGCGCATCAGCCAGCAGACGGGGCTCGTCAAAGGTATCGGCATCACGGCCGTAGTCGCCCACCACCACGCAAGGGTTGCCGGTGTCGACCGGTTCGATCATGGAGCCCGACAGCATGAACAGATCGGTATCCAGCTTCTCCAGCCGGCGCACGAGCGCGGTATCCCAGCCGGGGCAGCAGACCATGTCGTCATTCAGGAAGACGATGTAATCGTGCTCGGCCAGCATGGCCGACTCGTTGACCGCCAGGCAGATGCCGACGTTCTGCGGTGAATGCGTGTGATCCAGACCCTGCTCGCGCACCCACTCCAACGTGCCGTCGGAACCATCGTTGACGTGCACGATGATCTGATGGTCGTACGCCGAATGCGTGCGGATGCTGTGCACGCACAACTTGAGCAGTGGGAGGTTGTTCCAGGTCGGCAGTAGGATGGAGAACATAGCGGAAATCAGGAATGGCCGCGGAGTGCAGCCACCCGCTTGTGGCGGTCGCGTATTGTACCGCCTGCAATCCCGGGCCCTGTGCCACAATACCCGCCGCCAACGTGCGGCGGCTCAGACACATGCGATGAGTCTGCCGACAAACACAGCGACTGAACACTGCAGGCGCACGCCCTTTGCCATGCCCATCCAGCTAAGCGCCACCATCCTCACGCGCAATGAAGCGCACAACATCGGCGATTGCATTGCCTCCCTGGTGGGGCTCGCCGATGAGGTAATCGTGCTCGATTCCGGCAGCACCGATGCCACGCGCGATATCGCCCGAGCCCACGGCACGCGCCTCATTGAAGATGACGGCCCGTGGCCCGGCTTCGGCCCACAGAAAAACCGCGCACTCGATGCTGCCAGTGGGGAATGGATTCTCTCCATTGATGCGGACGAGCGTGTCACGCCCGAGTTGGCCGATGAAATTCGCGCCGCCATCGCCCAGGCGGATGCCAGCGGCACCAACGCCTACGCAATTCCGCGTCTGTCGCAGTTTTGCGGCACCTGGGTGCACCACTGCGGCTGGCGGCCCGACTATGTGACGCGCCTGGTCCGGCGCGGTCAGGCGCGCTTTTCAGACAACCTCGTCCACGAAAGCCTGCAAGTGACTGGGGCAACCGGCCGCTTGCGCGCCTCACTGCTGCACTACAGCTACACGTCGATGGAGCAAGTGCAGCGCAAGAGCGCACAGTATGCGGAAGCCGGTGCACGCGAATTTGCCGCGCGCGGCAAGCGGCCGGGGTGGCTTTCCCCAGCGCTACACGGTGGCTGGGCCTTCATCCGCACGCTGCTGCTGCGACGCGGGTTTCTGGATGGCAAAGCCGGCTGGGCCATTGCGCGGATGAACGCGTCGGTCAGCTACCGCAAATACCAGCGCGCGCGTGAACTGACCGCCGCATAAATCAGCGGCCGATTTTCTCGTCGGGCGCGCGGGTGACAAGCTGCGCCGGCAGGTTGGGTTCCCAGGCGCGCAGATCCCCGGTCGGGTACAGCTTGAGCGCATAAAGCGCTCGCTTGAAGCGCCCTTTCAGGCCCGACTCGGGCACGGTAGGCAGTGCGCCGGCTGCACCCGCCTGCGCGGTGGCACGCACATAGCCGCGCGCGAACGCGTGCTGCGTAATGCCCCACTTCAGCAAGAACTCTCGCCCACCGCGATTGCGGCGCACGCGGCGCGTCGTCGAACAACCAAAGTGGTAAATGCGGCTCGCGCCCACCACGCGGAAAATCCGACAGCCGACCAGCCACAGCTTCATCAGGAAATCGTCGTCGCTGCTCATGCCAGGACCGAACTCGATGCTGTAACCACCGACGAGATGCCACAACCGCCGGCTGACCAGCATAGGCTGCAGCGCCACGCCGTCGCGGTCCGCCGATGGCGGTTGGTTCGCCATGTGGGCCAGCAAGCCGGCTTCATCAAAGTTGTCGGGGCCGGTGCCGAAGTTGGCCACATTGACTTGTACGTTGCCGGTATCCGTGGGCTCCGTCAGCTGCGCAGCCAGATAGGCAAACTGATCGCCTACCGCATCCACCGCCGACACGAGCGCTTGGTCCCAGCCGGGCGTGACGACCATGTCGTCGTTCATGAACAGGAGCCACTCATGCGACGCCAGTCGCGCCGCATCGTTGAGTGCGAGACACACGCCGACATTGCCTGGGCTCCAGGTATGCGGCAGATTCTGTTCGCGTACCCACTCAAGCGTGCCGTCATTGCCTTCATTCACATGCACGATGATTTCGTGCCCGAACGCAGAATGCCGGTGAATGCTCTCAATGCACAGCTTGAGGTAAGGCAGGTTGTTCCAAGTGGGGATCAGGATGCTGAACATGGCGCTCAATGCTGGTACGTGCGATCGGAAGGATGGCCGATATGGGAAGCGATGCCCGCCAGAATCGCCATGACGGCCGCATAGAACGACACCGTCTGCTTCAACGTGAAAATTTCCACCGTCAGTCCGAACACGAAGAACGCTGCGGCGAATACCAAGCCCATCAGCGCAGCACGGCGCATGGGCGCGACGGGCGACTTCAGGCAGCGCCAGCACAGCATGGCAGGCAGGAGGTGGATCGCGATAATGCCCAAGCCGCCCAACACGCCGTATGCGGCAGTGAACGCCAACAATTCGTTGTGGGCCTCACCACAACCCAGTTCACGGGCCATTGGCGTCATCTGTCCCGCATCGACCAGCGTCTGAAGGTTGCTGCAAAAGCCACCTGCCCCGAGCCCGAACACCGGATGGCTTTCCGTCAGAATCACCGCCGCGTGGTAGATCTGCAAGCGGATACCAATCGAGGTGTCCTTGTGGCCCTGCGCAAATTGCGCCAGGTCGGACCATACCTCGTGAACGCGTACCTGAATCGAGGCCGACACCAGATAGACCACCACCACGCCCAGCACCGCAGCCACTGGCACCAACAAGCGCCAACGCAGGGGCTTGTTTTGCCCGCGCACAATCATCACCAGCAGCAGAATGGCGGGAATCGCCACCCATCCCCCGCGCGACCCGCTCAGCAACGATGTCGCCAACCCGGCCAGCAAGCCAGCCACCTTGAACACGCGCACCGCCAACGCGTCTTTGCGCCACCAGTTCAGTGACAGCACCGACAGCACCCCCAATGCCAACGCCATGTCGCCATAGTGGATCGGGTTGAGAAACGTGCTGCCCAACCGATTGCCGCCCCAGTCACGCCCACTCCACAGGCCGACTCCAAGGGCAGCAAAAGCGGCCACCGTAAAGGACAAGTCGCACCAGCGCATCCAGCGCAACGGCATCCGGCGCAGCGCCAGAAACAGCGGCACAGCCACAAGAAAACGCGAAGGCGTATCAAACGCGCTCCAGCGCATCTGCGCGTGCCAGGCCTCGCTCAGCAAGACGGCAACGAGCGGCACCGCCATCGCCACGCACATCGCCTGGACGAGCCGATTGACATCTCGTGGCAAAGCAAGCTCGGCCGGTACGGAGCGAGATGTCACCACGGCCCACAGTGCAACCAAGCTCGCCACAATCAGCAACGCACTCGCACCGCCGCGCACGGCAATGGCGACCAGGGGGTACAGCAGCAAGAACGCCGCCAACGGCGCACGCCGGGCATCGACCATACCGGGTCGTTTCGTCAAACCGTTCATTGTGTTCAGGTGGGGAAATCAGTCGTAGAGCGTGGCGACGTTCTGCGCATCCAACGCCTGGCGCAACGCCGCAATCGCGTCCTCGCTCGGCACGATGCGCCACGCATCGCCGAGCACCGCTTCGCAGCGGGCTTGCTCGCACACATAGCTAATGCGCACGGAGACGCCATTGCCATCGGACGCCACATGCGGCGCGAGCAAATCGCGCAGCTTGGCCGCCGTCGAATCACCGTTCATGGACAGACGAATGGCCCGCGCGAATTTGGCACGCGCCTGCGTCATGTCCATGACGGATTCGGCCGTGACGCGCACTCCACCGGTGAACATGTCGTGGCGGGCACTGCCCTGCACGATCAGCACTTCGTCTTCCTTGAACAGCGCACGGTTTGCTTCGAAAACCTCGTTGAAGACCGTCACTTCCGTGGCTTCGCTGGCGGAGCCGTCGTCGAGCATGACGATCAGCATCTTGCCGCGCTGCGTCATCTGCGTGCGTTGGCCGACGATGACGCCAGCGACGGTCTTGTTGCGCGCATCGCGGTTGCCGTAGCCCCCGCCCCCACCGCCGCCGTTGCCCTTGCTCGTCACTTCCTGGGCGAGATCGGCCAGCGTGGTGCGCGCAAAGCGGCGCACCTCCTCGCGGCACTCATCGAAGAGGTGGCCGGACAGATAGAAACCCAGCGCCTGCTTTTCTTCCTGCAGCTTGCGCTTGGTGGTCCAGGCCGGTTCGTCGACGAGTTCGGGACGATGCGCTTCGGCATCGTCGCCGCTCATCAGGTCGAAGAGCGACACTTGGTTGGCAGCGGCGGCCTTCTGCTCAGCGGCTTCCATGGCCAAGCCGATCGAGGCAAGCAACTGCGCGCGATTCTCGTTGAGGCTATCGAAGGCACCGGCACGCACCAGCGCTTCGATCGTTCGGCGGTTCACCTGGCGGCGGTCCACGCGCTCGCAGAAGTCGAACAGGTCTTTGAACGGACCGTCTTCACGCGCGCGCAGGATGTCTTCAATCGCACCCTGCCCACTGCCCTTGATGCCGCCCAGGCCGTAGCGGATGGTCTTGGCGTCGGTGGGGGCAAAGCGGTACTGGCTCGCGTTGATGTCGGGCGGCAGCACTTTCAGGCCGTTCTTGCCGACCGCATCGTCATAAAGGATCTTCACCTTGTCGGTGTCGTCCATGGCGAGCGACATGTTGGCTGCCATGAATTCGGCCGGGTGATGCGCCTTGAGCCACGCGGTGTAGTACGCCAGCAGCGCATACGCCGCCGCGTGCGACTTGTTGAAGCCATAGCCCGCGAACTTCTCCATCAAGTCGAAGATCTCGTCGGCCTTCTCGGTGGTCAGACCATCCTTGGCCGCGCCCGCACGGAACAGCGCGCGGTGCTCGGCCATCTCTTCGGCCTTCTTCTTACCCATCGCGCGGCGCAGCAAGTCAGCGCCGCCGAGCGAGTAGCCGCCCACGATCTGCGCCATCTGCATCACCTGCTCCTGGTAGACCATGATGCCGTAGGTCTCCTTGAGCACCGGCTCGACGCGCGGGTCGGGGTACTCCACCTTCTCGCGGCCGTGCTTACGCGCGCAGAAGCTGGGGATCAGGTCCATCGGGCCCGGGCGATACAGTGCCACCAGGGCGATGATGTCCTCAAAGCGGTCAGGCTTGGCGTCCTTCAGCATGCCCTGCATGCCGCGGCTTTCCAGCTGGAACACGGCGACCGTGTTGGCCGATTTGAGGATGTCGAATGCCGCCTTGTCGGTCAGCGGAATCTGGCTGCAATTCCAGTCCGCCTTGGACGGATCGAGCATGCGGATATAGCGCTCGGCCCAGTCGAGGATCGTGAGCGTGGTCAGGCCCAAGAAGTCGAACTTGACCAGGCCAACGGCTTCCACGTCGTCCTTGTCGTACTGGCTGACGACGCCGGCGTCTTCGCCGCCCTGCGTGTAGAGCGGGCAGAAATCGGTCAGCTTGCCGGGGGCGATCAGCACACCGCCCGCGTGCATGCCGACGTTACGCGTCATGCCTTCCACGCGCTGGGCCAATTCCAGGAGCTGTTTGACTTCTTCTTCGTTGGCTTCGCGCTCCGCCAGCAGCGGCTCTTCTTTCTTGGCCTCTTCCAGCGTGACAAGCTTGCCCGGCTTGAACGGGATCAACTTGGCCACGCCATCAACAAAGTTGTAGCCAAGGTCGAGCACGCGGCCCACGTCGCGCACGGCGGCCTTGGCGGCCATGGTGCCGAAGGTGGCGATCTGCGAGACGGCGTCCTTGCCGTACTTTTCCTTCACGTACTGGATCACGCGATCACGGCCGTGCTGGCAAAAGTCGATGTCGAAGTCGGGCATCGACACACGTTCCGGGTTCAGGAAACGCTCGAACAGCAGGTTGTACTTGAGCGGGTCCAGATCGGTAATGCCCAGCGCATACGCCACCAGCGAACCCGCACCCGAGCCCCGGCCCGGCCCCACCGGCACGCCGTTGTTCTTGGCCCAGTTGATGAAGTCCGCCACGATCAGGAAGTAGCCCGGGAAGCCCATCTTGATGATGGTGCCGGTCTCGAACTCCAGACGGGCGTAATACTCAGCGCGCTTGGACTCGCGCACCGCCTCGTCGGGAAACAGCACTTCCATGCGTTTCTCGAGGCCTTCCTTGGCGAGGTGGACGAGGTAGTCGTCCAGCGACATGCCGTCGGGCGTCGGGAACAGCGGCAGCTTGGGCTTACCCAGCTCCAGCGTGAGGTTGCAGCGCTGCGCGATCTGCACCGCGTTGGCCAGCGCAGACGGGATGTCGGCAAACAGCGCGCACATCTCGTCCTGCGTCTTGAAATACTGGTCGGTCGTGAAGCGGCGGGCGCGGCGCGGATTGGCGAGCAACTCGCCTTCCGAGATGCAGGTGCGCGCTTCGTGCGCCGTAAAGTCGTCCGGCGTCATGAATTGCACCGGATGCGTGGCAACCACCGGCAGGTGCGTTGCCGCGGCCAGTTTCACGGCCTGTTGGACGTAGGCTTCCGTGCCGGCATGACCGGCGCGCTGCAGCTCGATGTAGAAGGCGTTCGGGAACACGCGCGACCAATTCGTCGCCAGCTTGCGCGCCAGCGCCTCGTTGCCGTTGGCCAGCGCCATACCGATGTCGCCGCCCATGCCGCCGGACAAGGCCAGCAGCCCACTAGCCAGCTGCGCATCTTCCACGCCGGGCTCGTCGAACCATTCAGGAGCGATTTCCGCGCGACCGCGATGTTGGTTGGAGAGCCACGCCCGCGCCAGCAACTGGCACAGGTTCAAATAGCCCTGCTTGTTGCGCACCAGCAGCAGCAAGCGGCTGGGCTTGTCGCGCTCGTCGTGATTGGTGATCCACACGTCGGCCCCGACGATCGGCTTGACGCCCTTGCCGCGCGCTTCCTTGTAGAAGCGCACCAAGCCGAAGGCGTTGGCGAGATCGGTCAGCGCCAGGGCGCCCATGCCATCTTTGACGGCGGCCTTGACGGCGTCGTCAAGGCGGACGTTGCCATCGACGACGGAATATTCGGAGTGGAGACGGAGGTGGACGAAGCGCGGCGAATTCATCCGCGTATTGTAACGGCTGACACCTTCGGTAAAGCATTTGGCGCCTGCCGAATTGACCTGCGGCAACCCGCGCCGCTGCGTGGGCCGTTATAATTTCGGCTTACGAATCAACGGGTTACCCAGGCGCCCCAAAACCGGCGCGGCAGCACATGCAGATCGTCAATATTTCCGCTTACAAATTCGTCACCCTCGATGACCGCGAGACGCTGCGCGCGGCGCTGCTGGCCGAGTGCCAGGCCCGCGAGCTCAAGGGCACCGTGCTGCTGGCACCCGAGGGCATCAACATCTTCCTGGCCGGCTCGCGCGAAGCCATCGACGGCATTGTCGGCTGGCTACGCGCCGACCCCCGCTTTGCCGATCTGAGCCCGAAAGAAAGCATCTCGGACCACCAGCCGTTTCGCCGCCTGCTGGTGCGCCTGAAGAAAGAAATCATCACCATGCGCCACCCGCTGATCCGCCCGGAAGAAGGCCGCGCGCCGTCAGTGGCACCGCCGGACCTCAAGCGCTGGCTCGACCAGGGCCACGACGACGAGGGCCGCCCGGTGGTGATGCTCGACACCCGCAACGACTATGAAGTGGCCGTCGGCACGTTCAAGAACGTCGTCGACTACGGCATCAAGAAGTTCACCGAATTCCCGCCCGCCATTGCTGAGCACAAGGATGACTTTGCCGGCAAGACGGTCGTGTCGTTCTGCACAGGCGGCATCCGCTGCGAAAAGGCCGCGATCCACATGCAGGAGATCGGCGTGGAGCGCGTGTATCAGCTCGAAGGCGGCATCCTGAAGTACTTCGAGGAAGTCGGTGGCGATCACTACGACGGCGATTGCTTCGTCTTCGACCACCGCACAGCGCTCAACCCCGAGTTGCTGCCGGCCGGCCCCAAGCAATGCTTCGCCTGCCGCGCCGTGGTGACGCCGGAAGAACAGCAATCCCCCGACTACATCCCCGGCAAGCGCTGCCCGCACTGCGCTGACCCCCAAACCCGCGCCGCCGCATGAAACGCCTCGCTACCGCGCTCCTCGTTGCCGTGCTCGGCGTTGCGGTGCTGGGCGGTTGCTCGACGAGTTGCGAGGGCGGCTCCAACCGGGGCGTTTTCTGCGGAACAGGTACGCGATTCTGAGCCCGCCTCCACATCGCTCACCAACGAAAAACGCCGGACATGCCGGCGTTTTTCGTTGGGTGATCAGTATTACTGACGGCCGCGCACAAACTGATTCGTGATGGCGACAACGCGCTCGCCGAACAGCTTGGCAGTTTCCAGATCGCCCGGCAGCGGGCCTTCTTCGGGGCTGGCGTCCGACGGCGATTGCGACAGCGCGCCACCGAAACCGCCCAGGTAGTTGACGTCGTTGCGCGTGGCGGCCTTGCTGTTGGCCGGCATCATGCCCGTGCCCACCCAGATCATTCCGTGCTGCTGCGACAGCGTCCACAGGTACTGGATCGACGAGAACTTGTCGCCATTCATTGAGGCTGAGTTCGTGAAGCCCGCGGCAATTTTGTCCTTCCACGCGCCGGTGAACCACGCCTTGGACGAGGCATCGGCAAACTTCTTGAAGTCGCCCGAGACACCGCCCATGTAGGTCGGCGCGCCGAAGACGATGGCGTCGGCACGGGCCAGCAACGCCCAGGTGTCGTCATTGACGTCGGCCACCGAGATCAGGTGGGCTTCGGCGTCGGCGGCTTGCACGCCAGCAAAGACAGCCTCGGCCTGCTTCTTGGTATGGCCATAACCACTGTGATAAACGATCGCAACGCGTGTCATGGGATTCCTCTTGTGGGTTGGGGTACGACAGAAAACAACAGAAAAACGGCGCAACTAGCGTGCGCCGCCAACATTACGGTAAATCGAACACCAGCACTTCGCTGCCCTCGCCGCCAGAGAGCGTCACTGCCGCTTCGCTGGTGAGCTTGGCGGCATCACCGCCAACCAGGGTGCGGCCGTTGACGCTCAGCTTGCCACGCACCACGTGGACGTAGGCGCGACGGCCTTCAGCGATGACCAACGTGGCGGTTTCAGCGCCGTCAAACTTGCCGGCGTACAACGCCATGTCCTGATGCACCTTGACGGAGCCATCGCGCCCGTCGGCGCTGGCGATCAGGGCGAGCTTGCCGCGCTTGGCGGCCTCGTCGAAATGACGTTCTTCGTAGCCCGGCGTCAGGTTCAGTTGCGCAGGCAGCACCCAGATCTGCAGGAAATGCGTGGTCTGGTCCTGCGCATGGTTGAACTCGGAGTGACGCACGCCAGTCCCAGCCGTCATGCGTTGCACGTCGCCGGTGCGCAGCACGCTGCCATTGCCCATGCTGTCCTTGTGCGCCAACTCGCCATCCAGCACGTAGCTGATGATCTCCATGTCGCGGTGGCCATGCGTGCCGAAGCCCATGCCGGCGGCGACGCGGTCTTCGTTGATGACGCGCAACGGCCCGAACTGCACGTGTTCCGGGTCCATGTAATCGGCAAACGAGAAGCTGTGATACGACTTCAGCCAGCCGTGGTCTGCGTAGCCACGGTCTTGAGAGGGGCGGATTTCAATCATTTTGATGAATCTCCTATCCAAATTACTGCGTTGATGGACGGATGTTACGCGGATTCGCTATATTCACGCGGTACGGCTTTGATTCATCCCATCAAAAATTCTGAACATGGCGCTCTCGCTGGAATCCCTTGAAGTCCTGGACGCGATTGAACGCAAAGGCAGCTTTGCCGCCGCCGCGCACGAACTCGGCAAAGTGCCCTCTGCGCTCACCTATGTGGTGCGCAAGCTGGAAGACGACCTCGACGTACTGCTGTTTGACCGCCGTCGCCATCGCGCAGAACTCACACCTGCCGGTCGCGCGCTGCTCGATGAAGGCCGCCACCTGCTGCAGGCCGCCGACGACCTTGCCCGCCGCGTCAAGCGCCTGGCCACCGGCTGGGAAGCGACGCTGACCATCGTGGTGGACGACCTCGTGCACTTTCGCGCACTCATGCCGGTCATCCAGGATTTCTACGCCGAGAACACCGCTACGCGTCTGCGCTTCTGCCGCGAGGTGCTGGCCGGCACGTGGGACGCACTGCTCTCCGGGCGTGCCGACTTGCTGCTCGGGCCCGCGCAGGTGATGCAGGTGCAGGGCATCCAGACGCGCACGATGGGCAACATTCCGTTTGTGTTTGCGGTGGCGGCACATCACCCCCTCGCCCACATGGAAGAGCCGCTTCCTGCCAGCGCGATCTCGCGACACCGCATCGTTGCGGTCGGGGACACATCGCGCAATTTGCCCGCCCGCACGATCGGCATCATGGCGGGGCAGGACACGTTGGTGGTGCCCTCCATGGCCGACAAAGTGCAGGCGCAGATCCGCGGCCTGGGCTGCGGCTGGCTGCCGGTGCCATTGGCGCAGCCTTACCTGGATTCCGGCGTGCTGATCGCCAAGGAAACCACCGAGGACAAGCGCGCCGGCGCATTCCAGGTGGCATGGCGAAACAATATGCGTGGCAAGGCACTGCAATGGTGGGTCGACAAGCTCGATGACCCACGCCTGGTGCAAGCCCTGCTGATGCAGTAACCGCATCAATCCCGCAGAATAACGACATCGGCCTCCGGAGCTTCGCCTTGTCCCAAGCCAATCTTGATACCTCGGAAACCGCGACTGCATTACCACGCGGCACGTACCGGGGCCGCTTTGCCCCTTCGCCCACCGGGCCGCTGCACATTGGCTCGCTCGTCACCGCGCTGGCAAGCTGGCTCGACGCGCGCGTGCGCGGCGGCACGTGGCTCGTGCGCATTGAAGACATCGATTTCCAACGCAATGTGCCGGGCGCAGATCGCGACATCCTTGCATCGCTGGAAGCGCTCGGGCTGGTTTCCGACGAAGCACCGCAGTGGCAAAGCACGCACCTGCCACGCTTCGAAACCGCGTTGGAGCAACTGCAGGCCATCGGCAAGCTGTATCCGTGCGGCTGCACGCGGCGCGAGATTGCCGATTCCGTCACCACCATTGATGCCAACGGCCGCCTGCGCCATCAAACCCTCATCTACCCCGGAACCTGCCGCAGCGGCCTGCATGGCCGCCAGCCGCGCGCCTGGCGCGTACGCGTGCCAGAGGCGGATGCCGCCACGATCTGCTTCAACGACCGCTGGCAGGGTATGCAATGCCAGAACCTGGCGGAAGCCGTGGGCGACTTCGTGCTCAAGCGCGCCGACGGCATGTGGGCATATCAGATTGCGGTGGTGGTGGACGACGCCGCGCAGGGCATCACAGATGTCGTGCGTGGGTCAGATCTGCTCGACTCAACGCCGCGTCAGATCTATCTGCAGCAGCTGCTGGGGCTCCCCGTTCTGCGTTACCTGCACGTGCCCGTGGTGGTCAATACGGACGGTGAAAAGCTCAGCAAGCAGACCGGCGCACACGCCATCAATCGCAGTGAGCCGCTCGCCGCGCTGACGGAAGCAGCGCGACACCTGGGGCTCGACATTCGTGCAAACGATGTGGAAGGGTTCTACCGGGACGCCGTCCCGGCATGGGCCAATCGCCTGGCGCAATTGACCCCGGCGGCGTAGCTGCCGCCGTTTTCACAACGATGGCTTAGCGCTTGCGCGGCACGCCACCAAGGAGCGCTGCAATCGGGCGCTTGGCCGTGCGCGGATGGCCCGCCTGCTGAGCCGGCTTGGTGGCATCAGCTGTTTCAGCCGGGGCCGTCGATTCGTACGGGCGGTTGAAGAACGGATCGTCCGACGGACGAAACGCCGGGCGCACAATCGTGTGATCCAGCACGCGGGCACCGTTGCGCTCGTCACGTTCGCGGGCGCGACGCACTTCACTGCGAGCGCGCTTCTCATCGCGCTCGCGGCGCTCCCGGTCGCGGGCCTGTTCACCGGTCGGGTCGAAATCGGTCAGTGGCTCGCGCGGCAGGTTGCGCTTGATTAGCTTCTCGATATCGGCCAGAAAACGCTCATCGCCCGGCGCGAACAGCGACAGCGCGTCACCCGAAGCACCGGCGCGGCCCGTGCGGCCGATGCGGTGCACGTAGTCTTCCGCGTTGAACGGCAGGTCAAAGTTGATCACGCACGGCATCTGCGAGATATCGAGACCGCGCGCCGCCACATCGGTAGCGACCAGCACGTCGACCGTGCCCTGCTTGAAGGCTTCGAGCGTTTGCATGCGCTCGGTCTGCGTCTTGTCGCCGTGGATGGCGTTGGCGTTGATGCCTTCGCGCTCCAGCGCCCGCGCCAGGCGCGAGCAGCCGATCTTGCTGTTGGAGAACACGATGCACTGGCGCGGCAGGCCTTGGTCCGCACGCTGCTTCAACAGGTGCACGAGCGCGGCCTGCTTGTGGTTGTCCGGCACCGTGTAGATGACCTGGCGGACGTTCTCGGCCGTGGCGTTGCTGCGCGCGACTTCAATGGTTTGCGGATGGCGCAGATAGCTGGCGGCCAGCCTCTTGATCTCGGGCGAGAAGGTGGCCGAAAACAGCAGCGTCTGGCGATGCGCCGGCAGCAGGTTGATGATGCGCTGCAGGTCGGGCAGGAAACCCATGTCGAGCATGCGGTCCGCTTCGTCCAGCACGAGCATGCGCACTTGCGACAGGTTCACACTGCGCTGCTGCACGTGGTCGAGCAGGCGACCCGGCGTAGCGACGAGGATTTCCACGCCACGGCGCAGTTGGTCGGTCTGCGGGTTCATGTCGACACCGCCGAACACGACCGCGCTGCGCAGCGCTGTGTACTTCGCGTACTTGGCAACGTTGTCGTACACCTGATCGGCCAGCTCACGCGTGGGCGTGAGGATCAGCGCTCGCACCGGGTGCCGCGCCGGCGACGCACTCGTGTTGGCGTCGGGCAACAGGTTGTGGATGATCGGCAGCGAGAAGCCGGCTGTCTTGCCGGTGCCCGTCTGCGCGGCGCCCATGACGTCGCGGCCGGCGGTCACCACCGGAATGGCAGCAGCCTGGATGGGCGTGGGCTTGGTGTAGCCGCTTTCGGTCAGCGCGCGGAGGACATCCGGATGCAGGCCGAAGCTGTCGAATGTCACCGAGTCGTTAGCCGGTGCTTCTGACGCGTCGGTCATGGGTGCAGTGTTCATATGGGGAGGCAGCATGCCGGGTGGCATGGTGGCGCGACGGACCCAGGCGGGGAATCCCCAAAAAAGGGACCGCTAGCGGCTCGCGCAAAGCGTTAAAAATCAAGATTTTATCATGCGAGACGTGGCGCAGGACGGATGAGCGCCCCTACCTGGGCCAAGGCCAGCACCCCATTTGTCTTGACCCGGATCAAGTCACGCCGGCCGGTGCTGCGCGACCATCGCGGCATTCCAACCTGCGCCCAAGCCCCCATGGTCACCACCCTGTTCGAATCCGCCGACCACGTCTGCCTGATGTTTTCCGATCTGGTCGACGATCACGACGATCTGCCGGTGCAGACCAACCAGTTTCTCGTCGTCGACCACGGCCATGGCGCGCTGATCGATCCGGGCGGCCAGATGACGTACAACGCGCTCTTTCTGGCGATGAACAAGTACTTTCCGCCCAAGCAGCTCGACTACGTTCTGGCATCGCATGCGGATCCGGACATCGTTGCGTCGGCGGGGCGCTGGCTCACGAGTTCGAGCTGCGACATCCTGATCTCGCGTGTGTGGGAGCGCTTTCTGCCGCATTTCTGCACGGTCGGCAAAACCGAGGGCCGCATCGTGCCGATTCCGGATATGGGCATGGCCATTCCGCTGGGGCAGTCGCATTTGCTGGCGGTGCCGGCGCATTTTCTGCACTCGGAGGGCAATTTCCAGTTTTACGATCCGGTGTCGCGCATTCTGTTCTCCGGCGATCTGGGGGCGTCAATGGTGCATGCCAACGTGGCCGCCAAGCCGGTGGAGGATTTCGATGCGCATCTGCCGCTGATGGCGCCGTTCCACCGCCGCTACATGAGCGGCAACCGGGTATGCCGGCTATGGGCGCAGATGGTGCGCGGGCTCGAAGTCGAATGGATCGTGCCGCAGCACGGCCAGGCCTTCCGGGGCAAGGCCATGGTCAATCGCTTTATCGATTGGGTGGAAACCTTGGACTGCGGTATCGACTTGATGACGCAGGAGATCTTCCGACTGCCCGCACTGCCGAAAACGATGGCGGGCGCGGCGCTCAAGACGCGGGTTTAGCCGCCGGGCTGGGCGCGGCCGGCAGAATGATCTTCATCATGGCGCCCGACAGCTCGTGCGCCAGCACATCGGCATCAATGCGCGAGGGGTCGTGCCACGTGTACATGAACCCCATCACACCGCCCATCGAGTGCGCAGCGACACGCGCATCGCCAAACTCGAACACGCCGGCTCGCTTGCCCTCGTCCAGCAGCGCATAAAGATCGCGGTAATACGCCCGCGACATGCCGTGCAGCCACTCGACCGTTTCCGGCCGCAGGTACTGCCGGTCACGATACGTGAGCGCGGCAGCGTAATGGCAGTCGATGCAGCGGCGTGCCATCTCCAGCAAACACGCTTGCAGGCGCTCTCGCACGGGCAGCTCCGGATCGGCCGTCTCGCGAATGGCCGAGAGGCAGATCTGCGCGGCCTCGCGGCACAGGATGTCGAAGATCTCGTACTTGTCGGTGAAGTAGTAGTACACCGCTGGCTTGGTCACGCCGAGCGCACGACACAGGTCGCTCATCGTCATGCCCGCGTAGCCCTTGGTGTAGAAGAGCTGCGCGGCGGTGTCGAGGATCTGCCGGCGGCGGGCCTCCTGCCGCTCGGCGATGTGCGGGCGCGGCGCGGTTGCGGGCGCTTCGGTTTCAGCAGGCGATTGCACGTCAGGATCGGCGGACGCGGCCGTTTTGCGGACGGAGGACATGTCACACATTTTCGCATGCCGCCCGCAAACACGCCGTGGCGTGCACGCATCTTGGAGACATCAAAGCCTTGGATGCTTGACGCATCAAGGAACACCTCAATATGCTTACCGGGCGGTATACAAACTCAAACTCACGAGCCATCGCCCGACATGACGTTTCGCAAACTGCTGATCGCCAATCGCGGCGAGATCGCCATCCGCATTGCCCGCGCGGCAGCGACGGTCGGCCTGTCCTGCGCCGCGGTCTATTCCGAGGATGACCGCGATGCGCTGCACGTACTGCGCGCCGATGAAGCCGTGCCCTTGCCCGGCACCGGCCCGCGCGCATACCTCGACAGTGAGGCCATCCTTGCGGCTGCACGTGCCGTGGGCGCCGACGCCATCCACCCTGGCTACGGTTTCCTGAGCGAGAACGCGTGCTTCGCGCGCCAGTGCGCGCTGCAGGGCGTGCACTTCGTCGGACCGGCACCGCGTGTGCTCGAACACTTTGGCGACAAGGCACGCGCTCGCGCCTTTGCCCATGAAGCAGGCATTCCCATCGTCCATGGCACGCGTGGCGCGACAACGCTTGAGGCGGCGCAAGCCTTCTTTGCCGCGCTGCCGCCTTCGCACGGCATGATGATCAAGGCGGTGGCTGGCGGCGGCGGTCGCGGCATGCGTGCCGTGCACGATGCACAGACGATTGCCGAGGCCTATGCGCGATGCGTGTCCGAAGCCGCCGCTGCGTTTGGTCGCGGCGATGTCTACGTGGAAGCGCTGGTGCCAATGCCGCGCCATATCGAAATCCAGATCGTTGCGGACGCTCGCGGCAACGTCGCCCACCTTGGTGAACGCGAATGCAGCTTGCAGCGTCGTCACCAGAAGCTGATCGAGATCGCGCCCAGCCCCGCGCTGGACGAGGCATTGCGGGCGCGTATCGCTGATGCGGCCGTCACGCTTGCCAAATCGGCAGGCTACTGCGGCATCGGCACATTCGAGTTTTTGGTGGAAGGTGCCGGCACGCCGCATGTCCGGTTCTACTTTATGGAGGCCAATCCGCGCGTGCAGGTTGAGCACACCGTCACGGAGATGGTGACGGGCGTCGATCTAGTGGTGACGCAACTGGCGCTTGCGCAAGGGGCGTCGCTCGCCGAACTGGGCCTCGCCCAGCCGATCACGCCGCGCGGCCACGCAGTTCAGGTGCGCATCAACGCAGAGATGCTCGATGCGTCGGGGCAACCTCACCCCACTACCGGCGTGCTGACCGCGTTCGAGCCACCCAACGGCCCCGGCGTGCGTGTCGACACCTGCGGCTATGCCGGCTACCGACCCAACCCGCGCTTCGATTCCCTGCTGGCCAAGTTGATCGTCCACGCGCTGGGCGGCACCTATGCGCAAGCGCTGGCACAAACGTACCGCGCGCTGTGCGAGTTCCGCATCGAAGGGCTGGCGACCAACAAGCGCTTGCTGCAAGACCTGCTGCGCGATGCCGATGTGCAGGCCAACGCCGTGCACACGCAATTTCTCGATGCGAAGCTGGCCGATCTGGCAGGCGGCAATGGCGAAGCGCATCCGACCTTGCACGCAGCGTCCAACGCCACCACCGATCTCACGCCGACAGAACCGCTGGTCGACGATCTTCCCGACAACGCTGAACTGCTCACTGCCCCGGTGGATGGCGCTCTGGTCCAGATCAACACGGAAGTGGGCGCCACCGTGGCACGTGGTGATGTGCTGGCCATCATTGAAGCGATGAAGATGGAGCACGTGATCACCGCGCCGGCCGCAGGACACGTGCTGCAAGTCTGCACCCACGCAGGTGCCACGGTGCGTGAGGGCCAGCCACTGGTCGTACTCGAGCGCAGCGACACTCAACTGGATGCGGCCGCCACCGACGCCGATGTCGACCTTGATCACATCCGCCCCGACCTGCAGGCTGTTATCGACCGCCACGCCCTCGGCCTCGACACAAACCGGCCGGACGCCGTCGCGCGCCGCCGCAAGACCGGCCAGCGCACGGCACGCGAAAACATCGCCCACCTGTGCGACGCCGGCTCGTTTATCGAGTACGGTGCACTCGCCATCGCTGCGCAGCGCCAGCGACGGGCGTTGGATGATCTGATCCGCTCAACGCCGGCTGACGGCATCATCACCGGCATCGGCACGGTCAACGCAGAGCACTTCGGCGACCAGGATGCGCGCTGCATGGTGCTGGCGTACGACTACACCGTGCTGGCCGGCACGCAAGGCACGTTCAACCATAAGAAGACCGACCGCGCGCTGGAATTGGCGCAGCAATGGAAGTTGCCCGTCGTGCTGTTTGCCGAAGGCGGCGGCGGCCGGCCGGGTGATACCGAAACGCTTGGCGTAAGCGGCTTGGACTGCCCGACTTTCATCCACTTCGCGTGCCTGTCAGGGCTGGTGCCGACGGTCGGCATCGTGTCGGGCCGCTGCTTTGCAGGCAACGCCGCGCTGCTCGGTTGCGCCGACGTGATCATCGCCACGCGCAACGCGACCATCGGCATGGGTGGCCCCGCCATGATCGAGGGCGGCGGCCTTGGTGTGTATGCGCCTGAAGAGGTGGGCCCGGTCGACGTACAGGCGCCCAACGGCGTCATCGACGTGGTGGTCGAAGACGAAGCCGAGGCCGTGGACGCCGCGCGCCGCTACCTGAGCTACTTCCAGGGGCCGCTGGTGCATTGGGACGCCACGGACAGCCGCCACTTGCGCCACGTCATTCCCGAAAACCGCATGCGCAGCTACGACATGCGCGCCGTGATCAAGGCGCTCGCCGACACCGGCTCGGTGCTGGAGCTGCGGCAGGCCTTTGGCGTCGGCATCATTACCGCGCTGATCCGCATTGAGGGTCGCGCGTTCGGTTGCATCGCCAACAACCCGCGCCATCTGGGAGGCGCCATCGATTCGGCAGCGGCAGACAAGGCGTCGCGCTTCATGCAGCTGTGTAACGCGTTCGACTTGCCCATTGTCTCGCTGTGCGACACGCCGGGCTTCATGGTCGGCCCAGAAGCAGAAAAGACAGCCACCGTGCGCCACGTCAGCCGCATGTTCGTCACGGCAGGCAACCTGCACGTGCCCTTCTTTACCGTGGTGCTACGCAAAGGCTACGGGCTCGGCGCGATGGCCATGGCGGCGGGCGGCTTCCACGCGCCGGTTTTCACGGTGTCGTGGCCGAGCGGCGAATTCGGCGGCATGGGCATCGAAGGCGCCATCCGTCTCGGTTACCGCAAGGAACTGGAAGCCGTGGAAGACCCCGCCGCGCGCGAAGCACTGTTCCGGAAGATGGTCGATGCCGCTTACGAAGAAGGCCGCGCACTGAACATCGCCAGCTATCTGGAGATCGACGCGGTGATCGATCCGGCGGATACGCGTCGCTGGCTGCTGCGCGGGCTGCAATCGGCGCCGCCCGCACCCCCACGACATGCGCGCGACACGGCATCTCGCCGCTTCATCGATACCTGGTAGGCGCGTACAAGAGGCAGCGGGCGGGCGCCGCACCCATCAGTCTGCGCGGTCGGTACGCAGTGGGCCGTACTCGATCGGCACCCAGGCAAACGCCTTGCCGTCCTTCCGCACGTGGCCCAGGCCGGGGAACGGCAGATGCGCGCCGGCCACCCACAGCTTGTTCTGCGCCGCTTCGTTGAACAGCTTGCGGCGCGAGGCGACGGCCTGCTTCTGATCGACGTCGTACTCGAAGGCCACCTCGGGGTGCTGGAACTGCACCGCATGGCTGTGCACGAGGTCGCCCCACACCAGCAGGCTGTGCCCCTTGGACGCAAACAGATAACCGCTATGCCCCGGCGTATGGCCATTGGCGACGACCGATCGCACGCCGGCCACCACTTCATCGCCCGGCTTGAACTGCTTGAGCTTGCCGGCCGCCGCATATGGCGCCACGGAATTGCGCGCCATCTTGAAGAACGGTTGCATGTCCTTCGGCTTGGATGCGGCAATCGTTTCGCTCAGCCAGAAATCGGCTTCCGGCGCGGCCACATAGACCTGCGCGTTCGGGAACGCCGGTTGCCCTTGCGGCGTCAGCAGGCCGCAGGCGTGGTCCGGGTGCAAATGCGTAAGCAGCACCGCATCGATCTGTTCCGGTTGGTAACCCGACGCACGCACGTTGCCGGCCAGACCGCCCATGGTCGGGCCAAAGCACGTGCCCGAACCGGTATCCACCAGAATGCGCTGGCTGCCCGTGTCGATCAGGAAACCGTTCACCGCCGTCTGCATGCCCGGCGTGTTCGACACGAACATCCGTGCCAGCAGGCTCTGCATCGATTTCGCATCGAGGCCAAGCAAGGTCTTGGCGGGCAGATCGGTGTAGCCGTCATACAGCGCGGTGACAACGTCGTCGCCCAGAGCCATGCGGTAGTAGCCGGGCACTTGGGCGCGTTGTTGTGTGGCGGCGGGCGTAGAGGCTGGGGCGGAGGTTGCGGCGGGCGTCGCAGTCTGGGCGTGAACTCCGCCAATTGAAGCGGCCATCGCAACGGCCACAGCAGCAGAGGTGAACAAACGCATGTCTTGGCTCCTGAAATAAACCACTGCCCCTTGGCAGCGGCGAGCCGGGATCATGCCACTTCTCGCGCACACGCGTTGTCGCTATTGGCGGCAGGGGTATTGCCTGTAAACACACAAGGCCCGACATGCCGGGCCCATTGCTTCATGCCGATCGATGGCGGCTGCGCATCCGCCAGTCAACCGGTCGCGCGCTTACTGCACGTGGAACTTGGGTGACGACACCACAGTACCGCTCACCGAGCAATCCGGCGTAAGCAGCGCGTTGGTGAACGTCAGCGATGAGTTCGGATCATTCCACGCCGTCACGACCTTGCTCGGGCCACAGCCGCCCAGCAGGAAGACATTGACCGCTGCATTGTTGATCGACAGCTGGGTGGTGCTGTCGGCCTGGCCCGTCCACGGGTTCGAGCTGCTGGCTGTTCCCGTGATGAGGCCGCACGTCCCGCCGCCGGTAAACGATGTGGACGTGATATTGACGATGCCCGACGGCGTGATCGTGCCCGTGAAGGTTGCTGTGCAATTGGCGCTGATCGAGCCCTTGGACAGCGTGGTCTGGCCGGTGACCGAGAACGGCTCGCCGTTCGGATTCATCGGCTGGCCATCGACACGCGAAACGGTGACGGCAAGTGCGGGTGTGGCTGCTACGGTGGCAAGTGCGAGTGCAACTGCAAGAGATACGGCTTTACGTGTGCTCATTTATTGCCTCACTAGAACTGACGGTTGAAACCGCCTTAAGAATGCGGCGCAAAACCGATTCCCGCGTGGTTCACGCCGCGCCAATTAGCCAGGCGCAGACAGCCGACACCTAGCTAAAACTTGTACGACACCCCGAGGAACGTGATGATCGGATTGGCCTTGAGCGTGGTCTTGGTCGTGGCCAGCGTAGTGCCGTCCGCCGCCTTGATGACGGTGGCCGCCTCCGTCTTGAGCGGCATGTACGACACCGTGGCCGTCAATGCCCAGCGATCGTTGATCGCGTAGCTCGCCCCGAGGTTGAAGATGGGCGCCCAGGACGACGACGATTTCCCCTCCACGTGCGTCGGCCCCGGTTTGCCTGCGCCGGCCGCCAGCACGCTACCCAATTCACGGTTCACCGCCGCCGCAAAGTTCGGGTTCAACTCGATGTTGGTGAAGAAGCTGTAGACCACGCCCACACCCGCGAACGGCCGGAACTTGGATTGTGCGTGTCCGAAGTACCACTGCACGATGACCCCGGGGCTCCATTGGCGCGCCTTGCGCACGGCGGGCTGGTTGGATGGGTCATCCAAATCGACATGGCCGAGTGCGCCCGCTGGCCCTGGCGCGCGGATCACGCCATGCCCCGTCAGCTTGAATTCGGGCGGCACGCCGGCAATCGTGGTCAGCGCAATGTTGTCGGTAAAGAAATGCGTGAGCGTCAGACCCAGCGTGTTGGCGTTGCTCACGCGCAGCCCGCTGTTGGGCGAGGTGAAGCTGCCCGGCAACCGCAGCGGGTCATTGATCGGCGCGTTGATCACGCTGGTGGTCAGGTTGCTGCTCGAGTCCTGCGGCATGATGTGGAACCAGCCCACCGTTGCCACGTTGTCACCGGCCTGCTGCGCCATGGCGCCCGCGGAGGCGCAGGCCACCGCCAATGCGACAGTCAGTTGTTTCATGATGCTTCCTCCTGTTGTTCTGAGCGAGGCGCGGCCCGACGTTGCGTCATGGGTGCCGCGCCCCGTGGCGTGTGATTCCGAAAACGTCACTGCACGAAGGCGCCGACGGTGAAGTACGGGTTCTTCGTATCGCTCATGTCGAGGAAGCCGAAGGTCTTGCCGGTGAAGATCAGCTTGCCGGTCGGGGCCGAGCCGGCCGGTGCGCTCGTCTGCGTGGTGCGAATCACGCCGGGTACCGACTGCGTGAAGTCCAGGTTCAGCGGGCGCGTGAGCGCTGCCTGCGATGCGTTGAACGGATCGAGCAGCGTGGCCTGCGTTCCCACCAGCGCAGTGGCGCGATAGTTGAACAGGCTGTCCACCCCCGTGTATTCGCCATCCTGCGAGCCCTGCGCGATGTTGGCCACCGGCGCCATGATCGAGATGCCCGACTCGTCATCCGCCACCGGCGGGCCGGCCGTCAGATCAGAGTTGGCCGCCCCCACGCGAATGAAGATCGGTACGAGTTGGCCATACAGCTTGCCCACGATCAGCACGCCCTTGCCCGCCTTGTTCGGGTCAAGCGAGGACACCGTTGCCGGCACCTGCGGCTGATAGTTGAGCGTGGTGAAGGCCGGCGAATCACTGCGCAACGTCAGCTTCTGGTTGACCGTCGCGCTCGAAGTCAGGCACGCGCCGCCGTTCTTCACGCCGAGGTTGTCGCACTCGGTGTAGGTGCCGTCCGCGTTGATGGTGAAACGCGCGTCGACCGCCTGCTGCGAGAAGCTCTGCGACGGCACTTGGTGATAACCGAGCTGGTTGTAGTTGCCCGCGATCTTGGTCAGGTCCGTCTCGGTGTTCGAGAAGCTGATAAACGGGTAATACGGGAACGTGGTCCGCGGAATCTTGCCCACGCCGACGATGCCATCGAACTGGATCGTCGCGCCCGGAATCGTGCCGCCCAGCACACCTTGCCCCAGAAAGAACCGCGCCGGGCGGCTCGGATCCAGGCTCGCGTTGTTCAGGCGGTACGCGCACTGGTTCAGCTTCTCGGTCGGCAGTGCCGTCTCTTGCGTGAGCGTGCCGCTCTGCACGTTGTTGAGCGCGGTGTCTCGCGTGGGCGCCACCGTGCCCGTCGTGAGCGGAATCGGCGAGGCCAGATAGGTGATCTGGTACGTCATCTTGGTGGTGTCGAGCTGCACCTTCACTAACTCGCCCGAACCGGAGCCACCGGTAAACACGGTGTTGTAGTCGATAGCCTGCGGGCACAGGCGCTGGATCACAGGGGGCGGCGGATCATCGCCCCCGCCACACGCCGTCAGAAGTGCTGCCACCATCGGTGCGCATGCGAGCGCGGCCAACCACTTACGCCATTGCATTTGCGTCTCCTCCATGTTGTTGTTCAGACGCGGCGGCGCGCATGTAGCACGCACAGCCGCCACGCACGATTGCGTTGAAGCGCCTTACTGCACGAATGCGCCGACCGTGAAGAACGGGTTGTATTTGTTGTTGTTCATCAGCATGGCGTACACGCTGCCCACCTTGACGGCCACGCCCGTGTCCCCGGCCTTGAACAGTGCAACATTGCCGCCGGCACCTTGTGCGTTGAAGTCGTTCTGCGCCGTCACCAGCAACTTGCCGGGCGAGGCTTGCGTGTAGTCGAGCGAGAACTGCGCCGTCACACGTGAGGTGAGCGGATTGATGAACGCCGCCGTGCCGTTTTGGAACAGCGTTGACGTGTAGTTGGCTGCGAGCGTGGACACGGCAGTGCCATCGCTGCAATTGCCCGCGGAGGCATGGAAGAACCCGCCGCTGTACGCGCCCGACAGCTCGGGGTGATCCACCGTGGCGTTCAACCCATTGCCGCTGGCTGGCGCGCCACTCGGGCCGTTGTTCGTCACCACGCCACATGCCGAACCACTGGTCGCGCCGATGTACCCACCCTTGAGCACATTGGCCGGAATGGCAGTCGCCGGCGACAGAATCGAGATACCGATCTGGTCATCCGCCACTGAAGCGAGCAGATTGGCCGCATCGCTATGCGAATAGCCCACGCGGATCACCACCGGCACGACCTGTCCGTTCAGCTTGCCGGCAATCAGGATCCCCTTGGCCTGGCTAGGCGCCAGCAGCACCAGTGGCGACACCTGCCCGACATACGGATACGGCACGCTGGCGCTCGTCGGGTTGCTGACGAACACGTTATCCTGCGAGCCATCGGTGTTCTGCCGTCGTGTCCACGGCGTGCCGGTGGTGTGGCACGAATAGTCGATGCCCTCGGCCGTGCAAGTGCCATCGGCATTCAACGTTTGCGTCCAGTTGACGGCATCGGGCTGCCAACCTTGCGGGGCCGTTGTCTGACTGCCCGAGCCCGTTGGAGTGACATGCACGCCCACCTGGTTGTAGCGGCCGGCCACCTGCGAGAAATCCGTGACCGTTTCGGAGAAACCCAGGAATGGATAGAAATCGAACGTGCGCGACGGCACCGTGCCAATGAACACCCCCGGAATCGGCTGGATGCCATCAAACTGGATAGTCGCGCCCGGAATGCCGCCCCCCACGATGCCCTGCCCCACAAACAGCATCGGCGGGTCCTGCGGGTTGATGGTGATGGCGTAGCTGTTGTCGTCCGTCTTGCCCGACTGCAGCACAAACGCACAGCGGTTCTGTTCAGGTGTCGGAAGGTTGGTCGGATGGACGAACGCACCGTTGATCGTCAGCCCCTTGCGCGTCGTGTTTACCTGCCCTGCTGAGGTCGGCACCGACGACTCGATGAACTGCATCTGATACGTGTTCTTGCTCGTATCGAACTTGACCTTGATGTATTCGCCGCTACCCGAGCCGCCCGTGTAGGTAGTCGAATAATCCAGCGACGCCGGGCACAGCGTGCTCTGCGTCGTGGGCGAGGTATTGGCGCCGCTGGGCGGGCACGAACTGCCCGAACACTGCGCCACATCCGAGGCGCCCGGGTCATCCGCTCCCCCGCACCCGCCAATAAACGGCATGGCCAGTATGCAACTGGTTGCCATGACAACAAACAAATGACGTTGACTACCCATGGTTTCCTCCTTGGGTTTTAAAACGTGTTGTGACGTGCTGTGTTTCGTGCCGGAGAACGCCGGCCATATCCCCGCCCGCCGGCGTGTAACAGCCGGCAGCGCACGACCTGCTCTGTCAGCAGATCGGTTTAAAAATCAGCAAGAGCAATGAACGCGTTTGCGACGTGCGCCACTGGCGTGGCACACAACTCGGCAAAGCACCGAGGCAAAAGCAGTGTCTGAAAAAGCCGCCGCTAACGCGATAAACCAAGCGTGCGGCGATGACGATGACGCGCGTGGGCACGCGCACAAGCGGAATGCTGGAAGGGCCCGTTTTGAATGCGTAACATCCTGTGTCTCCGAAGGGGTACGCGACTGCCTATTGACTTATCGTTGTGTGCGCAACTATGGGCTGCACAGACTGTGAAGTAAATAGAGATTTCATTCAAAACAATCTCGGCAATCGCCCATACAAGCAGGCACAGCGCGGCTCGGCGGCATTTCAAACGAGGGAATGAAATCGTTTCGTTTGAAGTGTTTTAAACCCATTCCCCTTGAGCGCGGGGAGAATGTCTGGACGAGACGACAATTAACCGAGGATTTCCAATCCGGATATTGTTGCGATGCGCGTTCCGATAGCAAAAAGCGATCCCGCGATCAAAACGCATCAAACAAAATCGCCGGACAACCCGACGCATTGCAATCGCGACAATAGGGAGGGGAAAGGAATGGTGGGCCCCCCGGGAGTCGAACCCGGCACCAACGGATTATGAGTCCGCTGCTCTAACCAAGCATGAGCTAGAGGCCCAGAGAGCGGCGCCCTGAAGGAACAACAGCGGGCAACCGGCAAAAAATTGACCCGGCGGATTAGGCCGGGCCATGTGCGTGATTTTAACCGAAAGTGGGCGCGAGCCCACTCCGAAAATCCCGCTTTAGCTACCTTCCAGGAAGCTCTTCAGCTTGTCCGAGCGGCTCGGATGACGCAGCTTGCGCAGCGCCTTCGCTTCGATCTGACGGATACGCTCACGCGTCACGTCGAACTGCTTGCCGACTTCTTCCAGCGTGTGGTCCGTGCTCATTTCGATACCGAAACGCATGCGCAGCACCTTGGCTTCGCGCGGCGTCAGCGAGTCGAGCACGTCCTTCACCACGCCGCGCATGGAGCCATGCAACGCCGCTTCGGCCGGGGCCAGCGTGTTCGTATCCTCGATGAAATCGCCCAGATGGGAGTCGTCGTCGTCACCGATCGGCGTTTCCATGGAGATCGGTTCCTTCGCGATCTTCATGATCTTGCGGATCTTGTCTTCCGGCATCTCCATCTTCTCGGCCAGCGTTGCCGGATCCGGCTCGTTGCCGGTTTCCTGCAGGATCTGACGCGAGATGCGGTTCATCTTGTTGATCGTCTCGATCATGTGCACCGGAATCCGGATGGTGCGCGCCTGGTCGGCGATCGAACGCGTGATGGCCTGACGGATCCACCACGTGGCGTACGTCGAGAACTTGTAGCCGCGACGGTATTCGAACTTGTCCACCGCCTTCATCAGGCCGATGTTGCCTTCCTGGATCAGGTCGAGGAACTGCAGACCGCGGTTCGTGTACTTCTTGGCAATCGAGATCACCAGACGCAGGTTGGCCTCGGTCATCTCGCGCTTGGCTTCACGGGCGCGGCGCTCGCCTTCCGACATCTTGCGATTGACGTCCTTCAGCTCCGACAACGGCAACACCACGCGCGCCTGCAGGTCGATCAGCTTCTGCTGCAGTTCGTGCACGGCCGGCACATTGCGCTCGACGATCGTGCTGTACGGCTTGCCGTCGGCCACCACGGTCTCGATCCACTTGAGGTTGGTCTCGTTGCCCGGGAAGCGCGAAACGAAGTCGCCACGCGGCATGCCGCACTTGTCGACCACGATATTCAGGATGGCGCGCTCCAGCTTGCGCACTTCGTCCACTTGGCCGCGCAGCGTGTCACACAGGCGCTCGACGTTGCGTGCCGTGAAACGGATCGTCATCAGCTCGGCCTGGATGGCTTCCTGTGCCTTCACGTAAGGCTTGGACTTGTAGCCTTCCTTCTCGAACGCACGGCGCATCTTGTCGAACTGCTCGCCAATCACGCCAAATTTGACCAGAGCAGCCTGCTTGAGCTCCTCGAGTTGACGAGCCGAAGCCGCGGCAGCGCCAGCGCCTTCATCGTCCTCGTCTTCCTCTTCGTCGGCTTCTTCTTCGGCTTCTTCTTCCTCGAACTCCTCTTCTTCCTCGGCCGCTGCAGCAGCATCGGCTTCAGCATTCGGGTCGATCAGGCCGTCGATGTATTCGTCGATCTTGGCTTCGTCGTTGGCGACGCGCTCGCCCATGGCGAGGATTTCCGAAATGGTGACCGGGCAGGCCGAGATGGCCATGACCATGTCTTTCAGGCCGGCTTCGATGCGCTTGGCGATGACGATTTCGCCTTCGCGCGTCAGCAGCTCAACCGTGCCCATTTCGCGCATGTACATACGCACCGGGTCAGTCGTGCGGCCGAATTCGGAGTCAACGGTCGACAGCGCGGCTTCGGCTTCTTCTTCCGCCTCTTCTTCCGTGGTCACGGAAGGCGCGTTGTCGTTCAGGAGCAGCGTTTCGGCGTCCGGCGCCTGCTCGTACACGGCAACGCCGATGTCGTTGAGCGTGGCGACCAACGTTTCCAGCGACTCCACGTCGACCATGTCGTCGGGGAGGTGGTCGTTGATTTCGGCGTAGGTCAGGTAGCCGCGCGATTTGCCCAGCTTGATCAGCGCCTTGAGCTTCTGGCGCCGAGCCTCGAGCTCTTCTTCCGAACCGCCTTGCTGCGAGGCAGCAAATTCCTTGAGCAGGGCTTTTTCCTTGGCCTTGCGGTCACGGGCCTTCAGCTTGTCGGTTTTCGGTGCCGGAGCGGCGGGGGTGTCAAATTCTTCAGTCACGTCCGTGCTGCTGTCATCGTCTGCCTGCGTTTCTGCCTTGGGCTTGCGGCCGCGCTTTTTGGGCTCGGCTGCTGCTTCGGCGCGAGGCGCAGGAGGAGTTGTGGGGGTGGCCACTGCCTGGGCCGTGCGCTTGGTGTCTTCCGCAGTTGCCTTGGCTGGCTTGGCTGCGGCGCTGGTACGAGCGGTACCCGTCTTGGTTGCGCTTGCGCTGGCAGGGGTCTGCTTGCTCTCGACTTCGGTTGCTTTCGATTTCGCCACGGTGGTTGTCTTGCCCTTGAGTGCGACGGAAGCGGCTGTGCCGCCAGGTCTGGCGCTCGTGCTCATCGACGTCGAGACCTTGCCTGAGGTTGAAGATTGGATCGCGGCCTTTGTGCGCGGTGCCGGCTTGCTGGGCTTGGCGGCGACGGTGATGTCGGCGGACTGGCGCGGCTGGGCTTTCCCCGTTTTTGCCGGCGCAGTGGCCTTGGTTACCGCCTGCCCCACAGGTGTCCGACCATTTGCGACTTTCGCCGTTCCCGCTGTGGTCTTTCCGCCGCCGGAGCCACGCGCCGATGAGGATCGCGTGGCAGAAACAGAAGCAGGACTGGCCTTGGAACCGGCCTTCGCGGAGGTCTTCACCTTCACCATGGGCACGCTCACTCCCCCTGAAATGGGAAAAAGGTATTGCAATCCAAACCGGTTATTCTAGCACGCTAGACCATGCCGGTCTAAACGAAAATCGGGTTTTCGCCTGAAAAATCAAGGGGCTACCCGCAATTGCCCGCCGCGCTTGGAATGCTTGCTGCGGCGTATGCGCTACACGAGCCTGCGCCGGCGGCTGATCTCCCCCACCAGCCAGCGCATGCGTTCTTTATCGTCGTCGCTGGCGTGGCCGGCCTCCATCTTGCGCTGCAACATTTCGAGCTCCCGTTTGAGCGGCTCAGCGAGCATCTTTTGCACGGCGGTGTCGAACTCGGCCGTGGCCGGCTCCAGTTCGATATCGTCTTCCAGTACTGCAACGCGGAGCCCGGCGAAGGCCTCGGCATAAGGCGTCTGGCCCAGACGCTCGACGAAGGCGCCGAAGTGCATATCAGGACTCGCGGCATCACATTCAGCCAGCAGCCCCGCCAATACCTCACCTTGGGGCAGTTGGGGCGCTGTCAACTGGGCGCGTGCATCTGCGTCGAGGCGGGTGGCAAGCGCGGGGTAGCGCATCAGCAGCCGCAGTAGCTTTTGCTCCAGCGCAGTGGGTGCCGTGCGCGCCACACGGGGGCGCTTCTGCGTCATGCGGCCGGCGCGGACAGGGTCGCTGCGCAGACCGCATAGGGCCTCGATATCTGCGGGCGTGGTTCCGGTCATCTCGGCCAGACCGCGCACGATCTGCAGGCGCAAGCCGCCGGACGGCATGGCGGTCAACAGCGGCTTGGCTTCGTACTGGGCACGGGCGCGTCCTTCGGGCTGACGCAGGTCCAGGTCTTCCGTCACGGCCTGCAGCAGGAAGCGCGACAGCGGCATCGCGTTGTGCACTTCGCGGGCGAAGGCTTCGGTGCCCTCTTCGCGCACGAAGCTGTCCGGATCGTGCTCGGATGGCAGGAACAGGAACTTGATCGTCTTGTTGTCGGTAGCGTGCGGCAGGCAGGCTTCCAGCGCGCGACGCGCCGCCCGGCGCCCGGCGGAATCCCCGTCGAACGAGAAGATGACGGTATCGACCTGCCGCAACAGCTTCTGCACGTGGATGGGCGTGCAGGCCGTGCCCAGCGTGGCCACGGCATTGGCAAACCCAAGCTGCGCTAGCGCGACGACGTCCATGTAGCCTTCGACGACCAACACGTAGTCGAACTCGCGGATGGCGTTGCGCGCCTCGAACAGGCCGTACAGCTCGGTACCCTTGCTGAACAGCGGCGTCTCGGGGGAGTTGAGGTACTTCGGCTCGCCCTGCCCCAGCACCCGGCCGCCGAAGCCGATCACCACGCCCTTGGTATTGCGAATGGGGAACATGATGCGATCGCGGAAGCGGTCGTAGCGGCGGTGCGAGCCGTCGGCGGCGGTCTTCTCGCTTTCGATGACGAGGCCGGCTTCGATGAGCGGCGCGGCGGTGGCGTCTTCGCGGTATGGGCCGAACACGCCTTCGAGCGACTGCCAGTCGTCCGGCGCGTAGCCAAGGCCGAAGTGCGCGGCGATCTCGCCGGTCAGGCCGCGGCTCTTGAGGTATTGGATGGCGTTGGGGGCGCTGCGCAGTTGCTTGCGATAGTGCTCGCAGGCGCGGGCCATGACATCGCCGAGTGCGACGGTCTTGGCTTGCTGCTCGGCGCGGGCGGCGGGGGGCAGGCCGCCACGCTCTTCGGGCACCACCATGCCCACGGACTGCGCGAGGTCCTTGATGGCCTCGACGTACGACAATCCGGAAAACTCCATCAGGAAGCCGATGGCCGAGCCGTGCGCGCCGCAGCCGAAGCAGTGATAGAACTGCTTGGTGGGCGACACCGAGAACGACGGCGACTTCTCGTTATGGAACGGGCACAGCCCCATGAAGTTGGCGCCGCCCTTCTTCAACTGCACGTAGCGGCCCACCACGTCGACGATATCGACGCGGTTGAGCAGGTCGTCAATGAACGGCTGCGGGATCACGCGGGGTGTGCCCCTTGGGTGTTGCGGTTGCTGAGGGGCATCAAGCGCCGGTCAGCGCGGCCTTCACGCGGGCCGAGACTTGCGTCATGTCGGCACGACCAGCCAGGGCCGGCTTGAGGATGCCCATGACCTTGCCCATGTCCTGCGGGCCGGCGGCGCCAGCCTTGGCCACGGCGTCGCGCACAGCGGCGTCGACTTCGGCTTCCGACAGCTGCGCGGGCATGTAGACCTGCAACACGGCAATCTCAGCGGCCTCCTTGGCAGCCAGATCTTCGCGGCTGGCTTGCTGGAATGCGGTGATGGAGTCCTTGCGCTGCTTGATCATCTTGTCGACCACGGCCAGCACGGCGGCGTCATCGAGTTCGATGCGCTCGTCCACTTCGCGCTGCTTGATGGCGGCCTGCAGCAAGCGGATCGTGCCCAGACGATCCATTTCCTTGGCGCGCATGGCGGCCTTCATGTCTTCCGTGATCTGGGCCTTCAACGACATCTGGGACATTCCGAACTCCGATAAACGGCAAAACCCGCTCGAGCGGCTGGCCCAGCGGGTTGCAAACTTGAAAAAGTGGATCGCTGATCGTAGCACAGAACCCAGGCGGCTCTTGCCTCGATCGGTGGGGGTCAACTCGCGGAAGCAGCCTCCCCCGCCGCAACAGCCGAGGCCCAGGCCCACTGGAAGTTGTAGCCGCCGAGCCACCCCGTCACGTCAACCACCTCGCCGATGAAGTACAGGCCGGGTACCGATTGCGCCTCCATTGTCGCGGACGACAATGCGCGCGTATCGACGCCGCCGCGCGTGACTTCGGCCTTGCGGTAGCCCTCGCTGCCGGAAGGCGTCAGCTCCCAGCGGTTGAGTGCGCCGCCGATCGCACGCAGCAACTTATCCTGCAGCTCAGCAATCGGCGCGTGCGGGTTGGCGCCGTGCGTGGCACACCACGCCTGCGCGACACGCTCCGGCAGCCGCTGCGCCAGCACCGTCCCGAGTTGCTTGCGCGAGCCGGATTTCTCATCGCACAGCCATTGCGCGGCGTCGGTGTCCGGCAGCAGATCGATGGCGAGCGGCTGGCCCGAATTCCAGAAGCTAGAGATCTGCAGCACGGCCGGGCCAGACAGGCCACGATGCGTGAGCAGCAAATCCTCGCGGAACGTCGTCGCGCCGCCCTTCTTGCCGCCCTTGCCCGCAGGCTGGGCAACCGTCACATCCACCTCCATCGACACGCCCGACAACGCCGAGAACGGCGCCCAATGCTCGGCATTGAACGTGAGTGGCACCAGCGCCGGATGTGTCTCGACAATCTTCAGCCCGAACTGCCGCGCAATCCGGTAGCCAAAATCCGTCGCGCCGATCTTGGGGATGGACAGCCCGCCCGTGGCGATCACCAGCTTGTTCGCGACGATCTCGCCCGCGCTGGTCGATAGCCGATACGCATCCCCATCTTTGCCCACTTCGGCGATCGAACAGCCGGTGCGCCAAATGACATTGCCCTTCTCGCACTCGACTTCGAGCATGCGGATGATGTCTTCCGCGCTGTCATCGCAGAAGAGTTGGCCCTTGTGCTTCTCGTGATAGGGAATGCGGTAGCTGGAAACGAGGCTGATGAAATCCTGCGCCGTGTACCGCGCCAGCGCCGAGCGGCAGAAATGCGGATTGTTCGACAGGTAATTGGCAGGCGCCGCATTCACGTTGGTGAAGTTGCAGCGCCCGCCGCCGGAGATACGAATCTTCTCGGCCAGCTTCGTCGCATGGTCGATCAGCACCACGCGTGCGCCACGCTGCCCGGCCACCGCCGCGCACATCATCCCGGCCGCGCCCGCGCCGATCACCGCTACATCGCACCGCATCATGATCGTCGCGCCGCCTCTTCTATGCTTGAAAACCGCGCATTTTAGCTTGTGCTATCTTCGGCGCCTTCTTACGGATTTCTTCCCTCACTCGCCATGCTGGTCCTCGGCATCGAATCTTCCTGTGACGAAACCGGCGTCGCGCTGTACGACACGGCGGCCGGCCTGCGCGCGCATGCGCTGTATTCGCAGATCGCCATGCACCGCGAATACGGCGGCGTGGTGCCCGAACTGGCCTCGCGCGATCACATCCGCCGCGTGATCCCGTTGCTGGAAGAAGTGCTCGGCAAAGCAGGTGCCACGCGCGCCGACATCGACGCCATCGCCTATACGAAGGGCCCGGGGCTGGCCGGTGCGCTGTTGGTGGGCGCCTCGGTGGCGAATGCACTGGCGTTTGCGCTGGGCAAGCCGCTGGTGGGCGTGCATCACCTGGAGGGGCATTTGCTCTCTCCGCTGCTGGAAGCGGAGCGGCCCGAGTTTCCGTTCCTGGCGCTGCTCGTCTCGGGTGGGCACACGCAACTGATGCGCGTCGACGCTGTCGGCCAGTACACGCTGCTCGGCGAAACGCTCGACGACGCCGCTGGTGAAGCCTTTGACAAGACCGCCAAGCTGCTCGGCCTTGGTTACCCCGGTGGTCCGGCTGTCTCTCGCCTGGCTGAATTCGGCAATCCGGGCGTGTTCGACCTGCCCCGGCCGATGCTGCACTCAGGCAATTTCGATTTCTCGTTCGCAGGGCTGAAGACGGCGGTGCTCACGCAGGTGCGCAAGCTGAATCTGACTGACAGCGAGGCCTGCCATCAGCCGCGCGCCGATCTGGCCCGCGCGTTTGTCGACGCCATCGTCGAAGTGCTCGTCAAGAAGACGCTGCGCGCCGCACGCGACCATGGCCTCAAGCGCATCGTCGTGGCCGGCGGCGTGGGCGCCAACCGCCAGTTGCGCGAAGGCCTGAACGCCGAGGGCAAGAAACGCGGTCTGCGCGTCTACTACCCCGACCTGCAGTTCTGCACCGACAACGGCGCGATGATCGCCTTTGCCGGTGCGATGCGGCTCCAAGCCGATCCCATGCAAGTGCAGAACGGCTACGGCTACGGCGTCACGCCGCGCTGGGATCTGGAAGACATCCGCATCCCACACGCTTCACGCGCATAAAAAAAGCCGCTCGGTTGAGCGGCTTTTTCGTTACTGCGTCATCAATTACTTGTCGAGACGCTTGTCGCGTTCGATCAGCGCGTAGGCACTGTGGTTGTGGATCGACTCGAAGTTCTCGGCTTCCAGCGTGTAGGCGACGATGCGGTCGTCCTGGTTCAAGCGCATGGCGATATCGCGCACCAGGTCTTCCACGAACTTCGGGTTCTCGTATGCACGCTCGGTCACGAACTTCTCGTCCGGACGCTTGAGCAGGCCCCACAGTTCGCACGAGGCTTCTTCTTCCGCCATGCGAATCAGCGATTCGACCGGCGTATCGGCAGTCAGTTCGGCATCGATCGTGATGTGCGAGCGCTGGTTGTGCGCGCCATATTGCGAGATCTTCTTCGAGCACGGGCACAGACTCGTCACCGGCACCAGCGCCTTGACGCGAACCTTGGTGTGGCCATCGCGCACTTCACCGATCATCGTCACTTCATAGTCCATCAGCGACTGCACACCCGACACCGGGGCCGTCTTGCTGACGAAATACGGGAAATGGACTTCGATGCGGCCAGCGTCGGCTTCGAGCTTTTCCAGCATCTTTTCCAGGAGGAGCTGGAATTGCGCCAGGTTCAGCGGCTCGCGCTCTTCTTCGAGCAGCGCCACGAAGCGCGACATGTGCGTGCCCTTCTGGTCCGCAGGCAGGTGCACGTCGAGGTTGTACGTGCCAATGGTGTTCTGCACGCCCGAGGGGGTCTGCAGCGACATCGGGTAACGCACGCCGCGCACCCCCACGCGTTGGATCGGGATCTGGCGGGTGTCGTGACTGGACTGCACATCCGGCATCACGAAGGCTGGGTTCATATCGTTCATGATCGGTTTCCTTTACGGTCGCCCAGCCATCGCAGTCGGCCGGAACGCAACGAGTGTGAAACCGCGGAACCTGGCTGACGATGATCACCCCTCAAGTGATCGAATCTGCCCATCCCGCGACTGCGCACACAATTCAGAAATAAGACTGGCGGAGTGTAAAAGAAATTTCCCACCTCTGCAGTCAACTACTCAAACCCGCGCAAACCCACAGATGCAATACGGGTGATTGATGCTGCCTATCGCCGCAAGTGGCTCACGCAACGCGTGGCGCGGCAGCCCGTGGCTGCACGGCAAAGCGCTCGCGGATCGAGGCGAGGATGCCGTCGGCGCTCAGCCCGCATTGCGCCAGCAGGGCCGCGTGGTCGCCATGATCGATAAAGCGGTCGGGCAGCCCCAGTTGGAGTACCGGTGTCGCCACACCGGCGGCGGCCAACGCTTCCAGGCAGGCACTGCCAGCGCCGCCCATCACGCAGCCCTCTTCCACCGTGACGACGTAGTCGTGCGTGCGCGCCATCTCCAGCACGCAAGCCACGTCCAACGGCTTGACGAAGCGCATGTTGACCACCGTCGCATCCAGGCGCTCGCCGGCTGCCGAAGCCGGTGCGACCATCGAGCCGAACGCCAAAATCGCCACGCGCTGACCTGCCGGCGCGGTGGAGGCGCGGCGCACCTCGGCCTTGCCCAACGGCAGCGGCTCGAGCGTCGGCTGCACTGCCACGCCGGTGCCGGCACCACGCGGGTAGCGCACGGCCGTCGGGCAATCCTGGGCGAAGGCCGTGCTCAGGAGCTGGCGGCATTCGTTTTCGTCGGCCGGCGTCATCACCATCATGTTGGGAATGCAGCGCAGGTAGGCGATGTCGTAGGCACCCGCGTGCGTGGCACCGTCCGCGCCGACCAGGCCTGCACGGTCCAGCGCGAACACCACCGGCAGATTCTGCAGGGCCACGTCGTGGATCAGTTGGTCATAGCCGCGCTGCAGGAATGTCGAATAGATGGCGACGACGGGCTTCAGGCCCTCGCATGCGAGGCCGCCGGCAAACGTCACGGCATGCTGCTCGGCAATGCCGACGTCGTAATAGCGATCGGGGAAGCGCTGCTCGAACTCCACCATGCCGGAGCCCTCGCGCATGGCCGGCGTGATACCGATCAGGCGCTTATCCGCCGCTGCCATGTCGCACAGCCACTGGCCGAACACCTGGGTGTACGTCACCTTGGCCGGGCGGCCGGACGGCTTGATGCCTTCCTGCGGATTGAACTTGCCCGGGCCGTGATAGAGGATCGGGTCTGCCTCGGCCAGCTTGTAGCCCTGGCCCTTCTTGGTGACCACGTGCAGGAACTGCGGCCCGCCGCCTTCGCGCGCGCGCTGGCGGATGTTCAGCAGCGTCGGCACGAGGGATTCGAGATCGTGTCCGTCAATCGGCCCGATGTAGTTGAAGCCGAATTCCTCGAACATCGTTGCCGGCACGAACATGCCTTTGGTGTGTTCTTCGAAGCGCTTGGCGAATTCGAGCACCGGCGGCGCCACCGACAGCAGCTTCTCCACGCCCTTCTTGGTGGCCGCGTAGAACTGGCCGCTCATCAGGCGGGCGAGGTAGCGATTGAGCGCCCCCACCGGCGGCGAGATCGACATGTCGTTGTCGTTGAGCACCACGACCAGCGGCAGGTCTTTATAGACGCCCGCGTTGTTCATTGCCTCGAAGGCCATGCCGGCACTCATGGCACCGTCACCGATGACGGCAATGGCGACGCGGTCTTCACCATTGGTTTTAGCGCCCAGGGCCATGCCCAGCGCGGCGGAAATCGACGTGGACGAGTGTGCCGTGCCGAACGTGTCATACGGGCTTTCGCTGCGGCGCGGGAAACCGGAGATGCCGTCCAACTGGCGCAGCGAGCCCATCTGCCCGCGGCGGCCGGTGAGGATCTTGTGCGGATAGCTCTGGTGGCCGACATCCCACACGATGCGGTCTTCCGGCGTGTTGAAGACGTAGTGCAGCGCGATGGTCAGCTCGACCGTACCCAGGTTCGACGACAGGTGGCCGCCTGTCTGCGAGACGGAATCGAGCACGAAGGCGCGCAGCTCGCTGGCCAAGGAGCCGAGCTGGCGGCGGTCCAGGCGGCGCAGGTCGGCCGGATCGTCGATGGTGTTGAGGAGTTCGTACGTCATGGTGGACCGCCGGTCAGGCGTTTTGGCAAAGACTTCTACCGTCGATGCAATGTTGTTCAGTGGCCACGCCGCACGATCAGATCGGCCATCTCGACCAATCGCGCGGTACGGGCTTCGCCGGCTTCACCGCCGATCTCGCGGGCGAGTTGCGTGACCGCCGCACCCGCTGCGGCGTGCAGCTCATCGGCCAGCGCCCGGGCCTTGTCCAGCCCAAGGATGGACACGTAGGTCGGCTTATCGTTGGCCTCGTCCTTGCCGGCGGTCTTGCCCAGCGTGGCGGTATCGGCCGTCACGTCGAGGATGTCGTCGACCACCTGGAACGCCAAGCCAACAGCGCCCGCGTAGGCGTCAATCTGCTCCAGCGCAGCGGCATTCACCCCAGCACAGAGCGCACCCATACGCAGGCTCGCTCGTAGCAACGCGCCGGTCTTCATGCGGTGCATCGCTTCCAATTCGTCTTGCGACAGCGCAATGCCAACGCTCTGCAGATCGATCGCCTGACCGCCCGCCATGCCCAGCGAACCGGAAGCGCGCGCCAGCTCACCGACCAGCACGGCGCGCGTGGCCGGGCTCACGGCGCCCAGCTCGGCCAGCACGATGAAGGCCTGCGTCTGCAGCGCGTCGCCCACCAGCAGGGCCGTCGCTTCATCATAGGCGCGATGCACGGTGGGGCGGCCTCGGCGCAGATCGTCGTCGTCCATGCAGGGCATGTCGTCGTGGACCAGCGAGTAGGCGTGGATCATCTCCACCGCGCAACTCACGCCGTCGAGCGCCTCGGGCGATGCATCGCCCAGCGCACCGGCAGCATGCGCCAACAACGGGCGTACGCGCTTGCCCGCACCCAGCGTGGCGTAGCGCATTGCAGCGTGGAGGCGTTGCGGTGACACGGTTTCGGCCGGCAAGGCACGTTCGAGCGCGCTTTCCGTCCGTGCAACCACAGACGCCATCCATTGGGCGAAATCACTCATGCGTCGCCCTGTTCGTTCGTATTGACGTCGTCGGCCAGGGGCTTCAGTGCATCGCCGTCGAGCACGCGCACCTGTTGCTCGACGCGCTCGAGCACCTGCTGGCAGTACTTGACCAGCTCTGCCCCGCGTCGATAGGCCGCAAGCGAGGCCTCCAGTGGCAACTCACCGGATTCCATGCTGGCGACAAGGGTTTCGAGTTCCGCCATGGCAGCCTCGTAAGAAGCAGGCGCAGCAGATGGCGTGGCAGACGCGCTGGAGGCGTCGTTTGAGGCACGGGGCATGCCGATTGCGAATCAGAAAAGGACAATCCGGCATTTTACGGCAATTCGGCGTGCGTTCCGCGCACTCTGCGTGGGGCATCGCCCGGCACTACATGACTGACTGGGAGGCGACATTGGGGCCGGCGATGCGCGGGGCGGCGGCCGAAAGGCGACGGAAATCAGGGACTTATCGATTCCCCTGGGGTACAATCGCCCCCTTTCCTCCAAAGGCCGGGCCGGTGTACGCCGCTCCGAACGATGGTTTGGGTCTGTTGGCCCATTGAACGTATGGTCGTTGGCCCAAGCGGGGGCCGGCAGCGCTCGTTTCCTACCTCAACAGACCCTAGGCCACCTGCCGATGGCGTCCTTTCCCAAATCGAATTTTTCATCGAATTTTTCGATGGTTGGGTTGTTCACTGCTTTCACCGTTATTGGGAGTGGGGATAATGTCCAATCTCAGCACCGCACTCAAGCTAGTGCCGTCTGAAACCCAGCTGCCCGTCTCTGCTTATTTCGACGAGGCGCTGTATCAAACTGAAATCGAACGTCTGTTCAAGCATGGTCCCGGTTACGTCGGCCATGAGTTGATGGTTCCGGAAGTCGGCGACTATCACACGCTTGCCGCCGAGGCCGAAGGCCGCGTGCTGGTGCGCAATCCGAACGGCGTCGAACTGCTCTCTAACGTGTGCCGGCATCGGCAGGCCATCATGCTCAATGGGCGCGGCAATGCCCAGAACATCGTCTGCCCGCTGCATCGCTGGACGTACGACCTCAAGGGCGACCTGCTGGGCGCACCGCACTTCGAGAAACAGCCGTGCGCGCACCTGTCGCGCTCGCCGCTGCAGAACTGGAACGGCCTGCTGTTCGAGGGCAAGCGCGATGTGCGCAACGACCTTGCCCGCCTGGGCGTGGCACGCGATCTCGACTTCTCGGGCTATATGCTCGACCACGTCGAGGTGCACGACTGCAACTACAACTGGAAGACGTTCATTGAGGTGTACCTCGAGGACTACCACGTCGTGCCCTTCCACCCGGGTCTCGGCCAGTTTGTCTCGTGTGACGACCTGGAATGGGAATTCGGCGAGTGGCACAGCGTGCAGACGGTCGGCATCCACGCCAATTTGCGCAAACCTGGCACGCCGGCGTACCAGAAGTGGCATGACGCCGTGCTGCGCTTCAACAACGGCGAAATGCCCAAGTACGGCGCGGTGTGGCTGACGTACTACCCGAACGTGATGGTCGAGTGGTATCCGAACGTGCTGGTGGTCTCGACGCTGCATCCGTTGGGGCCGACCAAGACACGCAACGTGGTCGAGTTCTACTACCCGGAAGAGATCGTCCTGTTCGAGCGCGAGTTTGTCGAAGCCGAGCGCGCCGCGTACATGGAAACCTGCATCGAAGACGACGAGATCGCCGAGCGCATGGACGCCGGGCGCCTCGCCCTGCTCAAGCGCGGCACGAGCGAAGTCGGCCCGTACCAATCGCCCATGGAAGACGGCATGCAGCACTTTCACGAGTGGTATCGACGCGTCATGCACTACTGACCGTAGGCATCCGCCACCTTCCGCGTCACAATACGAACGGTGCAGCCACGTGGCATGCACCGTTTTTTTTCGCCCCGCCCATGTCCAGCAACCTCGTCACCCAAGTCGCCGAAAGGTCCGACAGTTCGTCCCGTCAATCGCTCTGGATGATCCTTGCAGCATTCGCCTTCTCGGCGATGGGCGTGTGCGTGAAACTGGCCTCGGCGCATTACAGCACGGGCGAAATCGTTTTCTACCGCAGCGCGATCGGCATGATCGTGATGGGCGCCATCCTGGCCAAGACGGGCGCGGGCATCCGCACACCGTACCTCACATCGCACATCAAGCGCAGCGTGTTTGGGGTGACGTCGCTGCTGCTGTGGTTCACCTCCATCAGCCTGCTGCCGCTCGGGACGGCCATGACGCTGAACTACATGTCGCCGGTGTGGATTGCGCTGATCATCGGTGCGGGTGCTGCGCTGGCAGGCAAAGCGGGCGGCACCGACAAGAAGATGGTGGCAGCGATCCTGATGTCGTTCATCGGCGTGATCTGCCTGTTGCAACCGAGCGTGGGCGGCGGGTCATCGCAGCTTGCGGGGGGCATGGTCGGGCTGGTGTCGGGCGTGTTCACGGCCCTCGCCTATGTGGAGGTCCGCCAACTGGGTGACCTGGGCGAGAACGAGGCGCGCATCGTGTTCTATTTTTCGTTTGTGAGCGCAATTGCCGGCGGCGTCTGGATGCTGATTGGCGAAGCGCAGCCGCATACGTGGCACACCGCTGGCCTGCTGCTGGCGGTAGGGCTGCTGGCCACGCTGGGTCAGACCGCCATGACGCGCGCCTACAAGCGCGGCAACACATTGCTGACGGCCAATCTGCAATACACCGGCATCGTCTTTGCGAGCGGCTGGGGTATGGTGTTGTGGAATGATCGCCTGAACGCGCTGTCGTGGGCGGGCATGGCGCTCATCATCGGCAGCGGCATCGTGACGACCGTCATGCGCGCCCGCCAGTCGGGCACCGAGCATCCGACGCCGCAGACCGCCGTGTCCGGCCCGGAAGCCGAAATTCACCCGGAAGTCTGATTGATCGAATCCCTGGAGATTGTCGCCATGAGCGAACGCGCTCACTACGCCACCCTCATTACCGCACCGCAACTGGCCGCGCTGCAGCAAAGCGCGCCGCAAAGCGTGGTCGTGATCGATTGCAGCTTCGACCTGGCCAACCCGGCCGCGGGGCGCGATGCGTATCACGACAGTCATATTCCCGGTGCGTTCTATATGCACCTGGACAACGAGCTGTCCGGCCCGAAGACGGGCACCAATGGCCGCCACCCGCTGCCGGATGCGGAAGCACTGGTTGCGCGCCTGCAGGCGTTGGGCGTGAACGACGACACGCAAGTCGTCGCGTATGACCGTCAGAGCAGCATGTTTGCGCCGCGCCTGTGGTGGTTGCTGCGCTGGGTGGGGCACGCCGATGTGGCGGTGCTCGATGGCGGCCTGCAGGCCTGGGAAGCTGCGCACTTCCCCGTCGACAACGTCGTGCCGGAAGAGCCGCAACTCAACGCCACGCCGGGCAACCTGACGCGCAAGCCATCGCTCGCGCCGCTGGTCACGGCCGACATTGTGCAGAAGTACCTCGGGCAACCCGATAAGCCCATCATTGATGCCCGTGCCCCCGACCGCTACCGCGGCGAGAACGAAACGCTCGATCCGGTGGGCGGCCATATCCCGGGCGCGCGCAACCGCTTCTTCCGCGACAACCTGCAGGCCGATGGCACGTTCAAGCCAGCCGAGCAATTGCGCGCCGACTTCGCCGCCGTGCTCGCCGGCGCCAAGCCGCAGGACGCGATGCTGCAATGCGGCTCCGGTGTGACTGCCTGCCACAACGCCCTGGCCATGGAGATCGCCGGCCTGACGGGCGCGGCACTCTACGCCGGCTCGTGGAGCGAGTGGTGCAGCGACCCATCGCGCCCGGTGGCCACGGGGCCGACCCCCTGATCACCAAATCTTTCGCGCAACAAAAAGCCCGGCATCGACCGGGCTTTTGTTTTGAGGCTGACACAGTGCTTCAATGCGCGTGGCCGTGGAGGCCATTGGTCAGCAGGAAGATCATCAGAACGCCCGCCGCAATCAGCGCAACCTGTATCGCCGATTCCTGTTTGCGTGGTCGGCGCTTCATCTGCGGCATCAGGTCACACACGGCGATGTAGATGAAGCTGCTCGACGCCACCACCAGCACATACGGAATCCACGACGTCAGCCGGTCCAGCAGGTAATAGCCGAGCACCGCGCCCACCAGCGCGCACACGCTGCAGATCAGGTTGTAGACAAACGCGCGCGTCTTCGAGAAACCGGCGTTGAGCAGCACCATGAAATCGCCGATTTCCTGCGGGATCTCGTGCGCGGCAATCGCCAGGGCGGTCACGATGCCGACCTTGGTGTCCGCCAGAAATGCAGCGGCAATGACGATGCCATCCGAGAAGTTATGCAGCCCATCGCCCACCAGAATCATCAGGCCGCTGCGCCCCGCTTCCTGGCGATCATGCCCGTGGTGATGACCATGACCATCGCCCTCGTGGTGGTGCGAGTGGCGGATCAGCGAAATTTTTTCGAGGAGGAAAAATCCGAGGAGCCCCGCCAGCAGCGTGGCGAACAGCGCATGCGTGTTGGGCACGATACCGTGATGCGCCTCAAACGCCTCCGGCAGCGAATGCAGCAACGACGTGGCGAGCAGCACGCCCACCGAGAAGCTGACCATGCGGTCCACCACACGCGAGAGCACGGTCAACGACAGCACAGCAGCGCCAGCCATGCTACCGATGCCGGACAGCGCGGTGGCCAGGAGAATGCCCAACAGGGAGGTATCGAGGGTCATGCAGGGGGCAACAAACGCAACAGAGTTGCAAGAAGTCGCGCATTGTATGCCCGTTCAGCAACCTTTGCCAGCACACACAAGAAAAAGGCCCCGAGTCACACGTCAGGGCCTGTCGCCGGGGCGATGGGCGCTTACGCCACGCCGTGGTCCTTGAACCAGGCCAGGCACTTCTTCCACCCATCCTCCGCGTCGGCCTTCACATAGCTGGGGCGGTAATCGGCGTGAAAGGCATGGCCGGAATTCGGATACACAACGATGCGGGATGCGTGCGCCTTGGCGTTCTTGGATTTCTCCAGCGCCTCTTTCATCGCGCTTACAGCATCCTGCGTGATGCCGGTGTCCTTGGCGCCATACATGCCCAGCACGGGCGCCTTGAGCTCATCCACCTTGTCGATCGGAAAGGCCGGCTGCAGTGCCGTCGGATTGCCCTTCGGCTGGCCGTACCACACCACGGCGGCCCGAATATCCGGGCTATGTTCGGCAAACAGCCAAGTCTGACGGCCGCCCCAGCAGAAGCCTGTGATGCCGATGCGCGCCGGATCGCCACCGTTCTGCTTGGCCCAGGCTACGGTCGCGTCCAGATCGCCCGTCACCTGCGCGTCGGGCACTTTTGAGATGACGTTGGCCTGTAGTTCCTGAATGGTGGCGTACGACTGCGGATCGCCCTGGCGCACGAACAGCTCAGGTGCGATGGCCAGATAGCCAAGCTTGGCAAAGCGCCGGCAGATATCGGCGATGTATTCGTGCACGCCAAAGATTTCGCTGACGACGATGACCACCGGCAACTTGGTCTTGCCTTCAGGCTGGGCACGATACGCCGGCATCCGGAAGTCGCCCACGGGCACGGACACCTCGCCGGCGGTCAGCCCGTTGAAATCCGTCTTGATGGCTTGGGCCGACACCGGCAGCACCGCCGCCGCAAACGCCGAACCCAGCGCCGTCCTCATAAAGCCGCGGCGATCAAAGCCACGGCCGGGTACCAAACTCTCCACTTCTGCTTCCAGCTGCATCGCACTCTCCTCGCGCCACGCGGGCGGTTACGGTGAACGAAGCGGCTAGTCTACCGAAGCGGATGCATCGCCGCCGAGGCTAGTGCAGCTTCACCCGAGGGTTCGTCTTGCTGCGCAGCCAGTGCATGACGGTATCGACCGACATCCGCACCCAGCCGTGCAGCGCCAGCACGTGCATCCGATAGAGCGACGTGTACATCAGCCGCGCCATCATGCCCTCGATGAACATCGAGCCGCCGATCAGCCCGCCCATGAGGCTGCCCACTGCGCTGAAGTGGCCCAGCGACACCAGCGAACCCAGGTCCTTGAAGCCGAAAGGCTCGACCGATTTGCCCTCCATGCGCAAGCGCAGCGCCTTATACAAGTAGGTCGCCTGCTGGTGCGCGGCCTGCGCGCGCGGCGGCACGCTGGTGGAAGCTTCGGGCCACGGGCAACTCGCGCAATCACCAAACGCGTAGATGGAATCGTCGCCTTCCACCTGCAGCGTGCGCGAGACGACCACCTGCCCCAGCTTGTTGACCGGCAACCCCAGATCACCCAGCACCGACGGGGCGCGAATGCCTGCAGCCCACACGGTCAGATCCGCGGGGATGGACTTGCCGCTGGCGGTATTGACGGCGTGCGCGGTGACTTCGGTCACGCGCTCGCTGGTGATGACATCCACGTCGAGCTTGTGCAGCAACTCGGTGGTCGTGGCCGAAATACGCTCCTTAAGCACCGGCAGAATGCGCGGGCCACCTTCGATCAGGTGGATGCGGATGTCGTGGCGCGGGTCGAGCTTGTGCAGACCGTATGCCGCCAGCACGTGCGCCGTGTTGCGCAGTTCGGCAGACAACTCCACACCCGTGGCGCCCGCGCCGACGATGGCGATGTCCACCTGCGGGCGCGCATCGCCCACGCCGTTCTGCGCACGCATACAGGCGGAAATGAGCTTGCGGCGGAAGCGCTCGGCCTGCCAGGCGGTATCGAGCGCGATGGCGTGCTCGGCCGTACCTGGCACACCGAAGAAATGCGTCACGCTGCCAATGGACAGCACCAGCGTGTCGTAGGCAATGGCGCGCTCCGGCAGCACTTCGGTGCCATCGTCATCCACGCTGCCGGAGATCGTGATGGTCTTGGCGGCGCGGTCGAGCCCCTTCAATTCACCCTGCTGAAACTCAAAACCATGCCAGCGGGCCTGCGCGGCATATTCCAGCTGATGGGTGTTCGGGTCCATGCTGCCGGCAGCGACTTCGTGCAGCAGCGGCTTCCAGATGTGTGTCGGGTTGCGGTCGACCAACACCACTTGCGCAGCGCCGCGCTTGCCTAGCTTGTCGCCCAGGCGCGTTGCCAACTCCAGCCCGCCTGCGCCACCGCCCACCACAACGATGCGCGGCCCATTCGTCGCCGTTGCGCCATCCGCCTGCCCTGCCATGTGCTTCTCCTACAAGCCTTGAAAAACTGTGCGATCAGGTGATCGATTAGATGCAGTCTGCTGCAATGCAAAATTCGCCGCAACCCCAAGCACGCGGATAGGCCGGATCACGAATGGCGCATGGCACGGTCGTTCGCAGACTGCCTTGGCAGGAAGGCCACCGTCAAATCTTGTGGAGCCGATCGGGGCGGCGCCTCAGTGCGCTTCTTCCCAGTTGGCGCCCACGCCCACCTCGGCCACCAGCGGCACGCGCAGCATGGCAACGCTACACATCAACTCGGGCAGACGCTCACGCACCACGGCCAATTCGTTCTGGGGCACCTCGAGCACCAGTTCATCGTGGACTTGCATGACAAGACGCGACTGCATCGATTCGGCCTCCAACCAACCCTGCACGGCCAGCATCGACAGCTTGATCAGGTCCGCAGCCGTCCCCTGCATGGGCGCGTTGATGGCGGCGCGCTCCGCAGCTTGACGGCGTGGGCCGTTGCCGCCGTTGATGTCGGGCAGCCACAGGCGACGGCCGAAAACGGTCTCTACGTAGCCGCGTTCGCGCGCGGTCTGCCGGGTCTCGTCCATGTAGCGCGCGGCGCCCGGGTAGCGGGCAAAGTAGCGGTCGATATACAGCTTGGCGGCATCGCGGCCGATGCCCAGGTTGCTCGCCAGCCCAAACGCGCTCATGCCATAGATCAGTCCGAAGTTGATGACCTTGGCCACGCGGCGTTGGTCTGCGGTCACCTCCAGCGGTGTCACGCTGAACACCTCGGCAGCGGTCGCGCGGTGCACGTCCTGCCCCTCCTGGAACGCGCGCATCAACCCTTCGTCCTGCGACAGATGCGCCATGATCCGCAGCTCGATCTGCGAATAGTCGGCCGAGACGATCATGCTGCCTTCCGGCGCGATGAACGCCTCGCGGATGCGCCGCCCCTCTTCCGTGCGCACCGGAATGTTCTGCAGGTTCGGATCGGTCGAAGCCAAGCGCCCCGTCACCGCCGTGGCTTGGCCATAGGTGGTGTGAACCCGGCCGGTGCGCGGGTTGACCATCTTCGGCAGCTTGTCCGTGTAGGTCGACTTGAGCTTGGCCAGACCGCGGTAATCGAGCAGCAGCTTGGGCAGCGGGTAATCCTCCGCCAGTTTCTGCAGCACCTCTTCGTCCGTCGACGGCGCGCCACTGGCGGTTTTCTTGACGATCGGCAACTTCATCTGATTGAAGAAGATGTCGCCGATCTGCTTGGGTGAACTCAGATTGAACGGCTGACCCGCCAGCTTGTGCGCCTCGGCCTCCAGATCGATCAGGCGCAGGCCCAGCTCGTTGCTCTGCTTGGCCAGGCGGTCGCTGTCGACCAGCACGCCGTTACGCTCCATCTTCTGCAGCACGATAGAGGTCGGCATTTCGATCTGCTCGTAGACGTAGTCGAGCTTGTCGTCCGCTGCCACCTTGGGAAACAGCGTGCGATGCAGGCGCAGTGTGATGTCGGCATCTTCGGCTGCGTATTCGGTCGCGCGATCGAGCGGCACTTCGTCAAAGCCGATCTGCGATGCGCCCTTGCCGCATACGGCTTCGTAGGTGATCGTCTTCAGGTGCAGCACGCGCTCGGCCAACGCATCCATGCCGTGATTGCGATGCGATTCCAGCACGTACGATTGCAGCATCGTGTCGTGCTGGATGCCACGCAGCGCGATGCCATGGTTGGCAAATACATGCGCGTCGTACTTCAGATGCTGGCCGACTTTTTTGCGCGATTCGTCCTCCAGCCACAGCTTCATGCGCGCCAGCACCATGTCGCGCGAGAGTTGAGCTGCCGCATCCAACCCCGCCACATCCGGCCCACGATGCGCGACCGGGATGTAGCACGCCTCGCCCGGCTTGACCGACAGCGAAATGCCCACGAGCTGCGCGAGCATCGGGTCAATGGATGTCGTCTCGGTGTCGATGCAGACGAGGTCCACTTCGTCCAGGCGCCGCATCCACGATTCGAGCTGCGCCTCGGTGGTCACCGTTTCGTACTGGACTTCATCGGGCGGCGCTTCCACATCGAACAGATTGGCCTGCGCCGGCTGCTGGGCCTCGGCGGCGTAGTTCTTCACAGGCGTTGCGGCCTTGCGTGCGGCACCGACGCTGCGCGTATCGGGCAACGCCTCGCCAGAGGCCTCGCGCAGCCACGTCTTGAAGCCGTAGCGCGAAAAGAAATCGACCAGCTCGGTTTTGTCTTCACCGCCGTCGATCAGCGCATCAAACGTCGGCACTTCCTTCGACAGATCGCAATCGAGCTTGACCGTCAGCAGCTCCCGGCCTTTCGGCAGCCATTCGAGCGTGTTGCGCAGATTCTCGCCCACCACGCCCTTGATCTCACCCGCCCGCGCGATGATGTTGTCGAGCGTGCCGAATTCGGTCAGCCATTTCACCGCGGTTTTCGGGCCGACCTTGGGCACGCCGGGCACGTTGTCTACCGTGTCACCAATGAGCGAGAGATAGTCGACGATGCGCTCCGGCGGCACGCCAAACTTGGCTTGCACACCTGCGGGGTCGAGCGTTTCGTTGGTCATGGTGTTGACCAGCGTGACGTGGTCATTCACCAGTTGGGCGAGGTCCTTGTCGCCCGTTGAGACGATGGTGCGAACACCCTCCTTGGCGGCACGTTCGGCCAGGGTGCCGATCACGTCGTCGGCTTCCACGCCATCGATCATCAGGATGGGCCAGCCCAGGGCACGCACGGCTTCGTGGATGGGTTCGATCTGCGCGCGCAGATCGTCCGGCATGGGCGCACGGTGCTCCTTGTAGGCCGGATACAGGTCGTCGCGGAACGTCTTGCCTTTAGCATCGAAAACGCAAGCGCTATACTTGGCCGGGTAGTCGCTGCGCAGTTTGCGCAGCATGTTCACGATGCCGTAGATGGCCCCCGTAGGAAACCCTTCTCCGTTACGCAAGTCGGGCAGTGCGTGATAAGCACGGTACAAATAACTCGAGCCATCGACGAGCAACAGCGTTTCTTGACTTTCCGACATTCCCATGGACTCTAATGTGACTGGAACGCCAAAAGGCGCTTCCAACAATGACGCTTCCGCTGAAGGTTCGGCACCTGGCGGCGTGGCGAAGCAGGCTGCTGATGTGTCCGCGACGGAACTGACCGGGGTCCGCCCCGCGCGCCAGGCCACCACGGCTGATATGGACGTCAACGTGACGGTCGGCGTTGAGCACGAGCCGAAAGCCGACGTGGCACACGGTCGTACCGATCGCAAGATGATCCCCAGCCTGCGGGCACTCGCCGATGAGGAACGCGCCACCGCAAAGAAAGCGCGCGCCTCCTGGCAGATGTTCACGATTATGGCAGAGTTCATCGAGGCGACCGAGTACCTTTCGGAGATCCGCCCGGCTGTCTCGATCTACGGCAGCGCGCGCCTGCGCGAGGATTCACCGTACTACGAACGCACCATCGAAATTGCCCGGCTGTTCTCGGATGCGGGCTTCGCCGTCATCTCCGGCGGCGGCCCCGGCATCATGGAAGCGGCCAACAAGGGCGCGCACGCGGGCAAGTCGGCCAGCGTCGGCCTGAACATCGAATTGCCGCACGAGCAGCAGGGCAATCCGTATCAAGACATCTCGATGCGCTTCCGCCATTTCTTCACGCGCAAGGTCACCTTCGTGAAGAACTCGGACGCGTTCATCGTCATGCCTGGCGGCTTTGGCACGCTGGATGAACTGGCCGAGGTGCTCACGCTCGTGCAGACCGGCAAATCGCGCAGCGTGCCGGTGGTGATGTTTGGCAGCCGGTTCTGGAAGGGCCTGCTCGACTGGTTCCGCTTCACGCTGCTGCCGATGGGTCTGATTGCCGAGCACGATCTCGACATCATGCGCATCGTCGATGAACCCAAGGAGGCGCTCGACGCCGTCTACGAGTTCTACGAAAAGCGCGAGGGCACCTCGCCGATTCCGCCCAAGGAAGAGATGTTCTACCTGTAACCGCGGGTGCGGCCATCGACCCGAGCCAAACGGGCGATGGCGAGGGGGCTGGACTGATAGAATGTACGGTCTCAGATCACTCGCCGGAGTCCATCATGGATTCGCTGTTCCATCCGTCCGCCGCCCCCCGCTTTGCCGATGCCGCGCGCCTGATGCGCCACGCGGGGCTGCTGGCAGGCGCCGTCTTCTGCTTCGCCTTGCCCGCGCATGCCGACGTGACCCCGGACAGCGCCGGGCTGGATCTGCCTGACGTCAAGGCCATCAACAGCCAGCCGATCGCCAAGCCAACCAAGGGCGCGATCCACCACGAAAGCGTCAAGCCAAGCTTCGATTACCGCGACAACGACGGCACGGAGGTCGAGGAATACCGCTTCCAGAAGGGCCAGGCGCCCGACATCCACGTCAAGTCGGGCATGGGTACGTCCTACAACATGAGCAAGCCCGAAGACAGCTCGCCGCGCATTCGCGAGCGTGGCACTGTCGACCGCGTACCGTCGGTCAACGTCCTGAAGTTCTGAAAACTGCCGCATCCACGCGGCACCACGGCGCGGTAACGCTGGCTTGCCGCGCCGCTTTCCTCCACCCGTTTCCCGTTCCTGAAGCATGGCTGTTTTCACCCCGGTCTCCGACGCCGAGATTGCTCTCTGGCTGGATCAATACGATGTGGGCGCCATGCGCGCATTTCGCGGCATCCCCTCCGGGATCGAAAACTCCAACTTCTTCCTGACCACGGAAAAGGACGGGCAGACGCACGAATACGTCGTCACCTTGTTCGAGCGGCTGACGCTCGAGCAACTGCCTTTCTATCTGTATTTGATGCAGCATCTGGCGCAGCACGACATCAGCGTGCCGGCGCCGATTCCCGGCCGCGATGGCGAGATCCTGCGCACGCTCAACGGCAAGCCGGCAACCATCGTGACGCGTCTGCCGGGCCGCTCGAACCTGGCGCCGACGGTGTCGGAATGCGCCATCGTCGGCGACATGCTCGCGCGCATGCACCTGGCCGGCCGCGACTATCCGCGCTATCAGCCGAACCTGCGCAGCCTGCCCTGGTGGAATGAGGTGGTGCCCGATGTGGTGCCGTTCGTGCACGGCGACACGCGCGCGCTGCTGGAGAGCGAACTCGCGCACCAGCAACGCTTCTTCGCCAGCGCCGACTACGCTGCGCTACCCGAAGGCCCGTGCCACTGCGACCTCTTCCGTGACAACGTGCTGTTCGAGCCGGCCGCCAACGGCCACCCCGAGCGTCTGGGCGGCTTTTTCGATTTCTACTTCGCCGGTGTCGACAAGTGGCTCTTCGACGTGGCCGTCACCGTCAACGACTGGTGCATCGACCTGGCCACCGGCGTGCTGGATGCCGAGCGGGCACGCGCCATGCTCCAGGCGTATCACGCCGTGCGCCCCTTCACCGAGACGGAAGCGCGGCACTGGCAAGACATGCTGCGCGCCGCAGCCTACCGTTTCTGGGTCTCGCGCCTATGGGATTTCTACCTGCCGCGCGATGCCGAACTGCTCAAGCCGCATGACCCGACCCATTTCGAACGCGTGCTGCGCGAGCGGGTTGGCGCCAACGGCCTGACTCTGGACCTTCCCCAACCATGCAACTGATTGAAGCACCGGCCAAGCAAGGCTACGTCTGGCTGCGCCAGGGCGTGTGGCTGTTCCGCAAGAACCCGATCGCGTTCTTGCTGCTGACCATGCTGTACACCTTCGCCGCATTGACCACGCAGCTGCTGTTGCCTGTGTTGTCGTTGCTGCTGGTGGCGCTGGCACCCGGCATCTTCGTCGGCTACATGTCCGCCTGCCGCGACACGGTGGCCGGCAAGCCGATCGGCCCGGCCTCGCTTCTGGCGGGTTTTCGCGCATACGGCAAGGACGCGGCGCGCGGCCTCTGGCGCCTAGGCCTGGTACACGTGGGACTGTGCTTCGTCATCGTCTTGGTGATCACGACGCAGATTGATGCCGACATCGCCAAGGCCGTGTTTGAAGGCAACGTCACGCCGGACATGGCGCGGCAACTGTATCTGCTAAGCCTGTTGGGATTAGCGCTATACCTGCCGGTGGCGATGCTGTTCTGGTTTTCGCCGCTACTGGTGGCGTGGCACGAGATTCCCGTGAAAAAAGCGCTGTTCTTCAGCTGGATCGCGGTCTGGCGCAACCGCATGGCATTCCTGCTGTACGGGCTGCTATTCGGCGTGCTGATGGTCGCCGTGCCGTCGTTCCTGGAAGCTGCATTGGCTGCGGTTGGTGCCAGCACGATTGCCCCAGCACTGATCGCCCCCTACCAGATGGCGGTGGTGACGGTTCTGTACTGCTCGATCTACGCCACCTACCGCGGCTGCTTCAACGTGACGCAAGCCGCCGGCCAGACGACTGACACAACGGCCTGATCTGCGCCGACGACCCGGTCGACGCGCTCAGTTGATCGGGTCCAGCTTGGCGATGCCCAGCGCCAGCACCTTCACCCCGTGGCGATTGAACTTGATGTGGGCGCGCGCCTCGGCGCCCTCGCCTTCCAGCGTCGTGATGACGCCTTCCCCGAACTTGTTGTGGAACACCGATTGGCCGACGCGAAAGCCCGTGGCCTCGGCGCGTTTGGCATCGGCGTAGTTCTTGCCCGTGTCCATGCCGCCGGTGGGGCGCGTGCCGGTGTAGGCGTCTTCGTCACCGCGCTCGGGACGCTTGAACCAGTCCTTGCCCCAGGCTCCGCTTTCGCCTTGGCTACGACGCGTCGCGGTGTAGCCCGATTGCTGCGGCGTAAGCCATTTCAGCGTGTCTTCCGGCAGTTCGTCGAAGAAGCGTGAGCGAATGTGATAGCGGATCTGGCCATGCAGCACGCGGCTCTGCGCGAACGACAGATACAGCCGCTCGCGCGCCCGGGTGATGGCCACATACATCAGGCGGCGCTCTTCCTCCAGGCCGTCTTTCTCCATCTGGCTGTTCTCGTGCGGGAACAGCCCTTCTTCCAGCCCGGTAATGAAGACGACGTGGAACTCCAGCCCCTTGGCGGCATGCACGGTCATCATCTGAACGGCGTCCTGGCCGGCCTGGGCCTGGTTGTCGCCAGCCTCCAGCGAGGCGTGCGTGAGGAAAGCCACCAGCGGCGTCATCTCGGCCGGCGCCTCGTCGGTGACGAGTTCGGAGACGGTATCCGTCTCGCCGCCCTCGATGCGGATCATCGCGTCGTGGCGCACTGGCAATGCGGTGGCGATGGCATCCACGCCGTAGCCTTCTTCCGCCACGAAGGCCTGCGCGGCGGTCACCAATTCCTGCAGGTTCTCGATGCGGTCCTGGCCTTCCTTTTCGCCCTGGTAATGCGTGATCAGGCCGCTGGCGTGGATCACGTGCTGAACAATCTCGGGCAACGTCATCTGGCGCGTATCGGCGCGCATCTGCTCGATCAGGCGCACGAACGCCGAGAGCTTGGTGCCCGCCGCACCCGTCAGATAGGGCACCGAGGCCGCCAACGAAATGCCATACAGACGCGCCGCATCCTGCAGCAACTCCAGCGAACGCGCCCCAACGCCGCGCGCCGGGAAGTTCACCACACGGCCGAACGCGGCATCGTTATCCGGGTTCTCTAGCAACTGGATATACGCCAACGCATGCTTGATTTCCGCACGCTCGAAGAAGCGCAGGCCGCCGTACACCTTGTACGGAATTCCCGCCGAGAACAGCGCGTGTTCAATCACCCGCGACTGCGCGTTGCTGCGATAGAGGATGGCAATTTCCGAGCGCGACATGCCGCCCGCAATACGGTCGCGGATCTCGTCGACGATCCAGCCGGCTTCCTGACCGTCCGTCGCGGCCTGATAAACACGCACCAGCTCGCCATGGCCGGCGTCGGTACGCAGGTTCTTGCCCAGGCGGCGCGAGTTGTGCGAGATGAGGTGGTTAGCCGTATCGAGAATGTTGCCGTGCGAACGGTAGTTCTGCTCCAGCTTGATGCGGTGCTCAACGCGGAATTCACGCTCGAAGTCGACCATATTGCCGACGTTGGCACCACGAAACGCGTAGATGCTCTGGTCATCGTCGCCCACAGCGAAGATGGCGTTGGGCGTGACGCCCGGTTCGCCCAGGCCGGCGAGAATCTTCAGCCAGGCGTACTGCAGCTTGTTCGTATCCTGAAACTCGTCGACCAGGATGTGCTTGAAGCGGCGCTGGTAATGCGCGCGGATCGCATCGTTGTAGCGCAGCAGCTCATAGCAGCGCAGCAGCAGTTCGGCAAAATCGACCACGCCTTCGCGCTGGCATTGCGCGTCGTAGGCAGCATACAGGTCGGCCATTCGGCGATCGTATTCATTGGCGATTTCCAGATCGCCCGCGCGCAGGCCCTGCTCCTTGGCGCCGTTGATGAAGTACTGGACGTTCTTGGGCGGGAATTTCTCGTCGTCGATATTGAGCGACTTGAGCAGGCGCTTGACGGCGGAAAGCTGGTCTTGCGTATCGAGAATCTGGAAGGTCTGCGGCAGGCCGGCATCACGATAGTGCGCACGCAGCAAGCGGTTGCACAGGCCGTGGAACGTGCCGATCCACATGGCGCGCGTGTTGATGGGCAGCATGGCCTGCAGGCGGGCCGTCATCTCCTTGGCCGCCTTGTTCGTAAACGTGACGGCCAGCACACCCGACGGCGACACCCGCGCACTCTGGATCAGCCAAGCGATGCGGGTGGTCAGCACGCGGGTCTTGCCGCTGCCCGCCCCCGCCAGGATCAGCGCCGATTCATCGGGAAGCGTGATGGCAGCGCGTTGTTCGGGGTTCAGATTGGCGAGCAGATCGGACATGCGGGAGGAGCCTCGGCAGAATCGGCAAATTATACCGGCCCCCTCCCCAGTCTCGCCGGTGCCTGGCACCGACAGGTCGTATAATTCAAGGCTTTCGCTCGCCATTTTTTGCGGGCCAAACGTCTATTTGCGCGGATTGCGCCCCTGTCAGCATGACCGATCAAAACCAAGCCCTCGCCAAGAGTTTCGAACCCACCACCATCGAGCAAAAGTGGAGTGCAGCGTGGGAAGCGATGGGCGTATCCCGTGCGACGCTCGAAGCCGGCAAACCGGATTTCTGTATCCAGCTGCCGCCGCCGAACGTAACGGGCACGCTGCACATGGGCCACGCGTTCAACCAGACCATCATGGACGGCCTGACGCGCCACGCGCGCATGATGGGCGCCAACACGCTGTGGGTGCCGGGCACCGACCACGCCGGCATCGCCACGCAGATCGTTGTCGAGCGCCAACTGGATGCGCAAGGCGTGTCGCGCCACGACATGGGCCGCGAGAAGTTCGTCGAGAAAGTCTGGGAATGGAAGGAGCAATCGGGCTCGACCATCACGCGCCAGGTGCGCCGCATGGGCGCCTCGATCGACTGGGAGCGCGAATACTTCACGATGGACCCGAAGATGTCGCGCGCCGTCAGCGACGTGTTCGTGCGTCTGTATGAGCAGGGCCTGATCTACCGCGGCAAGCGCCTCGTCAACTGGGACCCGGTGCTCGGCACCGCCGTGTCCGACCTGGAAGTGGTGAGCGAAGAGGAGGAAGGCTCGCTGTGGCACATCCGCTATCCGCTGGCCGAGCCGGACACCGTGCGCGGCCTGACACACCTGACGGTCGCCACCACGCGCCCGGAGACGATGCTCGGCGACACCGCCGTGATGGTGCACCCGGAAGATGAGCGCTACGCGCACCTGATCGGCAAGTTCGTTCACCTGCCGCTGACCGATCGCCAGATCCCGGTGATTGCCGACGAGTACGTCGACCGCGAGTTCGGCACCGGCGTGGTGAAGGTGACCCCGGGCCACGATTTCAACGACTACGCGGTGGGCCAGCGTCACAAGCTGCCGCAGTTGTCGATCCTGACGCTCGACGCGAAGATCGTCGCCGACGCCCCGGCCGCCTATGCGGGCATGGACCGCTTTGACGCGCGCAAGAAGATGGTCGAGGACCTCGAGGCGCAAGGCCTGCTGGCCGAGGTGAAGAAGCACACGCTGATGGTGCCGCGCGGCGACCGTACCGGCGTCGTCATCGAGCCGATGCTGACCGATCAGTGGTTCGTCGCCATGAGCAAGCCGGCGCCGGAAGGCACGCGCTTCCCGGGCCGCTCGATCGCCGAAGTGGCGCTGGATGCCGTGCAGAGCGGCAAGATCAAGCTGGTGCCCGAGCAGTGGGTCAACACGTACAACCAGTGGCTGAACAACATCCAGGACTGGTGCATCTCGCGCCAACTGTGGTGGGGCCACCAGATTCCGGCGTGGTACGACGAAGCCGGCAACGTCTACGTTGGTCGCACCGAAGAAGAAGCCAAGGCGCAAGCAGCTGCCAAGGGCTACACCGGCGCGCTCACGCGTGACGACGACGTGCTCGACACGTGGTTCTCGTCGGCGCTGGTGCCGTTCTCGTCGCTGGGCTGGCCGGCCGATACGCCGGAACTTAAGCACTTCCTGCCCTCCACCGTGCTGGTCACCGGCTACGACATCATCTTCTTCTGGGTGGCGCGCATGGTCATGATGACCCTGCACTTCACCGGCGAAGTGCCCTTCCATACCGTCTACGTGCACGGTCTTGTGCGCGATTCGGAAGGCAAGAAGATGAGCAAGTCCGAGGGCAACACGCTGGACCCGGTGGACCTGATCGACGGTATCGCGCTGGAGCCGCTGCTGGCCAAGCGCACCACCGGCCTGCGCCGCCCGAAGGATGCACCCAAGGTCGAAAAGCGCACGCGCAAGGAATTCCCCGAAGGCATTCCGGCCTTCGGCGCCGACGCACTGCGCTTCACCTTCGCATCGCTCGCCACGCTGGGCCGCAGCATCAACTTTGACCCGGGCCGCTGCGAGGGCTACCGCAACTTCTGCAACAAGCTCTGGAATGCCACGCGTTTCGTGCTGATGAACACCGAAGGCCAGGACTGCGGCATGCAGGAATGCGTCGGTGATTGCGGCCCGGAAGGCACGCTGCACTTCTCGCAGGCTGACCGCTGGATCGTCTCGCTGCTGCAGCGCGTGGAAACCGAAGTGGAGAAAGGCTTTGCCGACTACCGCTTCGACAACATCGCCAACGCCATCTACAAGTTCGTCTGGGACGAGTACTGCGACTGGTACCTCGAACTCGCCAAGGTGCAGATCCAGACCGGCACGCCGGCGCAGCAACGCGCCACGCGCCGCACGCTGCTGCGTGTGCTGGAAACCGTGCTGCGCCTGGCCCACCCGATCATCCCGTTCATTACCGAGGAGCTCTGGCAGAAGGTCGCACCGATGGCCGGCCGCGCCAAGGGCGATGGCACCGAGAGCCTGGCCCTGCAGGCATACCCGCGCGCTGCGCTCAGCAAGATCGACGAGCAAGCCGAGCAGTGGGTGCAGCAGCTCAAGGCCCTGGTGGATGCCTGCCGCAACCTGCGCGGCGAGATGAACATCTCCCCCGCGCAACGCGTACCGCTGTACGCCAATGGCGATGCGGAATTCCTGCAAATTGCCGCGCCGTACGTGCAGGCGCTGGGCAAGCTGTCGGAAGTAAAGGTCTACACGGATGCCGCCGCGATGGAACAAGACGGCGCCGGCGCCCCGGTCGCCATCGTCGGCGAGAACAAGCTGCTGCTGAAGATCGAGATCGATGTGGCGGCAGAACACGCGCGCCTGAACAAGGAAATCGACCGCCTGCGCGGCGAGATCACCAAGTGCGAAGGCAAGCTCGGCAACGAGTCGTTCGTCGCCCGCGCGCCTGCGGCGGTGGTGGAACAAGAACAGAAGCGTGTAGCGGATTTCAAAGCCACGCTCGCCAAACTGGAAGCTCAGATTGCGCGCCTGCCGGTGCAAGCTGCCTGAGCCATCGGGTCAGAATCAAACGTCGTCAAGGAAACTACGATGCAACGCGTTACCAAAGCCGTCTTCCCAGTAGCCGGGCTGGGCACCCGCTTCTTGCCCGCCACCAAGGCCAGCCCGAAAGAGATGCTGCCGGTGGTGGACAAGCCGCTGATCCAGTACGCCGTGGAAGAGGCCATGGCCGCCGGCATCACCGAGATGATCTTCGTCACCGGCCGCAGCAAGCGCGCCATTGAAGACCACTTCGACAAGGCCTACGAACTCGAAGCCGAACTGGAAGCCAAACAGAAGACTGCCCTGCTGGAGGTCGTACGCTCGATCAAGCCGTCGCATGTCGATTGCTTCTACGTGCGTCAGCCCGAAGCGCTGGGTCTTGGCCACGCGGTGCAATGCGCCGAGAAACTCGTCGGCGACGCACCGTTTGCGGTCATCTTGGCGGACGACCTGCTGGACGGCACGCCGCCGGTCATGAAGCAGATGGTCGACCTGTACGACCACTACAACTGCTCGGTGATCGGCGTGGAAGAGATCGACCGCGAGCAGAGCCGTTCGTACGGCGTGGTCGACGGCCGCCCGTGGGAAGAAGACGGCAGCGTGATCAAGATGTCGGGCATCGTCGAAAAGCCGGCGCCGGAAAACGCCCCGTCCAACCTGGGCGTGGTCGGCCGCTACATCCTTACACCGCGCATCTTTGATCACATCCGCAACCTCAAGCCCGGTGCCGGCGGCGAGTTGCAACTGACGGACGCCATCCAGTCGCTGCTGTCGGCCGAACAAGTGCTGGCCTACCGCTACAAGGGCGTGCGCTATGACTGCGGCAGCAAGCTCGGCTATCTGAAGGCCACGGTGGAATTTGCGCTCAAGCACAAGGAAGTCGCAGACGAGTTCCGCGCCTACCTCGCGTCGCGCGGCTAACGACCAGCGCACAAAGAAAAAACCCGCGCCAGCTTGCGCTGCGCGGGTTTTTTGTTGCCGGAATGCTGCTACCGTCCGGCGCGGTGTCCCGTCCCTCGGGTACGGAGGCTTAAAAGCCCCTCGTTATTGCGGTGCCGCCAGCGGCTTGATGGTGTTGTTCAGCAGGCTCCAGTACGAGCTGGTGCTGTACGGCAGCATCTGCTCGGCGTAGTTCCACCAGAACACGCCGCCGATATAGCGCGGATCCGACGCCATCTGACCCGCACCTAACGTGTAGTACGTCTTGAGCAGGGTCTGCTGGGTCGTAGTCGGCGCCTTGATGCTCGACGTACCGATCTCACCAAAACCGACCTTGGCCACCGGGAAGATGCTTTCCAGCAGCTTGAAGTCGTTGGTCCACGTCGGGCTCAGGCCCGGGCAGTCCTGGTACGGGTAGTAGCTGAACAACGCATAATCCGTCCCCTGGCGCACGCGCGAGGGCAGGAAGTTCGTTGCCCACGTCCGCCACGAGTCCATCGAGAGCTCGTAGCAGTTGGTGCCCTTGCCGTCGTCGTTGTAGTACATCGTCACAGACACCAGACCACCCGCGCCCTTCACGATGTCGTAGGCGTTGCCGACCATCTGACCAATCGCCTGCTCCTGTGACGTTGCCGTCGCCGTCGGACCGCTCGGGTTGGCGCGCAGCCACTCGCCATTGATCTCGTTGGCGATTTCCCACACGTCCACCACGTTCTTCAGCGTGCCGACCAATTCCTTGGTGCGTGCGCTGTAGGTCGCAGAATCCACGGGGAAATAGTACGAGTCCATGACTTCACCCATCACATACGCCACTTGGTGAAGCTTCACCAGCGGGGCGTAGTAATCGGCCGCCGACGTACCCGGATCAAACACCACGCGCACCGTCGGCTTGTACGGCAGGTGTGTGAGCGACGCCACGATCGCGTTGATGCTGCTGACGTCATCCAACGTAACGCCGTAGATGGGTGCCTTCGGGCGCGTGGCTTGCGCCGAGGCGGTTTGCATACCCAGGCCCGTCAGCGCTACCGCCGCCACCAGCCCCGTTATGACGCGCTGGCTCAAGCGCGCCACCCTCTGTGCTGCTTTCTTGGTTTCCAACATTGTGTTTCTGTTCCCTCGGACGCAAACGTTACGCCCAAAATTGGTGGACAAGCGCCGTCCTACCTGTGCGGTATCCCGATGTGAAGTAACTTGTGGTTGACACACTGAGCACCGAACGGGTGCAAGCGTCGAAAGACGCCCCGGTCGGCGAATGGAATGCGCGAATGAAGCTCCACCAGGTTAACCGGCGGGCCCGCGCTTATTTGAGGACTGGTACAGATGGTGCGCCCCTCACCCGAAGGCGAGACGCGGCTTCACAAAGATGAAAAGCCCTGCAACAGCAGACTGCCAACACGTTCCCCCCGGCTGACAACCTATCGCGCATGATACCGGAAGTTGCGCGTAGTTCAATGGAATTTAACACTGCTTATGCAACAATAAAGAAAAAACCGCGCCCCATTTCGAGTGCGCGGTTTCTTCAAAACGCCCGCCTGGCGAGCGTATCGGCGAAATGAAACGCCTTACTTGTGCCGGTAGTTGATACGACCCTTAGTGAGGTCATACGGCGACATTTCCAGCTTCACACGGTCTCCCGCCAGGATGCGGATGCGGTGCTTCTGCATCTTGCCCGACGCATACGCCCAGATCTCCACGCCGTTTTCCAGTTGTACGCGAAAACGGTTGTCGGGCAGCGCTTCCGAGACCACCCCTTCAAATTCGATCAGTTCTTCCTTGGCCAAACTCGTTCCTTTGTGTGCAGCGCGCGGCTGCGTCATGGTTGCAATGGTGTGATGACCCGCCAGAGCCCCGAGGCATGCCCCATCGGGCATGCAGCCGTGTCGCTGCGATCATCTCAGCCCGGACAACGGGCTATTGGGGGGTCCGAATCGCACCAAACACAAATCGCGCCCGCCAGTGGCGTGCGCTGTTTTCAGTGCAAGCGAGGAATGGGTGGTGGTCGCAGTTGCGCGCCGCCCTGCTCGACGCGGGGGGAACCCCGGTGCTGGACTCGGCTGCCATGGACCATCTCGGCCCGGCGGTCAGCCGGATTCGCCCGCTATTCTACCACGGCGGGGTTTGCGCTGTTTCAGGCGCTGTCGGCAAGGCGGCTTGTGCGGCACACCGCCGTCGATGATGGTTTCAGCAAACCGCAGCGCCGCCACGCGTGCATCCCCGACATTGGTGAACTGCTGGTCCCCCGAGAGGCGGAACACCTGCGTCTGCCCCGGTTCGGGCGATTCCCCTGCCCGACAAATCATCACGGCTGCGTTATAGCTGCGGTCTTCCCTGGCCTCTGGCCAGCGTGCCGTGCGTTCATGTTGGTAAGCCAACGGATAGATGTCGAAGCCTTTGTATTGGCCCGCCGGCGAAGTGTCCATCGCAACTGCCCCCTTCTTGAACGTCGAGTGCTGTCCGACTATACACCCGTGCGTTTTTCATGGCGATGAAAGCGGCGACAACGTTTGATTTAGACCGCGCTGGCCGCCGCCCCAATCGGGGGAATATGCCAACGTTGCAAACGCCGCTATGCCGTCTCGGGGTGCCGGATCGCTTCTGGCGCCAGGGCTGGTGTATCGGCAAACGGCAGTCCGACGTAGTTTTCGGCCAGCACGCGCGCGCCTGCCGGAGAACGCGTCACGTAGTCCAGCTCGGCGCGCTGCAGCTTCTGCATGAACGGCGTGTGGTCGTCGAAGCGATGCAGCATCGACGTCATCCACCACGAGAAGTGCTCGGCGCGCCAGACGCGTTGCAGGCAACGCTCGGAATAGCGCGCGAGGTGCGTGGTATCGCCTTGCCGGTAACGGGCCGTCAGCGCCTGCGCGAGCACCCGTACGTCGGCCACGGCCAGGTTCATGCCCTTGGCGCCGGTGGGCGGCACGATGTGCGCAGCGTCACCGGCAAGGAACAGCCGCCCGTGCTGCATTGTCTCGCAAACAAAGCTGCGCATCGGCGTAACGCTTTTCTGCAGGATCGGGCCTTCCTTGAGGTGCCAGCCGTCGTTATTTTCCAGGCGCGTGTGGAGTTCATCCCAGATGCGGGCGTCGGACCATTCGGCGAGGTTCTCGTCCGGCTTGCACTGCAGGTAGAGCCGCGTGATCGTGGGCGAGCGCATGCTGAACAGCGCGAAGCCGCGATCGTGGCTGGCGTAGATCAACTCGTCGGCCGCCGGTGCGGCTTCCGCCAGGATGCCGAGCCACGCGAACGGATAGGCGCGCTCGAACACCGCTTGGCGTTGCGCCGGAATGGCAGGCCGGCAAATGCCGTGAAAGCCGTCGCAGCCGGCGATGTAGTCGCATTGCAGCGTTTGCGGCACGCCATCGTGAACGAACTGCACCGATGGCGTGGTGGACTCAATGTCGTGCACTGACACGTCGCTCACATCAAACAGCAGCGGCGCGCCCTGTTCCACGCGGGCGGCAATCAGGTCCTTCACCACCTCGTGCTGGCCGTAAACGGTGATCGAGCGGCCGCCGGACATCGCCGTCAGGTCAATGCGATGGCGCTTGCCACCGAACAGCAGATCGATGCCATGGTGCACGAGCCCCTCGCGGCGCATGCGTTCGCCCACGCCGGCTTCGTTGAGCACATCGACGGTGCCCTGCTCCAGCACGCCGGCGCGGATGCGCTCTTCCACGTACTGGCGGCTTTTGGTTTCGAGGATGACGGCGTCGATACCGTTGCGGTGCAGAAGCTGCCCGAGCAGCAGGCCGGCGGGGCCGGCGCCGATGATGGCGACCTGGGTGCGCATGGTGGGTGTCTCCGAATGGATTGGAATCGTTCTGGCAACCATTGTTGGCGCGCACCTTGATATCGCACAATGCAATATTGACGATAAACTTTATCGCCCATTCAGATAGTGGTTCGACCATGTCCACCCTGCCCAACTTTGATCTGAACCTGTTGCCGATCCTGCTGGCGCTGCACGACGCACGCAGCGTGAGCATGGCGGCGCAGCAGCTCGGCATGAGCCAGCCGGGCGTGAGCACAGCGCTGGGCAAGCTGCGCGCCGCGTTCGATGATCCGCTGTTCGTGCGCACCTCGCGCGGCATGGAGCCGACACCGCGTGCGCTGGCGCTGATCCCTGCCGCACGTGATGTGCTGATACGCGTGCAGCAGGGCATTCTTGAAACGAGCGCCTTCGATCCGGCCACGACCACACATACGTTCTCGATCTCGCTATCGGATGTGGGGGAGATGGTGTTCCTGCCGCGCATTGTCGAAGCGATGGCGCGCGAGGCGCCGCGGGCGTCGGTGCAATCCGTCTCGCTGCCGCCAGCACAAGTCGAACGCGCACTGGAGACTGGCTCGCTCGATCTCGCTGTCGGCTACTTCCCCGATCTGAAGAAGAACAATTTTTTCCAGCAGCGGCTGTTCACGCATTACTTCACCTGCATCGTGCGGGCGGATCACCCCGTCACGCGCGGCGGCAACACAAAGCTTTCAATGACGCAGTTCCTGGAGTACGGCCACGCCGTGGTGCGCGCAGAGGGGCGCAGCCAAGAGCTGTACGAGCGCTTTCTGGAACGCAAGCGCATCCGTCGCACGCCGGCGCTGCTCACGCCGCATTTCATGAGCATTCCGTTCATCCTCGCTCGCACCGATTTGATTGCAACGGTGCCGCACGCGGTGGGGCTGTCGTTCATGCAATCGCACGCCAACATCTGCGTGATGGAGCCTCCGCTGGAGTTGCCGAGTTTCGACCTCAAGCAGCATTGGCACCGCAAGTTCCACAACGACGCGCGCAGCCAATGGCTTCGTGCGCTGGTGTCGTCGCTGTTCAACGACGAAGCGGACGAGTGGCGGGAGCCCGGGCATCAGCCTGCCAAGCGTAAGAACACGAAATAGCGACGCCGCGTCACATGTTCGATAGGCGAACACTAGATTGCAATGCGAACACGAAGCCTTTAGGATCGTCGCCACGCGCAGGCGACGCCGATGTGGTTTTGCTCGGCCCACGCTTGCCGATCAACCTTTGGAGACCTTCATGAAACGTCGTGCCCTGCTGTTGAGCGCCGTTGCTGGTGCGCTGATGACCGGCCTACCCGCCTTTGCAGACGAGCCGATCAAGATCGGCCTGATCGCGCCCTTCTCCGGCCCCTTTGCCGACTACGGAAAGCAGATGGAAGGCGGCATCAAGGCGTATCAGAAGCTGCATGGCACAACCGCCGGCGGCCGGCAGGTGCAGATCATCATGAAGGACACGACCGGCCCCGTGCCGGACGTCGCCAAGCGGCTCGCACAGGAGCTAGTGGTGCGCGACAAGGTGGACTTTCTTGCCGGTTTCGGGCTGACGCCCGAAGCGCTGGCCGTCGCACCCATTGCGCAGCAGGCCAAGAAGCCGATGGTGATCTTCAACGCTGCGTCGTCATCCATCACCACCAAGTCGGACTACGTGACGCGCGTGTCGATGACGCTGCCGCAGATCTCCGCGCCGATCGCCTCATGGGCGCTGAAGAACGGCATCAAGCAGGTGGCGACCGTGGTGGCGGATTACGCGCCCGGTGTCGATGCGGAGAATGCCTTCAAGCAGACCTTCACCGCAGGCGGCGGCCAAGTTGTGGAAGCCGTGCGCGTGCCGCTGCGCAACCCGGAATTCGCGCCGTTCATCCAGCGCGTGAAGGACACCAAGCCGCAGGCCGTGTTCGTCTTCCTGCCGGCTGGCGAGCAGGGCGTGGCGTTCATGAAGGGCTTCCGCGAGCGTGGGCTGGCCCAGGCCGGCATCAAGGTCATCGCCACCGGCGACCTGACGGACGACCACGTGCTGCCCGCCATGGGCGACTCGACGCTGGGCGTCATCACGTCGTTCCACTACTCGGCCGCGCACGACTCGCCGCAGAACAAGACCTTCCTGAAAGCCTTTGCTGACGCCAACCCCGGCGCGGGCCGCCCGAACTTCATGGCGGTGGCCGCATACGATGGCATCGGCGCGATCTACAACGTGATCAACAAGCTCGGCGGCAAGATCGATGGGGAGAAAGCGATGGCTGCCTTCAAGGGCATGAAGATCGACAGCCCGCGCGGGCCGATCACCATCGACCCGGCAACGCGCGACGTGGTGCAGACGGTCTATATCCGCCGCGTGGAGAAGGTCGGCAACGAACTCTACAACGTCGAGTTCGACAAGTTTGCCGATGTGAAGGACCCGGGCAAGTAAGCCGGAAGCGGCCCCTACGCAACGGACACAAGCCGTTGCAGCAACGGCGCATCGGCCAGCAGTTCCGCGCTGGCCGATGCATGCACAATGCGCCCGCGATCGAGCACCAGCGCGCGCTGCGTCAGTTCCAGCGCCAGACGCGCGTGCTGCTCCACCACGATCACCGCCATGCCGCCCTCTTCAACGAGCGCACGAATGGCGCGGCCCAGTTCCTGCACAATGATCGGGGCGAGGCCTTCCATCGGTTCATCGAGCAACAGCAGTGCGGGATTCGTCATCAGCGCACGGGCGATGGCGACCATCTGCTGCTCGCCGCCCGAGAGCTGATTGCCGAGATTGCGCCGACGCTCCTGCAGGCGCGGAAACGTCTTGTAGACGCGGGCGACATCCCACGCGCCGGGCCGTGCTACAGCGGTCAGATGCTCCTCCACCGTCAGGGACGGAAACATCCACCGCTCCTGCGGCACCCAGCCAAGGCCGGCCCTCGCGCGCCGATGCGGCGCTACCTTGGCGATATCCGCACCTTGCCAGCGGATGCGTCCGCCATGCATGCGCGTAAAGCCCATTAATGTGCTGAGCAGCGTGGTCTTGCCGACGCCGTTGCGGCCCAGCAGCGCGAGACTGCCGCCCGCCTCCAGCGCGAAGGACACGTCGTCCAGCACGACAGCATTGCCATAGCCGGCAGTCACGTTCTCGAATGACAGCAACTCAGGCATGCTCGGCCTCCCCGAGGTAGACCTCGCGTACGCGCGGGTCGGCGACGATGTCCTGCGGCGTGCCTTCGGTCAGCACGCGGCCGCCCACCAGCACGGTGATCCGCTCGGCAAAGCGGAAGACGAGGTTCATGTCGTGCTCGATGAAGAGGATGGTGATGTCGCGCGGCAAGCTGGCGATCACTTCGAAGAGTTCAGCGCTCTCCCCGGCCGGAATGCCAGCGGCGGGCTCGTCGAGCAGCAGTATCCGCGGCTGCGTCGCCAGCGCCAAGGCAATCTCCACCAGGCGCTGTTTGCCGTAGGGCAACGCTTGCGTGGGCGACAACGCATCGGCACCAAGCTGCAGGCGACACAGCAGGGCCATCGCTTCATCGCGCGCTTCCTTGTGCGACGCGACGGTTCGATGCCAGTGCCACGAGGCGCCAGTGCGCTCGAAGATGGAGAGCATCACCGACTCCAGCACCGTCAGCCCGGGAAACAGCGTGTTGATCTGGAACGTGCGCGTGATGCCGCGTTTGACGCGCTGGTGTGCGGGCAGACGGGTGATGTTCTCATTGCCCAGCAGCACCTGGCCGGAGGTGGGCGCAAAGGCGCCGGTCAGCAGGTTGATGAAGGTCGTCTTGCCGGCACCGTTCGGGCCGATCAGCGCATGGCGCGCACCCGGCGCGAACGAAAGAGAAATGTCGGAATTGGCGTGGAAACCGCCCCAACGCTTGGACAGGCCGCGTGTGCTGAGCGTTGGCGTAGGGTGCATCGCTGGCGCGCTCATGCGGCATCTCCCTTGTGTGCACGCTTGGCCTTGACAGCAGAGACAGCAGCCTCCAACCCACCCAGGATGCCGCCACGCGCAAACAGCACGATCACCATCAACAGCAAGCCGATCCAGAACTGCCAGTAGACCGGGTTGATGCCGGCCAGCACATCCTGCGCCACCATGAACACTGCCGCGCCGATCAACGCGCCATACAGCCGGCCCGCGCCACCCAGCACCAGCATGATCAGCAGCTCGGCCGAGCGCGAGAAGCCCAGAGAATCCAGCCCGACAAACTGCGTGGTCTGGGCGAGCAAGCCGCCCGCGACACCGGCAACCGCCGCGCTTACGGTGAACGCCACCACCAGTCGCATCCGCACGTCGGCACCGATGGCTGGCATGCGTTTCGGACCTTGCTGGATGCCCCGCAACGACAGCCCGAACGGCGAGCGCACTAGGCGGCGCAGCAGCATAAAGACCAGGAACAGCACGACAAGGCTATAGACGTAGGCCGTCCGCCCTTCCAGATCGAACACAAAGGTGCCAAGCAGGTTGCGCATCGTCACGCCGGAAAGGCCGTCGACCCCGCCGGTCAGAAACGCCATCTTGTTGGCCGCCTCATACAGCATCAGACCGATGCCGAGGGTCACCATCAAACGTGTCAGATCCTGTCCGCGCACCACGAGGAAGCTCACGCAGAAACCAGCAAGCGCGGCGACAAGTGCCCCTGCGGCGAGCCCGGTCAGCGGCTCGCCCCAGCCATGCGCGGCCAACAGCCCCGCCGTATAAGCACCGAGCCCGAAGAAGCCCGCGTGCCCGAGCGACACAATGCCCGCATAGCCGAGTACCAAATCCAGCGACAACGCAAACAGCCCCACGATCAGCACCTGGCTGCCGAAGACAAGGTAATCAGGCAGGAAGAAAAGGACTGCGATGGGCACGCACCAGAACGCAACCTCAAACGGCGACCAGCGCGCATCGGGCAACCCATGCGTCTGCAGTTGCCCAGCCGGCTGCGCGGAGCGCATCAATTGCTGCAGCATGCTCATGCGCGCCTCCCCAGCAGACCACTCGGGAAGAGCACGAGCAGCACCACCATCAACCCGTAGATGACGAACGCGCCGATCTCCGGCACGTAATACTTGCCCGCCACGTCAAACACGCCGAGTACCAGCGCCGCCAGCAACGTCCCCTTGATGGAGCCCGCGCCGCCCACCGCCACCACCAGCAGGAAGTACACCATGTACTTGATTGGGAACCCGGGATCGAGCCCGAGCACATCGATGCCCAGCCCACCGCCCAACCCGGCCAGCCCCGAGCCCAGCGCAAACGTCACGGAAAACACCAAACTCACGTTAATACCCAACCCGGCCGACGCCTGCTGGTTGTCCACCGACGCCCGCACCTGCGCGCCAAAACGCGTGCGCTCGATCAGCCACGCCAGCAACGCCGTCAGGACGATCACAATGCCAATCAGGAAAAGCCGATAGCGCCCGACTTCCAGGCTGCTATCCAACACGCGCAATTGCCCGCGCAGCATCTCGGGCAACTCAACGGGTTGCTGCGACGGCCCCCATACGTAGGTGGCCCCTGCCATGGCCATGAAGACGAGCGCAATAGAAAACAGCACCTGATCCAACGGGCTCGCACGATAGAGCCGCCGGTACAGCGTGCGCTCCAGCACAAACCCGATGGCCGCGGTGACAAGAAAAGCGAGGGGGAGCGTCGCCAGGAACGGCACGCCGAGGCGGTTCATCAGGACCACGCACACATAACCGCCCGCCATGGCGAACGCTCCGTGCGCGAGGTTGATGAAGTTCATCAGGCCCATCGTGACCGACAGGCCGATGCTGATCAGGAACAGCAGGCTGCCGTAGGCCAGCCCGTCAAACAACACACCCAATGCGCTGAGCATGGGTCTCCTCCTTGGGTTTCCGGCTCAGCGGCCAGTTTGCCCTGTGTGTTGCGTGGCGTCTCTCCCGAGACGAAGGGTTACGGCTTGGCGGCGGCCTCCGCATCCATCTCGGCAAACACGGTCTGCGCGAGGTGGAAGGCATGGTTGGCTGCCGGCACGCCGCAGTAGATGGCGGTTTGCAGCAGCGTCTCCTGAATCTCGTCGCGCGTCACGCCGTTGTTGGAGGCGGCGCGCAGGTGGAGGCGCAGCTCACCGTCGCGGCCCAGGGCGACCATCATCGCAATCGTCAGCAGGCTGCGTGTATGACGCGGCAAGCCAGGGCGCGTCCAGATTTCGCCCCAGGCATAGCGGGTGATGAGATCTTGAAATGGCGCGGTCAGTTCGGTCTGCGCAGCAGTGGCGCGGTCGACGTGGGCATCGCCCAGCACAGCACGGCGCACTTGCATGCCGGCGGCGTAGCGCTCGCGATCATCCATGGGCCACCTCGCGTGCGACACCCGTGGTCAGGAAGCTGACCAGTGCTTCGGTATAGCCGTCGGCCTGCTCCCAGTTGGCAAGGTGACCAGCGGAAAGCTCAACGTATTGCGCACCCGGCACGCCGTCGGCGATGAGCTTGGTTTGCGCAGCAGGCGTAGAGATATCGTGCGTGCCGCCAATCACCAGCATCGGCACATGGATGTTCGGCAGTTGCGCGCGCAGGTCCGCGTCGCGGATAGCGGCGCAGTTGCCGTTGTAGCCGGCATCAGGCGTGGACAGCAGCATCGCCTTGACGATGTCGACGCGGCTTGCGTTGGCATCGCGGTAGCCCTGCGTGAACCAACGCTCCAGCACCGTCTCGGTGATGCTCGCCATACCGCCCTGCTCCACCTGCGCGATGCGGGTGTTCCAGCTTTGCTGCGTGCCGATCAACGCGGCGGTGTTGGTGACCACCATGCGCGGGAAGCGCTCGCCGTGATGCGCCGCCAGCCACAAGCCCGTCAGGCCACCCATCGACAGGCCGCAGAACAGCGCGAGCTCAATGTCGTAATGGTCGAGCAGCGCAAGCACGTCGCCGCCGAGTTGCGCCACACCAAACGGCGCGCCCGGCACGCTCGACTGGCCGTGACCACGCTGGTCATAGCGCAGCAGACGGAAGTGCTGGCGCAGCGCATCGAGTTGCGGCGCCCACATGCCGAGGTTGGTGCCCAGCGAGTTCGACAGCACCAGCACCGGCTTGCCGGTGGCAGGCCCGTCGTCGAATTCGTGATACAGGCGGACGTTGTCGTGTTCGAGCCAGGGCATGGTGTCTCCGTGGATTCGTATTCAGGGGTGGCGGCGAGCGTGTTCTGCGAGCACGCGGTCAACAGCAGCGCCCGCATCGCCGAGATAGTGGGTGGGATCGAGCAGCGCGTCGAGCCGTTGCGGCGTGGCGTTGCCCCAGATGCGGAGCACGTCGGCGTCTTGCGCTAAAACGTCGTGCAGCGTTTTGTTCTCTTGCGCAGCCTTGCGGCTCGCAGCCTCGACCACGTGGTGAGCCTGCAGGCGGCCAAGGTCCGCCCCCAGCGCGAGCATCACGGCTTCACCGAGGATCAGACCGTGCGTCAGGTCAAGGTTCGCACGCATGCGTGCGGCATCAACCTGCAAGCCTTCGATGATTTCGCGCATGCGGTCGAGGGCACCCGCGGCAAGGCACGCCATTTCGCGCAGCGTTGCCCACTGCGCTTGCCAGCCGCCGAGCGCGCGTTCGTGCTCCTGTGGCAGTGCGGACAGCAACGTGCTCGCCAATCCTGGCAGGCGCGTAGCCGCTGCCAGCACCGTCGCGCAGCCAACCGGGTTGCGCTTGTGCGGCATGGTGGAAGAACCGCCCTTGCCTGCGCCCGAAGGCTCGGCGACTTCGCCCACCTCGGTCTGCATCATCAGCGAAAGATCGCGCGCGAAGTGTCCGAGCGTACCGACGAGCAATGCGAGCGTCATACCGATGTCGGCCACGCGGTCCTGCTCGCCATGCCAAGCCAGCGCGGGCAATGGCAAATCGAGTTCGTGCGCCAGCGCCTGGGCGACGGCACGTGCGTGTTCGCCGAGGCTGGCCAACGTGCCAGCCGCGCCGCCAAACTGCAACGCCGGCACATGCGCGCGCAAGGCGGCAAAGCGATCCTGCGCGCGATGCACTGCTTCCAGCCACCCCGCCACCTTGCGACCGAACGTGGTCGGCAAGGCTTGCTGCAACCACGTACGCGCCACCATCGGCGTATTGCGATGGCGTTGCGCGAGTGCGGCCAGCGCATCGGCGAGCTCCTGCAAATCCGCCTCGATCAACGCCGCCGATCGCCGCCACTGCAGCATCAAGCCGGTGTCGATGATGTCCTGGCTGGTCGCGCCCCAATGTACGTAGCGCGCAGCATTTTCATCGTGCTGCGCGACGGCAGCGGTCAGCTGCTTGACCAGCGGAATGGCAAGGTTGCCCGCACTGGCCGCTGCATTGCCAAGCGCATCGAGATCCAGCGTTGCGTTGGCGCACACCGCGCGAATCGGCGCAACGGCTTCCGCGGGAATCACGCCAACCGCGCCTTCGGCCTGTGCAAGTGCCGCCTCGACGTCGAGCATCGCGCGCACGGTGGCCGCATCGGACCACACCGCCAGCATGGCCGGCGTGGAGAAGGCGCGATCGAGCAGTCCGCTTGTCATGGCCGAATCAAACGCGCTCGATGATCATTGCAATGCCCTGGCCGACGCCGATGCACATCGTGCACAACGCATAGCGGCCACCGGTGCGGTGCAGTTGGTACATCGCCGTCGTCACCAGGCGCGCACCGCTCATGCCGAGCGGATGGCCCAGCGCGATCGCGCCGCCATTCGGGTTGACGCGCGGATCATCGTCGCGCAAACCAAGCTGGCGCATCACGGCCAAGCCTTGCGCGGCAAACGCCTCGTTCAACTCGATCACGTCCATCTGGTCGATCGTCAGGCCGAGCTGCTTCAGCAGCTTTTGCGAAGCGGGAGCCGGGCCGATGCCCATCACGCGCGGCGGCACGCCAGCCGTGGCCATGCCGACGATGCGTGCACGCGGCGTCAGGCCAAAACGCTTGGCGGATTCTTCATTGGCGAGCAGCAGCGCGCAAGCGCCGTCGTTCACGCCCGAGGCATTGCCAGCGGTGACGGTGCCGTCCGGGCGCACAACGCCCTTGAGCTTGGCGAGCGCTTCCATGGTGGTCGCGCGCGGATGCTCGTCGCGGCTCACGACAATCGCATCGCCCTTCTTTTGCGGGATCGTGACCGAGGTGATTTCCTGCGCGAGCGTGCCGTCTTCCTGCGCGCGTGCGGCGCTGGCCTGGCTGCGTAGCGCGAAGCGGTCCTGGTCTTCGCGGTTGATGTTGTAGTCGGTCGCGACGTTCTCCGCCGTTTCGGGCATCGAGTCGACACCGTACTGCGCCTTCATTAACGGATTGACGAAACGCCAGCCGATGGTGGTGTCGTAGATGGCCGCATCACGCGAGAACGCGCTGGCCGCCTTGCCCATCACGAACGGCGCGCGGCTCATGCTTTCCACGCCGCCCGCAATCATCAGCGAGGTCTCACCAGCGCGGATAGCGCGTGCCGCCGTGCCCGTGGCGTCCATGCCCGAGCCGCACAGTCGGTTGATGGTCGAACCCGGCACACTGTCCGGCAGCCCGGCCAGCAGCGACGACATGCGCGCCACGTTGCGGTTGTCTTCACCGGCCTGGTTGGCGCAGCCGAAAATCACGTCATCGATGGCCGACCAGTCGACCTGTGGGTTGCGCGCCATCAGCGCCTTGAGCGGCACGGCGCCCAGGTCGTCCGCCCGCACTGAGGACAGGCTGCCGCCGTAGCGGCCGATGGGGGTGCGAATGGCGTCGCAGATAAAGGCTTCGGTCATGGTGTGTCTGTCTCCAACAATCGTTATGCCTGACGCAGCGGCGCGGCCGTCAGCGTCTGCAGCGTATCGAAATCCAGGCCGTCGGCCATCTCGCGCACCACCAGCCCTGCGGGCGTGATGTCGATCACGGCGAGATCGGTGTAGATGGTATCGACACAGCCGATGCCCGTCAGCGGATACGTGCACGACTGCACGATCTTGCTGTCGCCCTGCTTGGTTTGATGCTCCATCATCACGAAGACGCGCTTGGCGCCAATGGCGAGGTCCATCGCCCCGCCCACGGCAGGAATCGCGTCCGGTGCGCCAGTGTGCCAGTTGGCCAGATCGCCCGTAGCCGACACCTGGAAGGCGCCGAGCACGCAATAGTCGAGATGGCCGCCCCGCATCATGGCAAACGAATCGGCGTGATGGAAGAACGATGCACCCGGTTTGATGGTGACGGGCTGCTTACCGGCATTGATGAGATCTTCGTCTTCCTCGCCGGCGGCGGGCGCGGGACCCATGCCGAGCAGGCCGTTCTCGGTGTGGAGAATGATCTCTCGGTCAGCCGGCAACTGATTGGCCACGAGCGTCGGCAGGCCAATGCCCAAGTTGACGATCGAGCCATCGGGAATGTCGCGCGCCACACGCGTGGCGATCTGATCGCGCGTCCAGCGCTGAATCTTGGTGGTGGCTTCGGCGCTCATGCGGCCTCCTTAGCGGATGTAGCGCTGGCAAGCTGCACGACGCGCTTGACGAAGATTCCCGGCGTGACGATGTGCTCGGGGTCCAGTTCACCCAGTTCCACCGTCTCACTGACTTGCGCAATGGTGCACTTGGCTGCCATGGCCATCACCGGGCCAAAGTTGCGGGCAGTCTTGCGGTAGACGAGGTTGCCCCAGCGGTCTGCGCGCAGCGCCTTGATGAGCGCGTAGTCGGCCGTCAGCGGCAATTCGAACACATATGGCTTGCCGTCGATGATGCGCGTTTCCTTGCCTTCGGCCAATTGCGTGCCGTATGCGGTCGGGCAGAAAAACCCGCCAATGCCAGCACCGGCAGCGCGGATGCGTTCAGCCAGGTTGCCTTGCGGCACGAGTTCCAGTTCGATGTCGCCGGCGCGATAGAGCGCGTCGAACACATACGAATCCGCCTGGCGCGGGAACGAGCAGACGATCTTGCGCACGCGGCGCGCCTTGAGCAGCGCGGCAAGACCGGTCTCGCCGTTGCCGGCGTTGTTGTTGATGATGGTGAGTTCGCGTGCGCCGTGCGCGATGAGCCCATCAATGAGCTCAGACGGCATGCCGGCGGTACCGAACCCGCCGATCATGATGGTGGCACCGTCGGGGATATCGGCCAGCGCGGCCTCCACGGACGGACAGATCTTGTTGATCACGTACTTTCTCCGGCTGGGGGCGCGGGGGCGTTGATGGCCTGGCGCCGCTCGGAGCATCGCGGGGCCGTAAGCGAGCCCAGCCGCGAAAGACGGCCTGCGAGTCTCCTGTTTGACGACTGGATCGGCACAGGTCTTTGCAGTCCGCCTACGCCTTTTCTTCGCGTTATGTTCTATATACGAACACACGTTCGATCCAAGAACTAATTTACGCCCCACCTCCGGCAGTGTCAAGGCGTGCGCATGGCGATTTCCCGTTCGAGTAGCGAAACCTGGGGAATGCCAGTAGGCTTGAGTCCACTGCATCGCTTTCGCCTCTTTTGCATGTCTGCTGCCGAACTCCCCACCGAAAAACCCAGCGATTCCTACGTCCAGTCCTTTGCGCGGGGGCTGTCCGTCATCCGTGCGTTCAACGCGGAGCGCCCTGAGCAGACGCTGTCCGAAGTGGCCGAAGCCACCGGCCTCACGCGCGCCGGCGCCCGCCGCATCCTGCTCACGCTGGTCGGCCTCGGCTATGTCAGCTTTGAGGGCCGCCTGTTCCGCCTCACCCCCAAGATCCTCGACCTGGGTTTCGCCTATCTGACCTCCATGCCGTTCTGGAACCTCGCCGAGCCCGTCATGGAAGAGCTCGTGCAGACGGTGCATGAAAGTTGCTCTGCCTCGGTGCTGGACGGCACAGAAATCGTCTACGTGCTGCGCGTTCCCACCCAGAAGATCATCGCGTTGAATCTGTCGGTCGGCAGTCGCCTGCCGGCGTTCTGCACATCGATGGGCCGCATGCTGTTGTCGGGCCTGCCCGAAGACCAACTCGACGTGGTGCTGCGGGAGTCGGATCGCCGCCCCCGCACGCAGCGCACCATTACCGAGGTCGAGGCACTGAAGGACGTGATTGCGGGCGTGCGCCAGCAGGGCTGGGCGCTGGTCGACCAGGAATTGGAGGAGGGGCTGATCTCGTTGTCCGCGCCGATCCGAAACCGTGCAGGCGACATCATCGCCGCCATGAATATCAGCGGGCAGGCCAACAGAACCTCCGCCAAGCAGATGACGAAGCAGTTTCTCGGGCCGTTGCAGCAAGCCGCTGAGCGCATCTCGGCAATGGTGCGCGTGCGGACCTGAGCGGTTGATCTGGGTGAAAGCACGAACGTTCAGGTGCGCTGCGCGCCTCGCATCCCGGCCGTTTTTTCAATAAAATTGTGGCTCCGTGGGCAAAAAGGATGTCTGTGACTCAACACACCGCCATTCGCACCGGTTTGGATGTGAAAGGTCGCCAGCACCGGCAAGCAGGCGCTGCGCGCATCCTGGCGTGTGCCCTGCCCCTGTTGGCCTGCCCCGCCTGGGCGCAATCGCTTCCGGCTGCCGCAGCGACTGCGCTGCAGGGGATGACGCCATTGGCACGCATGCTGGTGGGTGCCGCTACAGGCCGCAGCACCGCAGCGGCCGGCGTACCTGCCCTCACCGGGCCCGCGCGCAATACCGACCGCGCACTCACCCAGGCCTGCGCCGAAATCAACCGCTACACCCCCGTTCCGCTCGACCGGGAAACTGCCCTGGTGCAATGCACGCTGGCGCAGAAGAAGAACCTCATGTTCGTCATCACGCTGACGAACTACGCGGCGCATTCGGCGGCATCGCAGGGGTTCCGGCTGAACTTCGTGCCCATCCTGCAGAAGAACATCTGCAACAACGGCGACGTGCGCATCCTGACGCGCCTCGGCCTGGGCCTGGTCTATCGCTATCGTGGCAATGATCACGAGACAGTCGGCGACGTGCCCATCAACGAGACCATTTGCGGCACGCTGTAAAACGCCCGGCTCAGTTCGGAGCGCCCCGGGAATCTCCTGATGGAGCGCCTGAGACCGCCATGTCATTAATGACAGACAACCTCAGTGCTTCACCACCCCGCCAAGCCAGCACCAGTCTGGCGTGGGCTATAGTGGGGCGTTCTGCGCAGCCCCAGCCGGCGGCGCCTGCCGCTTCCACCACCTTCATATGGTTATCCGGTTAGCGAGCAGCCAAATGGGCGGTGCGCCTGTATGCTCGCGGTCGATCTGACTTCACACGCTGTCATTCACCCAAGTCGTCAAGGAGGAAAACTCGATGAAAACAACGCGACGTCTGACGCAATGTGCCGGCGCTGCCGTCCTGGCCGCTGCCACCCTGATTGCCACCACCGCCCATGCCGACCAAGTTGCCGACATCAAGAAGAAAGGCGAACTCGTCTGCGGCGTGCTCGGCACCGACGAGCCGTTCAGCTTCCTGAAGGACCCGATGAGCCGCGAGATCGTCGGCTATGACGTCGACATGTGCGACGCGGTGGCCAAAAGCCTGGGCGTGAAGCCGGTGCTCAAGCAACTGGCTGTGGCGGCACGCCTGCCAGAACTGCAGCAAGGCCGCGTCGACCTGCTGGCCGCCTCGCTCACGCACAACAAGGAGCGCGAGGCGCAGATTGACTTCTCGGTGTCGACCTTCATCACCGGCCAGAAGGCCATGGTGAAGAAGAGCAGCGGCATCACGCAACTCAGTCAGCTCGATGGCAAGAAGCTCCTGACGGTCAAGGGTTCGACCATGGAAGCCAACATTGCCAAGTCGATCAAGAATGCCGATGTGGTCTCGTTCGACAACAGCCCGCAGGCGCTGCTGGCCCTGCAGCAAGGCAAGGGCGTCGCCTACGTGAACGACGAAACCACGCTGATCGGCAACATGGCCAAGATGGGTCCGGCAGCCAAGGACTACGCACTGCTGCCGCAGAATCTGTCGACCGAACACCTGGCACTGGGCATCCGCAAGGGTGAGCCGGCCTTCAAGAAGCAGGTCGACGACGTGCTGCTCGGCATGGAAAAGAGCGGCGAAGCGCAAAAGCTGTTCGACAAGTGGTTCGGTCCGAAGACCAAGATGGCCTTCCCGGAGCGCACCTTCAAGATCTCGACCGACAAGATCGATTAACAACAAGTCGGACCGCCCGGACCAGATCAGTACCCGCGTCCGGGCGGTGAATCCCCATGCCCCAATTTGATTTGTCGATGCTGCTCTCGGGGCAGTATCACCAGTGGCTTGTCAGCGGTTTCTTTCTGTCGATCAAGCTCTCGGTGCTGGCCTTCGTGCTGGCGCTGCCGCTTGCCATCGTCGTTGCGCTGCTGCGCCTGGCGCCGGCCGCGCCCTTACGTGGCATCGGCCAGACCTTCGTCGAGGCCATCCGCAATGTGCCGCTGCTCGCCCACATGCTGTTCTGGTATTTCGGCGCGCCGCAGATTCTGCCGGAATTCATCCGCGACTGGCTCTACAGCATGAACTACGAGGCCGCGAGCGCCGTGATCGCGCTCGTGCTCTACACGGCCGCCTATATGGCGGAGGACATCCGCAGCGGCATCCGCTCGATCCCGAAGGAGCAGCTTGAGGCCAGCCGCGCGCTGGGCCTGTCGTTCCTGCAGGCGATGCGGCTGGTGATCCTGCCGCAATCACTGCGCGTGACCGTACCGCCGCTGGTCAGCCAAACGTTGAACTTGTGGAAGAACTCCAGCATCGCCATGGTGATCGGCGTGGCCGAGCTGATGTACCAGGCGCAGCAGGTGGAGTCCGCCACCTTCCGCGGTTTTGAGGCGTTCGCGTTTGCCACCGCCGCTTATCTGACCATCTCGATTGCGATTACGGTGTTTTCCGCCTGGTATCAGCATCGCTACCCCGTACGGACACTGTAGCCATGCTCGATCTCATTCAAACCTACGGGGTCTATTACCTCATCGGCCAGTATCCGAACGGGCCGCTGGGTGGTCTGGCATTGACGTTCCTGCTGGCATCAGCCGGCTTGGTGCTGGCATTGCCGGCGGGCATCATCCTGGGCCTGTGCCGCGTCAGCCCGATTGCCGTGCTGCGCTGGCCGGCCACGGCGCTTGTCTACGTGGTACGCGGCACGCCGCTGCTGATGGTGATCTTCTGGGCGTACTTTCTGCTGCCGACCGTCACCGGGCATCGCACCGATCAATTCAGCACCATGCTCACCGCACTGGTCATCTTTGATGGTGCCTACCTTGCGGAGATCGTCCGTGCCGGCATCCAGGGCTTGCCGCGCGGGCAGATGGAGTCTGCGCGTTCGCTCGGCCTGTCGTACATGCGGGCCATGCGGCTGGTGATCCTGCCGCAGGCGCTGCGCAACATGCTGCCGTCGCTGGTCAATCAGCTGGTGTCGACCATTAAGGAGACCTCGCTGGGCTACATCATCAGCCTGCCCGAGGTGTCGTTCGTGGCCGGACAGATCAGCACCGCCGTGATGGTCAAATCAGCCGAGGTGTATGGCCTACTCGGCATCAGCTACTTCGTCATGTGCTTCAGCCTGACGCGTGTGGCGTTCCATCTGGAGCGGCGCCTTGCAGCGCGGGCTCCATCCAAACCATGAACATGATCACGATCGAACACGTCGACAAGTGGTATGGCGATTACCACGCACTGGTCGACGTCAATGAAACCGTTGCCAAGGGCGAAGTGGTGGTGGTCTGCGGGCCATCGGGCTCTGGAAAATCCACGCTCATCCGCACGCTCAACCGGCTCGAAGCGATTCAGAAAGGCCGCATCACCATCAACGGGCACGACGTGCATGCACGCGGCGTGGACGTGAACGACCTGCGCAGCGGCATCGGCTTCGTGTTCCAGCAGTTCAACCTGTTTCCGCACCTGACGGTGATGCAGAACTGCACGCTGGCGCCGGTGCGACTCAAGCGCATGCTGCCACAGGAAGCGAAGGATTTTTCGATGAGTCTGCTCGAACGGGTGGGCCTACCGCACAAGGCCGATGCCTACCCGAGCGAGCTGTCGGGCGGCCAGCAACAACGCGTCGCCATTGCCCGCGCGCTGGCGATGAAACCGCCGGTGATGCTGTTTGATGAACCCACCTCCGCACTCGACCCCGAAATGGTGAACGAGGTGCTGCAGGTGATGAAGAATCTCGCGCGCGATGGCATGACCATGGTGTGCGTGACGCACGAAATGGGCTTCGCGCGTGAGGTGGCCGACCGCGTGCTTTTCATGGACCAAGGTCAGGTGCTGGAGCGCGCCACGCCGGAAGACTTTTTCCAGCGTCCGCAGCATCCGCGCGCGCAGCGTTTCCTGGCGGATATTCGCTCGCCGTGGAGCATGCCGACCTGAAGTCGATGCGCGCTGCACAATAGAAAACGGGGGACACATCGTCCCCCGTTTGCTTTGATGCGTGACAGCCGAGCTTACTGAATCGCCTTGTCGTTCGGGTGTGCGTACAGATCCTTCATGCCGGCCGTCATCGGGTAGTTCAGGTTCAGACCCTTCGGCGGAATCGGCGACAGGAACCACTTCTTGTACAGATCGTTGGCCTTGCCCGACTTCATCAAATCAGCAATCACGTCGTCAGCCACTTTCTTGAAGGCCGGATCATCCTTGCGCATCATGCAGGCGTAGGTTTCGGTCTGCAGCGGCGTGCCGGTCACGACCCAGTCGGCCTGGTTCTTGGCCTTGGTGCGCTCGCCGTACAGCAGCGGTTCGTCCATCACGAAGGCCACGGCGCGGCCCGATTCCAGCGTCAGGAACGCCTGGCCGTGATCCTTGGCGAGGATCAGGTTCATCTTGTCAGCGTCCTTGGCCTCGCCGTTCATCTTCTGCAGCATGCGGTCTTCGGTCGTGCCGGCGGTGGTCACCACGGTCTTGCCCTTCAGGTCGGCAAAGTCCTTCACGCCCGAATCCTTCTTCACCAGCATCAGCATGCCGTAGATGAAGATGTTGTTCGAGAACGCGACCTGCTTCTGGCGCTCAAGGTTGTTGGTGGTCGAGCCGCACTCAAAATCGATCGTGCCGTTCTGCAGCAGCGGAATGCGGTTCTGCGACGTAATCGGCGTGAGCTTGACCTGCAGGCTGGCCATGCCCAGCCTCTTCTTCACACCGTCGACGATCAGGTTCGAGATCTCTTGCGAATAGCCGGTGATGTTGCCGCTGCTGGCTTCATACGAAAACGGAATCGACGATTCACGATAGCCCACCGAGATCACGCCCGATTGCTTGATCTTGGCCAGCGTATCGTTGGACTGCGCCTGTGCGCCGGTCGACAGTGCTACCAGCGCGCCGGCAGCGGCCAGCGTCAGGCAACACAGGGTACGTTTGGTCGAGTTGATCGAGTGCAGCGTCTTCATGCTTCCCCTCCTATGGGATGTTCACTCCGGACTACGTTGGTTACCAATGGGCGCGGGCTGCGCGCTCGGTCTTCTGAATCTGTCTTGTGTCACGCGGCCAGTGCATATGGCACTAGGGAAATCGCGGGCTTGCGACCGGCAATCTGATCCGCCAACAAGCCCGCACTGCCAAGTGCCAGGGTAAAGCCCAGCGCGCCGTGGCCGACGTTCAACCACAACCCTTCCACCCGCGACGCACCCACCACCGGCACGCCTGTGGGCGTTGCAGGGCGCATGCCGGCCCACGGTGCTGCATCGGCGCCCGCGTCGTGGGCACGCATCGCGCCCGGAAACAGCGTGCGGGTTTCGTCATACAGCGTCTGCGCGCGGCGCGTATCGAGTGCCGTCGACCAGCCCACCAGGTCCGCCATGCCCGCCACACGCAGCGTCTGCCCGATGCGCGCGTACACAATCTTGCGCGCCGCGTCCGTCACGCTGATCACCGGTGCAGTGTCACCCTCGCCCAGCGGCAGGCTGATGCTGTAACCCTTGAGCGGATACAGGCCGGCATCAATGCCGAGCGGGCTGAGCAGTTTTGCACTCGTCACACCCGCCGCCATCACCACCGCGTCGGCGGCAAGCTGCTCGCCGTCGGTCAGTTTGAGGCCGCGCACACGACGTCCCTGCGTCCACAGCGCATCGACACCCGTGTTGAAGCGCAGCGTCACGTTCGACATCTCACGCAGCCGGTCGAACAGGCCGATGCAGAGCTGGTGGCAATCGGCCACGTCTTCGTCTGGCGTGTAGATGGCGCCGACAATCTGGTCGCGCACGCCGGCCAGCGCGGGCTCATGGGCGATAGTTTCGTCCGCCGACAGCGCATGTTGTTCGCAGCCGAGCGTGGCTTGATAACCCACCTGCGTGCGAGCGGATTCGAACGCCGCTGCATCGCGATGCACGACCAGCTTGCCGCGGCGGGCAAAGCTGAACGCCAGATCCGGTAATGCCTCGCGCAGCGCTTCCATGCGCATGCGGCTGTAGAACGACAGGGCGAGCAGCTCGCGCGTGGTGCGGTCGGCGCGTTCACGGTTGCATGCTGCGATAAAGCGCAGCCCCCAACGCAGCAGCGCCGGGTCCAGCGAGGGCTTGAGCCGCAGCGGCGAATCTCGGCGCAGCAGCCAGCCCGGCACATGCGAGAGCACGCCGGGGCCGGCCAGCGGCGCCACATAGCTGTAGCTCAACTGACCGCCGTTGGCGTAGCTGGTGCCCTCACCCGGGCCTGGATGGCGTTCAACCAAGGTGACCTGGTGGCCTTCCTGAGCCAGCGCATGGGCCGTGCTGATGCCGATGATGCCGGCGCCGACTACTGCGATTTGCATGAATAAGCTGCGAGGTGGGTCTGAGTTGTGGGCAGCTTACGGATGAGGAGCGCTGTTGCGCAAATGCGGAGTTGGTAGGGGGGGATGTTGTGGGGCTATGGGTTGTTGTTTGCTTGTTTGTTTGGCCTTGGTGGGCCATCCCCCGTTTCACCCCCTGCCGGGGGCGACTCACTTTCTTTGTCTTGCCAAATAAAGTAAGCAAAGAAAGGCGCGCCCGATGCGGCGACAACCTCCTTGAATTTCTGTCGCAAGGAGGGGAAGGGAAAAACTCGCTGCGCTCAGACAGTTTCCCTTCCTTTTTCCTCCTTGCGACAGAAATTCAAGGCGCCGCATAGGGCAGGAAAGTCAAAGGCCAAACCCTCTGGGCGCTAGCCCAAACGACAAGGCCAACCTCGCGATGGGTTGGCCTTTGTCTTTTGACGTTCTGCCCTTGATGGCGCCTTGAATTTTTGTAAGCGGGCGGAAAAAAGATGGGGAACTGTTTGAGCGAAGCGAGTTTTCCCCATCTCCGCCCGGTTACGGAAATTCAAGGAGTCTTTCGCCATCTCGGGCGCGCCTTTCTTTTGCTTACTTTTCTTTGGCAAGACAAAGAAAAGTGAGTCGGCCCCGGCAGGGGACGATACCGGGGATGCACCACAAGCAAAAAATCAATCCCAGCAACAACCGCTACTGCAACATAAACGTCTCGTACTCCAACCGATCCAACTTCCGATCCAGAATCACCAGACTCGCCATCACAACCAGTAGCAGGGAAACAGCAAACCCATACCCATACCAAGCCGGCCCAAGCTGCAGGGTGATCCACGTCAGCACACCGTTCAGCACAACAAACGCCGCGGTGAGCGCCAGCACCACGCGCCGCCGGTCGAGGTAAAAGAAGATATTCACCACGCCCAGGAACACCACCTGCAAGCTCGCAGCAATGGTGTCCACATACAGCAGCGGCAGATAGAGCTCCGAAATCTGCAGCACCCGCAGCACCGAAGCGCCGACGGCAAACAGCACAAGCGCAGCCATGGCCTGAATCTTCACGATTTCATACAGGCCCGCGCGGATGGTCTGCACCATCGTATTGCGCATGTCTTCGATGTGCTCCAGCGATGCCCCGCCCCGCACGGCATCGTAGAAGGCGTCGTAGTACTCAACGAAGTCGGTCTCGATGCGCACGAGGAACACGGCCATGCCCGGGATGATGCCGAGGTAGGCCAGGAACACGGGGATGTCATAGATGACTGATGCGTTCAGCGGGCCAATCACCTGCTGCCCTGTGCCCGGCGCATACCAGAACATGAACTTGTCGAGCCAGATGCCGAGGTTGTACAGCAGCCCGATCATCATGAGCGACGGATAGGCAAACCGCTTGTCGAACACCTCGAACGAGAGGAAGCGCCGCCCGCTGAAGTTGCGGTAGATGAGCCCCGCCATGCCGATCAGCAGGCACAACTGCCCCAGCACGAAGCCCAGCAATAGCCCTTCCAGCCCCACGCGATTGAACAGCAGCGCCAGCAGCACCGTGAGCGTGTAGCCGATCAGGAACAGCCAGACGATCGCCTTGTATTGCTTCATGCCCGACAGAAAGATCACCGCGATCCAGATGTTGGCCATGACCACGAAGCCCGCCAGCATCAGCACCCGGTAGATGGCCGATTGCTGTGGAAAGGCAAACAGCACAATCACCAGCCCCAGCCCGCCTGCAATCAGCGTCATCACAAACGACACTGCGTGGTAGTTCGGCAGGACAAGATCATCGCGCTTCTCAAACAGACGATCAGACGTGAAGCGGGTGAAAGCGAGTTGCAGCGGCCCCGTCAGGATCAGACTGATCGCAATCAGGTAGGTGACAGACACCTGGAACTGCGTGATGAGCGAACCCGGAATCACAAATGGCAGGCTCAGGATACCGATCAGCAGAATCCCGACGATGGACAGAATCCACGGCCCCGAGCTGATGATGCCGGCGTAGGTATAGGCACGCAGCAGCCCGAGCAGGCTGTCGCGCTTGAGCATCTTGCGCAGTTCAAAACCAATGCCGGCCATCAGCGGGCTCCCTGTTGCGGACTGGGTGGACTGGGCTGATTCTGCTGCGCATGGTGCGGGCAGGCTGCAGCGGCAGCCTTGGCGCCGTGCTCGGTACTGAGGTCAGGCATGTTCTGCAAACGCGTGTACAGCTCGCGGTAGCTGCCGACCATCATCTCCTGCGTGTAGTAGCGCTCCACGCGGGCGATGCCGGCGGCCTGGGCTTCGTACCAGCGCGACTCGTCCCGCAGCAGCGTGAGCACTTCGGCAGCCAGCGCAGCCGGGTCGGCAATGCGGACCACGGCACCGGCTGAGCCCAACGCGGCGTCGTCGCCATCCAGGCCGAACAGGAGTTGCCGGCACGAACCCACATCGGTGGTGACCGAGGGCACGCCGGCGGCAAACCCTTCCAGCACCACCAGCGGCAGCGCCTCGCTGATGGAGCTCAGCACCAGCACGCCCACCTTCGGGAGGATGTCGTCGATCTTCTGGAAACCGAGGAACTTGATCCGATCACCCAGGCCTAGGCTTTCGGCCAGGCTATGGCATTCCTGCGCATATTCCGGGTCTTCGTCTTCGGGGCCGGCGATCCAGCCTTCGGCGTCGGGCATCTCGCGCGTGATGGTCAGCATGGCGCGGATGAAGGTCTTCACGTCCTTGATCGGCACGACGCGGCCGATCAGGCACATCACGCGCGGCACGCTGGCCGGGCGCTTGTCGCGCAGTGCAGCCAGACGCGGCAGGTTGATGCCGTTGGGGATATTGCGGGTCTTAGCCTCCGGCGCGCCGTCGATCACCTGACGCCGCCGGTTGCCCTCGTACAGCGCGATGATGTCTTCGGCGGCGTCATAGCAGACGCGGCCGATGGTTTCAAAAAAGCGCACCCACAGGTCGCGGAAGTAGCTGATCTGCGCGATGTCCTTCTCGAAGATGCTGCGGTTGTCGCGGATCCACTGGCTCTGGAACAAGTCGATCTTGCGTTCCTTGGTGTAAATGCCGTGCTCCGACACCAGCAGTGGCCGCCCGCGCTTGTAGCGCAGCAGCGCGCCCAGAAAGCCCGCGTAGCCGGTCGAGATGGTGTGAAACACCTTCACCGGAATCAGGTTTTCAGCAATGCGCACGAGCTGCCACAGCGGCTTGTGCATGATGCGCACGGTCCAGAAGTAGTCCGTGAACGACGGGTCAGTGCAGTAGCGCCGGTAGTAGTCCGTCATCATGTCCCACGCGCGGTGGCTGTAGAGGAACTGTTCCTCGGCCAGCGGCCCACCGTCGCGCAGGTCGGCAATCGACGCGCGGATGAGGTCGGCGGTGTCTTCCTTGTGGGCCGGGTTGCGCAGTGCATCGTGCAGCTTGCGCGAACGCTCGAAGGCGGCGGCATCCCCACCGCTGGCCTGCACCAGCGGGGGCGGCGGAAAGTCGTACAGGTAGTGGCACTCCAAGTGCACCACGTTGTCGGGGAGGGCGTAGACAGGCTTGCCGTAGTCCTCACGGCGGCTGCCGATGAAGACGATGGCAAAGCGGATATCCGGAAACGCCCGGATCATCTGGTTGACCCAGCTCGATACCCCGCCGCTCACGTAAGGGAACGTCCCTTCGAGCAGCAGCGCGACGTCCGCAGATTCAGCGCGTGGAAAGTGGTCGCTCATGACACTTAGGATGTCCAGTAGCGCAGCAGTGGACGCAGCAGCGGCAGCGGCGATCGGCTGGAAAACTGCGCCAGCGCCGCACGTGCACCGGCATAGTCCTGGCGCAGGAAGCAGGCTTCGGCCAATGGTGGCAGCAGGCGGTCACGCGGAAAGCCGAATCGCTCCGCCTCGCGCAGGTGCGCCTCGGCCACGTCGGGCTCGCGGCGTGACAGCGCCAGCCGGCCGCGCATGTACCACAGCGCAGCGTTGTCGGGTTGGATGTCCAGCGCGGCACTGGCGTAGCGCTCGACCTGTTCGGCGGTATAGCGGTACACGTCGCCCTGCACGAGGTTCTGGTAGATCAACTCCCAGTACAGGTCGGCCAGGCGCTTGTTGATGTCGTAGCGGGCCTCGGGCGTAACGGCTTCTTCCAGGCGCGGCAGTTCGGCCAGGATCTTCTGCATCAACACCTTCTCGGCGTTGTCGAGCATGCCGTAGGCCAGCAGGCGGATGTCGTCCACCGGGTCGGCCAGCAAGTCGCGCAGCACGGGGCTGGCGGTGCGCGTGGGCATGGATTGCATGGCCACCAGCGCGGTCATGCGGCTTTGCACTGGCGCACGCTCATTGCTGAGCTGCGCACGCAGTCGTGCGCCGCCACCATGCGTCACGCGCGAAATCAAATGCGCCACGAACACTGGCAAACCCACATCGGCGATGTCCTTGTCGTCTTCGGGCTTGGGGAACAGCTTCGACAACAGCAGACCGCCCAGCACCAGCACACCACCTGCCACCGGCACGAAGAAGCACAGAGCGACCAGGTAGCCATACGTCCAGACAAACGGCACGCGGTAGCGGCGCGGCAGCAGGCGCCACGCGGCCAAGCCGATCAGCGCGGCAGCGGTGCCCTGCAGCAGCAGGCACGACAGCAGCAGCGCCAAGCTGTTGCCGGCATGCAGCACCATCACCACCGCCGCAATCTGCGCCGAGATACCGCCGAGCGTGAGCTTGAACATGGTCCCGTGTTCCTCCGCCGTCAGCCGTCCAGATGGCAGCGCGCCAGGAAGCGCACCAGCGCCTCGCCCGGGTGCTCACCGGTCACGTGCAGCGTCTGCATGCTGATGTGCGCCTGCTCGAAATCCACACCGAACTGCGCGCGCAAGCTGTCTTCAATGCGCACGAGGTAGGCCGACACGGCACCCGCACCCGACAGCGGCATCAACGTGACGATGGCGCGGCGTGCCTTGCCACGCGCCTGCCAGACCACGTCCAGCGCGCGACGGCTGCGCACCACGCTCTCGAACAGCGCATCGCTGGCTTCGTCTTGATTAAAGATGAGCGCCACCACCGATGAATCGATGCCCGTATCGCGGTGCAAACGCGCCAGACGGCCGAGGTCGAGCGCGAATTCGTACGGCGCATCGGGCACGAGGTCGAGAATCTCGGAGCTGACCGTGAGGTGACGCACGCCATCGGCGTAGTAGCCGAGCAGCACCAGCAGGAACTGCAGGTTCTCGTACGACAGCGAGAGGAACGGCATCTGCTGCACGACCAGGATGCCGATCAGCTCATCCGCCCCCGACAGCACCGGCGCGCACGCCACATAGCGCGAGCCATCTTCATGGCGCAACTCCGGCGCTTGCGGGTGGCCAAGCGTGTGGGTATCGATGCAATGGCGGATCAACGGGTCATCGGCAACGATCTCGAACGTCGCGCCCACATGGGCCACCGGTTCAGTGTCGACGCGGTTACCCGTTACGCGCACCATGGCGGCCACTTCCAGTTGGCAGGCCTGCGCAGTCCATTGCAGGAACTGCACGGCGCCCGGCAGTTGCGCCACGTCGGGCTGGTTGTCACCCGACCCGTGCTCGCGCGCGGCCAGCGCAATGTTGCGCAGCTGGGTGAGCGTGTCGCGCAGCGTGGTCGGCTTGGCCAGCAGGTCGTTTTCCAGGCGCTCGTGCGACAGACGCAGCAGAAAGTGGTTTTTGGTCAGTGCCGCCAGCCGGTCGTTCAGATAGCCATTGACGGTGCGCGCGCGTGAGAGCCGCGCACCCCAGATGTCGCCAAACTGCCCGCCCACCAGCACAAACATCAGACCGCCAAGGAAGTACATGCGAGGGAATCCCCCCGCAGCTTGGCCGTAGAACAACCACCACGCGGCCAGCACCACCAGCGCGGCCAATGCACCCAGCAGCGTGCCATAGCGCAACGCCAGAATGAGCGGCACCAGCCAGACCCACGGAAACCCATAGCCCAGCAGCAATGGATTGGCAGGCGAAAACAGCCAGAGAATGCCGATGGCCACCACCGTCGCGCCCAGCGTCTCCAGCACGGCCGTCGGGCTCTGGCCTGCCGATAGGGCCGGCGCCAGCAAACGCCCATACCAGGTCGACGCGCCAATGCCCTGCGCATTGCGCCGGCGCTCAGTGCGTCGATCCTGGCCGCGCGGCTCGGCCGCCGCCGAGCGCTCTGGCTGTGCAGCGTCGGCCTTCATCAATCCCGACCCAGCGGCGAGAGCAACTGGCGCAGCAGTTTCTGCGCCACTGCCGACACAGCATCGCGGCTCCAGCCCGTGCGGCTGCCGGCAGCGCTCCAGATCACGTTGCCGCTCTGCACGTCGATCACCTGCAGCGTGATGCCGACGGCGGGTTCGCCATCCACGCCGACCTTGTAGCGCCATTCCTCCACTGCGCCGGTCAAGGCGTAGCGTGCTTTCTCGCCGCGCGCCCAGTCGAGTGCACGGGCCACGGCTTCACGCTCGGCCGGCTCGAACAGCGATTCGCCGTTCAGGCTGGCCGGATATTGCTTGAGGTTGGTAAAACCGCGCGCCTTGAGGATGCTCGATGCGATGGCCTCTGCGCGCAGGCCGGCCTGCGGCGTTTCGGTGTAGTTGACGATGGGCAGCACCACCCACGCATCCGATGCGCTGGTGGCCGGCGCGCGGCCGCTGTCGACCACCGCACAGGCAGACAGGGCCAGCGCCATGCCGACACCGGCGGCAGCCGCCAGCCAGCGCCGCCGACCAGCCTTCATCGTGTTGAGCGAGGGTGCCATCGTGTTCTCCGTAGCTTCTTTCGTTGTGTGCTTCATATCGTGTCCTTACCCCGTGCGGTGTTCTTGTCCTGCTCCTGGCCTGCTCTTGCCCTGCGGCGGGTATGTCAGTACAGCCAGCGGTAGCGCAGGCCGATTTCGGTCATCGGCGACGTGCCAGCGCGCGTGATGGAGGCGTGCTCAAGATACAGTGCCAGATGGTCGTTGCCGAATACGCTGCCAGCCACACCCAACTGAACCTGCGTGCCCATCCCTTCGCGATTGTCGTGCAGTAGGCCGACGTCCATGAACGGACGCCACGCCCGCGTATAGCGATCCAGATAATCCATACCAAACCCGAACAGCACCCCGAACTGCGCAAACGAGCCGGGCATGAACTGGTTGATGTTCGGCACCGCATCGCCCGGCACCAGGCGGCCAAGCAGGGCGCTCGGGCTGCCCGACGCGTTGTAGCGCGCGTAAGTGCCCACCAGGCGGATCGTGTAGTCCGGATACTCCACGCGGAAGCGGTGGCCGATCTCGCCATCAAACACCATACCGCTGCCCAGGAACGAGCGGTCCTGCCCGTAGAAACGATCACCCTCTACCCGAGCGCGGATGTACTGGCGCTGCGTCAGGCGCCAGTTGCCGCCAATCGACACCAGATCTTTCATCCCGCCCACGCGCAGTTGCGGTGTTTCATTGGCAGGCTGGTTGCGGCCGACTGAGACTTCGGTCGCCAGTGGTCCCGCTTGACCCAGCAGGCCGTCGAGCCGGAAGGCCGTGAACGACGCCAGCCCTTCGCGCCAGCCGACCGTGCCCTTCCATTGCGTGTTCTGCGTCTGGTATTGCGAAATCCAATCGACACTGCGGTCTTGCGCGGGCACGCCGGTGAGTTGCGTGTCGTCGGTCGAGCGTTGGTTACGCTGCGTCGCGCGCACCAGCATGCTGGTGTGGTCAGTCAGGCGGATGCCGGCGGCGGCGCTGCTCTCGAAGTACGTGAGCGGCGCCTGCTTGAACCACGTTTCGCGCGGTTCTAGCGCCTGCGCATTGGTCAGCAGCGTCTCTTGCACGCGCTCATGCAGTTGCTCGTCATCGGGCGCGGTGGTCAGGCCCTCAAACGACAGGCGCTGCGCCTCGCCCAGCCGGTCCGTCACCACGTTGGCGTCGATGCGGTTGTAGAGCGGGAGGCGGTCTGGCGTGTCGTCCAGCAGGCGGTTGAGCGTTTGCAGGTCGCGCTCGGCCAGGGCGATGGAGATTTCGGCGTAGGCGGGGCGTGTCATGCGCCGCGTGTATTGCTGCAGCAGCCATGCGCGCGCAAGGTCGTTTGCTTCGCGCGACAGGGCCCAGCCGAGCGCGGCCTCCTTGGCGACGGCGGAAACGAGCTGGTCGCTCACGCGTGCCTGCTTGCGCTTGTCGGCCGGGGTCTCTGGCGGCTCGGGCGGCAGGACGTCGAGGTCGCCCAGTTCTGAGGCCGCCACGGAAGCCCGTCCGCCTTCGCGCGCCTGCTTCGTGGCGCGTCGATCGTCGCGCAACAGCTCGATCAGCAGGCGCTGGGCGAGATCCCCCGATCCAAAGGTTTGTGCCAGCGACACGCGCCGGGCGCGCAATTCGGCGCGAGCATCATCGTCCGTTGGCACAGCATCGTCATCGCCAATCGTCACGCGGGTACCTACGCGGCGGTTGTCGGGAGCGTTCTTCTGGCCTTTCTCGCCCTTCTCGCCCTTCTCGCCCTTTGCGTTCTGACCGTCGGCGCGCCAGAGCAGCCACCAGGCTTCGCGGCGCAGGCGCCAGGCAGCATCGGCCTGGCCGGCCATGTCGCGTGCGTCGGCATAGGCGAGCAGCCACAGCGGGTCGTTCTGCATCGACTTGCCCTGGCGACCGAGGAAGCGCAACGCGAGGTTGGCATCGAACAACTGCAGGCCTGCCGCGGCATAGGCGCCCCAGTAGGCGGAGTCGTTCTCGGCCTCGCCACGCCACAGCGCCAGGGCGCGTTTGAGGTCGTCGTTCTTGCCGGAGTCGAGCAGACCCCACAGGTAGGCGGCCTTTACCTCGCTGCCGGCATCGGGCAGCGAAACGGCGCGGCGCAGGTCGCCCATGGCGGCAGCCCACTGGCCGCTCTGGCGGTAGTACTCGGCGCGGGCACCCAGCACGCCTGGGGATTGCTCCGCCGCACGGCGCTGCTCGGGCGTGAGCGAAGCGAGCAGCCCTTCGATACGGCGGAACGCGCGCGCACGCGTGTAGTAAGAGAGCGCCTGCTGCAGGTGGACCATCGCGCCGTCCTTGCGGAAAGCCAGTTCAGCCAGGCGCCCAGCATCGATCGGGCTGGCATCGTAGAACTCGATCATCGACGCCAAGTCGTCGGGTTCGGCGTTGCCGCCAATCAGCAACTGCCGATACGCCTCGCGCGACAGGTCATCCCGCTGATTCAGCCGTGCCAGCTGCGCGAAGGTACGCCAGTACAGATCGTCGGTCGGCGAGGCGACCTTGCTGGCAACCTGCATGGCGGTCAGCGCCTGTTCGAACTGGCCGCGCACATACAGCATGTTGGCCAGTTTGAGCGCATAGCGCGGGTTGGGGCCGAATTCCTGTTGCAGGCGCACATAGGTGTCGTAGGCCTGGTCGTCCTTGCCGGCGCGTTCGGCCAGGATGGCGTAGCGCTCAAGAATCGGCTGGCGGTGCGGCCCGCGCGCAATACTGTTCAGATAGGCAAGCCCTTCCACCGGCTCGCCCAGCCGCTCATACGCCGCGATGACCTGATCGAGCAGCTTCATGTCGCCGGGCTGGCGGCTGGCCTGGTAACGCAGGGCGGCCAGATAGGCGTGGTCTTCGTTCAGGGCGGGCGCCAGGCGCAGCACGTTCTGCCAGGCCGCGTCGTCGCCGGTGGACTGCGCGTACGCCAGCCAATAGTTCAGCGCCTCCATCGGCTGATGGTTCCATTCGGCCACCTGGGCGGCCCGCTCGGTCCAGATCTTCAGGTCGGGGCGTTGGCGCACGGCGGCCTCGGCCACGCGCAGGGCGTCGTTCAAGTTGCCGCTGCCCATGAAGACGCGATACGCGAGGTCGTAGTCATCCGCATTGAACGGCGCAATGCCGCGCGTGCTGGGCTGCGCGCCGCCGGCCTCGCCGCCCTTGTCAGCCACGTGGCGGATGCGCGCAGCGTAGCGCTGGCGGCGGGCGAGCCCTTCGGGGCCGTCCATGAACATCGCGTCGGCGGGGGACGGCAGCGGCTCCGGCCGGCCGGCAAACGCCCAATCATGACGGACCGTGCCGCTAGCCAGGGCGACGCCATCGCCTGCCTGACGCCACGTCAGATGCAACAGGCGGCGCGCGTACTGGTCCGCTAGGTCGGGCCGGTTGCACGCCATGGCCAGACGCGTGAGAAAGCGCAGCGTTTCGGTGTCGTCGATCAGCGGGCCGACACGGCGCTGGGCCTCGGTCATGGCCTCGTCGAACAGGTTGCCGCCCTGCAGCGCCTGTAGCCCGGCAATGAAGTAGCGACGCTGCTCGTCGAGCGATGTCGCAGCCGCCTGCGCGGCAAAGTTGGCCGCTGCCGCGGCACGGTATTCGCCCACGCCCAGCGCAATTTCCGCCGTGCGGGCCTGCCAGTGGGCAGCGTGGGCGACGTCCTGCTTGGCCAGGCGTTGGTAGAACTGCACGGCAATCGCACCCAGATCCAGCCCGCGTGCCTTGTTGGCCAGAATTTCCAGTTCGGCCGCCGTCCATTTGAACCCGAGCGCCTGTTTGAGCAGGCCGCGCAGGTCATCCAGCAGCGCCGCGCGTTTCGGGTCTTTTGGCTGCAGCGCGTAGGCGCGCTGTTCGCGGATGGCGATGTCGAGCAGCAGCGCCTCCCGCTCCAGCACTGCGTCGTGCAACGCGCGCATGCGGGCGACCATGGCTTCCGCTTCTTCCAACCGGCCGGTACGCACGTACTGGGCCGCCAGCACGCTCAGGAATTCGCCGTCATTCGGGCGCACGCGCAGCCACGCTTCCAGATACGCCACCGAAAGCGCATCGACCTTGCCGCCTTCCAGCAGGCGCGCTTCCAGACGCTCACGCGGAAACATCAGGGCGAGCGCCAGCCCGACCAGCGCGCCAAGCGTGCCGATCAGCCAGGGCGACAGCAGCCGTTCGCGCGGGGTCAGGTCAGCAGACCACATCGATACGTTGGTAGGTCACGGTTTGGGCGGCGGCCCCGTTCAGGTCGACGCGCACGCTGTTGTCTTGCGCGCGGGCGGTTCGCGCCGGGCTGCCGTTGACCTGCACGCGGCAGGCCCCCGCATTGGCCAGGCGCACGAACGGCTTGTAATACCCGCCCGCCTCGAACGACATGCCATTGCCGCTACGCGCAAAGCTGCGCACAAACGCCGCAGCTTCGGCAATGTAGGCCGGCTTGGCAGCCTCTGGCGCGGGCGTGATGCCAAAGCGTGCCGCGCCGTCGTCCAGGTGAATGTAGATGCCACCGGCCGCCGCGCTCGTTTTCCCGTAGCCGACCACGCCTTGCGCATCGGCCAGGCGCGGCGTGCCGGCGGCCATCCAGCGCAGTTCGCGCAGATCGCCGTTGCCGCGCACCACCCACGCGTTGTGATCGTCGACATCGCGGGCGACGGCCATGTCGCGGAAGTCCAGCACCTTGGCCACGTATTCGGTGGAATAGATCGGCATCACCGGCTGCGACAGCGCGTAGTCGTAAACCTTCTTCAAGGCCTTGAGCGCCGCAAGCTTGGTGCCGGAATACATGTGATAGTAGATATTGATGGGCTTGAAACGGTACGGCGTATCGGTCATCTGCAGCGTTTCGATCAGGCGCTCGAAACCGTAGTACGGCCCCGTCCAGTCATTGGTATAGACGTTTTCGTTCTGATTGGGCGCAAACACCTGGTAAGCCCCGGGGCCCTTGTCGATGCCAATGGAAGCGATGCTCGTCCACGACGGCGAGCTGCGCGTGATGGTGGTATCGCCGCCGTTCATGTTGACCACGCCTGCCTGCCATGCCATGCGGACGGCCAGCTCAGGCGGCTGGCAGTCACCCGACCATTGCAGGATCTTCACGCGCTTGCCGGGCGGCGCCAGCCGCTCGTTGATGTAGTGGATGGAGCCGGCAATCTCACGGTCAAGATTGAACTTGTAGCCGGGAATGGTCAGCGTGAAAGCCGTGTCCCCGCCGCCTGCGTCCTTGCCCGGGCCGGTCGCGGTGCTCTGCACCGTGCGGCTCCAGTCGAACGGGTGCGAGTAGGTATGCGTGCCGAGCTCGACGTATGGCAGTGCAAACATCTTGCGGGCAATGCCCTCGAGCCGCGGCGAGAGTTTCGGATACAGCCCTGCAGCCCCCACCTCCCCTTCAATCACGGAAAGCGTGGTCGGAATGCGGTACTTCTCCCACACCTCTTGCTGCAGCACCTCGCCCGGATATTCGGCGCCGGGGAATTCCGCGCGCGAGGCAAAGCCATCGCCGTCCACATGCACGAGCATCAGGCGGCGGCCATTCTCGCTGGTCAAGTCGGGAGTGGGCATGTCGGGCAGTGCCAGCGCGCGGCGCAGAAACTCCATCGGCTGCACCACCCAGCGCGCCTGGTCGATCTTGTCCATCGCAAACACCGCATACGGATTCAGCACGTAGCCGCCCCAATCGGTGATGGCGGCGGCATCGAACTGGAAGTTGCCCGACTTCAAGCGCAGCAGCGATTGCCCATTCGCGCCGACCTGGACCGGCTGGACTTCATAGCGATCTGGCCGGGGGGCCATCTCGAAACCCATGATCTTGTCTTGCGAGACGACTTCCAGCGGCGCCGTAACACGCCCTTGCACAAACTTGAGCTTGAGCAGGTTGGCCATGCTGGCATCCGCCGGCAGCCCGAATTGGTTCATGAAGGCAATGCGCACACCATCGTGCATGCGCTGCTTCACCCACGATGTGAGCGCCGCCACGTGGCTGACCGAACCCGAATTGACCCAGACCACCACGCCGGCATAGCGATCGGGCGGCACGTCGGCAGGCAGCGGCTTGTTGATATCGGCGTATTCCACGTCGTAGCCGAGAAAATTCAGCGGCATGGCCACGAAGCGCACGCCCTCGCTGGTCTCGATGGCGTAGCGCAGGTCGCGCTCCTGCAGGATCAGCACCTTGCGCGGCAGCACCTCGATGCGGCCTACGCCAATGGTCGACAGCGCCGGGTCGGTCACGTACGGAATCAAGCCCTGCGCCTTGATTCGCTTGGCCGTGTCGCGCGCGCAGGCGCGGTCGGCCGGCGGGCAATAGTCGATGGCGATCACCGGCAGGTGGTACTCATCGCGGATCTTGCGCGCCTGGCCCATCAGCCAGTCGCGGTCGGCATCGTTCACCACCCTATATTGCTTCGCGCCCTGGTCCCAGCCGCGATACAGCGATTCAAACGCCACCGCGTACGCCAGATCATGCACCTGCGGCAGGATCTCGAAGCCGCGGTTGAAGACGAGCTTGGCGTCCGGGTAGCGCGCCTTGATCGCCCGGATCACGCGCACCATGCCCGCTTCCTGCGCTACGCGCGTCGCGTCATTCTTGGCGATGAGCTGGTACGAATCGAGCGTATCGAGGAAGAAACCCCGGTAGCCACGATCCCACAGCGGCTTGATGACGTGGTCGACATAGAACGTCGGCCACTCGGGCTGCGCTTGGTCCACCACGCGCGAAGCCCATGCGTCATTGCTGCCGGAGAGCCACGCCTTGGGCAGTTCCTTGTACCAGCGGCGCTCGGGCGTGACCTCGCCTACGCTCACATAGGCGAGCCACTGCGTGCTGGGCGTCTTGAATTGGGCGGGATTGAAATCATGGTCAGGTTCCACCACCACGGCATCAAACGCGCGCAACTGGCCCACGGGCGGTTTGTCGCCGTAGTACCACGCGATATTCGGCGCGCTGGCCGAGACCAAAGATGTAACTTCAGACGCACCGGAGCCGGTGGTAGCAGGCGCTTGCTGGGCAAGCGTCATACAAGGCATCGACACGATGGCCGCTACAAAAAGCGCCGCCAGTCGTGTCACAAGCGGTCCGACCGCCCCTGCCATATTCCCCCGTTTCCCCCCGGTGCGCCGCTGTAAACGGCTGAGAACCCACATGAACTGCCACTCCGCTGTGCAACTTGGTGCACGATAAGGCCGCTCTGCGTCGGCGCTGAAGATGGGCGCATGAACCTGCGCTAGACCGGAACAGCTGCATTTTCTCTCAATCGCCAACCTGCAAACGCAGGCCCCGCAAGGCGATCGGGGCAGTCTGTCCGAAGCCGCAAGTATCGCCCATGGCACGGGTACACGGCAAACCACTTTTCGGTTCCCTCCCCCCACGGTAGGGCTTAAACAATTGTTTGAGATCACTCCCGCACACGGTGGTTTGACAAAGCGATCGGCGCTGCACCATGATCGTCCGAAGCCACTTTCCACGCGGCCCGGCAGTTGCCGCAGCGCAACGGCACACACCGCTCCGCCATCATGTCCGCCCTGATCCTTCTCGCGCTCGTCCTGATCAGCGCCTTCTTTTCCGCTTCCGAGATCGCGCTGACGGCCTCGCGCCGCACGCGCCTTCAAACGTTGGCGGACGACGGCGACCTCCGTGCCCTGCGCGTGCTGCAACTCAAGGACATGCCGGGCAACTTCTTTACCGTCGTGCAGATCGGCGTGAATGCCGTGGCCATCCTGGCCGGCATCATCGGGGACAGCCAAATCTCAGGGCCGTTGGCTGCCTGGCTGGGCGATTGGCTGCCCGCCGCCCGCGCCGAGCGCATCGGCAACATCGCCGGCTTCGTCATCGTGACGGGGTTGTTCATCCTGTTTGCCGATCTGCTGCCCAAGCGCCTCGCCGTGCTCTACCCCGAGCGTAGCGCCTTGGCCGTCATCGGCCCGATGCAGACCTGCCTGCGCGTGCTGCGGCCGGTGGTGTGGCTGTTCAATGGGGCGGCGGACATGTTCCTGAAGCTCTTTGGCGTGCCCACGCATCGCGTCGACCAGATCACCACCGAAGACATTGCCGCCATGGTGGGCGCGGGAGCGGAGGCTGGCGTGCTGCGCAAGCACGAGCTGGCCATGATCGAGAACGTGTTCGAGCTGGAATCGCGCACCGTCACCTCGGTCATGACCGTGCGCGACGAGGTGGTCTACTTCACCGTCGACGAGCCGCTGGAATCCATCAAGCTAAAGATCATCGCGCAACCGCATGCCGAATACCTCGTCTGCCGCGACGACATCGACTCGGTGCTCGGCTTCATCGCCTCGAAGGACATCCTGCAGCAGATCCTGTCGGAAGAGTCCTCCGCCGTAATCCGCAACCTCGGCAAGTACTACGACAAGAACCTGCTGATCCTGCCCGACACGCTCAACCTATCCCAGGCGCTCGCGCGGTTTCGCGAGATGCACGAGCGCTTTGGTGCCGTGGTCAACGAATATGGGCTGGTGGTGGGCGTGGTCACGCTCGACGACCTCGTTGGCGCGGTGATGGGCGACATCCTGTACCTGGGCGAAGACGAGCAGATCGTGCGCCGCGATGACGGCTCATGCCTGATCGACGGCGTCACGCCGCTGGGCGACGTCAAGCGCGCCTTCGACTTGGACGACCTGCCCGGCGAACACCACGTCGAGACGATCGCCGGGCTGGTCATCTACGCGCTCAAGCGCATTCCCAAGAAGAGCGAAAGTGTCGATATCGGGCCGCTGCATATTGAAGTGCTCGACATCGACAACCACCGCATCGATCAGTTGCTGGTGTCGCGGCGCATCGACCCGCCGGCCGGCACATCGCCCTCAGCGTCGTGAGCGGCAAACACTTCCTTGGCGGCGAACATGCCGTTAAGCGCCGCCGGAAAGCCTGCATATAGCGCCATCTGCAGGATCGTCTCCGTAATCTCCTTGCGCGAGAGGCCAACGTTGAGCCCCGCTGCAATGTGCACCTTCAGTTGCGGCGCCGCATTGCCCAGCGCGGTGAGCGCGGCAATGGTGGCGATCTCGCGTTCGCGCAGCGTCAGCCCCGGGCGGCTGTAGACGTCGCCAAAACCAAATTCGACGACGTAGCGACCGAGGTCGGGCGAGATGTCGGCCAGGGCCTCGACCACGCGCTCGCCCGCCACATCATCGACCTCCTTCAGCTTTTGCCACCCCCGTGCATAACGGTCACTATTCGGGTCGTTTTGCAGGTTGGCGTGGTTTGCGGTTTGGGGTGCGGCTTGTGCGATCAGCGTCATGGGCATCCTCGTTCGGTTGGCGTTTTGGCTGGCGTTTCGATTTAGGAGATGAGGAAGCGGAGCCCCGTGCGTTTTCTGCGGCTTCGATCTGCGCCCGGATGCCGTCGTAGACGACGAGCTTCACGCGCAGCGTGGCCAGCGTTTCGGCCCGGGCGCGCAGCTCCGCTTCCAGCGCCGCGGCATGCAATTCCAGTATGCGTTGGCGCGCCAACACACTTTCCAGACTGTCGCCCTCGCGCCGCAGCGCCGCGTACTGCTGCATCTGCGCGATCGGCATGCCGGTATCGCGCAGGCGCAGCAGGAAGGCCAGCCACGTCATGTCTTCGGCACGGAAGACGCGATGGCCGTTGTCGCGCCGCTGCACGGTGTCGAGCAGGCCGATGCGCTCGTAATAGCGCAGGGTGTGCGTCGACAGGCCGGTGGCCTCTGCAACTTGGGCGATGGTCAGGAAAGTGGTCATGAACGGAGCTTAGAAGTTAGAGCGCACTCTAAGTCAAGCGACTTTAGCGTGATTCTTTCCACCCTGGAAAAAACAAAACGCCGGCCCCTTGTGAGGAGCCGGCGCCGTGGTGTGCAGAAAAATTGGCGGACTGGCGGGTAGTCAGTTGCCTACGCCATATGCGCTCTTGTCTTGCAGCTTGGGACGGTGGTCGTGCCTCTTTTTCTTCTTGCTATGCGGCGCCTTCTCGCCGGCGGCCGGAGCCGAGGCAGCCGGCGCGGGCGCTGCGGCGGGAGCTGCCGATGCGGCCGGTGCGGAAGCCTGCGCGAATGCGCCGGCGCTGAAAAGTGCGGCCACAAGGGTGGCCAAGAGTTTGTTCATCGTGTTGTCCTTATGAAGAGAAGAGACGGGATGGCGTCATGCGCGAGCACCGCATCGGCATGAACCACCCATCACCAAGCAGTCTGATTCAGGCCCCTGCCGTTGTCCAATCTCGTCCTCACGATACGCGTGCGGTAGGCCGGCACCTTGACCTGTCTCAACCCAGCCCATTGTTACGCGCGCTTACATCGTCAGCAGAACGCTTACAAACAGCGGTGCACGCGCTTGCGATGTGGGGCGTTTTAGGAGGCATGGATCGCAATATGGGACGAGATCCATGTATCTAGAGTCCCAATATCCCGCTTGAATCTGATGAAGGAGTCTCACATGAAAGTCGCTCAATCCCTGGCCGCTCTGATCGTTGCTGGTGCTTTCGCAGCCCCCGTGTTCGCCGCTGGCGCCGCCTCCGCACCGGCTGCTGCACCGGCTCCGGCTGCTGCTGCCGCGACGATGGCGACCACCGATGCCGCTTCCGCCCCGAAGGCTGAAGCCAAGCACGAGAAGAAGCACGCGCAGAAGAAGGCCCACAAGGCCGCTGCCAAGTCGGAAGCCAAGACCGACGCTGCTCCGGCTGCCAAGGCCGCTGAGCCTGCCAAGCAATAAGGCAGTCGCGCCATGAAGAACGCCGGGAGTTTCCCGGCGTTTTTTTATGCCGCCTCGCACCGCGTCAATGCAGATGCGGTAGACGTTTCGTCCTTTCAATCGGCACCGCTTGCGCAATACCGACGACATCCGGGTCACGATCATCGGCCGCCGTCAGGAGCCACGGTTTCCCGCACTGCGCCCCCTCGGCCTGTTCCCATAAAATGGCGTGCTTGCCGCATTCCCGGCCCTCACCCACACACGCCCATGTCCGTTTCGCGCGCCTTGCCCCGCCTCGTGCTTGCCTGCCTGCTGTCCATCGTGGCCACTTGTGCCGCCGCCAACGAGGCGAGCGAGACCAGCGACTGGAGCATCGCCGTCGGCCCATCCATCTACGTGGCACCGAAATACCCTGGCGCGAAATCGAGCTTCGTGTTTCCGTGGATCGATCAGGAGATCGAATACAAGCACCGCGTCTTCTCCAAGGGCATGGACTTCGTCGGTGTGTACCTCGCCAATGACGACACCTGGCAGGTGGGCGGCAATTTCCAGTTCGACCCGACCTGGCGCCACGCACACGATGATGCGCGGCTCAATGGTCTGGGTAACGTCAACGCCACGGTGCGTGCCAAGGCGTTCGCGCAATACACGGTGTCGTTCCTGACGCTGTCCACCGATGCGGAACAGGACATCCTCGGCAACCGCCAGGGCCTCATCGTCAATGCAGATGCCTATGCCAGCGCACCACTCGGCCGCTGGCTGTTCAGCCTGGGCACCGGTGTGTCGTGGACGAATGGCCAGTACATGCGCACGTTCTTTGGCGTGGACGATGAGCAAAGCGCGCGCTCGGGTCTGCCGGTGTTTGCCACGCATGCCGGTGTGCGCGACATCCACGTCAACGCCATCGTCACGTGCAAGCTGGATGACCGCTGGACGGCCAACGGCTCCGTCACCGTCGCACGCCTGCGCGACGATGCGGCTGACAGCCCGATCACGCAGCGCCGCCAGCAGACTACCGCCATGGCGTCGCTCACGTACCGCTTCCGCTAAGGCCACGGCATCAGTCTGCGCTTCGACGCCATCCTGACCGGTGAACTGGCAAAGCCGTTCAAGCCCGACCCAATGGCCGATGCGCTCGCCATCCGTTCGCTGGGGGTAGCACCCGACGAAATCATGATGGTGGCATCGCACAAGTACGCTCTGGTGGCAGCCTGGGCGCTGAAGTTCCGAACGGCTTCATCGCGCGGCCGCTGGAATTTGGTGCAGGAGCGTCGATCGATACCACGCCGGATCCGACTTTTGACTGCAACGTGACGAGCCTGGAACCGTTCGCGCACCAGCTTGGCGCGTAGGCACGGCGCGCAATCGGTTGCGGCCTGCGCGAGTCCGATTTGCCTTGGCAGGCACTTGCGCACGGAGCAAACATTCATCAAACCAGAACTTCTGGCGGTGTGCATCTCACCCAAACGGAGCATGCTCCTTTTTCGCAACAGCGCCTGCGGCACGCGTGCGCAAGCGGTCTAGTTTTTTTGCTAGTCTGTTTGGCAAGCAAAGATTGGTTCTGATCGAAGCGCGCTCAACGCGTGATGTCTGCGGCAAACCCGTGGCGCACGCGCAGGGCAAACAGGAGGGCCTTACCATGTTGCGGTGGATTGCAAACTGGGCATTGAACCAAGCTCCCTCTCCCGAAAAGCAGGCCGAGCGCGCACTGGGGGAGTTGCGCATGGAGCTGTATCAGGCCGAACAGCGCGTGCTCGACGCGCAGATGCATGCGGACTACTACCGCGCGCGTATCACCTTCCTGGAAGACGTCATCCGCAAGGGCGTCGAACGCGTCTCCGATCAGCGCAGGGGCAAGCAGGAAAGCACGCACGCGCTCCGCGCGGGGCTCAAGTTCACCGCCGAGCTGTGGCGGGAATCCCAATCCCATCTGCAAACGCCATCGCGTGATGCGCAGTTGCTGCGGCGGCGCACGGCGATGTCGTTCATGGAACAGCACGACGCTGCGGCGGACGGGCATCGCGAGCCCAAGCTCCATCTTTCCGAGATGCCCGCAGGCTCGCACTTTGAGGGCAACGTCAACCCGCTGCCGCAGGCGAAGCACGTGGCGCCGGAAAAGCTCTAGCCCCCAAAGCCTGCTCTACGGCGCAACCATCGATACACCATACCGCGCGAAGATGCGCTGCAGTTCGCCACTGGCGCGCAGCGCATTAAGCGCGTTTTCCAGCGCATGTGCCAGCTCGTCCTGGTCTGCCTTGACCGCCATGCCGACGGCCCAGCCATGCGCCGGCAGCAGCGGCGATTGAAGCTCTGTTGCCACAAAACGCGTCGCTGACGCGCCCTTCACCTTCAGCGCGCTTTCGTATTCCGAACGCATCACCATCACCGCCGCGACATCACCGGCAAACAGCGCGCGCAGGGCATCGTCGGCGTGCGGATAGATCTTCACCTTGTCACGCAGCACCCCTTGTGCGCTGGAGAGCAATGCGTTGGCGCCGGCCGTGCCGCCCTCGGCGCCGGTCACCTGGCCGCTGAGGTCTTCAAAGCGACTGACCTGGTGAATGCGCTCCTGGTCATAGACCAGCACGAAGGTTTCGCGGTGGTAGGGCGCGAAGATCAGCACCTCGTGGTTCTGGCGGATGAAGGCCGGGTCGACTGGCACGTGCAGCATGACGTCGGCGGGGCCATAGCCGAGGTAGTGCCCGCGCCAGACCATGTTGCGCAAGTCATCCGATACGCTGTCGTCATCGGCATCGAACGGTAGCAACGCTGGCGACAGGCCCATCTGCTTGCTCAGCGCATTGGCCAGTGCCACGTCGATACCAGCGAACTGACCGCCCACACTGTCGGAAAACGGCGGCAGCCCCTTGTACAGCGCAATCTTCAGGCTGCCGGTCTGGCGGATCTTTGCCATGTCGGCATGCGCGGGCATGGGTGTGGCGCCAAACAGCGCCACTGCCGCAGCGAGCAGAAAGGCGGCAAGGCAGCGGCCAATGCGGGCCAGATATGGCCAACGATACGGCCAAGGATGGGCGGTCATGGAAACGCTCCTGATGGATAGGCGCGATCGGCCTGATAGACGTGATGGACTGAACGACAACCCGCGCGTTACTCCTGCACGCGGCGGGATTCCAGATACGTCTTGATCGACCAGATGGCTTCCTGGCTCAGCACGCCCTCGAACGGCGGCATGTAGACGCGGCCATCGCGCGTGCGGCCCTTGCGGACAGTAGTGGTCATGTACTGCGAGACCTCGGCAAAGCAGGCGTCCTGTTTCTTGCCGGCCGGCATCGTCATGCAATCGGTATCGAGCTTGCGCAGGTCGGGGGCAATCCCGCCGGAAATCGCCTCCAACCCGTGGCAGCGCGCGCAGTTCTGGTTGAATGCCGACGTGCCGATGCGCAGCGCCTCGTCATGGTCCTTGCCCGGCGCGCGGTATGGATTGTCCTGACGCCACTCGCTGCCGAGTTGCGGTAAGGTGTGCGTGTCCACGGCCTGTGGGGTGACATCGCCGTGGGCGCTTGCGGTTGCGGGAAGTCCGCCGGCCATGAGCGTACAGACGGAAAGCAGCGCAATGAGTTGACGGGGCAGTTTCACGAGTTGTCTCCTGTGTCGTTGAAATGTCTTTTGAGGGCATTTCTGCAAGAGCCATACCAAGAGCGGAACCTGCGCCAGATCAAAACGGCATCCCCAGCGTCTGTTGACATGGTGGTGCGCCAAGACCTAGAAAAGGGTCGGGGCGGTGCTCAGGAATGCAACACCCTGGCAAGCGTCTTGCTTCACGGCGCAACACTTCCGGTGCGCAACGCAGCAACAGCGAACAGCGAGCCGGGCGACCCGCGCATAGATCGCGGGCGACTTCAAGGAGACAACCATGATTCCCCACGCGGCAGCCGCCGTGGGCGCTTCCGAGAGTGCCCGCGCCTCGTCCTCTGCGTCCGGCGACGCCTCGGACAACGATCAGCCGGAGCTGATTGCCCAATCGCACGAGCGCTCAAAATCGTATGGCCTGCGCCCCTACGAATCGCCCGACTTCTGCCCTGTGCAGCAAAGCGAGCTGAAAACACAGATCGAGCGCAGCCAATCGCTGTTCGCGCATGCGCTGCCCGTGATGGAGACGCTCTACAGCCAGATCGTCAACACGCAGAGCATGGTGATCCTGACGGATACCTCCGGCCTGATCCTGCACTCGCTGGGGGACGACGATTTTCTGGCCAAGGCCAGCAAGGTGGCCCTGCAGCCGGGCGCGTCGTGGTCGGAAGAAAGCCGGGGCACCAACGCCATCGGCACGGCGTTGGCCGAGGCCAGACCCACGCTCGTTCACGCCTCTGAACACTATCTGGAAGCCAACCGGTTCCTCACCTGCTCGTGCGCGCCCATTTTCGACCCGTACGGCAAGACGGTCGGCGCGCTGGATGTGACGGGGGATCATCGTGGCTTTCACAAGCACACCATGGCGCTGGTCCGCATGTCGGCGCAGATGATCGAGAACCAGTTGTTCGCCAATACGTTCCAGGATGTGGTCTGCATTCACTTTCACTCGCGGCCCGAGTTCATCGGCACGTTGGTGGAGGGCATTGCGGCGTTCACGCCGGCCGGGCGCTTTCTGTCGGCCAACCGCAGCGGGGAATTCCAGCTCGGGCTGTCGAGCCGGGCGCTGCAGGCGCACACTTTTCCGTCGCTGTTCAGCCTGTCGATGTCGCAGCTGATCGACACGGAGCGCGGCGCCCCCGCGGGCATCGTGCAGTTGCAGTTGCCCAGCGGTGTGAAGGTCTTCGCCCGCGTGGAATGGAAGCGGCAGGGCGCGATCGCACGCAGCGCCATCGGCAGCGAGCCGGCTGGCGAGTCCTACGCGGCACCGTCCAGCCGCGCCTATATCGCCCCGCCCCGGCAAGCCGCCAGCCTGGATGCGCTGGACACGGGTGATGCCCAGATCAAGACCGTCATCGGCAAGGTGCGCAAGGTCATCGGCAAGGACATCACCGTGATGGTGTTGGGCGAAACCGGCACCGGCAAGGAACTGCTCGCCCGCGCGATTCATGCAGACAGCCCACGCCACGCCGGCCCGTTCGTGGCCGTGAACTGCGCGTCGATTCCGGAAGCGCTGATCGAATCGGAGCTGTTCGGCTACGAGGAAGGCGCCTTTACCGGCGCCCGCAAGAAAGGCGGCATCGGCAAGATGGTGCTGGCCAATGGCGGCACGCTCTTCCTGGATGAAATTGGCGACATGCCGCTGCACCTGCAGGCCCGCCTGCTGCGCGCGCTGCAGGAGCGCGCGGTGTCGCCGCTGGGCAGCAACAAGCTGATCCAGGTGGATGTGGCCGTCGTGTGCGCGACCCATCGCAACATGCGCGAGATGGTGGCCAGCGGCCAGTTCCGCGAAGACCTGTACTACCGCCTGAACGGCCTCGTGGTGCGCCTGCCGGCCTTGCGCGAGCGCAGTGATCTGGATGCCGTGGCCAATCGGCTGCTGCGTCAGGAACAGGCCGACGCCCCGCCCATCAGCGAACCGGTGGCGCAGATGTTCCGCAGCTACCACTGGCCCGGCAACATCCGCCAGCTCGGCAACCTGCTGCGCACGGCACGGCTGATGGCCGAAGGCGCACCGGAAATCACCGAAGACCACCTGCCCGACGATTTTCTCGAAGACTGGCACGCGCGCCATAGCATCCAGCCGGCTGCGGACAGTGCGAACGCCGCGCAGGCCCCACGCGCTCCGGTGGCAACGGACTCGGCACCCAAGCGGCTTGCCGACGTGGAAGCCATGACCATCCTGGCGGCGGTGAAGGCGCACAACGGCAACATCTCGGCGGCCGCCAAGGCGCTGGGGATTTCACGTAATACCGTCTACCGCAAGATCGACGAAGCCGGCGGCCTACCCCGCGCCGACTGACCACGCTGCTGCGCGAATCGCATCGCGCAGCGCCCGCGCCATTTCGCCCGTCGCCAGGTGCCCGCCCTGCACCCACACCAGCCGCGCTTGCGGCATCACCGCATGCAAACGCAGCGCGTTATCCGGCCGGCAAACGTTGTCTTGCCGACCATGCAGCAGCGTCACCAGCAACCCGCGCCTGCCAATACGCGCCGCCGCCCCAAGCAACGCCGCTTTCCCCAGCCCCGCACGGCGAACGAGGTAATGCGCCTGAAGCTGGTATTTGCGCAGCAGGGCCATCTGCTGTCGCCACGTCTGACGGTTGCCGGCTGGCAGACCGAGCAACCGACGCTCTGCCCGCTGCCACTGCGTGGCGATGTTCAATTTCTGAACAGGTGTACCAGCCTGCAACATGTCTGTTGCAACAAGCAGCCGCCCACGCGCCCCGGGGAGACCCTCGCCACACCGCCCCGCGCCACGCAGCAGATCTCGCCCGGCGCCACGCGCGTTGAAGAGGGCCTGCACGTCGTCAAAGCCGGTCAGGAAGGTGCCACGCAACACCAGCGCCGCCACCGCATCGGGAAATTGATCGGCATATGCGAGCGCCAGCGCTGCGCCCCACGACCCGCCGACCACGCCCCAGCGCGCAATGCCGAGCGTGGTGCGCAACTGCTCCAGATCCGCCAGCAGCGCCGCAACCGTATTGCGACGCCGAGACCCAGCCGGGCGCGATTGGCCCGCGCCGCGCTGGTCCGGCAACACCACGCGATGCAACAGCGGATCGAACCAAGCAGCCATTGAAGAATTGCAGCCGCTCCCCGGGCCGCCGTGCAGTACCACCCACGGTTCGCCGGTGTCCGGCCCGCACAGTCGCACATGCAAACGATGGCCATCCGGCGTGCACAGAGGCATGCAAATCGACGTGTCTGGCCAAGCGGAAGTGGGCATGGATGTTGCCTTTGTTAGCGCGCGGCTGCGTTCGGCAGCACACCGGCGCCAGCCGCGCAATGACGCACACACTCACTAACTATGCCAACCCCTCAAGGAGGAGACATGACCTGGACCACGCCCGCCTACACCGAACTGCGCCTGGGCTTCGAGATCACGATGTACATCGCTAACCGCTGACATCGCGCAACCCAACGCACCGTTCTCCTGGGCCCGCCTGCAGTTCATGGCGGGCTTCTTTTTTCCGCTCTCCGTTTGACCCAGAACCTGGCCGACTTCTTGCTCAATCCGGCCAACACGTTGGGCTCGCATCATGACGATACTCAGGGTACTTGGCTCGGCCGCCGGTGGTGGCTTCCCGCAGTGGAACTGCAACTGCCGCAACTGCGATGGCGTGCGACGCGGCACCTTGCGCGCCACACCGCGCACGCAGTCTTCCATCGCGCTGGGCGATGGCCACCAGAACTGGATCGTCGTCAACGCATCGCCCGACATCCTGGCGCAATTGCGCGCGTCGCCGGCGCTGCAACCGGCGCGTGCACCGCGCGATACGGGCATCGTCGGCGTGATCCTGATCGATGCGCAGATCGACCACGTCACCGGCTTGCTGATGCTGCGTGAGCACCGGCAGCCATTGCCCGTGTATGCCTCGGCGGCGGTGCTCAGTGATTTGTCCACGGCGTTTCCACTCACCCGCATGCTGTCGCACTACTGCGGGCTGGATACGCGCGTTCTGGCGCTGGATGGCTCCGCATTTGCGGTGCCACAACTCGATGCCGTGGAACTCACTGCGGTACCGCTGGAAAGCAAGGCGCCGCCCTATTCGCCAAGCCGCAACGCACACCGCATCGGCGACAACATCGGCCTGCGCATCGTCGATCGCCAGAGCGGGCGACGCGCCTTCTACGCACCGGGGCTCGCGCGTATCGAGTCGCACGTGTTCGAGGAGTTGAGCGTCGCCGACGTGGTGCTGGTCGACGGCACCTGCTGGACCAACGACGAGATGCTCGCCCTCGGCTTTTCCACCAAGACCGCCGCCGACATGGGCCACCTCGCACAGTCCGGCCCCGGCGGCATGATCGAAACGCTCGACCGGCTGCCGGCCGCGCGCAAGGTGCTCATCCACATCAACAACACCAACCCGATCCTCGATGAAGACTCGCCGCAACGCCGCGAGCTGGAAGCGCACGGCATCGAGGTGGCTTATGACGGCATGGAAATCGCGCTATGACACACCCTGTTGCCTGGACCGCCCAAGAGTTTGAAGCCCGACTGCGCGCCAAGCAGGCGGGCTATCACATCCACCACCCCTTCAACCTGCGCATGCGCGCGGGGGAATGCACGCCGGAGGAGATCCGCACGTGGGTCGCCAACCGCTTCTACTACCAGGTCAACATCCCACTCAAGGATGCGGCCATCCTCTCCAACTGCCCCGACCGCGACACGCGCCGCGAGTGGATCGTCCGCATCCACGACCACGACGGCGATGACACGCGCCCCGGCGGCATCGAAAGCTGGGTACGCCTGGGCGAAGCAGTAGGCCTAAAGCGCAGCGAGCTCTGGTCGCACCAGCATCTGTTGCCGGGCGTACGTTTTGCGGTGGATGCGTATGTCAACTTTGCCCGCCGCGCGCCGTGGCAAGAGGCGGTGTGCTCGTCGCTGACGGAGATGTTCGCGCCGGACATCCACAAGGAGCGGCTGGCGGGCTGGCCCGAGCAGTATCCGTGGGTGCAGCCGGAGGGGCTGGCGTATTTCCGCTCGCGTATTCCGCTGGCCTCGCGCGATGTCGAACATGGCCTGCGCGTGACGCTCGACTACTTCCGCACGCCGGAGCAGCAGCAGCGCGCGCTGGACATCCTGCAGTTCAAGCTCGACATCCTCTGGTCGATCCTTGATGCCATTCAACAGGCCCACGCTCATGACCCCGTCCTTGCCTGATCCAAGCCGCCCCACGCTGCACCGGACCTTCCGCCTGCAGTGGGAAGACGTGCAGCAAAGTTGGGTGCTGCTGTACCCCGAGGGCATGGTGACGCTCAACGACAGTGCTGCCGCGATCCTGCAGCGCTGCGATGGCGCCCACACCCTCGACATGCTGATCGACGATCTGCAATCTGCTTTTGGCGTGCAGGGCATCGCGCCGGAGGTCCACGCCTTTGTCAAACATGCACTCGAACGTGGCTGGCTCATTTAACGCCGAGTCATTGCTCGCACCGGCAGAGCCGCCTGTTCCGGGCCCACCGCTGTGGCTGCTGGCGGAACTGACGTACCGCTGCCCGCTGCATTGCCCGTTCTGCTCCAACCCGGTGGACTACACCCGGCACGACCGGGAGCTCACTACCGCGCAATGGTGCGAGGTCTTCACGCAGGCGCGGGCACTGGGCGCGGTGCAACTGGGCCTATCCGGCGGCGAACCGCTGCTGCGCAAAGATCTGGAAGCGTTGGTCGCGCACGCGCACAAACTCGGGTTCTACGTAAACCTGGTCACCTCGGGCGTCGGGCTGACCGACGCGCGGCTCGGCGCATTGCGTGCGGCGGGGCTCGATCACATTCAACTGTCGTTCCAGGATTCCACGCGCGAGCTCAATGATTTTCTGTCGAGCACGCGCACCTTTGAGCTGAAGCGCCGCGTGGCAGACCTCATCAAGGCGCACGGGTATCCGATGGTGATGAATTGCGTGATGCACCGCCACAACCTGCCGCACGTGGGCGCCATCATCGACATGGCCTTGGAGATCGGCGCGGAATATCTGGAACTGGCCAACACGCAGTACTACGGTTGGGCCTGGGAAAACCGTCTGGCGCTCATGCCCACCATCGAGCAACTGCGCGAAGCCGAAGCCGTGGTGAACGACTACCGCACGCGCATCGGCAACCGCTGCCAGTTGCTCTATGTGGTGCCCGACTACTTCGAGCAGCGCCCGAAGAAATGCATGAACGGCTGGGGCACGTCCTTTCTGGGTGTCGCGCCCGATGGCGTGGCGCTGCCATGCCATTCCGCGCGCATGCTGCCCGGGCTGGACTTGCCTAACGTGCTGGACATGCCGCTGAAGACCATCTGGCAATCGAGCGCGGCGTTTCAGCGCTATCGCGGCACGCAGTGGATGCCCGACCCGTGCCAGTCATGCGACTCGCGCGAAGCCGATTACGGCGGCTGTCGCTGCCAGTCGTATCTGCTGACAGGCGATGCCGAACGCGCCGATCCCGTCTGCGGAAAATCGCCTGACCACGGCACACTGCAAACCGTCGTGCTGCAGGGACGCTTGGCGGCGATGGACCGCTTCGGCCAGATGCGGGATCACCGCGCTGATGCCATGTCGATCGTGTTCCGCACGGATGCCAACGCTCGACGATTGGCTTCGTCATAACGCAAAAAAGGGCCGGACATTGCCGGCCCTCTTCTTCTGCGCGGCCACGCAGGACTCCGAATCAGCGGCTCAACACCCATGCCACGAGTTGCTGCGCCTCTTCTTCCTTGAGGTTCGGATGCGGTGGCATGGGAATGCGGCCCCATACCCCCTTGCCGCCCTCGCGCACCTTTTGTACGAGCCGCGCCGGCGCTTCTGCATCGCCCTTGTACTTGGCCGCCACGTCGGCAAACGCAGGGCCAACGATTTTGTTCTGCACGCTGTGGCACGAAAAGCAGCCGCTCTTGTCCGCCAAGGCTTGCATGTCTGGGGCGGCATATGCCGCCGCGCTGATGGCCGTCGACGCCAGCGTCAACAGCGAAACCATTCCTTTACGCATGATGTCCTTCCAACACTTCGTGATGCTGTCATAGGCCGTGCCGGGCGCCGCGCCGTTGGGGGCACTACCCGGCACGGTGCAACTCAGTTCTTGTGCAACTTGAACACCCAGACCGAACCACCCTGCTCCAGGAAGTTCACGCGCTTGGCCACTTCACCGCCCCACAGGGGCACTGCGCCGCCCCAACCGGAGACGACGGCAACGAACTGCTCGCCGTTGTCCTCCCATGTCACTGGCGGCGCGACGATGCCGCTGCCGGTCTGGAATTTCCACAGTTCCTTGCCGGTCTTGGCGTCCGCCGCCTTCAGGTAGCCCTCGGGCGTGCCCCAGAACACCAGCCCGCCGGCGGTCGTCATCACGCCACCCCACAGCGGCGCGCTGTTCTTGATCTCCCATTCCATCTTGCCGGTCTTGGGGTTGATCGCGCGCAGCGAGCCGATGTAGTCCTCATTGAGCGGTTTGATGGTGAAGCCGGCACCCAGGTAAGCCGCGCCCTTCTTGTAGCTGATCGGCTCGTTCCAGATGTCCATGCCCCACTCGTTGGAAGGCACGTAGAACAGTCCAGTCTGCGGGCTGTACGCCATCGGCATCTGGTTCTTGCCACCGAGAAAACCCGGCGCCGCAAACACCGACTGGCCCTTCTTGTCATCGCCGGTCGCAGCGGCCGGATCGCCCGGGCGATGGTCTGGCGAATAGTTCGGACGGCCCGTCTTCAGGTCGATGCTGGTCGCCCAGTTGACCTTCACGAACGGGAAGGCGTTGAGCAACTGGCCCGTCTTGGCGTCGTTCACGTAGAAGAAGCCGTTGCGGTCCGCCTTGGCGCCCACGCGCTTGCCGTCCATGTCGAACGTGACGAACTCGTTCACGCCGTCGAAATCCCAGCCGTCGTTCGGGGTGTTCTGGTAGTGCCAGACGATCTTGCCGGTATCCGGGTCGATGGCCAGCGTGGACGACGAATAGAGGTTGTCGCCCTTGCGGATGTGGCTGTTCCACGGGCCCGGGTTGCCGGTGCCGAAGTAGACGAGGCCGGTTTGCGGGTCATACGTGCCACCCAGCCAGGTCGATGCGCCGCCGGTCTTCCACGTCTCGCCCGGCCAGCTCGCGTTGAGCGTGCCAGTCATGCCGTTCTCGGTCTTGTTGCCATCCTTGTCGTACTTGTAGCCCATGTGGCCTTCGACGGTCGGGCGGGTCCAGATCAGCTCGCCGGTCTTGGCGTCGCGGGCTTCCACGCGGCCCACCACACCGAATTCGCCGCCTGACACACCGGTCAACACCATGCCTTTCACGATCAGCGGCGCAGCGGTGTACGAGTAGCCGGCGGCGTAGTCATCGATCTTCTCTTTCCAGACCACCTTGCCGGTGTCTTGGTTGAGCGCCACCAACTGCGCGTCCAACGTGCCGAAGATGACGAGGTTGTCGTACAGCGCCGCGCCGCGGTTCACCACATCGCAGCACGGCATGATGGCGTCGGGCAGGCGCTGCTCGTACTTCCAGAGCTTCTGGCCGGTCTTCAGGTCAATCGCATAGATGCGCGAGTACGACGCGGTGACGAACATCTTGCCGTTGTAGACGAGCGGCTGCGCCTCCTGCCCGCGTTGTTTCTCGCCGCCAAATGAAAACGACCACGCCGGCACGAGCTGGCTGACGTTCTTCGTATTGATCTTGGTGAGCCCCGAAAACCGCTGGCCTTGCGTCCCCATGCCCCAGGTCAGCACGTCGCCAGAAGACTTGGCGTCGTTCTGGATCATGGCGTCTGTCACAGGGGGCGTTGCTGCGGCGGCGGTGAGCGTTGCCGTCAGGCTCGCCGCCGCCAGCGTGATCACGCGTAGTGTCCTCATCGTTGTCTCCTACCTCTCTGTTGTTGTCAAAGTCCGCTGATGCGACAGTCGCACCGCACGGCTCCTTGGCAAGTCCCATGCCATCTGGCAAACGCAGAGGCACCGCGGCATCGCGCGCGTTTGCGAGCGGTGTTGTGCTTCACGCCGCAACACATCCCTGTTCTGTTGCGAAAAAATGGAGCAGCTAGGTCGCGCCGCTCCAATGCCCTATTGCCATGCATATCGCACCCCAACCCACACGCTGCGCGGCGCACCCGGCGCAACAAACTGCACGTTGGTCGGGTTCGCACCGTTGAAGGTGTTGTTCGGCCCCGTGAAGGCATTCGCGCCCAGCACACCAAAGCTCTGGTAGCGGCGGTTGAACAGGTTCGACACCGTGGCGAACACCTGCAATTGCTTGGTCACCTGGTAGGTCGTATCCAGATCGGCGAGGAAATAGCCGGAGAGCTTGCCGTTGGCATCGGCGTTGTTCTCGTCACCACGCGCGTAGATGCTGCCGCGCCAGATCAGGTTGGTGCCGATCTTCCACTGGGGCGTGGCGGCGTAATCGAACCGGAGCTTGATCGTGCTCTCAGGAATGCCGGGGATGCGGTCTCCGGCTTTGATGTGGATATTGCCGTTGGTGTCCGTGCTGGAATTGCTGGGGCTGTGCTCGGTCCAGTCGGAGCGATAGGTCGCATTGACGTAGCTGTAGCTCGCGCTGATGCCCAGCGGCCCCACTTGCGTGTGAGCGGCCAGCTCAAAACCCTGCCGGCGCGTGCGGCCGACGTTCTGGAAGAAGCCCAGCGTGCTGGCCGCGCCCGCGCTCACGAACTGGATGTCGTCGTCGAGTGTGGTGCTGTAGGCGGCGGCGCTCCACGTCGTGGCCTCGCCCGCGCGGCCGCGCATGCCGACCTCAAAGGTCTTAGAGATGACCGGCTTGAGCGCCGGATCGGCAATGAAGTTGTTCGGCAACGAACACGGCGCGGCGGGGTCTGCACACGCCAATTCGATGGCGGTGGGTGCACGCATGCCTTCGTTGTACGTCGCGTACACGGTCAGCTTGGGCGTCGGGTTCCAGTTCAGCCCGATGGCAGGATTGAAGCGCGAGAACGTGTGGTCGCCATCGAGCAGCGGTTGCGCGCCGCTGGCATCGCGGATGACGGCGCGCGCCCAGTTGTAGCGGCCCGCCAGCGTGAGCGTCCACTGCTTGCTGAGCGAGAGCGTGTCGTTGAAATACACGCCGAGGTTGCCGTTGCGCGTCTTCGCATTGGTGGTCTGGTTAACGTCACCGATGCCGACCGACGCGCGCGCATCCGTAAAGAAGGCGTCCTGCGAGCCCTGCGTAAAACCCGAGTTGGCAAAGTCCGCCGCCGCCCCCACCACGAGCTGGTTTTCCATGCCAGCGAGGGTGCTCATGCGTGTCAGTTGCACGCTGGCGCCGTAGCTGTCGGTGGAGATGACGGACTGCGCGTTGTGCGACTGCACCGTATCGACATCGCCATTCGCATCCACGCTGCCGAAGTCCTCATTGACGTTGCTGCTGAGGTTGGCGTTGCGGAAATGCCGGTAATAGACATTCGCGCTCAGTTGCAGATCGTCGTTCAGGAAGTGGTCGCCCGACAGCGTGATGTAGACCGTGCTGTTCTTGTTCGTGTCGGGAAACGTATACGCCTGCGCCGGGTTGCTCAGGAACGCGCGCGGAAGCGTTTGACTACCCTGCAGCGTGTTGTCGGCGCCGCCCATCGACAGCGACAGCGTGGTGTCGGCGCTGGTGTAGCGCAGCTTGCCGAACGCCTGGCGCACGCGGCTGGCGTTGTGGTCGGCCCAGCCGTTGTCGTTCAGGGCACTGGCGCTAACGTAGTAATCAAGGTTGACGCCAATCGTGCCGCCCTGCTCGGCCTGCGCGGACTTGCGCCCCCACGAACCGCCGGACACCTCTGCGGAGCCGCCCGGATTCTGCTTGCCGTTCTTGGTGGCGATGGTGATGGCACCGCCCAGCGTGTTGAGCCCGTAAGTCGGGTTCGAGCCTGGAATCAACTGGATGGTGTCGATCGCCATGCGGGGGATCAGGTCCCAGTTCACCACGTCGCCGAAGGGCTCGTTGGCACGCACGCCATCCACGAATACCGACAAGCCTTGCGGCGTGCCCAGCACCGGCGATGCGGTAAAGCCGCGATAGTGGAGATCCGTCTGATACGGGTTGCCCTGCACCTCGTTGATGTCGACGCTGGGCAGGTTCTTTTCGAAATCGTCGGTGAGCACGGTGCGGTGTTGCGCGCGCAGATCGCTGCCGCGCAGGGTCTGCACGTTGGCCGACACCTGCGACAGCGGCGTGCCGATCCCCAGCAGCGGCGTGGTGCCGATCACCGTGGTGGTGGCGAGCGTGAGCGTTGCGTCTGTGGTAGGCGGGGGTGTCTGCGCCAGCGCGAGGCCTGGGCCACAGGCCACGGCGCTTGCGTAACACAGGCGCAGCACGGCACGGCGTGGCCGGTGCTGCGGCACGTTGGGGCGGCTCATAGCCGTGTCTCCGAATGATTTTTGACCTAGGTTCTTTGACCTGTGGGTGCGCTGGCAGGCGCGCGATAGTCCATGACCACGCGCCTGCTGCCTTTGCTGCAGACTGCTACACCATCAGAAGAAGCCCAGCGGGTTGACGTCGTAGCTCACCAGCAGGTTCTTGGTCTGCTGGTAGTGGTCGAGCATCATCTTGTGGGTCTCGCGGCCCACGCCCGACTTCTTGTAGCCGCCGAATGCCGCGTGCGCGGGGTACAGGTGGTAGCAGTTCGTCCACACACGGCCCGCCTTGATGGCGCGGCCCACGCGGTAAGCGCGGTTGATGTCGCGCGTCCACACGCCGGCGCCCAGGCCGTACTCGGTGTCGTTGGCAATGTGGATGGCTTGCGCTTCGTCCTTGAACGTCGTCACGGCAATCACCGGGCCGAAGATCTCTTCCTGGAACACGCGCATGCTGTTGTTGCCCTTGAGCAGCGTCGGCTTGATGTAGTAGCCCTTTGACAGATTGCCGGGCAGCACTTCCACATCGCCACCGACCAGGCATTCGGCACCCTCTTCCTGCGCGATTTCCAGGTAGCTGCGGATCTTGTAAAACTGCTGCTCCGAGGCTTGCGCGCCAACCATCGTTTCCGTGTCCAGCGGATCACCGCGCTTGATGGCGGCCACCTTGGTCATCACCGCATCCATGAAGCGGCTGTAGATGGATTCCTGCACCAGCGCGCGCGACGGGCACGTGCAGACCTCGCCCTGGTTGAAGAAGCCGAGCACGAGGCCTTCGGCCGCCTTTTCGATGAAGCTCGACTCGGCCTGCATGATGTCTTCAAAGTAGATGTTGGGCGACTTGCCACCCAGCTCCACCGTCGACGGGATGATGTTTTCGGCCGCGCACTTCAGGATGTGCGAGCCCACCGGCGTGGAGCCCGTGAACGCGATTTTGGCGATGCGCTTGCTGGTGGCCAAGGCCTCGCCGGCTTCCTTGCCGTAGCCATGCACGACGTTCAGCACGCCTGCCGGCAGCAGGTCGCCAATCAACTCCATCAGCACGTTGATGCCCAGCGGCGTTTGCTCGGCCGGCTTGAGCACGATGCAGTTGCCGGCAGCCAGGGCGGGCGCCAGCTTCCACGCGGCCATCAGCAGCGGGAAGTTCCACGGGATGATCTGGCCCACCACGCCCAGCGGCTCGTGAATGTGATACGCCACGGTGTGCTCGTTGATCTCGGCCGCCGAGCCCTCTTGTGCGCGGATGCAGCCGGCAAAGTAGCGGAAGTGGTCGGCCGCCAGCGGGATGTCGGCGGCCAGCGTTTCGCGCACGGGCTTGCCGTTGTCCCACGTTTCGGTCACGGCCAGCAGTTCGAGATTCTGCTCGATGCGGTCGGCAATCTTGAGCAGGATCAGCGAGCGGTCTTGCACCGAAGTCCGGCCCCATGCATCGGCGGCGGCGTGAGCGGCGTCGAGCGCGCGTTCGATGTCTTCAGCGGTCGAGCGCGGGAACTCGGCAATCACCTCGCCCGTCACCGGCGTGGTGTTGGTGAAGTACTGGCCCTTGACCGGCGCAACGAACTCGCCGCCGATGAAGTTGCCGTAGCGCGGCTTGAACGAAACGATGGCGCCGGGCGTGCCGGGATGTGCGTAACGCATGGGGTGTCTCCTGATTTGTGAGTGACGACGTCAGCGCTGCGGTATCGCGGTATTCGCTGTGTCCGTGCTGACTCTGCAAAAGGCGGGCCATCCCCGTATGTGGGTGTGCTGAGCGCCGGGCAATCGCCGTTCTGCCTTGCGCGTTCGTGAGGGTGCTCCAGAATGCAACACTCACTGTTCCAAAGCGCAACGCTCAAACCGCTTGTGCGCGGGTTCTGGAGCACGCGCCGCGTGGCATGACTTTCGCAGTGCCACCGGTTGCCCTGAACCCGACAAGAACACAATGAGACCGGCGTACCCCCAAGCCGCAGCCTTCGCGCGTGGCTGTGCCATTGCCGCATTGGCCCTTGCTTGGCTGCCATGGCCCACATGGGCCGAGCCCAACGCCAGGCCCAACGCTGACCCAGCAGGCTCGCCGCTATGGCAGGCCATCCATCAGGAACTTCTGGGCAATGCGCCGGCCATGTTCGACAACCATGTCCGCGTGACTGGCCCAGCGTTTGCCGAAGACGCTATGCAGGTGCCGATTGCCTTTGATGCTTCGGCGCTTGGCGAGGTGGAACGCATCGTTGTGGCAGTGGACCGCAACCCGATCCGCCAGGTGCTGGCGTTCGAGCCGATGCGGGCACGGCCTGCGCTGTCGTTCCGGTTCAAGCTGCAGGAGGCATCGGCGGTGCGCGTGGCGGCGCGCACGCCAGATGGCGTCTGGCATGTCGGCACGTTGATGGTGGATGCCACCGGCGGCGGCTGCACACTGCCCGGCGCCACGCGCCAGAACGCCACCTGGAGCACCACGCTGAACCGGGTCGAATCGCGCGTGTTTCCCGGCTTCAACGGCGCAGGCGCGCGCATCCGGCTGCGCGTGATGCACCCGATGGATACGGGCCTCGTCGCCGGCATTCCGTCGTTCCATATCGAACGGCTGGAACTGCTGGATGCGAACCGTCAGCCCCTGCTTCGGCTGGCGCTGCACGAACCCGTGGCGGAGAACCCCATCTTCTCGTTCGACTTTGACGGCCCCGCCGAACGGGGTGTCTCGGTGGTGGGCGTCGACAATAACGGCAACCGCATCCGCGCGCAGGTGACGCCATGAGCCGCAGGCTTGTTCTGTTGCTATGCCTCTTCATGCTGCCCGTCGGCGTGCGGGCCGAAAGCCTGGATTACCACCTCGTGCCACGGCAGGTGGCGCCAGATGTCTGGGTCTTCGAAGGCGCCAATGCCGATTTCGCACCCGGCAACGGTTGCAACATCATCAACACCGGCTTCATTGATACCGGCGACGGCGTGCTCGTCATCAACACGGGGCCGTCCGCGCTGTACGGCGCGCAGCAGCGCCGCGCCATCGGCCGGGTCACCTCGGCGCCGGTGCGCTGGGTGCTCAACCTGAATCTGCATCCGGATGACTTTTTCGGTAACCAGGCCTATGCGGATGTTGGCGCGCAGGCGCTGCCGGGCACCATCACCGGGACGCAACAGGAAGGCGCAGCGTATGCCGACAACCTCTACCGCCTGTGCGGCAACTGGATGCACGACACCGTGCCCACGCCGGCCACCCAACCGTTGACACCCGGGCAACGCACCTTCGGCCGCCATCGCATCGATCTCATCCGGCTCAATGGCCATACGGGCGATGACCTCGTGCTGGTAGACCGCACCAGCGGCGTGGTGTTTGCGGGCGGCCTCGCCTTTCGCGATCGGATTCCGACGACGCCACATGCGGACCTCGCCCGCTGGCTCGCAAGCCTGGACGCACTCCAGAGCATCGTTGCGCGGAGCGGTGCTCGGGTGCTGGTCCCTAGCCACGGCCCCGCGTTCGGCCACGCCGATGCCGTTGCGCAGACGCGCCAATATCTGCTGTGGCTGGACACACGGCTGCGTCGTGCGGCGGAAGAAGGACGCGATCTGGCCGAGGTACTCGCGATGCCGGTAGCACCCGAGTACGCCCGCTGGGGAGGCATGCCCGCCGAGTACGTGCGCAATGTCACGCGCTTCTACCCGCGCTATGAAAGCGCGGTGCTGGCGCACTGACATGGCCGAGGCGCGCGCACGTCGCCAGTGGATGCGGTTGATGTTTGCACTCACCGTCAACCCAGCGCTAAGCACACTGGCGGCACCGGCGCGCGTGTCGCTGGTGCCGTTGCAAACGGGCCTGTACGCGGCGCGCGCCAACAATGCCGAAGCCACCCGCATCAACGCCGGCGAAGTCGTGCCGACGCTCGTGCACATCACCGGCAACGGCGTGCTGGTGGTTGACCCGGGCCCGCACCTTCATTGGGGCAACCGGTTGATTGCCGCCATCCGCCACCTCACCGCCGAGCCGATCCGCTGGGTGGTCAACACCCACGCTCACCCTGAGCACGTGCTGGCCAACGCTGCGTTTGCGCAGTTGCAACCGCGCCCGGCGTTTCTGGCGTCGGAGGCGACGGCTACCCTCATGCGGCAACGTTGCGACACGTGCCTCGCCAGGCTCACCCGCATGCTCGGCGAACGCGCGATGCGTGGCACACAGATTGTCATTCCCGAACCCGCGCTGCGAGACGGCGACTGGTTGCACACCGGCAAGACAGCGTGGCAGGTGCACATTCACCCGGCGGCGCATAGTGCTTCCGATACGACGCTGTATGCGCCGCAGCGGCGCGTGTTGTGTGCGGGTGGACTGGTGTATCGACAGCGCGTGCCGGATCTACAGGAAGGTTCGCTGCTTGGCTGGCGGCTTGCGCTGCGGGCCCTCGCGCAGTTGCCGACTGACATCGTTATCGGCACGGCCATCGGCTCGCCTGCGCAAATGCTGCAGCCAACGCTGTCGTATCTCGATGCCCTTAACGCGTCGATTGCCGACGCCATTGCGGCAGGTGGAGACGGCGCACACGCGCTCGATTACGCACCGGGCCTTGCGTACCGCGACTGGCACAACTTCCACCCCCGGCATGCACTGAACGTGGCGCACGCCTGGCGCGAGCTGGAAGACCGCTGGATGGAGAACGCGCCGCTGAGGTAGGCGCAGCGCGCTGCTCCATGGCTGAACAGCCATCGAGACACCTGTTGCACCGAGTGTTTCGTCTCACCACACCACAGCATCCCGCGAGCAGCGCGCAAACGTTATTCAAAACACTGCAACACCTGCGAACGCAAAGCAATCGGTTGCGAACGCGATGGTATGCATATTGCGATGCCCCGCCCGGCGCGAGCACTGCGCGTGCAAACAGCGCCTACCCGAAACAGGTCCGCGCCTGATCCGCCGGACCCATGACACGAAAACCACAAAGGCAATACGGAGACGACATGCAGAGCAAACACCTTCGCGGCGCGTTCCTGGTGGCGAGCCTGGGCTGCGCGGCAAGCGGCGCCCTGGCGCAGTCCTCAGTCACGATCTACGGCACCATCGATGCCGGGCTGCAATACCGCAACCACAGCACCGACAACACCGGCAGCCTGACGGAGATGCGCTCCGGCGGCATCAGCCCAAGCATTTGGGGGCTCAAGGGTGTGGAAGACCTGGGCGGCGGTTTGAAGGCCACCTTCAACCTCGAAGGGCACTACAGCAGCGACACGGGCACGCTCACCACCGGCCCCGGCTTCAGCTCGCAACTCTTCCGCCGGCAGGCGAACGTAGGCCTGAGCGGCAACTGGGGCACCGTCACACTGGGCCGCCAATACAGCCCGGCGCTCATCGGCACCATCGGCACCGAAGCGCGCGGCTTCAAGGAGCAGTTCTCCAACCTGTTCGGCTGGGCCTACAACCAGCTGGCCGCACCCGCCAACGCCTTGGGTGCCGGCACCAACGCCGGTAATGACATCGGCGTGTTCACGGGCAATACGGTGCAGTACTCGAACAACGTCGGACCGGTGTGGTTGGGCGTGGCGTACTCGCTGGGCGAGGCTGCTGGCAGCTTCAAGAAGGGCAACGAGGTTTCGCTGGGGGCCACGTACACCGGGCCTGTGGTGGTGGGCCTCGGGTATCAGTCGATGGCGGACAGCAACACGGGCGAGACGCTCAGCCGGTTGTGGAGCGCGGGCCTGGCCGTGCCGTTCAGCGCCTTCACAGGCAAGCTCAACTTCATCGGCGTCACCAACAATGCGCCGAGCGGTGCGCGGGTCTCCGACGTCAAGTCGATCGGCGCGGGGCTCGACTACACATGGAGCGCAAGCAATACCGCCACACTCGCGGGCTACTACAGCAAGTACGAAAGCAGCGCGCACAACAGCTCGACCAAATCGATCGTGCTGAGCAACGACTACGCGTTCTCCAAGCGCACTACGCTGTATGCGCAACTGGTGTACGTGGATGCGGGTACGGTCGGCGCGGCGGATCCGTTGGAAAACCTCAAGACCTCCATCGTGGCAGGCGGAACGGCGCCAGGCATGAAGACGGTGCTGGCCGGCGTTGGGCTGAAGCATTCGTTCTGATGCGCTGACGAACACAAAAAGCAAAAGCCCCTCGGCGATGAAACCGAGGGGCGTTACGCGTACTGCCGATCAGAACTTGTGGCGCACGCCCAGCATCACGCCCAATCGCGAGTTGTTGCCGTACGTGTTGCCCGAGTTGTTGAACGCGGTCGCGCTGTTCAGCGCCACCCACGCGCCCTGCAGGTGGGTGTAGTCGATTTCGGCATACACATCCGTGCGCTTGCTGAACGCGTAGTCGAGCATACCGGCACTGGTCACGCGCTTGCCGCTGTCGCCGAGGTGCTTCATCCAGTCGTATTGCACCGTACCGATGAAGCTCAATGCGCCGGTCAGCGGCACCTTTGCGCCAACGTAAGCGGCCTGGTTCTTGTAGTCCGCCACGTCGAGTCGGTTGTTGGTATACCCCAGGTACCACGTGGCAATGGACGTATCCAGCTTGCCCCCGAAGCCCCACACCGTCTGCTTGCTGGCCAATGCTGCCGGCACTGCACCGAAGAACGCCGAAGACACATCCCGTGTGACCTGGTACACCGCGCCCACTTCTGCCGGCCCCATGCTGTAGACGATGGAGCCTGCGCCGGCCGAGCTCTTGCTGAAGCTGCCCGCCGCCTCGCCAAACGTCCACGCGCCGGCCAGTTGCAGCCCGCCGAACGACTTGATGTACTTGACCGTGTTGTCATAGCGCAGGCCGGTGTAGTTGCCGCCCTGGTAGCCGACGATGGAGTTGTTGGCAAACGCCATCGCCTCGTACGACGACAACACCTCGTGCGCCAACGTGTATTGGCGGCCGAGGTACAGCTTGCCGTAGTCGTTGCTCTCCAGTCCGACCACCGCCGTGCGGCCAAACAGGCGCCCGCCTTGCTGGCTGCTGCCGGTATCGGGCGCAAAACCCGATTCCAGAATGAACATGGCCTTGGTACCGCCCCCCAGGTCTTCGGTACCGCGCAAGCCCCAGCGGCTGCCGGTGAGCACGCCATCGGTCATCTGCAGGTTGTGATTGCCTGCCGCGTTTTCGTGCGTGCTGTAGCGGATCGTGGTGTCGATCAGCCCGTAGAGCGTGACGCCACTTGTGGCTTGCGCCGCTGCCGGCAGGCTCGTGGCGCCGAGCACCAGTGCGGCCAGTGTTGTTTTGTTCATGATTCCTCCGTCTCCTCTTTTGATGTCATGGAGTTGCGTGTGCGCCGGCTGCCCGCGCAGCCGGATTGGGTTGAAGCGGCCCACGGCTGCACCGGCCGTGGTCGCCCGTGATCGGGGTTATCGGTCTGCCGGTGCGGCGCTGCGGCTCAGCTGCGCTTGCACGGCCATGCGTACGGCGGCGTTGGCCGCGCCATAACCGAGGTAACCGTTGCGCTGAACGAGTTCAAAGAAGAAGCGCTCGCGAAAGGGTTCGGTGTAGGTGTGCAGAAAATCGCCGTGCGCGTCGCGGTCGTAGAGCAGGCCGTCGTCGTGCAGGCGTGTGAGCAGCGCGTCGTCCAGCCCAAGGCGGGCGGCAACATCGTCGTAATAGTTCTCGGGCACATGCTGCAGGCGGGCTGCGGCACGATCGATGGCTTCGATGGTTTCGAACAGCCGCTCCGTGCGGAAGGCAACGTGATGCACCCCCGAACCGGCGTACGCGGCAATGAACCGCCCGGTTGCCGTGCGGCCGCTTTCCGACACGTTGAGCGGAATCCGCACGTTGCGGTCTGCGCTCACCATGGCGCGGCTCTTCACCAGGCCATACGGATCGGCAATCTCTTGCACCGCCTCGGCCTGCATGCCGAAGATGGCGCGGTAGAACAGCACAAAGCTGTCGAGCCGGTGTGCCGGCAGCGCCTGCGCTACATGGTCAATGGAAATGAGGCCAGTCGCATCCGCTTGCGCGGCGGGCTGCAAAACGAAATCGCTCTCGTAGATGCTGCGGTCCGCATTGCGATCGTCGATCAGATAGAGCAGCGTGCCGTCGGGCGCGCGCAGCGCGGGGATACTGCGCTCGCTCGGCCCGACCGGCCCGCGCCACTCCTGGCAGCACAGCGCCCGTGCGCGTTCCATTGCGCGCTCGGCGTCGTCCACCTTCAGGCCGATCGCGCAGACGGACGGGCCATGCAGCTCGAAATGCTCTGACGCCGCGCTGTCCTGCTCCATGTTCAGGATCACGTTGACGCGGCCCTGCCGATACAGGTCCACCGCCTTGGAACGGTGGTGCCCCGCGAAGGCAAACCCGAGCGCACGCAGCCGCGCCTCAAGCTCGCGTCCGGCGGTGGCATCGACCGCAAATTCAAGGAAGTCCACGCCGTCAAAGCGCGCCGCTGTAGGCAGCGTTGCCGCACCCGCTTCCGATTCCAACCACACGAGCGAGCGCATACCGTCCTGCGCCGTCGGCCGTGCGGGCGCGGAGCGGAACTCATCGTTGAACACTTCGAGCGACAGCGGGCCGGTGTAGCCCGCGTCAAGCAAGGTGCGCGCAAACTCCGTCACCGGCAGGTCGCCCTGGCCCGGGAAGTTACGGTGATGACGGCTCCACGACAGCACGTCCATCGACAGCTTGGGCGCATCAGCAAGCTGCACGAAGAAGAGCTTGTCCGCCGGCACGTCGTGCAGCCCATCCAGTGTGTCGCCCAGCGACAGCGTGTGGAAGCTGTCGAGAATCAGCCCCAGCGCTGGATGGTCCGCCTGCTTCACGATCTGCCAGGCCTGGCGCCACGTCCGCGTGTGGCGGCCCCAGGCCAGCGCTTCATAGCCCACGCGCACGCCACGCGGGGCGGCAAGCTCGGCCATCTGGCGCAGATCGTCTGCCGCGCGCGCGGGGTCGTCCACGGAGATGTCTTGCACATTGCTGCAGACGAGGATGTTTTCCACGCCCAGTTGCGCCATGACATCAAACTTGCGCTCGGCGCGCGCCAAGTTGCGGGCAAGCTGCTCGCGCGGCATCGCCTCAAAATCGCGAAACGGCTGGTACAGCATGATCGCCAGCCCCAGGTCGGATGCCATCTGGCGCACGCTGGCCGGCGAGCCGTCGAAATTCAGCAGGTCGTTCTCGAAGATCTCGACGCCGTCAAACCCGGCCGCGGCGGCGGCTTCCAGCTTCTCGGGCAGCGTGCCGGACAGGCACACGGTGGCAATGCATTTAGGACGGGTTCCCAGGGTGGGCGAACTCAGGAGCGAATTCATGGCGATGCAGTGACGCGGCGTTCAATCGATGCCCGCAGCGTAGGTGGGCACCCCATCCGCTCACAAGCGTCATTCGCGCAACAACGTGCGATGATCGTACAATCACGCGCACATATCGTTCGTTTCTAGGGTTATCGCCATGAAGAAGGAACCGTTGGATCGTCGCGACTGGATTGCCGGCTTGGAAAAAGGGCTCGCCATTCTGGAGGCGTTCGACCACGAACACCCCCGGCTGACCCCCACCCAGGCCGCCGAGCTGACCGGCCTCACCCGCACTGCCGCACGCCGCTACCTGCTGACCCTGGAACACCTCGGCTATCTCACCAGCGAAGGCACGCTGTTCAGCCTGACGCCGCGCGTGCTGAAGGTGGGCTGGTCGTATTTCGATTCCGCCCGGCTGCCGCGCACGGTGCAGCCGTTCCTGCAGCAGGTCACTGCCGCCGTCGGCGAAGTGGCCTACCTCAGCGTGCTCGACGATTGGGAACTGGTCTTCATCTCCCGCACAAGCACGAGCCGCGTCATGAGCACAGGCTTCGTGCTGGGCGCGCGCGTGCCGGCACCGCTGGCTTCAGCTGGCGTGTTGATGCTAGCCGCGCAACCCGAAGAAGACGTCAAGACCTGGCTGGAAACCTGTGTGCTGACGCCCTATACGCCGTACACCATCCTGCAGCGCGAACGCCTGCTCGACGAGATCCGCAAGGCAGGCCGCCAGGACTACGCCGTGGTTGAGCAGCAATTGCAGATCGGCGTGCGCGGCGTGGCCGTACCGCTGCGTGACCGCCATGGCAAGGTCGTGGCGGCCTTGAGCGTGAACATGCAGATCGGCGAAGAAACCAGCGAGCAGGCCGTACAGCGCGTGCTACGGGTGCTCCAAGACACGGCGCTTTCGATCATGCGGGTCTTGTAATCGACTGCGCACCCCACCCCCGCCACGCCGCCTCCTCTTTTTCACAGCCCCGACCTCGGAAGACTCGGAAAAACCCTTGAGTCGTACGTTATTCGCACAGCGTTGTGCGATCATCGATCACTACCCGCCGCGATTCGCTTGTGCCCTCCTTGGGTGCCGGACTACGCTGCGGTGCGTGTAACAGACACAGAGACACAGACGGCCCTTCAACACCGATAGGCCGCACAGATACCACTTGGAGACCACCATGACGGCAGCCGCCCACGAGCCCCAGGGCAAGCATCAGTCGAAGAAAGCCGCCGCCAGCGGCTGGATCGGCTCGGCGCTCGAGTACTACGACTTCTTTATCTACGCCACCGCAGCGGCGCTGATCTTCCCGCAGATCTTCTTTCCCAAGGGCGATCCGAAGACAGCCATCATCGCTTCGCTGGCCACGTACGGCGTGGGCTATGTGGCGCGGCCGATCGGCGCGTTCGTGCTGGGGCATCTGGGCGACACGCACGGACGCAAGAACGTGCTGCTGTGGTGCATGTTCCTGATGGGCATCTCGACGATCGGCGTGGGCCTGCTGCCGACCTACGATCAAGTCGGGCTGCTGGCGCCGACGCTGCTGGTCGTCATGCGCTTGATCCAGGGTTTTGCCGTCGCCGGTGAAATCTCCGGTGCCAGCTCGATGATCCTGGAGCACGCACCGTTTGGCCGACGCGGGTTCTTTGCCAGCTTTACGCTGCAAGGCGTGCAGGCGGGGCAGATTCTGGCGGCCGCCGTCTTCCTGCCGCTGGCGCACTACATGCCCGTCGAACAGTTCAACAGCTGGGGCTGGCGCATTCCGTTCCTGCTGAGCTTCGTGGTCATCATCGCGGGCTATGTCATTCGCCGTGAGGTGCACGAAACGCCGGCCTTTACCGCCGAGCAAAAGCAACAAGGCCGCCCCCGTTCCCCGGTTCTCGACGCCTTCAAATACAGCTCGCCCGACATGCTGCGCGTGGTCTGCATGGCGCTGATGAACGTCATTCCGGTGGTGGCGACCATCTTCGGTGCGGCCTATGCTGTGCAACCGGCGTACGGCATCGGCTTCGCCAAGGACATCTATCTGTGGATCCCCGTGGTGGGCAATATCGTTGCCGTGCTGGTGATTCCGTACGTGGGCGATCTGTCCGACCGCATCGGCCGCAAGCCACCCATCATCATCGGCTCGCTGCTCGCCGGCCTGCTCGCGTTTGCGTATCTGTACGCCATCAGCATCAAGAACGTACCGCTGGCCTTTGGCATGTCGATCCTGATGTGGGGCGTGGTCTATCAGGGCTACAACGCGGTGTTCCCGAGCTTCTACCCCGAGCTGTTCCCGACCCGCACCCGTGTGTCGGCGATGGCGATTTCGCAGAACGTCGGCACCGCCATCACGGCCATGCTGCCGGCCATCTTCACGGCCGTGGCCCCCCCCGGGTCTGCCAACATCTGGCTGACCGTGGGTGCCATTGCCTTTGGTGTGACAGTGGTCGCAGCCGTGGCCGCGCTGAGCGCCCGCGAAACCTATCGCATCCACATGGACGACCTGGGCCAGCCGAGCGCTCAGCCCGTCGACAAGGCCGAATATGCCCGCCAACGGGCCGGAGCCCTGGCCGCCTGAAACACGTAAGCGCAGAACCATGATCTCTGGAAAAACCACCCTCATCGCTCACATCGGCTATCCGACGGAGACCTTCAAGTCGCCGATGATCTACAACCCCTGGTTCGAGACAAAGGGCATCGACGCCGTTGTCATGCCCATGGGGGTCAAGGCTGAGGACTACGCGCAGAGCTTTGCCGCCATCTGCCGCTTCACCAATCTGCGCGGCGCGCTGGTCACCATGCCGCACAAGGTGACCACGGTGGACCTGGTGGATGAGGTCACGCCCGCCGTGCGCATTGCCGGCGCATGCAACGCGGTGCTCAAGCGCGAAGACGGCACGCTGCTGGGCGACCAGTTTGATGGCGCCGGCTTCGTACGCGGCGTGTTGCGCAAGGGGCGGCAGCTTGCGGGGGCACGCGTGTTGCTCTCCGGCGCGGGTGGTGTGGGTTCGGCTATCGCGGCCTCGCTGGCGGCGGCGGGCGTGGGCGAACTGGCCTTGTATGACACGCGTGCCGCGTCTGCGGAATCGTTGGCGCAACGCCTGCGCACGTACTACCCCGCGTTGGTCGTGCGCACGGGTTCGAACGACCCGGATGGCTTCGACGTAGTCGTCAACGCCACACCGGTCGGCATGAAGGAAGACGACCCGCTGCCCTTTGACGTGTCGCGCATCGCACCCAGCTGCTTCGTCGGCGAGGTGGTCATGAAGGCGGAATACACGCCGCTGCTGCGTGCCGTCCGCGACAAGGGTTGCGAAGTGCAGGTCGGCACCGACATGCTGTTCGAAATGATTCCCGCCTATCTCGAATTCTTCGGCTTCGGCACCGCCACCGCAGAGGAACTCAGGCACACTGCCGCCATTGCATACTGAGCACTTGGCGTTGCCTGAACACCGATGATTCGCCGCCCGCTGAGCTTTGCCCTGCTGCTGCCGTTGCTGCTCTCGGCACAGCCGGTGGCGACCGACAGCTATCTTCCCGCCCTGCCCGCCATTGCACAGGCATTGGGCTCGGCCAGCACCAGCCTGACGGTGTTCGCACTCGCCTTTGGTATTGGGCAATTGCCGATGGGCAGCCTGGCCGACCGCTTCGGGCGCCGGCACGTGCTGCTGGTGGGGTTGGCCTGCTACGCCGTCGCCGCGCTGGCCGGCGCATTGGCGGTGAGCGCCGCCATGCTGACCGCCGCACGCGCCCTGCAAGGCTTTTCCATGGCGGCCATCCTGGTGTGCGCGCGTGCGGCGGTGCGCGATCTACACCCCGCCCGCGACGGCCCACACGTCATGGCACGCGGCCTCACTGGGTTGGGCTTCGTGGCGTTGGTGGCACCGATTCTGGGCGCCTTTGTCGCGCAACATGCCGGCTGGCGCTGGGTGCTCGCGTGCATGAGCCTGTACGCCCTCGTGCTGTGGGTCATGTGCTGGCGTGGCTTTGCCGAAACCAAGCAGGCGCACCCGCAGCAGGCCGGTGGCGTACGCGAGATTTTTGCCAGCGCGGAGTTCCGCCGCTGGGCGCTGCTGGCCGCCACCACCTACGCCGGCATCTTCTGCTTTCTGCTGCTCTCGCCGATGGTCTATATCGGCTATCTGGGACTCTCCCCCGCCTTGTACGGGTGGATACCGGCCGGCGGTTCGCTCGTCTACATCGTCAGCACCACCATTTGCCGACGCCTCTTGCGGCGCCAGAGCCTCGTGCGCACCGTGCAGCAAGGCGCCACGCTCAGCCTGTGCGGCGCCGGTATCCAAGGGCTGGGGTGCTGGCTCCTGCCCGGCGAGGCATGGCCACTGCTGCTCGGGCATGGCTTCTATTGCATGGGGCACGGCATTCACCAGCCTTGCGGCCAAGCGGGCGCCGTCAGCGATCTGCCACACTTGGCCGGACGCGCCGTGTCATGGTCAGGCTTCATCATGATGCTGGCGGCGTTCTGCTTGGGGCAGACGGCGGCAGCCTTCGACGATGCATCGCACAGCCTCGGCGCCTGGCCGATGGTCGTGCCCATGATGATCGCCGGCACCGCGCTGACCTATATCGCCTTCTTCAGACTGCCGAAACTGCGGACTGCGGCGTAGCAAGGCCGCTGCGCCCGGAGGCGCGGGCCTCGCCTGCGCCCCCGCGCCCGTGGTACAAGACACGGTGTTCCATTCATTGTTTCGCCACAGGAGTTCAACCATGGCCCGCGATGCCGACCTGCCCTTCAAGACCGCCGGTCTGGAGTTCATCGAGTTCGCCACACAAGAGCCGGCCTCGCTCGGCAGCATGTTCGCGTCGCTCGGCTTCAAGGCCATCGCGCGGCACGTCAGCAAGAACGTCACGCTGTACCGCCAGGGCGACATGAATTTCCTCGTCAACGCTGAGCCCGATTCCTTCGCGCACCGCTGGGCCGAGGAATACGGCGTCGGCATCTGCGCCATTGGCATCCGCGTGAACGACGCGCAGCACGCCTACGACCGCGCTGTCGAGCTGGGCGCATGGCCAGCGGAAGGCGAGCCCATTGGCCCGGCGGAGCTGGTGATCCCCGCCATCCAGGGTGTGGGCGATACGCACCTGTACTTTGTCGACCGCTGGCGCGGCAAGCACGGCGCCAAGGGCGGCCTGGGCGACATCTCCATCTACGACATCGATTTCCGCCCGCTGGACCCGGCCACCGCCCATGAGGACTGGCACCACGGCGGCGTCGGGCTGGCGCGCGTCGACCACCTCACGCAGACGGTGGGCGCCGGCCGCCTGCAGGACTGGATCGATTTCTACCGCAACCAGCTCGGCTTTCGCGAGATCCACGAATTGCACGCCAACTGGCACGTGGCGCCGGATTCGCGCGTGATGGTGTCGTCGTGCGGCACGATCCGCATTCCGCTGTATGAAGAGGGCACGCACCGCGCACACCTGATGCACGCCTACCTGCCCGATCACCCTGGCGAAGGCGTGCAGCACATCGCGCTAGCCACCGACGACATCGTGCGTACCGCAGCCGCACTGGCCGCCAACGGCATCACCTTTGTCGAACCGCCGGCACACTACTACGACACCATCGATGCTCGCGTGCCCGGCCATGGGCTCGACATCGCAACGCTGCGTCGCTACGGCATCCTGATCGACGGGGAGGTCGTCGATGGCGTACCCAAGTTGTTCCTGCAGACGTTCGTCAGGCGCCACCCCGGCGAGATCTTTTTCGAGATCGTGCAGCGGCGTGGCCACCACGGGTTCGGTGAGGGCAACCTCGCCGTGCTGACGGCCGCCATGGGCGCGCCGTAAGCAGCTAGGCGACCGTTACGACAGCGACGTCATTCGGTCTGCCCGGTGCGCGCGAAGATGTCCCAGGTGGCCATGAACAGCGCAGCGACCAGCGGCCCGATGACGAAGCCCGTGATGCCGAACAGCTCCATCCCGCCCAGCGTGGACACCAGCACAACCCAGTCGGGCATCTTGGTGTCCTTGCCGACAAGCAGCGGACGCAGCAGGTTATCCACCAGCCCGATCACGCCGCCGCAGAAGGCGACCAGGATCACGCACTTCCACACCGAACCGACCATCAGAAAGTAGATCGCCACCGGCACCCACACCAGGCTCGCGCCAATCGCGGGCAGCAGCGACAGAAACGCCATCAATGCGCCCCACAGCACCACGCCGCTGATCCCCAGCGCCCAGAAAATCAGGCCGCCCAGCGCCCCCTGTACCAGCGCCACGACAATGTTGCCCTTGACGGTGGCACGCACCACCGTCGTGAACTTGCTCAGCAGCAGTTGCTTGTGCTCTTCATCCAGCGGCAACGCCCGCCGCACACGGTTGCCGATCTCGCCGCCATCGCGCAGCAGAAAGAACACCATGTACAGCATCACCCCAAAACCGACCACAAACTGGAACGTGTTCTGCCCAATGCTGAGCGCCTTGGCGGCGGCAAACTGGCTGATCTGCGCAGCGCCGTCGGTGAGTTTTTTCTGCAGACCGGCAATGTCGGCCAGGCCCGATTTGGCCAGCAGGTTCTGAATCGACGTGGGCAACGCCTGCATGCCCTGCTGGAAGTACGCGGCGTAATTCAGCTTTGCGCTCTGGATTTCCTGATAGGCCATCGTGATTTCCTGCACGATGGTGGCCGCCACGAACACCAGCGGCAAAATCACGATCACCACGATCAGGGTCAGCGTGACCAGCGCGGCAAGATTGCGCCGCTTGCCAAAGCGTGCCGCCAGCCAGCGCTGCACGGGCTGGAACAGAATCGCCAAAATCGCCCCCCAGAACACCGCGCCCACAAACGGCGACAGAATCCAGCCGAGGCCGATGGTGACGGCGCCGAGCAGGAGGTAGAAGAATTTTTGGCGGTCAGTTCTGCTATCCATGATGGCCGTCGCGTGAAGGTGAGTCTGATGGCCCGGCACGACACCGGGCGGTCGAAACCGGAGTGTGCCCGCAAAGCGGGGGTTGTCATAGGTGCCGCAATCAGTGTGCGCGAAGGCGCTGCGGCCCGTGGCAAGCGTGCATGCGCGCAATGACGGGTAGATGAGACCGATTGACGATTGACGGGCCGGAAAAACAAAAACCCCGTAAGTCGGAGACCTACGGGGTTTTTGGCTACTGCTGGCGGAGAGGGTGTCCCCGTCAGTATGGTCCACATCACTCCAAGGAGGACCACGTAGGCCCTTTATTTTCAATGGTTTACGGGGGGCATTGTCCATCGAATGCCAGAGAAGTAGACTTCAATCCACTACTTGAATGTGGGTAGTAATGTGGGTAGGAGGTACGGAAGATGGCACGCAAAACAGATGCACTGAGCGCCGTGCGGGTGAAAGCGGAAAAGCGGCCGGGCTACCACTGCGACGGTAAGGGGCTGTACCTGCAAGTAAGCGGCACCGGGACGAAATCATGGATTTTTCGATTCAAGAGCCCGGTAACTGGGATGACGCGCGAAATGGGCCTTGGTCCGTTCGATACGCTCACCTTGGCGCTTGCAAGGGAAAGCGCCACAGTGCAACGTCGCTTGCTGCTTGAGGGCATCGACCCCATTGAAGCACGCAATGCATCAAGGCTGGAAATCAAGGCCGCCACAGCCAAGCAAGTCACGTTCGAGCAGGCCGCTACGCAGTGCATTGCGGCAAAGCGCCACGAATGGACGAACGACAAGCACGCTGACCAGTGGACGAACACGCTCAAGGCCTACGCTTATCCCGTCTTCGGCAATCTCCCGCTCGTCCATCTGGACACTGCACTGGTCATGCACGTGCTGGAACCGATTTGGGTCACCAAAGCTGAGACGGCCAGCCGCGTACGTCAGCGCATCGAAAGCGTGTGGGATTGGGGCAAGGCGCGGGGTTACGTGCACGGCGAGAATCCCGCGCGGCTGCGTGGGCATTTGGACAAGCTGTTGCCGACGATATCAAAGGTTAAGCGCGTGCAGCACCATCCCGCACTTCCCTACCAAGACATCAATGCATTCGTCGGCCTGCTGTGCCAAGAGCAAGGCATTACGCCTCTCGCGCTTGAGTTCCTTATCTTGACGGCCACTCGGACAAGCGAAGTCACGGGCGCCCGGTGGGGCGAGTTTGATCTGGTCGGCAAGGTTTGGACTGTGCCGGCGGAGCGCATGAAAGCAAAGCGCGAACACCGTGTTCCGCTTAGCACGAGGGCATTGGAGATTTTGACGAAGCTACGCCAAGGCGCCGAGCCCACTGCCGACAGCTTCGTCTTTCCTGGCTGGAAGGCAGAGACCGGCCTTAGCAATGGCGCAATGCTGGCGCTGCTCAAAAAGATGGGCCGGACGGACATTACGCCGCACGGCTTCCGCTCGACGTTCCGCGATTGGGCGGCGGAGAAAACCGCTTTCCCGAACGAGACCGTGGAACAGGCCTTGGCCCACACCGTTAAGAATCAGGTCGAGGCGGCCTATCGACGCGGCGATCAACTGGAGAAGCGCCGCAAGCTCATGGATGCATGGGCGCAGTATGTAAGCAATGCGCGCGATGCAGTAGACAACGTTCGAACCTTTTCAGCCCAGTCCGCATAGGACAGGCGCGACCATCGCGCTAGCCATGTGACCGCAGCACTGCGTGCGGCATTGGTTAAACATGCTGCGATCTCACTCAAGACAGAAGCCCGCCTAGGCTCGGGCACGTCTACTACGCGTTCAGGAATAGCTTCCCCCTTAGGGTCTCGGGCTCCCACTGCGAGCCCACCTACTGCGGCTCCCGGCAGCCGCCAGTAATCATTTGCGTCATAGCGAAAAGACCGTGGCGTAAAGCGCGATTCTGATTTTCATTGCATCAACACAGATTCCATTAAAGGAACGCTAAGCAACGGAAACTCATATTTCAAAATAAATTTTTTCCAAACGACGGTTTCGCCGCACTAAGAAGCACGTATACATTAGACCCATCCGCAACAGGACAACAGTCGTCAGCAACGATACGTGATGGAGTTGGAGGACTACCCTGCCCGCGGTGAGACGCCCGACGATTCGCCTCGGCGGGGTAATTTCTCATAAGAATGATCGGCGCACGAGCAACCAGAAGAACAACAAGCTCTTGTCTTACTCGCTATTTCCCATTTTATGGGGTTATAAGCAGCCGACTTCTTGCCTATATCAATTTGGATAATCAAATGAAAGGCAAATCTTCTGAATCAAACATCAATCAAAGAAAAGATTTGATTGGTTTGAAAAATCAAGCTACCCGCTTGAAGATCATTCGCATGCGTGAACTGACCGAAAAAGTCGGCCTTTGCAAGAGCGCAATCTACGAGCTGATTCGTAATGGCGGCTTCCCCGCACCGTTCGCCATCGCTGGTGGCCGTGCTCGTGGCTGGTTGGAAACCACCATCGATGCATGGATTGCGCAACAGATCAACGCGATTGACGACAAATAAAGGGGGAGCGCAGCGATGATCCATACCGACCAATTCCAAAATCGCCGTCACGATCTTTCCGACCTGACCAGCTTGCAAGCCGCCATCTTCACTTTCATCGATGGGCCGCATGCGAACGACATGAGCCCTGCACTGCGGGCCGCCTGCTGGCAACTGTTGGTGGAACTTATCGAAGAAAAAAAGCTGCTCGGCTTTGCGCGGACGTACTGCCCCAACACGTGGGGCAGTAGCGGCGTGGAGGTGTAACGATGAAAACACTGGCGATCGCAAATCACACCGTGCCCGATTGGCTGATGTCTTTCCACCGCGCCCGTGAGTCTGGTCTGACCCTGCGCGGTCGCTACATTGCCATTCAGGCGGGAGGCCGCATTGACAAGTCGATGCCCTCTGTCAGCGTCACGCCTGGCTACAAACCCCACCAAAGCGACAACCTTGCAGCATTCTCGGGCCTCGATTGCGAACTGTTCATTGATGACGAAACGCCTTATGGCCTCGTGAGTGGCCTCGTCGTTGGCATTTTGAAGGCAAGCCCCCGGCGCCTGCTGGGCTTCACGTGCGGGCGGCACCCGGTCTTTCTCAATTTCAAGAAAGGGGGGTGCGCATGATGCCCGCTGACACACTCGTTATTGCTGAACCCGACGAGCAAACCAACTTTGAGCGTGCGAACACCGCAAGTGTGCAGCACGCGCAGGTGTCGGAAACGTGGCCCGCTCCGCAACCGCTGACGGTGAAGTCCAAGCCGGAGGATTACCCAGTTGATGCCTTGCCGCCTTGCTTGCGCGCTGCTGTTGAGGAAGTCTGCAATTTCGTGCAAGCACCGTTGCCGCTTGTCGCATCGTCGGCTATCGCCGCGTTGAGCCTTGTGATTCAGGCTCACGTCGATGTTAAACGTGCCGAGAAGCTATCGGGGCCGGTGGGCCTGTACATCATGGTTGTCGCCGATAGCGGCGAACGCAAGTCCACGTGCGACAGCTTCTTCATGCACACAATCCGCCAGTACGAAGCGGAACAGGAAGAAGCCACCAAGGCAGCCCTGAGCACACACCGTGCCGACCTGAATGCATGGGAAGCAAAATGCAGCGCCGTCAAAGAGTGCATCCGTCAAGCCGCTAAGGACAACAAACCCACGGCAACGCATGAGGACGTGTTGCGCAAGTTGGAAGCCGATAAGCCCGAACCGCCACGGATTCCTCGGCTGTTGTATGCGGACGCAACGCCGGAGGCATTGAGCTACGCACTCGGCATGCAGTGGCCTTCCGGTGGTGTGGTTTCGGCAGAGGCCGGCATCGTCTTCGGCTCACACGGCATGGGCACGGATAGCGTGATGCGCAATCTGGCGACCCTCAACCAACTGTGGGACGGGCACTCGCTCACGATTGACAGGCGTACATCCGAATCATTCACGGTACGCGGTGCGCGGCTGACGGTTGCCTTGCAGGTTCAAGAGGCGACGTTACGCGCCTTCTTTCTCAAAGCAGGTGTGCTTGCGCGCGGCAGTGGTTTCATGGCCCGCTTCCTGGTGGCGTGGCCTCATTCGACACAGGGTACGCGCAAGTTCGTGGAGCCGCCGAATAGCTGGCCGCACCTGACCGAATTCAACCGTCGCATTACCGAGATTCTGACGAAGGAAGCGCCAATTGATGATCGCGGTTGTCTTGAACCGATGATGTTGACCATGACGCCCGAAGCTAGGGCCGAATGGATTGAGTTTCACGACCACATTGAGGCCCGGCTTGCGCCAAACGGCAACCTCTATGACGTGCGCGACGTTGCTAGCAAGTCGGCAGATAACGCAGCGCGCCTTGCTGCGCTGTTTCATGTGTTCGCGGGCGAGACGGGGCCTATTGGCCTGGAATCGGTTGAGAGTGCTACCTGCATTGTTGCGTGGCATTTGAGTGAGTCGGACCGGTTCTTCGGGGAACTGGCCTTGCCTGAAGAGCTTTCAAACGCGGCGCGCTTGGACAAATGGCTGATCGACCGCTGTCGCACCGAACAGTCGTTTGCAGTTAACAAGAGCGACGCACTTCAACGGGGGCCACTCCGTAAGGCGCAGAAGCTGGATGAGGCGCTCGCGGTGTTGTCGGAATTAGACCGCGTACAGGTTGTGCGCGAAGGCAAGCGACTTGTCATCGACGTGAACCCGGCGATTGTGAAGTGCGAGGCATGACCATGAAGCTCACTGACCTGATTCACAAAAAGCGCCGCCATGGGACTGCTAATGCTAATGCTAATGCTGCTAATTCTGCTAAAGGCGAAATCAGCATTAGCAAAATTAGCAGCTTTAGCGTTAGCAAGGTTCAAGACCACAAGAGCACGCGCCACACAAACCAAGCCCTGTGCATGCAGGGTTTCCCAATGGCCGATGGCCCGTTCATGCCGTACGCGTTGCCCATGACGGTTGAACGAGTAGCGGCTTTGCAGGGCGCCCTTCGGGCAACCATTAACAAGCTGGCGGATGCCGAGAAATGGACAGATGACCTTCGGGCAGACCGGCTGTCTGCTATCGCTCGACAGCCCGCTTTTACGCTGGCAGACGATCTTGCGGCTTATCGACGGCGCTTAGGTGGTATCGAAGCCGCCGCTTGCGCTGCGGAGGTTATCAAGCGCATCAACGGAGTTTTCAACGCGCCCTAGCAGCGCCCACTTGGGAGACTGGAATGACTGCCGTAATTGCCCCTCCGACCTGGAACACCATCGCCGATGCGGCGTCCGGCCTTGCCCCGTTACTAGACAGCGCGGGCGGCGTTAGCAACGTCATTGTGAAGCTCGATATCACGAACATCGCGCATCGCGATACCGAGCCGGCCTATCGCCTTGTGCGCTACGCCGCAAGTTCGTCCGGCCCTGTTTGGTATGACGCCAGGACTGGCCACCGTCTTTACAACGTCGTCGGTTGGCAGATGGCGCAGTAGCGTTGCAGCCCACCTTGCGACAAGTCAACGTTGTACCTAAAGGAGCAGACAATCATGTTTGAACTCAGGAAATTTTTCGACCGGGCCGACTTCAGTAAAAGGGATGAAGAGTCGTTTCGCGTGCTTCTTGAATCGCCGGAAGCGGTCCAGATTTTTGAGCGCGCCGAGCGCGAGAGCGTGGACAAACGCAAGGCACTGCGTACCCGCCTGGACGCTATCGGTGCGACGCATGATAAGGGCATCCATAACGCAGGCGTGACGCACCAAGCAGCCGTTCGCGCAGTGGAAGCGGCCGAAGCCAATCTGCGGTCGATGCGTGAGGAAGAGCGGCAGGCAAGCGCTGCGCTCTATGCTGCCGAAATCGCGAAGGCCGCAGAAGTGGCAGAACTTCGGGAAGCATTGCGCGATTCGCGCGACACGCGGTTGGATGACTACCATGCCCATTTGGACGACGCCAAAGACAAATTGCGGCATCTCGGGAAAATTACCGCCATCGTGCACAACAGTTGGGCCAGTGGGCGTGATGTCCAGTACGAAAGCAATCTCGACGAGGTGACTGCACTTAGGGAAGCTTTGCAGGTGGCTTTGGTTGACATTGAGGCTATGACGCTGCTGCCGTTGAGCCGTGCCGAAGTGTCCGAACGCCTCACCGCATGGACGCACAAGTTGCAGCCGATGCTGGAGAACTTCTCCTTGCCGACCCCGTGTCTCGATGAGAACGGCGCGGTGACGCTGAGCCGCGAACGCCTCAAGTTCTTCGAAGTGCTGCAGGACAACGGCTTGTGCGAGACGGGCGACAAACCGCAACCCCAGCAGCAACAGACCGTCCAGCCGCGCACCGAGAAAGCTGCCGCTATGAAGCGCCCCGCTGTCCCGCAGAAGTTTCCGACTGCGCGCGCCTCGCAACCCATTGTTGCTGCATCTAACGGCACGGATACCGAACGCGTTGTTAGGATGAAAGACGGCTCGCTTTGCATGGAAGAAGACTTTTCGCTGCCCGGCGGGATGCGGGTGCCGCTGCTTCGGCCCCTGTATTGAATCACCCCGGTATGGGCCACGTGATTCTATGCGCGGCCCCGTTTGTTGATGTTCTATCCATGGTTGCAAGGACGTTCCACCAAGGTGCGCAGCGCGCTAGGACGGCATTCCTGCGTGACCATCCCTTATGCACAGGCCGGGCGTGTGTAGAAAACGGTCGTGTCACGCCCGCGACGGTTGTTGACCACAAGACGCCGCATCGTGGCGACATGGCGTTGTTTTGGGATCGGTCCAACTGGCAGAGCCTGTGCAAGACGTGCCACGACCGCAAGACCGCGACCGAAGACGGCGGGTTCGGTCGGATGCGTTTGGCACACCCCGATAGGACGCGTTAGAACGCGTTTTGAGCGCGTCGCGGTTACGCAGCTAACGGGAGCGGCTCACCTCCGAACGCTTGACGGCGCCCCGCCTGCGGGCTCGCAGCGGCCTTCCCAGACGGGGGAGGGGGGGGCAAATCGCTAGGCAGCCAGCGCCTAAGACCGCTGCCGAGCCTCAATTTTTATAGCCGCGTTTTTGAGTAAGGGGGTCAGTACATCATGAAAGGTCGAAAACCAACGCCTACAGCGCTCAAAATCGTGCGCGGCAACCCCGGCAAGCGCGCTTTGCCGAAGGATGAGCCGACACCGCAGGCCGGCGCAGATGCACCCGACTGGCTCTCGCCCTTGGCGGCCGAGCACTGGCCCCTGATCGCAAAGCAGCTTGACGATGCCCAGGTGCTTACCGTCATGGACGCACCCGCTCTGGCGCTGTACTGCGAAGCGTTTGCTCGCTGGAAGCACGCCAACGAACAACTTGCCAAGCTCGGTTTAGTTGTGAAGGCACCCAGCGGCTACCCGGTTCAATCGCCGTATCTGTCCATCGCGAACAAGGCATTCGACCAAATGGCGAAAATGCTAGTTGAGTTCGGCATGACGCCTAGCAGCCGTTCGCGCGTGACGAAGGCCAAGCCGAGCGAGAACAAGAATCCGTTTGCTGATTTGGTAAAGGACAAGCAGTAGTTGGTGCAGTTGGGTGGCGGCCAAGATGCGGCTCATAGCATGGGGAGAAGCTGGCTATGTGCCAGCACCGCCCCATCCAGCGATCAAATAACGAGAGCAGCCACCCGCGAGCGCAATGCCTTATCAAGCCGAACCATCGCGTCGGTCAATTGCGCATAAACTTCAGGCCACTGCTCCTGCGGTGACTTGTAGCCGCCCGGTATGACGTGGCGAATGCGGCAACCGTCGCGATTGGGCAACTCTTCCCATTCGAGCGGTTCGCCGAATGCGGCCTCAATCTCCTTCATATGCCCTTCGAGTTGTTTGAAGGCTTGCTTGCTTTTTGCCGACTGCCCTGCGCCCAACGATATCCAGAGTTCGACCTGAGAGTCATCTTTGCGCGTTGCATAGACCAGCGAGAACCCTGTCCGGCCAATGCCACCGGAAATCCACCCGTCCTTTGTCGGCTTGCGATTTGCGTGAATATCGGTCTTCGTCTTCGCGAATTCCAGCAGGCCTTGCCAAAACCTGAGACGCAAACCGTGGCGATCTGCGCGATCCCGTCGCTCGGCCTGCTTCTTGACCCCGATCTGGGTCTGAAAATCGGCGGCCTCTGGGAGCGGTATCAATTGCTGTACGTCGAGCAGCACTGTCCCACTGTCCATCCTATAGGGCTTCATGCGAACGCAGCGAATGTCGATCCCTCGCTCGATGAGCCACATCACCGACGTCGTCAGTTCCCGGCTGAAATCCGCTCCCGCGAGCACAATGCGCGTGTCCTGGGCAAACTGCTCCTCGTCCATATCCTCCCAGCCGAGAAACTCCAGTATTGCCGCTCGCGCACCGTCGGTATCTGGCTGCGCCTTATTCTTGAAGCGGGCGTGGGTATCTACGAGCTGAGGAAACGTCATCGCTGAAACCATGGCCGCATAGCGCAAGGCCTGCAGTTCCATGTGTCCACCGTCCTCTGTGCGCTTGAGCTCGACAACAACGAGATTGGCCTCAGTATCCAGACAGAGAAGGTCAATGCGGCGGGAGCTATCTAACCAATCGCCAAACTCCTCGGCAATCACCATCAGGCGCTCATCGAGAACGCTGATTTGATCGCGCAGGTAACGCTGTAGGTGCTGGCGTTCCATGATGCCTTCGGCACCGAAGGTTGTTGCTGATAGAGGCTTCAGCTCGTCGGGTACGACTTGGAAGATCGGCACCATACCCTCCTTTACGCGGCGACATCCTCAAAAGCTCGCTTGTGCGATGCCCGCTGGGGACGACGCGAAAGCGATGTCTCTTTCCCGTTTGGCACTACCATTCGATCGCCTTGCAAACGCTTGAGGAGCTCCGCTGCCGGTTCATCGTTGGGATCCTGCGCGACCAACCCGCCGCAAAAAGCCTTCGCGAGGATGGCTGGCGTCAGGCGCTCGGCTGCGGTTCGGGCACAAGTAAGGCGAGCTTCCAAACGGTCCGCAATGCTGAAGAGTTCGTCGACACGACGAACAATCTCCCGTTGCTCCTCTGCAGAGGGTATTGGCAAGAGCAGTTCGCTAACGTCCCCCACTCTGAGGTGCTTCACTCCAGTTCCAACCGCCGCTGATTCGGATCGAGATTTGAAGGTCGGATCGGATATAGCAATCAATAGGTACCGACTTGAGATTAGCGAGTGCACCGGTCGGAAGAGCATCGTTCGCTGCCCCAGACACACTCGGGTCCCAGGGGGAATCTGAGCAATTTCCCCCATGGGGGCCTCCCGAGTGAAAACGAGATCGCCGGCTTCGGGCTTGCAACGTTTTGACCAGTAAGCGTAGGTCTCCTCGCTCACGTAACGCATGTCCTCCCAGACCAGTCGCCCTTGGCGAATATTCGAGGTTCGCACAAGTGGGATACCTTGAGGCTCGTATGGCGCTGTCTTATTGTGGCAATCGACAATCATCAGTGCAGCATCTTCAAGTGCGACCCACTGCCACCCATCCGGGAGAGAGCCCGCCACATGGTTCCTAGAACCAAAGCTCTTTGCCCGCCTAGCAACACGTCGAGCCTCATTGTGGTTAGCGTTATCGGCGGCCCACTTCAGCTTGATGGCCTGCACCTCGCGAAGCAACATCTCTGCATTCATTCCCTCTGCCGACTGGTTCATTCGCCAATCCTTGGTCAGCCTCCCCGACATAGCTGCAACGAGTACCGCCTGCCGGAAGCGCTTAATCAAAGGAGCTACGCGATCGAGACGGTCGCGACAGGCATCCACGCGGGCCAGCACGGAGTCAAGCTTGTCGGCGATTCGCTTCTGTTCTCCGAGGGGCGGCAATGCCACCTGGGAACTGCGCAGATGCTGAAAATGGCGCGCGTAGCCCTTGTCTGGCAGACGTACGGCCTGTAGGAACCTATAAAACACCTTTGGTACAAAAAGACCATTTGGGCGAAGCACCTTGACCCCGTCCGCCCCTGCTGCAAATGAGAAATCGACGAACTTCAGCGCTCGCGTATGATCACCAAACACCACGACTGGTAATTCATTGGTGACTGACAAAGAGACGTTATCTGTGTATCCACCGATCAAACCCACGCCTTGATCGATTACCGGCAATGCACCTGCCTGAAGGTACGATTTACTTGGCACCTTCGTCCGTACCGGCAAGTTCAGGCATGCATATTCCACAGGAACTGTGGTCCAAGACTTGGGGAGAACGGGAAAATTCTCTTCATCGAAGATCATTGGTCAATCTCCTCGCCCAATTCCGCCAGGATAGCCTCTAGCTCCGCCAAAGCTCCATTCAGTTCCTCGACAGCCTCGCGCACCAATACCTCGGGTTCCGGCAGGTCCGCCACGTCCATGGCACCGCCATCCTTGAGCCAAGCAATATCAAGACTGTCATCGCGCTCCTCGATCCATGCACGGCTGAAGACACGGAAGCGCCCCTCCGCACCCTGGTCTTTGCGTGGGCCACTACCATCAGCAGCCTCACCATATGCCGCCTCAAAATCTGCAAAATGCTGCCGAGTCAGAGGCGTGCGCTTACCAAACTTTGGTGCATTGGCGCGCATGTCATAGACCCACACCTGCTTGGTGCTACCGGTCGCGGCCTGGCTGACCTTGGTGAAGAAGAGCACATTGGTCTTCACGCCTTGGGCGTAGAAGATGCCCGTGGGCAGACGCAGGATCGTATGCAGATTGCACTTGTCCATCAAATCGCGACGCACATCTGCGCCGACGCCGCTCTCGAACAGGACATTATCAGGCAGCACCACTGCGGCGCGGCCACCATCCTTGAGGTGACGTACGATGTGCTGGAGGAAGGCCAACTGCTTGTTGGACGTGGCGAAAGTGAGATCGTCGCGGGTGGGACCGCCGCCGCCTTTAGCGGTCCCGAAGGGCGGGTTCGTCAGAATGATGTCGCTTTTGGGTAGACCACTGCCGGCACTGCCGAGCGTGTTACCGAGATGCACGACACCTTCGCTGTCGCCTTCCATGCCATGCAATAGGCAATTCATCAAGGCGAGGCGCCGCGTGTTTGGCACCAGTTCCATCCCTAGAAAGGCCTTGTTGCGCTGGAAGCTGCGCTGCTTCTGGTTGAGGTCGTATAGGTTGTCCGTGTGTCCCCGGATGTAGGCATCGGCAGCGATCAGGAAGCCGGCCGTGCCGGCTGCTGGATCCTGCACCGTCTCGCCTGGCTGCGGCTTGATGAGGGCGACCATGCTGTCGATTAGGGGACGCGGCGTGAAGTACTGGCCGGCACCAGACTTGGTCTCGCTGGCATTCTTCTCCAGCAGCCCTTCATAGAGATCGCCCAAGCCGTCCTGACGCGCGGAGAACCAGTCGATGCCATCAAGGGCCTTGATCAACTGCTCCAGATGACGCGGTTCCTTTAAGCGCGTTTGCGCGTCTGCATAGATCGCAGCGATGAGGGGGTCACCGCTCTGGTTGAGCTGAAGCAGAATGGACTTGTACGTGGTCAGCAGCGGCAGGCCGCTCATGCCGGCCAGCATGGGCCAACGCGCATACTCGGGAAGCTTGTGCTCCGCGAGCAGGCCGCTCTGTGCATTCTCATGCTCCATCTTGATGAACAGCAGCAGCACCAGCTCGGTGACGTAGTCGCTGTAGTTGATGCCGTCGTCACGCAGGACGTCACAGAGGCTCCAGAGTTTCTGGACAATATCGTTATTGCTCATGCTAAATGGAAAGCCACTTCTCGAAAATCAGGCGCAATTGTAGGCTGTCCCGCTCTCCTACTCTGCACATTCAATACTTGGCCCGTCAGGCCGCCTGTGGCCAGATTGATTGCGCCAGTTGCCCCAGCACATGATCCAACTGTCCTCCTAGGATCTTATCGAGCTGCTTAGCGCCGCCGTCCCCGGAAAACGCTCGATTGACAAAGGCTGGATCGATCACCACCTCATGTGTGAGTTGCTTTGCCAAGCGCTCCAGCCACTTACGCTGCATCGGCGACCACGCAACCAGGCTATAGATGCCCTCCATCGCCTTGGCCACGCGCTGCTCGAATGGCAACAGGGCTTCCCCCAAAGCCGCTTGGCGAATGTAGCCAATGATGCTTGCAGCGATCTCATGGTTAGTCCGATTGCGCCACGCGCTCTGCAGCTTAGCTTCTGAATAACCGTGCTCGTCGAGCAATAGGCGTACTTCCTTCAACTGCTCGCGCGTCAGGTCTTTGGGGCGTTGGACAACCACTGCGAGCGCTACGGACTCGTTCAACTGCTCGCGAATGAAGTGGGTAAAGCTGTCTAGGTAGTCCTCTGGGCGACCGTACTCCCCATAGCTTTGCTCACGGACCAACAGCTCGTCCTTGTGGTGAGACACGATCGGCATATAGGTACTGCCCATCAAGTCCTTGATCTCCGCCAATTGGAGCAGGAGGCGCGTGTTGTTGCGTACGAAGTCGGCGGCACCCTGAGGGCCGAGCTTGTGCAAGTGCTGGTGTAGCTTCTCTGGCTGAACGCCCCATTGTTGCTCAAGCTCCTCCAGTCTTTGCTTTAGCTTCGGCTTCTTGGCCGCATCATGGCTTGCCCGGCGCAGCACGCGCATCAGCTTCTGATTCAACTCGTCGAGCACGTCGTGGGCGTGGCTGTGCCCCTCCTGGCTGCCGGGTGCCGCAAAGCTCGCGGGGTTGTTCAACTCGCCGATCAACTGCTCGATCGTGACGTTGGGATCCTTCACGAGCGGCTTCATCGTGCTCACGTCTTGCAGCGCGGCGTAGATGTCTACCGGATCGTAGATTTTGAACACCGTCTTGCCGATCTCGTCGCAGCGACGCGTAGCGCGGCCGATCATCTGTTCGTACAGAATGCGCGACCGCACTCGACGCAAGAAGACCAGATGACAGATCGCCGGGACGTCGATCCCCGTGGTAAGTAGATCTACCGTGATGGCGATACTGGGGAACCGTTCGTTCTTATAGAGGCGGATCAGCGTGTCCACCCTATCGGAAGCGCCGGTGATCTTGCGCACGGCCGCCTCGTTGTAGGTGTCCCCGTAGACATCCCTGAAGGCATCGTCCAGCAGGCGCTTGACCATATCAGCATGTAGATCAGTGGCGCAGAAGATCATGGTCTTCTCTTCGCCGAACGGATCCAGCTCCTGGGCCAGTTGCTGGCAGATGACGCGATTGAAGTCCTCGGTAATGACGCGCCGGTTGAAGCTGTCGACCTGAAAGTTGAGCTCGTCGTCCAATTCGGCAGTTTCGATCTCGCCCGTGGAGACGTTGATCGCACTAACCGCTTCCCCTTTGCCAAACTTGATCCCATGCTTGCTGAGCAGGGTTTTGTACCTGATCGGAGGCTCGTGATCGATAAGCCAATCGTCCGCCACGGCCTCGCGATATGAGTACGTGAAGACAGGCTTTCCAAAGATCTCAGTGGTGTGCTTTGCAGGAGTGGCAGTAAGGCCTATCTTCACCGCATCAAAGTAGTCAAGCACACGGCGATAGCTGGATAGGTACTGCGCCTGATCTCGCACGGCGAGCTCGCCTTCCGTCATCTCTTGGTCCAAGGCGTAGCCTCGGTGAGCCTCGTCCACGATGATGCAGTCGAACTCATCGACAGGTAGCGGCAAATCGCTCTGCAACACTCGCCTGACCATCGCCTGGACGGTGGCTACCTGAATGCGTGTTTCGGCCTCGGAGGCCATATCTCCTAGGTCCGCGATGTTGTAAATCTTTGAGAGTGGCTGATTCTGCTCCAAGAGCGCTTCGTTGAAGGCGTCCATGACTTGGTTACCCAAGGCATTGCGATCCACTAGGAACAGAATGCGCCGGAACCGCTCAGCCTTAAGGAAGCGGTACATCAACCCAATGATCGTGCGCGTTTTGCCAGTACCTGTTGCCATCGCCAGCAGGCAGTTGTCGCTACCACTCTCCAGCGCGGCCTCAACGGCGGTGATCGCCCTCTCTTGGTAGTCCCGCAGACGCAGGTAGGCAAAGCCCTCTTGCTTGAGCTTGGCCATGGCTTCCGCTTTGCTGCGCCGCAGTTGATCAAGCAGACCATCCGGCGAGTGGAAACCCGGCAGAGCCCTGGGCAAATTGGCGGGCAAACGCACATCCCGGAACCAAGTGCCGCTTTGCTCGGGAAGTTGCTTCACCAAAGGTCGGCCATTGCAGGAATAGACGAACGGCACAAAAAACTCACCACCCTGCCCGTCCGGCCAAGGGCCGCTGCTCCCAGCCATCGTCCACGCAGGGTGCATGCCTTCAGTCAAGGGGAGCCCACGGGCGTAGCGCTCCGCCTGCGGGATTTTTCCCGGCACGTTGACGTTCTGGCGTTTTGCCTCCACAACAGCAACAGGTGTCATGCCGGCGAAGAGCACATAATCTGCAGCTTGCTTGCCCTGGGTCGGCCACTCGGCAATCGCCTTGCTCTGTGCTCGCTCGGGCCTCGCGCCCTTGGAATACGTCATCTCGACGCTATTGGCTTGCCACCCAGCCTCGATCAACTGCTGATCGATAATCTGCCGAGTCGCCGCTTCGTCGATCAAAACCTTCTTGGCTGCATCGGACGCGCGCTGCGTAAGGAGCTTCAGCTCATCTGGGCTGGCTTGGCGCCCAACGGTAGCGAGTTGCTGATCAAACTGGACCTTGAGGTCTGCATAGCGCTGGCCAGCCTCTTCGGCGAGCTGCTGATAGATGGCATTCTCTTCCTGAGCGCGAGCTGCCATCTGCCGCTCCTGCTCGGCTTGCGCGGAAAGCAAGCGCCCGAGCTCGGCTTGCTGTGCATGCGCGTTCTTAACCTCATCAAGCTGAAAGCTCAAAGCTGCGATTTGCTGCTGTAGATCCAGCAGCTTGCGGCTGGGATCATCGGGCAAGATGAATGGACCAGGCTTGAACTCGGGCTGCTTGCCAAAAGTCCGGTGGAACCACACGGCAATCTCCCGAGCCACCTTCAATGCCTCGATGCCCTCCCGATAGCCAATGCGTTGCTCGACTTCATGCGCCGCCACGTTGCCGGTACGGCGTAGCAAGTGGAAAAGCTGCCGGACCTGAGCATCGAGACTGAACCGGCTGTCGATCGCTCGCAGTAGATCTGCTTGCGACTGCATGGACGGCACGCCTACACGAGATGCAATTTCCTGCGCGAGGGCTTCACCCAGGAGGCGCAGCTTGACTACGCAGCTCGGAGGATCAAATGGGAAGAGTCGTTCGGCTGTCGCGCCGAGGTCCGCCAGAAGCGGCGAGTGCTCTGAAAGGAAGCTGAAGTTACTCGACTCGCGCATTGCGATCCGCCCCTATTTGTTCTTGTGCTTATGTTCTTGGGGCCCCGCGCCGTGCGAAACGCCCCCACAGCTGGGCTACAAATCTAGCACAGGTATTTCCCCACCCCAGCCCGAATTGCATACGTAGGCAACCAACCTATCACTGACTTTGGAATCACCAATGCCAGCTAACTCTTTCCTTGCTGGCCGGTCGTTGTCGTGTCTGCCAAGGCGTCCAGCCGGTCCAGGGCGTCCGCGAATGCCTCTTCCGCATCCTCAAATGTGACACTTGGGCGAAGAATCTCCGGGAACAGGTCTTGGAATACAAGCCGGCAGAGAAGTGGGAAATAGTAACGATAACGCTCGCCCTTGAAATCGAGCGACTTAATGAAGTGTGCGGCGCGGTGGTGCAACGGCAAACGATTTTGAGACCGCAATGCGCTACACGGCTCCCGATTGGCATAGAAGGACGCAAGCACCACGGCAAGAATGGCCCAACTTTGGGCAGATTTTTTCTCGTCGTCGAGGCCTTGTTCAACTAGTTGGTCTAACGCAAATATGTCCGCATCCTTTTCTAGTTGGGCCTTTAAAGCACCACCGTCATCGGCTTCATCAACGAGCAAGAGATGCCCATAGATGGCGTGCGCACGCTCATGACTCAAAAGAAACGTCGTCGCCAACTGGAAAATAAGGTTCGCTTTCTCACCAAAATACCGCTCTGCTTCATTCGCATAGTCCTTTGGCGAAGGCAGGTGCTCCGGCCATCGAGTGTAGCCATGGGCCAACGATCGAGCCCAACTATGCAACTCAGTCGCGCGCTGCACCAGATCCTCCGGAACTGGTCCGGTAGGTAGCTCAGTGCCAGGCATTTGCGGTCGCTGGACACCCTCTTCATACATCACCATCCATCCGTAGATGAATGCCCACAAGAGTTCGAGAAAGGAAACCTGAAGATGAATCTCAGGAGGCCCTTCTTTGCAGGCCTTGATAAACGGGCCTCTTGGAGGCAGCGCGTCCATCTGGAGCGCGATTTCGCGTGACAGAAGTCCCTTGTTAACCTCGCGCTGCAATTGTTGTGGGCCATGATCGGAGAGATTCTCCCATTGCCAGAGTACGTTACCCTGCAAAGCTAGAACAGGGGAGTTCTCAAGACCATTTGCAGCCATGTCTGCACGCTCCAGGGACGATAATCTTATTATCCCATGCGATCAACACGGCCTCACTGACCATCGCATACGCTGCGGCCTGATCACCGTTATCCGCTCCGGATTGACAACGCATCGAGAGTCGCATTTGCTCGCACGAACCACTCCGTTACGCAACATCCAAAGCGGACACGCAACATTGGGCGCCAGCGTCAGGAGCTACGAACCTACGTCGAGGGACACCGCCGACAATGGGGGTAGAGAGAGGGGTAGGCGCAGCGCAAAAAGAAAAAGCCCTTGAAAATCAAGGGCTTTTTCAGTACTGCTGGCGGAGAGGGTGGGATTCGAACCCACGGTACCGTCGCCGGTACGCCTGATTTCGAGTCAGGTACATTCGACCACTCTGCCACCTCTCCGGTAACTGGGTCGCTGAATCGCGAAACCGCGACTATAACAGACTTTTTCCGCCGAGATCAAGAGGGCGGCGGAACAACGCATCAAACTGCCGGCTTCAGCACTTCCTGGCCGCCCAGGTACGGGCGCAGCGCCGTCGGCACCGTCACCGAGCCATCCGCGTTCTGATAGTTCTCCAGCACGGCTACCAGCGTACGGCCCACGGCGAGGCCCGAGCCGTTGAGGGTGTGCACCAGTTCCGGCTTGCCCTGCGCGTTGCGGAAGCGGGCCTGCATGCGACGCGCCTGGAAGTCGCCCATGTTGGAGCACGAGCTGATCTCGCGGTACGTGTTCTGCGCCGGAATCCACACCTCGATGTCGTACGTCTTGGTGCTGCCGAAGCCCATGTCGCCGGTGCACAGCACGACGGTGCGGAACGGCAGTTCCAGCTTGCGCAGGATGTTTTCCGCGCAATTGGTCATGGCATCCAGCGCAGCGAACGACGTGTCAGGCTGCACGATCTGCACCATCTCAACCTTGTCGAACTGGTGCTGGCGGATCATGCCCCGCGTGTCCTTGCCGTACGAGCCGGCCTCGGAGCGGAAGCACGGCGAATGCGCGGCGAACATCATCGGCAGCGCATCAGCAGCGACGATCTCGTCGCGCACGAGGTTCGTGAGCGGCACCTCGGCGGTCGGGATCAGGTAGAAGTTTTCGACGTGCTCGCCGGCCTCGTCTTCAGCGCCCTGCCCCATCTTGCGCGGCACGCGGAACAGGTCTTCCTCGAACTTAGGCAACTGGCCCGTGCCACGCATCGACGCAGCGTTGACGATGTACGGCACGTACGCCTCGGTGTAGCCGTGCTCCAGGGTGTGCGTGTCGAGCATGAATTGCGCGAGCGCACGATGCAGACGCGCCACCTGGCCCTTGAGCACCGTGAAGCGCGCACCCGACAACTTGGCGCCGGCATCGAAATCCAGGCCCAGCGCGGCACCCAGGTCCACATGATCCTTGACGGGGAAGTCGAACGCGCGCGGCGTGCCTTCGCGGCGCACTTCCACGTTCTGCGTTTCGTCGCGACCGGTCGGCACGCTTTCGTGCGGCACGTTCGGGATCGACAGCATCAAGTCCTGCAACTTGGCCTGCACCACGTCGAGCTGCGCGGCCGAAGCCTTCAACTCGTCGCCAATGCCCGATACCTCGGCCATCACAGCCGACGCATCCTCGCCCTTGCCTTTGAGCATGCCGATCTGCTTGGACAGGCTGTTGCGGCGGGCTTGCAGCTCTTCGGTGCGGGTCTGGATGGCCTTGCGCTCGGCCTCGAGCGCGGCAAAGCCGGCCACGTCGAGCACGTAGCCGCGGTCTTTGAGGCGCGCGGCAACGGCGTCGATGTCTTTGCGCAGCAGTTGGATATCAAGCATGGTGGGGAGAGAACCGAGGATTGCGAACGATCGAAAGGACCGATTTTATCGCACCGGCCCGTGGGTCTTACTTGTTGCGGGATGGCTTGCCCTGCTCCGCGTGCCACTGCGCATCGAGCTCGCGCAGGTGGCGCAGCTTGTCGCCAATCTTCCCTTCCAGGCCGCGCGGCGTCGGCACGTACCAGTTCTGCGCGGGCAAGTCGTCTGGGAAATAGGTTTCGCCGGCGGCGTAGGCCTCGGGCTCGTCGTGGGCGTAGCGGTAGGCGTGGCCGTAGCCGAGCTCCTTCATCAGCTTGGTGGGGGCGTTGCGCAGGTGCACGGGCACGGTGCGCGACTTGTCCTGGCTGACGAACGCGCGTGCGGCGTTGTAGGCGTTGTAGCCGGCGTTGGATTTGGGTGCGATGGCCAGGTAGATCAGCGCCTGGGCCAGCGCCAGCTCCCCTTCCGGCGAGCCGAGGCGCTCATACGTCTCGGCGGCATCCAACGTAATACGCCCGGCGCGCGGGTCGGCTAGGCCGATGTCTTCCCACGCCATGCGGACGATACGACGCGCGAGGTAGCGCGGGTCGGCGCCACCGTCGAGCATGCGGCAGAACCAGTACAACGCGGCATCCGGGTCGGAGCCGCGCACCGATTTATGCAGCGCGCTGATCTGGTCGTAAAACGCGTCGCCGCCCTTGTCGAATCGGCGCAGGTTTTCCGACAGCGCGGAAGCGAGCAGCGCCTCGTCGATCGCCGGGACGGCATCGCCCTCGGCCTGCGAGCGCGCGGCCCGCGTGACGATCTCGATGTTGTTGAGCAGCTTGCGACCATCGCCGTCGGCAGACGCAACGATGGCGTCGAGTGCGGCGGGCGTCCATTCCAGGCCACCCAGCTCCTGGCGCGCGCGCTCGGCCAACTGCTTGAGCTCATCGTCCGACAGGCTCTTGAGCACATAGACGGCGGCACGCGAGAGCAATGCGCCGTTCACCTCGAACGACGGGTTCTCGGTGGTCGCGCCGATGAAGGTAAAAAGACCGCTTTCCACGTGCGGCAGGAAGGCATCCTGCTGGCTCTTGTTGAAGCGGTGGACTTCGTCAACGAACACGAGCGTGCGACGGCCATTGGCGCGGAACTGTTCGGCGCGTTCGACCGCCTCGCGGATGTCCTTCACGCCCGACAGCACAGCCGACAGCGCGATGAATTCGGCGTCAAACGCATTCGCCATCAACCGCGCCAGCGTGGTCTTGCCCACGCCCGGCGGGCCCCAGAGGATCATCGAATGCGGCTCGCCGGAAGCAAACGCCACGCGCAGCGGCTTGCCCGGCCCCAGCAGATGCTGCTGACCGATCACTTCGTCAACGGAATGCGGGCGCAGACGCTCGGCCAACGGCATGTGGGCCGGCACGTCGGGAAAGAGAGATGCGGAAGCGTTCATGCGGGGGATTGTCGCAGAAACCGGGCCGGCGCCCTGCCCGAACACACGCCCCCGCAACGGCGCGCTGTGGCACCGCGCCTCACCTGTTGCCGAGGCGCGGCGCCATGCACTATCGATGCGGGACGAATCGTGGTGCGAGAGTCGGCAGTTCAACCGGCTTCAACGTCTCCCAGGAGGAAATCGGGCCGGGATTGCCGTCGACGTCGCCGCCGCCGAATGCGACAGCGACCTTGTTCACCGCATTGATCGCCGTTGAGATAGCGCCTTCGACCCAGCCTGCAACCCACGACACGTCGTCGCCAGCGAGAATGAACCGATCCGGCTCGTCTGTGCCCACGCCACTCATGAACTGAGAGAACAGGCGGCGCTGCCGCTCATAGTCCCCCGGAAGGTTCATCTTGAACGCGCCAAGGTAGTACGGTTCGTTCTCCCAATGGATCTCCACCTGGGAGTCTGCCGCAGGCACGAGATAGTCCTCCAATTTGAGACCGGGGTAGATCGAATGCAGCACCTGACGACACATGTCAGCGTGGGTTGCCGCTTCAGCGGGCACATTGGGATCGCCGAGGAACTTGAGCGAATCGTCATTCCATGTGTATGACAGGAAGATGCCGCAACCGTTGGGGGATTCTTTGTTGTTACTACCGCTGTAATCGTCGGCATGCGCGTCGATGTGGATCAGGCCGATGCGGCCGTACTTGGCGTGCATGGCACGCAGGATGGGCAGCGTGACAGTGTGGTCACCGCCCAGGCCGATAGGCCGGCAGCCGCCCGCGATGATTTCACGGTAAGCCGCCTCAATTCAATCGATGGAGTCGTGCAGGTTGTACGGGTTTGTCGCCACGTCGCCAATGTCGGCAACGCGCAGCGAGTCGAACGGCGCGGCGCGCGTCGCCATGTTGTACTGACGCAGCAGTACGGATTCCGTGCGGATCTGGCGCGGACCCATACGCGCGCCATTGCGGTTGGACGTGCCCAGATCGAATGGCACGCCCACGAAGCACGCATCCAGCCCGGCGGTAGATTCAGCGGCAGGCAACCGCATCATGGTGGTGATGCCGCCAAAGCGGGGCATCGCGTTGCCGGACATCGGCTGGAAGGATTCGGCAGGATGGCTCATGGCAATGTGTTTGTTACATCGTATTAAGACGATGTAATGAGTAAGGACCACCCATTCTTGCCGATGATTTTTCTCCGTAGAATGCAAAATCTCAGAACTAAACATCGATATAAATCGATGCATCTACCATCGTGCTGGGGCAGTCTTCCGATCTGGATTTGCGGCTGATCCGCGTTTTCCTCGCCGTAGTGGAAGCCGGCGGCATCACCGCCGCGCAGGCCACGCTGAACGTTGGCCAATCCACCATCAGCACGCAGCTTTCGACGCTGGAAACGCGCCTGGGCTATCGGCTATGCGAGCGCGGGCGCAGTGGCTTCAGGCTCACCGCACGGGGCGAGCAATTCATGGAGTCGGCCCGCAAGCTGCTGGGCGCACTCGATACCTTCAGTGCGGAGGCCCGATCGATGGGGCGTACGCTGGTCGGCACGTTGAATCTGGGACTGATCGGCCATGCACCTGTGAATGCCAATGCGCGCATCAGCCAGGCCATCGACCGCTTTCGCCAGCGGGATGAATCCGTGCACTTCAATGTGTCGGTCCGGCCGCCGGGCGAGTTGGAAACGTTGCTGCTCGACGGCAAGATCCACATGGCCATCGGCTATTTCTGGCACCGCATGCCGGCACTGGACTACACGACGATCTTTCACGAGACGCAGCTTGCGTACGCAGGCAAGGGGCACCCACTGTTTAGCCATAGCGGGGCAATCCCCCCCGACGAAGTGCTGACTCATACCTGGGCGTGGCGCAGTTACCCGCTGCCCGAGGCCGCGGGGTCTCCGGCCGAGCGGCCCGTCACAGCCGTGGCTGACAACATGGAAGCGGTGGCGATGCTGGTGCTCTCGGGCCGGCACCTCGGCTATCTGCCTGAGCACTTTGCGGCGCCGTATGTGGCGCAGGGCCTGCTGGCCCCACTCGCGCCGGAAGCGATGTGCTACGACGTGCCCTTTGACATGGTGGTGCGCCGCGATGCAAAGCGCAGCGACTTGCTGACCGCCTTCATTGCCGACATGAAAGCGGCACACGCATGATGCGCATCCGCACGCTCAACTCGACGCGCGCTGCACCAGCCCCATGAACTCCTTGGACGGCAGTGGCCCGTGGCATGACTGCGACCCGTTGGGTGAACGCAGCAGCAACCAGACGCTCTCGCTGGCGGGCGGCTGAACGACAAACGGCTGGCGCGCCGAAACCTCCGGCAAGCGCGGGTCGGCCGGCGCCTGGATCGGCACTACCTGCCCTGCGTGACCCTTCACCAGCGCGCTGCATTCGGCGCTCGGCAACTCCGTCGCGCGCAGGAAATCCTTGTTGACCAATGCCTCGGCCAGCACCGTATCGGGGGCCGTGAGGAAGGAGTCGACGTCAAAACGCGATGCGTTGGTCGACGCGCACCCTGAGATCGCCGCCACCACCGCCGCAATGGCGGCAGTCCGTTGCAGCGGCGTGAAAGTTGGCAAAGGCATGGTCGGTCTCCCTGTCGAAACCGGCCTGTACGCGTCATTGCTTGATCACGTCGGCGCCCTTGGGCGGCACGAAGCGGAACGCGTTGGCCGGCAGTTGCGGATTCTTCTGGATATTCGAGAACGTCAGCAGCGTGGTATTGCCGAAGGCGTCACGCAGCTCCATCCCTTGCAGCTCGCCGCCGCGAAAACCGATGGCAATGCGCTCGAATTGCGTGTCCTTGGCCTTGGGCGTGAGTTCGACCCAATCGATGCCGTCCTTGGTACCGCCTTCCTTGAGCGTGAAGTTCTTCGCCAGGTCATTGCTGCCGAACAGAATGGCGGCCGGACTGGAGCCCAGCGACGTATCGAGCTTGCGCTCCGTCACCTGGTTCAGGTCCTTGTCGAAGATGTCGAGCGTCTGGCCGTCCGCCGAGAGCTGCTGCTCATACGGCTTCACATAGCGCCAGACGAAGCGCCCCGGGCGCGAGAAGACGAAATCGCCGCTGGACGTACCGGCCACGCGCAGCGGGTTGCCGTTGGTACCGCCCTTCACTTGCCGCTGCACGAACTCGCCGCGTGCGGTGCTGACGTTGCTCACGAAGGCGTTGAGCTGTTCGACCGCACCCGCATAGGCACCAGCCGACCACGCCGCCAGCGATACCAGCCCGGCGGCCATCAGGTGACGTGCTTTCAACACAAACATAGGAATCCCGGTAATCAGTTGATCTTGTTGTTAGTAGCCGGCCGCGCCGGAACATTCCGCTGGCGCAGTAACGCGATGTAACGGCAGCGTCATTCCTCTTCGACGACGTTGCCGTTGCGGTTGGGGGCCAGGATTTCGCGGTTGCCGTTGCCAGACATGGCGGACACCAGCCCCGCCTTCTCCATATCTTCCAGCAGGCGCGCAGCACGGTTGTAGCCGATGCGCAGGTGACGCTGCACCAGCGAGATCGACGCGCGGCGGTTCTTGAGCACCACGTCGACGGCTTGGTCGTACAGCGGATCGGCCTCGCCGCCACCGCCGCCAACAATGCCTGCGCCACCGCCAAACCCATCGCCGCCGCCCTCGTCAGCCACGCCGCCTTCGAGGATGCCTTCGATGTAGTTCGGCTCGCCCTGCGATTTGAGGTTGTCCACCACGCGGTGGACTTCGTCATCCGACACAAAGGCGCCGTGCACGCGCACCGGCAAACCCGTGCCGGGCGCCAGATACAACATGTCACCCATACCCAGCAGCGCTTCGGCGCCCTGCTGGTCGAGAATCGTGCGCGAGTCGATCTTGCTGCTGACCTGGAATGCGATCCGCGTCGGCACGTTCGCCTTGATCAAGCCGGTGATCACATCCACCGAGGGACGCTGCGTCGCCAGCACCAAGTGAATGCCTGCGGCACGCGCCTTCTGCGCAATCCGCGCGATCAGCTCTTCGACCTTCTTGCCGACCACCATCATCAGGTCAGCCAGCTCGTCGATCACGATGACGATCATCGGCAGCTTGTCGAGCGGCTCCGGCGCATCGGGCGTGAGGCTGAACGGGTTGGGAATCTTCTCTTCGCGCGCGGCGGCTTCTTCGATCTTCTTGTTGAAGCCGGCCAGGTTGCGCACGCCCATCTTGCTCATGAGCTTGTAGCGGCGCTCCATCTCGCCCACGGCCCAGTTCAGGGCGTGACCGGCCTGGCGCATGTCGGTCACCACCGGGCACAGCAGGTGCGGAATGCCTTCATAGATGCTCAACTCCAGCATCTTCGGGTCGATCAAGATCAAGCGCACCGAATCGGCTTTGGCCTTGTACAGCAGCGACAGGATCATCGCGTTGATGCCGACCGACTTACCTGAACCCGTGGTACCGGCCACCATGCAGTGCGGCATCTTGGCCAGATCGGCCACCACCGGCTTGCCGGCGATGTCCTTGCCAAGCGCCATGGTGAGCTGCGAAGCGCTCTCGTTGTAGACCTGCGAGCCGAGAATCTCCGACAGGCGCACGGCCTGGCGCTTCGGATTCGGCAGCTCCAGACCCATGTAGTTCTTGCCGGGAATCGTCTCCACCACGCGGATGGACACCAGCGACAACGAACGCGCCAAATCCTTCGCCAGGTTGACGATCTGGCTACCCTTCACGCCCGTCGCGGGCTCGATTTCGTAGCGCGTGATGACCGGGCCCGGATAGGCCGCCACCACCTGCACTTCCACGCCGAAGTCCTTGAGCTTCTTCTCGATCAGGCGCGAGGTGAATTCCAGCGTTTCGGCGCTCACGGTTTCCACAACCGGCGGGATCGGGTCGAGCAGCGCCAGCGGCGGCAGGTCGGAATCTTCGATGTCGACGAACAGCGGCTGCTGCTTCTCGCGCTCCACGCGCTCGCTCTTGACGACGGCGGTCGGGCGCACGATCTGCACCGGCGGCGCCTCTTCAATGCGCACGCGGCGGGTTTCGACCACCTCTTCGCGCTCGACCTTGGCGGCCTCGCCGATGGCGCGGTCTTGCTTGCTCTCGCGGCGCGTCTTGAAGCCAACGAACAGCATCTCGACACCCGCGCCGATCTGTTCAGCGAGGTTCAACCACGAAAAATGGAAGAACAGCGACAGCCCGACCAGGAACGTGAACAGCAGCGCCAGCGTGCCGCCGGTAAAGCCCAGCGAATGCTGCATCGCCCCGCCAATCACATCGCCCAGCACGCCGCCGGGCGCACGCGGCAGCTTCATGTGCAGCGTGTACATGCGGATCGCTTCCAGGCCCATGCTGGACGCCAGGATCAGCGCAAAGCCGATCCACGTGACGCTGGCGTCCACGCGCGGCATGGCAGCGCGAGGCAAGCGCTCGTCCGACATCAGCTCGCGCCAGCCGCGCCAGACACGGCGCACCAGCAGCACAGCCCACCAGTAGGCGGACGCGCCAAAGACAAACAGCAGCAGATCCGCCAGCCATGCGCCCACGCGGCCGCCCAGGTTGCGGATCTCGTCGACCTGGCTGGCGTGGGTGAAACCGGGATCAGCCCGGTTGTAGGACAGAAGGATGATCAGGAAGGCGATGGTCACCGCCAGCAACAGGAACCAGCGGACCTCGCCCAGCAAGCGCCCAATGCGGGACGGTAATGCGGCGGGATCGGTACGGGTTGTCGGAGTGGTGGAAGCTCGAGCCATGCGGGAGACGCGGAGAGACGGATGTGCCGCTTGGGCAAAGGCCCGCGCGGCTTGGGACAGCACAAATGCGATGCCAACGATTGTAACGCGCCCCTATCATTGCCATTGGAATTTACAACCGGGCGGACGAGGGGGTGCCACTTTATAATGGCGCCCGTCACCCTCACCTAGCCCGTATCCCTCACCTGCGTGGCGGCAGTTTCACCCTCGTGCCGCGCACCTACCGAACGCATCATGGCAAAACACGCAAAAGTGCTGATTCTCGGCTCCGGCCCCGCCGGCTACACGGCCGCCATTTACGCCGCCCGGGCCAACCTGAACCCGGTACTGATCACCGGCCTCGCCCAAGGCGGCCAGCTCATGACCACCACCGACGTGGAAAACTGGCCGGCTGACAAGGAACACCTGCAAGGCCCCGAGCTAATGCTGCGCTTCCTGGAGCACGCCGAGCGCTTCAAGACCGAGGTGCTGTTCGACCATATCCACACCACGCACCTGAACGAAAAGCCGATCCGCCTGGTGGGCGATTCGGGTGAATACACCTGCGACGCGCTGATCATCTCGACCGGCGCCTCGGCCCAGTACCTGGGCCTGCCGTCGGAAGAGAAATTTGCCGGCCGCGGCGTGTCCGCCTGCGCCACCTGCGACGGTTTCTTCTACAAGGGCCAGGAAGTGGCCGTGGTGGGCGGCGGCAATACCGCCGTGGAAGAAGCGCTGTACCTGGCCAACATTGCCAGCAAGGTCACGCTCGTCCACCGCCGCGACAAGTTCCGCGCCGAGCCCATCCTGATCGACCGCCTGCACGAGCAGGAGAAGAAGGGCAAGATCGAGATCAAGACCAACATGGTCCTCGACGAGATCCTGGGCGACGACTCTGGCGTGACTGGCGCCCGCCTGAAGGGCACACACGACAACGAAGGCAAGACCGAAGAGCTCAAGGTGGCAGGGGTGTTCATCGCCATCGGCCACAAGCCGAACACCGATATCTTCCGCGGCCAGCTCGACATGAACGACACGGGCTACATCCGCACGAAGAGCGGCCTGGACGGCATGGCCACCGCCACCAACATCCCAGGCGTGTTCGCCGCCGGCGACGTGCAGGACCACATCTACCGCCAGGCCATCACCAGCGCCGGCACGGGCTGCATGGCTGCGCTGGACGCCCAGCGCTACCTGGAAAGCCTGGAATAAGCCGCACCTAACCCCAGGTCCGGCAGCGGCCGATGGGCAACCATCGGCCGTTTTGCGTTGGAGCGTTCGGCCTGCGGCGCATTCGTATAATCCACGCACGCTCGACCCCGATTCGCTTCTCGCCATGAAACGTGCCGCCACTCCCCCTGCCAAACTCAGCCTGACCGATCTGGCCAAGTTGCGCGACCAGCTCAAGGTCGAAACCGAGGCACGTGAGGCCGAACGCCAGCGCGCCGAAGAAGCCAAGCGCAAGGCCATCGAAGAGGCCAACGTGTTCCGCGCCAGCATCGGCGAGGTGAGCGCGCTGCGTCAGAACAAACGCGTCGAGCATCCACGCAATCCGCCCGCGCCTGATCCCGTGCATTCGCGCGCGGAAGACAAGCGCGTGCTGGACGCCTCGCTGTCGGACGAATTCGACGTCGACAACCTGCTCGATACCGACGACACCCTCTCCTACCGCCGCCCCGGCATCGGCGACGACGTGCTCAAGAAGCTGCGCCGCGGCGAGTGGGCCACACAAGACCAGATCGACCTGCACGGCCTGCGCCGCGAAGAAGCACGTGAGGCACTGGCGGCCTTTCTGCGCCGGGCGGTGCAGCGCGGTATCCGCTGCGTGCGTGTCATTCACGGCAAGGGCCTGGGCTCCCCCGACAAGACGCCCGTGCTCAAGGGCAAGGTGCGCTCGTGGCTGGTGCAGAAGGAAGAAGTGATCGCCTTCGTCGAGCCGCGCAACACGGCGGGTGGTGCCGGCGCAGTGCTGGTCCTCCTGCGCCAGCCGCATACGTCATAACGTTTTCCAACGCGAACAACAAGAACACCTCATGCACGTCGGTCGACTGCAATTGGTCATGCACTGGATGGAGATCCTTGCGGTCTTCTCGTTTGCCATCTCGGGCTTGGCTGAGGCCAAACGGCGCCGGCTCGATGCCGTGGGCGCCTTCATCGTCGCGTTCCTCACGGCGTTCGGCGGCGGCACGCTGCGCGACCTGTTGCTGGATCGCCGGCCCTTCTATTGGGTGGAGCACCAGGACTATCTGATCGCGCTGTTCGCGATGAGCCTGTTTGCCAACTGGGTGATCCGGCTGGTGAGCCAACTGGTGTCCGACCGCCTGCTGATCGTGACGGATGCCATCGGCCTCGGGCTCTTTGGCGTGCTGGGCACGCAACTGGCGCTCGATGCGGGCGTGCCGATCTTCGTGTCGGTGATGATGGGCGTGATCACGGCGGCCTTCGGTGGCCTGCTGCGCGATGTGGTTTGCAATGAAGTGCCGATGCTGCTGCGGGACAACCGTCCGTACGCGACCTGCGCGTTCCTCGGGTGCTTCCTCTACATCGGGCTGACGTTCACGGACCTGCTGCCGAGCGTGGCCGTGGTGATCGCCACGCTGGCGATCGTGATCGGGCGGCTGGTGACGCTGCGCTGGAACATCACCCTGCCGCGTTGATCGGCCAGCGCGGGCGCGCCGGCCAGAAACATCGCTTAGACAGCGGCTTCGTCCTTCTCGCCGGTGCGGATGCGGATCACCTGCTCCACCGGCATCACGAAGATCTTGCCGTCGCCGATCTTGCCTGTCTTGGCAGCCTTGACGATGGTGTCGATGACGTGCTCAACCTGGTTGTCGGCCACCACCACTTCGATCTTGATCTTGGGCAGGAAGTCGACCACGTATTCGGCGCCGCGATACAGCTCGGTATGACCCTTCTGGCGGCCGAAACCCTTGACCTCGGTGACGGTCAGGCCGGTCACCCCCACGTCGGCGAGCGACTCGCGCACTTCGTCCAGTTTGAAGGGCTTGATGATGGCGGTGATCTGTTTCATGGGTGTCTCGCTAGCTAGTTGGTGAGGTATTCAAGCGTCCAATAATACTGGAGCCGGTTAATGCGCACATCCTGGGCGATGCCGGCCACCGCCCGCAGCAGGGTCGGATCGTCGGGAAAATTTTTCAGCACATCGTGCTCGGTGCCGTCCTGCAAAGGACGACGCTGCCAAGTGTTGCCATGTTCGTCGCGATAGGCGATCGGCGTGCTGGAGCCCGGCACATACTGGTTATCAAACCACAACACACGCACGCCGGGGCCGAGCACGTGGTGCAGCCCTTCAACATGCTGACGCAGGTGCTGCAGCGGTACATGCGACCACCAGCAGCCCGCCGTCATCACATCGAACGTATCGGGTGCAAACGGCAGCGCGTTGTTATCGGCCCGCACAAACGACGCACCGGCAATGCCCTTCGCGTCTGCAATGCGCAGCACGGTGTCGTTGTAATCCGCGCCGACAACGCTACGCGCATCCGTCATCGCTTCGGTCCAGAAGCCTGTGCCGCAAGCCAAGTCCAGTACCCGCGCCCCACGCGTGAGATCACGCACCCGCGCCTTCAACCACGCCAAATCGCCTTGCCGCTCCGGCTTCGCATAGATGCGTTCGTATTCGGGGGCGCGTTTGGCGTAGTAGTCGAGCATGGCGGCGATTTACTCCTTGAACCGCGACGTGATCGGATACCGCCAATCGCGCCCAAAGGCCCGCTGCGTGACGCGGATGCCCACGGGCGCCTGGCGGCGCTTGTACTCGTTGATCTTGATGAGGCGCACGATTTTCTGCACGTCAGCCTCGGCAAACCCGGCGGCAATGATGTCGGCCACCGGCTGGTTCTGCTCCATGTAGCGCTGCACGATGGCGTCGAGCGCGTCGTATTCGGGCAGGCTGTCCTGGTCGGTCTGGTTTTCGCGCAGCTCGGCCGACGGTGCCCGCGTGAGGATGCGCTCCGGAATCACCTCCGACAGCGTATTGCGGTAGCGGCACAGCCGGTAGACCAGCGTCTTGAAGATGTCCTTGATGACGGCAAAACCGCCCGCCATGTCGCCATACAGCGTGCAGTAACCGACCGCCATCTCGCTCTTGTTGCCGGTGGTCAGCACGATGCGGCCGGACTTGTTGGACAACGCCATCAGCAGCGTGCCGCGAATGCGCGCCTGGATGTTCTCTTCCGTCGCGTCTTCAGGCAGATTACGGAATTCTTCGGCCAGCGCGCCCCTGAACGCGTCGAACATCGGCGCGATAGGGATTTCGTCGTACTGCACGCCCAGGCGGGCGGCCATATCGCGCGCATCCACCCACGAGATATCGGCCGTGTAGCGCGAGGGCATCATCACGGCGCGCACGCGATCGGCACCCAGCGCATCGACGGCAATCGCCAGCACCAGCGCAGAATCCACGCCGCCCGACAGGCCAATGATCGCGCCAGGGAAACCGTTCTTGCCAAGGTAATCGCGCACGCCCAGCTTGAGCGCCTCGTACACCTGCGCCTCCAGCGGTGCCTCCGGCACGATCGAGCCGGGCACTGCCTTGGCGCCGTCGAACTGCACGGTGCCGACGCCTTCAACAAACTGCCCCATCCGCACGACGACCTTGCCGTGCGCATCGAGCACGAACGAGCCGCCGTCAAACACCAGCTCATCCTGCCCACCGACGAGGTTCGCATACACATGCGGCAAGCCCGATTCCTTCACCCGCGCGCCGATGATCTGCTCGCGCAGGTCTTCCTTGTCGAGGTGATACGGCGAGGCGTTGGGAATCAGCACCACTTGCGCGCCGGCCGCCTTGGCGTAGGCCGTGGCCGTGGGGTACCAGGCGTCTTCGCAGATGATGACGCCGAAGCGCGTGCCCTCCACCTCGAACACGAAGGGCTCCGTGCCGAGCTGGAAGTAGCGCTTCTCGTCGAAGACTTCGTTATTGGGCAGCTCAAGCTTGTGATAGCGGCCGACCACGCGGCCATCGACCGCCACGGTGCAGCTATTGGTCGGCTTGGGCAGCACGCCGGGCGCCGGCGCTTCCAGCGAGATCTGCGGGTGCCCGATCAGTACATGCAGGCCAGAAAACGCCGCCAAGTCGGCAATGAGCGCATCAAGCGCACGCGCGCTGGCGTCGATGAACGCGGGGCGCAGCAGCAGATCTTCGGGGGGATAGCCGGTGAGCGACAGTTCCGGCGTAACAAGAATGCGCGCACCAGCCTGGTGCGCCTCACGCGCGGCGGCGACGATGCGGGCAGCATTGCCGGCGAAATCGCCGACGGTGCAGTTGATCTGAGCGAGAGCGACAGAGAGGGTCATGGGGGCAATGTGGATTGCAAGCGCTGAATGACGGCGCACGAACCGGGGCTGGAATTAGAATCGGCGCATGACCTCTCGCCCTCTCGTTCCCGAGCCCCACGTGCGCGCTGCTTCGCGACACGAATTGACCGATTATCGCACGCGACTTGTGACCGATCTGCGCGACATCGGCCGCGATGCGTGGGATGCCCTGCTCGCCCTGCAGCCCGAGGCGACGCCGTTCCTGCGCTTCGAGTTTCTGCACGCCCTGCATGCGAGCGGCAGCGCCTCGCCCGACACCGGCTGGTCCCCGCAATACCTGACGCTGTGGGAGGACGGCCCGGATGGCCCAGAAGACGAGGTGCTCGCCGCCGCCGTGCCGCTGTATGTGAAGGGCCACTCGTATGGCGAGTACGTCTTCGACTGGGCGTGGGCCAACGCGTATGCGCAGCACGGGCTGGAGTACTACCCGAAATGGCTGTCTGCGGTGCCCTTTACACCCGTGCAAGGGGCACGGCTACTGGCACGTGATGCCGCGGCACGGGCAGCGCTGCTCGACACGCTGCTGGCGGTGGCGCGGCAGAGCGGATTGTCGTCGCTGCACGTGCTCTTCCCGACTGCCGACGAGGCCGAACAGATGCGTGCGGCCGGCATGCTGCTGCGGCAGGGCGTGCAGTTCCACTGGTGCAACCCAGGCTTTGCCGGCTTCGACGATTTCCTGAGCGCACTGGAGCAGAAGAAGCGCAAGAACATCCGCGCCGAGCGCCGCCGCGTGCGCGACGCTGGTATCACCTTCCGGCACGTTCCAGGTGCTGCCGCGACAGAAGCCGACTGGCGCTTCTTCCACCGCTGCTACCGCACCACTTACCGCGAGCATCACTCATCACCGTATCTGAATCTGGAGTTCTTTCGCCAGATCGGGCAGACGATGCCGGAGAACCTGCTGCTGGTGATCGCCTCGCGCGACGGCAATGACATCGCCAGTGCCCTGCTGGTGGTGGATGCGCGGCCCGAGGCTTCCGTCATGTACGGCCGCTACTGGGGCGCGGTCGAACACCACCCCTGCCTGCACTTCGAGACGGCGTATTACCAGCCCTTGTCGTACTGCATCGAGCACGGCATCCGCACCTTCGAAGGCGGCGCCCAGGGCGAGCACAAGATGGCGCGCGGCTTCGAGCCAGTGGCGACGCTGTCCGCGCACTGGCTCGCGCATCCGGACTTCGCCGATGCGGTGGGGCGTTTTCTCGACAGGGAAACGGCCGGCATGGAAGCGTATCTGGACGAACTGACGGACCGCTCGCCGTTCAGGCAACGGCCGGAATCCGATTAACGCCGGAAGAACGGCGAAGGCGGGGAAAACTGCGTCCGCACAACGGCGGACGCGGGGGCAAAGCTTAGCGCGCGACGGGCTTCTGCTGGGCGATCACGCAATGCGTCATGTTGGCATCGGTGGACACGGCAGCCGGCGCCACCGCGCGCTCACCGGCATGGGCAGCATCCGGCGGGCCCACCAGCAGCGCCCAAACGGTGAATGCGGCCATGGCCACGGCGGAAAGCACGGGAACGACAACGGTCTTGTTCAACATCGCAGTACAGAGGTTGGGAGTCAAACTTGACCGGCAGTCTAGAGGCGTCGTTTCCGGCGGGCAAATAAGCGTTTCTTAAATCTCTGTACAGCGGGATTACCAGAGTTGAATGATGCGTAAATAACAATATTCACCAAAAAATGCATACTTAGCACCTGATCCGCCGGGGATGGCGATCCCATGCGGGTTGGCGAGGCATCACACTGCGGCGGTGACGGCCGCCTCGCAAATAAAAAATCCCGGCATTCCTTCCGGAAGCCGGGATCCGTCTGACACGCCGTACAGCAAAATCGCCAAATGGCTTACTTCTTATAGTTGGCGACGCCGTCGACGATTTCCTTATGGGCTTCTTCGATGCCGCCCCAGCCTTCGACCTTGACCCACTTACCGGCTTCCAGGGCCTTGTAGTGCTCGAAGAAGTGCTTGATCTGGTCCAGCAGGTTCTGGCCGATGTCCGACAGGTCGGTCATGTGGGCGGTGGCGGGGCTCAGCTTGTTGACCGGCACGGCCACGAGCTTGGCGTCCACGCCGGATTCGTCCGTCATCTTCAGCATGCCCAGGGCACGGCAACGCACCACGCAGCCGTGGATGAGCGGGAACGGCGTGACGACCAGCACGTCCACCGGGTCACCGTCGCCCGACAGCGTCTGCGGGATGAAGCCGTAGTTGGCCGGGTAGCGCATGCCGGTGCCCACGAAGCGGTCCACGTGCAGCATGCCCGTTTCCTTGTCGGCTTCGTACTTGACCGGATCGCTCTGCGCCGGAATCTCGATGATGACGTTGAAGTCGTTGGGGATGTCCTTGCCCGGCGAGACGTTGTTGAAGCTCATGGAAATGCTCCGGAATGCGCGAAGTGCGTAAAAACGCGACGCAAATGGTTGAAAAAAGGTCAAAAACCGTCGGCGGGCATTATAGCCCCTGGCGCCAAGCCTCCCCCCTACCCCCGGCCCGCCCATGCGAAAATCACGCGTTGCCGATCTTCTGCAGGAACCCCCCATGCATGCCCAGCACTTCATCGCCAACCGCTTGATGTCGCCCGATTCGGGCATGCGCATCAAGGTGTTCGACCCGTCTGACGGCCAGCCCTTTGCCGAAATCGCCCGCGGCAACGCCACCGATATCAACGTGGCCGTGCACGCTGCGCGCCGCGCATTTGACGGTGTGTGGGGCCAGTTGCCCCCCGCCGAGCGCGGCCGGCTGCTCATGCGCGTGGCTCTGCGCTTGGCCGATCACGAAGAAGAACTGGCCCGCCTCGAAGCCCGCGACACCGGCAAACCCATGCGCCAAGCCCGCGCGGATGCCCGCGCCGTTGCCCGCTACTTCGAGTTCTACGCCGGCGCGGCGGACAAGCTGCACGGCCAGACCATCCCCTATCCGGCGGATACCACCGTGCTCACGCTCCGCGAGCCGCATGGCGTGACGGCCCACATCATCCCGTGGAACTACCCGATGCAGATCTTCGGGCGCAGCGTGGGTGCTGCCCTGGCGGCCGGCAACGCGTGCGTGGTCAAGCCTGCGGAAGACGCTTGCCTGTCGATCCTGCGCGTGGCCGAACTGGCTGCGGAAGCCGGGTTGCCCGATGGCGCGCTTAATGTGGTGACCGGCTACGGCCACGAGGCGGGTGCGGCGCTGGCGGCGCATCCGGGCGTCAACCATGTGTCGTTTACAGGGTCGCCCGAAACCGGCAAGGCCATCGCGCGGGCAGCGGCCGAGAACCACGTGCCGGTGACGCTCGAGCTGGGCGGAAAATCGCCGCAGATCCTGTTTGCCGATGCGGACCTCGAAGCGGCGATTCCCGCCGTTGTCAACGGCATCATCCAGAACGCCGGACAGACGTGTTCCGCCGGCAGCCGCGTACTGATCGAGCGCAGCGTGTATGAAACCGTGCTGGACCGGCTTGCCACGGTGTTCGAGGCCATCAAAGTGGGCCCGTCGTCGCTGGATCTGGACTGCGGCCCGCTCATCAACCCCAAGCAACAGCAGCGCGTGTGGGATTTCGTCTCGGATGCGCAGCACGCCAATATCCCGGTCATGGCGCAAGGCATGGTCGTACCGGATGCACCCGAGACCGGCTATTACCAGGCGCCGATGCTGCTGCGCGACGTACCGCACACACACCGTCTGGCACAGGAAGAAGTCTTCGGCCCCCTGCTGGCCGCCATGCCGTTCGACACCGAAGCCGAGGCACTGACGCTGGCCAACGGCACGCCGTACGGCCTGGTGGCCGGCGTATGGACGCGCGAAGGTGCCCGACAAATGCGTTTGGCACGCAAGCTGAAGGCGGGCCAGGTCTTCATCAACAACTACGGGGCCGGCGGCGGCGTGGAGTTGCCGTTCGGCGGCACAGGCCAGTCGGGCCATGGGCGCGAGAAGGGGTTCGAGGCGCTGTACGGCTTCACCACCTTGAAGACCATCGCCATCCGCCACGACTAAAACCGACCACCATCAAAGCACGCGCCCAGACGGTTTGGCCGTACCCTGCCCTAGATGGCGCCTTGAATTTCTGTTGCAGAGAGGAAAAAGGAAGGGGAACTGTCTGAGCGCAGCGAGTTTTCCCCTTCCCCTCTCTGCGACAGAAATTCAAGGAGTCTTTTGTCATCTCGGGCGCGCCTTTCTTTGCTGACTTTCTTTGGCAAGACAAAGAAAGTGAGTCAGCCCCGGCAGGGGATGAAACAAGGGATACACCAGCAGCATCAACCACCTCACCAATAAGCATTCAGACAAGGAGACACCATGCGGCTCACCGGCAAGATCGCCATCGTCACGGGCGCTGGTTCGGGGTTCGGCGAGGGCATCGCTCACACCTTCGCACGGGAAGGCGCACGCGTCATCGTCAATGATCTGAACGCCGAGGCCGGCGAGCGCGTGGCCAACGCCATCCGCATCACGGGCGGCGACGCGCATTGTGTGCAGGCGGATGTGTCCAAGGGCGACTCCGTGGCCGCGCTGCTGGGCGCCACGCTTGAGCGCTATGGCGACCTGCACATCGTCGTGAACAATGCTGGCACCACGCACAAGAACAAGCCGATCCTGGAGATCACCGAAGACGAGTTCGACCGCGTGATAGCGGTCAACGTGAAAAGCATCTACTGGACGGCGCGCCACATGGTGCCGCACTTCCGAGCACGCGGTGGTGGCGTGTTCGTCAACGTGGCGTCCACCGCGGGCATCCGGCCGCGGCCAGGGCTGGTTTGGTACAACGCCAGCAAGGGCGCCGTCATCACAGCCAGCAAAGCGATGGCGGCGGAGCTCGGCCCAGACAAGATCCGCGTGAACTGCGTGAACCCCGTGATGGGCGCCACCGGCCTCATCGAGCAGTTCATGGGCATGCCCGATACGCCCGAGAACCGCGCGCGCTTTCTGGCGACGATTCCGATGGGGCGGCTCTCTACGCCGCAGGATGTGGCCAATGCGTGCCTCTACTTGGCGTCCGACGAGGCCGAGTTCATCACCGGCACGTGCCTCGAGGTGGATGGCGGGCGCTGCGTATAAACCCTGTTGCCGGGGCAGCGTGGCGCAGCGCAGAATGCGGTGGCGGTGTTCCGGGCCGAGGTAGGTAACGAGTCGTACTCGGCCTGAACTCATAACAACGCTGGAGACCCGATGGCCACAACGACCCCACCCACCTCACCCACTCCACCGGCCAGCGGCGCAGGCACCCTGCCCCAATCCGCCAGTGCGTTTGAAGAAGCCACCTACCGTAAGGTGAGTTGGCGCCTGATTCCCTTCCTGCTGCTGTGCTACGTGGTTGCGTATCTGGACCGCGTGAACGTTGGCTTTGCCAAGCTGCAGATGCTCAACGATCTGAAATTCAGCGAGACCATCTACGGGCTGGGCGCGGGCATCTTCTTCATCGGCTACTTCCTCTTTGAAGTGCCGAGCAACGTGATCCTGCATCGCGTGGGGGCGCGCATCTGGATCGCGCGGATCATGATCTCGTGGGGCCTCATCTCGGCCGCCATGATGTTCGTGACCACGCCGGCCATGTTCTATGTGATGCGCTTCCTGCTGGGGTTGGCCGAGGCCGGCTTCTTCCCGGGCATCATCCTGTACCTCACGTATTGGTATCCAGCGGCGCGACGCGGGCGCACCACCACGTTCTTCATGACCGCGATTGCGCTATCGGGCGTGATCGGCGGTCCGATCTCGGGCTGGGCGATGAAGGCATTTGCCGGTGTCTACGGCTTGGCCGGCTGGCAGTGGATGTTCCTGATCGAGGGCATTCCGTCGGTCATCGTTGGCCTCGTCGTGCTGGCCTATCTGGATGACCGCATCAGCCACTCCAAGTGGCTGACCGACGAAGAAAAGGCCTTGCTCACGCGCAACATCGCCGCCGAAGACGCCGAGAAGGAAGATCCGCCCATCCGCACCGTCATGGCGAGCCCGCGCGTGTGGCTGATGAGCCTGATCTACTTCACCTTTGTGATGGGTTTGTACGGCGTGAGCTTCTGGCTGCCGACGTTGATCAAGCAGACCGGCGTGGCCGATCCGTTTGCCGTGGGCCTGCTGACGGCGATTCCGTATGGTGCGGCGGTCGTCGCCATGGTGCTGGTGGCCCGCAGTGCCGACCGTCTGCGCGAGCGCCGCTGGCATATCGCCATTCCTGCCGTGGCCGGCGCCATCGGGCTGATCCTGTCGGCCGTGTGGCACACCAACACCACGCTGGCGATGGCCGCACTCACGCTCGGCACCATGGGCATCCTGACCACGCTGCCGCTATTCTGGAGCCTGCCGACCGCCTTCCTGGCGGGCACGGGCGCAGCCGCCGGCATTGCGCTCATCAACTCGCTGGGCAATCTGGCGGGCTTCCTGAGCCCCTACGCCGTGGGCTGGCTCAAGGATGCGACCAAGAGTACGGACTCGGGCATGTACATGCTGGCCGCGTCGATGGTGCTGGGGGCGATCCTGACACTGTCAGTGCCGGCGCGCATGGTGAACAAGTAGCCCGCCAACTCCCCCAACAAAAAAGGCCGGGTTCCCCCGGCCTTGTTTCATTTGACGGCAAGCAACGCGCTCTGCCGGTAATGTCGCTGCGCCTCTTCTGGGCGTTCGGTCTGCTCGTACATCTGCGCCAGCGCCAAATGCGCATGCGCACGCAGGTTGCCGTGGTGATCGGCGTCGGCATACTTCAACGCCGACTCCAGGCTCGACTGCGCCTTACCCCAGAGTTGCTCCTTGAAGCACAACATGCCCAGCGTGTAGAACAGGTCGGCATCCACCGGATGCTGCGTCAACCATTTCTCGGCCTGTTGGATGAGCGGCAACGCCTTGCCGGGCACGGCGCAATCGGCATAGCGACGGATCAGGCGGCCGTCCCAATGCGCTTTCAGGCCATCTTCGACGATGCGCTTGGCGTCGTCCGTGCGACCGAGCTGTGCGAAATACAGCGCGGCCTGCGAAGCAATACGCGGCGAGCGGCGTTCTTCGGTGGTCAGCTCGCGCCAGAAGCTGTTGAGCGCATCAGCATCGTGGCGGCGCTCCGTCAGCAGCGTCTCGCACGCCATCTGTTTGAGGCGCGCAGCCAGCACGGCGTGAATGGCGTTGCGCTTTTCCAGCGCGCGCGTCAGGCGCAGCACCTCGCTCCAGTTCTTCAGATGCTGGTGCGCGCGCAGGGCAATACGCTGCGCCTGGATTTGCCGCGCGCCTTGCGATTGCAGTTGCGCGATCTTCTCCAGCGCGCCTTCGGCATCGCGTGCATCCACCAGCAATTCCGCCATCGACACGAGCTTCGCTTGCTCCCGGTCGGGCGAGTTGACCTCGGCCATCCACGCGTCGCGGCGATCGGTTTCCTGCATGCGGTGCGCAGCGCGGGCGCCGATCAGAGCAGCAGTTTCGCGCTGCGCGTCCCACGCCTGCGCTTCGCGCGCGAGGCGCTCGGCGCGGCCGAAGCGGCCCGCGAACAGGCTCTCCATCGCCTCACGCAGCGCAGCCGAGGCCTTCAGGATGCGATTACGTTCCCGATACGCCGCCGCACGCGCCGGCATGCCCGCCACGTGGTGGAACAAGCGCATCACCAGATGCAGCGCCACGAACGTCGCCAACAGCACGGCAAGCACGAAATTGAGCGACATCTCCACCCGGTACGGCGGGTAGAACAACACAACGTTGCTCAGGTTGAGTTCCGTAAACAACGCCAACCCGACGGCGGCAGCAAACAGCAGCGCGACCCAGAATACCCAGCGCATGCTCACTCCCCACTATCCGAACCGCGCTGGCCGCGAGCGGCCGCGAGGCTATCGACCAGCGTCGGCACCTGCAGCGTGCCAACCGCCGAGCGCACTTGCGCCAGCTGGTTCTGCACCGTGGTCACGCGCGGCGATTGCACGTCGAAGTAGCGCGCGAGCAGCGTATCGGCGCGACCGAGGTCTGCGCGGAACACCGCATCGTTGCGCGAGAGCAGTGCCAAGCGCGCATTCATCAGACGCAGCTTGAGGTTCTCGCGCAGGAACCACGCCTGGTCGGACGACAGCAGCAGCGCCTCGGTCTGATCAACGCGGCGCACCTGCACGATCTGGCTCAGTTCGCCGCGTACGTCGTCCCACAGCCGCCCCCACCAGGCGCGCACGCCAGCAGACCACCCCGTGCCAGCCTCCGCCGCCGACACGGCCGATACGGCCGACGCCGAAGCCGGTGCTGCGTGGGCCTTGGCATTCTTGGTAGGTTTTGCTGAGGCAGCATGCGGCGCCTGTGCGGCCTGCTCGGCCTCCAGCGGCTGCGCAGCAGAAACCAGCGGTAGCGTATCGACCGTGCTGATGGCGTCATCCAGGCGCCCGGCGGCGCTCGACAGGTCAATCGACGGCATCGCCTTGAGCTTGGCAATGTCGCGCGCCACAGCACGACGGATAGCGACGAACTGCGGCTTGTCGATGGTGGCCAGACGCGCATCAATGGTCTGTAGCGCAGCCAGCGCACCGGCCACGTTGCCGGTCAACTGCAACTGGTCGGCGGCCACTTCCAGCGAATGTTCGATTTCCGCACGCTGCCAGTCGTCGCGATTGCGCAGCAAGTCTTGGCTGGCCTGTTCAAGCGCGGACTGACGATCGCGGGTTTCCGTGGTGCGGGCTTCCAGCGCGCCAAATTTTTGCTGCAACTGGGCGACGGCATCCTGGTCCGCACGCGACAGCACGCGCATTTCCTGCGCCAGAGCTTCGTTCTGCTGCGCGCGCTGGCGGATGTCGCGCGCTAGGCGTTCATTGCGCACCTGCAACGCAGCCACGGCGGCCACCACCACGACCAGCACCGTCCAGATCAACCAGCCGCCACGACGCGGCGCGTGGTTGACGGTCATGCTGGGGGCAAAGGCAGCGGGTGCAGCTGCAAATGCAGGCGTGGGGGTCGGTGCCGGGCTCGGCGTGGCGGCCTCGGGCGTCGGCGCGGGAGCGGACGAGGGAACAGGAGTCTGCGTCACGGTGGAAGAAGAAAGAGGAGGATTCGATTCAACAGGCGCCGGTGCTGCGGACGGCATCGGCACCGGCCCCGCCCATGCGAGCACGCTGGCGAGCAGGCGGTCATCACCGGCGCCCGTGAGCGTGACATCGCGAAAACCGAGCGACTGGGCTTGCTCAATGATGCGTGCGTGCGATGCAAAGCAAGGCGCGCCGTGCAGGGTTTCGAGATCAGCGGGCGACAGGTTGGCGCGCGCCAGGTCATCGAGATTGCGGACGGCCTCGGAGCTGGTCAGCGTCCACGCATGGCGGCCGGCCAGTACGGCCCGCAGCGCGTTCCACGCAGCCGCGTCGGGCACTGGCACGCTGCGGCGATAGGCTTCCACCGCGCGCACCGAAACACCGGCCTCGCGCAGTTGATCCGCCAACCATTCACGGCCGCCGTTGCCGCGCACGATCAGCACTTCGCGGCCACGCAGCGATGCCACGTCGAGTTGGGCATACAGCGCTTCGGAATCCTGCCGCGCGTCGTCGGCATGCGTGCCGGGCCGAATCACGCGATGCGCGGGCGGCGCAACGCCGTGGGTGGCGAGGGCCTGCGCGCTGGCGGGGCCCACCACGGCCACCGGCACTTCCTGCGGCCAGCGGAACCCTTCCGGCATGGCGGCAAACGCCTGCTGCACGGCATTGGGGCTGACGAACACGACCAGCGCATAACGCGACGGATCGCTTAGCGCGGCGCGCAGATCCTCGAGATTCGGCGTCGGCGCAATGTCGAGCAGCGGAAACTGGTGGGTGCGCAGCCCGTGGCGCTCCAACGCAGCGACAAGCATGGGGGCCTGCGCTCGCGGCCGCGTCACCACCACCACGGGCGGTTCGACTGGTTTAGCGGCGGAGGGCGCGCTGGATGAGGGTGGCAAGCGATCGTCCATGGCGTGCCGTTGAAATCAGGTTGCGGGCGGGGTGTCGGCGACGAGCATGGCGAGAATGTCTCGCGCGCCGCCGTCCAGCATCTGTTGGGCGACGCGTGCGCCCAGTGCGTCAGCTTCGGCCAGCGTAGTGGGCACGGCTTCACCGTCTGCAGCCAGCTTGCGCGTGCCGTCTTGCGAGGCCACAAACGCGCGCAGGCGCAACGTACCCGCATCCGACCATTGCGCGAACGCTGCCAGCGGCACTTGGCACGAGCCGCCCAACATGCGCGAGACAGCGCGTTCTGCCGTCACGGCCAGCGCGGTCCGTGTGTCATGCAGCGGCGCGAGCGCAGCCTGTACATCAGCACGGTCGGCGCGGATCTCGATACCCAGCGCGCCCTGCCCGGCTGCCGGCAGCGACTCTTCCGGTGCGATGGTCGAGCGGATGCGATGGGTCAGCCCCAAGCGCTTGAGCCCCGCAGCAGCGAGGATGATGGCCGCGTAGTCACCCCGATCCAGCTTGCCGAGGCGCGTATCCAAGTTGCCGCGCAACGGCTGAATGACCAGATGCGGAAAGCGTGCACGCAGCGAGGCCTCGCGGCGCAGGCTGGAGGTACCGACCACCGCGCCCGCCGGCAACGACGCCAGATCAGCGTAGTCGTTGGACACGAACGCATCGCGCGGGTCCTCGCGCTCCAGCAGGGCTGCCAGCGCGAAACCTTCGGGCAACTCCATCGGCACGTCCTTGAGCGAATGGACGGCCAGATCGGCCCGCCCTTCGGCCAGCGCAACTTCCAGTTCCTTCACGAACAAACCTTTGCCCCCCACCTTGGCGAGCGAGCGGTCGAGAATCTGGTCGCCGCGCGTGGTCATTCCCAGGATGGACACGTCGCACGCGGGATAGTATTTTTGCAATGCAGCACGCACGTGTTCGGCTTGCCAAAGTGCAAGCCGGCTTTCGCGCGAGGCGATGACCAGCTTGGTCGGCGCCTGGGCTGCAGGAGTCGTTGCAAGCTGGGATTCGACGGAAGTCGGGCGGGCATGAGAAGACATGCGGCAATGGTAGCACGCAGCTTTTTAGCCACAGCCGGGCTCTCACGTTGAAGTGATGCAGAAAGAAGGGCCCTTCAGGCACCTTACCGATCCAACCTAGGAGACACCATGACGCAGCCCGCCGCGCGCCGCGCTTCCTCGCGCGCGACCCCCGCCCGCAAGGCATCCGCCGCCCCCGCCAACACCAGCAAGACGCCCAAGGCCGCCACAAAATCGGCTGCCAAAGCGAATGGCGCGGAAGAGGCCAACGGCGCATCACTTGGCCCCACATTTGGCACCCTCGCTCGCCGCTCATCGGGCAGCGCAGCCGCCAAAGATCAGCCGCTGAAGGAGGACATCCGCTTTCTGGGCCGCTTGCTGGGCGACGTGCTGCGTGAACAGGAAGGCGGCGCCGCCTTCGAAACCGTTGAGACGATCCGCCAGACCGCCGTGCGTTTCCGCCGTGACGGCGACCGCCAGGCCGAGCAGGAACTCGACCGCTTGCTGAAAGCCCTGTCGCGCGAGCAGACCAACTCGGTGGTGCGCGCGTTCAGCTACTTCTCGCATCTGGCCAACATTGCCGAAGACCAGCATCACAACCGCCGCCGCCGCGTGCATGCGCTGGCAGGCTCCCCGCCGCAGCCAGGCAGCATGATGCGCGCGCTGCTGTCGGTGGCCGATGAGGGCGTCTCGGGTGAGGCGCTGCGTCGCTTCTTCGATGCCGCGTTGATCGTGCCCGTGCTCACGGCCCACCCGACCGAGGTGCAGCGCAAGAGCATTCTCGATGCACAGCGAGAAATCGCCCGCCTCCTGGCCGAACGCGACACGCCGCTGACCACCCGCGAACGTGAGCGCAACACGACGCTGCTGCGCGCGCACGTGACCAAGCTGTGGCAGACACGCATGCTGCGCACCACGCGCTTGATGGTGGCCGACGAGATCGAAAACGCGCTGTCGTACTACCAGACGACGTTCCTGCGCGAAATTCCCGCGTTGTACCGCGAGCTGGAAGAGGACGTCGCTGCCGTATTCCCGCGCCGTGGCGCACGTGGCGAACCCACACCGTTGGCGCCGTTCTTCCAGATGGGCTCGTGGATCGGCGGCGATCGCGACGGCAACCCCTTCGTCACGGCCGAAACCCTGCGCTATGCCGCGCGCAAGCAAGCGAGCGTGATCCTCGCGTGGTATCTGGATGAGATTCACGCGCTGGGCGCCGAACTGTCGATGTCGACCTCGCAGGTGGATGTGAGCGCCGAACTGCTGGCACTGGCCGAGCAATCGCCCGACCACTCCGAGCACCGTGCGGACGAGCCGTATCGCCGCGCGCTGATTGGCGTGTATGCGCGCCTGGCTGCGACGTGCCGGGAACTGACCGGTGAAGATGCCGGCCGCCACGCCGTCGGCCCGGCCCCGGCTTACACGCGTGCGGAAGAGTTGCGCGCCGACATCCAGACCGTCACCGATTCGCTGGCGGCACACCATGGCGAAGCACTGGCCGATGCACGCCTGGCCTCGCTGGCGCGCGCGATTGATGTGTTCGGCTTCCACTTGTCGTCGATCGACCTGCGGCAGGTGTCGGATGTGCATGAAGCGACCGTCGCCGAATTGCTGAAGGTGTCAGGTGTGGAAGGCGCCTACGCGGCGCTGTCCGAAGCCGACAAGCGCACGCTGCTGCTGCGCGAGCTGCAACAGCCGCGCCTGCTGACGCTGCCGTTCCACACGTACAGCGAGCAGACCACGCAAGAGATCGACATCTTCCGCGCCGCGCGCGAGGTGCGTGCCCGCTACGGCAACCGCATCGTGCGCAACTACATCATCTCGCACACCGAGACGCTGTCTGACCTGCTCGAAGTGATGCTGCTGCAGAAAGAAGCCGGCATGTTCCGCGCAAACGCCAATGGGGCGGGTGTGGGGCTCGACGTGATGGTGATCCCGCTGTTCGAGACCATCGAAGACTTGCGCAACGCCCCGCAGATCATGGGCGACCTGCTCGCGCTGCCTGGCTTTGATGCCGTGCTGGCCGCGCAGGGCAACGAGCAGGAAGTCATGCTCGGCTATTCGGATTCCAACAAGGACGGCGGCTTCCTCACCTCCAACTGGGAGCTGTACAAGGCCGAGCTGGCGCTGGTCGAACTGTTCGAGCGCAAGGGCGTGCGCCTGCGCCTGTTCCACGGCCGCGGCGGCACGGTGGGCCGTGGCGGCGGCCCGACGTATCAGGCCATCCTGTCGCAGCCGCCGGGCACGGTGAACGGGCAGATCCGCCTGACCGAGCAGGGCGAGATCATCTCCAGCAAGTTCGCCAACCCCGAGATCGGCCGGCGCAACCTGGAGACCATCGTCGCAGCCACGTTGGAAGCGACGCTGCTGCCCACGCGCAACCGCCCGAAGGGCCTGGAAGAATTTGAAGCCGCCATGCAGGCGTTGTCGGACAACGCCTTTGCCGCGTACCGCAACCTCGTCTACGAAACCCCGGGCTTCAAGGATTACTTCTTCGCCACCACGCCGATCACCGAGATTGCCGACCTGAACCTCGGTTCACGTCCGGCCTCGCGCAAGCTAATGGACAAGAAGCACCGCCGCATTGAAGACCTGCGCGCGATTCCGTGGGGCTTCTCGTGGGGGCAGTGCCGCTTGCTGCTGCCGGGCTGGTTCGGCTTTGGCAGCGCCGTGCAGCAATGGCTGGACGACGCTGGCAACGCCAAGGCCCGCACCGCACGCCTGGCCACGCTCAAGCGCATGTACAAGCAGTGGCCGTTCTTTGCGAACCTGTTGTCGAACATGGACATGGTGCTGTCCAAGGCGGACCTGAACGTGGCCTCCCGCTACGCGCAGCTCTGCGACGACCGCAAGCTGCGCAACGCGGTGTTCTCGCGCATCTCAGCCGAGTTCACGTTGACCGAGCAGATGCTGGCGGCCATTACCGGCCATGCTGAACGCCTGGCCGACAACCCGCTGTTGGCACGTTCGATCAAGAACCGCTTCCCGTACCTCGACCCGCTGAACCACTTGCAGGTGGAACTGCTCAAGCGCTTCCGCTCGGGCAAAGCCGGCAGCGACGATGCGCGCGTACGGCGCGGTATTCACCTGTCGATCAACGGGATTGCAGCAGGCTTGCGCAATAGCGGTTGACGCTCAGGCCAGCGCGGTGGCGGCGGGTCGGCGGCTGATCCACGCCATCGCCATCGCACCGGCATAAGACAGCGTCATCAGGCCGAACACGGTGGGCGCGGCGTGCGCCACGTCGGGCACCACCGTCACAACGGCGCCTGCCGCTGCCACGCCCAGCAGACTGCCGGTCTGCCGCGCCGCGTTAAGCAGGCCTGACGCCGTGCCGGCCAGTGCGCCCGGTGCGGCAGACAGGATGGTCGACGTCATCGGCGCAATCGCCAGCGCGGTGCCGCCGCCGTACGCCACCATCGCCGCACTGGCCAGCCACAGCGGCGCGTGCCCATTCAGCGCGGCTGAGGTCGCCATCAAACCCAACGCAGCGATCAGTAGGCCGCTCAGCATCATGCTGTGCGCGGAGAACCGCCCCATCAGCTTGCCCGCGAAGATGTTGCCCGCAGACAGGCTGACTGCCATCGGCAGCATGACGAGACCGGTCTGGCGCGCACTCAGGTGCTCGGCGTTCTGCAAGTGCAGGCTCAGCATGAACAGCGCGCCGTAATAGCCGAAGTTCAGCAGGAAACCCATGCCGTTGACAGCGCCCAGCGTCCGGTGCGCAAACCACGCCAGCGGCACCAGCGGAGCGGGCGCGCGACGCTCAGCTACGACGAACAGGCCGCCTGCCGCCACCATCAACAGCGCCGCACCCCACACCCACGGGGATTGCGCACCGCGCACCGGCCATTCGATGGCCGCAAAGCACAGCGCCGCGAGCATCACTGCGCTAGTCACTTGTCCCACCCAATCGAAGGATCGGGCACGCGCCGGTTGGACGCGACGCACAATCACCCACGTGCCCAACATGCCCACCACGCCCAGCGGCACGTTGATGAGGAAAGCGCTGCGCCAGCCGTACGTATCGACCAGTATGCCGCCCAGCGCTGGGCCCACGGCAGCGGCCGTTGCCACGATGGCGCCCCACAGGCCGATGGCCCAGGCGCGCTCGCGCGGGTCTTCAAACGTGCTGCGAATGAGCGACAGCGAACTCGGCAGGAACATCGCCGCGCCCACCCCTTGCAGGATGCGCGCAGCAATCAGCGTGGCCACCGACGGCGCCAGCCCACAACCGGCCGATGCCACGATGAACACGGCCATCCCCGCCATGAATACCGTGCGCGCGCCGATGCGGTCGCTGAGCAGACCACCGGTGAGGATGAAGGCGGCAAACGCCAGCGTGTAGGCGTCGACGATCCACGCAAGCTCCGCGACGCTGCTGTGCAGGCTGTCGCGCATGGCGATGAGCGCCACATTCACCACGGTGGTGTCGAGCACGGCCATGAACACGCCCGACGTGAGGATACCCAGCGTGGCATTGCGGCGCCACCGGCTGAGATCGGGAGGCGCAGCACTCATGGCGGAAGCGTTGCACGAAGACATGGCGGAAGCGTTTGGCAATTTCATGCAGCGAAGTGTAGGCTCGGGAATCCATGCAAAAAAGCAGCGTTTTTGCATTGCACTACAGCAAAAATGCATCATGCAACGACGCACATTCGGAGCCAATCGTGAACTGGGACAACGCGCGCTTCTTCCTGGCTGTGGCACGCACCAGCACGCTGCGCGGGGCGGCGCAGCGCCTGGGCGTGGATCAGGCCACGGTCGGCCGCCGCATCGCCGGGCTGGAAGAGGAACTGTCCGCAAAGTTGTTCCTGCGGACGTCGACGGCGCTGGTGCTGACGCCCGCCGGTGAAGCGTTGATCGGCCCGGCCGAAGCGATGGAGCAGGCGGCACACACCATCGAGCGCCGCGTGGCCGGCATCGACGAACAACTGGCCGGCACCATCCGCGTGGCCACAACGGACACCATGGCCGCTACGTTCGTGCTGCCGGCCATCGCGCGGTTGCGTCAGCAGCATCCGGGCATCGACGTGGTATGCATGGCGTCCAAGAGCATCGCCAATCTGACCAAGCGCGAAGCCGACGTCGCCGTGCGCACGCTGCGTCCAGATGCATCCGACCTCATCGCGCGGCGCATCGGGCAAATGGAAACCGGTGTCTATGCAAGCCGCAGCTACGTTGCCGCGCGCGGTGAACCAGAGGAAGGGGCCGCATTTGCGGGGCACGACCTGGTGCTCTACCCGCGCAACGAAGTCCCGTGGATGTGGGATGACCTCTGCGGCGAGCCGATCACGCGTGGTCGCGTTGTCCTGCAGAGCAACTCGGCCACAGCACTGATTGAAGCCGTGGCTGCAGGTATGGGGATGACGGAGTTGGTCTGCCGCAGGGCCGAGGCGTATCCGCAACTGGTGCGCGTGCTGCCCAACCGCCGCAGCATGCAGGACGTCTGGCTCGTCACCCATGCCGATCTGCACAAGACCGCCCGCGTGCGTGCCTTGCTCGATTGCATCGTCGAAGCATTCGATACGTGTAAAAAACCCGCCACGCCGTAACGCGCTCCGGCGTGGCGGCACGACAAACCGCTAGCTGATAAAGGCGACCGGGACGGGGTCTTCGCCCAGCACCGAAAGCAACACCGCCCAGTGCATCGCCTCATCGCCCAGAATGCTGGCGGCGGCCTTGGTCAGTTCCCGTGTGTAGAAATTCGGCATCACACCCAGGTAAGCCGAGGTCGCGCCCTTCTCCAGCCCGGCAGCAAAACGCAGCACGTCAGCCTGCGTCTTCAACTGGCTAACCGGGAAGTTGTATTCCGCCACCTTTTTTTCCATGACCGGCGTCCCGCCCAGCTTGGACACCGTGCCCGCCAGCACCCCCGCATGCGCCTTGTGGTGCCCCTGGAACTTCACGGCCGTCGCCAGCACCGGCTTTTGCAGCAGACCGCTCTCCGCCCCCACCTGATATGCAGCGATGGCCTGGTACTCCAGCCCGAGCGCCACGTTCAGGATGTTGATGTCGTCTTTCACGCTGCCCGATTGGGTCTGTGCCCAGGCCGGCATCGACTGCCCCAGCGACATCGCCGCCAGCGAGCCCAGCGCCATCAGCCCCGGCGCGCGTAGCAGCACGCGGCGCCGCACATCGATGCGCGGGCTGTCGCCATCGAACAGATCCATCTCTTTGGTCGTATCCATCGTCGGTCTCCTTGCATGTGGGGAAGCAGCACGACCCGCGTGATCCGGTCGTGCTGATCGTCGGCGTTTGTCCAGCGCCTGACCGCTTATACGAAGGGCACACCCAACTGGATGCAAACCGCAGCGCCGCCGACGTGAATTCCCCCGGCGGCCGAGGTTTCTTCCTACACTTTGGGCAGACCCCTCCACACAATCGCCCCGTGCTCACCTTCCAGCGCAGCGCCGCAGACCACGCAAGGCAAGACGCCGATCCGCCGTCGACGGCCGCAGCAGGTCGCCCGCAAAGCGCCGATGCGGAAGAACTGGCCGCGCTCCTGCAGCGCATCGGCCTGGGCGAGCGCGACGCCCTGCGCACGCTCTACACGCACTGCGCGCCGAAACTGTTTGGGCTCGCGCTGCGTATCTTGGTCAGGAAGGATTGGGCCGAGGACGTCTTGCAAGAAAGCTTCGTCAACATCTGGCGCCATGCCGGCGATTACCGCCCGCATCTGGCCGCCCCCATGACGTGGATGACCACCATCGTGCGCAACCGTGCGCTCGATTGCCTGCGCCGGCAGCATGCCGAGCGCGTGCAGGAATCGGTGCCGCTGGACGACACCTACGCCGAGGTGCTGGCCGACCACGCCCCTGGGCCGGCCGACCTCGCGCTCGCCGGCCAGCAGGCGCGCGCGCTGGCCGAATGCCTCAAGCGCCTGGACCCGAAGCAGCGCGAAGTCGTATCGCTGGCGTATCTGCGGGACCTGTCGCACAGCGAGCTGGCGCAAGCACTCTCTCTGCCGCTGGGCACCGTCAAATCCTGGATGCGGCGCGGGCTCGACCGCCTGCGTGAATGCCTGGGAGCGCCGTGATGGACCTACGCCGCTATCCCGATCTCGTCGATAAGCTGGCCGCCGAATACGCGGTTGGCACATTGCGCGCGGGCGCCCGCCGCCGGTTCGAGCAATGGATCCGCCACCATGACGACGTCCGCGCGACGGTCGAGCGCTGGCAGCACTACTTGGCCGACCTACCTGCCCTGCAGGCGCCCGCGGCGCCACTGTCAGAAATCCTCTGCCGGGTGGAAGTGCAGCTTGGCTGGCGTCAACCGGCGCCGCCTCAGAAGGCGTTCTGGCAGAAACTGTGGCAAGGCGCGGCCTTCTGGCGCGGCGCCACGGCAATCGCAGCGGTGACTGCAGCCGTCGCGGTAGGGCTGGACCTGCGGCTGTCGCAACAGTCGCGCGAGGCGCCCGTCGCCAACGCCGTGGCCGTGCTGCAGGACGCGCAGGCGCAGGCGGCTGTCCTCGTCACTTGGGACGCGCGCACCGGCACGCTGTCGCTCAAGCGGCTGGATGCGACGCCGCTCACCTCCGAGCAAGCGCTGCAGCTTTGGGCACTGCCGCCCGGTGGGCATCCGCAGTCACTTGGCCTAATCGGGCACCAGCGTGCGGTCCGGCTGACGGTCACTCAGCCGCTGCGGCAAGTGCCAGCACTCGCCATCAGCGTGGAACCGCGCGGCGGCTCGCCCAACCCGGACGGGCCGACTGGGCCGGTGGTCTTCAAGGGCGCGCTGATCGACAGCACCCTATAGCCCAGGGGGCCGAAGCGGCCGGCGGACGATATAATCGCGGTTTCCTGAATTTGTGGCCGATGCCTCTATTTGGCCGCCCTCCTCCAGCTGTCCGCCATGACCTCCCAACTCGCCAAGAAGGCCGAAGCGTGGTCCGCCCGCTTTAACGAGCCGGTGTCCGATCTCGTCAAGCGCTATACCGCGTCGGTGTTCTTCGACAAGCGCCTCGCACTGTTCGACATCCAGGGCTCGCTCGCGCACGCGGCCATGCTCGCCAAGCAGGGCATCATCGCCGAGGCCGACCGCGCTGCCATTGAACAAGGCATGGCGCAAATCCGCCAGGAAATCGAAGCCGGCACGTTCGAGTGGAAGCTGGACCTGGAAGATGTGCACCTGAACATCGAAGCGCGCCTGACCGCCATGGCGGGCGACGCCGGCAAGCGCCTGCACACGGGCCGCTCGCGCAACGACCAGGTCGCCACCGACATCCGCCTGTGGCTGCGCAGCGAGATCGACAACATCGTCGGCCTGCTCAAGGCCCTGCGCAGCGCGCTGCTGGACCTGGCTGAACAGCACACCAACACCATCGTCCCCGGCTTCACCCACCTGCAGGTCGCGCAACCGGTGGTGTTCGGCCACCATCTGCTGGCCTACGTCGAGATGTTCACGCGCGACACCGAGCGCATGCTCGATTGCCGTAAGCGTGTGAACCGCCTGCCGCTGGGCGCCGCCGCACTGGCCGGCACGAGCTACCCAATCGACCGCGAATTCGTCGCGCAGCAACTGGGCTTTGACGGCGTGTGCCGCAACTCGCTGGATGCCGTATCCGACCGCGATTTCGCCATCGAATTCTGCGCCGCGGCTGCGCTCATCATGACGCACGTCTCGCGCTTCTCCGAAGAGCTGGTGCTGTGGATGAGCCCGCGCGTGGGCTTCATCGACATTGCCGACCGCTTCTGCACCGGCAGCTCGATCATGCCGCAGAAAAAGAACCCCGACGTGCCTGAACTGGCGCGCGGCAAGACCGGCCGCGTCAACGGCCACCTGATCGCCCTGCTCACGCTGATGAAGGGCCAGCCGCTGGCCTACAACAAAGACAACCAGGAAGACAAGGAACCGCTGTTCGACACGGTCGACACCGTGGTCGATACGCTGCGCATCTTTGCCGACATGGCGACCGGCATCACCGTCAAGGCCGACGCCATGCGCGCCGCCGCGCTGCAGGGCTACGCCACCGCCACCGATCTGGCCGACTACCTTGTCAAGCGCGGCCTCCCCTTCCGCGATGCACACGAAGCCGTGGCCCACGCCGTGCGCGCCTGCGACGACCTGCGCTGCGATCTGGCCGATCTGTCAGTTGCGCAACTGCGCGACATCTGCGGCCTCGGTGACAAGTCCGACCTGATTGCTGACGACGTGCACGCCGTGCTGACGCTGGAAGGCTCGGTGGCCTCGCGCAACCACATTGGCGGAACCGCGCCGGAGCAGGTGAAGCAAGCCATCGCGTTTGCACGCGCGGCGCTGGCTGAATAATCGGCAGCACACTCCACATACAAACGCCGCGCGGTAACTCGCGCGGCGTTTTGTTTTGGGCGAATGGATGCACACCCGTGCGCCGCTCGTCGCATCTTTTGCCCGTCCTGGGCAGCGTTGTTCTCTTCCCCTCGCGTTATACAAGTTTGCAAATGACCGGGATACGCCCTGCCGCATGAATCGGCCGCAGGCGCCCGTCTATGCTTCGCTCCAACATCCCTCACACCGATAAAACGCGCGCCGCCCACACGCAGGCTGCAGCGCAGCGAAAAAACCAATCGCGAGACAACGGTCTGGAGAATGCCCGCGCGCGCATGCAGGCACCCGCACCGATAGCAAAACCAGAACAGCGCCCCTCACGCTACCAGCCGTTCGGACCACACCCACCGGCCAGCGCGGAGCCCTGCCAGGAGACAAACCACCATGGCTGAACAGTCCATTCCGTCGACGACGGATCTTGGCGCCGCCGGCTTTGCCGACACACGCGCCGTCGACCGCTATTTCCAGATTTCCGCGCGTGGCAGCACGCAACGCCGCGAGGTAGTGGCGGGCATCACCACCTTTATGGCGATGGTGTATGCCGTGTTCGTCGTGCCCGGCATGTTGGGCAAGGCGGGGTTCGACACCAGCGCCGTGTTCGTCGCCGTGTGCCTGACGACCGCCTTCGGCTCGCTGTTGATGGGCCTGTGGGCCAAGCTGCCGATCGCGATCGGCTGCGCGATTTCGCTCACGGCTTTCATGGCGTTCGGGTTGGTGCTCGGGCAAAAGCTCTCGCCGGAAGTGGCGCTGGGCGCGGTGTTCCTGATGGGCGTGGTGTTCACCGCCATCTCGGCCACCGGCGTGCGCTCGTGGATTCTGCGCAATCTGCCCTCGGGCGTCGCGCATGGCACGGGCATCGGCATTGGCCTGTTCCTGTTGCTGATCGCATCGAACGACGTCGGCCTCGTGGTCAAGAACGCCGGTGCAGGCCTGCCGGTGGCGCTGGGCCACGTCACCGCCTTCCCGGTCATGATGTCGGTGCTGGGGCTGGCCGCAATCTTCGGCATGGAGCGCCGCCGCGTGCCCGGTGGCATCCTGATCGTCATCATCGCCATCTCGGCGCTGGGGCTGATCTTTGATCCGCAGGTCAAATTCACCGGCATTTTTGCGCTGCCGTCCCTGGCCACCGCCGGTCATGCCTCGCTGATCGGCGCGATGGACATTCGCGGCGCCCTCTCCGCTGCCGTCCTACCGGCCGTGCTGGCGCTGGTGATGACCGCCGTGTTCGATGCCACCGGCACCATCCGCGCCGTGGCCGGCCAAGCTGGACTGCTCAACGACAAGGGCCACATCATCAACGGTGGCCGCGCACTGACGGCGGATTCGATCAGCTCGATCTTCTCGGCATGCTTCGGCGGCGCCCCGGCAGCGGCTTACATTGAGTCGACGGTGGGCGTGGCGGCCGGCGGCAAGACGGGCCTGACCGCCGTGGTCGTCGGCGTGCTGTTCCTGGCGGTGATGTTCTTCTCGCCGCTGGCTGGCCTCGTGCCGTCGTACGCAACGGCGCCCGCGCTGATGTATGTCGGCCTGCTGATGCTTTCCAGCGTGAGCAAGCTGCACATGGACGATATGGTCGACGCCCTGTCCGGCCTGGTCTGCGCCGTGTTCATCGTACTGACCTGCAACATTGTCACCGGCATCATGCTCGGCTTCGCCACGCTCGTGATCGGCCGTCTGATCGCCGGCGAATGGCGCAAGCTGAACGTTGGCACCGTGGCGATTGCCGTGGCGCTGGTCGCCTTCTATGTAGGCGGCTGGGCGATCTGACCACGCGCTGGACCGTCCTCTCAAAAGACAAACCGGCCAGACCCGCAAGGGCTGGCCGGTTTTGTTTTGACACCGCGCGTTATCGTTTGCACGAATGCAAAAAACGCCCGGCACCAGGGCCGGGCGGCAATCACACTACCAAGGAGCCGGTTATTTGTTGGGCTGCGGCGTCAGGCGCAAGTACGGGCGCAACGCCTTATAGCCCTTCGGGAATTTCTGCTTGATGACCTCTTCATCCTTGAGCGACGGCACGATGACAACGTCATCGCCGTCCTGCCAGTTACCCGGCGTGGCCACGCTGTGATACTCGGTCAACTGCAGCGAGTCGATCACGCGCAGCACTTCGTTGAAGTTGCGCCCCGTCGACGCCGGATACGTAATGATCAGCCGCACCTTCTTGTTCGGGTCGATCACGAACAGCGAACGCACGGTAAACGTCTCGCTCGCGTTCGGGTGAATCATGTCGTACAGCTGCGAAACCTTGCGATCCGGGTCAGCAATGATCGGAAAGTTGACGCTGGTGTTCTGCGTCTCGTTGATGTCGTTGATCCAGCCCTTGTGCGAATCGACCGAGTCCACCGACAGCGCGATCACCTTGACATTGCGCTTGGCAAATTCATCCTTAAGCTTGGCCGTCAGGCCCAGTTCAGTGGTGCAGACCGGCGTGTAGTCGGCCGGGTGCGAAAACAGCACGCCCCAGCTGTTGCCCAGCCACTCGTGAAACTTGATGCGGCCTTCACTGGAATCCTGCTCGAAATCCGGGGCGATATCGCCCAAACGTAGAGACATCGTGTCCTCCATACACTGATTAGGAACCACTATAGCCAGATTGCCATCCAACCAAAACGACTATAAATTCACAACAACATCACTTTTTGTCATTTGGCGCGGCATTTGCTGACGAAACGGTGGAAGGCATGCGCACGTTGCCGGACAATAGCCAAGGCTTTGATCCATCGCAGCATGCGCCACACGGGCGCTTGAAGTTTCACAAGGCCCACACATATGCTAGCGAATAAGCGCGTCGATGGATTGACGATCGAATTCCTCCATTCCAAGTACCAAGGTGCCCGACCATGACCAACACATCCCCCAACCTGGCCGACCCCGTCAATAAGGAGAAACTGATGACCGACGTGAAGACTGTTCTGTCCGACGCCGAAGCCCTGCTCAAGCAAGCTGCATCCAGCAGCGGCGAGAAAGCCGCTGAACTGCGCGAGCGTGGCATGGGCCTGCTGCGCCAAGCCAAGGAGAAGGCGCAAGACCTGCAAGACGCCGTGGTCACCAAGAGCAAGGCCGCTGCGCGTGCCACCGACGACTACGTCCACGATCACCCGTGGCAAGCCGTGGGCGTGGCAGCCGGCGTGGGTCTGCTGATCGGCCTGCTGCTCAACCGCAAGTAACCTGCCGCACCCTTTCTGGCCGATGGCGCGCCCTGTGTGGATCGCGCCATCGGCCAGTCGCATTCTGGCGGCCCCGCCCTGGGCACAGTGCGTGCTGCATCGGCGGTACCGCCCCTGCCTCGTCCCATCCCCCCGGAACCAACATGTCTGATGACACCAGCCCAAAGCTGTTCGCCTCCCTGAAGACACTGGCCGGCACAGTCGTCTCGATGCTGCAAACGCGGCTTGAGCTGGCAAGCGTTGAGCTGGCCGAAGAAAAAGAGCGCCTGCTCGGTGCCGCCTTCCTCGGCATGCTGGCGGTCAGCCTGATCGGTCTGGCCATCATGACGCTGACCGCGTTGGTGGTGATCCTGTGCTGGGACACCTACCGCTGGCAGTCGCTGGCCATCATGGCCACGCTGTATGCACTGGGCGCGGTGGCGTGCCTGTGGAAAGTCCGTGCGTCGCTGCGCAGCGGGCCGCCGCTGTTCGAGGCCACGCTGGCCGAACTCGACAAAGACCGTGAGATCCTGCGCCGATGACCGATCCGACCCAACACAATCCGTCGACCGACCCGGCGTCGAGCCATGAACCTGGGCATAACGCGCGCCATCACGTGCGGCCGTCCCGCCGCGGCAGCGAGACGCGCTTGCCGCTGTCCGTACGCAAGGAGTTGCTGCTCACCCGCGCCGCGCTGGAGCGCTACGACTACGCACAGGCCCGTAGCGATGTGCATCGCGCGGCCAACCGTACCTTCAGCCTGGGCGGGCTGGGCGCGCTGTTACCGAGCCTGATTCGACCGCTGGCACGGCCGAACAGCCTGATGCGCACACTGGGCATCGCTCGGGAGTATCCGCTGGTCGGTACCGCACTGTCGCTGGCGTATGCCGGATTGCGCCGCACCTTCATTGGGCGCATCACGCGCCGGCTGGGCAAGGTCGGGCTGGTGGCGGGCGCGGCATGGTGGGGCTATCAGAAATGGCAGGAAAGCCACGGCGATCAGGCAATCCATCCTTCTGCCGCGTCTTCCGAAACCGACGCGAACGAGATCATCCCGGGCAGCACCTCCTGAGTGCGCCCAACGAAGAAAGGCCGGAGCGATCCGGCCTTTCTTGTTTGCGGCACACGCACCTCAGTGCAGCGGGATCGGGTGCCGCACGCGCTCCCAGCGGCGAGCCATATTCCGGCGCCAAGCCGAGAAGCCATGCGCGGGCGGTGTAGATTCTGCGACAGAGGGGGTATCGATGCGGGCGGACTGCGCTGACGTATCGGTGTCGTGTTGTACGTGGCGGCGACCATGCCACAACAGTGCGCCGCTGGCCGTCCAGCCGCCCACGAACAAGGTATCGCCCACGTGCATGAGCGAGTCGGGGGACGTGCCCGCGTGGAAGATGGCGCCAAGCATGTCAGGCGGCAACTCCGCGCATACCCAAAGGAAAATCGCCGGCGCCGATGCAAAAACGCCGGGCTGCCACCATGGGTGGGCTACCCGAACTTGGCTGGTCTCCATGGCGTCCTCCATCGCTCTTGTAATGATGTTTTGATGCTAAGCCCGCTATGCGCAAATGGCGACCCGCCCGGCACTGAACGCGCTGTGGGATTCGTCCGACATGCGCTGCTTGACAACGTTTTCGTGCCGAGCCGTTCGGACTAGGTATCACTCAGGGTGGCATGGAGATCGCGTTGCCATGCGGGGCGCAGCCTTTGCACGCCAGAACAACATCGGGAATTCGATGGAGCCTAGACCCGCATACTCATATGCATAATGCATAAACGAGCTGCATTGATGCCGTATCGTACGCAACACACTTTCCCACGCCATGCTGGTTGCCACCCACCTCCTCCGCCGCGACGCCCGCTCGGGTGCTACGTTGTTGCACCCGGCAACGCTTGCGGTTCGCCCGGGCGATCGCATTGCGCTGACGGGCCCTTCCGGTGCGGGCAAGAGCGTGCTGCTGCGCGCGCTGGCCCTGCTCGATCCGCTCGATGGCGGTCATGTGACATGGCGCGGCGAACGGATGACGCCACGCGCCGTCCCCGCATACCGCTGTCAGGTGGCGTATGTGCGCCAGCGCCCCGCGTTGCTGCCGGGCACGGTGGAAGACAACTTACGTTTGCCATACCAACTGCACGCGCGACGGCACGGCATCGCATTCAACCGCAACACCGCCCTTGCGCTGCTGGCTGGCGCCGACCGCAGTGCGGCCTTCCTCGACAAATCGGCTGCTGACCTGTCTGGCGGCGAAGCGCAGATCGCGGCACTGGTCCGTACGTTGCAGACCGAACCGACGGTCTTGCTGCTCGATGAGCCGACCGCCGCACTGGACCCCGCGTCCGCGCGCGCCATCGAAGCACTGCTGCAGCACTGGTTTGCGCAGGCCCCGGAGCGACACGCGTGGGTATGGATTACGCACGATCCGGCGCAGGCTGCACGCATCGGGCAGCAGCATTGGCGTGTGGAAGCCGGCCATCTTCAAACGGAGCCCAGCCGGTGAACGAACAGACACTCGCGCTCTCCACCTGGCAAGTCGGCATTGCGGCAGCGCTGATCCTCGTGAACGGCGCCCTGTCGGTGGTGCTCGGGCTGGGGCTGGAGCGGCGCCTGGCGTGGGCCGGCGTGCGCACCGTGGTGCAGTTGCTGGCGATCGGCTTTGTACTCGAATGGGTGTTTGCCCATGCGCATTGGGCAGTGGTGCTAGCCGTCGTCGCCATCATGACGCTGATTGCAGGGCATGCCACAGGCAGCCGTGGCGCACGTGGTTACACGGGGCTGCGCGTAGACGGCACGTTGTCGGTATTCGGCAGCACGTGGCTCATCGGGGCGATCGGGTTGACGGCCGTGCTGCACGCGCAGCCCTGGTATGAGCCGCAGTTCGCCATTCCGATCATGGGAATGATTCTCGGCAACACGCTCACCGGCGTGGGCTTGGCGTTGGAGCGCATGACGGGCGAGTTGATCGCCACGCGCGATCAGGTGGAAACCGTGCTGGCACTCGGCGGCACACGCTGGGAGGCGGCCCGCAATGCCGCCCGCACGGCGGTGCGCGCCGGCATGACGCCGATCATCAACCAGATGTCCGTCGTGGGCGTAGTGAGCCTGCCGGGCATGATGACGGGCCAAGTGCTGGCCGGGCAATCACCGCTGGAAGCCGTGCGCTACCAGATCGTCATCATGTTCTTGCTGGCGGCATCTTCGGGGCTGGGCACGGTGGCGGCCGTGCTGCTGGCCTACCACCGGCTGTTCAGCAACGAGCACCAACTGCTGAGCGCGCGCATCACACAGCGTGGAGGCTGAACCCAACATGGCAATCGCGCTGTCCTGCGGCCTGGTGCTGCTCAATGAAGACGCCGAGGTGCTGCTCGCGCACGCCACCGAAACGCGCCACTGGGACATCCCCAAAGGCGCTGCCGAACCCGGCGAATCCTGCCGCGACACCGCCCTACGGGAAACGCGTGAGGAAACCGGCCTCCTGCTCGACGGCCACACGTTGGTCGAACTGGGGCGCTTCCCCTATCGGCGCGACAAGGCGCTGCACCTGTTCGCCACGCGCTTGCACCGCGCTGACGTGGCACTCGACACGTTGACGTGCACGTCGATGTTCAACAGCTACCACACCGGCCGGCTGATCCCCGAGATGGACGCGTACCGCTGGGCCAGCGCCAATGAAGTGCCGCAGTATGCGAGCCAGTCGCTCACGCGGCTGTTTGCGCAGGCACTCACGCTGGCCAGCATTGATGGGCAACTGCGCGAGGCGGGGCTTTAGAACCGCTAACAAAACTGTCCTAGCTAGGCGTGCCGACGCAGACAGTACTGAATACGGCAAGTCGGCGCAACGACGCCAGGGCGATTTTGTTAGCGGCTCTTAGTCATCAGACGGGCACATCGCCTTCGATGGTCGTGCGATGCAGCGTGCGCCGATATTGATCCGGGCACCCGGGCGCGAAATGGATCGTGGAGCGGTTGTCCCAGAACAGCATGTCGCCGGCACGCCAGCGGTGCGTGTAGACATTGTCTGGGCGGATGCTGTGGGCGAAGAGCTGCTCCAGCACGGCGGTGCTCTCGTCTTCCGGCAAACCGAGGATGTGCGAGGTGAAGCCCTCGTTCACAAAGAGCGCACGCCTGGCTGTCTCCGGGTGTGTGCGCACGACGGGGTGGTCGACCGGCGGCACCGCATCGCGCTGTGCCTGCGTGAGCGGCGGCCGCCACGTCGATAGCGCGCGCAACCGCTCGTAGCGGTACACGTACGAATGCACCGCGCGTCGGCCCTCGATGACGCGCTTGAGCTCCGCCGGCAGGGTCTCGTAGGCGCGGACCATGTTTGCGAAGAGCGTGTCACCGCCCTCTTGCGGCAACTCCCGCGCCAGCAACATCGAACCGAGGCTCGGCAACGGTTTGTACGACAGGTCCGAGTGCCAGTCGCGGCCGGCATCGCCCAAGCCGATCGGCTGACCGTTTTCGACCACGTTGGAGACGACGAGGATTTCCGGATGCCCTGCCAGGTGGAACTGGTTCAGCACATGCACCTGTTGCGGGCCAAACCGGCGGCTGAACGCGACCTGCGCCGTTGGCGTGAAGTCAACGTCGCGAAAGACGAGCAACCCGTCGTGCGCAAGCCACGCCTGGCGGATCGCGGCGATGTCGGCGTCGGAAAGCGCGGCGGCATCACCCAGGCCAAGGACCTCGGCGCCCAGTGGTGCATCGGGTAAGCGGCGGATGTGAAAGCGGGCGGTGTGAACAGCAGGCGCCTCAGGCGCAACGGTAATGGCGTCGGACATGATGCAAGCGCGCGGTAGCAGACGGGTAGCGAACGAATTTCACATTACACCTCCCGCGCATACCCCCTGCCAACGAAGGAAACCGCAGATCGATACGCGCTCAGCTGTAGACGGTGGCGTCGGGCAGCAGGCCTTCCAGCGCGTAGCGGCCGATGGCGCGCAGCTTGTAGTCGATGGGATCGTGCAGCGTATGCGTACGCGCGTTGCGCCAGAAGCGGTCCAGCGCGAGTGCCGCCTTGGTGGAGCGGGCCCCAGTCGCCTCGAACAGTTCCTGTCCGATGAACAGCGCGGCACGATGGGCCACGACTTTCGCCTCAGCGGTGGCGAGCGACACCTCGGCGCGCTCATCAGCGGTGAGCGCCGGGCCTTTGCGCCAGGCGCGGTCCAGACGCTGGATGGCGCGATCGGCCAGCGCCTCGGCGGCGAGCCATTGCACGCGCATTTCGCCGAAGCGGTGGATCTGGTAGGGGTCGTCCGCCACGCGCTCCACGCCGGAAGTGAACCACGGCCGCGACGATTGCAACGTGTGCTTGCGTGCTTCGCCCAACGCGCCAGCGGCGATGCCGGTGTAGAGATTGACCAGCACGTTCTGCGCGAGGCACGAACGCAGGGTCTGATATGGCGTAAAGGCAGTCTCCGGACCGGCCAGCACTTCGTCCTCCGCCACCTGCACGTGGCGGAACTGCACGCTGGCGCTGTCGGTCTGGCGCTGCCCGATCGGGTGCCAGTCATCCCGCACGGTGATGCCGTAGCGCGCGGTCGGCACCACGGCGATCACGGGCTTGCCGGTCGACTGGTCATGCGCCGACACGACCATCATGGTGGAGCCGAGCGTGCCCGAACAGAACCCCTTCTCGCCATCGAGCACCCACCCGCTGCCCGAGCGCCGCGCGTGCAGGCGGTGGTCAAGCGGATTGACGGCGTTGCCCCACCACCACCCAAGTTCGGCCGTCGGGCGTAGAAAGCGCTCACGCTGCGCATCGGAGGCATACAGATAGACCGTGGCGGTTTGCAGATATTGAAACGCCAGCAGATGCCCCAGTGAGCTATCCACCGCTGCAATGCTGCGCACAGCGGCGAAGGCATCCGTCCAGCTCGCCCCGGCGCCACCGTACTGCGGCGGAATCACCAGCGGCAACAGGCCCGCGCGCGCAATTGCAGCCTTCTCATGCGCGGCATGGCCGCCCTGCTGATCCCGCTGCGCCGCCGTCGAAGCCAGTTCAGCCAGCAGATGGGTGAGGTCGGGAAGTTGATGCAGATCGTCGAGCTTCATGCACGTGCCTTTTGCCGTGGGTGTTAGACGGTGCAGGCACTATACGGAGGCGCTCGGCCACCCTGAAGGAAGCAATCCGCATACGCATATTGAGCGCGCGACTATGCGCGGGCGTAGTGCGCGCGCATGCGCTCCAGACACGCGCGCGCATCGCCCACGACCAGCCGGCTACTGCAAGCAATCATGAGGTTGCGCGGCAAGCCAAAGTCCTCCACGGCCCAGCCGTCGGCATCGTTGCCGCCGGTGTTCGGCACCTGGGCGATGAGCGGCACGGCGGGCACGTGGTAGCACCACACGTCCTTGCCGCGCGCGATGGCATAGCCAATTTCAAAGCACGTGCCGGAGTCCGGTTCGTGGCCGCGGAAATCGGCCACGTTGGCCATCACCGCGTCGGCCGAATCGATCAGCGCGATGTTTTGGCGGTAGATCTCGGCAGCGGTTGACGGGCCATCGGCCTGCGGGGCGATCGCGTTATCTAGCGGGTATAGGCCGATGAAGTCGAATTCCGCGCACAACGCCTTGAGCGCGTCGCCATGCGCCGCAGGTTGCGGACGGAAAACATCTGGGCCGGCGAGGTAAAGGCGCAAGGACATGAGCGTAGGCCCGTAAGTGACACGCGCAGGATAGCGCCGCACGCATGATGCGGCACAAAAGACAAAGGGCCCGACATTGCCGTCAGGCCCTCTGGAATTTGGTGGGTCCTGCGCGACTCGAACGCGCGACCAATAGATTAAAAGTCTACTGCTCTACCGACTGAGCTAAGGACCCCAAAGACCGCGATTATAGGAAGATTTTTGCGACTCTGTCAACGCTTACCAGATCAAACCAAGCGTTCCATCCGCCACATCTGATAACGGAACGCCAACACCGCCCCGATCAGGATCCCTGCGAGCGCGATGAACGAGCCAATGGCCAGCGTCGACACACCCGAGAGCCCCTGCCCGATCGTGCAGCCCAGCGCCGTCACGCCACCCACACCCATCAGGATGCCGCCGACGATGTGGTTGCCGGTGTCCTCAGCATTGGCAAAGCCTTCCCAGCGGAACGTGCGCGTGGCCAGCGCCACCACGGCGGAACCGGCAATCACGCCCAGCACGCTCACAATGCCGACCGTCAGCACCTTCGACGTATCGCTGAAGAACATCAACCACTCCAGCGTGTATGACACGGGCGCGACGAAGCTCAATGCCTCCATGCGGCCACTGTTGGTGGCAACGAAGGCTTCTTGCAACGTGTTCGGATCTTCCTGCACGTAGCCGAGGTGGCCCGACACATACCACATGCCCACGATGATGAGCCCGACACCGATGCCGCCCAGCAGATTGTCGCCCGTGCGGAAATCGCGCCCCAGCAGCGCCCACAGCGACAGCGCCCCGCCGATGACTAGCGCCAGCACCAGCCGCAACGGGCGCGCATTCGCGGAGAACGCATGCCCCAGCACGCTGGGCAAATCCTGCGACGTCGGCAGCGTCAAGGCGAAGCTATCGACCGTGGCCACACGCACCACGCCAAACACGCCCTTGAGCGTCATGTACGCCGCCAGCCCAAGGAACACGAACACCACCACGGATTTGAGGTTGCCGCCGCCAATGCGCACCAGCGTCTTGCTGCCGCAGCCCGAGCCCAGCACCATCCCGAAGCCGAACAACAACCCACCCACCAGCGATGACAGCCACAGCAGCTTGCTCGCCGTGTAGATCGTCTTGCTCGTATCGATCAGGCCGAGCCAGCTCAAGCACCCCGTGCCGATCATGGCCACGCCGATGGCGAGCGCCCACATGCGCAGGCGGTTCCAATCGCCGATGTTGATGGCGTCGGAGACCGCGCCCATCGTGCAAAAGTGCGTGCGCTGCAGAATCGCGCCAAACAGGAAAGTGAGTGCGAACGTGCCCCACAAAACGGTATGCGACAACGCGTTGAGGTCAATCTCTGGCATGGCGCGTCAGACGTAGCGGGTGGGGTCGGGTACACCAGCGGCCTCAAAGCCCGCCTTGCGGATGCGGCACGAATCGCACACACCGCAGGCGCGGCCTTCATCGTCGGCCTGGTAGCACGACACGGTCAGGCTGTAGTCCACGCCCAGTCGCACGCCGGCCTGGATGATCTCGGCCTTGGTCATGGCGATGATGGGCGCATTCACGCGAATGCGGTCGCCCTCCACACCGGCCTTGGTGGCCAGGTTGGCAAGCGTCTCGTAGGCGGCGACGTATTCGGGTCGGCAATCCGGGTAGCCCGAGTAATCCACCGCGTTGGCGCCAAAGAACAGATCACGCGCGCCCACCGCCTCGGCCCAGCCGAGCGCCAGCGACAACATGATCGTGTTGCGCGCCGGAACGTAGGTAATGGGGATGCCCGATTGTGCGCCGTCGGTTGGCACGTCGAGCGTGTCGTCGGTGAGTGCAGAACCGCCGAACTTGCGCAAGTCCAGGTCAACGATTTCGTGGCGGACCGCGCCCAGCGATGCGGCCACCTTCTTGGCGGCCTCCAGCTCGGACGAATGGCGTTGACCGTAGCGCATCGACAGCGCGTAGGTCTCAAAACCATCGGCATTGGCCATGGCGAGCACGGTGGCGGAGTCCAGCCCGCCGGAGAGCAGGACGATGGCGCGTTTTTTCATGAGCGAAGCCTTGTGAAGCCAATCAGGGAAGGCCGCATTTTAGCGCGCTGCCACCCCGGCCGCGCCGCACGCCGCGCATGACGACCATTCTGGCGGCACCATGAAAAACGCCCGCCGGTGCAATCGCGGCGGGCGTCTGAAGCGACAGATGATGATGCGTCGGTCAGTGCATCGTCTTCAGCCGGCTTTGTGCGGTCTTGGCCTGCTCAGAGTTGGGGTACTGCGCAACCACGGCTTCCAGCGTCTTGCGTGCAGCCGCCTTCTGGCCGGATTCGCCCTGGTTGGTGGCCACCTGCAGCAGCGCATCCGCCGCCTTCGGATGCTGCGGGTTCGTGCGCGCCATGTTCTCCAGCACGTAGCTAGAACCCTTGTAGTCGCGCTGTGCGTACAAGGCATTGCCCAGCCAGAACTGCGCCAGGGGCAGGTACGGGCTCTGCGGATACTTCTTCACGAACGCCGAAAACTGGTTGCCAGCGCCTTTGAAATTGCCAGTCTGGAAAGTCTTCAGCGCGGCGTCGTATTCGTCCTTCTCGCCGGGCTGGACCAGGCCCTCGCGGCCTTCGACCGTGGCTTGCTGCGGCTCGAACTTCTTCAGGCGCGCATCCAGGTCGGAGTAGTAATCCTTCTGCTGCTTGGTCAGTGTGTCGACCGCGTTCTGCAGCACTTCATTCTGCCCACGCAGGCGCGCCACTTCAGACTTGAGCGTCTCGATCTGGTTTTGCGCGTCGATCAGGTTCTTGCTGTTCTGGTCGATGCGCTGCGCTGCGCTGGATTGGAAGTTGTTGAACTTGTCGCGCATGTCGATGATGGCGCGGCGCGCCTCATCGTCGTCAAACACCCCCGCTGCCGCCGGCGCGGCCAGGGTCAGGACTCCACCCGCGACAAGCGTCATCGTCAGGATGGCCCGGCGCAGGGCCCCGAGCGTGGCCCCTTCGGCGCGCTGTTTCATCATCGTATTCATGGGATTCCAACGTAAGAACGCCGGCCACGACAACGCAGCCGGCGTATGCGACTTCAAACGGCCAATCAATACACGATGTCAGCGCGGCGGTTCTGCGCCCACGACTCTTCATCATGGCCGGTAGCCTGCGGCTTTTCCTTGCCCAGGCTCACGGCTTCCATCTGGCTGTCCGGCACGCCCATCGACGACAGCGCGCGGCGCACGGCCTCGGCACGCTTCTGGCCCAGTGCGAGGTTGTATTCGCTGGTGCCGCGCTCATCGGTATTGCCCTGGATCAGCACCTTGCGCTGGTTGTGCGATTGCAGATAGCGCGAGTGCTGGCCCAGCAGGCCTTGGTACTCCGGCTTGACCGAGTAGCTGTCGAAATCGAAGTAGATACTGCGCTTGGCCAGCGGGCTGTTCGGGTCGGTCAGTTCGTCGCGGCCCACATCCACCGGGGTGACCTGGCGAGCATCAGCACCCGTGCCGGCGGCGCCGCCCGTACCGTTCTTGGCGGTGTCATCGAGCTTCACGCCCGAGCTGCAAGCGCCCAGGGCCAGCAGCGCGGCAATGGCTGCGAGTTTGATCATGGTTTGAGGCTTCGACATGTCCGATTTCTCCTAAAGGAACGGCCGCGTTATTGCATGAAAGGACCCCACGCCGGCTCGCGAACCTCGCCGGCCTGGAGGGAAAGAATCTGACGCGTGCGGCCATCGGTCGACACCGCGGCCAGCACCGTCTTGCCACCCACGCGCGTGGAATACAGGATGAACTTGCCGTTGGCGGCAAAGCTCGGCGATTCATCGTAGGACGTATCCGTGAGCGCGTTCACGTCGCCATTGGACAGATCCTGCGTGTACAGGCGGAACGCTCCGCCCACGCGCGAGATATACGCCAGCAGCTTGCCATCCGGTGACACGCGCGGGCTGGTGTTGTAGCTGCCCTTGAAGGTCACGCGCTGCGCACCGCCCGCCTCTTCACCGTCGGCGGACATGCGATAAATCTGCGGCGCACCGCCGCGATCGCTGGTGAAGTAGATCGAGCGGCCATCCGGCGAGAACGACGGTTCGGTGTCGATTGCGCTGCTGCGGGTCAGGCGGCGCAGGCCCGAGCCATCAGCGTTGACCACGTAGACCTGTGTATTGCCGTCACGCGAAAGCGCCACAGCCACGCGGCGGCCATCGGGCGACCACGACGGCGCCGAGTTGTTGCCCTTCTGATTCGAGATCACCGTGCGGCGACCGGCCACTAGATCGTGCACGTACACCACGGGCTTCTTGAGCTCGAACGACACATACGCGACCTTGGTGCCATCCGGCGACCACGACGGCGAGATGATCGGCTCATTGCTCGTCAGCGCGATTTGCGGGTTGGCACCATCCGAATCGGAAATCTGCAGCTGGTAGCGGCGGCCCACCTTCGACACGTACGAAAGGCGCGTCGCAAACACACCGCGCTCGCCAATCAGCTTCTGGTAGATGTAATCGGCAATCTCGTGACCCGCCAGCCGCAGTTGGCCCGGGCCCCGCGAGAGCGAAAGACCGCCCAGGCTTTCGCCCTTGGCAGTGTCATACAGGCGGAAGCGGATTTCGTAGCGGTCGCCGTTGCGGGTCACGGTGCCCCCCACGAAGGCGGCGGCGCCACGCGTCTTCCAAGCGCCGAGGTCGGGAGCGGGACTATCCGGCACTACGGCGCCGGCAACATCCACGTTGGAGAAGCGCCCGCTGCGCGCCAAGTCCGCACGCACGATGGCGGAGATGTTTTGCGGGATACCCGCTTCGCCCTGGAAGTTGGCAATCGCAATCGGGTACTGACTGGCGCCAACGCCTGAGATTTCCACGTTGAGTTGGGCGTGAGCCACACCGGCGCACGCTGCGCAAAGCAGGAGCGCCTGCGCGCCTCGTCGGAAGATCTGAATCCACATCTTGCGCATCATATTCATCATCCGTATTCGCATCTGGGAACTTATTGCCTGTCCTTGGGCTTGAACGTCAAAGTGACACTGCGCATGCCCTCGGGAGGATTGGGTAGCGGGTCGGAGCGGTCAACGGCCCTCAGCACGGCATCGTCATACGCGTCGTTGCCGCTGGACTTGGTCAGGCGCTTGGACAGGATGGACCCGTCTGGCGCCATCTGCACCGCCACCACCGCCGTGGGGTTGCCGCTGACGGCTGACGGGTCGAACACGATGTTCGGCTTGACCTTGGCGCGCACGCGCTCGGCATAACCTGCCGCTCCCGTACCGCCCGTGCCTTGGCCCGTGCCAACGCCGCCGCCAGAGCCCGCCACCTTGCCACCGCCAGCTGGCGAGCCACCCGCCAGCGCCTGCAGATGCGCCAGGTTGGCGTTGCGCTGCGCATTGGCTTTGGCTTCCGCCGCCTTGCGCTCGGCATCGGCTTTCGCCTTAGCCTCGGCGGCAGCCTTCGCCTTCTGCTCCTTCTGCTTGGCCTCAGCTTCCGCCTTGGCCTTGGCTTCTGCCTGTGCTTGCAGTTGCGCGTTCTTGCGCGCCTGCGCTTCGGCCGCAGCCTTGTCCTTGGCCTGCTGCTCAGCCAGCGCCTTGCGCTGGAGTTCCGCCTGACGCGCCTGTTGTTCCTTCAACTGTGCCTCGCGCTTGGCTTCCGCACGCTCAGCGGCGGCACGGCGCGCCAACTCGGCCTCGCGGGCTGCGGCGGCTTCTTGTTCGCGTTTGCGCTTCTGCTGCTCCAGCGCAATGTCGGCCTCGTCTTCCACCTTGGCAGGAGGGGCCTTGATGACCGGTTCCGGCTTCACCTCCGGCGGCGGCGCCGACTGCACGGCTTGCTGGATAGCGGCTTCGTCCCACAGCTCCGCCTCTTCGCCGCGCGGTGTGCTGCTCTGCCATTGCACGCCGAAATACAGGAAGGCAATCAGCAGCAGATGCGTGAGCACTGCCAGCCCGAACGCGCGCAGCGTGCCGCGCTCGCGCACAGGCTCATACCGATGCAGCTTGGAGTGCAACGCCGTCGTGGCCATGACGCTCAAATTGCCTCGCCTCGGTTCATCCGCATGCCCATCACGATTTCACCATCAGGCCGACGCGCTTCACGCCGTCGCCCTTGAGCACGCTCATCACGGTCAGCACGCGGTCGTATTGGACCGCCTTGTCGGCAGCAATCACGACAGGCTGATCGGGGTTTTCGTCGGTACGCTGCTTCACAAAAGCGCGCAACTCGTTGTTATTGGCAAGCTTTTGCTCGGTCGCCCCTGAACCTGTTTTGACGCGAGCAAGGATCGTGCCGTCACTCTTGATCGTCACGACGATAGGCGGCTGCGTCTGCTGCGGCGTGGCGTTGGCCACCGACGGCAGATTGACCACGCCGGGGTTCACCACGGGTGCGGCCACCATGAAGATGACCAGCAGCACCAGCATCACGTCAATGTACGGAACGACGTTGATATCAGCCTTGGCCCGTCGGGCGCGGCGCGTTCGCTGGATGGTAGCCATGCGCTGGGCTCCTTAGCGCGTCTGGCGCTGCAGGATGTTCGAGAACTCTTCCATGAAGCTCTCGAAACGGTTGGCCAAGCGGTCGATCTCGGTGGCGTAGCGGTTGTAGGCGATCACCGCCGGAATGGCCGCAAACAGGCCGATGGCCGTGGCCACCAGCGCCTCCGCAATGCCCGGTGCCACCGCAGACAAGGTGGCCTGCTGCACGTTCGACAGGCCGCGGAAGGCGTTCATGATCCCCCACACCGTACCGAACAAGCCGATGTACGGGCTGACCGAACCGACCGACGCAAGGAATGGCAGATGCGATTCGAGCGAATCCATCTCACGCTGATACGCGGCACGCATGGCTCGGCGGGCAGCATCGAGGATGGCGCTCGGGTCCGAAATGACGCCACGCTGCTGCTCACGCGTCTTGAGGTATTCGCGCATGCCGGCTTCAAAGATGCGCTCCAGCGCGCCGGTCCTGTGGCGGTTGTTGGCCGCGCTTTGGTACAAGGCCTGCAGGTCGCCGCCAGCCCAGAAATCGCGCTCGAACGATTCGGTCTGGCTGCGCGCGGCGCGCAGCGCAAAGGCTTTGCGGAAGATGTACGTCCAGGAGAACAGCGACATCACCAGCAACAGGCCCATAACGAATTGGACCAGGACACTGGCGTGCAGCACCAGCGAGACGATCGACAGATCTTGAGTGACCTCGACGGGATTCATGCGGCAGCTTTGATGGTTGCGAGTATGGGAGCGGGAATCGGGGTCGGACGGAATGTGAGCCGGTCGACACATCCGACACGAATCGTGCCGGTAGCGAGCAAGATATCGCCGCGCCAGCTTTCCTGGGCGAATTGGACCGACGCCGGGCCGACGCGTTCCATACGCGAACGGATCTGCAGCAGATCGTCCAAGCGGGCGGGTGCGCGATAGTCCACAGCGGTGTTGCGCACGACAAAGATAGCCCCGGTCGTATCAGCCAGCGCCTGCTGGTCGACCCCCAGCGCGCGTAGCCACTCGGTGCGGGCGCGCTCGAAGAATTTCAGGTAGTTGGCGTAGAACACCACGCCGCCTGCGTCGGTATCTTCCCAATACACGCGCAGGTTCCAATCAAAAGAGGACATCGGGCAATTTTACCAAGGCGCATGTGACGGCCAGCCATCCACCGGCTGGCCGAGGGCTTGCGTTGGAGCTCAGGCCATGCCTCGCGTCACGCTGGTGGCCGAGAACGACTGGCAAACGGGCATCAACTCCATCGCGTTGACATTGAAGTGCGCCGGCAGCGCCGCCATCCAGTAGACGGCCTCGGCGATATCGTCTGCCGTCAGCGCTTCTGTGCCTTCGTAGACCTTCTCCACGCGGGCATCGTCGCCCTTGAAGCGGACATTGGAAAACTCAGTGCCGGAGCACAGGCCGGGCTCGACGTTCGATACACGAACGCGGGTGCCCGTCAGGTCCGCCCGCAGGTTCAGCGAGAACTGGCGCACAAACGCCTTGGTAGCGCCATAAACGTTGCCGCCCGGATACGGATACGTCCCAGCGATGGAGCCGATGTTGATGACGTGGCCGCGGTTGCGCTCCACCATGCCGGGAAGCAGCGCACGCGTCATATGAACCAGGCCCGAGCAGTTGGTGCCGATCATACGGTCCCAGTCGGTCAGGTCGGCGCGCTGGGCGGGCTCCAGGCCCAGTGCCAAACCGGCGTTGTTGACCAGCACATCGACTTCGCGCCAGCCCTCGGGCAGCGAGCCCGGCAGCGCGGCAACGGCATCGGCGTCTAGCACGTCCAGCACGATCGGCAGCAGCGCATCGCCCAGTTCGGCCTTGAGCGTATCGAGACGGTCCTGACGGCGGCCGGCCGCGATCACACGGTGGCCTTCTCGCACGAAACGCCGCGCAATGGCCGCGCCAAAGCCGGCCGTGGCGCCGGTCACGAATACGATCATGGGGGTGTCTCCGAACCTGAAAAAAACGAAGGTCTGAGTTTACCTGAAGCGTTGGAGGCTGTTGCGCCGCAATGTGCGCTGCGACGCGCCCGGTGCCTTGCGGCGGCCATGGGCCTGTCGTACACTCGCGGGCAACCATTCCACCTTGCGCGACTGGCGAATCCTGAGGCTGCTCCCCGCAGCCTCGATATGTGGGCAGCGACCACGAGGAAGCGCAAGGTTTCTGGCGTCATGCACAACGACGCCTGCCGCTCGCCTGGGCAGCGAATGGGAAGCAGGGTGACTTGGTCCCCGCTGCTCTGTCTCGACAGAACGGTGCCCAAGCCGCGCGCGTTTCCCCCGCCTCGCCCGACCAACGCCAATTCCGTTTCATTTCAGACCAGACACTCGCCATGTTCGAACGCAGCCGCTATACGATCGACCAGATCGATCCCGAGATCTTTGCCGCTATCCAAAAGGAAAATCAGCGCCAGGAAGACCACATCGAGCTGATTGCCTCCGAGAACTACACCTCGCCGGCCGTGATGGCCGCCCAGGGTTCGCAACTGACCAACAAGTACGCCGAGGGCTACCCCGGCAAGCGTTACTACGGCGGTTGCGAATACGTGGACGTGGTTGAGCAGCTCGCCATCGACCGCGTGAAGCAACTCTTCGGCGCCGAAGCCGCCAACGTGCAGCCGAACTCGGGCTCGCAGGCCAACCAGGGCGTGTTCTTCGCCATGCTCAAGCCGGGCGACACGATCATGGGCATGAGCCTGGCCGAAGGCGGCCACCTGACGCACGGCATGGCGCTCAACATGAGCGGCAAGTGGTTCAACGTGGTCAGCTACGGCCTGAACGCACAAGAAGACATCGACTACGACGCGCTGGAAGCCCTGGCGCAAGAGAAGAAGCCGAAGCTGATCATCGCTGGCGCATCCGCTTTTGCACTGCGCATCGATTTCGAACGCATCGGCAAGATCGCCAAGTCGATCGGCGCGTACTTCATGGTGGACATGGCCCACTACGCTGGCCTGATCGCCGCGGGCGTGTACCCCAACCCGGTACCGCACGCTGACTTCGTGACCACGACCACCCACAAGAGCTTGCGCGGCCCGCGCGGCGGCGTGATCCTGATGAAGGCCGAGCACGAGAAGGCCATCAACTCGGCGATCTTCCCTGGCATCCAGGGTGGCCCGCTGATGCACGTGATCGCCGGCAAAGCAGTGGCGTTCAAGGAAGCCCTGTCGCCGGAATTCAAGGCCTACCAACAACAAGTGGTGAAGAACGCCGCCGCCATGGCCGAAACGCTGATGGCCCGTGGCCTGCGCATCGTCTCGGGCCGCACGGAAAGCCACGTGATGCTGGTCGACCTGCGCGCCAAGAACATCACTGGCAAGGAAGCCGAGAAGGTGCTGGGCGACGCGCATATCACCGTCAACAAGAACGCGATTCCGAATGACCCGGAAAAGCCGTTCGTGACCTCGGGCGTGCGCCTGGGCTCGCCGGCAATGACCACGCGCGGTTTCAAGGAAGCCGAAGCCGTGAAGGTGGCGCACCTGATTGCCGACGTGCTGGACAACCCGCACGACGAAGCGAACATCGCTGCCGTGCGCGCCAAGGTGGCCGAGCTGACCAAGCAGTTCCCGGTCTACGGCTAAGCCGTCGACCAGGGTCGAAGGCACACCCGCCTAAGGCCACGTAGTACCCTGCCGCGATAGGCCTGCCCGGCTATCGCGGCGTTGTTCTTTTAGCGCTGTGCGTTCTAGGGTTTCCGAGGAGACCGGCATGAAATGCCCTTTTTGCGGCCACGCGGCCACCCAGGTGATTGAAACCCGCATGTCGGAAGACGCCGACACCGTGCGCCGGCGCCGCCGCTGCGAGTCCTGCGACCGCCGCTTCACCACTTACGAACGCATCGAGCTGTTCTTCCCGGCCGTCGTCAAAAAGAATGGCAGCCGCGTCGATTACGACCGCAACAAGGTCAAGGATTCCATGCGCCTGGCGCTGCGTAAGCGCCCCGTGTCCGCCGAAGCCATCGACGAGGCCATCGCCCGCATCGAAGAAAAACTCCTCAGCCACGGCGAAAAGGAAATCGGCAGCGACCGCGTGGGCGAGCTGGTGATGCGCGAACTCAAACGGCTGGACAAGATCGGGTATATCCGCTTTGCGTCGGTGTACCGGAGCTTTGAGGATGTGGCCGAGTTTCGGGACGTCCTTGACGAGATTTCCGCGCCGAGCGTGCGCAAATAGATTGCTCGGTGGTCAAAGCACGGACATTGACCACATTTGACAGTTACCCGCTCCAATCCGCACTAACTTGAGCGGCTCCGCCACGCGTCAGCCGCTCCATGTCCGCCCGCCCTCGCTCCGCTCGCCAACGCGGCGCCATCCTGATTGAATCGCTCATTGCTCTGGCCGTGCTTTCGCTGGGCGCAGCCGCGATGTTTCACGCGTTCGACTCCATTGAGGCCGCTAGCTATGCCGCGCGCCAACTGAGCGCAAAGGCTCGCCCTCCGCTCACACAATCCGCGGCACGCTGAAATGACGTACCCGCTTGCCCGGCCTGCGCGCGGCGTGTCGCTGGTGGAGTTGCTGATCGGCATGATCATCGCACTGATGGTGCTGGGCATTGCGCTGCAACTGACCTTGATCGCACGGCAACGCTATCTGCGCCTGGCCGACGAAGCGCTCATGGAAGATCGTGGCATGCAAGCGCTGGAGTTGATTCGCACCGCAGTAGAGCAGGCGGGATGGATTACGGACACGCCTGCAACCTCGCTCACGCGCCGCTGGCCCGACAAGGGCGATGCCCCATCGCTGGCGGGTATGGACAATTGCGGCGGTCCACACATGCTGCCCACGTTTGGTTGTCGCTCCAACGGAGAGCGTGGCAGCGATGCGTTACTGGTTCGCTTTGCAGGGCGCAGTACACGGCCCGACGGAAAAGGCGAAGACGGTGCCACACGCGATTGCAGTGGCCGCGGCATACCCGAGCGCATTGACGGCGCAAGCGACCCCCGCCTGGGATACATGATGTTGTATGTCTCTGAGAGCAGCATCAAAGACGCCTCGGGGCGGGGCAACGAGCTGCAATTGATGTGTCGCTCCCTTACCCGTGAGTTCACCGGCGCCCCTAAGGAGCCCACTGCAGGCTACGGCATGGTGCGCGGTATCGACACCCTGCAACTGCTTTACACCGTCGCAACGCGGCCGGGTGTGGCCATGTCCGCAAGCGACATGCAACCGGCAGATTGGCGCCACGTACAACAAGTGCACGTGGCAGTGGTCATCCGCGGTGACCTCGCTATCAGGCCACCCGAGCCCAACAGAATCACCCTCTTCCCGGGGTTGTCCGCGCAGGCCACCAATCAAGATATTTACTTCACCCCGACAGACCTGAGACGCAACCGTAGGCTCTTCAACGCCACACTCATCGTACGTAACCCGCTGTACTGCGAGGTGGACGCATGCTGAACTCAAACCCGCTCACTCATGAGCGCGGATTCTCGATTGTTGCCGTCATCGGTGCACTCATCATCATCAGCCTGTTGATGGTGGCGGCCCTGCATATCGCGCGTGATCAGCGCCGACGCGCCACGCTCTTTGCTGATCACGCCCTTGCCATGCGCGAAGCTGAAGCCGCGTTGGCCGCTGCGGAGTGCGAGTTGGCGCTCGCCACGAATACCCCCACCAACCACACTTGCGGCGCGCCGCCGCCCGCCGCACGCATCGCTGCGCTAGACCCGACTACGCTCGCCGGCTTTGTACCCGGCCGTTGTGGGGCCGATGCAACTACACGTGGTCTGTGCTGGCCAGAATCAGGCCAAACCGTGCAAGACCTCGCCCACTTTAGCCCCGATCAGAACAACAGCAGAAAAGCCAAAGCCGCCGAACTGGACACATTCACCACCACCGACACGCGCGACAGACCTGCGCACCGTGCCCGCTACGTCATTGAGCCCATTCCCGACACCCAGCCCGGACTCTGGACGCATGCCGGCGTGGAACGTACGCCCCCTCTTTTTCGCATTACCGCTGTGGGCTTCGGCAACGACGAGGACGTCAATGTGATGTTGCAATCTGTCTACCGAGCGCGGACGGTGGCGCCATGAAAACGCAACACATCGGCGCGTGGCTGGCTGCCGCGTTGATCGGCTTTACCCCAGGGGCGATCGCCGACCCGGCGGCAGGCCAGTTGCCAACCCATCTCATCATCGCGCACGGCGACGATGCATGGAGCGGTCGGCTGCGCGCGCTGCAATTCCACCCCACGCTCGGCACGCTAGACGCACCGACGCCGCCCGATCTGTGGGAAGCGAGCCGTCTGCTAGATGCCGCAGTGCCAGACACACGCCGGCTCTGGACGTTCGATCGCGACAGCACCGGAGCGCGCAAACCTGCGGCACTGCAATGGGAAACGCTATCGCGCGGCCAGCAAGCAGAACTCAATGCCGACGACCAGCTCGGCTCGGTGCGCATCGACTACCTGCGCGGTATTCGCCGGCATGAACATGCGGGTGCGCGCCTGAGGTCACGCACCTCCATCCTGGGTTCCATGCGCGGCGCTCACGCTCTATTGCTCGGGCCGCCGGGCTTTGTCCTAGACGCGAGCCATGCAGCGTTCCGCAAAGATCACGCGCGGCGAACCTGGATGGTCTACGTCGGTGCGAACGATGGGCTGCTGCATGGCTTTGATGCACTCACCGGCATCGAACGCTTTGCGGTCATGTCGGACGCTGCCCTCCCAGCAGCAGCGCACAACGCGTCGCCAAATCAGCCCGTGCCGTCACCGGTTTGCAGCCGGCCATTTGTCGCCGATGCATTGACAGGTACGCAGTGGCGGTCGGTGCTCGCATGCGGTAACGGTTCCATGGGGCGTGGCTTGTTCCTAGTGGATGTCACGGACCCCGAGTCCACCAGCACCGCCCCGCTGCTGGCCTATGACGACACCGACGACCCAACCGTGGGCCTGATCGACGGCCCCATTCCGATTGTGCCGCTGGCCGACGGCACGCAATCGCATTGGTTCGCCATCAGCGGCAACGGCCAGGGCGACGCTCAAGCCGAAAGCCGCCTGTTGCTACTAGCACTGGACCAGCCCCGCACGTCTGCGTGGTCCAAGAACACAGCGCATGCCATCACGGTACCGGCGGCTGGCAGCCGCGGTGGATTGGGCGCGCCGGCCATCGCGCTGAACGCGCAAGGGCTTGCCACCTATGCATACGCGGCGGACACGCATGGCCAAATCTGGCGCTTCGATCTAAGCGGCCGATCGCCCTGGGCGAATGCGCTCGGCGCCAATGAGGAGCAACAGCGCACGCCGTTTTTCAGAGCCAAATCGAGCGAGAAGCTGACGCAGCACATCCTTTCCCCGCTCTTGTTGGCTGCCAGCGCTAGCGGCGCATTGTTAGTCTTTACCGCTGTCGATGCCGATCAGCACGCCACCGTGTACGGCGTCTTGGATACCTCTGCTTCTCCGCGCGGCCTCGGACGCGAAGACCTCGCTGGCCGCAGCGCCACCGCCGACGCTGGTGCCGTACATATCAGCGCGGACGGCAGCAGCGGTGCGGCTGGCTGGCGCATCGATCTGCCAGCGGGCCAGGTACCCGAAGATCTATCCACCGCCGACGCGCACACCTTACTGCTGACCACACGCGATATAGACGACAGTAAGCGCGCCTACTTGCTGGACCCAAGCACTGGTCTACCCACAGAAAAAAGCGGGCGCACCGGGCAAATCATTGCCGGCCCGCCACTCATCACGACCCAGACTGAATCGCCCACCCAGCCGTCACCCGGCGAGCCCTCCACACAAGCCACACACACGAGCCTGTGGCAGGTCGATCAAGGCCGTGCCCGCCGAACGGAAACCCGCACCTACAGGCGCCGATTGGGCAGGCTGAGCTGGCGCGAGATGACCGAAACCGGGACACGCTGATGCGGCGCATACACGCATACACCTTACTGGAACTGATGGTGGTCGTTGCCGTGGCGTCTGCGCTGGCGTTTGTGGCCATGTCCGGCTGGCCAGCATATCGAGACCGCTCCCGTCGCGCGGCGGCCGGTGCGGCCCTGGTGGCAACCCTCGCCCAGTTGGAACTGCGACACGCACGTACGGGCACATACCGGTCCCCGGACGATTCCCCTGGCCCGACGCTGCGGGTCGATGGTTACTCGATCGTCTACGCAGATTGCACCGGCATTGATTCTGTCCAGCGACCCAAGCAGTGCATTGAGATACAGGCGGTTCCTGTCCCCCCCGTCCATTCCGATACGTGCGGCACACTCGTCCTGCGCAGCACCGGCGAGCGCCTGCCAACCAACCCAGCATGCTGGCCATGACCCGCCCGACACGGCGCGTCCAACAGATGGGCGTGACGCTCCTTGAATTGGCCATCGTAATGACCATCGTCGGCATATTGGCCGTGGTGGCCGTGCCCTCGATCGTGGACCGCTGGCAGCGCGCGACGGTGATCTTGCTTGCTGAACAGTTTGCGAGCGCGGTATCCCTTGCCCGGGCCACAGCGCAGTATCAGCATGTTCAGGTGCATCTACGCCCGCAACACGGGCTCGCCGACTGGTCTGCGGGTTGGGAAGTGGTCTCATCGCCGCCCGCAGACACCCCTGACAAGACATCGAAACCGACGCAAGAAATCCTGTGGTCTACGTCCCCTGCTATCCCCCCTACCGTACACATCACGTCCAATTTCCCTGACGACACGTTTTCGTTTGCACCTGTGGGATACTCACGCACAAGCAACGGTGCCTTTCTGTCCGGTACGCTGACCATCACCAGCGGCCGGCATACGCGCAGCGTGACGATCAACGATGTTGGTCGCGCCCGCATTTGCGACCCGAGCACGAACACGAATTGCACGGCCACCGGCGACACCCTTTAACCTCCCTACGCTTCACACCATGTTCTCCGACTTCGACCACGCCATGATGCAACGTGCCCTGGCGCTGGCCGAGAAGGGGCTCTTCACCACCACGCCCAACCCGCGCGTGGGCTGCGTCATCGTGCAAGGCGACGCCATCATCGGTGAAGGCTACACACAGCCCGCCGGTCAGGACCACGCTGAAATCCAGGCCATCAAGGATGCCCAGTCGCGCGGCCAGGACGTGCGTGGCGCCACCGCCTATGTGACGCTGGAGCCCTGCAGCCACTTCGGCCGCACGCCTCCGTGCGCAGATCGCCTGGTCGAAGCCGGCATCGCGCGCGTGGTGGCGGCCATGGAAGACCCCAACCCCGCCGTCTCCGGACGCGGCCTGCAGAAGCTGCGCGATGCCGGCGTCGACGTGCGCTGTGGCCTGCTGGAGCGCGAGGCGCGCGAGCTGAACATCGGCTTCGTCTCGCGCATGACGCGTGGCACGCCCTGGGTGCGCGTAAAGGTTGGCGCATCGCTGGATGGCCGCACCGCGCTGGACAACGGCATCAGCCAGTGGATTACGGAAACCGAGGCGCGCAACGACGGCCACCGCTGGCGTGCCCGCGCTTGCGCCATCCTCACCGGCATCGGCACCGTGCATGAAGACAACCCTCGCCTGACCGTGCGCGCGGTCACCACGCCGCGCCAGCCGCGCCGCATACTGATCGACTCGGCGCTGGACGTTCCGCTCGACGCGCACATCCTCACCACCGACGGCCACCACGAACCAACGCTAATCTTTGCCGCGCACCCCGAAGCCGGTCGCATGCGCGCCCTGGCTGAGCGCGGAGCCGAGGTCATCCTCCTGCCCAATGCCGCGGGCAAGGTCGATCTGGCCGCCGTGCTGCGCGAACTGGGCCGCCGCGAGATCAACGAACTGCACGTCGAGGCTGGCTTCAGGCTCAATGGCTCGCTGCTGCGCGAAGGGCTGGTCGACGAGATCCTCGTCTATCTGGCGCCCAAAGTGCTCGGCTCGGGCCAGGGCATGTTCAATATGGGGCCGCTGCAGACGCTGGAAGGCGCGGCCGAATTCTTCTTTCACGATATCTCGCGCATCGGGGGCGATCTCCGCATCCTGGCGCGCCGCAACCCGACGGATTGATTGCTCATGTTCACCGGAATCGTCGCCGCAGTTGGCCGCATTGAAACCGTCTCGCCGCTGGGCGACAACGCTGACGCAGGCGTCCGCCTGTCCATCGATGCCGGCGGATTGCCGCTGGCTGACGTTGCTCTGGGCGATTCCATCGCCATCCAGGGCGCCTGCATGACGGTCGTCGCCAAAACCGATACCCGTTTCGACGTGGACGTGTCGCGCGAATCCCTATCCAAAACCGTCGGACTGGAGCGCCCGGGCGAAGTGAATCTGGAAAAAGCGCTGCGCCTGGCCGACCACATCGGCGGCCACCTCGTATCGGGCCACGTGGATGGCCTGGGCACCGTCACGCATTTCGCGCCGGTGGGGGAATCTCACGAACTGCGCGTGCGCGCCGCGCCGGAATTGGGCAAATATCTGGCCTATAAGGGGTCGGTGGTTGTCAACGGCGTGTCGCTCACGGTCAACAGCGTGCGCGACGATGCCGCCGGCTGCGAGTTCTCGATCAACCTGATCCCGCACACCGTGGCGGTCACGACGCTCAAACATCTGAAGGCCGGCAGCCAGGTCAACCTGGAAATCGACCTGATCGCGCGGTATGTCGAGCGCATGCTAAGTCACACCACCCTCGCGCAGCCTGCCGCCGTTTGAGCCCCGTTTGAGCCTGGGTTAGGGGGACATCGCGGGGGCCGCCTTGGCGTACAATAGCGGGCTTCCCATTTATGCAGTCGCAGGTCCCCGAAGTTACAAATTCCGGGGCTGGCCCGCGACGCGCCTCCCGTTACGCCATGTCGATCGCCACAGTCGAAGAAATCATTGCCGAAATCCGCGCCGGCCGGATGGTCATCCTGGTCGACGAGGAAGACCGTGAGAACGAAGGCGACCTAGTCCTGGCAGCCGATTTCGTCACGCCGGAAGCCATCAACTTCATGGTCACGCATGCGCGGGGCCTGGTGTGCCTGACGCTCACAGAAGAACACTGTGACCAGTTGGACTTGCCGATGATGTCGAGCCGCAACGGTACGCAGTTCGGCACCAACTTCACTGTATCCATCGAAGCGGCCGAGGGCGTGACCACCGGCATTTCCGCCGCCGACCGCGCCCGCACCATCCAGGTGGCCGCCGCCAAGAACGCCAAGCCGTCGGACTTGGTGAACCCGGGTCACATCTTCCCGCTGCGCGCCCAGAAGGGCGGCGTGCTGATGCGCGCTGGCCACACCGAGGCCGGTTGCGACCTGACCGCACTGGCCGGCCTGACGCCCGCCGGCGTGATCTGCGAGATCCTGAAAGACGACGGCACCATGGCGCGCTTGCCGGATCTGGTGGCGTTTGCCCAGAAACACGGCTTGAAGATCGGCACCATCGCGGATTTGATCGAATACCGCAGCCGCACCGAGAGCATCGTCGAGCGCGTTGGCGAGCGCACGATGGAAACGCAATTCGGCACCTTCCGCGCCGTTGCGTTCCGTGACCGCGCTGCGGGCCGCGCTCACTTGGCGCTGGTCAAAGGCACACCGACGCCGGACACCGAGACGCTGGTGCGTGTGCACGAGCCACTGTCGGTACTGGACTTGCTCGAGTGCCAGCGCACAACACATTCGTGGAGCGTGCCCGCCGCCTTGCGCGCCGTGCAGGCAGCGCCGGCCGGCGTGGTGGTCCTGCTCAACTGCGGCGATTCGCCGGACCGCCTCTTCGCGCAGTTCACCGCGCTGGATGCCCCGCACGAGCGCCCGCGCGCCAAGCCCGACCTCCGCCTTTACGGGATCGGCGCGCAAATCCTCAAGGACGTCGGGGTTGGCAAGATGCGTGTGCTGGCCTCGCCGCTCAAGCTGCCGAGCATGGCCGGCTACGATCTGGAGGTCACGGCCTACCAATCGATGGCCGATGCACCAGAAACGGCTTCAGCCACCACCCACTAAGGTTTTGTGCGGCAGCGCCGGCTGCCGCGCTGGTTTCTTCTTTTCTGACGCCGCCCTGTGCGGCAACTCCAACCGGAATACACCATGGACCACGGTTTCTACCCGACCAATCTGAACGGCGAAGGCCTGCGCATCGGCATCGTCCAGGCGCGCTTCAATGAACCCGTGTGCGAAGCGCTGCGTGAAGCGTGCGTCGCTGAACTGGAACAACTCGGCGTGGCCGGCGAAGACGTGCTGCTGGTGACCGTGCCGGGCGCATTGGAAGTGCCGCTGGCGCTGCAGAAGATGGCCGAATCGGGCCAGTTCGACGCACTGATCGCACTGGGCGCCGTGATCCGCGGCGAAACGTACCACTTCGAACTGGTCTCGAACGAATCCGGCGCCGGCATCACGCGCGTTGGCCTGGATTTCAACATCGCCATCGCCAATGGCATCCTCACCACCGACACCGACGCACAAGCCCATGCGCGCACCCGTGAGAAGGGTCGTGACTGCGCCCGCGCTGCCGTTGAAATGGCCAACCTGACGAACGATCTCGACGGTCTGCAAGATCACGGTCAGGAAGACGAAAACGAGTAAATGCGCGAATAAGCGCCCACCAGCGCAAAGGCTTTTCCATGACGCAAGACAATTCCCAGGCCAAGACCAAGGCGCCCGCCAAGAGCGCGCGCCGCCGTGCGCGCGAACTCGCGCTGCAGGGTCTGTATCAATGGCTGCTGAACCGCAACGACCCGGGCGTGGTCGAGGCGCACCTGCAAGACGCACAAGGCTTCAACAAAGCCGACCGTGCGCACTTCGACGCCCTGCTCCACGGCGCCATCCGCGAAGAAACCACGCTGACCGAGGCCTTCACGCCGTATCTGGACCGTCCGGTCGCCGAGCTGTCGCCGGTGGAGCGCGCTGCCCTGCTGGTTGGCGCGTACGAGCTGGTGCACTGCGTAGACATCCCGTACAAGGTCGTGATCAACGAAGCGGTTGAACTGACCAAGACCTTTGGCGGCGTCGAGGGCTACAAGTACGTCAACGGCGTGCTGGACAAGCTGGCCGCCCAGGTGCGCGCTGTTGAGGTTGCTGCCCGCCGCTGATCGCGGCGCTTGTTGTTCGCTTTCTTTTTCGCATCGCTTGAAGATGGACGCCCACCGCCTGCAGACAGCCGCCCGGCTGGCCAATATCCGCGCTTTTCACGTGATGGAGCTGGCCAAACAGGCGCGCGAGCTGGAACTGGCAGGGCGCAGCATCATCCACATGGGTATCGGCGAGCCGGATTTCACCGCCGCCGAACCCGTCGTCCAAGCGGCCGCCGATGCCATGCGGCGCGGCGTCACGCAATACACCGGGGCACTGGGCATCCGTCCGCTGCGCGAAGCCATCGCCCGCTACTACCAGTCCACCTACGGCCTGGACATCGCGCCCGAGCGCATCATCGTCACGGCCGGGGCGTCGGCAGCGCTGCTGTTGGCCTGTGCGGTGCTGGTGGAAGTTGGGGGCGAAGTGCTGATGCCCGATCCGAGTTACCCGTGCAACCGTCACTTCGTGGCCGCCTTCAATGGCGAAGCGAAGCTGGTGCCATCGGGGCCGGAAACGCGTTTCCAATTGACGGCCGAGCAAGTCAAAGCCAACTGGAGTGACCGTACGCAGGGCGTACTGCTGGCATCCCCGTCCAACCCGACGGGCACATCGATCCTGCCGGACGAGCTGCAACGCATCGTGCAAACAGTGCGCGCGCGGGGCGGGTTCTCAATCGTCGACGAGATCTACCAGGGCCTGTCGTACGACCACGCACCGGTCTCCGCGCTGTCGTTCGGCGACGATGTCGTCACGATCAACAGCTTTTCGAAGTATTTCAATATGACGGGCTGGCGCCTGGGCTGGCTGGTCGCGCCCGCCGAACTGGTGCCCGAGTTCGAGAAGGTCGCGCAGAACCTGTTCATCTGCGCGTCGGCGGTAGCACAGCATGCGGCGCTGGCATGTTTTGAGCCCGAAGCGCTGGCCATCTATGAAGACCGCAAGGCCGAATTCCGCCGCCGGCGGGATTTCATCGTGTCGGCGCTGGAGTCCCTGGGCTTTAAGGTGCCAGTCAAACCGGACGGCGCCTTCTATGTGTATGCCGACTGCCGTGGCGTGAACCACCCGCACGCCAACGACGCCGATGCGCTCACACAGTCCATGCTGCATGACGCGGGGGTGGTGCTGGTGCCAGGGCTGGATTTCGGCCCGCACACGGCGCAGCACTACATCCGCCTATCGTATGCAACGTCGATGGATCATCTGGAAGAAGCGATAGCCCGACTGGGCAAGCTGTTCGGCCGTTAGCCTCAGCACTGCGCGTCGCCCAAACGAAAAGGCCGTCCCGAAGGACGGCCTTTCTTATATAGCGGACGCAAGCGGCAACTGTAGAGGATCAGGCTTGGCTTCTTTGATGCGCACTGCCTTCCAGACGAGCTTCTTCCTGCTGGCCTGCGACCGGCTGCTTATCGGCCGGCTTGGCGGTTTGCGCCTTCGCCTCTGCCTGCGTCACGGGCGCTGCGGCAGCCACCGGCTTTGCTGCCGGCTCCCGCTCGGATGCCATGGTCACCGGTGACTTGTGACCCGTCGCCACCATGCGCAGGCGCGAACGCTCCTGCAGCACCTTGCCACCATAGCCGCTGCCATCCGTCGTCACCGCACCAACGTACAGCTTCAGACCACCCTCGATCGATCCGGCACGCGCGATGCAATCCTTGAGAACCAGCGCGCCCACCTTGATATTGGCGTACGGATTGAGCGCAGCGCCAACGCCACCGATCGCCTCGTACTTATCCTTGTGGATGTTGGTCATCACCTGCATCAGGCCTTGCGCACCCACACCGCTTTCGGCAAACGGATTGAAGCTGGATTCGATGGCCATCACGCCCAGGATCAGCAGCGGGTCCAAGCCGACTTCCTTGCCGGTCTGGTAAGCCGCCTTCACCAGTTGACCAGTAGCAGTCGCTGCTACACGGTACTTGCGGGCGATGTACTCCGCCACGGCAGCCTGCTCACGCGGGGTACCGGCGGTTGCCGACTCACGCGCGTCGCGGACGACCTGCGTGTTCGGGATCTGAGCAGCCAGTTCGGCCACGGACGGCACCTTGGAGAGCGTGTCCCAGCCGGCAGCCGCCACCGTGCCGCCTTGGGCCGCCGCAGGCGCCACCGCCTGGACGGCACCCGTCCCAGCCGACGGCGCAGTCGGCGTAAAGGCGACCGGCTGTACGCCAGCCGCAATCGCGGACGACGGACTGGCCGAAGCGACATTGGTGTCCACACCGGGCGTGAAGTGCAGCACGCGCTGGGCAACCACGGCACGCCACTCGCTATTGAGCGAAAGCGCCACCGCTGCCACCACCGCCAGCACGCCAATGCTGTTGAGCATGACATGCCCGCCGCGGAAGACCCACAGCACGCCAGGATGCAACTCATTGCGGGACACGACAGCGCCCCCTGCGTTCAACTCCATGCGCAGCTTACGAGGCAGCGCAACTTGACCTGCACGCGCAAGGCGGCGGCCAACCGGGGCAACGAGCCGGCGTTGCAGCGCCGAACCGAGCCCGGAAGAATGAAGGGTTTTCCAACCGTTCATACTTACCTCCGTCCGCTGCGCAGATCCGGTGGGCGCCTTTCTTTTGCATGGCGCCGTGCGTTTCGAATCGCAACGGTTTTTAGTAAGGATGCCGCGCTGTTGCAGTCAGCCGGCATCTGTTGGGGGCACTCCCCTAGTGCCCAGAGAAATGCGGGCCGTGTCCTTGGGGAGGTCACGTCCCGCAGCGATGCTGTAGTGCTCTGGCGGCGCCTCTCATTCGAACGAGAGTAGGCGAAGGCGAGTAGCCAAATATATGTTGCAACGCAACAATTGCCAGATCGGATTGGATTGTAGGAAGCACGTTATGCCAAGTCAATCATAAAGAAGTAAGCTTTTATATTCAAAAGTTATAATTCGACCAGCGTTGTTGGGACTAGCTGACCTGCGGCGCGTTCTGTCATCAGGGTGCCGCGAAGTTTTGCCCGTACAATCGCGGCCACCCCGCCTACACCAAAAAAAAGCGTCCCGGGACGATCCTTCGGCCGTTCCGGGGGTGCGTGATGGCGACCCAATCATTACCTTTCGTTACAAAATCTCCATGCAATACAGAGACTTACGTGACTTTCTCGCCCAGTTGGAGCGCATGGGCGAACTGCGGCGCGTGCGTCAGCCGGTGTCACCGCGGCTGGAAATGACCGAAGTCTGCGACCGCCTGCTACGCGCTGAAGGCCCTGCCGTGGTCTTTGAGCAACCAGTGGACGGCACGCGCAAGTACGACATGCCGGTGCTCGCCAACCTGTTCGGCACAACGCGCCGCGTGGCGCTGGGCATGGGCGCGGAGTCGCTTGACGAATTGCGCGACGTGGGCCGACTGCTCTCTGCATTGAAGGAGCCCGAGCCGCCGCGTGGTCTGCGCGAAGCGGGCAAGCTGTGGACGATGGCCAAGGCCGTGTGGGACATGGCGCCGCGCAGGGTGTCGTCCCCCGCATGCCAGGAGATCGTGTGGGAAGGCGATGATGTGGATCTCGCGCGCATCCCCGTGCAGACGTGTTGGCCTGGTGATGCGGCACCGCTGGTCACGTGGGGACTGGTCATCACGCGCGGGCCGCACAAGAAGCGGCAAAACCTGGGCATCTATCGCCAACAGGTGATCAGCCGCAACCAAGTCATCATGCGCTGGCTGGCGCACCGCGGCGGCGCGTTGGATTTCCGCGAGCACGCCATCGCCAACCCGGGCCAGCCGTTTCCGATTGCGGTGGCGCTGGGGGCGGACCCGGCCACCATCCTCGGGGCGGTGACGCCGGTGCCGGATACGCTCTCGGAGTATCAATTCGCTGGCTTGCTGCGGGGCAGCAGGACAGAGCTGGCGACGTGCCTCACACCCTCCTTGGCACAGGCCCAACTGCAAGTGCCCGCTGGCGCGGAAATCGTCCTCGAAGGCCACATCCAGCCGGACCCGACGCACCCGAGCGGGTATCAACACGCGCTCGAAGGCCCGTTTGGCGATCACACCGGCTATTACAACGAGCAGGACTGGTTCCCCGTATTCACGGTCGAGCGCATCACCATGCGGCGCGACCCGATCTATCACTCCACGTATACAGGCAAGCCGCCTGACGAGCCGGCCGTGCTGGGCGTGGCGCTCAATGAAGTGTTCGTGCCGCTGCTGCAGAAGCAGTTTCCGGAGATTGCGGATTTCTACCTGCCGCCTGAAGGCTGCAGCTACCGCATGGCACTGGTCAGCATGAAGAAACAGTACGCCGGCCACGCCAAGCGCGTGATGTTTGGCGTGTGGAGCTTCCTGCGACAGTTCATGTATACGAAGTTCATTGTGGTGGTGGACGACGATGTGAACCTACGTGACTGGAAAGAGGTGATCTGGGCGATCACCACCCGCGTCGACCCGGCGCGCGATACGGTCATGGTGGAAAACACGCCCATCGACTACCTCGATTTCGCGTCGCCCGTGTCGGGTCTGGGCTCCAAGATGGGCATCGATGCCACCAACAAGTGGCTTGGCGAAACCACCCGCGAATGGGGCCAGCCGATCGTCATGGATGCAGCCGTCAAGGCGAAGGTCGACACCATGTGGGAGTCGCTCTTCCAGTAACTACGCGGGCTGGCGGCCCACTCCATGGGACAGTCGGCGAGCGAACGGTCGTTCGGTTATTCTTACCGAGTTAAGCGACTGCTGCATCTAAAAGGCAGGCCTCCCGGTCTGCCTTCTTTCCTTTCGGAGACCGCCATGGCCGAAGCACTCGACTCTTCCCATACCGCCGCCAACGCGCTGGAGCGCATCAAAGACCGCACGCTCATCAAAACGCAGTCCTATGTGGACGGCGCCTGGGTGAGCGCGACGGACGGCGCCACCTTCGCGGTTCAAGACCCGGCCACCAACGCGCATCTGGCTGACGTCGCCAATCTGGGCCACGCAGAAACGCTACGCGCCATCGACGCCGCCAACGCCGCTTGGCCCGCCTGGCGCGAGTTGACCGGCAAGGAGCGCGCGACCCTCCTGCGCCGCTGGTTCGATCTGCTCATCGCCAACGCTGATGACCTTGCCGCGCTGATGACCGCCGAGCAAGGCAAGCCACTGGCCGAGGCCAAGGGCGAGATCATCTACGGCGCCTCGTTCATCGAATGGTTTGCCGAAGAGGCCAAGCGCGTCTCCGGCGATGTCATGGCCAGCACCTGGCGCGACAAGCGCATGGTGGTGCTCAAGCAGCCGGTGGGCGTGTGCGCGTCCATCACGCCGTGGAACTTCCCACTGGCGATGATCACCCGCAAAGTGGCGCCGGCATTGGCCGCGGGCTGCACCATCGTCATCAAGCCGGCGGAGCAGACGCCGCTCTCCGCACTGGCGATGGCTGAACTGGCGCACCGTGCGGGCATTCCCAAGGGCGTGGTCAACGTGGTGACGGGCGATGCGGATCGCTCGATCGCCATTGGCAAGGCGCTGTGCGAATCGCCAATCGTGCGGCACCTGTCGTTCACGGGGTCGACGCCGGTGGGCCGCATCCTGATGCAGCAGTGTTCCCCGACGGTGAAGAAAGTCGCGCTGGAGCTGGGCGGCCACGCGCCGTTCATCGTGTTTGACGACGCCGACATCGATGCCGCCGTAGAAGGCGCGGTGCAGTCGAAGTACCGCAACGCCGGCCAGACCTGCGTGTGTACGAACCGCTTCTATGTGCATGCCTCGGTGTACGACGCGTTTGTCGAGAAACTCTCAGCCAAGGTGCGCGACATCAAGGTCGGCAACGGCTTTGATGCAGGCGTGGTGCAAGGCCCGCTGATCGACGACCAGGCCGTGGAGAAAGTGCAGCGCCATATCAACGACGCGACGCAGAAAGGCGCGCGCCTGACCGCCGGGGGCAAGCTGATGCAGGGCTTCGGCTCGCAGCGTTTCGTGGAGCCGACCGTGCTGGTGGACGCCACGCCCGACATGCTGATCGCCCGCGAAGAAACCTTCGGCCCCGTCTCGGCCATCTTCAAGTTTGAAGACGAAGCGGAAGTCGTGCGTCTGGCCAACGACACCGAATTCGGCCTCGCCTCGTACTTCTTCAGCCGCGATATCGGCCGCATCTGGCGCGTGGCCGAGCAGCTCGAATACGGCATGGTCGGCATCAACACGGGGCTGATCTCCAACGAGGTGGCGCCGTTCGGCGGCATCAAGCAATCGGGCCTGGGCCGCGAAGGCTCCGTCTACGGCATCGACGAATATCTGGAACTGAAGTACCTGTGCATGGGCGGCATCTGAGCCGCATCCCCTTGGCCGACCTGTTCCATCCATAGAGAGCGGGCGGCCTCCCCCTTGCCGATATCCCATCTGGCGGAGGAGACACATGAGCACCATCCAGGAAGGCGCCCTGCTGTGGACGCCCTCGGCGGGTTTCATTGCGAATGCGCGCTTGACGCATTACCTCGACTGGCTTGCGCGAGAACGCGGCCTGCGCTTCTCGGCCACTACGCCCGAGGGCTACGAACAACTCTGGCAGTGGTCCACCACGGATCTCGAAGCGTTCTGGACCTCCGTCTGGGATTACCTCGACCTGCGCGCCTCCACGCCGTTCACCAAAATGCTGGGCGACCGCACGATGCCTGGCGCGCAATGGCTGGTCGGCGCCAAGCTGAATTACGTCGATCAGGTCATGCGCCATGTGGAGGAAGGCGGCAGCCCCGACCGCACCGCCATCCGCTACGCGAGCGAGACCCAACCCCTGGCGGATCTTTCATGGCGCGAACTGCGCCAGCGCGTTGCCTCGCTGGCCGATGCGCTGCGCAAGATGGGTGCGGAGCCAGGCGACCGCGTGGCCGCGTACCTGTCGAACACGCCGGACGCCATCGTCGCGTTTCTTGCCACGGCCAGCGTCGGGGCCATCTGGTCGGTCTGCGCGCCCGACATGGGCCAGGTGGCCGTGACCGATCGCTTCCGCCAGATCGAACCGAAGGTGCTGATCGCGGCGGATGGCTATCACTACGGCGGCCGGTCGTTCGACCGCACCGATGTGGTTGCAGAGATGGTCGCCGCGCTGCCGACGGTCAAACACCTCGTGCTGGTGCCACAACTGCACGGCGACATCAACCGTGCACGCTTCCCGCAAGCCAAGGATTGGCGCGACCTGACGGCCAACGACGTACCGCTCGTCGTCACGCCCGTGGCGGCCGATCACCCATTGTGGATTCTGTATTCGTCGGGCACGACCGGCATGCCCAAGCCCATCGTGCACGGCCACGGCGGCCTATTGCTCGTGCAGACAGCCATGGGCGCGCTGCATCTCGACCTCGGCCCCCACGACGTCTACCACTGGTACAGCAGCACCGGCTGGGTCATGTGGAATTCGCAGGCGAGCGGGCTGCTGGGCGGCGTGACGCTCGCGATCTACGACGGCAACCCCGGCACGCCCGATCTCAACACGCTGTGGCGCTTCGCCCAGGATGCGGGCGTGACGTTCTTCGGCGCGGGCGCGGCGTTCTTCGCCAATTGCCTCAAGGCTGGCATCGAGCCCGGGCGCGATTTCGATCTGTCGAAGCTGCGCGCCATTGGCTCCACCGGCTCACCGCTCTCGGCAGAGGCGTACGACTGGATCTACCGCCACGTGAAGGCCGACGTCTGGCTCAACCCGATTTCCGGCGGCACCGACTTTGCCGGCTGCTTTGTGGGCGGCGTGGCCACCCTGCCCGTCTACGCGGGTGAGATGCAATGCCGCAACCTCGGCTCCCGCGTGGAAGCGCTCGACGAAGCCGGCAAACCGCTCATCGACGCCGTGGGCGAACTCGTCTGCACCGCGCCCATCCCGTCGATGCCACTGTTCTTCTGGGGCGACACCGACGGCAGCCGCTACCGCGACAGCTACTTCGACATGTACCCCGGCCAGTGGCGCCACGGCGACTGGATCAAGATCACCCCGCGCGGCGGTGCCATCATCTACGGCCGCTCGGACGCCACCATCAATCGCCACGGCATCCGCATGGGCACGGCCGAGCTGTATCGCGTCGTGGAAGACCTACCGGAGGTGCTCGACAGCCTGGTCGTCGATCTGGAATTCCTGGGGCGCGAATCGTTCATGCCGCTGTTTGTTGTGCTGCGTGAGGGCGTCATGCTCGACGACAGGCTGCGTGGCACGATCAACGCGCGCATCAAGGCAGGGCTGTCGGCGCGGCATGTGCCCAACGTGGTCGTGCAGGCGCCGGGCGTGCCGCGCACGCTGTCGGGCAAGAAGATGGAGGTGCCGATCAAGAAGCTGCTGCTGGGCGCCCCGCCCGAGCGCATCGCCAACCCCGACGCGATGGCCAACCCCGGCGTACTGGCGTGGTATGTGGACTATGCCCGCACGCTGGTTGCGCAAACCGGCGCGGCGGCCGAGGCCACCCCAGCGCTGGAATCGTGGCGGCTCTAAACCGATTGATCGCCAGAGGTTCTACAATCTCCACCAATCGTACGATGGCATGGCGCAGACAGGCTGACTAACGTACAGCGTGCACCGGCACGCCAAGAGGTCGGGCTCGCTGCTTTAACGGGGAGTCACCATGCTTGCAACGACGAGCGTTCTCATCAAAACCGAGGACGGCCGCGAGGCGCTGGCCGCGCGCCGCCACGACATGCAGATACGCCAGCGGCATCTGCTCATCCTCATTGATGGCGCACGCACGGTCGGGCAACTGCACCAGTTGCTGGGCAACTGGGCGGATCTGGACGAATTGCTCATTGGGCTGCAACAAGCCGGCATGGTGGACGTGCTGCCGGGCGTGCGGTCGGACCTGCCTGCCGCGGCGTCGCCCGCTGATGCCTTCGACCCCATCGCCTATTTCAATCGCCCGTTGTTTGACGACGACGCCGAACCGGGCACGCTATCGCCGATCTACGACGAGTTGCCGCCGCTCACCGGCATGACGCTCGGCCTGCAGACCGCCGCCGGCCCCACCGATATACCTGCCGCCAACGAGCCACACGTGACGCTCGTTGACGTTGAGCCCGTGCATGCCACCCCTGCGTCCGTGGTACCAGTCGTACCCATGGCGTCCGTCACGCCCGAGCTGGCCGACGTCCTGCCGAATGTGATCAAGGTCGAACTGATGCGCTTGGCGCAGCACCACTTCGGCTCTGCAGCCGGTGCCGCCATGCCGCTGCTGCGCGCATGCCGGGAAGACACCCAATCGCTATGCGACGTGATTGCCGCCTGCGCCAAGGCAACCGAACCCATCGTCGGTGAACGGGCAGCCGCCCGCTTTGTTGACGACGCCATGCACGCGATGGCACAACGGCGCTAGGTGCCCACGGGCGTACAAGCCTTCGCACGGCAGTCCTTGCCTCGTCACTGATTCCACCCCCCCCAAAAGCAGTGGAGCCACTTTGCGTGCGCCGCAGAACAGCGGACAATCTCGCTGTCATGCAGTTCGCCATCCTCCGCCGGTATGTCAGACCTCAACCCCTCCGAAACCGCCCGACATGCCCTACGCGAGCTAGCCTCGCGCAAGCTTGCCCCCACGCCAGACAACTTCGCGGCCATCTATCACGAGATTGCCGGCAGCAACCCAAACGAAGGCACCGAACGCGCCACGCTCGTCCGTGAGTTGCGCGAACACATCGCGCGCACCATCGAGCGCTGCCTGCCTGCCCTGGGCGAGGACGATGCCGCCATCGGGCCCGCCGCCGCGGCGTTGGTCGCGGCGTGCCGGTCGGAATCCGAAAGCCTGGCGCACCTGAACGCGAGACTCGCGACGTTCAACCATTGGCTGGCACTCGCCGCAGAAGACCAGAACGAGATTCGCAAATCGCTCCTGGGGCTGCTGCAGTTGATCTTTGAGAACATCGGCGAACTCTCGTTGGATGACCGCTGGCTGCGCGGCCAGATCGATGCACTGATGAAGGCCAGCGAAGCTCCCGTCAGCCTGCGCCGGCTTGACGACCTGCGCCGCCGCCTCAAAGAAGTGATTCACAAGCAGGGCTCGCTGAAGACGAAGTCCATCGAAGCCCAGGAGGAGATGAAGCGGCTCCTGGCCTCGTTCATGGAGCGACTCTCCGCCGCGGCGGAGATCTCGGGCGAGCATCATCGCCAGATGGAGGCCTGCGCCAAGAAGATCGAATCCGCCACGTCGATCGCCGAGATTGCACCGGCGATTCAGGATGCGCTGTCTGCCACCCGCTGGATGTCGCTGGAATCGGCCCACACTCGCGATGAGCTATCGGTCATGAAGAAGCGGGCCGAAGAAGCCGCCAACGAGGTCGCGACGCTGCGTAAAGCGCTTGATGTGGCGTCAGCTTCAGCGCGTCACGATCTGCTGACCGGCACCCTCAACCGCAAAGGGCTGGAAGAAGCGCTGGCGCGCGAGGTTGCGCATGCGGCACGCGAAAGCTCGACGCTGTCGATTGCGTTTCTGGACATCGACAACTTCAAGGCGATCAACGACACCCACGGGCATAGCACCGGCGATGATGCGCTCTCGCATCTGGCCCAGGTGGCGCGTGAAGCGATGCGCCCGCAAGACACGCTGGCCCGCTTTGGCGGCGAGGAATTCGTGATCCTCATGCCCGATACGGGTCTGGAAGATGGCGTCCAGACCATCATCCGGCTGCAGCGCGCGCTTACCCAGCGCTTCTTCATGGCGGGCGATACGCGACTCTTCATCACGTTCTCGGCCGGTGTGGCCGAACTGGGCAAAGACGAAGCGCCCATGTCGGCGATCCAGCGTGCGGATCGCGGCATGTATCAGGCCAAGCGGGCGGGTAAGAACAAGGTGGTCATGGTGTGAGTGGACTGCCGTGGTCCACGGCAAAGTCCACCCGCCGGCCCATCAGCCATCAGGCCGCCATCTGCGCCGCATCTGCGGCCACCGAGACCAGCGCCCCCGCCACCCGGCCAATCTGCTCCGGCGCCAATCCCGCGATGTTGATACGGCCGCCTTGCGTGCCATAGATGCCGTGCTCCATGCGCAGGCGCTCCATGGCATCGGCATCCAGCGGCAGCACGGAAAACATACCCTTGTGCCGCGAGAGGTTTTGTAGCGCGCTTGGCGCCCCCATGCTGACGAGCGCATCGTCAAGCCGGCGTCGGGTGCCGATGATGCGCTGACGCATGTGTTCCAGCTCATCGCGCCAGCCTGCCGTCAACGTGGTATCGGCGAGGATGGTGGCCACGATGGCCGCGCCGTGGTCTGGCGGCATCGAATAGTTGCTGCGCGTCACGCGTTCCAGAACACCGCTGACGGGCTGCAAGGCCGCCGCGTTCTTGCCGATCACCATTGCGGCACCGGTGCGCTCGCAGTACAGGCCCATGCTCTTCGAGCAACTCGCTGCCACCAGCACCGTGTCCAGCGCATCCACCAGCAACCGCAAGCCTTGAGTGTCCGGCTCCAGACCTTCGGCAAGCCCCAGATACGCCATGTCGACCAGCGGCACCAGCCCCTGCTTTGCGCAGCGTGCGGCGACGGCCTGCCAGACGCTGGCGTCCATGTCGATGCCCGTGGGGTTGTGGCAGCAGCCATGCAGCAGCACGATGTCGCCCGCACGCGCGGCGGAAAGGTCCGCGAGAACGGCGTCGGCATCGAGCACGCCGCCTTCGGCGCGCCAGCGGTAGCGTTCCACCGCCAGCCCTGCGGCCCGCATGATGGGCACATGGTTGACATAGCCCGGGTCGGACACCCACACGCGCGCCCCAGGCGACGCCACGGCGATGAACTCCGCGAGCAATCGCAGCGCCCCGGTGCCGCCTACGGTCTGCATCGTGTAATGGCGAGCCAGGCGCCGTGCGTCGTGGCCGAGCAACAGCGTAGCGAGGCCCGCGTTGAAATCGAGATTGCCGGCCAACCCGCGGTAGGTCTTCGAGGCGCCGGCAGCCGCCAGGCGCTCTTCTGCGGCTTTGACGGCGGCCATGACCGGCGTGCGCCCGAGTTCGTCACGGTAGACGCCCACCACCAGATCGACTTTGTCGGGCCGGGGATCCGCGCGGAAAGCGGCAGTCAGGCCCCAAAGCGGGTCCGGGGCAACGGTTGCGAGGGTCGCGAGCATGTGTGGTCTCCGCAAGTGCGATGCGAGGGTCTAAGTTATGTGTCAACAGACCCTAGGCGCGGTTTGCCAGGATCACGCCAGTGGTGATCACGGCAACGCCGCACACAACGGTCAGAGTCAGCGATTCGCCCAGCAAGGGCACGGCCCCCAGGCATGCCAGCGCGGGTGCCAGCGAGCCGATGGCAGAACAGCGCGGCGTATCCAGATGACGGATCGCCAACGCATACGACACGCTGGAAATCACCCCAACCCCCAGGCCCTGGGCCAGCAAGAACGGCATGGCGTTGGACAAGGTGAAATGCCCGATGTGGCTGTCGACCAGGCCCAGACTCACCAGCAGCACCAACACCAGGAACGACGGCACGCTCAGCAGCAGCGCGCAGCCGATGGCATCGAGCCCCGCGCGGCGCAACCCCAACGTGTAGCTCCCCCACAGCAGGCTGGCCAGCAACAGCGTTGCCGCCCCGCCGACGAACGTACCCTGCGACGCGTGCGACTGCGACACCAGCAGCAGCATCACCCCGGCCAGGATGATGGCGATCGCCCGCGCCCGGGCCGCGCCGATTCGCTGACCATCCAGCGCATAGGCGACCAGCGCCACCGACAACGGCGTGGTACCCGCGATAAGCGCAGCGACGTGGGCGGCGGAGGTCGCCTTGCCGCCGGCAGACGCCATGAAGAAGAACGGCAGGCCGGCGCCAGCCAGAATCATCAGCGCACTGAGCGGCTTCACACGACGCAGCATCGACCAGCGTGATGGCAGGAACGGCAACAGCAACAGCGTCGGCAAGCCGAAACGGATCAGCGCCACATCAGCCGCCGCCAGGGGCGAAGCGCCAATGGCGCGAATCGACAAGGCAAAACCGGCCCAGATCAACACCGTCAGCACCATCGCCGCATACCCGATCAGCGGATTGGCCTGAAAGGCTGCTCGCCCAGCCGGATCACCCGCACCCATCCCCCATGTCAAACCGCGCATTCCCGTTCATCCTTGATTTTCGAATGAAGACAGAATGCCTCAGCATAAAAAGTAGTATCTTGCGATTTCCGCCAAGGTAAACGCCCACCTTGGCAGAATCTGCCATTCTAGGAAAATCGCATGGACAAGAAAGACAGACAGATCATTGCGGCCCTCCAGAAAGAAGGCCGCTTGACCAATCAGGAGTTGTCGGAACGGGTCAACCTGTCGCCCTCGCCCTGCCTGCGACGGCTGCGTTTGCTCGAAGAGGCAGGCGTGATCCGGGGCTACACGGCCATCGTGGACGAAGAGGCGTACGGCCTGCCCGTCACGGCATTCGTCCATATTCGTCTGCAGCAGCACTCTCGGGACGTGGTCACGACATTCGAGAGCCGCATCCGCGCCATCGACGCGATCCTCGACTGTTACGTGCTAACCGGTGAAGCGGATTACCTGCTGCGTGTGCTGGTGGAAAGCCTGCAGGATTACGAGCATTTCGTGCGCAGCCAACTGCATGCGATTCCGGGCATCGCGGCCATCGACACGAGCTTCGCTTATGGCGTGGTGAAGCGCTCGACGGTATTTCCGGCGTGGGATGAAAACCGAAGAAGCGCGGGGCGGCGAACCGACACCTGAGCCGCGGCGCTTGCCCAACCCCCACAACCCCGCATAAAATGAAGGGCTACGCGGGCGTCGTATAATGGTAATACCCTAGCTTCCCAAGCTAGAGCCGTGGGTTCGATTCCCATCGCCCGCTCCACTGAACAGTCTGAAGCCGCCCTCGGCGGCTTTTTTGTTGCCTGCCCGTCGCCCAATCGGCGGGATATGGCACCGGATCTTCATGCAGCCCACCGACCAGCCGGGCACCGGCCCCGCCGACACCACGCCGGAATCGCAAGACAGCCACGCCACCGAAGGCACCGAGATCGGCCACCCGCGCCGCATCCGCTCCTTCGTACGCCGCGCCGGCCGCACGTCGACTGGCCAGCAGCGCGCCATCGACGAACTCGGCCCGCGCTTCCAGCTTCCCTACGCCGCCGAGCCGCTCGACTGGGAAGCTGCCTTCGGGCGCACCGGTGCCAAGCGCATCTTCGAGATCGGCTTCGGCATGGGTGAGACCACCGCGCACATCGCGCAACTGCGTCCGGACGATGATTTCCTGGGCGTGGAAGTGCATGAGCCGGGCGTGGGTGCGCTGCTCAAGCTGATTGGTGAACGCGAGATCGGCAACATCCGCATCTGCTCCCACGATGCGGTGGAAGTGCTGGCGCACATGATTCCGGAAGGCACGCTGGACGGCATTCACGTGTTCTTTCCCGACCCGTGGCACAAGAAGCGCCACAACAAGCGGCGCCTGATCCAGGGCCCGTTCGTGGCGCGCCTGGCGGCACATCTGAAGCCGGGCGGCTATCTGCATTGCGCGACGGACTGGGAGGAATACGCCCACCAGATGCTGGAGGTGCTCTCTGCCGAGCCGCAACTCGAGAACACCGCCGACGGCTTCGCGCCGCGCCCCGACTATCGCCCCGTCACCAAGTTCGAAAAGCGCGGCCTGCGCCTCGGGCACGGCGTGTGGGATGTGGTCTTCCGCAAGCGCTGACCACGCCCCACGCGCACATCAGCGCCCGCCGAAATGCGTCTCGCCGAAGAGGTTCTTGGCGTGACGCGGGAAGGCGCGCCAGTATTGCGGCGGCGCCTTGACGGTGGCGCCCAGCTCAGCGGCCGCGGCCCACGCCCAATGCGGGTTGTAGAGGAAAGCGCGGCCGACAGCGACCAAGTCTGCACGCCCTTCCGCCACGATGGCCTCGGCCTCGTGCGCCTCGTTGATCAGGCCGACAGCGATGGTCGGGATGTCCGCTTCGTTGCGGATCTTCTCGGCAAACGGCACTTGGTAGCCGGTCGACAGCGGAATCTGCTGCAGCGGCGAGACGCCGCCTGACGACGCATCGATCCAGTCGCACCCACGCGCACGCAGCGCCTGCGCAAACACCACTGAATCTTCCGGCGTCCAGCCGCCCTCGACCCAATCGGTGGCCGACACACGCACGCCCACCGGAATGTTGTCCGGCACCACGGCACGCACGGCGTCGAAAATCTCCAGCGGATAACGCATGCGGTTCTCGCGCGAGCCGCCGTAGGCATCGGTGCGCTGGTTGGCAATCGGCGAGAGGAACTCGTGCAGCAGATAACCGTGCGCACAGTGCAGCTCGATGGCGGCCATACCCAGGCGTACGGCACGGCGCGCGGTGTCGACAAACTGGTCGCGCACGCGGGCAAGGTCGGCATCGGTCATCTCGCGCGGAGCACGTTCTTCCGGGCGCTGCGGCAATGCGGAGGGGCCCATCGTCTCCCAGCCACCCGCGTCGAGCGGCAACAGCGCGCCGCCCTCCCACGGACGCGCGCTCGAAGCCTTGCGGCCCGCATGCGCGATCTGCATGCCGATCGGCACCAGCGCGTTCCGGCGGATGGCAGCGAGCGTGCGTTCTAGCGCGGCTTCCGTCGCGTCGTCCCACAAACCCAGGCAACCATTCGTGATGCGGCCTTCCGGCGACACGGCCGTCGCCTCGATCATCAGCAGCCCCGCGCCCGAGAGCGACAGGCTGCCCAGATGCGTGTGATGCCACGCCGTGGCCTGGCCGTGGTCGGCCGAGTACTGGCACATCGGCGAGATGACGATGCGGTTCTCAAGCGTGAGACCGCGCAAGGAATAAGGCTGGAAGAGTGCACTCATGATCGGGAGATCCGGTTGTCAGCGGCTGACGGAAACAAGCCGCCAGTGTGTCCGAATCCGCCCGATCGTGCAGACGGCGCGAAAGCCCGCGCCGAGGAAGGGAATAGCGCTGGCTTAGGCCTGCCAGGCGATGAGATGCGTGTACGCCGTCACCAGCACGATGATGCCGAAGATGATCCGGTACCACGCGAAGCCGCGGAAATCGTGCGTAGCGATGAACTTCAGGAGCCAGCGCACGCAGAAGAACGCCGAGATGAACGCAGCCACAAAACCCACCGCGAAGATCGACAGGTCATCGGCCGACAGCAGCGCGCGCGACTTGTACAGCTCGTACACCGTCGCGCCAAAGATCACGGGAATCGCCAGGAAGAACGAGAACTCCGTCGCCACCTTGCGCGACAGGCCAAACAGCAAGCCGCCGATGATGGTCGAGCCCGAGCGCGACGTGCCCGGAATCAGCGCGAAGCACTGCGCAAAGCCCACCTTGATGGCGTCGGAAATGCGCAAATCATCCAGCGTTTCGATGCGCGGCGCGCCGGCCTTGGCGGCCTCGAGCAGCGCATTGGCGCGCGGGTCGTGCGTTTCGCCGCGATGGCGCTCGCGCCATTCGGCCCACAGGATCACGAAGCCACCAATGATGAACGCCGATGCCACCACGATCGGGTTGAACAGATGGGCCTTGATCGACTTGCCGAAGATCAGCGCCAGCGTGATGGCAGGAATCGTCGCGACGATCACGTTGATCGCAAAACGCTGCTGGCGCGGGTCGCTGGGCAAGCCCTTGATCACGTCGATGATCTTGTGACGGAACTCCCAGCACACCGCCAGGATCGCGCCGAACTGGATCACGATCTCAAAGATCTTGCCCTTCTCGTCATTGAAGTCGAGCAGTTGGCCGGCGAGGATCAGGTGGCCGGTACTGGAGATGGGAAGGAATTCGGTCAGGCCTTCGACGATGCCGAGAATCAGCGCTTTGATGGCGAGTGCGATGTCCATGCAGTGGGCAAAGAGGGAAAAGTGAAACGAAGCGCTGGGCGTGCTACCGGGCTCAGGGCCGCTTGGCCTGAACGTGTACGCCTTCGGGCAAAACCGTGATTGTACCGGGCTCGACGGCGATTCCCGCCACTTTCAGTTGCTCCGGTTTGAAGGTGTAGACCGCGTAGTCATTGAGCAACTGGCCAGCGATCAGTGAGCCGATCGCGCTGATCTGTGGGCCCACGCCGCCCGGCACGTTCTGCAGGTCGAAGCGATCGACGTTGGGCTGGTCCAGGCGGATCGAGCGGGTCGCCGCGTCGTAGTGCAGGCCGCTGGAAACGGCCAGTGGCCCCGTCAGCGGCTGGCGAAACAGGCCACTCTGCACCTGCGCATCCGCTTGGATGGCGATGCGGTTGCGTGCCGGGTCCAGCGTGATCTGGGGGTTGGTCAACGTCACGTCGAAGAAGCCCAGGAAGCGCCGCTGGAACGGAAACTTGCGCGCCAGCGCCTCTTGCATCTGGCCGCGTGAAAAGGTGTAGCCATCGCCTGTCCAGCCCGTCGGCATACACGCGACCAGCACGGCCGCCACGGCGACAGCAACAGCAGTTGCCCCAGCCCACCAGCGAACACGGTTCGTGCGGGATGCAGGTTTCGTCGAATCGTTCATCTTGGTCAATGCGCTGCGGTGGCGATTTCGAGCCGGGTCAGGAACTGCATGGCATGGAAGGCCGATGCGCCGCACATGTCCGGCTCCGGCTGCAGGCTGCCACAGACCGCTGGACGGTCCGGCCGGCCGAAGATGCGGCAGCGGTTGTCGTCATCCAGTTGCGCACAGCGCACGCCAGCCGGCTTGCCGTCAGGCATGCCGGGAATCGGGCTGGAGATGGAAGGCGCAATGCAGCACGCGCCGCAGTGAGGTCGGCAGTCCATGGCGGGGTGATGGACGAAATCGCGGTAGAAACCGCTATTGTGCACCAGCACATTCGAGGCCCAATCCGATTGACAACGGCGATTGACAGCACCGATGCCGCTTGACCCGCCCTTGCGGCATGCGTACATTAATGACCCGAAAGTAAGTTATCCGTGAGTCAGAGACGTTGACGTACCGACCCACACCCCCAATGCAGTGACCGACGTGACCGACCGAGATTCCGAGTCTTCCGCCAAACGCTGGACGCGCCGTAAAGAGGCCCGCCCACAAGAACTGGTCGCCGCCGCGCTGAACCTGTTCGTGGCGCGCGGCTACGCAGCCACGCGCCTCGAAGACGTGGCGGCTGCGGCGGGCGTGTCCAAGGGCACGGTCTATCTGTATTTCGCCAACAAAGAAGAACTCTTCAAGGCCGTGGTGCAGGAAAACCTGCTGCCCGCGCTGGCCGAGGGCGAAGCCCTGATCGACAGCTTTGACGGCACCAGCGAAGCGCTGCTGCACGAAATTCTGATGGGGTGGTGGGAGCTGATCGGCGAATCGCCGGCTTCGGGTCTGACCAAACTGCTGATGGCCGAATCGGGCAACTTTCCCGATCTGGCGCAGTACTACAACGAAGAAGTCATCGAGCGCTGCGATCGCCTGTTCGCCCGCATCCTGGCGCGCGGCGTCGCCCGGGGGGAGTTCCGCGATACCGACGTGGATCTCTCCACGCTGGCCCTCACCGCGCCCATGCTGTTCCTGATGATGTGGAAGCACTCGTTCGGCCCGTGCGCTTCCAAGGTGCTCGAACCCAAGGCCTTCATTACGCATGTCGTGGCGTTGATGCTGCATGGGCTGTTGCGCAATCCGGTGCCAGGCGCAGTGGTTCCCCCGCCACCTCCGCTCACCGAACAACCGTGGCGCGCACTGCCGGAGGGCAGCGGCAATACCGATGAGAGCGCCTCGTCATGACACCGTCTGCCGGAATGTCCTCCGGACTTGCTAAAATGCCGGGTTTGTCGTCAAACCCTCATTTGCATCACTCGCTCCGCGTGGAAGGCATGCCCATGGACATCGAAAAATCCCGGTTCAACATGATCGAGCAACAAATCCGTCCGTGGGACGTGCTCGATACCGACGTGCTCGACCTGCTGAGCGTCGTCAAGCGCGAACACTACGTGCCCGAGGCCTATCGCGCCCTGGCCTTCGTCGATATGGAAATCCCGCTGGCGGGCGGCCAGAACATGCTGGCCCCACGCGTGGAAGCCCGCGTGCTGCAAGAGCTGGCCGTGCGCAAGCACGAAGACGTGCTGGAAATCGGTGCGGGCTCGGGCTACATGGCCGCCCTGCTGGCGCACCGCGGCCGTCAGGTCACCACGCTGGACATCGTTCCCGAACTGGTCGCCTTCGCCCGCGACAACCTCGCGCGCAACGGCGTGACCAACGTCGACGTGGTGGAAGCCAGCGGCGCGCAAGGCTGGGGCGATGGCCTGTACGACGTGATCTGCGTATCGGGTTCGGTGCCTGCCGTGCCGGAAGCCCTGCTCAAGCAGCTCAAGGTGGGTGGCCGCCTGTCGATCTTCGTGGGCGGCGCACCGGTCATGGAAGCGCAACTCATCACGCGCCTATCCAACACCGAATACCAGACGCGCAACCTGTTCGAGACGTACGTAACGCCGCTGGTGGGCGTGTCCGCGCCCTCGCAGTTCCGTTTCTGAGCGTTTAACCCACCCCGCTCGGCTCACCCCAATCATCATGCAACAGCTCGCTCCCACCGCCCTCGCCCAATGGCTCGCCGACGCTTCGCGCGCGCAGCCCATCCTGCTCGACGTGCGGTGGGCGGAAGAACTGGAAATCTGTGCCCTGCCCGGGATCACGCATATCCCCATGGACCAGATTCCGGCGCGCGCCAGCGAGCTCAATGCTGACCAAGACATCGTCTGCATCTGCCACCACGGCGGGCGCAGCGCGCAGGTCGTGCAATTTCTGATCACGCGCGCGGGCTTTGATGCCGAGCGCGTGTACAACCTGCAAGGCGGCGTCCATGCCTGGGCCAACCAGGTGGACCCGCAGATGGCGACGTACTGATTGGGGAAGCTGCCGCCAGACGCCGTCGACTGAACACGGCGTCTGCGCTGCCTTCCGAACGTTTTCCTCGTCCGGGGGCTTTATGAGTGTTGCTCGCAGTAGCCGCATGCGGATGGCCGCGCGCGGTTCGCTGGTTGTTCTGTGCTGGTCGATACTGCCGATGTTCGCGTGGGCGCAATCCCAACCGAGCGTACCGGCCGCGACCGACCTTCTCTCCGCTTACCGCGCCGCGTTGGCCAACGACCCGCAATTCGCGTCGGCCCGCGCGCAATCGCTTGCCCAACGCGAAAAGCTCACGCAAGGCCGCGCCGGCCTGTTGCCGCAGATCGGCGGCGCATGGAGCTCCACGCGCATCATCTTCGATCAAACCGCGCCGGCTGAATTCAACAAGACGTTCTCGTCGACAGGCTGGACGCTATCGCTCTCGCAGCCGCTGTTCCGCTGGGACCGCTGGGAAACCTACAAGCAAGGCGAGATTGCCGCGCAGGCCGCCGAGGCCTCGCTCGCGCAAGCGCAGCTCGATCTCATCACGCGTACGGCGCAAGCGTACTTTGACGTGCTGAATGCGCAAGACACGCTGCAGCTCGCTACCGCACAGCGCGACGCGATCCAGCAGCAGTACGAACAGGCCCGCCGCAATTTCGACGTGGGCAACGCCAACATCACCGATGCGAACGACGCGCAGGCACGGCGCGATGCGATTGATGCCACTGTCATCGCGGCGCGCAGCGACTTCGAGGTCAAGCAATCGGCGCTCAGACAGATCATCGGCGAGCCCGTCGGCCGGCTGGCGGGCGTGCGCGCTGGCGCTCCCATTCCGCAACCTGAACCGGCCGCCGCAGAACCTTGGGTGGACCAAGCCCGCAGCAGCAACCTGCAAGTGGCACTGGCGCAATACAACCTGCAAAGCGCTGAGCGCGATGTGAAAAAGGCCAACGCTGGGCATCTGCCATCGGTGGACCTGGTGGCCCAGACGGGCCACACGAATGCCAGCGGCAACCAGTATCTGCCGTCGCTACCGGGCGGCGCGCGCTTTGATAGCTCGCAGATTGGCGTGCAAGTGTCGATTCCGATCTTTGCGGGCGGTGCGATCCAATCCCGCGTGCGCGAGAACATCGCGCTCGAAACCAAGGCCGCGAACGATCTTGAATTCGCCCGCCGCTCCGCCGAGCAAGGCGCGCGGCAAGCGTATATCGGCGTGATTGCGGGGCTGGCACAGGTGAAAGCGCTGGAAGCGGCCGAGTTGTCGGCGCGCACGGCGTACGACTCCAACCAACTCGCCTACGGCGTGGGTGTGCGCATCGGGACCGATGTGCTGAACGCGCAGGCCCAGTTGTTCCAGGCGCGGCGCGATCTGGCGCGCGCGCGGTACGACACCATCCTCAATGGCTTGCGGCTCAAGTCGGCGGCCGGCTCGCTGTCCGAGGCGGACGTGATTCAGGTGAACACGCTGCTGACGGCCAACGGCTCGAGCGATATCACGGCACTGCCGCCGCGCCCCAGCCGATCGGCCAAGCGCTGATCAGTGCGTCTGGCCGCGCGGCGGTAGCGGCCGCTCGGCAAACTGCAGCAACGCGCCGCTGGTGGTCTTCCAGATGATTTGGCGACCCTGCTTGCCGTCAGCCGAGGGTTGCATGCCGACCGTCGCCAGCGGCGATTTCAACGCCTCCAGGAACGCGGTTTCCAGCTCCATGCGCGGCGGATCGCATGCCATGCGCGTTGAGACAAGATTGCCGAAGCGCATGCCCGAGGCCAGCTTCTCGTACGGCCCGGTGAAGCGGTTGCAACCCGAGTAGCCCGACACCACACCATTGGCCGCATCCAGCCCCGCACTGAACTCGACCGAGATCGGCTGCGCGGCCGGGTCGGCGTTGTCCTCTTCCGTGGAGGGCAGTTCCTTGGGCGCGGCGCCGGGGTCTTGCCAGCGCACCAGCACAAAACGTGAGCGGCCCTCGCCCTGGGCCTGGGTCAGCGTGGCCTGGCCGGGGTTGGGGGCCGCGCTGGCGGGCGTCGGCTTGGTTTCGGCGGCCGATGCCGACGCGGAAGCGACCGGCGCAGATGCCGCGGCGGATGGTGCGGCCGGCTTGGAGGAGGCCGCCGGCGTCATGCAGCCGGCCCCGATAATGGTGGCGGCCGTCAGCGAGGCGAGTGCCGCTGCCGTCAGCACCACGCGGCGGGGCGTCTGCAGCAGGCTCGGCTTAGGACGATTCGGTTGAGACATGAACGGGTCGTAGACAGTGACGGAGTGCAAACTGCGTGAAGAGCCGTTAGTCAGCGCAGCTCGCCATGAGTTCGCACTTTTCGTGCCGGCGCCAGCGACTGCGTTACAGCGTTGGCAACACCAGTGACGCCACGGCCTCCACAGTGCGCGCCGTTGCGCCGCCATGCGTGGCGGCAAACGCCAGCGCCGCGCGCGAGGCGGTTTCGCGCGCATCGGCATCCGAGAGCCACGTGTCGATCACGCGCATCACCGTGCTTGCGTCTTCAACCTGTACGCACGCGCCCGCAGCCACGGCATCGCGCGTGGCCTGCGCAAAATTGAACGTGTGCGGGCCAATGACCACCGGCGTGCCGACCGCGCATGCCTCAATCAGGTTCTGTCCGCCCAGCGGCAGCAGGCTGCCGCCGATGAATGCCGCTTCAGCAGCGGCGTAATACAGCACCATTTCGCCCATCGAATCACCGAGCAGGACGTCGGCATCGCGCAAAGCGGCATCGTTGGACATGCCGGCGCCCGACACCGTCATCGCACTGCGGCGGGCGACACGCAGGCCCGCGCGCTCGGCCAGTTGCGCCACCTCATCAAAGCGCTGCGGATGACGGGGCACGAGAATCAGCAGCGGGTGCCGACGTCCGGCATGCTGCGCGCGATGCGCTTGCCACGCATCCAGCAACAACGCCTCCTCGCCTTCGCGCGTGCTGGCAGCGACCCAAGCGGCGCGTCCACCAAGCGCCTCCCGGAGCACGCGCCCCGCCATGATCTGATCCACATGCGGGGTGATGTCGAACTTCAGGTTGCCGGTCACGCGCACGCGCGGCACGCCAAGTGAGCGATAGCGGTCCGCATCGTCCGGTGTTTGCGCCAGTACGGCGGCAAGCTGGGCGTATGTCTCGCGCGCAGCGTCACCGAGCCGGGCCGTACGCCGATGGCTGCGCGCAGAAAGGCGCCCGTTGACCAACACCATCGGCACACCGGCCGCATAGGCGCGCTCGATGAGAACGGGCCAGATTTCGGTCTCCATCAGCAGCCCCAGGCGCGGCTGGAAATGACGCAGGAATCGGTCGACCGCACCAGTCAGGTCATACGGCAGATAGGCCTGGATAACGCGGCCGTTGCGCTGCGCGGCAAACTCCGCCCCGGTGCGGCGGCCCGTCGGCGTCATGTGCGTGAGTAACACGGCGTGGTGCGGAAAGCGCGCGAGTAACGCGTCGATCAGCGGCTGCGCAGCACGGGTCTCACCTACCGACACGGCGTGCACCCAAAGCAGGGGGCGATCAGGATTGACGCGCGGTCGATAAAAACCGAGCCGCTCACCGACATGCTGGCGATACCCTGGCTCCTTGCGACCGCGCCACCACAGACGTAGCAGCGCGAACGGCAACGCGATGCGCCACAACCATCGGTACAGAATGCGCAGCATCACAGCACACCCAGCGCACGCAGCGCATCGAGCGCCTGGGCGCTGGTGGGATGGGCCTCGGCGCTGCCGAGGTCGTGCACGTTAGGCGTCCAGTAGCCGCCCGTGCGCCATGACGTGGTGAAGTTGTAGAGCGCTACCGTCGGCTTGCACAGCGCAGCGGCAATGTGCACCAGGCCCGTGTCCACCCCCACCACCGCCGTCGCCTGATCGAGGAACGCCGTCACATCCGGCAGCGACATGCGCGGCGGAATCACCACGCGCCCCACCGTGCCCGGCACCGCAGCAACGATGGCCTCGCGGATGCTTTCGCTCGTGCGCCGCTCGGCCTCGCTACCCCATGGCAGGGCGATGGCGTAGTCGCGCGCCAGCAGCTCGCGCGCAACATCCACCCACGCGGCTTGCGGCCAGCCCTTGTCAGCGCGCGAGGTTGCGTGCACCAGCGCCACATACGGACGCGGCAGCGGGAACAGCAGTTCCGCCGACGGCTGCAGGCCAAAATCGATGGTATCGGGCAGCGTGTAGCCGAGCGCCTCCGCCACCATGCGGCGAGACCGCTCCACCACATGCACACGCGGCTCCATCATGATTTTGCGCTGGTAGAACAACTTGGCGAGCGGCTCGTAACCCGCGCCATCGGTGCGGTTACCCAGCCCTGCGACAAAGCCGTTTGGCGTCAGCTTGGCCTGCGCGGCAATCAGCGCGGTCTTGATGAGACCCTGCGTATCGAGCACCACATCGTACGCATGGGCGCGCAACGCACGACGGAACGCCGTCATCTCATCCCACGTCTTGCCAGAACCCAGCGACTTGCGCCAGCGCCGCAACGCAAACGGAATCACGCCCTGCACGCCGCGCACAATGCGCACGATACCGGCGAAGCCCTCCTCGACCACCCAGTCGATCTCGGCGCCCGGATATGCACGCAGAATGTCCGCCACGACGGGCGTGCAGTGCACCACATCGCCAAGCGACGACACCTTGACGATCAGCACACGCATGCCGTCATCCTTTCCCCCAACTTCATGAACGCGGACAGGTCGATCAGAACGGCAGCGTCGCGTCCGGCTTTTCAGCCAGGATCGCGTGACGGAACTGCGCCTGGATGCGTGCCATAGCCGCATCGTTATCGGCTTCAAAACGCATCACCACCACCGGCGTGGTGTTGGACGGGCGCGCAAGCCCAAAGCCATCTTCGTATTCCACGCGCACACCGTCGATGCGGATGACTTCCTTGGCGCCGTCAAACGTGGCGTTGGCCTTGATCTTGTCGAGCAGTGCAAACGGCTCGCCTTCGGCGCACTTGAGTTGCAACTCGGGCGTGCAATGCGAATTCGGCAACGCGTTGAGCGCAGCGCTTGGGTCGGCCAAGCGCGAGACGATCTCCAGCAGGCGCGCCCCCGTGTACAGACCATCGTCAAAGCCGTACCAGCGGTCCTTGAAGAAGATGTGGCCGCTCATCTCGCCGGCCAGCGGGGCACCGGTTTCCTTCAGCTTGGCCTTCACCAGCGAATGGCCGGTCTTCCACATCGTCGCGCGGCCACCATGCTCGCGGATAAACGGTGCCAGTTTGCCCGTGCACTTCACGTCAAAGATGATCTCGCCGCCGGGGTTGCGCGACAGCACCTCCTGCGCGAACAGCATCAGCTGGCGGTCGGGGAAGATCACCTGCCCATCCTTGGTCACCACGCCCAGGCGGTCGCCGTCGCCATCAAAAGCGAGGCCGAGTTCGCAGTCGGTCGTCTGCAGCGTGCGGACGAGGTCTTGCAGGTTTTCAACGTGGGCCGGATCCGGATGGTGGTTCGGGAAGTGGCCGTCCACCTCACAGAACAGCTCCGTCACCTCGCAGCCCATCGCGCGGAACAGCTCGGGCGCAAACGCACCTGCCACGCCATTGCCGCAATCTACGGCAATCTTCATCGGGCGGGCCAGCTTGACGTCGGAAACGATACGGTCGATGTACTGCTGGCGGATATCCACCTGGACGTACTCACCGGCACCTTCGGTGAAGTCGCCTTGCTCGATGCGCGTGCGCAGCGCCTGAATTTGGTCGCCGTAGATCGCCTGGCCGGCCAGGACCATCTTGAAACCGTTGTAGTCCGGCGGGTTGTGGCTACCGGTGACCATCACGCCCGACGTGGCGCGACGGCCAGCCAGTTCGATATTCGTGCCGAAGTAGACCATCGGCGTGGCGACGAGGCCGAGGTCGATCACGTCGACGCCGCTTGCGCGCAGGCCGTCTGCCAGGGCTGCCAACAACTCGGGGCCCGACAGGCGGCCATCGCGGCCGATGACGACGGCGGATTCGCCTTTAGCGCGTGCGGCTGAGCCGAAGGCACGGCCGATCAGGCGAGCGATGTCGGCATCGACGGTTTTTCCGACGATGCCGCGGATGTCGTAGGCTTTGAAGATGGTGGGGTCGATGCTGCGCATGGAGTCGTCCACTGGATAGAAATACGATGTTCGCAATTGTAAACGGTCACGGAGACACACCCGCATTGGCGCGATCCGCGAACGATATAATTGCGAGTTAGGCTTTCTGTGCCGGCCTACTTCCGCGCCCATTGGCGCACCTTACCCAGCCTGACGCGGCCAATTCATGCCTGCGACCTCACCATCCAACCGTCCGCGCGTTGCCTACCTGATTACGAACTCCGAAACTGGAGGCGCTCAGGCACACGTCGCCGATCTGCTGCACGCGTTGCGCGATCGCGTTGAACCGGTGTTGCTCGCCGGTGGGAATGGTCCGTTGTTCGCAGCAGCCCAAGGGGTGGGCGTGGAGACCATCTCGCTTACGCGACTCGATAACGCGCTCTCACCCGTGCGCGCGCTTGCCGCACTGTGGCAATTGCTCCGCGCACTGCGGATCGTAAAACCGGACCTCATCCACGCTCATAGCGCCAAGGCCGGCATATTGGGACGGTTGGCCGGTGGGTTGCTGGGCATTCCTGTGATCTACACGGTGCATGGTTTTGCCTTCAAGCCAGCCGCACCGTTTCGTCAACGCATCGTTGCACGTGCTGCGGAATGGCTACTGGCTCCATTCACGGCGCAGATGATTTGCGTGGCACACGCTGAGCGGACGCTGGCAGAAACATTGCCAATTTCTGCGTCGCGTATCTGCGTCATACATAACGGCATAGCAAACAGCAATGCCCATGCCACGCCGGATGCACCGGTGAAACGCATTGTCATGGTGGCACGCTTGGCCGCGCCAAAGCGCGGGGATCTCCTGATCCGCGCGTTTGCCAGCGCGGCATTGCCTGATTGCGAATTGGTGCTGGCAGGAGAAGGCCCACAGCACGCTTCCTTACAGGCTCTGGCCGATAGCTTGGCCCCAGGTCGAGTGAGATTTGCCGGCGCCGTGACGGATGTGCCCGCCTTGCTGGCTTCTGCCCAGATCTTTGCGCTTGCATCTGACCACGAAGGCTTCCCAATCTCCATTCTGGAGGCCATGCGCGCTGGCTTGGCAGCCATTGCGAGCGATCTACCCGGCATCCGCGAGCAGTTTGAGGACGGTGCCTGCGGGCTATTAGTACCCAACAATGATGTGCAAGTCTGGGCATCTGCACTGACGAACTTGGCAAAAGACGCCACCTTGAGAAGAAACCTGGGACAAAAAGCACAAACGCGCTGGAGGCAGGCATTCGGTATTGATTCGATGGCCGATTCGACTTGGCAGGTTTACGTACAAGCGCTGACACGGAACGCTAGGACCCGTCGCTTGGCAGCACGCCCCAAAGCAGGCGAACAATGAACGACAGCCACAGCGCCAAGCCCGCCCCGCTTCCGATCCGAGTCCAAAGTTCGGAGACGATCCGACGCGCCACCCGCATGCTGGGGTGGGCCGCCTTGGGGCTATTCCTCTTAGGGATCAGCCTCGTATTGGCAGAATTCGCTAACCAAGCCGGGTATGTAACGAGCATCTTCAGGCGCACGTTGTTATGGTCAGCGGTGCCTTATCTGATGGCCTTCGTACTACTGCATCGCTCGCTGCATCTGCCCACCATGGAAGGCAATAGCCTGATAGGAGCAGCCGCCACGCTGCCCTTTGCAGCGCTGCTGTTCGTGTTTGCCGCCTTACATGTCGAGTATTCGCGAGGCGCACTGCTGGTCGCCTATCTGATTACGTTGATATGGATCTGGTTTGGCTACCGGCGTTTTGTGCGCAACTACGTGCCAATGTTTGGCTACACCGACACTGCGGCACTCACACAACTCGAGCAAATCCTTGCCATGCCGGGTGCAGCGTCGCCCAGCCCGAGCCGCTTTCAACGCATCGACTCGCTCGCAGAGGCCGTGCATTGTGACGGCCTGATGCTTGACCGCAACGCCACTGCGGACCCAGAGCGCACCCGTGCGCTGGCCCAATTCAAGCTCAGCCATGTGCGCATGTATTCGGTGGAGCGGATTGGCGAAATGCTGACGGGCCGCGTGGGCCTAGCGCACATCGACGAGAACTTTCTCGACGACTATGCCGCCCACTATTTCTACAGCTTTATCAAGCGCGCACTCGATCTAGCTGTAGTACTCTGCCTCGCTCCACTCGCATTGCCAGTAGGGCTGATAGTTGCAGCGGCTATCCGGCTTGAATCGCCCGGGCCGGCGCTGTTTCGACAAATACGTGTTGGGTTGTTCGGCAAGTCGTTCACAATGCTCAAGTTCCGGAGCATGGGCGTGAACACCGCCGCTCCGGCACAGTTTGCCGCCAAGCAAGACCCGCGCGTCACCCGCATTGGCCGCGTCATCCGCAAGTATCGGCTCGATGAAATCCCCCAACTGTGGAACGTTCTCCTAGGCCATATGAGCTTGATTGGGCCTCGTCCCGAGCAGGTCCCCATGGTCGATGAATTTGCACGCACCATCCCCTACTACCCGTATCGCCATCTGGTCCGCCCTGGTCTATCGGGCTGGGCCCAGGTCCAACAAGGCTACGTTGGCACCCATGAAGAAACTGTGACCAAACTCAGCTACGACCTGTACTACATCAAGCACTGCTCCTTCGCCCTCGATCTGCTGATTGCAGTGAAGACTTTGCGAACACTGCTCACCGGGTACGGGGCAAGGTGAATATGGCAGCCTACACTGCGTCCGTGGAAGAGATGGCGGGCATGCGTATCCTGTTATTGAGTACAGGATTGAAGTTGGGCGGCGCCGAACAGCAGGTCGCTGCATTGGCTCGCCAGTTCATCTGCTTCGGGCATCACGTGGCGGTAGTCGGCCTAACGCCGGGCTGCGAGGTTGGCCTCCCTGCCTCGGCGACAGTCATACAACTTGGCATGAGCAAAACACCGCTGTCTATTGCGCGAGCACTCTGTAAGTTGCATGCCTTCGTGCGGAAGTGGCAGCCAGACGTCATCCATGCCCACATGGTGCACGCCAACTTGCTTGCCCGGATGCTTGGCGCAGTTGCCACCACAGCCCCCATCATCTGTACGGCGCACAGCGCGCGGGAAGGGGGCCGTTTACGTATGTTGGCCTACCGGATGACAGACCGCTGGGCTCGCCTCACCACGCATGTCAGCGCCCAAGGTCGCCAAGCTATGGTCGAAGCCGGTGCAGTATTGGCCGCGCGTATCAGGGTAGTGCCCAACGGTATCGATACCGAGATATACCGACCCGACGACGCCCTCAGACAACGCGGAAGGACCACATTGGGGCTACAGGATGATGCCCGCCTATTGATCAACGTTGGCCGACTCGTGCCGGAGAAAGCGCAGGCCATGTTGATCGACGCCTTTGCTCAACTCAATACCGGCGCCGATGTCCGGCTGCTCATTGTGGGAGAAGGCCCGGAGCGCAGCGCACTAGAGCAGCGCATCCGCAATTACCACTTGGAAGAACGCGTCGTACTAGCGGGCGCACGCCGGGACATAGCCACCCTACTCAACGCTGCCGATCTGTTCGTGCTCTCATCCGACGTCGAGGGCATGCCGCTCGCCCTTGCCGAGGCACTCGCTTGCGGACTGCCTGCGGTTGCCACGGACGCCGCAGGTGTTTCAGAGCTACTCGATGATTGCGGGGAAATCGTCCCCAGAGGCGACGTTTCCGCCCTTGCTGGCGCCATGCAACGAACGCTCGCTAATCTCAAGACCAATGCCGCTGAGAAGGCGGCACGGCGCGAACGTATCTTGTCGCATTTCAGCCTGGAAGCCATCGCGCGTCAGTGGCTAGCCTGCTATGCGAGCCTGATCCGGCCTGCACGCAGCCCCGCAGAGGAGGCGGCGTAATGGTAATGCAGCGCAAAGTTGCCAGCAATCTGATGTGGATGCTGACCGAGCGCGGCGTGCAGATCAGCGTCGGCATTGGCGTCGTCGCTGTGCTAGCGCGAGGCTTGGGTCCCGAGGGATTCGCGCACTTCCAATATGCGCAAGCAGTCGTCTACATCGCGTCCTCGATCGCTTTGCTTTGCAGCGGTGAAGTCGTCGTACCGCGCTTGGTGGCAAACCCCGACCCTATGGCACAGCATCGGCTAATCGCGCATGCCTTCGGCCTCAGATTGACCGCGGGTGGGCTTGCTTATCTGTTGATGTGCGGTTTTCTGATCGTGACTCGCCAAACGATCGAATTCTGGCTGCCATCGCTCATCCTGGGCATTGCAGTGTTGCTGCGTGAGCCTTCGGGCATTGTCACGACCTGGATGCAGGCTCACACCAGAACGCGTCCGAACGCCTTGTTCAACATCATTTCGCTGGGAGTCAAGGCGAGCATCGTTGGGCTTCTGCTGGCACTGAGCGTACATAGCGTCCCCACATACGCAACAGCATTCGCTGCAGAGGCCGTCGTCATGGCTGCCTTGCTGGGCAGCTTCTATCTGGCTCGCGCCCCGCGGATACAGGTGAAATACGATCCGACGCTCGCTCAGGAGCTGCTCCGCAACGGCCTCTTGTTCTGGGTCAGCTTCATGCTCATGATGGGTTCACGCCGGATCGACCAGCTCCTGCTCAAACCACTTGTCCCCTTGAGCGAACTGGGCGCCTATGCCGCGTCGATGCAGATTCTCGACAACTTTGTCATGGTGGCCACCATCCTTGCCGCCGGGCTGGCGCCGATCTATGTGTACGCGCAACCAACGCCAGTGGAGGCGCGCCGCAACATCATCAAGATCGCTGGTGGCATGACGGCCATCGGGGCCAGCGGCGCGTTGGTCATTGCCGCCTGCGCGCACTGGATCATCCACTTGCTCTACGGTGCCGCCTTCGCCTCTGCTGTCAATCTGCTGCGTCTTGCAGCGCTGGCTTCGACGCTCGTCTTTGCCGACGTTGCGCTCACCTTGTTGCCCATCTTCCTGCGTCGCCCTGGTGTCATCGCACTGAAATGGGGGATCGCCTTTACCGTCACCATCATCATCGACGTCATTGCCATTCCTCGATTTGGTGCGGAAGGCGCAGTTCTCGGCTATGCGATTGCCAATCTGCTTTCCGTCCTATTTGGCATTGCTGTGTGGGTTCGTTGCCGCAATCTGCAACCGTCGATGGAGAAGGCCCGCGCATGACGGCCCCTACCACGCGACGCCCACGCATATGCTTCCTGACCGGCACGCTCCATGCGATGGCCGGCGCAGAGCGAATGGCCGCCACCATTGCCAATGCCCTAGCGGAACGCGGGTTTGCCGTCAGCGTGCTGAGCCTGTGGGATCGATCGAGCTGCTTCGCGCTGCATGCCGCGGTCAAACATGAAGCGCTGTTCGATCAACGCCCCTCCTTCAAGCGTGCATATGCCGCAACCGTCGCCGGCATCCGGCGGCACGTTCAGCGGTTGGGTATCGACGTACTGATTCAGGTCGACACCATGCTCGCGCTGTTCGCGTTGCCAGCCACGTTGGGACTTGGCGTGCGGCACATCGCCTGGGAGCATTGCCATTTTGATGAAGATCTCGGCAGGCGTACACGCAAGCTGGCTCGACACCTCGATGCGCGCTACTGCGAGCACGTCGTCGTCTTAACAGAGCGTGATCGGCACCGATGGATGCAGGCAACCCGACCGCGTGGCTCGGTCGCTTGCATACCAAACCCGCTGCCCTTTGCCATGCCCCAGCAGCCTTCGCCCAGAGCAGCCAAAGTGGTCGTTGCGGTCGGAAGACTTGTCGCCGCCAAAGGGTTTGACGTCCTGCTTCACGCGTGGGCGGTTGTCGCGCAACAAGCCCCGGCCTGGAAGTTGATGATCGTGGGTGAAGGCGAAGCGCGCCCGGCGCTTGAGGCCCTGCGCGATCAGTTGGCGCTATGTGACAGCGTGGAACTGCCTGGCATATATCTGGACATCACGAAGGCCTACGAGCAGGCTTCGATTTTCTGCCTCAGCTCACGTTACGAGGGCTTTGGGTTGGTGCTGATCGAGGCGATGGCGTACGGTCTGCCGATTGTCTCTACGGATTGCGAGACGGGGCCGCGTGAATTGCTGGCCGATGGACAAACCGCAGTGGTGGTGCCTGTCGATGACGCGACAGCGCTTGCGGCGGAACTGTCGCGCGTCATCAGCTCCCCACAAATCGCAACGCGGCTTGGTGCAGCTGGCAGGGAGAAAGCCGCACAGTACTCAGTGGAGCATGTCACGGAGCAATGGGAGCGGCTCTTGCAGTAGTACTCGCTATAGTGATCGAACACTCGGATGCATCGCTCGCAGCGCTGACCGCGCATCTGCTGGGACGATCAGAAGTCTCAGGCCAAGCACGACAATTGCTTAAGCCGACGCCTGGCTAGTGCAGAACACTTACTTCCCATGCCACCGGGAGAACAGTCGACGCCCCCGGCGAAGAAACAGTGCAGCGTTACTCATCGCCCCCAAATGCACCACTGTTACGGTCATGAATAACAGGAACATCCAGGATTCAGGCATGCCCAGCTTCCACGCCACGACGCCAATCATGCCCAAAAAAACGTTGCTGACGAGGATGGTCCAGATCACGGCATTCTGCGACATCCCCATGCGCGACAGAATGTGATGCAAGTGGGTCCGGTCAGCCGACATCGGGTTGCGGCCCGAGAACACCCGACGTGTCACAACCGACAGCAGATCGATCAACAGCAAGCCAACGACCCACAGCATCACGGTTGGCGGAACATGCCGCCGCGCTTCGTTGTAGGCGGGCTGCGATAGCTCCACCGCGAACCAGACAATGGCCAATCCGAGCATCAGACTACCCGCGTCCCCGAGGAACACGCGGCGGCTCCGGCGCAACGGATTGGGCATGTTGAACACCAGAAAACCGATCAACGCACCAACCAGCACCACGCAGATCCGTTGCGCTGCGTTGTTACCCACCTCTCCGGCCAAGTACGCGAGCCACCCCAGCACGATGGCCGACAGCCCGCCGGCGAGGCCATCCAGCCCGTCGGACATGTTGACGGCATTGATCACCGCAACGACTGCGAACAGCGTCAATGGGATGCCCCAGTTAGCCAGATCAACTTCACGTTTGCCCATGAGATCACCCAGCGATGTCAGGAAGATCCCGCCCCAGGACGTCATCAGCACACCCGCAAACAGCTGTGCCCCAAGCTTCGTCAAAGGAGACATCCCTTTGAGATCGTCGATCAAGCCAACAAAAGCCAGAACACACAGGCCGCCAAACAAGGCTACGTAGTACCCCTGGGAGCGCATGAAGAGAATGGCTCCGACACCCACCGCAACGAGGATTGCAAGCCCACCGACGAGCGGCACGTCGCCGTCATGACGCTTGCGCCCCCCCGGGCGATCCAGCAGACCGCCCCGCTTGGCCAGCGGACGCAACAGTAGCACGGCCACGGCGCTCACCAGCGCCGACATTGCCGGTACCCAGAAGAAATCGAACATAGGAAATCGTTTTAGGAACTGCTGCGTACACCAAGGCGAAAGCGCCAATAGGCAGCCGAAGTCAGCAGCCGGGCAAGGCTTTGTATGTGCCAAGCGAGATAACGCCAGTTACGGCGGCTTGCTCGCTGAGCGTCATGCACAACTTCACTGTACTGAACCCACGTGACTGCATTGCCAATAAGGCGAGCCCGCAGACAAATATCGACATCCTCGCAATAGAGATGATATCGCTCATCAAAGCCACCCAACGCAGCGAAGGTCTCTCGATCAAACATGAGGCACATGCCGGCCAACCAGTCTACTTGCTGCTCTGATACAGAAGGCAAATAGTCTGGCTCGAATCGTCGACGCCCCCAGCGCAATAACAAACGGGTCGGAGTCGGAAGTTTGCGTGCACTGTCCTCAAGTCGACCGCTCGGCGCAGTTACCCTGGGACCCGCCACACCCGATTGACGTGCAACCGCGTCGACCAGTGCATTCAAGCAACCGGTAGTTAGCTGTATATCCGGATTAAGAACACAAAAATAGGGGGCCGAACAAACGCGAAACGCTGCGTTATGGTTTTCGCCAAACCCTTTAGGACGGTCATTCTGAATCCATACCAAATTAAACGCAGGATCCGTGTCAATGGCACATCGCGCCTCTGGCAAATTCTGCGTCACGATCACCTGCATGGGTAGTTGACGCGCCGCATACATGAGTTGATGCAATAACGGGGTCAACAACTGCCTCTGCCCATGACTCACGATAGAGACGACAAGCAGAGGTTCCGGGTTGGCCACCCTCGATTGACTTCCCATCGAATCCGATCCCATCAGAGCACGCGCAATTGGCTCACTTGATACACGCCGCGAGAAGAGATCAGTTGGCGGTCCTGCGCATTGGCGCGGACTCCGGTGTGAGAGTCCACAATGCACGCATCCCCGATATGGATACGAGGGTAAATCGTTGCGCGGGTGCCAAGAAAACACCCAATACCGATCGTCGCGTCACCGTTGAGTGCAGCATAGGGTGAAAGCACCGAGTAGGCCCCTACTGTTGCTCCATGGCCAATACTGCAATGCACGTTCACAACGCTCCCCCTATGGAGAGAAGCATTGCTATTCACGATAGTGAATGGGCAAACCAATACACCAGAATCAAGTCGCGCGGACGGCGAGACAATGGCCGAACTATGTACATAGGCAGGAATTTCAACCTGATTGGCTGTGAGCAGCTCCATCACAAAACGCCGCCCCGTCACCGAGCCAATCGCAACCACCACCACCTGCCCGAGGACCGGCCGATACTCTCTAATCGAGCCAAGGTGTTTCGTATTAGTACCACCAGGCAATTGCAGCTGTCCGCTAGGCGTATCGTCGATGAAACCCGCGACTGTAGGACCACCGCAGTTGGCTTCCGCTTGCAGATAGTCGTATATCTCCAACCCAAAACCACCGGCCCCCGCGATAACGATTGATGTGATTGGGGACACGTGAATCAACGGCATAATGTTTTGATGTTATTTTAAGAAAGTGGCTGAATATGCTCAGGTAACAGTGATCTCGCGCATAAACACCCGCAGCAGATCAAACCCATCCCACACTGGCGCGAAATCCAGTGCTCGTCCAAATGGAACAATGCGGTCTATGCCAGCAAGCGGAACTTCGGCCACGAAAACCCGCAAGGTGTGCTGGTCGAATCCAGCATAGGACACCGTCTGCACCGTCCGGCTCAACAATGGCCGCAGGGCATTCAAGTCAGGCAATGCCGCCTCAAAAAACAAACCTGCACCACAATGCAATTGATCATGCAATGCCGGACGATCAAGCCAAACGCGCACGAGGTCATTGCTGGCAGTAGTCGGCACGACCACCTCCGCCTCCACGGCCATCATGTCTTCGACAACTAACTTGTTGACATAATCAGCGTCGGCAAAACGCTCCTGTTTAGCCGCCACACGTTTTTCCAGGCGCGGCCAAAAATCGGAAGCGGCGTCCCTCGCTGAGGCTTCATTGCCGACCCACAGTACGAGCCGAGGCGATGAACACGCCATTTGGTCGAACCAATACGCATCGTTATAGAACGCGTCCACCCAACTCTCCTTCTGCCTTACATCTGCGGCGTGCCATGCCGCGACATCGATCAGGGCCAGCGAGTACTTATTGGAGAAGGCCACCTCCGAAGCCGTTGGTGATAAGGGAATCTTCCGAATCTGCTCGACCGTGGCATTCCCGCCCCAGATCGCACGAACATCGCACGCAGCAGAAAAGCGAGCCGTGACCTGATCATCTGGCGCATAACGGACCAACAGCGTCCGCTGCGCGATCGACTCGTGGACCGGATCGTGCAAAAGCTTGCTGATGGCCCCCACCAACAAATCCGTCTGCACCGACGCTTTAGTGGACAGGCGAACAATGTTGCGGTTACCCGTCAGCAGAGAAAGAAACCACGAATACACAAAGATGGTGTCAACATTGGATGGCGCTATATGCAGAACCGTGCCACGCGGCACTAGCAGCGCACTCCCCTGACGTCGCTCCAACTCCGTACGTAAGCGTTCGAGATTGGACTTACGCATCCAAAACGCCAATGCCGTCAACTCTGGGTAGACCCGAGCTTCTGGCATCCGCATGAGCGCAGAGGACAGCGCCTCGACGAATGCCAACGATGCCCTGTCAAAAGATGGCAGTGGCGCTACACGTCGCAATGCCTCAGGTGATGGGGCGTCAGGCAACAAAGATTCGTATTGGCTCATCACCCCCCCACTACCGCACGGGCCACGTCGGCCGCATGAGTGTCACTGCACCCACGCAATTCCGCCTTCGCGATACGGCCATGCACACGGAACGTTCGACCCAATCGCCCGCATGGACAGTCATCGATACCAATCCATTCGCCCACGTCTTCAGTCAGCAGGCTATGCCCCGGATAGCTAGTAGGCAAGGCGGATAAGACCTGGATCAATCCCTGCTTGCCTTTGGGCAACACGGACCAATCACGCGCGTCCCGAATCAAGACGTCGGCAAACGCCGGTGCGTGCAGACGCCCGCGCTCGCACTCCATGAAGACTGACCCGACCTGCTCAACCATGCCATAGAAGTTGTGTACAGCCCGAATATTTAGCGTGGTGCCCAAAGCCCGTTTAAAGGTGTCATTGTCCACAGCTTCTTCGAGAAGTTTCTTCCAACCACCGCTGTGGATCAGGATCGCATCCTCAAATTTTGGCGGGTCGGAAATATCCTTAAGGGCCTGGTAGAAATACTTCCACACCATGAAGGTGAAGCCAAACAGGAATACACGCTGGCCACGATGCCGCTCTAGGAAGGCCCGTATCACATCAATATCCGGGGTCATATCTTCATCGCGCAAAGCGTAGGTATGATCCCGCCCGAAATTGGACAGCCCTAAAATGCCAGCACCGCGTGCTGAAAATGACTTTCGATTCTTGATGACGCCCGGATGATCGATAATCAGCATAGGCAAGCGTGCCTTGCCGAGAAACTGCTGCAGGATCAGCACAAGAGCTTTTGTTTGGGCCATTGACGTATCGCGGTCAAGCACGATGCGAGATACGCGTTGCGATGTCGTGCCCGACGATGTCAACACCTTGAACACGTCCTCAGCTGGCACTGAACTAAGCTCGTACTCTTTAAATAGGCGCACTGGCAAAAATGGTACCTGCTCAAGTGCAAATCTCTGGCCATCCTGATAGCTATGAGCGCGCAAAATCCGGGCGTAGGGACTGCATCCCCGGGCATGCCACCATGTGAGTTGACTAAGTGCATCGGCCAAGGCATCCGATTTTTTCTCACGATCTAGGCCGTAGACCGGCCAAGTGAAATAGGGACGTTCGATCGTCATAGTGTTCCCGCGTTACGGCGATGCTCAAGGGGCGAGCGTCGCCAACATGTCTGCGTATTGCACCTTGCCCGCACTTGACAGCGGAAACTCATCCACAACATGCACGCGAATCGCGGATCGATGCAGCCGATAACGCGCGCTAAGTCGCACGGCTAGTTCACTCGCAGCATCCGGCGTCGCCCCCCTCCAAGCAACGATCAGCAAATCGTCTCTGCCAGTGACTGCTACATCGTATTGGGCCTCGCGCAGATGCGACTCAACTTCATCGAGTCCGATGCGATTGCCAAATACCTTGATAAACCGTTTCAGGCGCCCGGCAATATGAAAGTAACCGTCATCGTCTCGCCAAGCCAAATCTCCGGTCAATAACACCCCGCACTGAGAATCTGGCAACGCGAGATCTTCCTGCTGGGCTGCATAGCCCATCATGACGTTCGGCCCGGTATACCTCAGTTGGCCGGTCTCACCCACGCCATCAATAACCTGACCATCATCGGAGATCAACTCAAGTGCCCCACCTGGGATGACAATCCCGATGGAGCCAACCTTATCAAGCACCTGCTCCGATGGCACATACGACATGCGGGCGGTAGCTTCTGTCTGCCCATACATCACGAAAAAACGCTGCCCGCGCGAGATCGCGAGCTCGCCAAACCAACGCACAAGGTCTGGCGTTAAACGCCCGCCAGCCTGCGTCAAGGTGCGCAACGATGGCAACCCCATGCGCTCGAAACGCAACTGCTTCAGCATGGTGTAGATGGTCGGCACACCTGCCAAGCTCGTCGCCCCATAGTCGCGGAACATATCCCAGAATTTGCGGGCAGTCACCGGCTGGCTCGTCAACAGCATCGTCGCTCCCACAGCGAAATGACTATTAAGAACGGACAAGCCGTACGAATAGTGCATCGGGAGGCTCGTGATCGGCCGCTCAGCCTCAGTCAAGCTCAAATACTGACCAATGGCCTCAGCATTTGCCTGAAGGTTGGTTTCAGTCAACTTCACAAGCTTAGGTGAACCAGTACTGCCTGAAGTGGATAACAAAACGGCTACATCGGGGTGCACAACAGGCGATGACGTACCGCATGATCGCCAGGTACCTTGGGCAGACCACACATGCGCGATACCAAAATGTGTATAAAGCCGTTGACGCAAATCTTCTTCAAGCTGGGCATCCACAAGCAATGCGGGGCATCTTTGGCGAAGCGCCCCCAAGTATGCCGCCACCGAAGGTAGCGCATTGTCACACTCGATCGCAACCAGAGTGCGCGGCGCCAAGGCGGGTCCTCGGAACACGGCGTCCGCCTTATGCGCCAACTCCGCATAAGAGACATACGCTCCGTCCTCAAGAATCAACGCAGGCCGGCTACCGAAGGCCTCCAAGCAATGGGCAAACATCAAATCAGCATCCCCCCATCGACGCCAATGGTCTGCCCCGTCACGTAGGAGGCGAGATCGGATGCCAAAAACAGTGCAACCTTCGCAATCTCATCAGGGGAACCAATTCTCCCCATCTTGACCGAAGCGATGCGCTCAGCAAATTTGTCTGAGCCAATCGATCGCGCCATGTCGGTATCGATAAATCCCGGCGCAATTGCATTGACGCGAATATTTTGCGGCGCCAATTCCTTGGCCAAAGACTTTGTGATTCCAATCACAGCCGCCTTGCTGCCCGCATAAACCGCTTGACCAACATTGCCGTTGGTGCCGATGATCGATGCGAGATTTATGATGCTCCCATTCTTATTGCGGGCCATCAGACGGCTCGCATACTGGGCGCAATAGAGCACTCCGTATGTATTCGGCTCGAACACCCGATGAATTTGGGCTTCGGTCACCATGCTGATTAAGGCATCGTCCAGCACGCCCGCATTGGAGACGAGCACATCAAGCCGCTTGTATTGTTTGAAAACGGACTGAAATGCATCCCGTACGCTTTCGGGATTTGTCACATCCAACACCAGCGTCGACACTCGCACACCGCTGACAGTTGCCTCTAACTCTGCCTTGGCGGCATCCAGCGGCTCTTGTGTGCGGCCGGACAGGACCACGCAGGCCCCTTCTTGCGCAAAAAGCCGCGCAGTTGCGAACCCAATACCACGGGCCGCACCAGTAATTAGCGCAATCTTGTCCTCGAGCAGCATCACAAGCCTCAGAAGGAGATGTCGTACTTCGACAAAATTTCCTTGGCCTTGCCAACAGAACTCATGTCGACGATGTCGTCGGTGTCCATCATGATGTCGAATGCGCTCTCGATCTCGGCGATCAAAGCCATATGCGCGACCGAATCCCACTCGGGGATCGAGTTGTAAGTCAGATCATCCACGACCTTGTCCAGTGGGATCTGGAGAGAGCCGGCGAACACTTGATGGAGTTTCTCGGTATTGCTCATGAATAGACGAAGAACAAATAATTGATGAAGACAGACTTAGCCCTACCCGACTACTTGGGTAGCGCGATTGTAGACTATTGAGGCCGTCGGAATGGGAGAGGACGAGGCGTCACTCAGAGCCCCCCCATACGCCCGATTAGACCGTGCCACAGACCTTTGAACATCATCCTCGCTCGTTCGCGGCGAGGACCCACGCCCAGCACAAAGAACACCAGAAATTGCACCAGCCTGAACAGATGCGCGCACTTCCACGCAAACGGCATAGGCACCGTACGCAACATCAAAACCGTATTCCGGAACATGTAGTAGTTTCGGAATGGAGAATGCACGGGAACTTCGCGCATGCGCCCAAACCACATGCGAACCACTCGGTCTCCCAGTGAGTGATCCAGCAAGGCGTCACAGACTCCGAAAATTCTGTACCCAGCATTTCTTGCCCGCAGACACCATTCGGTATCAACGTGGTCGATGAAGTAAGGCTCGTTCATTCCACCAATCAAGTCGAATGTGTCCAGACGCAACAACGTTCCCGACGAGATCAGAAAGTCCGCTTCGACAAATCGCTGTCCTGCTGCACACTCGACACGCGAAACCACTCCATGGCGCATTTTGACGAATTTCGATCGCACACCTGTACGCCGATCGATTGTCGCCGGCCCCACAGCGGCAACCGGCGCCCCCCCTGCCCTCAACGCAAGATCGGCATCTAATAGCCGCCCCACCATTTCCGGTAGAGGTAGGCTGTCATGATCCATGAGAAGGCCGTACGTGCACCCTAGCTCACGCAAGCGTCGGAGTCCGATGTTATGAGCAGCTGCAATACCGATGTTGGCGCCACTGCTAATTACCTCGATCTGTGCTGATGTCGAATGAAGCGAAAAATCAGGAACGCGGTGCGAGGCGTTGTCCACCACCACGACCCTACGTACCTGCGCTACCAATCGGTCGATTAATTCGGCCAAGTGGCTCGGGTCCGCGTTGTAGGTAACTACCACGGCGCCCACATGATGTACCGCCGCCGCACCGGAAAACTCCTCACTCGGAGCGAACCCAACGCTCATCGTGACAAGCGGCGACGAATCCGCCGCTTCAATTCTTGAACAAGCACTCGACCTGGCATCAACGTCAACGGATTGCCCGGGCGGAAGGCGTCCGCCTCCCCCATTAACTTATGGAAGGCCCGGTCATCCAGAGCATAGTCCTTCTCAAGCACTTCGCGATGTGAAGGGCTCGCTAGCAGATCAAACAGCTTGGTCACGCCCACCACCTTGTACATATGACCGAGCCACTGGTTGTAACCAAAGAACAGCAGAGCCTTCTCGATATCGGCATGCACTTCCGATGGAATCGGATTCCGGACAAGCCGATCTCCGAATGCCTCCACGAGCAATTCCGATGAAACGCCATCAAAAAATTCTCGCGCGATCATGTAGTGCTCGTTCATTGTCCGTATGGAGTTTGCGGGCGTATGACTGCTCGCATTTTCACCCGGCAAGATCCGAAAATTGATCAACTCTCGATCTGAAATGTGAAACTGCCACCGACGAATGAAACGCACCCACATTTCGAAATCAGGCAATTGGCGATAACGGTTATCGTACGTCCCAATCTCCCGGTATACCTCGCTTCGAATCAGCATCGTCGGATGGCAAAGACAGTTACCATGATCGAAGAAACGTCGCAGCCATGCTCCGCGTGATCTATTTTCTTGATCGAACACCGCACCGAACTGCATGGTTGACTTATCAACCGGTTGGCCGTCACGGTCAAAATACCGTGCCCGCCCAAATACCGCCGCCAATTCGGCGTTCGACTCCAGCACATCAACTTGGTACGACAATTTACCTGGTAGCCAAGCGTCGTCAGAGTTGATCAATGCGATATAACGCCCTCGACACCGCGAAATTAGCTCGCGTGTCACCACGCCAGCGCCACGGTTAGCCTCATAAGCAAATACCTGCATGCGTGGATCGCTAGTGGCACGAATTGCGGCAACTGTTTCGTCCGGCGAACCGTCGTCAGCCACTAGCAATTCCAGATCTTTGTAATCCTGCGTCAAAACACTACGAATCGATTCGGCAACAAACGGCGCATGGTTGTATGCCGGCATAATCACTGATACGGTGGGTGCCCTCATACCTGCCTTCCCATTACTTTCTGTACGACCCGCTTGCAAATCGGCGGAATCATCCCTTTTAAGACCATCACTACTACCGGCGGCAAGCATTCGATCAACAAACGCGGGCCGCCCCGCAGGGCTCGGCGTAAGGTGAACCGCGTTGTCCCTGTCGCACTCGGAGCGTCCGCACCGCCGGCCGCCCGCAACCGGGAGGCTAGTGCTTCAAATTCAGTATGAAAAATACCGTTTGTCACGGCGTCATACTGTGGAATCACCTCAAGCTGAGAGGCAAGTTTTTGCCGATGCGTCAGCAAACTCCAAGAACCCCCGCTGTGGATACGATAAATCGATAGCGGTGTATTGAGGAATCCAATTAGACCTTGACAACCGACGGTAATGTTAACTGCCCAGTCGTAGGCACGGAGATCAAACAGCGCGACTGGAAGGTTTCTCAATGCTGATACCCTGTACAAACAAGTAGAGAAATTACCGATCAAGTTATCTGCAATTAGGTCCCGACTGGACAAGTACCGAAAACCGTTCGTTGCTTCCACTCGCTCAGTGTACTTGGCCTCCTCCTCAGAATAGACAAAGTAGTTTGAACCACACAAAACACATTCTCGATGGGCCTCAAGAAAGGCCAGTTGGCTCGATAGCTTCTGCGGGCTGCACCAGATGTCATCGCCTTCTAGCACGGCAACGTATTCGGATTCAATTGCAGAAAAAGCCCGTTGATAGTTACGAGTGATACCCATATTCGGAGCTTCGGCAAGAAACCGAAACCGTACGCGCGGGTCTCTCCCCTCGTATTCCTTGACAATGGCACGAGTGTTATCCGTCGACGCATCATCAGCCACGACGATCTCGAAATTCTGATCGATGTCTTGCCAAAGCACGCTATCCAAGGCTTGCCGGATATATGCAGCGTGGTTGTATGTGACCAGCAGAACACTAACCTTCAAATTTGCCTCACATTGACTTGGGGAGAAGCCCTACGGGCGGTAGCTCAAAAAACCATTAATATTTCAGGACGCGATGAATCAGCCGGCAAATCATATCGACCTCTTCGAAGGACAGCGAATGATACAGTGGTAGACATAGCACACGTCCAGCTATATCGTCGCAAACCGGCGTCGGCTTGATGCTGCGCACGTAATTGAGGGAACCAAGCGAGGGGAAGAAATATCGTCGCGGAAATACGCTGTGCAGATTCAACGTCTCGATGACGGACAAGTTGAGCGCCTCGCTTTCGAAGACAACCGGGTAGTATGCGTTGTTATAGCCGCTGTGCTCCGGAATCTGCGGCCGAGTGACATTAAGTCCCCGCAGATTATGGTCGTAGCGAGCGCTCAAGGTAGTGCGCGAGCGCAAAATATCATCCAGATGATCAAGATTGCACAGGCCCATGGCAGCATGGAACTCGGAGTTCTTGCCATTAATTCCGACACCATCGAACTCGGTCGGTGACACGTGTCCAAAGTTGCGCATCCGTGCGAGCGTGCGTAACAACTCAGGCTCTTGCGTGACCACGGCTCCGCCTTCAACCGTATGAAAGAGCTTGGTTGCATGAAAACTGGTTGTCGATATGTCACCAAACGCAAAAAGTGATTTGCCCCGATAAGTCGTACCAAAGGCGTGCGCTGCGTCGTAAATCACTTTGAGGTTGTGCCTCTGCGCAATCCGTTCGATGGCCTCGACATCGCATGGTGTGCCGTAAACATGCGTCGCCAAAATACCGGTCGTCTTCTCCGTGATCAATGCCTCGATGCAATTAGGATCAATATTGAACGTGCGGGGGCAGATATCAGCCATCACTGGCACGCAATTTTCCCACACGATGCTCGACGTGGTAGCGACATAGCTAAACGGCGTGGTAATGATCTCGCCCGTTAGGTTCAGTGCCTTAATAGCCAGTTGTAGCGCGACCGTCCCGTTTGACACGAACAAAAGGTGATCCAAACCGAGCCGTTCCTTTAGCCTCAGTTCGAGTTCGTTAACTAGAGGGCCGTTGTTAGTCAGCCACTCACGTTCCCAGACCTGCTGAATATATTTTTGGTAGCTCGCCAAAGGCGGTAAAAAAGGCTTTGTGACGTTGATATTCATCTGCACTACCCGAAGAAACTCTGTTGCACTTATCGAATTTTCACGACACCACTCTTCTCACACTCATCAAAAGCCCCTGAGCGGTCGCAGGTATCCTTAAGATTCAAAAAATTTTTGTGTAGCAACAACAAATATCATCACTTACTCGCTTCAAAAATCAGATCGTGATGAAATGGTCGGCATTCCAACTTCTGCAGCACAGCATGCTCGCTTTTTCGCCAAGGCACCGGGACCACACTCTCGAATCCAGCTCGCTTCATTGCGGAAGCGAGCGCAGTGGAATCATATACGTATTGGTGACCCCAACTACGCAGGCTTTCGTTGACAAGGTCCGCTCGTTCCTGCACGACCCAACCAACATCGCGCCATTCATCTAATTTCCCTTCCGAATATCGCTCCACGAGATATTCCAATGAGGGCGTAGACAACCGAAGCACCCCTCCGGGTTTGAGCACGCGATGAGCTTCGATAAGAAATGCAAGTCCGCTCGCTTTGGGTAGGTGCTCAATAAAATGCTCACAAAAGATATAGTCGACCGTTTCGTTAGGAAAGGGTAACCCCTTAGCAAGATCCCATCGATAAACACTAGCCCCACCATACGCGTCGATGTTGATCCAGCCAGGTATGACATTGTGCCCGCAAGCGACATGCAGCATCAGTGGCGATGTACTTGGGTCAACATCAGTCAGTACTTTGGGTGGAACATCCGCCTTCAATACGTCATCTTCTTCAGTTTCTTGCGTGAGAAACTGAATCCCCTCCAAGGTACCGAAACGCAGATTACCGTAAATGTTCCATTCACCGATCACACCAAACTGGGCCGCAACAGCTACGAAATCGGCGATTACATAATCTTCAGCAATTCGGCTCATTGGATCGGCATCGGGACCCGGCCTAGACAACACTGCCGCGATATCGTAGCGTCCTCGCACAAACGCGCATGGCACCCGCCATTTGGCCTTATAAACATCCCCAGCCTTAACGTTTGTCAGAAACTGATTCTCAAGCAGGTTATCGAGGTAGGCAACGTCAGCTCCTGTCCGATCCCTCACATGAACGCCCATACCAACCATTGCGCTGTCGACGTTCATCTTGAACGAGGCCACGATGAACACATCCTGGCCGTGTTCAAACGTCTCCTTGGGACGACCATATTCGTCGACAGTCTCCACGGAAAGATAGGTCGCAGCCCCATCACCAACACGCTCAATGGTCGCACTCTTCTCAAATCCGGCCTCGTCCTGCGCTTTCTTCTCATGCACAATCCCTGTGTACAGGTTTGCGACATGCGCGGTGTCGGCAAATGCGACCATTTTTCCCTGCTCGAGTAGGACGGCTTTAGAGCAAAGCGACTTGACCGCACTGATATCGTGACTTACAAAAAGCAACGATAGTCCATCGTTCATCATACGGCGAATACGGTTCATGCATTTAGCCTGAAACACCGAATCGCCTACGGCCAAGGCTTCATCCACAATCAATAGTTCCGGCTCGACATGGCACGCCACCGAAAATGCCAGGCGGACGTACATGCCGCTAGAGTAAGTCTTGACGGGTTGATCAATAAATTGCCCAATATCCGCAAATCCAGCGATATCATCGAATTTTTCAAGAATTTCATCGCGCCCCAAGCCTAGAATAGCGCCACTGAGCATGACGTTATCCCGCCCAGTGAACTCTGGGTTGAATCCAGCACCCAACTCGAGCAGCGCTGAAATCTTACCCCGCGCGGTCACCTGCCCGTCAGTAGGCAATAAGGTCCCACAGATAATCTGGAGCAGCGTTGACTTGCCAGCGCCGTTTCGCCCGATAATTCCGACGGTTTCCCCACGGCTGACATTGAAATTGACGTCCTTGAGCGCCCAAAATTCCTTGTGGTAGGATCGTTCATTGGAGTGTTTTTTCCAAAGTCGAGATGCTATGGACTGCTTAAGACGATCCACAGGTGCATCATAAATATGAAACACCTTAGAAACGTCCTGCACCTGCAGAATGGCATCATCACATGACATCAGCAAATCCCCGGCGAGTCCTTTGAAACCACACAAAACACAACAACGCAAATATCAAAGATATACCAAGATAAACAATGTACTCAAGCACACTAGGAATTACGCCAAAAAATAAAACACTTCGCACCTGATCAATTACTACCGTCAAGGGATTTATATACATGAGCGGGCGGACCCTCTCCGGCAAAGCAGTTATCGGAAAGAAAATTGGAGAGGTAAACGGCAAAACGGCCGTAAATATGTTTACAAACTGACTAATATCCCGCAAATAAACACCAAACGAGGACAACAACCACGAGAATCCCACAGCAAAAAAGACGATTGGCAAGAGCACCACCGGTAGCAAAATCGACGTCCAGTGCAAATACCCCCTCACCGCACCGAAGAAGCAAAACCACACACCAAAACCGATGACCGCATGAAAAAGAGCTGACCCAACGACAACCCACGGGAGAATTTCCAGAGGGAAAACGACTTTTTTTACGTAGTTTGAGTTAGCCAAAATCAAGGACGGCGACCGGTTCAGGCACTCTCCTAAAAAATTAAAAACCAATAAACCACAAAAGAGCAACATAGCAAAATCACTTCTCGATTCGTCCGCTGTACTCCAACGAGCTTTGAAGACCACACTAAAGAAGAACGTATAAACAACCAACATCAAAAGCGGATTCACGACCGCCCACAACAGCCCCATCAGAGATCCACGATATCGAATAGAAATATCGCGCTTGACCAACTCCGTCAGCAAATAGCGATTCGCAAATAGCGATCTAATTAACGAAAAAATATACATTCCCAATTTGCTCACAATCTCAACCACTACAACCTGTGGGCGAACCGCTGCTGTTCCCGCACTTCGAGCAGCTCGAAGGAAATTGCTCGTATACAGCAGTCCAGCTCTACTTCAGAGTTTTCGATGCTAAATCGATTACACGGACATTGCCATCCGCCACAGGTCATGATTACGGATCGCCAATGCATTCACACGGCACGCCGGTCGCCGGACCAGACTCCAGCAGAGAGGTGCCGAAGCGCCGCATATCCGCTGAAGAGCCTAAGCCCCGGGAGTCATGCCTTCATTCAAACACAACGCCAAAGCCTCCTGCCAAGCAGGCGGATTCAAGTAAAACTGCGTTCGCAATTTGTCGTTGCAAAGGACGGAGTTCAATGGTCGTACCACTGTAGTCGGATATTCCGAGGAGGCGATTCGCGTAACTTTTGGACGCCGCTCTACGTCAGGAATCGCAAGACGGAAAATCTCGGAAGCAAAATCTGCCCAGGTAGTAACGCCGGCTGCGGTGAGGTGATAAATACCGGATTTCTGAGCCCACCAATCATCCGCATCGGTCCCGACAACGGCTTTCTGAGCCAGGATATGGCCAGTTAACGTCGCGATCGTGCGGCTCCAAGTCGGCGCGCCATATTGATCGGCGACGACCTTCAACTCATCCCGCTCACGAGCAAGCCGCAACATAGTCAACAAAAAATTCTTGCCGCGCATGCCGTACACCCAACTAGTACGCAGCACCAGATGCCGCCTGGCTATGCCCACCACGGCCTGCTCTCCGAGCAGTTTGGTCTTCCCATAGACATTCAACGGTCCTGTAGCATCGCTTTCTCTGTAGCCGGTCTCGTGGGCATGCCAAGGGCGGTCACCACTGAAAACGTAGTCAGTGGAGTAGTGGATCAGCCCAGCACCGATGCCGTTTGCACATTCCGACAGGATCGCGGGAGCGTCAGCATTTACCGCCTTTGCTGCCTCAGCATCAGTCTCGGCACGATCGACAGCCGTGTACGCTGCAGCGTTCACAATGATGGATGGTCGGACAGATGCGACAACCGCGCGTAAGGCTGCAGGATCATCCAGCGATAAAGCCGTGCGATCTAGAGAAACGATGGGGCCTAAACCACTCAGCGTACGCACCAACTCGAATCCAACCTGGCCCGCCGAGCCGACAACCAAGATGGGACCGTTTTTTGTGCGCAGTATCGTTGTTGGATTCAATTAAATACCTCTGCTTCGCGGAGCATCGGCGCCGCAGCGTCCTTTGCAGCCACGACGGGGTTGCCGGTCACCGGCCACTCGATGCCAATGGCGGGATCCGACCAATGAATGGAACGCTCCCATTCCGGGTACCAGTAGTCGGTGGTCTTATAAAGGAAGTCCGCTGACTCGGACACCACGAGAAAGCCATGAGCGAATCCCGGAGGCACCCACAGCTGCCGTTGGTTTTCTTCAGATAGGACGACCCCGACCCAAGCACCAAAATTCTGCGATCCCTTTCGAATATCGACGGCGACGTCAAATACCTCCCCTCTGGTAACGCGCACCAACTTCCCTTGCGCATGCTGTATTTGATAGTGCAGACCACGCAGCACGCCGCTTGATGAGCGCGAATGGTTGTCTTGGACGAAGGTGGCCGTGGCATCCACCTTTTCCGCAAACTCCCGTGCATTGAAGCTCTCAAAGAAGAAACCGCGAGCATCACCAAACACCGTCGGTTCGATAATTTTCACTTCGGGCAGCGCCGTCGGCGTTACGTGGATTGCCATGCTGTTTGATCCGAAAGAATGTTCTGCAGGTAGCGGCCGTAGCCATTCTTTGCCAGCGGTTGCGCCAGTTGTAGCAACTGCTCAGCATTAATCCAGCCTTGTCGATACGCAATCTCTTCAGGACACGACACCATCAAGCCTTGGCGCTTTTGCAGCGTCGCAATGAACGTCGCGGCCTCGATGAGCGAGTCGTGCGTCCCAGTGTCAAGCCACGCATAGCCACGCCCCATGATCTCGACGCTCAGCTTGCCAGCGGTCAGATAGCGCGAATTGACGTCGGTGATTTCAAGCTCCCCACGCGGCGAAGGTTTGATATCCGCAGCGATATCGCACACATCGTTATCGTAGAAATACAGCCCGGTGACGGCATAGTTCGAGCGCGGCACCTTGGGCTTTTCTTCGATAGAAAGCGCACGGAAATCCTTGTCGAACTCCACGACGCCGTATCGCTCGGGGTCATGCACGTGATACGCAAAGACCGTCGCACCATCTTGCTTGCTGTTAGCGCTGCCAAGCTGCCGCGCCAAATCGTGGCCGTAGAAGATGTTGTCACCCAGGATCAGTGCGGAAGGGTCGTTTGCAACAAAATCACGACCGATGACGAACGCTTGGGCAAGCCCATCCGGCGACGGTTGGACCGCGTACTGAATGTTCATCCCCCAGCGACTACCATCGCCCAACATAGCGGAAAAACGCGGCGTGTCTTCGGGCGTTGAAATCACCAGAACGTCTCGGATCCCTGCAACCATCAGTGTCGACAAGGGGTAGTAAATCATCGGCTTGTCATACACCGGCAGCAACTGCTTGGATACCGAGTGGGTGATTGGATAAAGCCGTGTGCCAGAGCCACCGGCCAGAATGATGCCTTTGCGTGCCATGGAGATCCTTACTGACGCTTTTCGTAGTTAGTTGCCACCCAGTCGCGATAAGCGCCCGACACCACGTCCTGCACCCAGATCTGATTGTCCAAGTACCACTGAACGGTCTTGCGCAGCCCTGTCTCGAATGTCTCAGCGGGCCTCCAGCCAAGCTCGCGCTCCAGCTTGCGCGCATCGATGGCATAGCGGCGGTCGTGGCCTGGGCGATCTTTCACAAACGTAATCTGATCGCGGTATGAACCGGTTGCCTTGGGCTTCAGCTCATCGAGCAGATCGCACAATGTGTAGACGACGTCCAGGTTGGTCTTCTCGTTCCAACCACCGACGTTGTAGGTCTCACCCAGACGGCCGCGCGCGAGCACTTCACGAATCGCCGCGCAGTGGTCGCCCACATAGAGCCAGTCACGCACGTTCTGACCATCCCCGTACACCGGCAGCGGCTTGCCGCCGAGTGCGTTGGTAATGATCAGCGGAATCAGTTTTTCCGGAAAATGGTACGGACCGTAGTTGTTGGAGCAATTCGTGGTCAGCACCGGCAGGCCATACGTGTGGTGGTATGCGCGCACCAGATGGTCCGATGCCGCCTTGGACGCCGAGTACGGGCTGTTAGGGGCGTAAGGTGTTGTTTCCGAGAATTGCGGGTCGGTCGCGCTGAGCGAGCCGAACACTTCGTCGGTGGAAACATGCAGGAAGCGGAATGCCGCATTGGCATCGGCATCGAGCCCGCCCCAGTAGGCGCGGGTCGCTTCAAGCAATGTGAATGTGCCGACGATATTGGTCTGGATGAATTCACCCGGCCCGTGGATGGAGCGATCGACGTGGCTTTCGGCTGCAAAGTGGACCACTGCGCGTGGCTTGTACTGTTCGAACAAGCGATCGAGCGCTGCGCGGTCACAAATATCCGTCTGCGAAAACACATGGCGCGGGTCGCTTTCCACGGCGGCCAGGGTCTTGCGATTGCCCGCGTAGGTCAGCTTGTCGACGTTGACGATGCCGTCAGCGCTCGGGTTTGCCAGCCAGTTCAGAACAAAATTGCCGCCAATGAAGCCGGCACCGCCTGTGACGAGAATATGGGACAACCTCTGTGCTCCTTGTCGCGTGTCTCTATACGCGGCTGGGTCCGCGCCGTGCCCGGTTTACGGGCGGCGGACTGTGTTGAATGCAATAAGAAGTGGCGTATTCTATCCGACGCTAGGGTTACCCCTGCCAAACGGCCCGATCTTTTTGTAGCGCGTTGTAACATCTGAGACCTTGGCGTCTCGTCATCCACAACGCGCGATTTGCAACTCACATGACAATCGCGTCACACGCTCCCCACGCCATCGGCGACCTCCAAGGCTGCTGCCCCCCCCTCCAAACCTTACTGGCCGCGCTACCAGCCAACGCCCCGCTGCGCTTCGTCGGCGACCTTGTCAACCGGGGCCCCGACTCGCTCGCTACCCTGCGCCAAGTCATCGCCCTGTGCGAATCGGGCCGCGCGCGTACGGTGCTCGGCAACCACGACATCCACCTGTTGGCGGTGGCTGCGGGCGTGCGTAAGCCTGGCAAGCGGGACACGATCGCCGACATCCTTTCCGCGCCCGATAGCGATCAACTCATCACATGGCTGCGTCACCAGCCCCTGGCCATCTTCGAGAATGGCTTCCTGATGGTGCACGCCGGCGTGCTGCCGCAGTGGACGACGGGTGACGTACTGGAGCTGGCCGGCGCGGTGGAACGCGAGCTGCGCAGCCCACATTGGAAAACCTTCCTGGCCGACGCCTTCGGCAATCAACCGGACAAGTGGAGCAACGATCTCGTCGGCATGGATCGCCTGCGCCTGACCATCAACGCCCTCACGCGCCTGCGTTTCTGCAAGCCCGACGGCACGATGGAATTCGAGACGACGGACGCGGAAGGCGCTCCGGATGGCCATATGCCCTGGTTTGACGTGCCAGGCCGGCGCACGCGCGGCACGCCGATCGTATTTGGGCATTGGTCGACGCGCGGGCTCGTCATGCGCGACGACGTGATGGGCCTGGATACGGGGTGTGTATGGGGCGGCAAGCTAACGGCCGCGAAGCTGTCGCTGGCGCCGGCCGGGCGCGACGTGGTCCAAGTGGATTGCGAGCAGGCGCAAGACCCGCTCGCACATAAGAAGAAGTAACCCGCCCCGCCTAGCCGGCGCGGTCGATCAGCGCGGCGACGGCGTCCTGGCTATGCGCGGCCAGGGCGCGGCGGTCCATCTCCGGGGCCACGGCCGGGCCCACCAGGACTTCCACCACCAACGGCGGCCCATTAAGGATGGCGTTGATCGTATCCATCATCGACAGATCGCCGATATACGCGGGAATGGTCGTCAGCTCGCCCGTCGAGGCAACGCGATAGCGCAGCGCCAGCGGGCGAATCGGCGCGCCGGCGCTGACCGGCGCCTGGAACAGGTTGGCGTGGAAGGGCAGCAGCTGCAGCCCGTCCGACGTCGTGCCTTCGGGAAACACGCAGATCGCATCGCCACCCCGCATCGCGTCGGCGATGGCATGCATGATGCGGTGCGCATCGCGCTTACGGGCGCGCTCGACGAACAGTACGCCGGTCTGCGCGCACAGCCAGCCGATCACCGGCCAACTCCGAATCTCCGACTTCGCAACGAAGCGCGGCGGGTACCAGCTGTTGATCGCGTAGATGTCGATCCACGACACGTGGTTGGACACGAGCATGGACCCGGCCAGGTCCTTGCCCTCGACCGACTCGCCATGCACGACAAGCGAGACGCGAAACAGCGCCAGCAGCTTGCGCGACCAGCGCTGAATCAGCGCCTGCTTGGTGCGCGGCTTGACCCACCAGAACAGCAACGCACACGTGATCAGGCCCTCGACCAGATGCACGAGCAACCGCGACTTGCGCAACAGATGCTTGCGCTGCGGCGTGCTCGCCGTCTCGGTAGGCGCGCTTGCCACGCGTTGGTCAATGCCCGTCATAGGCAAGGTGGCCGGCAACCAGCGTGGCGCGCACACGGCCAGCCAGCTCAAAGCCCAGGTACGGCGAGTTCTTGCCTTGGCTGCGCAGGGTGCGCGGCTCGAGCTTCCAGATGGCTTCCGGATCGAACACGCACACATCGGCCATCGCGCCCACTTCCAGCGAACCCGCATGCAGGCCCAGCACACGTGCCGGCTCGCTGGTGATGCGTGCCAGTGCCTTCGGCAACGCCACCTTGTGCTCAGCTGCCCAACGCAGCGTCAGTGGCAGCAAGGTTTCGAGGCCGGTCGCGCCGGGCGTGGCTTCGGCAAACGGCAGCAGCTTCTCATCGTCGTCCACGGGGGTGTGGTCGGAGCAGATGGCATCAATGGTGCCGTCAGCCAACGCACGCACGATACCGTCACGATCGCGCCCCGAGCGCAGCGGCGGCACGAAGCGCATCTGCGAATTGAAGTACCCGATATCGACATCGGTCAACGAGATGTGATGGACGTTCACGTCGCACGTGACCGGAAGGCCTTCAGCCTTGGCGCGGCGCACGAGATCCAGCCCTGCGGCAGACGACAGGCGGCACAGGTGCACGCGAGCACCGGTGCTGCGAATCAGTTCGAAGATGGTGTGCAGGCGCACCGTCTCCGCCATCACCGGCACACCAGAGAGGCCCAGGCGTGACGCCAAGGGGCCGCTCGCCGCCACGCCGCCATTGCCCAGGAACGGGTCTTCCGGACGCAGCCAGACGGTAAAGCCGAATGTCTGCGCGTATTGCATTGCGCGCATCAGCACTTGCGTGTCAACGATCGGCGAATCGGCTTGCGAGAAGCCAACGCAGCCGGACTCGGTCAACTCGGCCATCTCTGTGAGCACTGCACCCTTCAGGCCGACGGTAAGCGCCCCGAGCGGATACACGTGCGCCTGGTTCAGGTTGCGTGCGCGGAACTTGAGCATTTCGACAAGACCGGGCTCGTCCAGCACCGGGTCGGTGTCGGGCGGACACACCAGCGAGGTCACGCCGCCCGCCATGGCCGCAGCCATTTCCGATTCGAGCGTCGCCTTGTATTCAAAGCCGGGCTCACGCAGGCGTGCGGATAGATCAATCAGGCCCGGGCAGACGATCAAGCCCGTCGCGTCGACCGTCTTGTTGGCATGAAAATCCGCCGGGGCATGGCCGACACCGACCACTTTGCCCGCTGCGATGTACAGATCCTGTTGCGCGTCGATGCCGTTGGCCGGGTCGATCAGACGGCCGCCTTTGATATGCAGTTTCATCGTTCTTCTTAGTCGTTGTTGCCAGCCACGATGCCCATCACCGCCATCCGCACCGCGATGCCGAACGTCACCTGATTCAGGATCACCGACTGCACGCCGTCGGCCACGGCGGAGTCGATCTCCACGCCGCGGTTCATCGGCCCGGGGTGCATGACGATGGCGTCGGGCTTGGCCAGCGCCAGGCGTTCCTGCGTGAGGCCATAGGCCTTGAAGTATTCCTGCGCAGACGGCAGCAGCGCACCGCTCATGCGCTCGTTCTGCAAACGCAGCATGATGACCACGTCCACGCCCTTCAGGCCTTCTTCCATGCTGTGGAAAACGCGCACGCCCATGTGCTCCAGGCCGCCCGGCAGCAGCGTACGCGGGCCGATGGCGCGCACCTCGGCGCAACCCAGCGTCGTCAGCGCATGGATGTCGGAACGCGCCACACGCGAGTGCAGGATGTCACCGACGATCGCCACCGTCAGGTTGGAGAAATCCTTCTTGTAGTGGCGGATGGTGAACATGTCGAGCAGCCCCTGCGTGGGGTGCGCATGGCGGCCATCGCCTGCGTTGATCACATGCACGTGCGGCGCGACGTGCTCGGCGATCAGGTACGGCGCGCCCGAGCTCGCATGCCGCACAACAAACATGTCCGCCTGCATCGCCGACAGGTTGTTGATCGTGTCGAGCAGCGACTCACCCTTGCTGGTGGACGACGCGTTGATGTTCAGGTTGATCACGTCCGCCGACAGCCGCTTGGCCGCGATCTCGAACGTGGTGCGCGTGCGCGTGGAGTTCTCGAAGAACAGGTTGAACACGCTCTTGCCGCGCAACAGCGGCACCTTCTTCACCTCGCGGTCGGAATCCGACACGGAGACGAACTGCTGCGCGGTATCCAGCACGTGCGTGAGGATGTCGCGCGACAGCCCCTCGATCGATAGCAAGTGCTTGAGCTCGCCGTTTTTCGTGAGCTGCGGGTTGGCGAAAGTCTTGGGCATGGAGAAGACGAAAGCGACGAAAAAGCGACGACGGGGTCAGGTCAAAACAGAAGCGATGCAGCGCAGGCGCTCAGGCACCCTTGGGCTCGCGCGTGAAAACGAAGCGTGCGGAGGCGCCCTCACCGGACTCGCTCAGCACGAGCGACTCGTTGGCCGGCAGGGTGATGCGCTCGCCGATGTAGTCGGGCGCGACGGGCAGTTGGCGTTCACCGCGGTCTACCAGCACAGCGAGTTCCACCGCAGCCGGGCGACCGTAGTCGAACAGCTCATTGATGGCTGCGCGAATGGTGCGGCCGGAAGCCAGCACGTCGTCCACCAGCAGGATGTGGCGGTCATTCACGTCGAATGGCAGCGTGGTCGGCTGGGCCTTGGCGTGCAGGCCCTTCTTGGCGTAGTCGTCGCGGTGCATGGCCACGTTGACCACGCCGTATTCCGGCAGGCCCAGGTCATGCGCCATGCGTTTGGCAATCCAGGCGCCGCCGCTGACAATTCCGGCCACCGACCAGGTGTGGCCCTCGGCCATCCGCGTGCGCAGTTGTGCAACGAGGCTCTGATACAGCGCCTCGGCATCGATCTGTTGCGATGTCATGATTCGTCGAAGAACTGTTGGAGGATGATGCGCGCGGCTTCCGCGTCGAGCACATCGTCGGAGGCACCGGCATCCTGCGCGGCGATCGACGAATAGCGCTCGTCCACCCAGGTGACCGGCAGGCCGTAGCGGCCATGTAATTGGTTGCCGAAGCGTTTGGCGAGCTTGATCATGGGCTGCTCGTCGCCATCGGGGTGCACAGGCATGCCGACGACAAAGCCGACTGGCTGCCACTCCTTGATCAAGCGTGTGATCTGCTCGAAGCGAAAATCGACGGAGCGGTTTGGAATGGTCTCCAGCGCCCGCGCAGAGCGCGTGATGGAGTTGCCCAGCGCCACGCCGATGCGCTTTTCGCCGTAATCGAATGCCAGCAAGGTGCCTTCAGCGGGCACGGAAGCGGTGGCCGGACCCGTTGAAGATGCGGGCTCAGGCATGCCCTGCCTCGCCAGACAGCATGGCGGGGTTGATGCCGAGCAGGTTCAGCGCAGCGGCAAACCGCGCTTCGGCAGGCACATTGAAGATGATTTCGGGATCGGCCTGGACGGTCAGCCAGCCATTGCGGCTGATTTCGTCTTCCAGCTGGCCGGCGCTCCAGCCGGCATACCCGAGGGTCAGGATGAAGCGATGCGGGCCACCGCCCTGGGCAACGGCTTCGAGCACATCCTTGGAGGTGGTCATTTCCAGCCCGCCCGGCACCGCCAGCGACGACGAATACGCCCCGGTGGCGTCGTGCAACACAAAGCCGCGCTCGGTTTGCACCGGGCCGCCGTAATACACGGATTGTTCTGCGAGGGGGTGGATTTCGAGCTTGAGATCGATCTTGTCGAACAGCGTCGCCAAGTCGATATCGATGGGCCGGTTGATGACGAGCCCGAGCGCGCCGCGCTCGTTGTGCTCGCACATGTACACGACCGTGCCCGAAAACGTGGAATCCGCCATGCCGGGCATAGCGATCAGGAACTGATTCGTGAGATTGATAGGTGCGTCCGGCGAGGCCATACAACTAGTTTACCAAAAGCCCCCGGCCATCGCCCCCTTTCATTTGGAGGAAACGGCTTCGGCGGCAAGATTTTTTGTGCTGACTCATGCACCCGAGCCGCTTGCGTGCGGCGGCGTGGCATTCAGCGCTTCCAAGTCGGCGGCCTCGAGCCAGCGCCATTCACCCGGCGCGAGATCCCCCAGCGACAGCCCCCCGATCGTGCTGCGATGCAACCCGGCCACGTGGTTGCCCACCGCAGCCACCATGCGTTTCACCTGGTGGTATTTGCCCTGCGTGAGCGCCATGCGCAGGTGGTGCGTGTCGACACGCTCGGCCCAGGCGGCGCTCACGTTTTCATTCTCGTCAGCCAGCAGCACACCGGCACAGAGCTGCGCGACCTGGGCATCGGTCACCGGTTCGGCGGTGATGATTTCATACACCTTCGGCACCTGGTGGCGTGGGCTGGTGAGCGCGTGGACAAACTGGCCGTCGTCAGTCAGCAGCAGTAGGCCGGTGGTGTCCTGATCGAGCCGCCCGACACACTGCACGCCGCGCTCGCGCAACGGCACCGGCAACAGCGTGTACACGCTCGGATGATGCTTCGGCTTTTGCGAGCACTCCACGCCGGTCGGTTTGTTGAGCATCAGATAGGCGCGGGCGTGATACGTCCAGCGTTCGCCGTCCACGTCGAGCACCAGACCGGCGGTATCGACCACCGTGTCTGGGTCTTCCATCTCGACGCCGTCAATGAACACCAGCCCCGCGAGCACGAGGTCCTTGCAATAACGGCGCGTGCCAAACCCCTGCGATTGCAGGATGCGATACAGCGGAAGACGAGCAGAAGAATCAGCCATGACAACAACGTGAAGAAGACAATACAGCGCAGTTTTTGCGATACGCTCAGCCAGTCTCTGACCCAGCCGAACCGTCGATGCCCACCGCCACCCAACGCCGCACACCCTATGAGATTGGCGCGCATTTCCAGCGCGGGCTGGTGTGGTTCCGGCGCGATCTGCGTCACTTTGACCACGCGGCGCTGCATTATGCCTTGCGCCACTGCCGCGAGGTCTTTTGTGTGTTCGTGTTCGACCGCGACATCCTCGACGCGCTGCTCGCGCGCGGGCGGAAGGCAGATCGCCGCATCGAGTTCATCCGCGCGTCCATCGAGGAATTACGCGCGGCATTGCGCGAGGCCGGCGGCGACTTGATCGTCGTGCACGATCACCCGCGACATGCGATTCCGGCGCTTGCACGCCAGCTGCATATCGATGCCGTGTTTGCCAATCACGACGAAGAACCGGTCGCGCAGGCCCGTGACGAAGCCGTACGCAAAACACTCGCGCAGCAGCCGTGTGCCTGGTTTGACTTCAAGGACCAGGTGATCTTCGAGCGCGCCGAAATCCTGAACGGCCAAGGCAAACCTTACGGGGTCTTCACGCCCTACAAGAATGCTTGGCTGGCGGCGCTCACGCCGTTCGACCTGCGCGCATATCCGACCGAGCCGTACTTCGGCGCGCTGGCCAAGGTGCCGCAGGCGCTGACGCATGCAACACCCTCGCTGGAAGCGATGGGCTTCGCGCCATCCAACCTATCGGAGATCGCCCTGCCGACCGGTATGGCCGGCGCCAAAGCGCTACTCGATGATTTTGAAGCGCGGATGGATAACTACCATGCGCGGCGAGACTACCCCGCCGCGCGCGGCCCCAGCTACCTGTCGACGCATCTGCGCTTCGGCACCGTGTCAATCCGCACCTTGGCCGCTCGTGCCCACGCAGCCATGCTGCGCGGCAACCAGGGCGCGGCAACCTGGTTATCGGAACTGATCTGGCGGGACTTCTATTTCATGATCCTGCATCACCGCCCGGATCTTGCCGACGGGGCGTCGTTCCACCCGGAATTCGATCGCGTCCGCTGGGTGGACGGCGAAACCGGCGACACGCGCTTCGAAGCGTGGAAGGCAGCCCGCACGGGCTATCCCCTGGTGGACGCCGCCATGCTGCAAATCCACCAGAGCGGCTACATGCATAACCGCCTGCGCATGGTGGCGGCCAGCTTCCTCATCAAAGACCTGGGCGTCGACTGGCGGCGCGGGGAGCAGTACTTTGCCGACGTGCTCAACGATTTTGATTTCGCGGCCAACAACGGCGGCTGGCAGTGGGCGGCATCGAGCGGGTGTGATGCGCAACCGTGGTTCCGCATCTTCAACCCGGTCACGCAATCGGAGAAGTTCGACCCGCAGGGCCGCTTCATCCGCAAGTACCTGCCGCAACTGGCGGGGCTGCCCGACAAGTACCTCCACGCGCCTTGGACAGCACCAGCCAGTGTGTTGAAGGAAGCCGGCGTGGTATTGGGCGAAACGTACCCGCATCCGATTGTCGATCACGCAGCCGCACGCGCGGCCACGCTGGACCGCTACGCTGTCACCAAAGCCAATCGCACGTCAGGCGCGGAAGCCGCCGCGCTCAGCAAAAGCGACGCCGAATAACGCACCAAAGACAACGGGCCGGTATGCACCGGCCCGTCATCCGTACTGCCTCAGGCTGCCTCAGCTTGCGTTGGCCGCCGGCGCGCGGTCTCCGATGAGCGTGCGCAGATGCTGCAACAGCTCCTCTTCGTTGTACGGCTTGCCCAGGTAGACATTCACGCCGATCTCCGCAGCGTAGCGGCGGTGTTTGTCCGCCGTACGCGACGTGATCATGATGATCGGCGTGGCGCCGATACGCTCGTCCGCACGCACGTTGCGCGTGAGGTCGAAGCCGTCCATGTGCGGCATTTCGATGTCGACGAGCATCGCATCCGGCGTGACTTCCTGCAGTTGACGCAGCGCGTCCACACCGTCGCGCGCAAGCACGGCCTGGTAACCGGAACGCGTAAGCAGACGCTGCGTCACCTTACGCACCGTGAGCGAATCGTCGACCACCATGACGATCGGCTGCGTGGCCAGGCCCGGCACCGCGTCGGTGTTGCCGCTGCGCGAGAGTTCTGCCACGGCGCCCGTGGTTTCCTGATCGGCCTGCGGCAAACCCAGCGCAGCGGCTTCGCGCTCAAAGCGCTGCGTGAGCACCACCGGGTTGTAGATCAGCACGATCTCGCCGTCACCCAGCGTGGTCGCACCAGCGATACCTTCCAGACGTGCGAGGTGCGGGCCAATGTGCTTCACCACCACTTCGCGGTTGCCGATCACTTCGTCAACGTGCACGGCTGCGCGGTCGGCACCGCTGCGCACCACCACGGCGGGCGAGTACTTGCGCGCGCCCGTCACCGGTTGCGCCTCTTCAAGCAGCGCGCCGAAGTAATGGAACGGCACCTGGCCGTTCGGCAGTTGCAATGCCGCGGCGTTGTAGGCCTCCGCCAGCGCCTGCGGACGCAGTTGCTGCACGTGGTCGATCATGCCCGACGGAATCGCGTACACGCGTTCGCCCACGCGCACCAGCAGCACCTGCGTAATCGCAGTCGTGAGCGGCAGGTGAATCGTGAAGCGCGTGCCGACATCCGGCGTGGTTTGCAGCGAAATGCGGCCGCCAAGTGCCACCGTCTCCGCACGCACCACGTCCATGCCCACACCACGGCCGGCCAGCTCCGACACCTGATCGGCGGTGGAGAAGCCCGGCGTAAAGATCATCTCGGTCAGGCGCGCGTCGCTGGCTTCTTCGTCAGGGGCCAACAGTTGGCGCTCCAGTGCGCGAGCACGAATGCGGTCGAGGTTCAGGCCACCACCGTCGTCAACGAAGTTCAGCACCACTTCGTTGCCTTCCTGCTGCACTTCAAGCGTCAGCTCACCAGCGGGGGCCTTGCCCTTGGCGCGGCGCTCGTCGGCGGTTTCAATGCCGTGCGCGACCGCGTTGCGGATCATGTGCTCGAGCGGGCCGCCCATGCGGTCCAGCACGCTGCGGTCCAGTTCCACCGTACCGCCCTTGATGAACAGGCGGACTTCCTTGCCGGTTTCCGATGCCGCCTGGCGAGCCACGCGGTACAGGCGGTCTGCCACGGTATCGAACTGCACCATGCGCGCGCGCATCAGGCTGCGCTGCAGGCCGCGTGTGAGGCGTGCCTGCGTTTCCAAGTCCAGCGAAGCCTGATCGAAACCGCGGAACAAGTTCTGCTGCACCGTGGCCACGTCGTTGACAGACTCGGCCATCATCCGCGTGAGTTCCTGCAGACGCGTGAAACGGTCGAACTCCAGCGGGTCGAAGGCTTCGGAGTGCGCGGCCGCATCGGCAATGCGCGACTCCATCTGCGTTTCGGCCTGGATTTCGATCTCGCGCACCTGTGAGCGTAAGCGCGCCACGTTGTCGTTCAGTTCCGACAGGTAGGTCTTGAGCGCATCGACTTCCGATTCCAGACGCGCACGCGCGGCACCGACTTCGCCGGCATCGTTGATGAGCGAATCGAGCGCACGCGCCTGCACACGCACCATCGCGCGCTGGCGTTCGGCTACCTCCAGGGCTTCGGCTTCGGGGCTGCGCGCGCCGGTCAGATCGACGCTCGTCGTGGTGGCCACCGTGGGCAGCATCGACGTGCCGGACGAGGCCTGCGCATCTGCCGACATCTGCGGCGCGTCGGCAGCGTCGGCCAGGCCGGCGTCCAGCGAAAGCACCTTGCCGGAGCCCAGCGCATCGACGTGTGCCTGGATGCGGTCGAACCAGACGTAGAGCTTGCGGAACAGCGCGTCGTCCACGCGGTTCTGGCGCAGGCCGCCTTCGATGGCGCTTTCCATTTCGTGGGCGACCTGGCCCAGCGTCATGGCACCGGCCATGCGCGCGCTGCCCTTGACGGTGTGCAGGTTACGCAGCAGCAGGCCAGAGGCGCTACGGTCCTGCGGCGCGGCTTCCCACGCACGCAGATGCTGGCCGAGTTCGGGCAGCGCCGCGTGGGCTTCTTCCAGGAAGATTTCCAGCAGTGCCGGGTCCAGCGCATCGGTCGGCGCCTGGCGCACAAGTTCGGCCACTGCCGGCTCAACCACTGGCGGCTCATACGCCGGCGTCAATTGGACAAGGTCTTGCGCGGGCGCGAAGGCGGGCTCGTCCGCCAGGCCGGCGGTTTCGTTCTCGGCCTGTTCGGCTTCGACAAAGGCTTGCGGCGCCGGCTCCAGCGGCAGGCGCGGACGCACGAGCACGCGCTCGCACAACTCTTCCAGGCTGCGGCGCAGCGGCTCGTCGGTCTCGGGCCAAACGCTGGCGGCGAACTGATGCAGCATGCCGCGCATGCGTTCAACAGCCTGATCGAGCAGGCGGAAGTCGCCCGGGTGCATCGCTACGGGGCGGCTGTTCAGGTTCAGCAGCACCTGTTCCAGCGCATCGGCCAACTGGCGCACGGGCTCCAGCTCAACCACGGCAGAACTGCCTTGCAGCGTATGCGCGGCACGCAGGGCCAGCTCGCTCGGCGGCGTGCGGCCTTCATGGCGCCACTCCGAGAAATCCACGCCCAGGCGACGGATCAGATCATCCGCTTCCTGCAGGTAGACGTTGTACAGCGCCACACTCACACGCACCGGGCCGATGACCTTCACGCCATCGTCGTGCGGCACCTCTTCCTGCTCGGCGGTCTGCGCGAACGGGAAGGGAATCACCTTGGCATCCGCTTCAGCTTCAGCTTCGGCTTCGTTGGCGACAGGCTCAACGACGGCGTCTTCGGCCAATTCGGCAGGTTCGGCCGATTCAGCGACAGGCTCTGCAACGGATTCGATCGCCGCCGCTTCCATGATCGGCTCGCTGACGAGCTCGACCGGGGGCTCGACCACCGGTTCCACGAACGACGCCGCAGTCTCAGGCTCGCTGACTTCGGGTTCGATGGCGGGTGCCGTCGCCTCAGGCATCGGCACTTCGACTTCGGGCAGCGGGGGTTCGTCGTCCCACATGAGCGTTGCTGCTTCGTGCGGGTCGACAGCCGGCTCCTGCGGTGCAGCCTCGACTGCCAGCGCTTGCGGCTCTGCGGGTTCTGCCGGCTCTACATGACCGGCAGGCTCGTGTGCTTCCTGCACGTTGTGCGACGTCTCCAGCCACACGAACGGGCCGCCATGGCGTACGCGTTCTGCAGCCGCCACCAGCGGTTCGATCGGGTGATCGGCTTGCGGCGATTGGGCAATCGCGGCGGCCCACGTCGACAGCTCGGATTCGGCACGCGTGAGCAGCGCAGCCAGATCGCGCGTGGGCACACGGCTCTCGGCCAGCCACACGTTCATGACCTGTTCGATGGCCCAGGCAGCCTCGCCATAGCGGGTGAGGCCGACCATGCGGCCCGAGCCCTTGAGCGTGTGGAAAGCACGACGCAATTGCGTGAGCAGATCCAGATCCGAGCCGGTCGCCACGCCACCGCTGCCGGCTTCGGCAGCAGCATGCAGCGCATCCAGATCTGTACGCACGCCGGCCAGCACTTCCTCGGCTTCGGACAGGAAGATGTCGAGCAGCTCGGCATCAATGGATTGCGTATCGCGCGTGACAACCGCAGAGGTTGCAGCGCTGGATTCGGCGGCTGGCGCCGCAGCCGGTGCGGCCAGCGCCGCTTGCATACGCTCCAGTGCGCCTGCACTGCCCGCCTGCCAGGCATCGAACTGGGCAAGCGCCTCTTCCAAACGGCGGCGGCGCGCCGGGTCATCGTCGATGGCGGCAGCGTCGCGGGCTTCCTGCAGCGCGGTGCGCAGCTCAACGGCCAGCGGGTCGGCTGGGTCGACGGGTTGCTTGGCCAGCAAGCGGTCCAGCATGGCGTGCAACGGCGATGCCGCATCGGCATCCGCAGCATGCGTATCGGTTTGTGTGGCGGCTTGGGCTTCGCGGCGGACCAGCATGCCGGTTTCGGCGTCAAAGGCAAAGGCCTGCCAAGCGGTCTCGCGCTCGGTCGGGGTCAGTTTGCCTTCAATGACGATCTCATCGACCTGTCCGCCCGTCAGCTCAGTGCCGGCAGACAGCGCATCCAGCAGGCCCTGCAGCCCGCTGACGTTGGCGGCCAGCGCAGCGAGGTAGCGCTCACGGTCGGCCACTGCATCAACGCCGGCAGCTTGCAGTGCGGCAATGGTCGATTGCGCGACTTCCGTGGCGTGCACGGCTTCGTCTGCGCCCAGCGCAGCAAACGTGCCCTGCATTTCGCCGAACAGGCGGGCGGCTTCTTGCAGGCCACCGCTTTGTTCACCCTCGCGCTCAAAGGCGTCGAGGTGCGTCTCGGCCGAAGCCAATTGCGTTTGCAGCGTGCGGACTTGGTCAGCACGCGCACGGCGTTGTGCGGTTTCGTCGGCCAACAGGGCAAGCCATGCGGGCGCGCTGTCGTTGTCGTTGCCGCTATCGCGGACGGCCAGTTCGCTGCAACGTGCGGCAAACCAGGCACTGCGCAGATCACCGGATTCGCCATGCAGCGCCCACGGGCGGGCCAGCATGCGCGCGAGGAACTGCAGCGTGGGCGCCACGTCGTGGCCACGCGTTTCCGTCAGGCGGGACGACAGTTCCGCCAGTGCGGGTTGACCCAACGCATGCGCGTGCATGGCCAGCGTCTGCAGCGCGGCGTCGATCTCTTCGGCGTCGGGGGCGGGTTGCTGGCTCAGCGTTTCGAGTGTGCGGCCCACGCGTTGCAGCATGTCGCTGGCATCGGCCGGCAGCAATGCGTAGTACTGGCGCGTGTGCAGCGCACCGGCGGGTGCGTGCGTGGGCGGAATCGCGAAGGCCTGCACGCAGGCAACGATGTCGGGGCCGAGCGTGTCATCGCCCACCGGAGCGGCAGGCGCGTTGTGGTAAGCCATGCCCGCCAGCAGGTACAGTGCATCGGTCAGCAAACCCTGCGGCAGGTGGATGTTGTTGTGCGAGTACTGGCGCAGCAGCAGGTTGACGCGCGCGGCCAGGCGCTTGGCCGTCAGATCGACCGGCACCAGGCCCGCACGCAGCGCGCCAAAGGTCAGCGCCAGCACGAGCCAAAGATCACGCTGCAGGTCATCACCAGTGCGGCGCGGCTCGCGCTCCAGTGCGCGGATGCTGTGCAGCAGTTGCTCCAGCGGCGCATAGGCCGCTGCCGCGGCTGCGGGGTCAGCTTGCGCGCCCTCACTGGACGCCGGTGCGCGCAGCGCGGTCAACAGCGCGAGTTCGAATTTGCGGCGCAAGCGCGCCAGGCCCGGCAGATCCCGCGAGGGCAGCAGCAGTGCCGGCAGGTGGCGCAGTTCATCAGCCCACAAGTCAGCCGGGTGAACGCGCTCTTCGCCCAGGCGGGCGAGCACGGCTTGATACGGTTGGAACAGGCGCAGCGGCTCTTCGGCCATGCCGGCCATCAGGTCGGCCACGTATTCCTGCATGGCCTGCACGGCGCGCGAGAACACATCTAGCGTCTGCATGTCCGACGCCACGGTGCCGGCATCCACTGCATCGAGCAGCCGCTTGGCGGCCTGGCAGTACACGTCGATACCGCGCAGGCCGACGATCAGCAGCGCGCCGGCGGCCTGGTGCAGATATTGGCCGGCCAAGCGCAGCGACGTGTTATCGCGCGCGCCAATGACTTCCGGGTTGGCGACGATATCGGCCACGTATTCGCCGAACTCGCGCACAGCGTCGTCCAGCGCGGCGCGCATGTTGGGCGCCACCCAGGCCAGCGCGGAAAGATCGCGTGCCGGCACGGCAGACTTCTGACGCGCCACAGGGGCTCCCACCGCCTCAAATGAGGCAGCATCTGGCGGGGCGGGCTGCGCGGAAGATTGATGATGCATATGTGCTTCCAAAAAGCAGGAGGCGGTTGCCGCGATTGCCCGGGGTTGGCCCCTTCGGCGTTCCCGCCCGAAATCCAGTGACGGCGTCGATCGTGACGCCGTTACGTCACGCAGTTACGCAACTTAGGCGATACGGAACCGTGCCACCGAATCACGCAGTTCTTCAGCAAGCTGCGTGAGCTGGCGCACCGACTGTGCGGTCTGGCGCGTACCGGTCGACGTCTGCTCCGTGATGTGCAGAATCTGTTCGATGTTCTGCGCCACGTCAGATGCCAGCGTAGCTTCGTGCGAGGTCGTCTGCGAGATGCTTTCAATCAGTTCGGCAAGCTGGCGCGACACGCGGCCGATCTCCACCAGTGCAGCACCGGCGTTATCGGACAGCTTCGCCCCTTCCACCACACCCGCCGTGCTGCGCTCCATAGCGTGCACCGCGTCTTGCGTATCGGTCTGAATCGTGCGGATCAGCGCACCGATCTGCTTGGCTGCCTCGGCAGAGCGTTCTGCCAGGCGCTGCACTTCCTCTGCCACCACCGAGAAGCCGCGGCCGGCTTCACCAGCCGATGCCGCCTGGATGGCTGCGTTCAGTGCCAGCACGTTGGTCTGCTCGGTAATGTCCGAGATCAGCTCCACGATTTCGCCAATCTCCTGCGACGATTCGCCCAGGCGCTTGATCCGCTTCGAGGTTTCCTGAATCTGATCACGGATGTCGTTCATGCCCGTGATGGCGTTCTGCACGGCTTGCTGACCTTGCTCGGCAGCAGCCAGCGAGGCGCGCGCCACGTTGGCCGATTCAGCTGCGCCGCGCGAGACCTGCGTAATGCGATCAGCCATCTCCACCACCGACTGACCGGTCTGGCGAATCTGGCGGGACTGTTCTTCCGACGCGGCCACGAGCGATTCCGACGTGCTCTGCACTGCGGACGATGCCTGCGTCACCTGCTCGGCCGTCTGCTGCACCCGGCCGACCAGCTCGCGCAGTTCTTCCACGGTGTAGTTCACCGAGTCAGCAATGGCGCCGGTAATGTCTTCCGACACGGTGGCCTGCTTGGTCAAGTCACCGTCTGCGATGTCCTGCAGCTCGTTCATCAAGCGCAGAATTGCGGCCTGCGTGTTGTCGTTGTTGCGCTTTTCAACCATCCGGCGCTCTTCCGCTTCACGCTGACGGGCTTCTGCTTCCATCGTACGCACGCGCGAATCGCGCAGGTACAGGGCGGCCAGGCCGGCCAGGCAGACCACCGTCAAGATGGCCGACAGCACCACCGCGCCCAGGGTCAGCGGACGGTTACGCACGCTGCCTGCATAGGCAGACTGCAGTTCCGACAAGTCGGCACGCAGCTTTTCGTTGTCGTTGAAGATCTGCTGCTGGGCGCGCTTTGCTGCAATCAGGCCCGGCAGGTTTTCCAGAATGATCTGCGTGGTCTTCTGCACGTTGTCGAAACGCGACTGCAGTTCCACCAGATAGCCCTTCGTTTCCGGATCGGTCACCGGCGACAGGCGCAGCGCTTCCGAGCCGTTGAGCAGGCCATTCAGGGTTTCATTGAAGGTGTTGGTGTCCTTACCGAGCAGGAACGCCGTTTCCGGGTTCACGCCTTCGCCGGCCAGGAACTCGTTCATGTTCTTACCCAGACGCTGCGTCAACATCACCAGCTGCGACGAGGCGGCCACTTCACGGGCCGGCGCGTTGGTCTGCAGCTTCATCGACGAGATCTGTTCGGCTTCTTCCAGCAGTTCGGGGTTGGACGCGTTGAACACGTTCAACGTCTTACCCACCGCCACCAGCGTCTTTTCCTGCGCGAGCACCGCTTGGGCGCTCTTGTCGCTGCGCTTCCATTCGTCGATCGACTTTTGCAGCAGGGCTTCAGCATCGCCGCCGGACGTGGCACGCACGCCGCGATCGGAGTTGCCGTTCTTGAGCGCATCCAGGTTCTCTTGCAGGCGCGCGCGGCTTTCCTTGAGCTGTGCGAAAGCGTTGGTGTTACCCAGCAACGCCACCGGCACGGCCTTGGCCAGACGCTGCGAGTGCATCAGCGTGTCACCGGCAATTTCAATCTGCACCGAGCCGTTGTTTGCCTGCCGGTTATCCAGGTACACCGAGATCAGCAGGGCCAGCAGGCCGACCACCAGGCCGATGGTGAACACACGCTGCTGTGCAGCAAACGGCACGCGCTCCATCCAGCCGATGATGGCGTCGACCGGGGTGCGGCCCAACTGCGTGGGTGCACCAGCGGGATTGTCGTCATCCTCGCGGGCCGGATCATCCAACTGCACGGAAGCGGCAGCCTGCTGCGACGACAGGCCCTCCACGGCAACCTCTGGCGCCCCTGCCTCGCTCTTGGCACGGCGACCCGCGTTGAACCACTTGAACCCCATAGGACCCTCTTGTTTTGTCGATGCCACTGTCTCGTCTTGTCGAGAACAGCCGCATGGATTTCCCATCCGCGTCCACACCTTGTCTTGCCTGGCGTGGTCCGCACCTCTTGCCCCTATGCGCGCTTCGCTCCCGTCGCGAATGCGCGCAATCTTTCTTGTTCGTTGCCGGGCCGATCGAGCGGCACCGGTCTGTACTTCAACTGACTAAACGGCTGATTTGCTGACGACTTGCGCCGCACCATCATGCGCGGCTGCGACCCACCTGCAGGAAGGCCGGATCGGCCAGCAATTGGCGCACATCCAATTCACGCCATAACAAACCCTGGGCATCGCGCCAGGCGCGACCTTGCCACGGGCGGTTCTCATCCGGGGTGGCCTCGGCCGGCTGCAGATCACTCAGGCTGCGCAGGCCCGCCACGCGCGGCACCAGAATCGCGCAGGCGCGCTGCGGATCCTTGGACAGGACCACGATCTTGGCGCCGCCGGTGCCGACCGTTGCGGCCTCGCCGCAGAACAGACCCAGATCGATCACACCCAGCAACGTGCCTCGCGCATTCACGAGGCCCAGATACCACGGTTGCGTCAGCGGCACGCGCGCGGGCGGCTGGTAGTCCAGCACTTCGCCCGTTTCGGTTAGCGAGAGCAGCCAGTGGTGCTCGCCGATCTGCACCCCCAGAAAGCCTTCCGACGACGACTTGGCGCGCGCCTCTTGCAGGCGGCGTGCCAGCATCGCCTGGTATTCATGCAGGCGCTGGCGGGAGGTCAGGTTCGTGCGCGTTTCGGTCATGTGCGATGCCTTGCGGGCGTTCCGGGCGATAGCGGGATGCCGCTTACTGCGGCAGCTTGCCGATCTTTTCGAGCAGCTCTTCGGCCTTGACCGGCTTGACGATGTAGTCCGACGCGCCTTGGCGCATGCCCCACACGCGGTCGGTTTCCAGCCCCTTGGTCGTGCAGATGATCACGGGGATGTTCTGGAAGCGCTCGTCCTTCTTGATGGCGCGGGTTGCCTGGTAGCCGTTCTGGCCCGGCATCACCACGTCCATCAGGATCAGGTCGAAAGTCTCGGCTTCGAGCTTGGCCATGGCCTGATCGCTATCGGCAGCCACCGTCACCTTGAAACCGTTCTTGCCGAGAATTTCCGACAGGTGCAGCGCTTCGGTCGGGGAATCATCGACCACCAACACTTTCTTGATTGCCATAAAACAGTCCTTCGATAAAGAGAGAGCCGTCATTGCCTGGCAGCCTACGCCGCCAGCAGATGAGTCTGGACCGCCTCCAGCAGCGCCTCCTTGGTGAAAGGCTTGGCGAGGTGATCCACCGCCCCGACCGACTTGCCCCGCGCGCGGTCAAAAATTCCGTCGCGCGAAGACAGCATGATCACAGGCGTGGCATGAAATTTCGGGCTTTTCTTGATGAGCGCACACGTCTGATAGCCGTCCACATTCGGCATCAGGATGTCGCAGAACACGAGATCAGGCTTCAGATCGCCGACCTTGGCCAGTGCATCGAAGCCGTCTTCGGCCAGCACGACCTGGCAGCCAGCCTGCGTGAGGAAGATCTGCGCGGTACGGCGAATGGTGCTGGAGTCGTCAATCACCAGCACTTTGGTGCCGGCAAGAGGGCTTGCCAGTGGTTGGGATTCGGTCAGTTGTTCCACCCGCGCGGATTGCATCTTGTTCTCGTCATACGCGACTACGGCGACCACGGGTCGCCACGACATTCTGACCGGATGGATCGCGGCAAATCGCCGCGCAGCGTGCCCTCCCTATGGGAAAAGGCCCCCGCTGACGACGACTTCAAAACTACGCCCCCCGGCCCGCTTATGAAGTGTGAAGCTCAGAATTTGACGAAGTGTGACAAGTCACCCATCCGCCGTCAATGATGCCGTTCATGCGACGGCCCTCAGACGGGTGCTTGTGGCATGGAAGCGACGAGCGTCATCGAGCCGTCACTTCTTGATATTTGGCTCTCGGCAAGAGGGCAACCGCTCACTTGCCGACGAAAAACAGGTCAGATCCGACTCAGATCTGCACCATTTCGAAGTCTTCCTTGCGTGCGCCGCACTCGGGGCACGTCCAGTTGATGGGCACGTCTTCCCATTTCGTGCCGGGGGCGATGCCGTCATCCGGTGCGCCTAGTTCTTCGTCATAGATCCAGCCGCAAATCAGGCACATCCACGTCTTGAGTTCGGTATTGGTATCGCTCATAGGGTAAAGCTGGGTGGTTCCGTCTATTAAAATGGCAGGCCAGATGGTACCGAATCACGCCCGCGTGCGCCATAACAGGTGCCGGGCGAGCACGTTGTTTGACTGCATCCCACCTGCTTCTGCGTCAAACCACCGCATAATCGATCCCAATCGCCCTTAGTCCCCTATAAGCCCCATGCTGCAGCGGCATCCCGCGCGGCCCTCTTTGCTTCCAACGCATCCATGTCGAACTCCTCCCGCAGTGCTGCCCTGTTTGAACGTGCCCAGAAGACCATCCCCGGCGGCGTGAATTCGCCGGTGCGGGCGTTCCGCTCGGTGGGCGGCACGCCGCGCTTCATTGCCAAGGCGGCCGGCCCGTATCTGTGGGACGCCGATGGCACCCGCTATATCGACTACGTGGGCTCGTGGGGCCCGATGATCGTCGGCCATGCGCATCCGGATGTTGTCCGCGCCGTGCAGGAGGTCGCGGCGGACAGCTTCTCGTTCGGCGCGCCGACCGAGGCCGAAGTCGTCATGGCCGAAGAAATCTGCAAGCTTGTGCCCTCGATCGAACAGGTGCGGCTGGTGTCGTCGGGCACTGAGGCGACCATGAGCGCCCTGCGCCTGGCACGCGGTTTTACCGGGCGCGACCTGATCATCAAGTTCGAGGGCTGCTACCACGGCCACGCCGACAGCCTGCTGGTCAAGGCCGGCTCGGGCCTGCTGACGTTTGCCGATACCACGCAGAACGCGCCGTCGTCCGCCGGCGTGCCGGAAGACGTGGTCAAGCACACGATGGTGCTGCCGTACAACGACGTTGCCGCGCTGCGCGAGGCATTTGCACGCCATGGCAAGGAGATCGCCGCCGTCATCGTCGAGCCGGTGGCCGGCAACATGAACCTCGTACGTGGCAGCACCGAGTTCCACCAGGCCATGCGCGCGCTGTGCACGGAGCATGGTTCAGTGTTGATCTTCGACGAGGTGATGACGGGCTTTCGCGTAGCGCTGGGCTGCGCGCAGGCGCTGTACGGCATCACGCCGGACCTGACGTGCCTGGGCAAGGTGATTGGCGGGGGCATGCCGGCGGCGGCCTTTGGCGGCCGGCGCGACATCATGGGCTTCCTGGCGCCGCTGGGCAGCGTGTATCAGGCGGGAACGCTATCGGGCAATCCGCTGGCCGTGGCCGCTGGCCTGACCACGCTGCGCTTGATTGCGGCAGAGGGCTTCCACGACAAGCTGACCGCGCAAACGCGCAAGCTGGTCGATGGGTTGGCGGACCTTGCGCGCGAAGCCGGTGTGCCGTTTGCCGCAGACAGCGTCGGCGGCATGTTCGGCATTTACTTCCGCGAAGGCGTGCCGACCAGCTTTGCCGAAGTGACCAAGAGCGACGTGGGCCGCTTCAACGCGTTCTTCCACGCCATGCTGAACGAGGGCGTGTATCTGGCGCCGTCGGCTTTCGAGGCCGGCTTTGTGTCGGCCACGCATGACGACGCGATTCTGGATGCGACGTTTGAGGCAGCCCGCAAGGCGTTCAAGGCAGTCTGATCCGCCGGGGCGGAAAGGGCTTGGACCGGCGCGCGGCCCAAGCCCCCGCTCCATTGCCACTCAGTCGACGTGGTGCTCGGCCAGTTCCAATGTTTCAGAAAGCACGTCGGCGCGGTTTGCAAAGCCCCCGGTAAACCGGACCACGCGCCCAAGTTCGGGCGCATACCAAAGGGTCGCCTTGTACTGAACGGGGACGCCGCCCATGCCATTGACCACGTAGGTCCGGCTCAGGTAGCCGCGGTATGCGATGCGGATGGTGCGATATGTCCCGGCTGCCACCCGGATCGTCTCTTCCTGCTCGGCCACGCCTTCCAGGCTGATGTCCTTCGATCGCTTGGAGCGGCTGTACGCAACCTTCCAGCGGTTCCCCACCTGCACGTTGGCGGGCACCCAACCTCCGGGCGGCGCCCCCACATCGAATTCACCCCCGACCGGGGTGTTGACGCGATCAAGCCGGCCGTCCTTGAATTCCACGCGGGCGCCCTGGTTGAAGATCACGCGATCGTTTTCGATGCGGTCAACGCGATACGAGACCTGCTGGCTCGTACGCGTGAGGTTGTCGGTGAGCCGGTAGCGCCACACTTCGCCCACGCGCGGAGAACCGGGGGCAGCATCCGCCGGCAGCGTCGGTGCGGTTTGCGGCTGCGCGCCGCCCGTTTGCCGATAGCTCGCCACGGCGGCGGCGCCGCGTGCGTAGATCTGCGAGATCCACGATGCGGGCGCGGCCTGCTGGCGCGTTTCCGCTGAAGACGCCGGGTTCATCAGGACGCCCACCAAGCGCCCGTTCTCGTCGAACAGGCCGCCACCTGCGCTGGCGGCATCGGGTTCGACGGACACTTCGATACGGTCCAGCCCGCCATTGGCGCCCGCCCGCAAGCCGGTGACAGTGGCCTCACGCACTGCCAGCGCCGGGCCGATAACCGACGCGGCGACGACTTTCTGGCCAAAGCCGGGTGCCGCCGACGGCGACAGCTGCGCCGCCGGCGCATTGAGATCCGCCACCTTCAGCAAACACAGGTTGCGCTCCACGTCTGGTGCATCCAGCGTGGCGCCGTAAGTCACATTGCCGCGATGGACCGAAATGGATCGGGCGCCGGCCAGCACATTGCACGCGGTGACGACCTGCCCCGGCCCCGTCACGATGCCGGAGCCCGTACGCAACATCGCGCCTTGCGGGCCATAGACGTAGACGGCATACACACTGGTGTTCAACTGCTCCAGGCTGATGGCCCAGGCAGGCGTGGCGGCGGCACAGAACAGTCCAAAGAAAAGAGGCAGGCGAGATAGGCGCATGGTGGCGTCGGAAGGATGTATTGAGGTAAGACGGGCCGCGCTCAGCGCAGCAAGTTGGAATGGGGATAGCGACAGTCAGTGCGGCGGCAGTACGTAGCGCAGGTCATCCATTGCCACTGGCCTGGCATCGGCGCTCGGCTGAGCTGGCGTGCCGGCAGAGGGCCCACCCGCGCTGGCGGTGTTGACGATGACGAGGCCATTCCCCGCTGCGCCTTGGCGAGCATCGATGACCGTGCTCTCGCCCATGCTCACGCGGATGAATTCGGGGTAGTCGTACGCGGCGCCCGAGGTCGTATCCACCGCCACGCCGATCGCGCCGCCAAAAAGAATGTTGCCGAATGCGAGCGCCTTGGTGGCAGACACCACCGTTGCCGTGCCCGTTGCCACGCCTGCCTTGTCGCATCGGACTTTCAGGTTGCCGTAAGCCCGGCTGATGGTGACCGTGCCCGGGGTCGTCACGTAATAGGTGCCCTTGTTGTTGACCATTTCGCAGCGGGCGCCTTCCACGGGGCGGTCGGCTTGGTGGGTTTCCACGGAGACCACCTGCCCGGTGCCGCCGACAATGGACGCACAACCGCTTGCCAGCCCCGCGCTGGCGACAATCAATAGTCGAATGCGCCGCATATTCCCCCCGGAGCTGTGGCGTGGTGTGTTCTTCTCTGTCTGGCGCGTCTGCGCAACTCTGCATTTAGGCAGACGGCCGGTACTGTAGCGCGAGGTGTGATCTAAGCACCCCCTACCTGCGCAGGGGTGCACTATAAACGGAACGGGCCGATCAAAGCCGCATCACTGCTTCCTGCAGCTCAAATGCCAGGGCCTCGGCAGCCCGCATCATCGGCGCGCGCAGGACGTTCTTCACCAGCCCTTCAGCAGCCAGCCACGCCTTGAGCGGCCCTGGGTTCGTCTGCACGAACAACAACCGGATGACGGGCGCCAACGCATGGTGCAAATGCCGCGCATCGTTCAAGCGCTGCGCTTGTACCGCCCGGACCATCTCGACAAACAGTTCGGTCCGCACGTGGGCCGCCGCGATGATCGCGCCCACGCCGCCCGCGCACAGCGTGCCGAACACCTGCGCATCCTCCCCCGTCAGCACCTGCAGGCGCCCATCGGCAATCACGCGCTGTGTCTTGTCGGCATCGCCGCCGCAATCCTTGATGCCGTGGATGTTGGGGTGGGCCGCCAGCGCGAGCAGCGTTTCGGCATCGATGGTCGCGCCGGTGCGGTATGGAATGTCGTATAGCAACACCGGCACGGGCGACGCGTCGGCGAGCGCGGTGAAGTATTCGATGATCCCGTCCTGCGACGGGCGAATGTAGGACGGCGCGGGGATCAGGAACGCTGCGGGCCGATGCTCGGCAAACCGCAGCATGCGCTCGCGCACCGACGCCAGGGCGCTGCCCGAGACGCCCATCACCACGGGCAGCCCGTCGGCGGCGGCGCGCACGGTGTCGAGCACATCGGCCTGCTCCTGGTCGGTCAGCGCGGCGGCTTCACCCGTGCTGCCGCAGGCCACGAACCCGGTCACACCTTGCGTGCGGTAGCGGGCCACTAATGTATACAGCGCACCGTAGTCGACCGACCGCGCCGCGTCGTCGACAAACGGCGTCACGATGGGCACCCAGATGCCGGCATACGACGGACGTGCGTGGGTGGACAGATTGGCTGATGAATTTTCAAGCACGACAACACTCCTGGACGAATCAACGACCGATCAGAACCGTCAGAAGCGCATCGGGAATACAGGGCCCGCGAGTTGCGGGTGAGAGGTCAACCGTGTCGAGTGAGTCGGTCAGCCGCTGTTCCGTCGCCCATCTGACGGAACAGCGCTCCGGTCAGACGAGCGGCTGTTTGGAGGCTTTTTTGGCGTGCGCGCGCGTCGACGCAACCGGCAGGCTGGCGGCCGGTGCAATGCAGATCGACGAGACGAAGGAAATTGCGCGCATGGAAATTGTCAAAAAAGTCCCCATACCGTACTGATGTGTGACTGGAGCGTCAAGCACATAAGCTACAGTGCGCTGGAACGCCAGGAGACGATGTCTGTCTCATGCCACATTCTTTTCAGATTCAGATTAAGACAAGAGGACTACATGACCCCTGCCCTGACTTTCCGCTCGACGCGTTTTTCGGTGCTGCGCTGGCTCGCGCTCTCCCTGGCCGTGCTGGCGGCGCCGTTCCTGTCCGCCTGCGGCTATAACGATTTCCAGGCCAAGGATGAAGCCACCAAGGCCGCCTGGTCCGAGGTCGTCAACCAATACCAGCGCCGTGCGGACCTGATTCCGAACCTCGTCAACACAGTCAAGGGCTATGCCTCGCACGAGAAGGACACGCTGGAAGCCGTGACCAAGGCCCGTGCCGCGGCCACCAGCTTCCAGATCACGCCGGAGGTGCTGAACGATCCGGCGGCATTCCAGAAATTCCAGCAACTGCAGGGCGAACTGTCGAGCGCGCTGTCGCGCCTGATGGCGGTATCGGAAAACTATCCGCAGCTCAAGGCTGACCAGTCGTTCCGTGATCTGCAGTCGCAGCTGGAAGGCACCGAAAACCGCATCACCGTGGCACGCCAGCGCTATATCAAGTCGGTGCAGGACTACAACGTGCTGGCCCGTAGCTTCCCGACCAACCTGACGGCCAAGGTGATGGGCTATCAGGTCAAGCCGAACTTCACGGTCGAGAACGAGAAGGGCATTTCCACCGCCCCGGCGGTGAAGTTCTGACGAGCTGACCACCATGCCGATCCGCGCGCGCGCCTACCTTGGCAACTTCGTCGCCCTCCTGCTGACAGCCGTCCTGTGGCTGGCCGCCGCGCTGCCTGCGCGTGCACAGAGTGACATGGTGGCCATACCGCCCTTGGCCGCGCGCGTGACCGACCTGACCGGCACGTTGAGCGCCCAACAGCGCAACGCGCTCGAACAGGTGCTGGCCGACTACGAACAGCAGCACGGCAGTCAGATCTTCGTGCTGATGGTGCCCACCACCGCGCCGGACCCGATCGAGTCGTACGGAATTCGCGTGGCCGAGGCGTGGAAGGCGGGCCGCAAGGGCGTGGACGACGGCGCCATCATTCTCATTGCCAAGGACAACCCGGCTTCACTGCGCAAGATGCGGATCGAGGTCGGGCGCGGGCTGGAGGGCTCGCTCACAGACGCGCAATCCAAACGCATTCTGCAAGACGTGATGGCGCCGCACTTCCGCCAGGGGGATTTCTATGGCGGGCTGTCGGCGGGCATCTCGGCCATCCAGACCGTCATTGCGCAAGAGAGCCTGCCGCCGGCGGAACGCGCTAAGCGTCAGCAATCCGGCGGCATCGGCGATTGGCTGCCGGTGCTGTTTCCCCTGGCGATCATCGTGTTCTTCGTGCTGAGCGCGGCGATGCGTTCGGGTGGCCGTGTGACAGGCAGCCTGCCCGGCCGGCCGGGCTCGCGCGTGATGATGGGCAACCGTGGCTGGGGGCCGGGCACCATCGGCGGCTTGGGTGGCGGACTCGGGGGTGGACTGGGCGGCGGCTGGGGTCGTGGCAATGGCGACTTTGGCGGCGGAAGCGGTGGCGGCTTCGGTGGAGGCAGTGGTGGTGATTTCGGTGGCGGCGGCGCCTCCGGCAACTGGTAACCGGTGAACGTAGCCATGGCATCCAAACCCCGATACCACCGTGGCGCACGCCGCGCCCTCACCCACCTGCTGACCACGCCGGCACACGCGCGGCGCGCATTCCCGCCAGACGATCTCCGCAAGCTCGAAGCCGCCGTGCGCGACGGCGAACAACGGCATCGCGGCGAAGTGCGCATCGTGATCGAAAGCGCGCTGCCGGTGCGCGATGCGTGGGCTGGCGTCACACCGCGGCACCGCGCGCGCACGCTGTTCGGCCTGCTGGAGGTGTGGAACACGCACGAGCACGTGGGCGTGCTGCTGTACATCAACCTGGCCGACCACGCCGTCGAGATCCTGGCCGACCACGGCATCGCGGCCAAGGTGGAGGCGCACGCCTGGCGCACCGTCTGCGACACCATCACGCGGGGCTTTGCGCAGCGTGTGTCGATCGCGCCTGTGCTGGATGCGCTGGCGCAGATCAACGACATCCTGGCTACGCACGCGCCTTCTGACGGCACACCGCGCGCCAATGAGTTGAGCGATCGGCCGCTGGTGCTGTAGCCATTCTCGTTCGCGGCACGCACACGCACCGGTCAGGCATGTGCGCACGCGCCGTTTCCCCCGCACCTTCCCACTTTTTCCGGGCCACGTTTCAGAACTGAAACAGTTTGGCCGCGATGGGCCGCGTCCAGGCGTCGGCAGTCCGCTTAATCCTTCCGTACGAGAGCCGAACCGCTAGCGCCTCGGGCATCGAGATCAGATACCCCGGGTGCAGTAGACCACCTCGCTTATCCGGCGCTCATCTGTTCCCGCAACGGCAAGTGCTTTCCCTGCCCCCGCCCGCCGGAGGCAACGCCGTGGGCGCGCACACAAATTGTCCGGGCAAGGGCGCGATGTTTCAGCGATGTAGCGTTTAACAGCGGTAGGCACGGCTCCGGGCTTACCCCCGTCTTTTTGCAGCGCACAACGCGCATGCATCACTTTTACGTTTGGTATTTGCGCAAACCTCGTGTGCGGCATCGTTTGCTGCGTTGTGTACGGCACAAAGTGTCCGTAACGCCGGGGATACAAGCGCGCAGCAATTGCCTGGGCTGAGGGCTGGCATGCCTGCTCAGCCATTGAAAAACAAGGACTTAGCGGCAATGGCACGGTCATCGCTCTTATGCCCCCGCCGACATAGCAGCAGGCTGTTCTGGAATAAGAAAACCAAGCCGGCGTATCACCAGGGGGTGGGACGTGGAAATCAAGCGTGGCAGGACCCAATGGACGAAGCGCTATGAACGCGGCGGCGCCGGCGTGGAATACGCACTGCTGCTGATGGTGGCGGCCATGGTGCTGGTCGGCGTCATGGCCAGTGTGGAAACCAGCATCGGCGACCTGTGGAACAGCGCCGCCGCGCAGATTTCCGCAGTACTCGGCTCCGGTTAGGGGTGGGGGGCAACGACCAAAAAAAAACAGCGCCAACAACAGAACAACGGCGCCAAAGCAGGAAGACGTAAGGGGAAGTTCAGACGAGGGCCGGTGCCACGTATGCGCCGGCCCAGCGCGGGGAAGCAGCAGCATCGCTTAACGCTCGCGTTCAGGAAGTTTTGCAACACGTTCAGGTGTGCACGGGCCTCTGAAGGTTGTAGCGGGCCAGTGCGCGACACCCGGAGCAGACACCGCAAGCAAGCGGTGATGCAACGGGTGGGACCACAGCGGTGGCGCTGCTGCCGATGCGGTCCCTGAAAAGGTGAAGTCGGGGGAGCCGTCTTGTCGCGTCGCTCCAAGGTGTTCCGAATGCGGTTCCGGTCTTGCACCGGGCACGAGCGGAAGCCTGCGCGCGATATCCCGTCGCCCTCGATCCGACCCCAGCCGCTTGCGGCCGAAACGGGTGTCCGATCTTCAGCGGGTGCCCCTTTTTCTCAACCATGACGTCAAGGAGAAGGGACATGAAAACCCTGTTCGAAGGCATCAAGCAATTTGCACGTGAAGAAGACGCAGCGGCTGGCGTGGAATACGCCCTTCTGCTGGCCATGGTGGCACTGGTGATGGCCGCGTCTTACACGACGGTCTCGACGGCAGTCAGCAGCATCTGGACCAAGATCGCCAGCGACCTGTCTTCGGCTGCGGGCTGAGCCGCCGCCGTGGCCGGACCGGGCCGGGCTGCACCGGCTTGGTCCTGCCAGGCGCACCGCACTTCCATACGCATTAACACCCATCGCCACCAGGAGCGCTTCCATGACTACCGCCCTGCACCTGACCAACCTGAGCCTCGTCGCCATGGTCACGACTGCCGCGGCATGGGATGTGCGCACGCGCCGCGTGCCGAACTGGCTGGTGGCCAGCGGGTTGCTGATCGCGCTGCTTGCGCAGTGCCTTGAACACGGCGTGCTGGCCGGGAGCTGGACATGGCTCCTGGGCACCGCCACCGGCCTGGGGTTGTTCCTGGGCTTGTATCTGCTGGGCGGCATGGGCGCCGGCGACGTGAAGCTGATGGGCGCAGTGGGCGCGTTCATGGCTCCCGCTGGCGTGCTGCATGTGGCCATCGTCAGCTTCATGGTGGGCGGCGCACTGGCGCTGGTGATGATGCTGATTCGCGGGAATGCCATGCGGGCGTTTTCCAGTGTTTCGGCGCTACTGCTCTCGCTGCCCTTCGTGGGCACATCCGGCACCAAGGTGGCCGCAGCCGGACGCGACAAGACAGACAAGACAACCCAGTTGCCGTACGCCGTGGCCATCGCCATGGGCACGCTGCTGGTGATGTGGGGCGTGCTGTAGCACGCAACGACAAAAGACGGCTCCGCCAGCCGCACCGCCAGCAACATCGGCGCCAAGGTGCGAGGACGGCAGCACGAGGGAAGCCAAGGGCCACGCAAGTCCGGCCCAGGCAAGGGGGAGTGAGATGCGCCAATGCAATCGCACCATCGGGCAATCCAGGACCGCCGTGAACCCGCATCGCCAACCGAGCGGGCCGCGTGCGGCCTGGCACCCCCCGCCACCGGCCGGCACCCGCGTTGCGGACCGCTGGCTCGGCCGGCCCTGCATCCCCATCCGCTGCATTTCGGTCAGTTGGAAACGGGGTCTCTGACAGACAAAACGAGGTTGCGAAATGAAAAACCTGCGCATCTTTTCCATGCTGCTGATCGCGGCCCTGGCGGGCCTGGCAGCGGTGATGTTCGCCTCGCGCTGGCTCATGCAGCAGAGCACCAGCGGCATCACCAAGGTGGCCGTCGCATCGGCCGATGTTGAACTCGGCCAGCGCCTGTCGCCCGAGATGGTCAAGCTGGTCGACTGGCCTGCGACCAGCCTGCCGCCGGGCGCCGTCACCGACGCCCAATCGCTCAACGGGCGGGTGGTGAAGGCCAGCCTCACGCGCGGCGAGCCGGTGCTGGAAAGCAAGCTCACGCCGGTGGGCACGGCAGGCGGGCTCTCGGCGGTGATTGCCGACGGCAAGCGCGCCATCACCGTACGGGTGAACGACGTAGTGGGCGTGGCGGGCTTTGCGCTGCCGGGCAGCTATGTCGACGTGATCGTCAACACGATGGAAGACGAGAAGCCCGGCATCAAGACCGTCAGCGCCGACCAGAAAGAACACTCGATCTCGAAGATCGTACTGGAAAAGATCCTGGTGTTGGCCGTCGCGCAAGAGGTGAGCCGCGACGACACCAAGCCCAAGGTCGTCAACGCCGTCACGCTGGAAGTCTCGCCCGACCAGGCCGAGAAGCTGGACCTGGCACGCAGCGTGGGCACGCTCTCGCTGGTGCTGCGCAACCAGGCCGACCCGCGCCCAGCTGAGACCAGCGGCGCCACCAAGAGCACGCTGCTCAAGGAGCCCGTCATCCAGGCTGCGGTGGCTGTGCCCGTGGTGAAGACCGTGCAGGTGGTACGCCGCGTGGCTGAGCGTCGGCCCGTCAGCGGCCCCGCCAACTGCGTGGGCGTGATCAGTGGCACGCAGCGCGATCAGGAGTGCTTCTGACCCATTGATCCACATTGCGCCGCACAGAACCCACAAGAAAACAGGCTCCACAAAGAGAGCCGGCCAAGCATCCGACCTTGTCAAGCAGAACAACCAATCTGGGGGACCGACATGGACCGACTCAACCAACACGGCGGCACGACACGCCGCCTGGGCTCTAGCCTGAAAGCCACCGCGCTGGCGGCGGCCCTGCTGGGGGTGTGCGGGCTGGGCACCGCCGACCTTGCCTACGCGCAAGCCGGCGTCGAGAGCGCCATCATCAACAGCGGCGCAACCGCGCCCGCCAAGCCGATGAAGATGTCCGCATCGGGGCCGATCCAGGTCACGATCGGCAGCCCGGCCACCGCCGAGGCCAACCGTGATACAGCCATCAAGGGCCCAAGCTGCACGGGCACCATGCGCTCGCACAGTGAGGTGACGGTGCCGGTGGGCAAGTCGACCATGGTGCAGTTGCCCGAGCCAGTGCGCAGCCGCACGGTGGGCAACCCCAACGTTGTGCAGGCGATGCTGGTGTCACCGCAGACGCTGTATCTGCTGGGCCAGGAAGTGGGCACGACCAACATGATCGTGCAAGGCCGCAGCGGCTCGTGCAGCGTGATCGACGTGGCCGTGGGTGCCGACCCTGGGGGCCTGCTGACCACGCTGCATGCGCTGGTGCCCGAAGCCACCGGCGTGCAGGTATCGGCCGCTGCCGACAGCCTCGTGCTCAGCGGCAGCGTGGCCGACTCCGTGCAGGCGCAGAAGGTGCTGGACATCGCCAATGCCTTCGTCATGCGTCAGACGCGCGGCCCCGCACGTGGTGATCAAGCCAATGCGCAAGCGGGCAACAACGCCATGCAGGGCATGCAGACGGCACCAGGCGCACCGATGCGCAGCCCCCGCATCATCAACATGATGTCGGTGGAGGCGCCGCAGCAGGTGATGCTGGAAGTGAAGGTGGCCGAAGTGTCCAAAACGCTGATCGACCAGATGGGCGCGGCCTTCAACCTGAACGGCGCGTTCGGCAGTTGGACGTTTGGCGCCATTGCCAACTTCCTGTCCAGCTCGCAAGACTTGGTCAGCTTCACCAAGGCCAACAACCTGCCGCTGAAGTTCGCACTCGATGCGCAGCGCGGCGACGGGCTAGTCAAGGTGCTGGCCGAGCCGAGCCTGATGGCCATCAGCGGGCAAGAGGCCAGCTTCCTGGCGGGTGGCAAGGTGTTCATTCCGGTGCCGCAAAGCTACAACGGTGGTTCGACCACCATCGTGCTGCAGGAAGAAACCTTTGGCGTAGGCCTGCGCTTCACCCCCACGGTGATGGAGAACGGCCGCATCAACCTGAAGGTGGCACCGGAAGTGTCGGAACTGTCGCCCACGGGTGTGGCCGTCACGGCGGCCAACACCAATGGCACGACCATCCTGCCGCTCATCACTACCCGGCGCGCGTCCACCACCTTGCAAGTGCGTGATGGCCAGAGCTTTGCCATCGGCGGGCTCATCAAGAGCAACATCACCGGTAGCCTGAAGGCGTTGCCTGGCATCGGCGAGTTGCCGGTGATCGGCTCACTGGCACGCAGCACGAGCTTCCAGGAAGACCGCACCGAGCTGCTGTTCGTGGTGACGCCGCGCCTGGTGAAGCCGCTGCCGGCGCAGTATCCGCTGCCGACCGACACCTTTGGCCAGGTCAACCGTGGTGAGCTGTATTTGAACGGCAACATGGAAGGCCATCCGGCCAAGCGCGTTGCGCAGCCTGCCTCTGCAGCACCTGCCGCCACAGCTCCAGCCACCCCGGCCGCCCCAGCCACAGCTGTCGCCCCGGCGACTGCGGAACCCGCCACCAGCGACGCCAAGCCGGCCACCGAACCGAGCGCGCCACCCGCACCGCCCGCCACGCAGGAGGCCACTGCCGTGTCGGCCGCACCGGCCCGCCAGTCCCTGCACTTCGCTGCCGCCGGCGAACGGCCGTTCAGCAACTGACCTGCCCACGACCTTCAAGGAGACCATCATGAAATACCTCTCAATGCTGGCGCGTGCGGGATTCTGCGGTGGCGCCGCCATCGCCCTGGCTGGGTGCATGCACACCACGCCACGGTATGACGCGCACTTCGGCGACGCCGTGCGCACGGTGCAGGCCATGCAGACGCTCAACCCGAATGCCTCGATGAACACCGACCCGGTGACGGGCGTGGATGGCCGCGCCGCCACCTCTGCCATGGACCGTTACAACACGCTGTTCCGTGCACCAACGGCCGACACCAGCGCATTCACGGTGGGCGTGGGATCGGGCAGCAGCCTCGACTCGATGGGCAAGTAACCACGGGCTCGCGCGGTATATACGCCGCGCGGCGCGAAGCTCACAGGAGCACAGCAATGGCCAAGATCGCTCTCGTATCCGCCGACGATTCGCACCAGCAGCATCTTGCGGCGCTGATCGCACAGGCTGCGAACCACGTCGTGCAACAGGTTCGTGCCGAACCGGCACAGGCTCTTGCCCGGCCGGGGCTCGGCCAAGGCTGCGACCTGCTGATCCTGGACGCCAGCACCTTCGGCCCAGATCAGCTCAGCCAGATGCGCCGGCTCACGACCGAACACCCCGAAACCCAATGCATGCTGGTGGCCGAAAACCCCAGCGCCGAGCTTCTCATGCGGGCCATGCGCGCGGGTGTGCAGTGCGTGCTGCCGTGGCCGCCCGATGCGGCGGAGTTTCGCGACGAGCTGCAACGCTGCACCAGCCACGCGCTGTCCAGCGGGCGCAGCGAGGGGCAGGTGCTGTCGTTCCTGTCTTGCAAGGGCGGTGCCGGCACGACGTTCACCGCCGCCAACCTGGCGCACGTGCTGAGCGTGCGCCACGGCAAGCGCGTGCTGCTGATCGACCTGTGCCAGCAATATGGCGACGCGGCCTTCCTCGTGACCGACCAGACACCACCGGCCACCGTGCTCACCGTCTGTCAGCAGATCGACCGCATGGACGCCGCCCTGTTCGACACCTGCCTCACGCATGTCGCCCCCGACTTTGACGTGCTGGCCGGCGCGGGCGACCCCGTCAAGGCCGGCGAGATCAAGGCCGCGCATCTGGAGCGCATCATCGCGCTGGCCACATCATTGTATGACGTGGTGGTCTTCGACATCGGGCAGGACATCAACCCCGCCTCCATCGTCGTGCTCGACCACAGCAAGCTGATCTACCCCGTACTGCAGATGAACCTGTCGTATCTGCGCGCGGGCCGCCGGCTGATGGAGCTGTGCCATTCGCTCGGCTATCACGCGGATCGTCTGCGCCTGGTCATCAACCACTTCGACAAGCACGCCCCCATCGAGCGCCGCACGATGGAAAACGCCTTCGGCATGACCATCGCACACGTGCTGCCGTATGACCCGGCCCCCGTGCGCGATGCCAGCAACCAGGGCGTTCCGCTATTGCAACTGACCGAGAACAGCCCGATTGCGCGCGCGCTGTGCGACATGGCCCGCCCGCTCTACCCCGACTTCCGGCATCAGCGCGACGGGCTGCTGCGCAAGCTGTTCGGCCAGCACAACCAAGTGCCCGCGCCCGTGCGTGCCTAACCTCTCTTTTGCGTGGAGCGCATCATGTCCTTGCGAGAACAACTCTTCCACCAAGCCGGTGAATCGATGCCGCTGCGCGTGCACCATGCCAACGGCGCGAGCGCGCAGACCAGCGCGGGGTATCAACAACTGGCCTCAGACATCCACCAGATCATCATCGACCGCGTGGAACTGACCCGCCTGCAGCAACTCTCGCCCGAGCAGGTCAAGCGCGAGCTGGCGCAACTGGTGGAACGCATCATTGAAGAAGGCAATCACCAGGTCAATGAAGCCGAGCGCCGCCGCCTGGTGTCCGACATCCAGGACGAGATGCTCGGCTACGGCCCGCTGGAGCCGCTGCTGGCCGACCCGACGGTCTCCGACATCCTGGTCAACACATCCAGGCGCGTGTACGTGGAACGACGCGGCAAGCTGGAGCTGACCGACGTCACGTTCCTGGACGATGCGCACCTGATGCGCGTGATCGAAAAGATGGTCTCGCGCATGGGCCGGCGCATCGATGAATCCAGCCCGATGGTGGATGCGCGCCTGCCCGATGGCTCGCGCGTGAACGCCATCATTCCGCCGTCGGCCATCGACGGGCCGTTGCTCTCCATCCGGCGCTTCTCGGTCAACCCGCTCACGATGAAGGATCTGCTGGAATTCCAGACCCTCACGCCCGAGATGGCGCAACTGTTCGAGGCCATGGTGCGCGCCAAACTCAACGTGCTGATCTCGGGCGGCACGGGCGGCGGCAAGACCACACTGCTCAACATCCTGTCGGGCTATATCCCGTCGGACGAGCGCATCGTCACCATTGAAGACGCGGCCGAGCTGCAACTGCTGCAAGCCCACGTGCTGCGCCTGGAAACGCGCCCGCCCAATATCGAAGGCCGTGGCGAGATCACGCAGCGCGCCCTGGTGAAGAACGCGCTGCGCATGCGCCCTGACCGCATCATCGTGGGTGAAGTGCGCGGGGCCGAAGCGCTCGACATGCTGCATGCCATGAACACCGGCCACGAAGGATCGCTCGCCACCATCCACGCCAACACGCCGCGCGACGCGCTGACCCGGCTGGAAAACATGATCAGCATGGCTGGCCTGTCGCTGCCCACTAAGACGATGCGCCAGCAGATCACCTCGGCCATCACGGTGGTGGTGCAGGTGTCGCGGCTGACCGACGGGCGCCGCAAGCTCGTCAGCGTGCAAGAGATCACCGGCATGGAAGGCGAGGTCGTCAACATGCAGGAGATCTTCACCTTCCGCCGCAAGGGTGTGGACAAGGATGGGCGCGTGCGCGGCCACTTCTGCGCCACCGGCGTGCGCCCGAAGTTTTCGGAACGCCTGCATGCCTTCGGCATCCAGTTGCCCGACACGCTGTACGACCCGAACGTGCTCTACGAGATCTAGGCCAAGGAGAGCGCCATGAACCCCATGCTCATCGGCTTTGCCGCGTCGCTGTTCATCGCCGTGGTGCTGTGCGCGATCAGCTTCTACCAATGGTGGAACAGCCGGCACAGCCAGACCGCCAAGCGCCTGAACCAGCGCCTGGAGATGGCCCTGCTCAGCCTGCGCGGCAAGGACGCGCAGACCAGCATCCTGAAGCAGCGCGTGCTGAGCGAATCCACGGATGTGGCCCGCGTGCTGCAGCAGATTCCGCATGTGGAAACGCTGGACATGATCCTGCTGCAATCTGGGCTGAGCTGGTCGGTGAGCCGGTATCTGGCGCTCACGGCCGGAGCTGCGGCACTGGGCTGTGCGCTGACCGCGCTGTTTTCGCCACCGCTGGCGGCGCTGCTCAGTATCACCGTCATCACCGGTGCCGTGCCGACGCTGTATCTGATGCGCTGCCGCACACGCCGCCTGCGCAAGCTCGAAGCACAACTGCCCGAGGCCACCGACCTGCTCGCTCGCGCCCTGCGTGCCGGGCACTCGTTCCCGAGCGCGCTCGACATGGCCGGCAGCGAGCTTCCGCCGCCCATCTCCAGCGAGTTCGCGCTGGTCTTCAGCGAGATCAACTACGGCGTGACGATGGGCGACGCGCTGGCCACCTTCAGCCGCCGCGTGCCGATTGAAGACCTGCGCTTCCTGGTGATTGCGGTGCTGATCCAGCGGGAATCCGGCGGCAACCTGGCGGAGATTCTCGACAACATCGGCACGCTGATCCGCAAGCGCCTGCAACTGCTCGACAAGATCCGCGTGCTGTCGGCTGAAGGGCGGCTGAGCGGGTGGATCCTGAGCCTGCTGCCGCCCGCGCTCGGGGTGTTCATCTACTTCCTGAACCCCATGCTGGTATCGAGCCTGTGGACGCATCCGCTGGGCATCCAGATGCTGTGGGGCGCGATCGCCATGACGTGCTTCGGCATGCTGTGGATCCGCCACCTCGTGCGCATCCACGTTTGAATCTGAGTTTGATTTTGAGTTTGATTGGGGGCGGGATCTTCCCGGAAGACCATGCAAACCGCACACATCCTCTTGCTGACAGGCGCCTTTGCCATCGCGTTCTGCGGCATTCTCGCGATCCTGGTGGCACTGCGCCCGAACGCACTGCAACGCCGCCTCGGGCAGATCGACCGCGAAACCCCGCAACTGCCGGCGCAAACCGATCCGCACGACTGGCTGCACACCATTGAGCGTTTCGCCAAGCCGCTGGGGCGGGTTTCCGTGCCCAAGGATGGCTGGGAAGATTCGTCCCTGCGCACGCGGTTCGTGCACGCCGGGTGGCGCGCCTCCGAGGCCATTCCCATCTTCTTCGGCGTCAAGACTGTCCTGGCGATCGGGCTGCCCCTGCTGCTGTTCGCACCCCTGCTTGGCCACTTCGGGCCCACGCAGCGCCTGCCGTTTCTGACCGTCCTGTTTGTTGCCGCGGTCATCGGCTTCTATCTGCCGAACCTTGTGCTGTCGCTCAAGATCAAGTACCGCCAGCGCGACATTTTTGAATCGTTCCCCGACAGCCTGGACCTGATCATGGTGTGCGTGGAAGCGGGCCTCGGCCTGGATGCTGCCATCCTGCGCGTGGTGGATGAACTGCGCGCCGCACGCCCGGTGATGGCCGAAGAGTACGAACTGCTGACGCTCGAACTGCGCGCCGGGCTCTCGCGCGAAAAGGCGCTGCGCAACTTTGCCGCCCGCACCGGCGTAGAAGACGTGAGCCTGCTGGTGGCCATGCTGATCCAGGCAGACCGCTTTGGCACCAGCATCGCCGCGTCGCTGCGCGTGCACTCCGACATGCTGCGTACCAAACGCCAGATGCTGGCCGAAGAACGCGCGGCCAAGGTTGGCACCAAAATTCTCTTTCCGCTGATCTTCTGCATCTTCCCGTCGATCTACGTTGTGCTGCTTGGCTCGGCGCTGATCCGCATCATCGATGCGCTGCGTCTGGTCAACGGTCAGTAGCCATTCGTCGCCCACGGCGCCTACACCCATTCGAGGAGACCATCATGCGACTCCCCCTCCCCCGCCACACAGCACCGCGCCATGCCGCCCGGCGCAAGATGGCAGGCGCAGCCGCCGTCGAATTCACGCTGCTGTTTCCACTGGTGCTGCTCCTGGTGTTTGGCGTGATCGAATTCGGCGCCGCGCTGTATGACAAATCCATCCTCACCAACGCCAGCCGCGAGGCCGCGCGCGCCGGTGTGACAGTGCAGTGCTCCGGCACGTCGTGCAGCACGTCGTACCCCACCAGCACGTCGATCAAGGCGGTGGCGACCAACTATTGCCAGAGCAAGCTGGTGACCTTCGTGAGCGGCGCCGCACAGTGCTCGTTCCCGAGCACCATCACGCCGTGCTCGTCCACCGGCTCGTCACTCACCGTGGCGGTGTCCTACACCTTCAACGGCATGATCATCGCGCCGCTGGTGGGGGGGCTGACGATCAACGCCATCACCACGATGGTGTGCGAGTAAACATTTGAAGACGAGGTGTGCGATGAACACGCAAGCCCGCTCCCTGGCCCAGCGCGCACAGCGCGGCGCCATCGGCGTCATGATGCCGTTCCTGATCGTCACGATGACGGCGCTGGGCGCGCTGGCCGTTGACGTCGGTTACTTGATGGTGGTGCGCAATGAGCTGCAGAACGCCGCCGACGCCGCCGCGCTGGCCGGGGCCGCCGGGCTCTATACGGGCACGGCGCCCAATTGGACCAACGGCATCTCGAAAGGCCAAAGCGCGATCAGCCTGAACTACTCGGGCGGCGCGAAACTCGTTGATGGCTCGGTCCAGGCCGGCTACTGGGATCTCACCCGCAGTTGGTCTTCCACCCAAAGCTCGCCGCCCACCTTGTCGCAGGCCAACCCGCCCAACTACACCAACTATGCGCCGGCGGTGCAGGTCACCATTTCGCGCAGTGCAAGCAACAACGGCGGGCCGGTCACAACGTGGTTGGCGTCGATCTTCAATGGTGGTGCGGCCAGCATCCAGGCCACTGCAGTGGCGGTCATTGCACCACCCGGGCAGGTCGTGGCAGGCGCCACGCCGCTGCCGATGGTGATCTCGTCGTGCCTGTACAGCCAGTTCTTCAACGCGACCACGGGCCAGCCGGTCACCACCAATTTCTGGATCGGCTCCAGCTACCACTACGGCCCGTGCGAATCCGGCCAATGGACAAGCTTCTTCTCCTCCACCAACAGCGACAGCTTTACCAAGGGCATCATCGACGGCACCAACGCATCGCCCGCCATGAGCATTGGCGACAAAGTCTGGGTGCAGACCGGCACCAAGACCAACCTGTTCGATGAGGTCAACTCCCAACTGGCCGGCACCACGGTGCTGATTCCGGTCGTCAATGACCCGACGGGGACCGGCTTCAACACCAACGGCCAGATGAGCATCGTGGCATTTGCAGCGTTCTACATCGTCTCGGCTGCCGGGGGCAGTTCCAAGGGTGTGTACGGCCACTTCGTCGACAACTACAAGGCCAACGGCAGCGGCGGCGGCGCGGGGCCGAACTACGGCGCGTATTCACCGCCACGCCTGGCCTGGTAGCACGCGCATCCCATAACAACACAAGACAGAACCGGGGAAGACGACCATGGACACGCACAGCACGCCACCGCAGGCAACATCGGCAACGCAGCCGCAAGGGCTACAGCCGTGGCTCAACGCCGACCGGGTGATCTCCTGCAGCGCGATCATGCTGTTCCTGTTCTTCGTGTTTTTCGTACTGGGCGCGATGGTCAGCCACGGCTTTACCAGCAAGACGATGACGGGGCCCGGCTCGGATTTCTCGGTGTTCTGGGGCGCGTCGCATATCGCCATGCAGGACGGCCCGCTGCGCGCCTACGACATCCAGCACATGATGAAGGTGGTGGGCGAGTACGGCACGCTGGAAGCCAGCACCACGCTGATCCTGCCGTGGCTGTATCCGCCCACCTTCCTGCTGCTGGTGATCCCCCTGGCCTTGCTGCCCTTCTGGCCAAGCTATGTGTTGTTCGTGCTCGCCACCGGCGTGTTCTACGTGAAGGTGGCCGGGTGGCTGCTGGGCGTGCGTTCCATCTGGCGCCAAGGGGCGTGGCTGCCAGTGGCGGCTTCCCCCGCCGTGTTCATCTCGGTGCTCATGGGGCAGAACTCCATGCTGACAGCCGGGCTGGCGGGCTCTGCCGTCTACCTGCTCGGCAAGCGGCCCGTGCTGGCGGGCGTGGCCATCGGGCTGCTCGCCATCAAGCCGCAACTGGCGATCCTGTTTCCGCTCGTACTGCTCGTGGCGCGGGCGTGGAAGACCATGGCCAGCGCGGCCATCACGGCCGTGGCATTCACCGCCCTCAGCGTGGCGGTATGCGGGTGGGAAACCCTCCCGGCCTTCGTGCGCAACCTGCATTGGGCGCAGCATCACCTGCTCGACAACGGCGGCATCGGCTGGCACGTCATGCCCACGGTGGTGGCCGCTGCACGGCTGCTTGGCTTGAGCGTGGCACAGGCGTATGCGGTGCATCTGGCCGTGGCGGGCCTGGCGGTCATCGCTCTGATTTACGTGTGGCTGCGCACGACGGATGTCGGCTTGCGCATGGCCATGTTTGCCATGGCCACCATCATGACGTCGCCCTACCTGCGCGCCTACGAGCTGACATGGTTGGGGCTCGCCATTGCGGGCTACGTGGGATATGGCATCCGCCACGGCCTCTCGCGCGGCGAGCGCAATGTGCTGGCACTGGGCTGGCTGCTCGGCCTGTTCGAATTCATCAACCCGCTGTTCAACCTGCCGCAGATCGGGCCCCTCGTGCTGATTGCCATGGTGGTCATGATCGTGCGGCGCGTAGCGCGCGATGCGCATGCGCCGGCCACCGTGGTCGACAGCACCAAGCCGCGCTGGCAGCCATCGCGAGTATCCGGTTAAGCACCAACGCACAGCAACACACAAGACGCACAACACAAGAGGCCCGCGCCAACGCGAGCCCACGCAAACGGGGAGCCATCATGCAAGCGAACCACGACGACACACCACTGCTGTCCCTGGTCGTACCGTTCTACAACGAAGGCGATGCGCTGCACCTGTTCTTCGCGCGCGTGGTGCCGATCCTCGAATCGATCGACGCCATGCAGTTCGAGATCGTGTGCGTCAACGACGGCAGTGCGGACGACACGCTCGCCAAGCTTGTCGCCGTGTCGCATGCCGACGCGCGCGTGCGCGTGGTCGACCTCACGCGCAACTTCGGCAAGGAGGCCGCGCTCACGGCCGGGCTGGACGAAGCCCAGGGCGATGCCGTCATCCCCATCGATGCGGACCTGCAAGATCCGCCCGAGTTGATCCCCACGCTGGTCGCGCATTGGCGCAAGGGCGCCGAGGTGGTGCTGGCCCAGCGGGCCAACCGGGCGTGTGACTCATGGCTCAAGCGCGTCACGGCCGCGGCCTACTATCGCGTCCACAACCACTTGTCGGACTTGAAGCTGCCCGAGAACGTCGGTGACTTCCGCCTGATGGACCGCGCCGTCGTCAATGCCCTCAAGCAATTGCCCGAGCGGCACCGCTTTATGAAGGGCCTGTTTGCGTGGGTGGGCTTCAGCACCGTGATCGTGCAGTACGAGCGCGAGAAGCGCAGCGCGGGCTCGTCAAAGTTCTCCGGCTGGCGCCTGTGGAACTTTGCGCTGGAAGGCATCACCAGCTTCAGCACACTGCCGCTGCGCAGCTGGACTTACCTGGGTGCATGCGTCGCCGCGTTGGCCTTCTGCTACGGCGCGTTCATCATCGCGCGCACGATGCTCTTTGGCGTGGTGGTGCCGGGCTATGCGTCCGAACTGTCGCTGATGCTCTTCTTTGGCGGCCTGCAGATGATCGGCCTGGGCATGATCGGCGAATACGTTGGCCGTATCTATGACGAAGCCAAGGGCCGACCGATCTACCTGGTCAAGCGCCGCTATCAGGAACGCCGCCCGCGCAGCCGCGTGCCGAGCGCGGGCAATCGGCAGGTCATCTCCATTGCCAGCGCGCGCACACGGCACGCGCAGGGCGAGCGTCAGCGCAGTCACGCGGCGCGGCGCTAATTGCAATGATTGGGGAGCACATCATGTGGCACACACAATCGAGCGTCATGCATGCACTGGCGGGTGCGCTGCCGCCCACGCTCGCGCGGCGGCTGCCCGATCGCATGATGGTGGTGCGCGTGTTCCGCTTCGGGGTCTCCGGCGTCGTGGCCACCGGTGTGCACGTGGCCATTGCCACCGCGCTCATCAGCGGAGCATCAGCGTCTCAGGTGAAGGCCAATGGCGTTGCGTTTGTCTGCGCCAATGTCTGCTCCTACCTGCTCAATGCGCTGTGGAGTTTTTCGGCCAAGCCGGGGCGCGCCAATTTTGTGCGCTTCTATGCGGTGTCGTTGCTGGGTCTGGCGATCACGCTGGCGATCTCGTGGTGCGCCCAGACACTAGGCGTGAACTATTGGGGCGGGCTGGCGGCCATCCTGTCGACGGTGCCACCGCTGACCTTCGTGCTGCACCGGCACTGGACGTTCCGTTAAGCCAACACGGCCCGTTCAGTTGGCATCGGCAGTGTCGCTACCGCCATGGGTGCGATCGAAACGGCGCAGCGTGTCGATGCGCTCGCGCGTGAGCGGGTGCGACGAGAAGAACGCCGAGGCGTCGTCATCGCTTGCGCTATCCGCCTTCTTTTCGGCATCCGGCTTGCGCGTACCGCCATGCGTGTCTTCCAACGCCTGCAGCACGTCGGCAAAGGCGCCTACCGATAGACCGTTGTTCTGCAGCAGCCGCGCGGCGTAAAGGTCGGCATCGCGCTCGTAATCGCGCGAGTAGCGCAGCGTCAGCATCGCTGCCGGCACGCCCGACAAGATGGTCGACACATCCCCAAAGAGCAGCGCCGCCGTCGCCCCAACGGCCGACGACTGAATCACCTGCCGAAGGCCGTGCTGGTATTCCACATGGCCGGCTTCGTGCGCGAGCACACCTGTGAGGCCATCGCCCTCGCCCACCAGCTTGACCAACGCATCCGTCACGATGATGTCGCCGCCGGGCAACGCAAAGGCGTTGGCCCCAATCACGCCATCCCGAAACACGATGTGGTACGTATAGCCGGCCCGCGGCGCGCGCAACGCATTGAAACGCGCGCGAATGCGATCCTGCTGCGCTACGGGCAGCTTGCTCGGTTTGAGCCAGCGCTCGTCCATGGCGGCCAGCGTGCTGCGGCCAAGCTGCGCTTCCACGCGCTGCGGCACCATGTGTGCCGCCACCTGGGCCGCCCACGGTAAGCCGTAGCGATACCCCAGCACCAGCACCGCCACCATTACCGCCAACGCGCCGAGCGCCAGCTTCCAGCTGTTCTGTGCCCGCACGATCCAACCTTCGTGGTGCCCCGTGCGATGCAGCAGCGCGTTGAGCGCGACTTGCTCGGCGGGATCGCCAATCTCGGCAAAGGCGCCGTCCGCAAAGGTGATGAGCCGCGGCGCGTGCTTGACGCGCTCTGACACGCGCAACGTGTCGAGCGGTGCCCGGCGCAACAGCGTGCCATCGGTGCTGTACAGCAGCGCCTCGCCTGCCTCGACGGCAAGGCGCACCGAGTGCGCACGCGAGGTGCGGCCGTCGAAGTAGGTGGCGAGGATCACAGCGCTTCCGTACTTACAGGGCGATGTCGATGTCGTACCAGTCGACCGCTGCGTCGCCCAGCGCGCCCACCTTGGTGCTTTCTCCAGCCACAAAGGTATCGAGCGAACCCGCCGCCAGCAGCGTCACCGAATCCAGCTTGTAGCGCGCCGTACGCACACGCGCGAACGGCGTGAACAGGCCGACGGTGATGACGGTCAGCACCGCATTCGACACGAAAATCCAGAACAGCTTGCCGGCCCCGACCCGGCTCTGGAAGCGGTGCGCGCCCAGCGTGGTGTGGTTCCAGATCACGTTCTGCAGTTGCGCCATCACGTACGGCGTCAGGAACAGCAGCGATGCATACAAAAACACGCCAACCGCAATGAGGCCGAGGATCTGGCCCGGCCCCGGCGCACGCACCAGCGACACACCCAGCGCCATCGACAGCAGACCCGCCACGACCACCGCCAGAATGGCCAACCCGAACGCACGCAGGTAGATGCCATAGAAGTTGCCCGGCGTGGCCGAAAAATCGAACGCCGCCGTACCGAAGCGCGTGTTGCGATGCTGATAGCGCTTGAAGCGCTGGTGCGCGAGCGGCGCCAGCAGGTACAGCGAGAACACGCTCAGGATTGGCCACACCAGAAACACCATGTAGCCCTCAGCATCCTTGCCCGTGAAGGCGAAGCGCAGCCCACGGTAGCTCGAGTTGGCCATGCGGAAACGCAGCGAGCGCACCAGCAGCCACGGAAACGCTGCCGCCATCAATGCCAGCAGCGCCAACCCCAGCAGCGGTGACGAATGGCCCAGCAGGTTGAACGCCAACGCCAGCACGAAGATGATCGCGCGCCCCTTGAGAATGGCGTACGGGCTGCCGTGGTAATCGAAGCTCGATCCATCGAGCTGCGTGTTGCGGTAGAAATACTGCAACGTGCGCACCTTCGCCCAGGCGGAGTAGATGCCCAGCGTGACGATGGTCAGCAGCAGGTTGACGATCCAGATGCGGAAGTATTCCGAGCCGCTGCCGATAAAGCGCAGCCGCAAAGGTTGCGGGGCAGCCGGAGCCGGAGCGTTGCCCAGGATGGGCTCGCGTGCGATGTCGTTCATCTGATTTCCCTTCCCTGAGTTGTTGTCATGCCCCGCATGGAAACCAAGGTGCGCGGGGTGGGCCGATTGTAACGACCTCGCTGCGGCGCAACGTTTACAGCCTGTTAATAAATCCTCCGGCACGCGGGCAACAAAAAACCCCGCAGGCTTGCACCCACGGGGTTTTTTGTTCGGAACAGCCATCCGGAGGGGATGGCCGGGCCAGGTTGCCGGACAGGCAAATTACATCATGCCGTCCATGCCGCCCATGCCACCCATGCCGCCCGGCATTGCCGGCGCTGCATCGTCCTTCGGCAGTTCTGCCACGGCGCAATCCGTCGTCAGCATCAGCGAAGCAACCGAAGCGGCGTTTTGCAGCGCGGTGCGGGTCACCTTGGTCGGGTCCAGCACGCCCATTTCCACCAGGTCACCGTACTCGCCGGTGGCGGCGTTGTAGCCGTAGTTGCCCTTGCCTTCGATAACCTTCGAGACCACAACCGAAGCCTCGTCGCCAGCGTTGGTGACGATCTGGCGCAGCGGCTCTTCCATGGCGCGCAGCACGATCTTGATGCCGGCGTCTTGGTCGGGGTTAGCACCCTTCAGACCGGAGATCAGCGCACGGGCACGCAGCAGCGCAACACCGCCGCCAGCCACGATGCCTTCTTCCACGGCAGCGCGCGTTGCGTGCAGAGCATCTTCCACGCGGGCCTTCTTTTCCTTCATTTCGACTTCGGTGGCAGCGCCAACCTTGATCACGGCAACACCGCCGGCCAGCTTGGCCACGCGCTCTTGCAGCTTTTCACGGTCGTAGTCCGAGGTCGCTTCTTCGATCTGGGCACGCACTTGCTTCACGCGGGCTTCGATGTTGCGGGCATCGCCGGCGCCATCGATGATCGTGGTGTTTTCCTTGCCAATTTCAACGCGCTTGGCTTGGCCCAGGTCGTTCAGGGTTGCCTTTTCCAGCGTCAGGCCGACTTCTTCAGCGATGACCTGGCCGCCCGTCAGGATGGCGATGTCTTCCAGCATGGCCTTGCGGCGGTCGCCGAAGCCCGGAGCCTTCACAGCAGCGGTCTTCAGGATGCCACGGATGTTGTTGACCACCAGCGTTGCCAGGGCTTCGCCTTCCACGTCTTCAGCGATGATCAGCAGCGGACGGCCAGCCTTGGCCACTTGCTCCAGCACCGGCAGCAGGTCGCGGATGTTGCTGATCTTCTTGTCGAACAGCAGCACGAACGGGTTGTCCAGCTGGACAACTTGCTTTTCCGGGTTGTTGATGAAGTACGGCGACAGGTAGCCGCGGTCGAACTGCATGCCTTCCACGACGTCCAGCTCGTCGGCCAGCGACTTGCCGTCTTCCACCGTGATCACGCCTTCCTTACCGACCTTGTCCATGGCTTCAGCGATGCGCTGGCCGATGGATTCGTCGCTGTTGGCCGAGATGGCGCCAACTTGAGCGATTTCCTTGCTGGTGGTCGTCGGCTTGCTGATCTTCTTCAGCTCTTCGACAGCGGCCGTCACAGCCTTGTCGATGCCGCGCTTCAGGTCCATCGGGTTCATGCCGGCGGCAACGTACTTCATGCCTTCGCGCACGATCGACTGGGCCAGCACCGTTGCGGTGGTGGTGCCGTCACCGGCGTTGTCGCTGGTCTTGGAAGCGACTTCCTTGACCATTTGCGCGCCCATGTTCTGCAGCTTGTCCTTCAGCTCGATTTCCTTGGCGACCGACACACCGTCCTTGGTCACGGTCGGGCCACCGAAGCTGCGCTCCAGCACCACGTTACGGCCCTTCGGGCCCAGGGTCACCTTCACTGCGTTGGCGAGAATGTTCACGCCTTCGACCATCTTGGCACGTGCGGCGTCGCCGAACACTACGTCTTTAGCTGCCATCTTGAGAATCTCCGAGATCTTTGGATGTGCCCGCGCGCTCAATAAGCTGCGCCGGCAATGAGGATTGGGTTACAGGTAAGCGTTGCGAACGAGCGCGTGCTTACTTTTGCACCACGGCCATGATGTCTTCTTCGCGCATGACCAGAACTTCCTGACCATCCACCTTGACGCTCTGGCCGGCGTACTTGCCGAACAGCACGCGGTCGCCGACCTTCACATCCAGCGCGATCGCGTTGCCCTTGTCGTCTTTCTTGCCCGGGCCGACGGCCAGCACTTCGCCTTGATCCGGCTTTTCAGCGGCGGCGTCAGGGATGACGATGCCCGAAGCGGTCTTGGTTTCGTTGTCCAGGCGCTTCACGATCACGCGGTCGTGCAAAGGACGCAGGTTCATACACAACTCCTCAATGCAAAGTGAGTGTTTATTCACAAAACGCGCCGCAAGACGCGGCGCATCGGGAAAGCATCGGGGGTCGGAGGCATTGTTAGCACTCCTGCCCGGCGAGTGCTAATTATAGGGACGGGGTATGACGATTTCAAGAATGGGGATCTGCAGAAGTTGTTGTCGAGATTCATGTCGAGATTCACGCAACTCTGAACTTTGTTCACGTAACTCTGAACTCTGCGGAGCGCCTGCCTAACCGTGCCGCAAAAAAATCCTTTTTCTTCAATAAGTTAGCGGAATTGGAGATGGCGGAGATTCGGCGCGAAAGGGGTCCACAATTCGCAACGATAGAAGTTCACGCGAAGCCGAGCCGCTCCCTAGAGGCCAGGAGAGTGCTGAATAAGTCATAAAAATAGTTTCACTTTCCGACTGGCGTGCCGATGTTGTCATCTCGTCTGTGTTCTTGGAGGGATGCCTGTGTCTGCTCTTGGCTGCGGATTCAACCGGCTACGTAAGCCGTAGTCTCGGGAAAATTGCCTTCCGACCAATGGCGCCCAATCTTCTGAGCCGCCCGAATGAACACTCTCTTCTCGTCGTCCCCCGGCATCGGCTCAACAAGCTTGATTGCGCCCGTCTCTTTATCAATGGAAAACGTTCCGGATACCGGTCCTGTGGCGATGTCATCGACGTAGCGCTGCGTCGTGAACCGATACGTGGCAGATGTCATATCCTCCGCCTCGCGAAGGAGCCCGATGCACATCCAGTCCAAGAATTCGTTTGATGCCATGATGGGTTCCATGGGTGTTGAGCCCCTTACTTGCTCAGTCGCGGCTCAGATGTAGAACACCTCTCTCGGAGCGTCGGAGTCCAGCGCCCCAAAGACAAAAGTCACCTTCGCTCCCTTCATGAACGCCAGCTGACTAAGCTGGGGCCGAATGAACTCGAAGAGAGCCCTTGCACTTTGGCAAGCGAAGACGCCTTCGGCATCTCCTCCATCAATCGCCATGTCATCGCCAAGGTACTCACCAATACCGTTTGCTTCTATAGCGGGCCGGACCTTTGCGATAAAGTCGCTGTAAGGAAGGATGTCGCGGATATCGTGTGAGAAGTAGATGGTCAGATGTTCCATGAAGACGGAGTCGCTACCTAAGTACATTGATCGCGTTGTATATCGCCAGTGCTGCAGCGCGTCCGCGCTCGTTGTCGCCACTCTCGAATGCCGAAAACATGTACTGAAGCTTTTCGTCGACCAACCTCGTCAGCCCCTCATCCGCCAGTAGCTGGGGACGAAGTTTGCTCCACAGCTCCTTGATGTCGGCCATATGAGTCTCAAAAGTCCAGTAACCCCATTCGGGATAGTTGTCCGGTGCATCTGTGGCGGCACCAGAGATGGCCCCAGCGAAGTCGCCAAGCAAGTCTTTTGAAATCATAGGAAACAAGGAGATAGAGGCCAGTGTGGAGGCAGGGGTTCCGGCACCGATACTATCGAGGATGCAACGTTGGCCGCAGTCGGCTGCGAATTTCCAGCAACTTGCGCAGGTGGTGCCGAAGATCTGGATCAAAGAGTGCTCGCCGTATCCCCGCCGCTCGCAGTCCTAGTGGCTCGTTCTTCTTGGCCCTATTGAGGATGGCAGTGTGTGTAGCCCATCCAGTGCTTGAACGTTCCAAAGACATGTTCAACGGTTCGCCTGCGCACTGTCATCGCGTCGGGGGTCTTGTCGAGTCGACGTTGGACGGCTTCCAGTACTGACTCATGCTCCCATCGGGAGATTCGTCGCTCCGAGCTTGGAGTGCAGCGTTGACCCGGAGATACTCTGCACTCAGCGAGTTAGTCGTCGAATTCACACCGCTTCATCTCGCGCATGCCAGGTGGCACCTTCGGCGTCAATGCTCAACACAGCGGTTCGATTCAGCTCCCGCCAGGGGGCCGCTCGGTTATCAAATTCGACTATTACGTATTCGCGACCACAGGTCCGCGCACTGCCGCATGGTGGTAGGTTGGGCGCCTCACCCCACTTGATGGCAGCCGTGTTCCGGAGTTCGGCCAGCGCCGCCGCGATACTTTCGAACTCGCCTTGCCATTCGGCGTGAAGCTCATCCTCAATGACAAACACTGGCATCCCGATATGCGTTCAGTTGTGTTGCGCCATTCTATTGGGGGACCGGCCGTTAACTGTCACGGCCTGACCTACAGAACAATACCGTGCTCTGCCGCCGGCTCGATGACATCGCTCTTCTCATCAAGCATGTCCATGAGCTCACGTTCGATCTTCCGGCAGATCCGCGCCATGGGCACGTCATTCGGGTTACCTTCGAACGGGTTCTCTGTGCTTTCGCCCACTTGCTCCAGCGCCAGGTACATCCACGAGATCATCGTGCTGAAGGGAATGACGAGCCAGATCACGTGGCCATGCATCGCGCCTGACACGCTGGCATTGAGCTTTTCGAACTCAGTCAGAATGCCAAACGGCAGCAGCAGGCAAAAGCTACCGACAAAGAGCTTGTTGATGACCTCATATTGCCTTGGGTACGGGTACTCCTTGACACGCTCCGCCCGCGCTTGCTGCGTGAACAAGCTCCGGATCAATCCTCCCAACTCCAGGTAGAAGGCATTGCTGATCTCGCCGGCCGCAAGTAGCCGCTTGAATTCCCTCGCTTGTGTCCCGAGCAACCGGGTTGTCCCATTCTCGGCATGCAGCACCGAGTTGAGATCGGCTTGCGGCAGATACCGCGCAAGCGCCTGTTCCAATGGGGTCTCCCACTCGGGCACCTGGTAGTACTTCCGGTACTCCATGTTGGCTGCCTTGCTGGTGTTTTCCCACACCCGTGGGCTTCTTAATTGATAGCGAAGAGCTGTCAACCATGCGCAGTGCCCGAGAATCAGTTTTCGCCCGGCTGCCGGCCCTGCCGGAAAGTCTCGGCTCATCACACCCAGACTTCGGCTGAGGCTTAAGATTTCCGTCCAGGCCTGCTGCGCCTCCACGGCTCTACCGTAGGTCTGCACGTTCCTGAAACCCACGATGAACGACGTGGCGGTGCCCAGCAGCACCACAACCGAGACCGGGATCGACAGCCAATTCAGCCCGAGGAACTGGTAAAGGACAACGGGCAGCGAAGCGCACGCCAGAGAGGCATAAAGTTGTCGCCTCGACCAGCGCGTGAACTCGGATAATGAATACGATTTCCCTAGATGCATGGTGTGCCTCTCTCTCGACGGTGTGACAGAACGCTGGCCGAGGAACTGATTGCCTGGTGTCAGTGGGCCGCAGCCGCGCTGCCGGACGCGGCCCCTTTGTCGGGCTTCGTGAACCAAATCAGCGGAATGACTGCGGCAAAGATCACGCCTGAAATCCAGAATATGTCGTTCAGTCCAAGCATGATGGCTTGCGTATTCAGGCCGCGTTCGAAGTAGGCAGCGGCTTGTGCGGGACTGAAGCCCAGGGTCGACTCGATCGACTGAAGCGCCGCGCCATACAGCGGGTTGCCCGGGCTGGCCTGCTCCACCAGACGCGCATGGTGCAGCACGGCCCGGTCGTTCCAGATGGTAGTGGCCAGCGACGTGCCCACCGCTCCGCAGAAGACTCTGACAAAGTTGGACAGCCCGGCCGCAGCCGGAATCTTCTCCGGTGGCAGACCCGACAGGATGATTGCTGTTAGGGGAACAAAGAACAGCGCGGTCGGAATGCCTTGCAGCAACGTGGGAAGCACCAGCGTGAACATGTCGACGCCGGTGCTGAATTGCGACCGCATGTAGAACACGCCGGAAAAGCCGAGGAAAGACAGCGTGGCAAGCACGCGCAGTTCCGACTTGGGCAGGATCTTGCCCACGACCGGTGCCAGAAGAACGGCAAAGATGCCCAGTGGCGCCATCGCCAGCCCCGCGTTGACAGCGGGATAGGCCAAGTATTGCTGCATCCACTGCGGCAGTACCACGAGGTTGGCAAAGAAGATGGCAAAGGACACCGAGATGGCGACCGTGCCTGCCAGGAAATTGCGGCCCTTGAACAGGCGCAAGTCGATGATCGGATTCGCTTCGGTCAGCTCCCAGATCACGAAGAAAAGGAAGCTGAGCAGCGCGACGACGGCCAGGGCGACGATGACCGGTGAGCTGAACCAGTCGAGGTCCTTTCCCTTGTCGAGCATGATCTGCAGCGACGCCACCCAGGTGATGAGCGAGGCCAGGCCAACGAGGTCGATCGGCAGCTTGCGCGTGGCAGTTTCGCGGTCTCGGTAGATGGCCCAGGTGACGGCCGCAGCGAACAGGCCGACCGGCACATTGATGTAGAAGATCCACGACCAGGAATAGCTGTCGGTCATCCAGCCGCCCAGTGCCGGGCCGGCGATGGGCCCAACCGTGGCCGTCATCGCCCACAGCGCAAGCGCGGCGGCGCTCTTCTCCTTGGGATAGGAGGACAGCAGGATCGCCTGCGAAAGCGGAATCAGCGGACCCGCCACCGCGCCCTGCAGGATGCGCGCAGCCAGCAGCGTGGCCAGATTGGGCGCGATGCCGCACAGCCACGACGACAACACGAACATCAGGATGGCCCCAACGAACAGGCGCACCTGACCCACGCGCTGAGTCAGCCAGCCGGTCAGCGGGATGGCGACGGCGTTGGCGGCCGCAAACAGCGTGATGACCCAGGTGCCCTCATCCACCGAAACACCGAGGTTGCCGGAAATCGTCGGGATCGCGACGTTGGCGATCGATGAATCCAGCACGTTCATGAAGGTGGCCAGTGCCACCGCGAAGCTCCCCATCACGAGCTTGGCTCCGGTCAACGGAGCCGGCACGGCAGAGGTCTGGTCTGGGGACTGCATGATGCGCTCCCGGCGGAGGGGTTAGGTGAAGAAACGGATAGGTCGGACACGCAGCAAAGACAGGCCGTGGTTGCGGCGCTTAGCCTACGCTGCAGCCTGCCCAGCGCGATGTGTTGACGAGCCGGGCGCTGCACGCAAGCGGTTCCGTGCCGGTTGGGGTCCGACCTTCTGCTGCTGTTGCGCGATGTGTTCAACCGCCGGTTCCGCGCTGGCCGTTCCGTTGCGGTTCTGCGAGATGATCCGAGCGATTTCACGATCGGCTTGCTCGCCATAGCGCTGGAATACGTCGGTGCGATACGTCGTGCGGACCGGTGGTGCTTCGCCCCCATTGCGAGCATCGCTGCTGGCGAGGCGCGAGCCGTCTTCCCCGCGCGTTTGCACGTCGACCTGCATCGATAGCCCGACCTGCAGCGGATGCTCGCGTAACTCCGCCGGATCGAGCTGCACGCGCACGGGCAGGCGCTGCACCACCTTGATCCAGTTGCCTGTGGCGTTCTGCGCAGGCAGCGCCGAAAACGCGCTGCCGGTGCCGGCAGAAAAGCCCACGACCTTGCCGTGATAGGTCACCGTGCCGCCATACACATCGGCATGCAGCTCAACCGGCTGCCCCATGCGGATGTGCTGAAGCTGGACTTCCTTGAAGTTGGCATCGACCCAAACGCCGTCGAGCGGCACGATGGCCATCAGCGGGTTGCCGGGAGCCACGCGCTGGCCAACCTGCACGGAGCGGCGCGCCACGTAGCCGGTGACTGGCGCGGGAAGCGTGTTGCGAGCATCGGCCAGGTAGGCTTCCCGCACCTTGGCCGCGGCGGCCAGCACGCTCGGGTGGGCAGTCACGGTGGCCTGATCGGTCAACGTATGGTTGGAGGCGAGCTGCTGGCGTGCTGTGTCGAGCGCGGCTTCGGCGGCCGTGACCGTGTCGCGGGCGTGGGCGAGGTCCTCGGCAGCCACCGCGCCGGATTCGACCACCTCGGTGCGGCGGCGCAGATCGCCTCTGGCACGAGCGAGGTCGATCTGGCGCTGCTGCACTGTTGCCGCGAGCACATTGTTGTTGGCATAGAGCGCACTGACTTGCCTTACGGTCTGACCGAGCGCCGCCTCGGCAGCGGCGAGCGCAACCTTCGCATCGGCCGAGTCGAGCGTGACCACGGGCTCGCCGGCCTTGACGATCTGCGTATCGTCGGCGTTGACGGCGACCACCGTGCCGCTCACTTGCGGCGTGAGTTGGATCAGGTTGCCGTTGACATAGGCGTCATCGGTTTCCTCGTGAAATCGCGCGACCGTGTAGTAGTACGCGCCATAGCCGGCTGCCGCGAGTGCGGTGCTCAGGCCGAGCAGGATCAGCAGGCGCCTACGGGTGTTCCTGCTGGCGGGCTGAGCGACGGCAGTGGCTTGCGTGCCGGTCTGTTCGGCGGCTGGGGCAGAGGGAGTTGTTTGGTTCATCACATCACCTTTTCGTGTTCGCTCGCGGCGGGCTCCGTATAGCCGCCGCCCAATGCAGCTGCCAGGGCGATCTGCCGGTCGCGGCGCGTCATGCGCAGGTTGGCAAGCGCCTGGCTGCTGGCCAGTGCGTTGGTCTGCGCGTTCAGCGCCGTCAGTTGTGTGGTCAGGCCGGCCTTGTACTGCGCCAGCGCAAGGGTCAGCGCGCGTTGCGCGGCGGTATCGGCGCGCACGGCGTTGTCGATCTGCACGTCGACGGTGCGGAGGTCCGAGAGCTGGGTGGCAACCTCGGTCAAGGCGTTGACCAGGGTCTCGTTGTAGTTAGCCACGGCGAAGTCGAATTCGGCATAGCGGCCCTTGAGCTGGGCGCGCAGTGCGCCACCATCGAAGATCGGCAGGTGGATGGCCGGACCAATCGAGGCGGTGCGGCTCGCGGCGCGCAGGAAGCGGCCCCAGCCAAACGCATCGAGGCCGATCATGGCGCTCAGGTTGATGTCCGGATAGAACTCGGCCTTGGCCACCTTGATGTCGTGCAAGGTGGCGTCCACGCGCCAGCGCGCGGCGACGATATCCGGGCGGCGCGAAACCAGGTCGGCCGGCAGGTTGTCTGGCAGGAGGACGGTATCGCCAGTGCCGAGGACGGGACGGGCAATTGCGAGGCCGCGATCCGGGCCTTTCCCAAGTAAAGCACCGAGCTGATAGCGCGTCCGCTGGAGAGTGCCATCGAGCGAGGACAGCGCCACCTCACTGGCTGCCAGGTTGGCTTCTGCGGTGCGCTTCTCGACTTCGGTATCTAGGCCCAGTGCGACGCGACCGTTGGTCACGCGCAGCACTTCGCGGCGCTGCCTGACCTCATCCTGTGCGATGTCGCGCAGCGCGTAGAGACGGGCCAGTTCGTTATAGGCGCGGGCGATCGCACTGCTGAGCGTCAGCTTGACCTGCTCCGCCTCGGCTTCGCCGGCATGCAGTGCGGACACCGCAGACTTGAGCGCCTCGCGGTTCTTGCCCCACATGTCCAGTTCATACGATGCATTGGTGAACGCCCTGTTCTCTGATTGCCAGGCGCCTGAAAAAGGGGGCGGTACCAGCGCGCTTTCCGAAAACCGCTGGCGCGTCCATGAATAACCGGCACCCACTTGCGGCAACGTGTTGGCATAGGCGCCTTCGCTGAACGCGGCGGCGGCGGCCACGCGGGCCCGCGCCTTTTCCAACGACGGGCTGGTCCGCAGTGCCTCGTCGATCAACGCCTTGAGTTGCGCGTCGCCAAATTGAGCCGCCCAATCAGCGGATGGCCAGGGGCCTTGCTCGGCGGGAATGCTCTGCGTGGCGGCGTAGGTCTTGGCAGTGGCGATGTGCTTATCGCTTGTGATGCCGGCGTAGTTGGCACAGCCGGCCAACACGGTGGCCATCAGAACGGGAAGGACGCGCACGGCGGGTGTGACCAGGCGTGCCCGGCAGTCGCCCTGGGAACGGCCAACCCGTAGATCGTGGCGCGAGAGTTTCGTTGTCGACGTGCTCATCATCCAGCTCACGTGTTGTGTCGAATGGCAAAGCGGCGCCCTCCGCTTATGCGCGGACCGGCGGATCAGCTCTCTTGGGGAAACCAGGTGCGCGGCAAGAACACTGCGGTGGAGCCCTTCTTGCCCGCATGAAAGGGCATCGGCGTTGCCGATGCCTGCGTGGAAGGCTCGGCTACTTCACCGGCATCAAGACCGGCGCGCCTTTCTTCTTGATCAGGAACACCACAAACTTGGCCGGCTGCGTGGCACTGGCGTTGCGCCCGACGGTATGAATGTCGTTGGGGCCTTCGTGGAACGTATCGCCAGCCTTGAGTGTGACCTCCTTGCCGCCGTTCAAACTCATGACGATGCTGCCTTCGAGCACATAGACAAAGGCGTGCGCGTCATGGCGGTGCACGGGGTCAACCGAGCCGGGCGGATAGTCCACCACGATCATCTGGACCTCCTTGCCCGGATACTCGGGCAACGCCTCCGAGCGCAGCGGCGTAACGCTCGCTTCCGGCGCTGCCATGACAAGCCGCGCCATCAGCAGGCACGAGCACACCACGGCTGCAGCGAAGAGCACTGGATTTTTCATGGCATCACTCCAGGTGGGCCTTGTCGAGCCCGAATGCCTTGTCGGACGAACCGGGCACCATGCGGAACGCCACGTTCAGCCGGTTCCAGCTGTTGATCGCGCCCACAAGGAACGTCAGATCGGCCAGTTCCTTCTCGGAGTACTGGGCGCGCACGCTGTCGTAAATTTCGTCCGACACGCCCAGGGCAGGAATGTGGGTCAGCACCTCGGCCCATGCCAGCGCGGCGCGTTCGCGTGGCGAGAACAGCGTCGACTCGCGCCAGATCGCCACGTGGTACAGGCGCAGTTCACGCTCGCCGTGGATCTTCGCCATCTTGACGTGCATGTCGACGCAGAATGCGCAGCCGTTGATCTGCGACACGCGAAGCTCGACAAGCTCGCGGATGTGCGTCTCGATCGTCGTCGTCTGAAGCAACGTGTTGAGCTCCACGAGCTTCTTGCTCAGTTCCGGGGATTGCTGAAAGTAGTTGAGGCGTTGCGTCATGATGTGCTCCTGGTGGGATGACCGCGTGGTGCTGTCCGGCACCGGCGTGATGCGCGCCCCCCGGACTTGATGGACCTGTCAGCCGGCGATCACTGACCCTTTGCCTGCGTGCCAAGCCACTGCTCGAGACTGATGCGGCCGATCCGAGCGTCGCCGAGCGGTACGAGCGACAGTTCCTCGACGAGGCCGCCGTAGTACCGCGCGTCGGGATCCGTCACGACCTGGCGGGCGTCGTCGATTGATTTCAGATAGCGCGCGATGATCTGGGCGAAGGGGGCGCGGTCTGGTCCAGCAATGTCTATCGTGCCGTTCAGTGGTGCCGCCAGTGCGACCTGCGCGAGGATCGCCGCGATGTCGTCGGCCGCGATCGGCTGAAACAGACCGTCACCGACGCGTACCGTGCCTGCGACCGTGCTGAAGTCAGCAATGCCGCCGATGAACTCCATGAACTGCGTCGCACGCACGATCGTGTATGGCACGCCGGCCGCTTCGATCGCCTCTTCCTGCGCGACTTTGGCGGTGAAGTAGGCGTTGTCCGCCATCCGATCCGTGCCGACGATGGACAGCGCGACATGGTGGCGCACGCCCGCGGCAATTTCAGCCTTGCCAAGATTGCGTGCCGAGCTGCGGAAGAAGTCGAGCACCGCTTGTGGCTCCCATGACGGCGCATTCGTCACATCCACGACGACATCTGCGTCGGTGAGTGCATTGCTCAGGCCCTCGCCCGTCACGGAATTCACACCATTACGCGGCGAGGCGGCAAGCACCTCATGACCTGCTTCGCTGAGCAGTGTGACAACACGTGAGCCGATCAAGCCCGAACCACCGATTACGACGATCTTCATGGCAGAGTCTCCAGATGAGAGTCAGTGAATGCACAAGGTGCTGGAAGGGCGTGGCGCCGTCTGAACATGTCGCTGTCGTCGCATCGCTTGAGACCCAGTGTGGAACAATCACGCCCTATAAATAAGGGCCAAGAATTGTCGAAATGACTAGTCCAAGTCGTTTCCGTTTCTCTGGCCGACGAGACCGCCATGACTGCTCCCACACCCGCACTAACCATCGAAATCGACCGGCAGGAAACAGTGCCGATCTATCTGCAGATTTGTGAGCGTTTCAGGACGGCGATCGCGGCCGGGCATCTGCGCCCTGGCGATCGGGTGCCCGCATTGCGTGGCCTCGCAGCGCAGCTGAACACGGCACGCGGCACCGTCGAGCTGGCCTACACGATCCTGGTTGACGAGGGCTACCTGCAGATGCGGGGGGCGGCCGGCACGTTTGTGTCGCCGTCGCTGCCGGCGTCGGTGGTGCGTTCGTCACGCCGGGAAGCGCTGCCAGCGGCGGAAGGCAGGCGGGGCGCAGGAAGACGGCGGGAACAAAGGGCGTCGGACGCGTCGCATCGAATACCGCCGACCCCCGCGCGCCCCCTGACGATTGCCGTGGCCATGAGCGGCGAGCCGCGACCATTGCAGCCAGGCCTGCCCGCCCTCGACGCTTTTCCGCGCAAGGTTTGGAATCGGCTCGTTTCGCGTCACGCGCGCAGTGGCGAACGCGCAGTGCTTGCGTACCCGGACCCGGCCGGTTACCGGCCGCTGCGCGAACACATCGCCACCTATCTCGCGCTGTCGCGCGGTGTCACCTGCTTGCCGGAGCAGGTGTTCGTGACCGGCGGTTATCGCGCAACGCTGGAACTCGTCTTACGCAGTCTCGCGCAGCCGAACGACCACGTGTGGTACGAGGATCCTGGCTACCTGCTCGCGCGCAGCTTTCTGGCCGAGACTGGCATGCAGCTCGTGCCGGTGCCGGTGGACGAGGAAGGGATCAACGTCGAGCGGGGCATCGAACTGGATACGCAAGCGCGCTTTGCGCTGGTCACGCCATCTCATCAAAGCCCGCTTGGGCACACACTTTCGTTAGCAAGACGCATGGCGCTTCTGGATTGGGCGAAGCAAGGCTCTCGCTGGATCGTCGAAGACGACTACGACAGTGAGTTCCGCTATCAAGGCCGGCCGCTACCGGCGTTGAAGAGCCTGGACCGGCATGATCACGTCATCTATTGCGGCACGTTCAGCAAGATGATGTTTCCTGGTTTGCGGCTCGCGTATGCGGTCGTGCCGGAGCGCGCCATCGATCGCGTCGGGCGAGTGGCATGCAGCATGAACGCCGGCTCGCCGACGTTGTTGCAGGCGGCCGTGGCGGATTTCATGGAAGAAGGACATTTCGCGCGCCACGTGAAGCGCATGCGCGCGTTGTATGGTCAGCGGCGCATGCTGATCGCGCACGCGCTGGAACGCGCGTTTGGCGAGCGATTGCATGTCGAGTTGCCGCCCGGTGGCGTCCAGTTCGCCGTGAAATTCGCCGAAGGCCCGGAGGGCCCCGTCGACGATGTCGCCGTTGCCGCGCGTGCCCGTGAGGCAGGGCTCGCCGTGCTGCCACTTTCGATCTGGTACGCGAATGGACGCATGCCACACGTGCCGCGCGGCCTGGTGATGGGCTTCGCCAATATTGCTGATGCGAGTGAAGCGACCCGTCTCGCGCGAACGTTGCGTACGTGCTTGCCTGACTGAAATACGGGACAGCGGCCGCTTTGCATGTGTCGATGCGCGTATAGAAAAAGGAGGATGCCAGCGTCTGTTCTTGGCTGCGGATTCAACCGGTCGATGCAACGTATTGATGGAATCGTTCCGCTAGCGTCTCGAAGTTTAGAGTCTTGCGCGGACGCTCGTTGAGCCGTCTGGCGACAGCATTGAGCTTAGCCTGTGAATGCACAGAGAGATCAGTCCCTTTCGGGAAGTACTGTCTCAGGAGGCCATTCGTGTTCTCGTTTGCAAAGCTAGGGGTGTCCGCTATGTGAAAACTTCGCCGCAGTCTGCAAAGATCACATAGCTGAAGTAGTCGGGCGAAGAAGCTGATCATCTGCCCCTGAAAGTACCAATGGCCGGTCTGCAATCAGAACCGGCCATTTCTCATGGAGAGGCCACCGTCCGCTTTCGCAGCCAGAACCGGACATCACGAACCCAATGGATCGCTTTCGTTCGCAGTGGGAAGTTCAGAGTTACGTGAACCAAAACCCGGATAGTTCAAAGTTAAGCAAACCAAGAGTTCGAAGTTGGCCGAGCAACTCCGCCGGCAACGCTTATAAGTGGGGACCCACCGGTTCAGAGTTGAGTGAATCTCGACAGAAGTTGCCGAGATTCACTCAACGCTGAGCTTTGTTCACTCAACTCTGAACGCCGCGGAGCGCCTGCCTGACTGCACGGTCAAAAATCGCTTTTCCCTCAATAAGTTAGCGGAACTGAACATGGTGGAGATTCGGCGCGAAAGGGGTCCACAATTCGCAACGAGCGACGTTCACGCGAAGCCGGGCCGCTCCCTAGAGGCCATGAAAGATATCAATAAGTCACAAAATAGTTTCACTTTCCGAGTGGCGAGCCGATGTTGTCATCCCGTCTGTATTCCTGGCGGAATCCGTCGCACAAAGCCACTACAATAGCGCCCCTTCGCCGGTGGCGCCCGCTCCTGATACCCGTGCAGGCGCATGCCTCCCGCTGCACTCGAGAAGCCACAATCCTATGATGTCAAACGCTTGCGGCGTCGATTTCGGCACGTCCAACTCCACCGTCGGCTGGCTGAGATCGGACGCCCCCACCCTGCTGCCGCTCGAAGACGGCAAGGTTACGCTGCCTTCCGTTATCTTCTTTCACGCCGAAGACCCGCTGGTCAGCTACGGCCGCGCCGCGCTGACCGACTATCTTGCCGGCTACGAGGGCCGCCTGATGCGCTCGCTCAAGAGCCTGCTCGGCACGTCGATGATGGACGACAGCACCGAGGTCATGGGCCAGGCCATGCCCTTCCGCAAGCTGCTGGCGCATTTCATCGGCGAACTCAAGAGGCGCGCCGAGCACGCCGCCGGCCATGAATTCCGCCGCGCCGTGCTGGGCCGCCCGGTGTTCTTCATCGACGAAGATCCCAAGGCCGACCAGCTTGCCGAAGACACGCTGTCGGAAATCGCGCGCGACGCCGGCTTCGACGAGATCACCTTCCAGTACGAGCCCATCGCCGCCGCGTTCGACTACGAGGCCGGCATCAGCGGTGAAGAACTTGTGCTGGTGGCGGACATTGGCGGCGGTACGTCGGACTTCTCGCTGGTGCGCCTGTCGCCCGACCGCGCGAAACGCCCTGACCGCCGCGAGGACATCCTCGCCAACGGCGGCGTTCACATCGGTGGCACCGACTTCGACCGCGCCTTGAGCCTAGCCACCGTGATGCCGCTACTGGGCCTGAACAGCACGCTGCGCAACGGCAAGGCGATGCCTTCCGGCCAGTATTTCGACCTGGCGAGCTGGCACACCATCAACCACGTGTACACGCGCAAGGCGTGGGCCGTAGTGATGGACAATTACCGAGATGTCGCCGACACCGAAAAACTCGACCGCCTCATCCGCCTGATCCGCGAGCGCGCCGGCCACTGGCTGGCCATCCAGGTGGAAGACGCGAAGATCGCGCTGTCGGACGTCCCGGTGGCGGAGATCGACCTGCACCGCATCGCGCCCGAGTTGAAGCAGCTCGTCACGCGCGAGGACTTCGACCAGTCGATTGGGAAGCTGGTCGGCAAGACGGTCTCGACGGTGCAGGCGATGCTGAAGACGGCGGGCGTCGCAGCGGAAACGGTCGATACCATTCTCTTCGCCGGCGGCTCCAGCGGGGTGCCGTTGCTGCGCGAGCAACTGGCGCAAGTGCTGCCGTCGGCGCGGCGCGTCGAAGGCGACCTGTTCGGCGGGATCGGTTCTGGCCTGGCGCGCGATGCGGCGCGCAAGTTTAGCTGACGGGCTGAAAGGCTGAGGGGCGGCGGGACGTTTCGAGCGTATCGAACCATCCGGACTGGGATATCGCTGTAGGCGGAGACGAGGACCACGCCATGCTAGAGGCGATCCAACTCAAAGTGACGGACTCAGTTTGCAGGCTAAGCTCAATGCCGTCGCCAGACGGCTCAATGAACGTCCGCGCAAAACGCTAGGCTTCGATACGCCAGCGGAACGATTCCATCAATACGTTGCATTGACCGGTTGAATCCGCAACCCTGAGCCATGGAGATCCCCGACTTCAACGCAGAAGCGGTGTAACGATCTGCTCTAGTCGCGCCTTCGTCCATGCGGGCTCGCGCGAGTCCCAACCATTGTCGGCCAGCAATCCATTGCGGTCGATGGTGAAGTTCACGGGAATCCGCCAGATGCGGCCGTAGCCGCCTGCGTATGCGCTACCGAGCAACCCTACCGGGAAACTCCATCCCTCTGCCATCTTGCGCACCTCGGGCAGTGAAGCCGGCTCATCCAGGCTGAAGGCGAGCACACGCAGGCCTTGATGCGCATGCTTGGCGGCATAGTCGGAGAGGATCGGCAGTTCCTGATGGCACGGCCCACACCACGTTGCCCAGAAGGTCAGGATCACGACATGGCCACGGAGGTCTTCCGTGGAGAGGGTCTGTCCGTCGAGCGTGCGCAGTGCTAACGCCGGCGCAGGACGCCCGACTTCCAAGCTAGCCGCGTGCACTGTACGAGGTTGACTGATCAAGCCAGCACCCAACGCCAATGCGCCGGCGGCACACAGCCAATCGCGGCGGGACAACGGCTGCGCTGGCGGCGCCGGTGACAGTGCGTCAGAACGCATAGCTGGCCCCCACCGTGCCCGACCACCGCGGGAAGAGCTGATAGCCCTGCAGGTTGCTATACAGCGCCTTCTGTAGAAACGCGTAGAGCTGCACGTTGTGCGCCACGCTCACCGTCACGCCCGGCGAGAGGTAGACCACGGTGCCGGCCGTGTTGGTGGTATCAGCCAGCGCGCCCTTGTCAGCGTTCTTGCGCGTCACGTTGATCTGCAACTGCGGCACCACATGCGGATTGGCCTCATAGCGCAGGCCAAGGCTCACATTGGCCGTGTTGCCCGGCCTGAAATCAGCGCCAGTGTCGCGCAATCTCTGAGAGATGGCCGCCTGAAATTGCCCGTTGATGAAGGCGTCGAAATCCTGGCTGACTGGCTGGTAGTAGTAGGTGCCCAAGATCAGGTCGGTGCTGCCGGTGCCGGGTTGCAGACTGGTATCCAACGCCTGCCCGCCCGCTGCGCCGGGACCGCTGTTGAAGAACACAGGGTTGCGTCCGACCGTCTCGCCGGTCAGCGTGTTCTGGCCGCCATAGCGCCCCGTCGGCAACTTCACACCCAGTTGTACGCCCAGGTTGTGCGTGGGCAGGAAGCCTTGGTAACTGGCGATCAGCTTGACGTCACCCAGGCCGCTTGCACTGGCGCCGCTGATGTTGTCCGGGGTGAGCTGGTCCGACGTGGCCGCGCCGTAGGTTGTGTGGCTGCGGTCGATATACGGCACGATCGCGCTGAAGTTCCAACTGCTATTCGGGCTGTAATGGATGCCGAGGTTGATGTAGCGGTTGATGGTCTGGCGTTCGACCTCTTGGTTGCCGCCGGCATCATTGATGGCGGCAACCTGTGCGGGCGTGACCGAACGAGTGCCACTGCGCAACTGGTTCTGTGGAAGGTAGGTGTAGTCAAGGCTGATGCGCCAGCCGGGGATGGCCGAATAGCCCATCGCGGCATCCGTGCTAAGCGAGCAGCCACAGGTCGCACAGGCATGTGCCATGGCAGGGGCCAGCAAGCCGCTGGCGCAGGCGAGCAGTGCCGCTCGCCGGAAGGTGTTGGACGACGTGGTCATGGTGGATTCCTCAATCTGCGATGCGCAAGCAAACGCCCAAGCCTGAAACCGGGCGCAGCTCGCATGTTTTGTCGTGAAACGGCGGCTCAGTCAGCATGGCGCGAAGGCGCCACGCGACGGCTGCCGGAATCGGCATATCAGATGAGGAAGGGAGAATCGCGTGGCCGGCCGGCATGGCGTGCCTCGCGAAAGGCGACGCGCTCCGGCAGCGCCGTCCGTGCACGTGCATGGATGGGGGCGGACACCGTGATCGGGGCATCTGCCGTAGGCACCAGCACATGCTGCGCTAGTAGATCGCAGTAGCCGCATGCAGCGTGATGCTCGGCTTGCCCATCATGTCCACCCGCATGTCCGTCCACATTCACGGCAAGCATCGCGCTGGTTGCCGAGGCAACTACAGGCTTGGCCTCGCACAACGGCAAGCTCAGCGCCAGCCCCACCCGATGTGAATGGGCGGCCAGCGCCTGGCTGACCACTGGCGCGAAAAGCACGAGCGCCATCGCCACCAGCCCGAACCAGGCGGTCAACGTCTTGCGGACTCGGGCGAAATGCATGGCGAGTGAGGCGGGGTCAGTGGGCGCGGATGCGCCGTATTAGAGCGCAAAACGGCGCCCATATCCACCAGCGCCGACCCTGAGCCCCCGGGGGGGCTAGAAACTCCAGACCACGCCTGCTCGCACGGTGCGCGGCTCCGCCGGATGGATGTGGTGATCGTTAATGCCCGTGGCCACTCCGTTGGCACCCAGCGGGGATGTCTCGCCCTTGAGCAGGGACGCATAGTAGTAGTCGATGTCGTTCGCCTTCTTGTTGAAGGCGTTCAGCACTTCGACGAACACGCGCACGTTCTTCTGCAGCCGATAGCCGAGCTTCAGGTTGACCAGGAACGACGAGGCGGAGCGCACGCTGTTGTCTTCTACAAGCGGGCGTGGACCGAAGTAGCGCAGCCGTGCGCCCAGCGTCCAGCGGTCATGCGCCCACGACACACCAGCCGATGCAGTGGTCTGGATGGCTTCAGGGATGTAGTCGCCCACCGGATCGCTGTCACGAAAACGGGCGCGCGAGAACGCCGCATCGGCATCGAAAATCAGATCCGGCCGCGGTGTGTAGTAGGCCGCGAGTTCCACGCCCGTACGCCGGCTCGGGCGGCTGGGCTCTGTGGTGCCGCTGTCGCCCGAGAAGACGAGTTCAGAGCCAATGTCCAACCGCCACAACGATGCGGAAAGCTGCAGGTTCGGCGCAAGCTCCCGCGTGCGCACGCCGATCTCGTAGCCGGTGGCAGGCACCAGCACCGACACCTTCTGCACCGGGTCTCCGCTCACGGGGTCGACGGTGGCGGTCGCGCCGCGCACATCGTTGCTGTGGTAACCCCGGCCCCAGTTCATGAACACATCGGTGCGCGTCGTGGGCGACAGCACCACGCTTAGCTTGGGGCTGACGATGTGATCAGACCCACTGCCCGAATTGAGCGGGTTGCTGCTGGCCACGTTGTACCAAAACTGGTCTGCCCGCACGCCCGCAATGGTACGTAACCACGGGAGCCACTGCGTGCTGTTGCGCAGGTAGAGCGCGGTGCTGGTTTCGTTCACGGTGTCGCTACGCACCAGTGCGTAGGGCTGGCGTGCCTCCGTGTTGCTGAGGCTGATCGGGTCGAGCCGGTCAAACCGAGTTTGCGAGCCGAACTCGGTTTCGCTCTCGCGCCCTGCCAATGTCCCCAGCCACGTGCGTGACGCATTCACGCCCGTGGTAACCCGGTTCTCGAACTGTTCGAACTGGTCTCCCTGCTCGGGGTTGTTGAGCGCGTAGGTGAAGTTGGAGAACAGCTGCAATCGGCTCTTGATGACGTACGCATTGGCCTTGAACTGTCCGTCGGCCAGCGGGCGCAACCAGTCGACCGACAGGCTGTAGCGCGAGGCGGCCCCGCCATCGGTCGGGTCGATGGCGCCAAAGCGCGAGATGAGTCCTTCGTTGACGGCGCGCAGCGGCACTTGGTCGGTCGACTGCCACGCATTCTTGTACGCCATGCCGGTGATGCTTACACGCTCGCCACCACCCAGCGGTACGGTGTAGCGCAGCACCCCATTGAGCTTGTGCACGCCCTCGGGCACCGTCCACGGGCCGTTCTCGCCCAGCCACTCGAAGCCGTAAAGCAGTGTGCCAGGGCCGACAGTGGTCGAGTTGGCCAGCAGGCCGCGCCGGTAGTTGTGCTCGCCCAGTTCGAACTGCGCGATACCCTGCGGCAGGCGGTCGGCATAGTCGATGCGTACCGCGCCGGCAGCGGAAAAGTCGCCCTCTTCCGCAAAGTAAGTGCCTTTCTTATAGGCAATGCCGCTGACCAGTTCGGGGATGACGAAGTTGAGATCGGTGTAGCCCTGACCATGCGCGTGCGTGCGCATGTTGACCGGCATGCCGGCCACGGTGGTGGCCAGGTCTGTGCCGTGGTCGAGGTTGAAGCCGCGGAGGAAGTATTGGTTGGCTTTGCCGTCGCCGCTGTGTTGCGTGACGATCAGGCCGGGCACGGTCTCCAGCAACTCGCCCGGACGCAGCAGCGGGCGGTTCTCCAGTTGAGCACGCGGCACGTAGCCCTGGTTGGCCGACTCACCCGTGGCCGCAGCAGTGGCTGCGGAGCCGCTGACGGTGGTGGCCTCCAATTGCACCTCGGGCTGTTGCACGCCGCCCGCATGGGCAACGCCTGAATGCACCAGGGCATAGCCTAGCCCCCACAGCGCCCCGATCGACCACATCTGACTTGCTCGCATCCACCCACTCCCTGACGCTTGATCTTGGTGTATGAAGATTTATGCAAACGTCATACCAATATGCACACCAAGGGTACATGCCTGCCAGCAGCGGGCTCAATGCGGGTGATGGTGGTGGGAGTGGCGCCCATGGTCGTCCCCGGTGCCCGAGGTCATGATCAGGTTGAGCTGGCCTTGCTTGACGCCGCGCTCGCTGCTGATGGCGTCAGCCAGGCGGCGGACGGCACTGGCCGGCCCACGCAGGATGATGGTCTCGATGCAGTGCTCATCATCCAGATGCGCATGCATAGTGGACACGGTCAGGCCGTGGTGAGCATGCTGGATGCGCGTTAGCCGCTCCGCCAACTCACGCTCATGGTGGTTATAGATGTACGACAGGTTGGCCACGCAGGGGCCATCTTCGTTGTGTGACTCTCGCCAGCGGTCGAGGTGCACGCGCAGGATGTCGCGCACCGCTTCCGAGCGGTTGGCGTAACCGTGCTCAGCCATCAGCCGGTCGAACTCGGCGGCCAGCGCATCGTCCAGAGAGATCGTAAAGCGTTCCATAGTGGGGCATCGAGGCACCCGCCTTGTGCATTGCCCGGGTTGGGCTAGGCAGAGCAGGCAGGTGGTTCGATTGTACTGAGCAGACACGCTGCGCATGAGCGTGGAATCTTTGCAGATGCCACCGCGATGCCGAGGATCCACACGTGTGAATGTTGGCCGATCCGGCCGCGTGCCATAATCCGCGCTCTCTTTCATCCACCGTTGCGCTGCATGCTGCGCCTTCGTCTTCGGAAGATCGGCAGTTGGTTGGGATTGCTTGCAATCCTGATGACAGCGCTCGCGCCGACGATCTCGCAAGAGTTGGCGCGTCAGCATCGGTTGGAGTCGCTGCTGGCGACATACTGCTCCGTGCACACCGAGGCAGACGGCCAGCGTAGTGGCCCGGCGCATGACACGCATGCCGATCATTCGGCCTGTGGCTACTGCAGCCTGGTTGCGCATACGCCGGTATTGGTTCCTACCGAGGCTTCGTTTGCTGACATCGTCTGGAGCATCCAGCATCGTCAGGCAACGCGCTTCGAGAGCCAGCAGCGCCCGCTTGTACTGACCGTCGCGCGACCGCGCGCTCCCCCGTTCTCCGCTTGACCTGAGCTTGCCGACCGCGGCGCCCCCGGGGCATCGCGGCGTATCTGCACGTGCGCCTTTTCGCTGCGCACGTATAGCCAGTCTGTCATTGGAGAACCCATCACCATGAACTTGTCGTTCTCACGGCCGGGGCGCCCGCGCGCCCGGCTGACGCATCTCGCCCGCACCTTGGCTTACCTGACGGGCGTCCTCGGCACTATGAGCGCGTTCAATGCGCATGCCCACGTCACCGCCAAGCCTGATGAAGGCGCGGCCGGCAGTTGGTTCGAGACCGCGTTAAAGGTCTCGCACGGCTGTGACGGCTCGCCCACCACGAGCCTGCGCGTGACGATTCCCGACGGCGTGCTTTCCGTCAAACCGCAAATGAAACCCGGCTGGACGGTCAACGTGACCTACCGCCCGATCGATCCGCCGCTCAAAGGCGAGCACGGTGCGGTCATCAGCCAGACCGTCGCCACGGTGGAATGGCGCGGCAACCAGTTGCCGGACAACCTGTACGACACGTTCGGCCTCGTCATGAAGTTGCCTGCCGCAGCGGGCAAGCACCTGGACTTCCCTGCGGTTCAGACCTGCGAAAGCGGCGAGCGGGCGTGGGTGGAAATTCCCGCCGAAGGGCAAAGCAGGCATGCGCTGCATAGCCCTGCGCCTTTTGTCCAGCTCAATCAGCCAACCAAGTAAGCCGGCCCGGCGCGCCACGCTGACGGGCGTGCTCGCATTGTTTGCCACGCATGCCCTGGCTCAGGTCCAAGCCTCGGATGCCACGACCAACCCGCCGCGTACCGCAACGCTGCCGGAAGCCGTTGTGTATGGCAGCAAGGGCGTCACGTTGTTTTCAGCACCGCGATCTTCTATCCCGGCGCAGGCCGTAGCTTTTTTGCAGGGGTTCGATACGCGTTCTAAGGTGGGCGAGCGTAGCCGCGATCCTCGGGGGGTTGTAACCAACCGAGGATTGGCTCCGGTTGAAAGGGGCTGAGGGGCTCCCAGGTGAGCCACCTCCGGATAGAGCTGGGTGCCGTCTCGGCACTCATGCGGTACCAGTACCTCCGACAAGGGTGGAACGTCAGCACTTCTGACGCATTCATCTTCGGCAATGCAAACACAAGGGCCTTGTTGCAAGTCAACAAGTGCGGTGCAACGCGTACGCCAGCCCGGCCGACCGGATTGATAACCACAGAACATCAATCGTTCCAAAACTTGCACTTCTCGTTTGCCGGTCTCCCCGCGAACATAGCCCAAACCACAAACGCCGACACACGGTGTATTTTTTCTTTGGCTTTCAGGAGACACCTTGATGCACCCCTCGCCCAGCCTTTCGAACGGGCACACAAAGGCCGCTGCGGTATTCCGCGTGACCGCCGGAAATTTCCTGGAGCAGTTCGACTTCTTCCTGTTCGGCTTCTACGCCACGCAGATCGCCAACGTCTTCTTTCCCGCCAACAGCGAATTCGCCTCGTTGATGATGACGTTTGCTGTCTTTGGCGCAGGCTTTCTGATGCGACCGTTGGGCGCGATCGTGCTTGGCGCCTATATTGACGACGTTGGCCGTCGAAAAGGCCTCATCGTCACGCTCTCCATCATGGCAAGCGGCACCGTCCTGATTGCGTTCGTCCCGGGTTACACCACGATCGGGCTTCTGGCACCGGCGCTCGTGCTTCTGGGGCGTCTGCTGCAGGGCTTTTCGGCGGGCGCAGAGTTGGGCGGCGTGTCGGTCTATCTGGCCGAGATTGCCACGCCCGGCCGCAAAGGCTTTTTCACGAGCTGGCAGTCCGCCAGCCAGCAGGTGGCCATTGTTGTAGCGGCTGGCCTGGGCTTCATGCTGAACCACTGGCTGAGCGCATCGACCATCGCCGCGTGGGGATGGCGCGTACCGTTCTTTGTCGGCTGCATGATCGTGCCGTTCATCTTCCTGCTGCGCCGCAATCTGGAAGAGACGCAGGAGTTCAAGGCGCGCCGGCACCGCCCTAGCATGAAAGAGGTCCTCCGGACGTTGGTGCAAAACTGGGCCGTTGTCATTGCCGGCATGATGCTGGTTGCGATGACCACCACGAGCTTCTACCTCATCACGGTGTACGCGCCGACGTTCGGCAAGACAGTCCTGCACCTGAGCACCGCCGACAGCTTGCTCGTGACCTTGTGTGTTGGCGTGTCGAACTTCGTGTGGCTGCCGATCGGTGGTGCGCTCTCCGACAAGATCGGCCGCCGGCCGCTCCTCGTCAGCATGACGGTGCTCACCATCGCAACCGCCTACCCAGCGCTGTCGCTGCTCGCGAACGCACCGAGCTTCCAGAACATGCTGCTCGTGCTCCTCTGGCTCTCGTTCCTGTATGGCCTCTACAACGGTGCGATGATCGTCGCGCTGACGGAAGTGATGCCGGTGCAAGTGCGCGTTGCAGGCTTCTCGCTGGCCTATAGTTTGGCAACAGCGGTCTTTGGTGGCTTCACGCCCGCTATCTCAACGGCAGCCATTCACCTGACCGGCGACAAGGCCGCGCCGGGCTACTGGATGAGCTTCGCCGCCGTGTGCGCGCTCGTTGCAACGCTCATGCTCTATCGCCGCCGCGCAGTGGTACTCAATCCGGCGCATTGATGCACACCCCCTACGTTCCTGCATGACCATGACAATGACGATGAAGACTCTGTTTCAGAAACTCTGCGCAGTGGCACTCGTTGCAACTGCCGCTGCAACGGCAAACGTTCAGGCGGCCGAACTGCATGTCATGAGCTCCGGCGGCTTCACCGCTGCCTATAAGCTGCTCGGGCCTAAGTTCGCGGCCCAGTCGGGCAATACGCTGAACACCGCGCTGGGCCCGTCGATGGGCAAGTCGCCCGAGGCGATTCCGAACCGGCTCGCGCGTGGCGAACCTGCAGATGCCGTGATCATGGTGGGTTACGCCCTTGACGATCTGATCAAGCAAGGCAAGGTGATTCCGGATTCGCGTGTGGAACTGGCCGATTCCCGCATCGGCATGGTGGTGCGCACAGGCGCGGCAAAGCCTGACATCAGCTCGGCGGAGAGCCTCAAGCAAGTGCTGCTTCACGCCAAGTCGATTGCGTACTCAGACAGCGCAAGCGGCGTCTATATCGAGCGGGAGCTGTTCAAGAAGCTCGGCATCGAAGAACAGGTCAAGTCGAAGGCCAAGATGATCCCGCGGATCCCCGTGGGCTCCGTGGTGGCGAACGGCGAGTACGAAATCGGCTTCCAGCAGGTGAGCGAACTGCTGCCGGTGGAGGGCGTGGCCTTTGTTGGAAAGATCCCCGAGTCGCTGCAATCCGTGACGCGCTTTGCGGCGGGCATTCCTGTCGGCGCGCAGCATCCGAAAGAAGCGAAGGCACTGCTCGACTATCTCGCCTCTCCCGGCGTGCAGGCTGACGTGAAATCGACGGGGCTCGATTCCGTACCTGCACATTGAAGCGCACGGTGGCCTGCGCTGCCAGCGGGCCCGCTTTATGCCGCACTTATGCCCCGCCTCTGGTGGCCCCGCTGCGCTTCGCTTCGATGACCATTTGATGGAACGCCTCGGCCGCCGGCGTAAGCGCGCGCCCGCGCCGTTTCACGATTCCAACGCGGCGCTTCACCACCGGTTCGACCAAGGGCACGCTCGTGAGAACGGGGTGGTCATGTCCGGGCATGGCCATGGACGGCACGGCGGCAACGCCCAGCCCCGCCTCAACTAACCCCAGCATGGTGGTGACGTGCCGCGTCTCGCAGACGCTCGGCGCGCGCGGCGGCACAGCCGACAGTGCCTGATCGAGCAGCAGGCGGTTACCAGAAGTCTTGTCCACCGACACGTAGTCGTGCTCATACAGCTCGCTCCAAGTCACGCGTTTCTTGCGCGCGAGCGGGTGATCGCGTCGGCAAGCAGCCACAAAGCGCTCCTGCAGCAGCAGCCTGAACTCGATCTCGGGCTCCTGGCTTCCCATAAAGCTCACACCAAAGTCCGCCTCGCCGCTGATGACGGCACCTAGCACCTCGTTCGCGCTGGAATCGATCAGCTTCACGCGGATGCGCGGAAACCGCTGGTGATAGCTCGCAATGAGGTTCGGCAAAAAGTAGTAGGCCACCGAAGGCACACAGGCGATGGTCACGTGGCCCAGGCGGCTTGAAGCTACGTCGCGGATGCCGAGCAGCGCAACATCGAGATCGTCCAGCAGTTGTTCTGCACTGCGGGCAAACACGCGGCCGACCGTGGTGAGCGCGACGCTGCGTGTGGTGCGTTCGAACAGCGCCACGCCTAGCGCGTCCTCGAGCTTGTCGATCCGCCGGCTTAACGCAGGTTGGGAAATACTGATCGCCTCGGCGGCCTTGCGGAAGTTTCCCAACTCCACCACCGCCCGAAACGCCTGCAAGTCCGTCAAGTCAAAGTTGATTCCCACGGGGCTGGTCTCCGCATTGAGATGCGGAGCATTGTGCGCGATTACGAGGAATGACAAAAAAAAACGCCAACCCGTAGGTTGGCGTTGTGCTTGGGGTGTAACCAGGATCAGTGGAACTGATTCATGGTGTTGTCCTTGCCTGCTGCCTTCAGCGCTGCTTCACCGCTGAAGTATTCCTTGTGGTCGTCGCCGATGTCCGAGCCCGACATGTTCTGGTGCTTGACGCAGGCGATGCCCTGACGGATTTCCTTGCGCTGCACGCCCGCCACGTAGCCCAGCATGCCCTGGTCACCGAAGTATTCCTTGGCCAGGTTGTCGGTCGACAGCGCGGCGGTGTGGTACGTCGGCAGCGTGATCAGGTGGTGGAAGATACCGGCTTCACGCGATGCGTCAGCCTGGAACGTGCGGATCTTCTCGTCAGCCAGCTTCGCCAGTTCGCTGTTGTCGTATTCCGTGCTCATCAGTTGGCCGCGCTCGTAGGCCGACACATCCTTGCCGGCTTCCTTCATTGCGTCATACACCTGTTGACGGAAGTTCAGCGTCCAGTTGAACGACGGGCTGTTGTTGTACACCAGCTTGGCGTTCGGGATGACCTTGCGGATTTCCTTCACCATGCCGCCGATCTGCGCGATGTGCGGCTTCTCGGTTTCGATCCACAGCAGGTCAGCGCCGTTTTGCAGCGAGGTGATGCAATCCAGCACGCAGCGCGCTTCGCCCGTGCCGGCGCGGAACTGGAACAGGTTGCTCGGCAGGCGCTTCGGACGCAGCAGCTTGCCGTCGCGCTTGATGACCACGTCACCGTTGCCCAGTTGATCGGCCGACAGCTCTTCGCAGTCGAGGAATGAGTTGTATTGGTCGCCCAAATCACCCGGCGTGTTGGTCACGGCGATCTGCTTGGTCAGGCCTGCGCCCAGCGAGTCAGTACGGGCGACGATGATGCCGTCGTCCACACCCAGCTCCAGGAACGCGTAGCGGATCGCGCGGATCTTCGCCAGGAAGTCCTCGTGCGGCACGGTGACCTTGCCGTCCTGGTGGCCGCATTGCTTCTCGTCGGACACCTGGTTTTCGATCTGGATGCAGCATGCACCGGCTTCGATGAATTGCTTGGCCAGCAGGTAGGTGGCTTCCGCGTTGCCGAAACCCGCGTCGATGTCGGCAATGATGGGCACCACGTGGGTGACGTGGTTGTCGATCTTCTCTTGGATGGCGGCCTTGGCAGCAGCATCCTTGGCGGCATCCAGCTCACGGAACAGGCCGCCCAGTTCACGGGCATCCGCCTGGCGCAGGAAGGTGTACAGCTCGCGGATCAGCGCGCTGACGGAAGTCTTTTCGTGCATCGACTGGTCCGGCAGCGGGCCGAACTCCGAGCGCAGCGCGGCGACCATCCAGCCCGACAGATACAGGTAGCGGCGTTCAGTGCTGTTGAAGTGCTTCTTGATCGAGATCATCTTCTGCTGGCCGATGAAACCGTGCCAGCAACCCAGCGACTGGGTGTACTTGGCCGGATCAGCGTCGTAGGCAGCCATGTCGGCGCGCATGATCTTGGCGGTGTACTTGGCGATGTCCAGACCCGTCTTGAACTTGTTCTGGGCACGCATGCGGGCTGCGTACTCGGGGTTGATGGCATTCCATGCGCTGCCGTGGTTCTCTTTCAAGGCAGTCACTGCCTTGATGTCGTCTTGATACTGGGCCATGTCAATTTCCTAGAAATAAACCGCGTTTGAGAAGAATCGGTTGCGTGTGCAGCTACGGAATTCGAAGCGAGCAGCGTGGATTCATTGTAGGGCGGCTTTGATGCAGCGCGACAAGGTCTTATATAAGACATAAGACTTAGTTTTTCTTTATTTATCAATGAGATAGACGACAAATTTTGCTATGCGAAACGTTTTTTCAGGAAACGGAACGCGGGCGCGAGAGAAATCTCGACCAGATCCCGCAATGTGAAACGCACTTTCAGGCATCGGAGCGACAGGCCCCGGACAGAGGTTCAGACTGACACCCGTCTGAAGGCGCCTCACTTCGTAGCGATCGCTACATCCTTGCAGCAGTTATGACGCCAGCCCTATCCTGCCGTCATGACGCTCGCTTCCGACCCTTGGCTGCTGCTCATCGTCAGCCTGCCCACCACCAGCGCCACAGCCCGCATGCGCATCTGGCGCACGATCAAGGCGCTCGGTTGTGCGGCCCTGCGCGACGGTGCGTACCTGCTGCCCGCCCATGTCGAGCCCGCCGCGCAACTGCGCCAGTTGGCCGACGAAGCGCTGCAGGAGGGCGGCGAGGCGTGGGTGCTGTGCGTGCAGGCGCTGGATGCCGCCGAGGACGCTGTGTACCGCGCCCTGTTCGATCGCACACCGGACTACACCGCGTGGCTGGCCACGCTATCGGAAAGCCGAACGACGCTGCACGACCTGCCGGCGGCCGAGCGCAACCGCCTGCACCGCCGCCATGCCCGCGCCTACGAGGCCATCCGCAAGATCGATTTCTTCCCCGGCGAAGCCGCCGTGCGTGCCGATGCGCAGTGGCGGGACTTTGCGGCGGCAGTCGAGGCCGTGCAGTCACCGGGGGAACCGCGCGCCGCCGCGGGCGGCATTCCGCGCCGGGACGCTGCCCAGTACCAGGGGCGCCTCTGGGCAACGCGGCGTCATCTGTGGGTGGATCGCGTCGCCAGTGCGTGGCTGATCCAGCGATTCATTGATCCGCATGCGCACTTTCTGTGGCTGGAACACCCGGCCGATTGTCCGGCCGATGCCCTGGGCTTTGATTTTGACGGCGCGGCCTTTACGCACGTCGGTGAGCGTGTCTCTTTTGAAGTGCTGCTCGCCAGCTTCGGGCTGGACGACAACCCTGGGCTCGCCCGGCTCGGCGCCATGGTGCATGCGCTGGACGTGGGTGGATCGACCACGCCGGAGGCCGGCGGATTCGAAGCCATCCTGGCGGGAGCCCGCAAGCGCCTGGCCGATGACGATGCACTGCTCGCGGAAATCGGCGCAGTGCTCGATTCGTTGTATGCGCATTTCTCGGGCAGCCGCAAACGCTGACATCCGACCCTATCCAAAGGTGCCCCGATGAACGCTCCTCAAGAACGCCCTGCCTATACGCTGCGGCAACTGGTGTTGTACTTCCTGCGCCTCGGTGCGCTCGGTTTTGGCGGCCCTGTTGCACTGGCGGGCTACATGCGGCGCGACCTGGTCGACACCAAGCAGTGGATTTCCGAGGCCGACTACAAAGAAGGCCTCGCGCTGGCGCAACTGGCGCCCGGGCCGTTGGCTGCGCAATTGGCGATCTACCTCGGCTACGTGCACTACCGCATCGTGGGGGCGACGCTCATCGGCATCGCGTTCGTGCTGCCATCGTTCCTGATGGTGGTGGCGCTCGGTTGGGCCTATGTGCGCTTTGGTGGGCTGACGTGGATGCAGTCTGTGTTCTATGGCGTGGGTGCGGCGGTGATTGGCATCATCGCCATCAGTGCCCACAAGCTCACGACCAAGAGTGTCGGCAAAGACAAACTGCTGTGGGCCGTCTACCTCGTGCTGGCCGCCGTGACGATCATCACCGAGTCGGAAGTGGCGTGGCTGTTTTTGGCGGCAGGCGTGCTCGTGTGGTTCTGGCGCGCACCGCCCAAGTGGTTCCGCCAGGGCAAGTTGAATGCCGTGGCCGCCGCGCCCGTTGTTGCGCATGGCGCCGCCGCCAGCGGCTTCCTCAGCATGGTCGATTGGCCGTTGCTTACCCAGATTGGTGTGTTCTTTGCCAAAGCCGGTGCGTTTGTGTTCGGCTCTGGGCTGGCCATCGTGCCGTTCCTGTATGGCGGCGTGGTCACGGAACACCACTGGCTCAACGAGAAACAATTTGTCGACGCGGTCGCCGTAGCGATGATCACGCCTGGGCCAGTGGTCATTACCGTCGGCTTTATCGGCTATCTGGTGGCGGGTCTGCCCGGCGCATGCGTGGCCGCGCTTGGCACGTTTCTACCGTGCTACCTGTTCACTATCCTGCCGGCGCCCTACTTCAAGAAGTACGGCAAGCTGCCCGCCATCCTGGCGTTTGTCGATGGCGTGACGGCAGCGGCTGTCGGCGCCATTACCGGCGCGGTGATCGTGCTGGCCAAGCGCTCAATCGTGGACGTGCCGACGGCGCTGCTGGCCGTGGCCACCGTCTTGTTGCTGGTGAAGTTCAAGAAGCTGCAGGAGCCGGTGGTGGTGGCAGGTGCCGCGCTGATCGGCTTGGCGCTGTATCCGCTGCTGCAGCATTAATGTGGAGGTTTGCCATGCAATGGATCACGCGTGAACGCCCAAAGATCGACCGCATTGCCTGCCCGTGGCTCATCGCCCGCTTCATCGACGAGACGCCCGATTTTCTCTACGTTCCGCCCGGCGACGTGCTGCGCATCGCCGATGAAACCGGCGCCATCCCGTACGACATTCCCGGCGTGGAACTGACGCACGTGGGCGAACTGTGCAGCTTCGACGCGTTTCTCAACAAATACCAACTCGGCGGTAACCCCGCGCTGCAGCACCTCGCGCGCATCGTGCGCGGTGCGGACACGTCGCGTCTGGACCTCACGCCGCAATCCAGTGGCCTTTACGCGATCTCGCTGGGCCTGTCGCACGTATTTGCCGATGATCTGGTGATGCTTGAACACGGGCTCGTGATGTACGACGCGTTGTATGCGTGGTGCCAGCACTGCCAGGCGGAAACGCACAACTGGCCGCCCAAGATGCCAGCTTGATGGCCATCACAGCGGGGGCATGCATCGCAAACGTTGGCATCCTGGCGTGATCTTCATTGCCCTCCTATTTTGGGTTGTAGGTGCGTGCAAGTTTAGGAATGCACTGGCGCCAATGTGCGTTTTCGTGCAACCCATCGTAACTAGACCTTTCTTGTGCCCTTTGGCGCAGTCAATCCGCACTCCGACGGGCTTTCGCACCCCGCCACAATGGGTTTTCATTTGTTTGCAGTCTGCACGTCACGTCGGGGTTCAATGGCGCGGTAAAGATGCTGGCCATCTTGCCGTTAGCCTCGATAGGCGCCCCGCGCAAGCCAGCGTGTCGATGCCGTTGCCACCTCTGCCCCGAGTCGCCCGCCCAGACGCCACCGCTTCCCCTTCATGTCCACTCAAACGTCGATGGACAAGCGCTTTGGCGCCAGCGTTGCCATCGTCCTCGTCCCTGTGTTGTCGCTGTCGTGCTGGCTGCTGGGCTACGCATGGCTGGCCTATGGGCGCGCCGACGATGCCGCACGTAGCTTCCAGGCGCTGCGGATGGCATTGCTGGTCATGGAAAAGGTGTCGGCCGAGCGCGGCCCGACCAACGGCGTGCTGGGCGAAGACCTACCGCTGCCGGCCGAACGCCTGGCCGCCCTGCACCGCGTGCGCACCGCCAGCGACGAACACCTCGCCCAACTGCTCGACACGTTGCGCCCGGAGCATTGCCCGGCCTGCGCAACCGACGTCGACGCCGTGCGTCGCGCGCAGGCCGACCTGGCCAGTGCGCGCCAGAACATTGACCGCTTGATCGCCGAGCCGCTACGTTCGCGCGACAGCCATGAACTTGCCAACGCCGTGGACCGCATGATCGCGGTCATCCCCGAATTTCTGCCGGTGGTCAACATCCGCACGGCCAGCATCACGCGCGGCGATCCGGATGTGCTGAACTGTCTGACCCTGGCGCGGTTGTCGGCGGACCTGCGCGAATACGCCGGCCAGCTCGGCTCACGTCTGACGGGCGCGCTGGCCATGCACCGCATGCTGACGGCGGATGAGCAATACGCCATCGAGCGCACGCAGGGCCGCATCGACCAGCTCCGCGCCATGATCGACACACGTGTCGTGGGCCGGCCGGGGCTGGACCAGGACGCCATCGAGGCCCTCGCCACGCAGTATTTCGGCGATGGCCTGAACTACCTGCAGCGCGTGCGCAACCAGGCCAGCCAACCGGGCGGCGTGGGCATCAGCACCGGCCAGTTTGCTGAGCGCTATGTGCCGACCATGCGCGCCATCACGGATTTCCGCGACAGCGTGCTGCGGCTGGCAGAAAGCGACATCCGCGAACACCGGCGCGCCATGCTGCTGGTGCTGCTGGGCTCGGCGGCGGCGGTGTTGTCGGTACTGGGCGCTCTGGCGTGGATGACGGTTTCGTTCCGCCGCCACGTGGTCGGGCCGTTCGTCAACGCCACGCGGTTGATCGACGCCATCGCGCGCGGCGACCTGGGCGTGCACATTCCCGCTGGCTTTGCGCGGCACGAGATCCGCGCGATGTTCGATGCCATCCGCGTGCTGCGCGTCAACAGCATCGAGCGCCGCCGGCTGGAGGTGGAGCGCGCGCACCTGATGCAGGAACTCGCGCGCATGGCCGAAACCGACCCCCTCACCCAGTTGCTCAACCGCCGCGCATTTGAAGAACGCGCCGAGGCCATGTGCCATTCGACCGAGCCCAAGGCGAAGTTGCTTGCGCTGATCATGTTCGACATCGACCACTTCAAGCGCATCAACGACACCTATGGCCACGCCGTGGGGGACGAAGCGCTGCGCACCGTCGCGCGCCTGTGCCGCACGGATGGCCCGGCGGCCGATGTGGTGGCGCGCATCGGCGGCGAGGAGTTTGCCGTGATGGTGTGGGCCGATTCGCGCGAACACGCACGCACGTTGGCCGAACGCCTGCGCCAGCGCATCGCCGAGGTGCTGGTGTCCACCGGCACCGATGCCACCTGTCGCATGACGGCCAGCTTCGGCGTGGCCCTGGGCCGGGCGGCGGACCAGCCGCCACTGGAAACCCTGCTGCGACGCGCCGATCATCTGCTCTATGCCGCTAAGCTGGCCGGGCGCAACTGCGTGATGACCGACACACCGCCGACATCGCACGATCTGTCAGCAGCGGCGGAATAACCGAGCGGATTTTTTGGGACGACGGCACCGTCCTGCTCTACATTGGCAACTCCCGTTCCACACCACCCGGAGCTGCCGATGCTGCAAGACCGTCACCTGATTCTCTATCACTCACCGCGCAGCCGTTCCCGAGGTGCGCGCATGCTGCTCGAAGCGTTGGGCGCCGACTATGAAGTGCGCGCCTTCGACCTGACCACGGGCCAGCATCGCTCGCCCGAGTTTCTGGCCATCAACCCTGTGCACAAAGTGCCGACGCTGCAGCACGGTGATGCCATCATCACCGAGCAGGTGGCGGTGTATCTGTATGCGGCGGAACTGTATCCGGAAGCCGGGCTGTCGCCGGCAGTGGGCGACCCGTTGCGTGGGCCGTATCTGCGTTGGATGGCGTTTTATGGCGCGTCGTTCGAGCCGGCCATTGTCGATCGCTCCATGAAGCGCGAGCCCGCGGCGTATTCGCTTTCGCCGTATGGCGACTTCGATACCGTCATCAAGACGCTGACCGCGCAGTTGGAACAAGGCCCGTATCTGCTGGGTGAGCGCTTTACGGCGGCGGACGTGCTGTGGGGCGCGGCGCTGGGCTGGACGACGATGTTCAAGCTGATGCCCGAAACGCCGCTGGTGCGTGCGTATATCGACCGCGTGATGGCACACCCGGCGCTGCAGCGCGCGCAGGCGGCCGATGCGGCCCTTGCGGAAGCACAGGACAAGGCCAAGGCCGAGGCGACAAACGCCGCCCCGGCCCCATGACGCTGCAACTGCGTACTTGTAGCGTACTTAGTGCGAGAGCCGGAACTGCCCCACGGCCTCATTGAGGTTGTGGGCCTGTTCTTCGAGTGATTCCGCAGCGGCAGCGGCTTGCTCGACCAGCGCGGCGTTCTGCTGCGTCACCTGGTCCATCTGATTGACGGCCTGGTTGACCTGCTCGATGCCGCTGCTCTGCTCTTCCGACGCGGCCGAGATCTCGCCCATGATGTCGGTCACGCGCTTCACCGCGTCAACGATCTCGGCCATGGTCACGCCGGCCTGATCGACCAGCGCCGTGCCGTTGCTCACACGATCCACCGAGTCGCTGATCAGCGCCTTGATCTCCTTGGCGGCGCCAGCGGAACGCTGCGCCAGGCTGCGCACTTCGCTCGCCACCACAGCAAAGCCACGGCCTTGCTCGCCAGCGCGCGCAGCTTCCACGGCCGCGTTCAGCGCCAGGATGTTGGTCTGGAACGCGATGCTTTCGATCACGCCAATGATGTCGGCGATCTTCTTGCTGCTTTCATTGATGCCGCCCATGGTGTGGACCACCTGGCCGACCACATCGCCACCGCGCGTCGCCACGTCCGATGCCGTCACGGCGAGCTGGCTCGCTTGACGCGCGTTGTCGGCGTTCTGCTTCACGATGCTGGTGAGCTCTTCCATGCTCGATGCGGTTTCTTCCAGCGAGCTGGCTTGTTCTTCCGTGCGCTGCGAGAGGTCCGCATTGCCGGCAGCAATTTCTTGCGCGGCGGAGCGCACCGAATCGCTGCCCAGGCGGATCTGCTGCATCACGGCCGTGAGCTTGTCCGCGAAGGTGTTGAACGAGCGGGCGATCTGCGCGACTTCATCTTCACCGTCCGACGGCAGGCGCTTGGTCAAATCACCGCTGCCCGAGCCAATGTCGTCCATCGCATCGCGAATCAACGACAGGCGGCGGAACGCGCGCGCGGTCATCGCACCCACGATCAGCGCAGCCACGATGGCCACGCCCACCAGCGCGCCGGCAGAGGTCATCACCAGCGAACGCATGCCGGCGGTGGCGTCGGACTTGTCCAGTGCCACAACGAGGCCCCAGTCGGTGCCCTTCACACCCTGGCGCCAGAGCAGTTTGGCGGCGCCATCGACAGCCACTTCCGTGGGCTTGTCAGCTTGCGCCAGCGTGGCCAGCGTCGCTTCATTCAAGCCCGCCGACAAATCGGTCGCGGGCTTGAGCGTCAACTTATCGTCCGGGTGCGCAACGATCTTGCCCGCCGCGTTGACGATAAAGCCAAAGCTGGCCGGCGTGGGGTGGATCGCCTTCACGTTGGCGATCACGCTATCCATGGCCACGTCGCCGCCGATCACGCCCTTGAGCGTGCCGCCTTCCAGGATGGGCACGGCGAAGGTCACCACCAGCTTGCCGGTGCTCGCGCTCACATACGGCGGCGTCACCACCGGCTTGCCGGCGTCCACCGCCTGCTTGTACCAGGGGCGGGCCGTCGGGTCGTAGGTAGGCGGAATGCCTTCGGGGTCAGAGAATTTGTACGTCTTGTCGGGGTAGCCGACATACACATTGATGAAGCCGCCCGCGTCACGCACGGTCTTGAGCACCGGAATTGGCTCCGCAGACAGTGCAGTGGCTTGCAGCGCAGCCATCATCTGGGTCTTGGAAGCGACCCAGTCGTCAATGCCAGCGATGTGGCCACGTGCGACGGATTGCAGGTTCTGCTGGATGGATGCGTCGTTGTACGAGCGCGTAACGAGGTAGTTAAGACCACCAGCAAACGTGAGTGCGCCGACCACGATAGCCACGCAGGTCAGCAAAATTCGGGTACGAATGGATGCAAGCATATGGTTTCCTACGAAGCCCATGGCAGGGATTCCACCATGTAAGGCATACGGCACACGACCTTGTTGGTCCTGCCGTCGAACAAGAAACGGCCGTGCCTAGGAAATCTGAAGCCTGATGTCGCGCACGTTCCATGGTGTTGTCACGTTGCCGTGGCAGACAACACCCTACAATCGCGCGCAGTACGGTCAAATTGACTGATGCAGCTCTTCCCACTTGGGACAAACACCAACACAGACAAGGACACCACATGAAAACCAAAGCCGCCATCGCTTGGAAAGCCGGGGCCCCGCTCACCGTGGAAGAAGTGGACCTGCAGGGCCCGCGCGCCGGCGAAGTGCTGGTGGAGATCAAGGCCACGGGCATCTGCCATACCGATTACTACACGCTCTCGGGCGCAGACCCCGAAGGCATCTTCCCGGCCATCCTCGGCCATGAAGGCGCAGGTGTCGTGCTGGAAGTGGGTGCCGGCGTGACGTCGTTGAAGGCGGGCGACCACGTCATTCCGCTGTACACGCCGGAGTGCCGCCAGTGCAAGTTTTGCCTGTCGCGCAAGACCAACCTGTGCCAGGCGATCCGCGCCACGCAGGGCAAGGGCCTGATGCCGGACGGCACGTCGCGCTTCTCGCTCGATGGCAAGCCGTTGTTCCACTACATGGGGACGTCAACGTTTGCGAACCACATCGTCGTGCCGGAAATCGCGCTGGCGAAGATCCGGCCCGATGCACCCTTCGACAAGGTCTGCTACATCGGCTGCGGCGTCACCACGGGTGTGGGCGCGGTGGTGTACACGGCCAAAGTGGAAGCCGGCGCCAACGTGGTCGTGTTCGGCCTGGGCGGCATCGGGCTGAATGTGATCCAGGGCGCGAAGATGGTCGGCGCGGACAAGATCATCGGCGTGGACCTGAACCCCGCGCGTGAAGCCATGGCGCGCAAATTCGGCATGACGCACTTCATCAACCCGAAGGACGTAGACAACGTGGTCGACCACATCATCCAGCTCACGGATGGCGGCGCGGATTACTCGTTCGAATGCATCGGCAACACGCAGGTCATGCGGCAGGCGCTGGAGTGCTGCCACAAGGGCTGGGGCCAGTCGATCATCATCGGCGTGGCCGAGGCCGGGGCGGAGATCAGCACGCGCCCGTTCCAGCTCGTCACCGGCCGCGAGTGGAAGGGCTCAGCCTTCGGCGGCGCACGCGGCCGCACCGATGTGCCGAAGATCGTCGACTGGTACATGGAGGGCAAGCTCAACATCGACGACCTGATTACGCACACGCTGCCGCTGGAGCGCATCAATGAAGGCTTCGACCTGATGAAGCGCGGTGAGTCCATCCGTTCGGTCGTGCTGTACTGAGCCCAGGACAAAGGAGAACGCGATGACAGCCACGGTCCCCGCCCTTGAGCTGATTTCCGAGCACGCTTGTTTTGGCGGCGTGCAGCGCTTCTATCGGCACGACTCGACGGCGATCGGGCTGCCGATGCGCTTCTCGGTCTATCTACCGCCGCAGGCGTTGGCGGGCGAACGCTGCCCTGCCCTGTTCTATTTGGCCGGCCTCACCTGCACGGAAGAGACCTTCGCCATCAAGGCAGGCGCGCAGCGCGTGGCCGCGCGTGAAGGCCTCATCCTCATCGCGCCGGACACCAGCCCGCGCGGCGCCAACGTTCCGGGCGAAACGGACAGCTGGGACTTTGGCGTCGCCGCCGGCTTCTACCTCGATGCCACGCAGGCACCGTGGCGCCAGCACTACCGCATGGAAACCTACATCGCGCAAGAACTGCATCACATTGCGCGCGTCGCGTTTCCTGTGGCGGCAGGCCGCATCGGCATCTTTGGTCACTCCATGGGCGGGCACGGCGCGTTGACGCTGGCGCTACGTCATCGGGAGCGCTTTGCGTCGGTCTCGGCCTTTGCACCGATCGCGCACCCGTCTGTCTGCCCGTGGGGCATCAAGGCGTTCACCGGTTACCTCGGTGAAGACCGCGCTGCCTGGGCCGCACACGACGCCACGCAACTGATGCAGCTGGCGCAGAACCCGTTTCCCGGCGGCATCCTCATCGACCAGGGGGAGGCCGACAAATTCCTCGCCGAACAGTTGTATCCGGAAGACTTCGCGGCCGCGTGCCAGACGGCCGGGCAGCCGCTGCAGTTGCGCCGCCACCCGGGGTACGACCACGGCTACTACTTCATCCAAACGTTCATCGAAGACCACCTGCTGCATCACGCAGCGCAACTGCGCTAGCTCGAACACAAGGGCGGGCACCGAGCTATCGGCTGCCCCCGCCCGCGCTGCCTGCGCCGCCGCCAGTACCGCCGCCTACGCCACCATCACCGGGGGCGCCGATCCCGCCCGTACCCAACACACTCTCTGCAGCGAGCAAAGGCCGTTCCGCGTTTACCTGGTGGTGGGCACGGCACTTTGGCGCCAGCAATGGGTCTAGAACGTTCCGTGCTATGGGTGCGTGAGACCCTACGTCACAATGCGTAGCGGATCGTTACGCCCGGTCTATACATTCATCTCTGTATGTATAATCGCCCGCACCCCGCGCCCGTCCGCCGGGGCCAACGATGGAGCTGTTCAACGTGAGATTCCCCTTCCCGCTGCCGAAGTCATGGCGCGCGGCCCTGCCCGGGCTGGCGTCGGACCACGCATCGGGCACCCCTTCCGATCGCCCGCGCGCCCCGGTTGCGCAGCCTTTGCCCGGCGATCCGGATGCTTGGATCGCGTGCGAGCACTGCGACACCCTGCATCGGCACGAGGTCATTGCGCTGGATGAAGAGGCGCACTGCACACGCTGCGGCGTCAAGCTATACCGCAACCAGAGCGAGCGCCTGTCAGTGCTGCTGCCGCTGCTGATCACAGGGATCATCGTCTACGTCGTCGCCAACGTTTTTCCAATTGCCGAGATGGACGGTGGCGGCAATCGCAACGCCACCACGCTGTGGGGCGCCATCGAGGCGCTGTACGGCTACGGCATGGTGTTCGCAGCCGTGCTGGTGGCACTCACCACGGTGCTGTTTCCGCTGATGTACATGTCGGTGCTGGCGCCGCTGCTCATTGCCCGGGTGCGCGGACGGCAGCATCCTTCTGCAGCGCTGGTGTTGCGCGCGGCGGCAATGATCCGCCCGTGGGCCATGATCGAGATCTTCATGCTGGGCGTGGTGGTGGCGCTCATCAAGGTGGCACACATGGTGTCGCTCGAAGCCGATGCTGGCCTGTGGGCATTTGCCGCGCTCACGGTGTTCCTGACCGTCGCCCTGTCGATTGATCTGCGACCGTTCTGGCGCGAGATCGGCCTGACGCTGCCGCCGCGCACCCACGTCGATGCGCCCACCGGCCTGGATGTGGCGGCCCGCCCCGGTGAAGCTTCCAACGGCGAGGACCGCGCATGAGCGCCGCGACCAGCCCCGCCCCAACGCAGCCGGCACGCCCCCTGCGTGCTGCCGCGCGCGGCTTGGTCACCTGCGAACGCTGCGGCCTGCTCGCGCGCATGCCCCACGCCGAAGCGGCCACGCAAGCCGCGCTCACCCACGAAGATGCACCCGAACCCGCGACTCCAGCGCCAGTCTGCCCACGCTGCCTGTCGCCGTTGCACGTGCGCAAGCCCGACAGCCTCGCACGCTGCTGGGCGCTGCTGATTGCGGCGATGGCCATGTACCTGCCGGCCAACATGCTGCCAGTCATGATTACCGACACGCTGCTCGGCACCCAGCAAGACACCATCATGAGCGGCATCGTCTACCTATGGACCTCGGGCTCCTGGCACCTGGCCATCATCGTGTTCATCGCCAGCTTTTTTGTGCCGCTAGCCAAGCTCGGCATCCTCGCCGTGCTGTGCCTGTCGGTACAGCGGCGCTGGCACTGGAACCCGCGCCTGCGCACACGCCTGTATGTGGTTGTCGAGGTGATCGGCCGCTGGTCGATGCTCGATGTGTTTGTCGTGACGCTGCTGGCGGGGCTGGTGCATCTGTCCACGCTGGCCATCATCAAGCCCGGCCCCGGTGTCGGGCCGTTTGCCGCCGTGGTGGTGCTGACCATGTTCGCCGCCCGCTGTTTTGACCCCCGCCTGATCTGGGACGCCATCGACGAGCCCGATCCCGAAGAGACCGACGCATGACCGCCCCCGCTGATCAAGACACCGTTCCCCCGCCGCGCCGTACCAAACGCAAGCGCTGGCTGCCCTCGCTGATCTGGCTGGTGCCGATCGTTGCGCTGCTGGTGGGCGGCACGCTCATGGCTCGGGTGATCCTGGCGCGCGGCGCGCTGGTGAGCGTGACCTTCAGTTCGGCCGAGGGCATTGAAGCCGGCAAGACGCGCGTGAAGTACAAGAGCGTCGACATCGGCGTCGTCAAGGCGGTGGGCCTGACGGAGGACCGCTCCGGCGCCGTGGTGCAGGTTGAACTCACGCACGACGGCAAGGCCTTCGCCGCATCCGACACGCGCTTCTGGGTGGTGCGCCCACGCGTGGCAGCCGGCAGCATCTCGGGGCTGGGCACGCTGCTTTCGGGCGCCTACATCGGCGTGGATGGCGGCCGCTCGCACGACAAGAAATCCGAATTCAAGGGCCTGGATACGCCGCCGGCCATCTATGCCGACACGCCGGGCAAACAGTTCAAGCTGCATGCGCAGGACATCGGCTCGCTCGACATCGGGTCGCCGGTGTACTTCCGCCGCGTGCGCGTGGGACAAGTCACCGCCTACGACATCGACGCCGACGGCAAAGGCGTGAGCCTGCAGATTTTCGTGAACGCGCCCTTCGACAAGTTCATCACGCGCGGCACCCGTTTCTGGAACGCCAGCGGCATCGACCTGAAGCTCGACGCCAATGGCCTGAAGGTCGACACGCAATCGTTGCTGACGGTGGTGCTGGGCGGCATCGCCTTCCAGACGCCGGAAGGCGCGGACCATGAGCCGGCCGCACAGGACGCCGACTTCGATCTCATGCGCAACGAGACCCTGGCGCTCAAGGACCCCGAGCACATCTCGCAGACCGTGGTGATGTACTTCCATCGCTCGCTGCGTGGCTTGACGGTCGGCGCGCCCGTGGAGTTCAAGGGCATCAACGTGGGCGAGATCAAATCGATCGGCATCCACTACAGCAAGAAGCGCCACGAGTTCGTGCTGCCCGTCACGGCGGTGCTGTACCCGACGCGCTTTGGCATGGACATCCGCGAAGACAACGCCGACCACGCTGCGGAAGACGTGCGCATGCAGTTCGACGTGCTCGTCCAGAACGGCATGCGCGCGCAGTTGAAGAGCGCGAGCCTGCTGACCGGCCAGCAGTTCGTGAACCTCGACTTCATCGACCCCGCAGAGCGCGGCAAGACGCCGCCGCGCTTTGGCGTGCGCGACCGTGACGGCGCCTACGTCTTCCCGACTGCCGACAACCCGACCGACGACATCGAAGCCCAGATCGCGGGCATCGTGAAGAAGCTCAACAAGGTGCCGTTCGAGCAGATCGGCCAGGACGTCCACAAAATGCTCGGCTCGCTGGATGCCACGCTCAAGCAGACGGAACAACTGGCCAAGACGGTCAACAGCGACCTCGCCCCACAAATGAAGGAAACGCTGGCCGAAGCCCGCCGCACACTGGGCGCGGCACGCCAGGTCTTCGGGGAAGACGCCCCGCTGCAGCGCGATGCACGCGACACGCTGGACCAGGTCGCCAAGGCCGCGGCGTCGGTGCGCGTGCTGACCGACTATCTGCAACTCCACCCGGAATCGCTGATCCGGGGCAAGGCTAAGGACGCGCAATGACCCACGCGATGACACTGTCTTCCCTTCGACTGGCTGGCGTGCTCGCGGCCGCTGCATTGATGGCGGCCTGCGCTTCGCCCGAGCCGACGCTGCATACGCTGTCAGTGCGGCCGGCAGCAACGGACGCGGGGCGCTTCGAGCGCGCGTTCCGACTCGCAGGCGTGCGCGTGCCCGATCGCCTGGACAAGCCGCAGATCGTGCTGCGCACGTCTGACAGCGAAGTGCAGGCGCTGGAGCAGCAGCGCTGGGCGTCGCCGTTCGGTTCGGAGTTGCGCGATGCGCTGTCGGCTCAGCTGGCCGGCGCGCTGTCTGCCGTGGATGTGGGTGGTGGTGTGGTGCCGGCAGGCGTGCCGCTCTATCGCATCACGGCAGACATGCCCAGCTACGATGCACGCCCCGGCCAGAGCGTGGCGGCATTGGTGGCTTGGCGCGTGACGCGCGATGCAGCCACGCCAGGCACGCCGGGTACAAGCGCCCCCGCCCCTGCCCTCGCCTGCCAGACCACGTTGACGGCACCGGTGGCGGCGGACGCAAGCGCAAGTGTTGACCCTGTCGTGTCTTCAACGCAGCAGGTTGTGCAGCAGTGGTCTGCGCAGATCGCGCAGAGCGTGCTGGCGCTGGAGTCGCACGCGTCCGCGCCGGCGGGGTGCCGGTAGGCCGATCAGGCGTTGGCGAGTCGTTCCGTCAGCTCGCCCAGTGTGGTGAGCGCGGCCTCCAGATTGGCCGAAGGCGGCAGCCCGAAGCAGATGCGGAAGAAGTGATCGAAGCGGTTCAGGTTCGAGAACATCGTCCCCGGCGCAATGCGAATGCCCTGCGCCAGCGCCGCCTCGAACAAGTCCATCGACGACACATTGGGTGGCAGCTCCACCCACATCGCAAACCCGCCCGCTGGCACCAGGAGCCGCGTGCCGGCCGGAAAGCTTCCCGCAATGGACTCCGCCATGCGCTCGCGCTGTTCGCGCAACGTCTGGCGCAAGGTGCGGAGGTGGCGGTCATACGCCCCCGAGGCAACAAAGCGCCCAACCACGACCTGTAGCAAGGAATCGTTCGGCCGCGACTGCGCGAACTTCAGCATCTGCACACGCTCATGCCAACGCCCGGCGATCACCCAGCCCAGGCGTACACCAGGCGCCACCGTCTTTCTTAACGACGCGCAGTAGATCACGTTGCCCGTGCGGTCCCACGCCTTGATGGCCTTGAGCGGCGTGGGGCTGTCGGCCATCGGGCTGTAGGTATCGTCTTCGATCAGGACAATGCGGTTGGCATCGCAAAAGGCCGCCATGCGCCGCTTGGCCGCGTCCGGCATGATGCAGCCGAGTGGGTTCTGCAGGTTGGGCACCACAACGACGGCGCGGATGTTGCCGTACGCCTGCACCGCCATCTCCAGCGCTTCGATGGACATGCCGGTGCGCGGGCTGGTGGGGATTTCCACCGCACGTAGTCCCAGGCTTTCCAGCACTTGCAGCAACCCGTAGTAGGTGGGCGATTCCACCGCCACCGTATCGCCCGGCTGGGTCACGGCGCGCAGCGCCAGATTCAGTGCCTCGATACAGCCGTGCGTGACGATCACCTCGTCGGGCGCAATCTGCACGCCCATGTCGAGCGCGCGGCGCGCCACGGCGGTCTGCAGTTCCGGGTGCCCGTTGGGCGTCACCGCCTCCGTCAGCAGCAGCGGATACCGGCGCAGCACCTGCGTGGCCACCCGGTTGAGCGCAGCAGACGGATATAGCGTGGCCGCCCCGGTGGCGCCCGCCAGGTCGATGCGCACATTGGCCTGCAGCCCGCGCGCCACGATAGCCGACACGCGCGCATGCACGCCCACATAGGCAGCCGGATCGGGCGTGGCGACTTCCGGTTCCTTCACCGGTGCGAGCAAGGCACGGCGCGGCTGCCGCACGAAATAGCCCGAGCGCTCGCGCGCCTCCAGCCAGCCTTCCGATTCCAGATGCCGGCACACCTGCAACGCCGTCGACAGGCTGACCCCATGCGTGCGCATCAGCGTCCGCACCGAGGGCATACGCTGCCCCGCTGCCAGCACCCCGCTGCGGATCGCGCCGAGGTAGTGGTCGGCCAGCGTCCGGTACAGCGGCTGCGCGGGGGGCGGGGTCAACTCGATGACAGACATGGCGTGCGGGAGCGCGGTGAGGTGTCCGGCACATCATGCCGCCAGTGCCACCACCGCAACAGATACAGACAACGCGAAACTGTACCGTAACAGATTGCCACGCGGGTTGGCCTGTTGCGGCCCCTGCGTTGGCGTCTGTGTCTGTTGCGCGGGAGCGGCCCTGCCTACGCTGCAGCCATGTTCAGGAGATCGACATGACTGCGCAAACATCCCACCCGCCTCACCCGCCCCGCCAGGAACCCGAACGGCTGGCCCTCGCCGCAGGCGGCGCCAGCCTCCAGTGGTGGCCCAGCGGCACCACCCTGCTCGTGCTGGAGGGCCGCACCACGCTGGTCCATCCCGCGCGGTGGGTGGCGGATCAGACGCTGCGCCCACGTCAGCCGCTGAGTGCCGGGCACGCGCTCGTGCTGGATCGCTCGGGCTGGTGGGGCCTGGAAGCCGATGCGGGGAAGGCAGCGCAATTGCACATCATGCTGCCGGCCGCTGCCGCGTCACGCCTACGCTGGCCCGCGCTTCGGCAGTGGCTGCTCGGCTGGGCGGTGCCGCGCCAGACATCGCGCGGCTGAGGCGCCCAGCACGGTCCCTGTCTCATCCCCTCATTTGCCCGGTTTGTGGGGTGAGCGGACTGGGTACTTGCCGTCGTCCGGGTGGATGGATGCGTTCTCGAAGTCGCCCGGGTCTTCCTCGCCCACGCCGCTTTCGCTGGGGACGGCGGGCACAACGGGGCGTTTGGCAGTCTCACCGGGGTGCGCATCCCCGTGGTGTTGGCCGTTGTGCTTGTCGGTGTCCTTGTGAGTACTCATGGCTGTTTGCGGCTGTTCTGGTGCTGGCCCAGACGCTGCTGGTTCTGCGGCATTTGCCCGCCATGCGCGGCGGCGCGGCCATCTTCCGCCGGCGACTGCACCGGACGCTTGCCCGATGGCTTGGTGCCGTGCGGCATCGCGGCGCGTTCAGCACGATCGGCTTCCACGCGTTCCTTGGCCGCGTCCAGCTGTGTTGCCGCGGTCGGTTTGTGCTGCGGTTGTTGCTTCATGGTCTGGCTCCTTATCGGTGACAGCAGGATGACAACAGGATCACGGGGCAGGCCCGCACCCATGTGTGACGCAACCGGCGTGCCGCCACCGCACCGCGCGCACCATCGCTCGTACGGGTATCCGCCTTGCTGCGCAGACAGCATCGCGCCAAGCGCGCGCAGCACGCATGGAGACTTCACATGGCAACCAGCAATCTGTACCGCACCGGCGAATCCCCAGCCCAAACGGGCAAGGGCCACGGCACTGACGCACTCGGCCCGTCCGACAGCTCGGATTCGGGCAGCGACGTGGTCGGCGGCCCGGGCCTCGGTAGCGACGTGGAAGACCGCTTTGACGACGACCCCGCCGTCCACCCGCGCGGCAACGCGGCCAACCGCACCGCCGGCGCCGACCTGGGCGATGCCGACCTCGACAGCGACACCGATTCCACCGGCACAGGCGAGCGCCGTGCCGCTGGCCACGAGCCCGTCATCCGCGAAGGCGGGGATCTGATGCCCGACGCCGTGCACGATCTGAATGATCCCAATGCGGAAAGCCCGGTGGACGACGCGCAGTTCGAGCACGCCACCGGCCTGGCCGGCGAAAACGACGACGCCGACGCACCCGACGCAGTTGACCTCGACGACACCCCGATCGACCATCAACCCGGCGCGCGCGACCTCCCGCTGCGCTCGCCCACCGGCGGCACCGACTGGTCCGACAACATGCGCCGCAGCCGGCCGACGAACAAGGGGCGCGGCGTGCCCGGCAAGCATCGCGAGTAGCCGTCATGCCGAAGGCCCGCTCAGCGCGTTGTTGCCCGCGGGCCTACACTGGCGGCGGACCGTTGCCTGCCCGCCTTAGCGGGCGTCGGGCATCGGGCCGCCCGCCCACGTTTGGGCCCAACCCGCCCCCTTCTCGCCATGACACTTCAACGTTTTTCGTTCCGCGCGGCCGCGCTGGTTGTTGCAATGGCCTCTGCCCTGCCCCTGGCCGTCTCCGCGCAAAGCCAGCCCGCGCCCGCCCGTGTACGCGCCACCATCACCGCCGCGCACGGCAACAGCCTTGACGTGACCGACACCGCGGGCAACAAGGCCACCGTGGCCCTGCCCACCGACCTCACCGTCACGGAAATCGCACCGACGGAACCCTCGGCCATCCAGGCTGGCAGCTATATCGGCACGGCCGCCGTCAAACAAGCCGACGGCACCCTGCGCGCACTGGAAGTGCATGTGTTTCCCGAAGCCATGCGTGGCACCGGCGATGGCCACCGCCCGTACGACCTCGGCGCCAACAGCACCATGACCAACGGCACGGTTGAGCAGGCCGGCGCTGTGATGGGCGTGAGCGGCACGCAAGGCCGCACGCTGTCGGTCAAATACAAGGATGGGGAGCAGCGCATCGTGGTGCCGCCCGAGGTGCCGATCGTCACCTTTGCACCGGGTCGACGCGATGAACTGAAAGCCGGCGCGCACGTCGTGCTGTTCGTACGCGCCGATGCGCAAGGCACGCTGACGGCGCAGCGCGTGCTGGTAGGCAAGGACGGCCTCGTCCCGCCGATGTGACGATGCGCGGAGTGCCCGCACCAGGCACCCACAACGCCGGAGCTTTGACCTGCGATGCCGGACCTCAAAGCACCGGCATCGCCCCTCGGAGGTCCACCTTCGGACCATAAACCTCCGGCGTCGGACCTTCCGACGTCCGCGCACGCACCTTTTAGGTGCAACGCCGGGCCTCAGACCTCCGGCGCCGGACCTCAAAGGTCCGATGCTGGACCCATCGACCTCCGCGGTCGCACCCCCGAAAGCCGACGCCGGACCTTGCGAGGTCCAATGCTGGACGTTTGAGCTCCACCGTCGGAGCCCCAACGTCCACGCACCATCAGAACGGCTTGCTGACCGACAGCAGGAACGTGCGGCGCGGTGCAAACTGCGGTGCGCCCACGCCGATCCCCGTGCCGTCGCGCAACTCGTAGCTGCGGTCGAAGATGTTCAGCACGGTCAGGCGCGTCTTGAACTTGCCGAGCATCGGCAGGCTGAAGTCGCGGGCGGCGCCCAGGTTCATCTGCCAGTAGGCCGCCAGATGATCGGAGTTTGCAAAGCCGCTGCGCAGGCCGGAGCCAAACAACGCATCGGCCATCCACGTCGTCCCCCAGTACTTGTACGACACGCCGGCCGAGGCGGTCAGGCGCTGGTCGTGGTCAAGATTGACCCAGTGGCTGTTGGTGTAGGCCAGCTCGTCAGCATCAAAGTTGAACTGGCCCGTCTCAATGCCCTTGCCCTGTGCGCGCGACACGGCCACGTTGAGGTACGCGCCAAAGTTGCCATTGCGGTAGTTGGCACTGCCCTCCAGCCCGTAGATGCGGCCTCGCTCGTAGTTGAATGCGGAATACAGCAGCGCGTTGCCGAACTGGCCCTCATCCTGCAGGTGGCGCACGTCGCGGTAGTACGCGTCCAGGCCCACCGTGAGGTGCGGTGTGAGCTGGTGCGAGACCCCCAGGTCAAAGTAGTTCGAGCGCTCCGACTTGACCGCCGTGTTGGCATCCGACGGCAGCGCATTGGTCGTGCCGAGGAAGCTCGCCACCGAGGTGCTGTCAAACTTCTCCGTCGGCGGCGGCGTGAAGTAACGCGCGTAGCCAGCGTGCACGCGCGTGCGCGGCGTCAGGTCGTAGGTCAGGCCCACGCGCGGGCTCAACTGCTGCTCGCTGACGATGGTGTTGACGTGGTCATAGCGCGCGCCGTAGTTGATGGTGAGCTTATCGGTCGGCTTCCACTCGTCCTGCAGGTAGACGCCCATCGTCGTGCCGGTGTCGCTGTGGTTGTCGACAACGGTGAACGGCGTGCCACTGGTCTGCGCGCCGGTGTCGTCCGCAGGGAACACACTGGAGGTGTTGTCCGTTCCGAAGCGCTCGCGCTGCACGAACACGCCGGCACGCAGCGTGTGCTTGTCATTGAGCTTGTAGCTTGCGTCACCCTGCAGGCCGTAGGCCTCGTTGCGGCGCGTGAGGTCAGCCGCCACGCCGTTGTAGACGAGGTCGCCCACCGGGTCCGGCGTGTAATCGATGCGGCTGGCGCGGCGGAACACCGACACCTGGTAGTCCAGCTTGGGCGACACCTTCTGCTGATACGTCAGGATCTGGAAGTCGGTCTTCTCACGCTGGTTGGCGTTGAGCGCTTCCGATGCCGGCGGCACCACGCCGTCGAGCGTGAACTGCGGGTCCAGCCCCGGCCGCGTCGGAATCTGGAAGCGGCTGTTGGACGTGCCAAACATGAAGCTCACGCGGCTGTCGTTGTCGAGCAGATACGAAAGCATGCCGAACGACTTGTTCTGCGTGGTGTGGTCGTGCGTGGCGTTGCGATTGCCCGTGGGGTTCTCGATGCCGAGGTTGTTCTCGGCGAACACGCCCGACAGGTAGTAGCTGAAGCGATCCTTCGTGCCGTGGATCTGTGCATTGACCTCGTGCGTGGCATTGCTGCCGAGCACGGTACCGATCTCGCCGCCAAAGGCCTTGGGCTCGCCGTCTTCATCGGCGGAAGCCCCCTTGGTGGTGATGTCCACAATGCCTGCCGTGCGATAGCCGTACTGCGCCGGCAGCGCGCCGGTCAGCACGTTGATCTGGTTGGCGAAGCGTGTATCCAGCATCTGCCCGAAGCCGCTGATCGGCTCGGGAACAATCACGCCGTTGATGCGGTATTGCAGGTTGGAGTGATCGCCGCGCACATGCAGCGCGCCGAACGAATCCTGCACCACACCCGGCGCCTGCAGCAGCACCTGGTTCAGCGGCGTGGCGTCGCCCAGGGGCAGGCGGGCGATGTCGTCGGTGTCGAATTTGTAGACGGAGCTGCCGGTGTCGGGCGATAGCCCGTTGCGGGCGGCGTCCAACCGCTTGGCGGTGACGCGGGTTTCGCTGAGGTCGCGCACGTTGGTGGCAGGTGCCGGCGTGGCCGGTGCCGCTGACGTGGCAGGCGCGGTGTTGGTGGCAGGGCTCTTGGCTGGAGGCGTTCGTGCCGTGGCTTCTTGAGCCAGAGCGGAGACAGAGGCGAAGGATGGCAGCACGGCGGCAAGCGCCACCACCAGCTTGGCAGGCTGGAACGGAATCATGGAAAGACCTTTGAATCGAGCGAATGCGTCAAACGGCGGCCCGCGCATCAATACACAGGCCGACAGGCAAGTCGAAAATCAAAGGCTGACCGGTGGATCGCGCGAACAGACGGCCACCGAAAAGACCGGCGCCACGGCGCGAAAGCCGAAATGCGGGAAGTGCCAACGCCGCGTGCTGCGCAAGCGCAATAGCAACAGCACCGGCAACGCCGCGGCAAGCGCAGCAAAGGCGGCGCACTGCAGACAGGCAGCGTGTTCCTGGGCGGACTGGTTGCTACGCTCGGCACCGGCTGATTTGGCCGTAACGCCCAGCTCAAGCGGTGTCTCGCCCCAATGCGACAGCGCATGCCGCAGCGCGCCCTGCTGACCGAACAGCAGCAGCACGGCGAGCAGGCAAGCCAGCCAGCGCAGATGCAGGAAGGAGGAGCGGAAGGAACGCACGGTCAGGAGCGTAGATGCCGGCGCGCAATATCACCCCGATATTGCGAACGCCAATGCAACTAAGTTGCGAATTCTGACACCAGTCGCCGGATTCAGCAATCCGTCAGGTGGAGGGCAGAACAACCCGCGAGCGTAGTGCCTCTGTATTACAGGCGCGTGTGCGCAAAACCCGGTGCGAGCCCCGTCGGCATGCCAAGACTTGGCACGGGCACACGTTTCCAGTTCGAGCGGGCCTTGCGGACGGTCTCGGCGCGTTGTGCGGGGGCGCCAAGCTCAGTGGCATCGTGCAGGCTGGCAAGCCATGCGCCATAGTCGAACCAGCCATCGCGCACGAGTTGCTCGCCCACGCAACGGGCGAAGTGGTCGGCCTTGGGCAGGAAGCACAGTTCGAAGCCTTCGGTCTCGCGGCGGCCGTGCATCCAGCGATGCGGCACCTGGTGGTTCGCCAACGCCTCTGACAGGCGCGTGCCATAGCGCTGCTGTCCCTGGCGGCGCGCGCCAATCACGTAGAAGTCATCCAGCAGCCGGCGCAGCCCCAGTGCGGAGCGCGCATGGCGCACCTCGGCATCGACCAGCAACTCGCGATTCTGTGTGCGGGCCTGCAGCGCGAGCGCGGCGAAATGGTGCGCGCCCCACTCGTTCATGTAGAACAGCTCGCCGCCGGCAAAGTCGTAGGCGCGGAACACATTCGCTTGATCTGCGTAGCGGAACACGTGGCGCCGGTTGGCGGCAAAGTCGGCATCGGTGCTGTGCGGAATGCGGCGGCAATGCTGATGCGCGAACACCAGCATGCTCGGAAACGAATGCACCGAGCACGGCGACTGCGCCAGGCCCGTCACCGCGCGGATGTCGATCTTGCGATGTTCGCGGCGCACGCCCACGAGCTGGCTCAGGTGATGATGCAGCGCATCCACCCAGTCGGCGTGCGGCAAATGCTTGGGAAACAACTGGTGCGCCGGCTCGGCCACCCCAGCTTCAAACAAAAATGGCACGCTCTTGTGCCAAATATCGAGTTTCCAGTGCGAGAGCGCGTCGCGCTCGGTGCGATGGTCCGTCACGGATTGCGTGACGTTGAAGGCCCGCGACTGGTGTACCCAGTGCGACGCCGCATGCAGCCAATTGGAAACGTTCATGTCACCCCCCGGAAGACTGAATCGTTTGTTTGCGGAATTGCCGACCTCGCTCTGAATGTGTGGCGATTGTTCAGCAATGTAAAAACCAACGACTCAACCGTACCCCACTTTAGAGGGGTGCGCCATGAACATTATTGAACTTCGTGTTAAGAAAAATACACATGACTCATAGGGACTTGCCAGGCGCGCGGCATGCTGCGTGCTGCAAGACAGGCATCCGAGACCGGGAGACCGCGATGCCGACCCAACGAGACCGTTCCGAAACCGATACGACGCAACGCCCACAGCCGACTCACCCCGAGGGCCAGCCGGAACCCGGTCAGCGCAAGCCTGCCGGCCCGCTCGTGCCACGCGACACGCAGCCGAACAAGCCGGAGCAAAAAGAGCCGCCTGTGGAAAACCTGTAAACGCGTCGCTTAGACCAGGCACATGTCGGACACTTCCTCGTCCGACAGGCCCCAGGTGCTGGCATCTTCCACCGTGACGATGGAATCGTCCGACTTGCTCAGGCTGATGCGCTCGGGGCGCACGCGCGTCTTGGTGTTGCCCGAATAGAAGATCACGACATCGGGCTTGAGCGCCGAGGCCTCGTTCTGGTGGACCACCACCCCAAGCCGGTTCGTGCGCAGCTTGACCAGCGTGCCCACCGGGTAGATGCCCACGCTGCGCGTGAAGGCCTGGAACACCGTGCGATCGAACTGCGTGTCTGTGCGGGCCATCATGTATTTCAGTGCCTGCGCCGGCGACCACGCATGGTGATACGGGCTACTCGACGTGAGCGTGTCATACACGTCGCAGATGGCGCCCATCTTGGCCCACAGGCTGATGCCGTCGGCCTTCTGGGCATCGGGGTAGCCGCTGCCGTCAATGCGCTCGTGGTGGTGCAGGCAGATCTCGCGCGCAATGTCGCTGAACTGCCCCGTGCCCTGCAACAGGTGATGGCCGCCCACGGCATGGGTCTGTAGCAGTGCCAGTTCATCCTTGGTGAGTGCCGTGCTCTTGTCGAGCAGCGTGCGCGGCATCGCCGATTTACCGATGTCATGCACGAGCCCGCCCAGCCCGCATTCGCGGATCTCGTCTTCAGGCAGACCCAGCGTGCGCGCCAGCGCCACCATCAGCGCGCACACCGCGAACGAATGCAGGTAGGTGTAGTCGTCCTTGTTCTTCAGGCGCGCCAGGGCGATCAGGGCATAGGAGTTGCGTGCCAGCGAGTTGGACACATCGTCCACCAGCAGGAGCGCCTTGTCGGTCTCCAGTGCCTTGCCCATGCGGGCTTCGGCAAACATGTGGCCCAGCGTCGCCTTACCGTTCTGCATGAGCTGCTGGGCGTGCTTCCACTCTTCCTTGAGGGAGGTGGGAGAGATCGGCGGCCGGGCGGCCACGGTCTCGCGCGTGAGGGGCTCAGGCTCGGGCGCGGCGGCCGGGGCAGGCATCAGCGCCTTGGGCAGGACGTCTTCGCCGCGCTCGGGGTCGATCCAGATTTCGGCAATGCCGGCCTTCAGGATGTCGTCGATCTGACCCTGGTGCGACAACTGGAACTGCGAACGCCAGAATGGATGCTTCAGCCAGGACCCGCCCAGCTTCATCACAAACATACCGACACGCAATTGGTTCGCATCGATTCGCTTCATACCCGCCTGCCTCGGCTCAATGTCCGGTTTTGATATGTGGATAGGGATTGCGGCGCACCAGCCGACACCGGCGACACGCTCTCTTCTCTATGTGGGTGCTCTGGGCCACAAGAGAGCCGGCCGCCCTTGGCTTATCGGCGGACTTGCGCAAAACTTGAGAAAAAAGTGGCGCGGGCGACGTGCAGTCTGCCCGGCAGGGGGAACGTCGGCAATGGTAGCGGTCGAATCAAACAAGTGACGCGTCAAGACCCCCGCCCGTCGGGCTGGCGGTCGGTCACGGGCGACATACACTAGGCACCAAGGATGCGTATCTGCCATGACTCACGATCCCTCAGCCCAACGCAAGCAGGCCGGCCCCGATGATTTCGCGCTCAACCGCGAGGCCATTCGCTGGCTGGCGTCCCTGCCTGATGGCGTCCGCCCCATTGAACTGGGCCGCGACTACCCCCGCATCATCAACACCATCGCCGCCAAGTGGGTCGATTTCATCGGCTGCCGGCGGTACCTCAACAGCCTGCAGATCGATGATCGCGGCGGCCGGCAGGGCTTCCGGTTCGAGATCGTGCAAGAGATCTGCGCGCTGCGCGAGTATTTCGATTCGCTCTATCCGCCCGACAAGGACCTCTGGCAAAAGGCCATTGATGCCAAGCGGCCCTAGGCCCGCGTCACCCAGCCACGGCCCGAGCAGTCCGACGCCCGGGCCGTTTCCTTTTCAGGCGATGGCGCGGCGCAGGGCGCGCGCCACGTGCGCTACCGCTATGCTGTCGACTCATCCCCCGGAGACCCCCGCATGATGTCACCCCGCCCGAACATGATCCGCACGCTGGCTGCCGAGCTGGCTGCTGGTCGCGTCACCAGCGTCACCCTGACCGAGGCCGCCCTGGACCGCGCGAAGAGCCACCGTGCCGCCGAAGGAGCCGCCTACGTCAGCGTCGACGCACAAGCCGCGCTCGCCATGGCCCGTGCCGCGGATGCCGCGCGCGCAGCGGGCAGTGTGCCGTCATTGCTCGCAGGGCTGCCGGTGTCGATCAAGGATCTGTTTGACGTGGCGGGCGAAGTGACAGCAGCCGGCTCACGCGCGCTGGCCCATCAACCGCGCGCCACGGCGGACGCCCTTGCCGTGGCCAGGTTGCGGGCAGCCGGCGCGGTGCTGCTCGGCCGCACCAACATGAGCGAGTTCGCGTTTTCGGGCCTCGGCCTGAACCCGCATTACGGCACGCCGCGCACGCCGGCCGACGGCACCCGTGCAGCTGGTGGCTCCAGTTCCGGTGCCGCAGTCACCGTGGCGGGCGGCATGGCGGTTGCCGGGCTGGGCACCGACACGGGCGGATCGATCCGCATCCCCTCCGCGTTCTGTGGCCTGACCGGCTTCAAGCCCACCGCTCGCCGCGTGCCGATGACGGGCGGCATACCGCTGTCCACCTCGCTCGACTCCGGCGGCCCGCTGGCCAACTCGGTCGATTGCTGCGCCATCGTCGATGCCATCCTCAGCGGTGAATTCTGCAACCTCGCCCTCGACACCGAGGCCGTACCGCTGGCCGGTTTGCGCCTGGGGATCACGCAGGATTACGTTGGTGCAGACCTCGACGACACCGTTACCACCGCGTTCAACCGTGCCGTGGAACGACTCCAACGCGCCGGTGCGCACATCGTGCGTTTCGACTTCCCCGAGCTGCTGGAACTGCCCGACATCAACAGCGGCGGTGGGTTGGCAGCCGCCGAAGCATGGGCATGGCACCGTCCTCTGCTGGCGCGCGCCGAAGCGCAGTACGACCCCCGCGTTGCCGCGCGCATCCGCCGTGGTGAGCAGATGGACGCCGCTGCGTACATTGACGTGCTCGATGCCCGCGCACGCATGATCGCCGCCGCACGCAAGCGGCTGGGCAACCTCGATGCATGGCTGATGCCGACGGTGGCCATCGTGCCGCCGGAAGTCGCACCGCTTGAAGCCGACGACGCGCAATTCTTCCGCACCAATGCGCTCGTGCTGCGCAACCCCAGCGTGATCAACTTCCTGGATGGATGCGCGTTGACGCTGCCCGTCCACACTCGGGACGAATTGCCCGTGGGGCTGTCGCTCTGCGGGCTTGCTAATGATGATGCGCGCATCTTGCGCGTTGGGCGGGCGGTGGAGGCGGTGCTGGGGTGATTGACCGTTTTGATGCTGGTGGTCCATCCCTTGTTTCATCCCCTGCCGGGGCTGACTCACTTTCTTTGGTCTTGCCCAAAGAAAGTAAGCAAAGAAATGCGCGCCCGAGATGGCGACCCACTCCTTGAATTTTCATAACCGAGCGGAGACGGGAAAAACTCGCTTCGCTCAAACAGTTTCCCGTCTTTTTTCCGCCCGCTTACAAAAATTCAAGGCGCCATCAAGGGCAGGAACGTCAAAGGCCAAACCGACGGACCGCGAGCGCGCGCTGTCAAGATGAGCGGCGCTGCGTGCCTTGCAAGCAAGACGAAGTAGCGCCCGGGCAAAAGATGGTTTGCTTTACCCTGCCCTATGCGGCGCCTTGAATTTCTGTTGCAAGGAGGAAAAAGGAAGGGAAACTGTTTGAGCGAAGCGAGTTTTTCCCTTCCCCTCCTTGCGACAGAAATTCAAGGAGTCTTTCGCCGCATCGGGCGCGCCTTTCTTTGCTTACTTTCTTTGGCAAGACAAAGAAAGTGAGTCGGTCCCGGCAGGGAACGAAAGGGACGTGGACCAACAAGGCTCGCCCCCGGCAGGGGATGAAACAAGGGATGGACCGCCAACGCTGGAGCAGCTACCTAAACAACCACCTTATAACCAATCCGCACCCCACCCCAATGCCGCCCCTTCACATATATCGGCGCCGACACATCCTTCATCATCGCAAACATGCCGTTCCCCATATCGCGGCGATATGTCTGTAGCAAAAACGCTTCGGTATTGCGTGCGGCGCCCAGCCCCGTGCGATCGGTAAACAACCGCCTGTTACGGCTATTGGCCGCGTTCCAAGCCGGATCACTGCCCTGCGGCTGCGAGAACTTCAGGTTATGCGTCGGCAGATAGCCATTGGTGTCCACCGCGGCGCAGAACACCACGCGCGGGTCGAGCTTGAGCAACGGCTCCTGCACCGCAGGCAGCACGTTGTCGGTAAACGTCGTGAACCGTGCCATGTGCTGCGGCGGGTCCGTGTTGGGCACCGGTTGATATGTGCGATCAAACAAGTCGCTCTCGCTGATGTCGCCGCGCGCAATCGCTGTCTCGAACAGCGCGCTGATCTTGCGCGCCGCGGCCTGCACGGCTTCGATAAACGGCGTATCGGCGCTTTGCACGCCGGTAGAGGCTGTCAGCCGGATCAGCGTTTCAGAAGACCCGAGCAAACCCACCAGCTGTTTCTGCGCGCTGTCGATATTGTGGCTCGATTGCTTCACGCCCTCGGCCATCGCCTCTACCTCGTGGGCCAGGGACGCGCATTCGGTCTCGATGGCTGCGGTGGATTCGGCAATGCTGGTGGCTTCTGCGTCAAAGCGGGCAATCGCCTCGCCCGCTACGCCGATCACCGCGCCAATCGCCTGCGTGCCCGTATCCACGCGCTGCGCGCGCGCGACGTTGGCGCTGCTGTCACCGATGAGCTTTTCCGTCTGGCCAGACAGATCGGCCAGCGTGGATTCGATGCGGTGCGTAGCTTCGGCGGTCTGCCCGGCGAGCTGCTTGACCGCGCTCGCCACAACCGCAAAGCTGCGGCCCGATTCGCCCGCTCGGGCAGCCTCGATGGCGGCGTTGATGGCCAGCAGATTGGTCTGCTTGGCGATCTGCGAAATCTGCTCGGCGGCCTGCGCCACGTGCACCAGCGCCTCGCGCAGATCGGCGATCTGCCGTTCCATGCTCGCCACGCCAACGGCCAGTTCGCGAATGTCGTGCAGCGAGGCCTCCACCGTGGCACGTGAGCCGCTCACCTCTTCGCTGGCGTGCGAGGCCACCTCGCGCGCGTGGCGCGCAGCCACGGCAATGTCGTGGTTGCCGCGCATGGTGATGTCGGCGGCGCTGCGTAGCTGATCAAACACATCGGCCTGGCGACGCAGGCGTACGGCCACGTCTTCAACGTTGCCCGACACTTCGCAGATGCCCATGCCGACCCGGCCGGCTTCTTCGGCAATGCGCGCGACAAGTTCAGGAGAGGCATTCGGGCCGCGGCCCCAGGCAAATGGCTTCACTGCGTTGGTCTCCAATGCTGTTGTGTGCGCCGACGCTAGCCGCGGCGGAGCGACCCTCTACGGGGTTATCGGCGCGACGGAATGCGCGCTTGAGCGACGTTAGCTGCGCTGACTTACGCAAGCATTACGTGGACACATTACGTCGACACGGATGCCAGGGCCGATACACCACGGCGCAGCCGGGCTTCGTACGCGGAGGCCGTCATGGGGGCACCAAACAGGAAGCCCTGCAGCTTGTCGCAGCCGGCGGCCTGCAGAAACTCGGCCTGTTCGAGCGTCTCGACGCCCTCAGCCGTGACGGTCATGTCCAGCGACGCAGCCATCGCCACCACCGCGCGCGAGATCACCACCGAATCCCGATGGCGCGGAATACCCGACACGAACGAGCGATCCACCTTCAGGTTGTCAATCGGAAAGCGCTGCAGATACGACAGCGACGAATACCCCGTGCCGAAATCGTCGATCGAGATGCGGATGCCCAGCGCGGTGAGCGCGTCCAGGACCGGCATCACAGCAGCGGTGTCGCGCATCAGCAGCCCTTCGGTGATCTCCATTTCCAGCGCGCGGGCGGGCAGCCCGGCGTCGGCCAGACAGCGGCTGATGGTGGGCACGAGGCTCTCGCCAAACTGGCGCGGCGACAGGTTCACGGCAACGAAGAACTCCGGCATGCACGTGGCGCGCCAGTGCGCGGCCTGACGGCACGCCTGCGCCAGCACCCATTCGCCGATGTCGCTGATGAGGCCAGCATCCTCGGCCACGGGGATGAACTCGGCGGGCGACACCTCGCCAAGCTCCGTGCTATGCCAGCGCAGCAACACCTCGGCGCCGACCATGTTCATCGACGTGGCATCGACAATGGGTTGGAAGCGCAGCGAAAGCTCCTCGGCCGCCAGCGCGCGGCGCAGGTGGTATTCGAGCTGGAAGCGCCGTTGCGCACGCTGCGACAGCCGTGCGGTGTAGACGCGGTGCTGGTTGCGCCCGTTCTGCTTGGCGTTGTACATGGCGGCGTCGGCACAGCGCAGGAGCGTGGCGGCATCGCTGCCGTGCTCCGGATACGCCGCAATGCCGATCGATGCGCCCAGGTAGTACTCGGTGCCGCCCGTGGAAAACGGCTGCGCGATCGACTGGATGATGCGCTGGGCCAGCCGTTCGGCCTCGCCCAACGAGCGCACGTTGTCGAGCAGCACGACAAATTCGTCGCCGCCCAGCCGCGCAAGCGTGTCGCTCTGACGCACGCAGGCCGACAGGCGCTGCGCGACGATGCGCAGAAGGTGGTCGCCCGCTTCGTGGCCGGCGGTGTCATTCACCTTCTTGAAGCCGTCCAGGTCGAGGAATAACACGGCCAGTTGGTGGCCATCGGCGGTGGCCTGCTCCATCACCGCCTGCATGCGTTGCGAGAAATACGCGCGGTTGTACAGGCCGGTGAGCGCGTCGCGCTGCGCGAGGAAGGTGAGCTGCTGCTGGGCCGCGCGCGCGGGGCCGATGTCGTTGAAGGAGATCAGCACCGCGCTTGGCGCGTCATCGCCGGGCCGAATGATGGGCAGCACGTTTTCGTGCACCCACACCACGTCGCCGTCCACCAGTTCCAGCCCGATGGTCAGGCCCAGCAGCGGCCGGCCGGTGTTCAGCACCACGCGCGTGGGCCGTTCGCTGAAGGGGATCTCGCTGCCGTCTTCGCGCAGCGAGCGCCGCATCAGCGCCAGATGACTGGTGCCCACCGGCGACGCATTGCCCGCCCGCAAGATGCGGCGCGCGCTCGGGTTGCACGCCAAGATGGTGCCGTCGGCGGCCTGCACGACGATGCCTTCGGTCAGGTTATCGACCGCCAGGCGGTAGCGCTCTTCGCTCTCCTGCAACTCGCGCGCAATGTGCGCCTTCTGAATCGCCACCCCCACGATGTCGGTAATGCCGTGGAGCAGGTCAATGGCATCCGGCGTGGGCGCGCGGGGCGTGTGGTAGTAGACGCCCATCGCGCCGATCATCTGTGCGTTGTCGCCGCGAATGGGCGTGGACCAGCACGCGCGCAAGCCCACCGGCGCGACGAGATCGCGGTAGCCGTCCCACAGCGGGTCGGTCTCGATGTCTTCGACGATCACGCACTTGTTCAGGAACATGGCGGTGCCGCATGAACCGACGGCCGAGCCGATCGCGATCCCGATCAGCGCCTGCGACAGCAGATACGGCAACGACGGCGCCACGGCCTGGGTGATGTGCTCGCCATCGCTGGAGAGCAGCACCGAGCAGATCGCGCCATCGCCGAGCAGTGCCTCCACCAGCCGGCACACCTCGGCCAGCAGGTCGGGCAGCCGCACGTTGCGCGAGCTGAGTTCGAGGACAGTTTTTTCGCAGCGCAGCAATTCCTTGGCGCGTGCGGTTTCGGCGGCCAGCGCCCGGTAGTTGGCTTCGGATTCGCGCAGCGCCTGTTCGGCCAGCTTGCGCTGGCTGATGTCGCGTGCGACCACCTGAATGGCGGTGCGCCAGCCGAGTTGGACGGGGGCAGACAGCACCTCCACATCCACCGGTGTGCCATCGCACCGCAGCAGCGTTTGCTCGGTAGGGGGCAGGCCGGCGCCGTGCGCGATCATCCATTCGCGGCGCTGGCGGGCGAGTTGCACCGAGCTGTCGTGCACGAACTCATCCAACTCGCGGCCAACGATGTCGCGGGCGCTCTGTGCGCCAAACAGCCGAACGCCTGCCTCGTTGATGAAAACGATGATGTCGTCCGCCACGATGTACAGCGCATCCGGCATCTGCCGGACGAGCGCCTCGTAGCGGTCGTCAGCGAGCGGAAGCGGCTTGATGGTGCCCTCGATCACATCGGTGTCGGGACCATCGGACCGCTCAGCGGAGGTGGCGTCCATAGTTGGCTTGTTTTTATCGATATCGACCACCGTGACGGGAAAGTTAAGGCATTTGGAGGGGCCTCCCCACTTCAGAGTGGGGGAAATGACCGATACCGCATCAGACGGCACACCACTTGCGGCACAATGGCCAGCACCTCCATCCGCGCGGTAGAACACGGAAACCGTAGATCGGGTCTCGGATATTCGCCACATGCAATCGTTTTCGTCTTCGGTCGGCCACATTGCCGGCCTTGTCTCGCGCCGTACCCTGCTGGCCGACGGGCTGGCCGAAGCGGCCGTGCAATTTCGCGATGGCCGCATCGCCGCGTGTGACGCCCACTCCACGCGCGGCATGCTCGACTGTGGCGACCTGCTGGTGCTGCCTGGCATCGTCGACCTGCATGGCGATGCGTTTGAGCGCGCCGTCATGCCCCGTCCCGGCGTGGCGTTTCCCTACGAAACCGCGCTGGCCGATGTGGACGCCCAACTGCTTGCCAGCGGCATCACCACCGAATTCCACGGTGTGACGTATTCATGGGAAGGCGGCCTGCGCGGCCACCCCTATGCCGTGCGTATGCTCGACACGCTGGATGCCATGCGCCCCCACTTGGGCGCTGAGCACCTGATGCACCTGCGCTTCGAGCTGCACCACGCCGACGGCCTGGCCGATGCCCTGGCCTGGATGCACGCCGGCCGCGTGCACTTCCTCTCGTTCAACGACCATCTGCCGATGATGCGCAACAAGCTCGGCGATGCGCGCAAGCTCGCGCAATATGCCGACCGCGCCGAGTGCGATGTCGACACCTTCCTCGCCCGTCTGAATGCCGCCTCCGTCCATGCCGACAAGCTGGACGCGGTGACGAGCACGCTCGCGCGAGCGGCACGGCAACACGGCATCCGCATGGCCTCGCACGACGAGCCGGACGTGGCCACGCGCAGTGCCTTCCACGCCCACGGTTGCACGGTGACGGAATTCCCGCTGACGGAGGCCGTCGCCCGTGCTGCGCGTGCGCATGGCGCGCACACCGTGTTTGGCGCACCCAATGTGGTCCGCGGCGGCAGCCACAACGGCGCACCCGATGCGGCCGCCATGGTGGCAGCCGGTCTGGGCACGGTACTGGCCTCCGACTATTACTACCCCGCGCTGCTGGCCGCGCCATTCAAACTGGCCGAACGCGGCGTCGCGCCGTTGGCCCAAGCGTGGGCGCTGGTGGCAGCAAACCCCGCAGAGGCCGCCGGCTTGGCAGACCGCGGACGCCTCGCGACTGGCCTGCGCGCCGATGCGATCGTCGTGGATGATCGTCGCCCCGGCCTGCCACGCGTGGTGACCGCCGTCGTGGGTGGCCAGCTACGTCACGCAACGGCGCACCTGCCGCTCATCAGCTAAGCGCAGGATGGATGCCGCCCCGCAGCCCGCCGAGCAAACGCTGCCTACGGCCTGGCGGTACGCGCTCTACCTGCTGCCGCCTGAGCCCTGGTACACGTTGGGCACCCGCTGGCTAGGCCGCTGCGCGCAGCGCAATGCAACCATCCCCCCCGACCAGCGGCAAGACTTGGCCGACGATGCCCGCATCGACCTGGCCACGCTCGATCGCTGGACCGAAGCGCCCCGCCACTACGGGCTACACGCCACGTTCAAGCCGCCGTTTCGCCTGGCCGACACGCATACCGTTGATGCACTCGATGCCGCACTGCGCCGGTTTGCGGCGCAGCACACGCCCTTCACCATCGAACCCGCCTTGCAAACGCTGCGCGGTTTCCTAGCGTGGCGCTTGCGCCACGGCGACCCTGCCCGCGATGCCCTGCACGCCTTCGCCGATGCCTGCGTGCGCGAGTTCGACACGTTCCGTGCCCCCGCGCCCGCCAGTGAGTTGGCACGCCGCCGTAAGGCCGGCCTGTCGCACACGCACGAACGCCACCTGCAGCGCTGGGGCTATCCGTACGTGTTCGATACGTTCACGTTTCACATCACGCTCACCGGGCAGCTGAGCCATGATGAGCAGCTCGCCTGCTACCGCGCGCTCGAAGCCGCCAGCGTGGCGCTGCCGCCCACCCTGTCGATCGACCACGTCGCACTGTTCACGCAGCCGGCACCCAATGCGCCGTTGACGGTAGCGCGCATCTACCGCTTTGATGGCGGCATCGAATGATGTCGTGACAGAGCGATGCGTCGCCAGCGCGTTCAGCGCTTCAGGTCGACCACGTCGATCACTTCCGTCTGGCCGTGCTGCTCGACCTCCTGACGCATCACCACGGCAGCTTCGGGGCAGAACCAGTCGGTAATGTGGGCTACGGTGGGCGCGGGTTCGAGCGATTCATTGCCCAGCCGCAGCACACCCAGCGTGGCCGTGCGCGTATAGCGGATCGGCCGGCATTGCAGAACGCCCACCACCGTGTTCATCGGCTGCGGTGGGCCCACCGCGCGCTCAGACACCTCCACCTTGGCGCGCTCGGCACGCATGCGGCCCACCGAAATCCCCAGGCGGGGCGATACCACGTCAAAGTCGAAGCTCGATTCGTAGGTATCGCCGGGCAGCATCTCGGCCTCGGGCGCCAGGCCCGCGCCGTAGAGGAACATGCCCGAGATGGCGGTGCTGACCGTGCCGACCAGATCAGCATGCTCACTTTGCGCAAACACACGGCCGTTGATGCTGACGATGCGCGTGACCACGCCCGCTTCATCCACCAGCAGCTGGTGCTCCTGCACGGTTTCGATCGGTCGTCCACCGAGCGCCACGAGGCCCGATTTGGCGTAGATGTGCAGCCCGATCTCGCAGCCATCCTGGATATCGCGGTTGACGTCGTGCAGCGTGAACTCGACGATCATCGGCGTCTTGCCGTTACCGTCCAGCCGCACGCGGCTGCCGTCGTGCACCCACGGTGCCGTGCACAGCCCCGCCGCATACGCGGGCGAAGCCAGCGCCAAAATGGCGATGGCGGCAGCGATTGCGCTCCACAAAGAAAAACGCCGATGCATCGGGCGATGCATCAGCGTCTTCATGAACCGAAATGGCACGGGCTTACTGCTTGGGCGCGTCCTTCTTGTTGGCGCCTTCGCTGTACGGGTCGAACTTGCCACCCGCCTTGGCACCCTGGCTGTACGGGTCAAACTTGTCCCCCGCCTTGGCGCCTTGGGTGTACGTGTCGTATTTGCCCTTCTCGACGTTGGCCGGCTGGGCACCCGGGTTGAGCGCGCTGGCGGTGCTGTCATCCTTGTTCGCGCCTTGCGAATACGGGTCGAACTTATCGCCAGCCTTGGCGCCCTGGGTGTACGGGTCAAACTTGTCACCGGCCTTGGCGCCTTGCGTGTAGGGGTCGAACTTCTTCTGGTCCGTCTGTGCGTGGGCCGCGCCGCCGAGGGTGCCACCCAGGGCTGCCACGACAGCCACCGCTGCCACGAGGTTGAGACGTTTGTACGGCATCTGAAGCTCCTTTCCTATGGGTCGTTTGGGCTGATAGCACAGCCTCGTTTTGAACGTATCCCGATGCCGCCATCACGGTTTGGACATGACCGCAGCGCCGGAAAACCCCCCTCTCCTCGCCGTAAGCTATGGCATGCGCAGGCGAAAGTCAACGCACAGGAATTGCCCGTTTTTTAGGCAGATTGACAAAGATCAGCGGCGTATGTCGGTGTGCTTCGGGGGGTGCTTCGGACGAATCGCGCCGGGCCCCATGATGGCGATCAACGCCATCGTCAATGCAACAACCGACAGGCCCCAGCGTAAGTCCGACCGATGCGCAATCAGCCCGATGATGACGGGGCCAATCAGCAGGCCCACATAGGCAAACCGCGCCACCGCCGCAATGCCTTCCGCTGCGGGCACGCCAGGCAGACGCGACGCGGTAATGAAGAAGATCGGCACCATGTTGGCCGCGCCCACGCCCATCAACGCGAAGCCTGCGAGCACGGCAGCCGGATCGGGCCACAGCAATGCCAGCAGGATGCCGCCCGTGGCCAGCACGCCGCTGGTGCCGAGCACGCGCATGTTGCCCCAACGCCCGCGCGCGAAATCCCCGCCGAAGCGGGCAAGCGCCATGCCGCCTGAAAACGCCGCATAGCCGGCACTGGCAATGGCCTCAGGCGATTGCGCAATCTCGCGCATGTACACCGTCGTCCAGTCGTACATCGCCCCTTCCCCAACTAGGCCGAGGAAGGCGAGCAACCCGAGCACGAGCAGCGTGCGGCCTGTGGTCGGGTGCGCAGGCTCCCCTTCGGCATGCACATGGTCGGGCAGCATGAACGGGCCGGCGCACAACGCCGTCGCCATGACCACGAGCGCCATGGCACCGCAGTGCACAGCGGGGGGCACGCCCAACTCCAGCAGTACGCCGCCCATTGCGGCCCCCGCCATGCCGCCCAGGCTGAACATGCCGTGCAGCGATGAAATGATGGGCTTGTGATGATTGGCTTCCACCGTAGCGGCCTGCGCATTCATGGCCACGTCGAAACCCGCATTGGTGATGCCGAACAGCAGCAGCACCGCCAGCAGCGTCGGGTAGGTGGGCATCAGCATCAGCAGCGCGGTCATGACGCCGAACGCGACACCACCCTGCACGCTCGCGCGCCGCGTGCCGACGCGCGCCACCCATGTGCCGGCGAATTTCATGGCGAGGATAGCGCCCGTGGCCACCATGAACATCGCCAGCGACAACGACGCCTCGGACAACCCGAAGCGCGCCTTCACCGTGGGGATGTGGATCCCCCAGGTCGCAAACGTTGCACCATTGACGAAAAAAAGCGCCATCGTCGCTGCACGCGCCGATAGGGGAAGCCGGCGGGGTTGCAGCGCACCGGCGGACTGAACGAATTCGGAAGACATGAAGGACCGCGGAGAAAAGCGATGCGGCGCTAATCGGTCGCGCCGCAAAGGCACCATGCTACCGCGCCCGGCTGAAGAACGTATGACGCGCACCCGAAGCGCCACCCGCCCCACGCTGCGCCATGCAGCGCCGCGCGCACATGCGCTGGGTATGCCGCTTGCGTCACCAGTCAGCACCATTGCATCCAACGCATCCAATGCATCGGGAGACCCGTCATGCCCCGCGTGATCTGGAAAGGCGCCGTCAGCTTCGGCCTCGTCCACATTCCCGTCGCGCTGTATCCGGCCACCCGCAGCGACGACCTCGACTTCGACTGGCTCGACCGCCGCACGATGGACCGCGTCGGCTACAAGCGCGTCAACAAGGCCACCGGCAAAGAGGTGCCGCGCGAGCAGATCGTGCGCGGTTACGCCTACGAGAAAGACCGCTACGTCATCCTGACCGACGACGACATCCGCGCCGCCAACCCGGTCTCCACGCAGACGGTGGATTTGCTGGCCTTCGTCAATGCAGCGGAAATTCCGTTTCTCTATCTCGACACGCCGTACTTTCTGGCGCCCGATCGGCGCGGCGAAAAGGTCTACGCCCTACTGCGCGAGGCGCTGGTACGCACACAAAAGATCGGCGTGGCCAACGTCGTGCTGCACACCAAACAGCATCTGGCCGCGCTGATCCCGATGGGGCCGGTGCTGGTGCTGCACACGCTCCGGTGGTCCAATGAAGTGCGCGATTGGTCTGAACTCGACATACCGGCCGAGGGCGCCAAGGCCGCCAAGCTCACCGCCAAGGAAATCGACATGGCCGAAAAGCTGATCGATGACATGGCCGATACGTGGGACCCAACCGCATACCACGACACCTTCCGCGACGACATTCTCGCGCTGGTCGATCGCAAGGTCCGCGAAGGCCGCACGGAATCCGTCGAACCGGTGGAAGGCGAGCGTGCCGCACCGCGCGCTGATAACGTGATCGACCTGACCGACCTGCTGCGCCAAAGCCTGGCACGACGCGGCAAGAGCAAAGGCGCATCCGATGACGAGGCCCAGGAAGAGGCCGCCCCCCGCAAGCGCGCACCTCGCAAGGCAGCTGCCAAGGCAACGCGCAAGGCGGCTGCCCGCAAGCACGCATAACGCTGGGAGGCCGACGCCATGCCACGCCACCTTGCCGACTACCGCCGCAAGCGCGATTTCACGCAGACACAGGAGCCTGCCGGCGCACGCCGCAAGGCCGACGAACGCCGCGGGAACAGCGATAGCGGCGCCCTGCACTTCGTCATCCAGAAACACGACGCCACGCGGCTGCACTACGACTTCCGGCTCGAGCTCGACGGCACACTCAAGAGCTGGGCCATCCCGAAGGGTCCGAGCCTGGACCCGCACGACAAGCGCCTCGCCGTGCATGTGGAAGATCACCCGCTCGACTATGCGGACTTTGAAGGCCATATCCCCGAAGGCCAATATGGCGGCGGCGATGTGATCGTGTGGGACCGGGGCACCTGGCATCCGCATGGCGACCCGCGCAAGGCGTACCGCGAGGGCAAGCTCAAGTTCGATCTGGACGGCGAGAAACTGCATGGCGCGTGGGCGCTGGTACGCACGCATTTGCGCGCCAGCGGCAAGCAACCGAAAGAGCAATGGCTGCTCATCAAGGAGCGCGATGCGCAGGTGCGTGCCGCGTCGGATTACGACATCACGCGGGCACTGCCCGGCAGCGTCATCAGCGGTAAGCACGTCGGCGAGGATGCCGAAGACACTTCCACAACCAGCGTGCAACCGCCAGCCGGTGCCGTGCCGGCTGCGCTGCCCCGCACGCTAGAGCCACAACTGGCGACACTGGTGGACGCCGCCCCCGCCCACGATGAGTGGGACTACGAAGTCAAGTTCGACGGCTACCGCATCCTCGCGCGCATCGACGGCAACACCATCCGCCTGTTCAGCCGCAATGGCCGTGACTGGACAGCCAAGCTGCCGCGCCAGGCGCGCACACTGCATGCGCTGGGCCTACGGGAAGCGTGGCTCGATGGCGAAGTCGTCGTGATGGGCGAGCGCGGGGTGCCTGACTTTCAGGCGCTGCAAAACGCGTTTGAAACCGCGCATGCCGAACACATCGTCTACTACCTCTTCGACGTGCCGTTCTGCAATGGCATGGACCTGCGCAACGTACCGCTGCGCGAGCGGCGCGCATTGCTGCAGCGCATTCTGGAAGCGGCCCCCGGCGACCTGGACCGCGATGCCGTGCAGTTCTCCGGCACCTTCCATGCAGCGCCGGAAGACCTGCTTGCCTCGGCCTGCAGCATGTCGCTCGAAGGCGTGATCGGCAAACGCGCCGACGCCCCGTACCGCGCCGGCCGCAGCCCCGCCTGGATCAAGCTCAAGTGCGGCCAGCGGCAGGAATTCGTGATCGGCGGTTACAGCGCGCCCAAGGGCAGCCGCAGCGGCTTTGGCGCGCTGCTGCTCGGCGTGTATGACAACACGGGCACGCTGCGCTATGCGGGCCGCGTCGGTAGCGGCTTCAACGAGACCAGCCTGAACGCGCTGCATCACGAACTCAGCGGATTGGCGATCGACTCGCCGCCCTTTGCCAACCCGCCCATGGGCGCCGACGCGCGCGACGTGCAGTGGGTCAAACCCGAGCGCGTGGCCGAAATCGCCTTTGCAGAATGGACACGCGAGGGCATCGTCCGCCAGGCGGTGTTCCAAGGCTTGCGCGATGACAAGCCCGCGCGCAGCATCGTGCGCGAGACTGCTAAGCCACCGAGTGCCGCCGGTAAGGACAACCGCGAGGAGACCCGCGCCGTGAGTGCTGCCGAACGCAAAGTCCGACCGGGTGCGGAACGCATCGCCGGCGTGGACGTCACGCATCCGGACCGCGTCATCGAAAAAGCCAGCGGCACCACCAAGGCCGATCTCGCGCGCTACTACGCGAGCGTGGCCGATTGGCTGCTGCCGCACCTGCGCAACCGGCCGACCTCGCTCGTGCGTGCGCCGGACGGCATCGAAGGCGAGCGCTTTTTCCAGAAGCATTCAGCCGCGCTCAAGCTGCAAGGCATCACGCAACTGGATCCATCGCTGGACCCGGGGCACCCGTCGCTCTTGGCGATCAACTCGGTCGAAGCGCTGGTCGGCGCCGTGCAGATGGGCACGGTGGAATTCCACACGTGGAACGCGTTGGCGGATCGCATCGAGCAACCGGATCGCATCGTCTTCGATATCGACCCCGACCCGGCGCTGCCCTTCGCGCGCGTGATTGAAGCCACGCAGCTCATGCTGGCGATGCTCGATGCACTGGGCCTGAAGGCGTTCCTGAAGACCAGCGGCGGTCATGGACTGCACGTGGTCGTGCCGCTCACGCGACGGGAGTCCGCCGGTTGGGGCCAACTCAAAGGCTTTGCCCACGCCGTGGTCCAGCACATGGCGGCCACCTTCCCTGACCGCTTTGTCGCCAAGATGGGCCCGCAGAACCGCGTGGGCAAAATCTTCATCGACTATCTGCGCAACAACCGCGGCGCAAGCACAGTGGCGGCGTATTCGGTGCGCGCGCGGACAGGGCTGCCGGTATCCGTGCCCATCCGCCATGACGAACTGGAAGGGTTGCAATCGTCAGCCCAGTGGACGCTGCGCACGCTCTCGGATCGGCTCGCCAAGCTCAAAGGCGACCCGTGGACGGATTACGCGGCCACGCGCCAATCCGTGACCGCCGAGATGCGCAAACGCATCGGCGCCGATGGCTGACGCGTCACTCGCAGACGATTCACTCAGAATTGGGCGGTGAACAGGCTCTTGCTTGTCGGCCGAAGCACGGGGTTGCTGCGTTAACATGCCTGCGTCTGCACATGGCGCCCGCGCATGTGCCCACTCCGCCCCCGCCCGATGGCCCGAATTCGTCCGACCCGTTTGCTGTCCCTATCGCGCCGCGCCCTTGCGTGCGCGGTGCTTTTCACCCTCGCGGCCGCCCCGCTGGCGCATGCTAAGAAGCCCAAAACCCGCGTCACGCATGCCGCGGCCGCCACCGCAACCCAAACGCGCCAGGCCGCGAACAACCCGGCCGGCCTGCCCGCCAATGTGGCACTGGCGTTTGCACGCGCGCGCATCCCGCTGAGTGCGGTCAGCGTGTTTGTCGTGCGCACGGGCAGCGCCTCGCCCATCCTGCAATGGAACGCCGACACGGGCATGAACCCGGCGTCGACCATGAAGTTGCTGACCACCTTCGCGGGGCTGGACATGCTCGGCCCGGACTTCCGCTGGAAGACCAGCGCCTATGCCGACAAGGAGCCCGTCAATGGCACCCTCAACGGCAACCTCTACCTGCGCGGGCAGGGCGATCCGAAGCTGATTCCGGAAGAACTCATCAAGCTTGTGAGCGACGTACGCCGCGCCGGCGTGAACGAGCTGGCCGGCAACATCGTGCTGGACCGCACTTACTTTGAGAGCGGCCTGTCCGAATCGGCACCGCTCGACGGCGATAGCGCACGCGCCTACAACGTGGCACCTGATGCGCTGCTGTATTCGTTCAAGACGCTGACGTTCACGCTCTCGCCGGATGCCGGCAATGGCGCGATCAACATCGACGTATCGCCACCGCTGGCGCAATTGCAGATCGACAACCAGTTGCGTGTGACGCGCGGCGGCTGCGGCGACTGGAAGACCAGCTCCGGCGCCAACATCAGCACGCAAACCGACGGCCACGTGCTCGCCAGCTTCGACGGCCGCTATGCCGCCGCATGCGGCGAGCGCGTCTTCAACATTGCCGCGCTCACGCATGCCGATTTCATCTGGGGTGGCTTTCTGGCCCTGTGGCAGCAGGCCGGTGGCACGACGCGCTTCACACCGGGCCTGCGCGAAGGCAAGGTGCCGCGCCAGGCCGTGCTGCTGGCCACGCACTATGGCCCCACGCTCGCCGAAGTCGTGCACGACATCGACAAGTACTCGAACAACGTGATGGCGCGCCAGCTCTTCCTCACCATCGGCGCAGAGATCGGCCGCAAACCAGCGTCGGTGCGGCAAACCACCGAGGTCATCAACCGCTGGCTCGCCAAGCAGAACCTGACGATGCCGGAACTGGTGCTGGAGAATGGCTCGGGCCTCTCGCGCGTCGAGCGCATCAGCGCGCGCAACATGGGCCGTCTGTTGCAACAGGCCGATGCCAACCCGAACGGCGGCATTCTGCGCGATGCGCTGCCCGTGGTGGGCGTGGACGGCACCATGCGCAACCGGCTCACCCGCGCGGGCGTGGCCGGCAACGCCGAGATCAAAACCGGCACGCTCAACGACGTACGCGCCATTGCCGGCTATGTGGAAGGCGAAGGCGGCGAGCGCTTCGTGGTAGTCAGCATGATCAACCACCCCAACGCCAGCGCCGGCCAGGCCGCGCATGATGCGCTGCTGCAGTGGATCTACCAGGGTGCGCCGCGATGAACCCACGCGTTGCGCTGCTGGGCATCACCGGCACATCGGGCAGTGGCAAGACCACGCTCGTCGAGCAACTCATCGCCCGGTTTGTGCACGACGGGCGCCGCGTGGCGGCCATCAAGCACACGCATCACGGCTTCGACCTCGATTCGCCCGGCAAGGATTCGTACCGCATGCGCGAAGCCGGCAGCGCGGAAGTCGTGCTGGTAGGCGGCGAACGCCTGGTGCTGATGCGCGAATATGCCAGCGCACGTGAGCCCGAACTGGCTGACGTGCTGGCGTTGCTGTCGCCCGAGACCGACCTCGTCATCGTGGAAGGCTACAAGCGCAGCAGCTTGCCCAAGATCGAGGTGTTTCGCCCATCGCTCGGCCGCGCGCCACTGTGGCCGGAAATCGGCGGCGTGGTGGCAGTGGCCACCGACGCGCCCGAGGCCGTCGCAGTGCCCGCAGGCGTTGCGGTGCTTGATCTCAACGACGTGGATGCGGTGTATCGGTTTGCCGCGCAACAGGTGGCCAGTGCTTCTACATGAAGCACTCTTAACATCCGGGCAGGGCGGCTTGGCTATGATGGGCGCTCCAGTTTTTCGCCAGCCCCCTCCCTAAAAAATGCGTTCCCGTCTGTCTGCCGCGCTCCTTGGCGCGGCATTTTTTTGCTCCGCTCTGCCGGTCGCTGCGCGCGACTGGATCGCCCCCAATACCACCCTCGGCCGCGGCGCGCAGGTCCACCAGTTTGTGCTGGTCGACCCGACGACCGGCAGGCCGATGCCCAACGCGCGCTACCGCCTGTTCCTGCCCGACCACACCATCGCCGGCAAGCCGCCCAAGGCGGGCGAAACCGATAGCGTCATCTTCGGCACCACCGACGGCGCCGGGCGCACCGCCAAGGTCCGGTTGCCGAAGCGCTACGCGGCGACGCGCTGGGTGCTCAACGCCGTCGTGGGTGACGGTGATTTTGGTGAGTCGTTCCGCCTGGTCGACACGCTTGGCGGCGCGCCAATTGAGGGCCACCCCTACTGGGTGGACGTGGCGGGTGCATACATGGTCTGCGGCCACTCCAACACCGGTGGGTATACGGTCTACGTGCAATCGCGAGAGTCACGCAACGTGTACCTCGAAAGCACCGCAAGCTTTACCCCCGCCGACGATGCCTGGTGCGCCAGCACGGGCCGTGCGATTGCCGACAGCCACGGTACGCCAAGCGCGCCCGATCTCTTCACGCAGTACCTGGGCACGCTCGCCGCCAACACCACGACACTGAGCACGGACTTCCAGAGCCGCATCGCACGCAAGCTGATGTCATTGGCCATTGCCGAGCGCGATGCCGAACGTATCGACCTCGCACTCGATCTGCGCCCCGTGCCGGAAGACCAGCTCAACAGCGTTGGCTACGAACTCGCCGACGCGGGCGTGCGCGTGGAGCGCGGCCTGTCGATGATCGAGACCTATCTGGTCAAGCATCCGGACAACCCCTTCGCCCTCGACAGCAAGGGCTGGGCGTTATACCGACTCGGCCGCAATGAGGAAGCGCTCACGTGGTTCGACCGCTCGATCGCCGTCTTCGCCCAACCCGACGGCACCTACGAAGCCAGCGAGGATGCGGTACGCGAAGCACGCGCAGAAGGCCTCGCGCACAAAGGTGAAGTGCTGTGGAAACTTGGCCGCACCGACGAAGCGCAGGCGTGCTTCAAGCAAGGCCTCATCATCTCGCCGCAAAGCGATGTGCTCAAGGCCACGCTGGCACGCCTGGCGGTGACATTGCCGACGGCCAACGCGCAGTAGCGCACACATCCGCCGTAAACAAGAACGCCCGCTTCACGCGGGCGTTTTGTTTTGCTTGATACGCGGGGGCCGAATCAGTGCACCAAATTGTCTGCCAGCAGACGTTGCAGCACATTGCTGGCAATCAGGCGATGGCCGCCCGTGGTCGGGTGCACGCCGTCTGCAAACAGGTACGTCGTATCCGCCCCGGTCGCAACCAGCGTATTGGCGGAGCAGAACAGCGAGCTGCCTCCGGCGGTCGGCACCAGCGCGTTGATCTTCGTGGCATCGCAAGCCGGCGTGCTGGTATTGGCAAAGCCAAATTGCGCGCCATTCTGGATCACGGCCGTCAGCTGCGAGTTGAAGTCGATCACACGTGCGGTGGTGCCAGCCAGCCCATTCTGCAGCGTGGTGTTGAAGGTACCCACCAGGGACTTCAACAGCGCCTGGCCCGCTGCGCCACCTGCTACGCCCTGCGGCGTCAGGCTGCTATCGGGCAGGTTGAACACGTAGAGCAGCGTCGCGTTCTTGCTGATCATGTCCTTGATGTAGCCGACCAGGTCCGTCGCCGCCTGTTGAACTTGCGCCGTGGCGATCGCGGGCGTCACCGTGGTCGGGCTGGCGGCCACAGCGGCCGCCCAGAAGAAGATGTCGTTGCTGCCACCGAAGACGAACACCAGATCACTGCTGCCATTGAACGTGTTGTTGCTCGTCGTGTAGAAGTTGGCCAGTTGCTGCTGCATCGGATACGTCAACGCGCCACCGGCGTGGCCGATGCCGTTCGGGTCCGTCACGCGCGAACCGCCTTGTGCATAGTCGAAACACCCAGCCTTGGGGCAGTTCTGCACCGAACTACCGAAACCCATGACAGCCGGCGTGAGCGCCACACCGAGTTGCGAGGCCACCGTTTCTGCCCACACCGGCCCCGGGTTGGTGGTGAACCGACCACCACCCACGGCGGCTGCCGCCGGCGTGTAGGTGCCGGCATCGCTCAGGCTGTCGCCGAACACCACCACGCGCTGCACCTTGGCAACGTTGTCGTTACCGCTCTGGTCGGATTCACCGCCGCCGCAGGCGCTCAGGCCCAAGGCCAGGGCCGCCGACGCGACGCCCATCCATTGACGCAACTTCATGGTCTGTCTCCCGTATGGAATATTTTTTTGATCTGTGGTGCCGCAGTGCGCAAACTCGCCGTGCCTGTTTAAGGCACGCGAAACGACACAACACCCAAGTGTAACGAGGCGTGACGAACGCGCACGCCGGGAGAATTAGAGGCCTGACTCGAACTAGACAGCGAATGCGGCGGCGGCGCGACGCAGGCGGTCGTTGACAGCCGCCCAGGCGGGCGTGTCGGCTAGGGTTTCCACCCAGATAGCGTCATACCCACCGCGATCGAGTTCGCGCAGCAGCGCGTACAACGCGTTCGCATACGCGGCCGGCGTTGCGGGCGCAGCGCGTTGATCACAGCCGGCAGGCAACGCAAGGGGCGTGCCCAGCCACACGATGCGCTTGCCGGGCGGCAGCGCTGCAATGCGTGCAGGCACATCGGCGGCGCTCAGCAGATACAGCGGCGTGCGCGGCGCGTAGTGCGCCTTCAGCGTGCCGGAAGCGCGCGGTGCCGCTGCGTCCGGCAGCGCCGGCATCTCGCCCGTCACGCGCTCGATGTCTTCTGGAGTGATGGCGCCTGGGCGCAACAGCACGGGGCCAATCCCCTGGTCCAAGCGCGAGAGATCGATGATGGTCGATTCGATGCCCACGTCCACGCCGTCGCCTTCCAATACGAACACGGTATCGCCGAATTCATCGCGCACGTGCTGTGCGGTGGTCGGGCTGACTTGGCCGAACTTGTTGGCCGACGGTGCGGCGATGCCGCCACGCCCGCGCTTGAAGCGCGAGAGCAGCGCCTGCGCCACCGGATGCGACGGGCAACGCAGCCCGATGCTGTCCTGCCCGCCGGCTACGGCTGCGGGGATGTGTGGGGCACGCTTCAGAATTAACGTCAGCGGACCGGGCCAAAACGCTCCAATGAGCTGCAGCGCAATGCCGGGCACCTCATCGGCCCAGTAGGAGATGTCCGCCCCATCGACCACGTGCACGATCACCGGATGATTGGAGGGCCGACCTTTGGCCGCGTAGATCTTGGCGATGGCTTGCGGGTTCTCCGCATCGGCGCCGAGGCCGTAGACGGTCTCGGTCGGGAAGGCGACCAGCTCGCCGGCCTCCAGCGCGCGGGCTGCCTCGTCGAGGCGCGCGGAGGGAGGCATGACATAGGGCGTCTTGGTCCGATGCGGCATAAGCGTGCTCGTCTTCAGTCGGGCTGCAGGCCGAGCACGTGTGCAGCGTGGCGGAACGCTTCATCCACCACTTCCGGCGACGTGCCAACACAGTTGACGTGGCCCATCTTGCGGCCGGGACGCGCATCGGCCTTGCCGTACAGGTGCACCTTCGTGCCGCCATGGCGCATGACTTCCTGCCACGCAGGCGTGCGTTCCAGACCGTACTCGAACCACACATCGCCGAGCACATTCAGCATGCGCCCCGGCGAATGCTGGCGCGTGCTGCCCAGCGGCAGGCGAGCCATCGCACGCACCTGCTGCTCGAACTGACTGGTCTCGCACACATCCATGGTGATGTGGCCGGAGTTGTGCGGGCGCGGCGCCATTTCGTTGGCGACCAGCGAGCCATCTTGCAGCACGAAGAATTCGATACACAACACGCCGACGTAGCCCATCTCTTCCGCGATCATCGCGGCGGCGGCGCGGGTGCGCGTGGCAATGTCGTCGGACACGCTGCGCGACGGCATGATCGTCGAGAACAGGATGCCGTCACGGTGCGCGTTTTCGGCCAGCGGCCACGTGGCGGTCGTACCGTCGGCGGCGCGGGCAGCCAGCACGGACACTTCGTAGGCCAGCGGCAGCATCTTTTCCAGCACGCACGGCACGTGTTGCATGGCGCCCCACGCGGCGCGCAGTTCGTCGATGGTGGAAACGCGCGCCTGGCCCTTGCCGTCGTAACCCATGCGGGCAATCTTCAGGATGCCGGGCAGCAGATCAGCGGGCAGTTGCTCGATGTCGGCTTCGTGCTCGATCACCCAGCTCGGTGCCGGGTAGATGCCGGTGCGGGCGGCGCACAGCGCGAAGAATTTCTTCTCAGCGATGCGGTTCTGTGCGATCGACACGCAGTTGGCGCGCGGCGCGACGAACGCGCCGAGTTGCTCGAGGCGATCGAGCGCCTGCGCGGGCACGTTCTCGAATTCGGTGGTGACGGCCGGGCACAGCGCCGCCATTTCGGCCAGTGCGGCTTCATCGGTGTAGCCAGCGCACAAGTGGCGCTCGGCGATGGTGCCGGCGGGGCTGCTCGGATCCGGGTCCAGCACGCACACCTTGTAGCCCATTGCCTGCGCGGCGTGCGCGAACATGCGGCCGAGCTGGCCGCCGCCGAGCATGCCCAGCCAGGCATCGGGCAGGATCGCGTTGGGAACGTTCAGCGCGCGGGATTCTGCGGTATGAGCTTGCGCCAAGCGCGGGTTCAGGTCGTCGGCCATGAATCAGGTCGTAGGTTGCTTAGGCGCCGTGCACGGGGAGCGTCATGCCGCGTGCGACTTCGGTCTGTTGCGCGCGGAAGGCTTCGAGCTTGTCGGCCAGCGCCGCGTCGGTCGTGGCGATGGTGGCGATGGCCGCGAGTGCCGCGTTGGCCGCGCCCGCCTCGCCAATGGCGAACGTCGACACCGGAATGCCCTTGGGCATCTGCACGATGGAGAGCAGCGAGTCTTCGCCGCGCAGGTACTTGGAGGGCACCGGCACGCCGAACACCGGCACGATGGTCTTGGCAGCGATCATGCCCGGCAGGTGCGCCGCACCGCCGGCACCGGCGATGATGGCGCGCAAACCCCGGCCGCGGGCGGCTTCAGCGTAGCGGAACATATCGTCCGGCATGCGGTGCGCCGAGACAACCTGCGCCTCGAACGGAATGCCGAACTGCGTGAGCATGTCGACGGCGTGGCGCATGATTTCCCAGTCGGAATTGGAGCCCATCACCACGCCAACGAGCGGAGCGGATTGCTGTACGGTCATCGTCATCGCTCCAATGTCAGCGCAGGGACTGCCCGGTCAGACGGGTCAGCGCTTCACGGTATTTATCGGCGGTCTTTTCGATCACGTCGGCGGGCAGTTCCGGGGCCGGGGCCGTCTTCGGCCAGGGCTTGCCGTCGATGCGCACGGCTTCGAGCCAGTCGCGCACGAATTGCTTGTCGAACGACGGCGGGTTGGTGCCCACCTGGTACGAATCGGCGGGCCAGAAACGCGAGGAATCTGCCGTGAGCGCCTCGTCCATCAGCGTGAGGGTACCGTTCTCGTCCAGGCCGAACTCGAACTTGGTGTCGGCGATGATGATGCCGCGCGTGGCGGCAAAGTCGGCCGCTTCCTTGTACAGGCGGATGCTCACGTCGCGGATCTGCGCGGCAAGGGCCGGGCCGATACGGCGCTCGACTTCGTCGAAGGAGATGTTCTCGTCGTGCTCACCCACGTCGGCCTTGGCGGCGGGGGTGAAGATCGGCTCGGGCAGCTTCTGCGCGTTCTGCAGGCCGGGGGCCAGATGCACGCCGCAGACGGCGCCGGTGGCTTGGTAATCCTTCCAGCCGCTGCCGGCCAGGTAGCCGCGCACCACGGCTTCCACCAGGATCGGCTTCAGGCGCTTGACCACGATGGCGCGGCCGCGCACCTGGTCGACTTCGTTCGGGGCCACCACGGTTTCCGGTGCGATGCCCGTCTCGTGCGTCGGCACGATATGGCGCAGCTTGTTGAACCAGAAGTCCGACATCTGCGCGAGCACGCGGCCCTTGTCCGGAATCGGTTGGCCGAGGATCACGTCAAACGCCGACAGGCGGTCGGTGGTGACCATCAGCAGCTTGTCGTCGCCAACGGCGTAGTTCTCGCGCACCTTGCCACGGCCAAGCAACGGCAGGCTGGTGATCGACGATTCGTAAAGTGCGGAGGCGGCAGCGGGGTTGTTAGATGCGGCGGACACGGCGGAACCCGAGAGGAGATGAGAAAACGTGGAAGGCCAGCATTATACGTGGCCCACGCAATGCAAAACGGCTGGCGCAGCGCCAGCCGTTTGCTAGATATGACGCGAAATGCTTATTGCACCACTTGCGCCAGCTTGCCGCTTGCGTAGTCAGCTGCCATCACCGACATACCCACCGGCTTGATCTTGCCAGCCTGGCCTTCGCAGCCGAACTGGATGTAGCGTGCCTTGCAGATTTGCTTGGCGGCTTCGCGGGCAGGCTTGAGCCATTCGCGGGCGTCGAACTTGTCCGGATTTTCAGCCAGGAACTTGCGCACCGCGCCGGTCATCGCCAGGCGGATGTCGGTGTCGATGTTGATCTTGCGCACACCGTACTTGATGGCTTCCTGGATTTCCTCGACCGGCACGCCGTAGGTTTCCTTCATCTTGCCGCCGTACTGGTTGATGATCGCCAGCAGTTCTTGCGGCACGCTCGACGAGCCGTGCATCACCAGATGGGTATTCGGGATGCGCGCGTGGATTTCCTTCACGCGGCTGATCGCCAGGATGTCGCCGGTGGGCTTGCGCGTGAACTTGTAGGCGCCGTGGCTGGTGCCGATGGCGATGGCCAACGCGTCCAATTGGGTAGCCTTGACGAACTGGGCCGCTTCTTCCGGGTCGGTGAGCAGGGACGAGTGATCGAGCTTGCCCTCAGCGCCGTGGCCATCTTCCTCGCCAGCCATGCCGGTTTCCAGCGAGCCCAGGCAGCCGAGTTCGCCTTCCACGGTCACGCCCACCTTGTGGGCCATCTCGACCACGCGGCGCGTGACGTCGACGTTGTAGTCGAAATCGGCCGGGGTCTTGCCGTCTTCACGCAGCGAGCCGTCCATCATGACCGAGCCGAAGCCCAGGTCGATGGCGCCCTGGCAGATGGCCGGGCTTTGGCCGTGATCCTGGTGCATCACCAGCGGGATCTCCGGGTACGCCTCAACTGCAGCCTGAATCAGGTGCTTGATGAAGGACTCGCCGGCGTACTTGCGGGCGCCTGCGCTGGCTTGCAGGATGACCGGCGCGCCGGTTTCCTTGGCGGCTTCCATCACGGCCTGGACTTGCTCCAGGTTGTTCACGTTGAACGCCGGCAGGCCGTAGCCGTTTTCGGCGGCGTGGTCCAGCAGTTGGCGCATGGAAACGAGTGGCATGGTTTTCTCCTATGGGTCGATCTGTATTCGGGCTCAGGAACGCATCTTGAACAAATAGCAATCGGCGTTCCGTCGTGAGCGTCAGGCCTCAGTGCATGCCGACGCGGACAATCTTGAGTGTGTTGGTACCGCCGGCCTGGCCCATCGGCTCACCGATGGTCAGGACGATAAAGTCGCCGCGCTGCACAACCCCGCGCGACACCAGCAGCTCTTCGGCTTGGTGCAGCGCCTCGTCACGGTCGGTGCTGGTGGCCAGCGGCAACGCCTGCACGTTGCGGTACAGCGCCATCTTGCGTTGCGAGCCCACGTTGGGCGTCATCGCGTAGATCGGCACGTTGATGCCGTGGCGGCTCATCCACAGCGCGGTGGCGCCGGAGTCTGTCAGTGCGGCAATCGCCTTCACCTGTAAATGGTAGGCCGTGAACAGCGCGCCCATGGCAATCGATTGGTCGATGCGGCTGAAGGTCTGATCCAGGAAATCGGTATCCAGCTGCACCGGCTGCGATTTTTCGGCTTCCGCGCAGATGGCGGCCATCGCCTCGATGGTCTCGACCGGGTAGCGGCCAGCGGCGGTCTCGGCGGACAGCATCACGGCGTCGGTGCCGTCCAGCACGGCGTTGGCAACGTCCGACACCTCGGCGCGCGTCGGCACCGGGTTGACGATCATCGACTCCATCATCTGCGTGGCGGTGATGGTCAGCTTGTTGGCTTCGCGCGCGAGCTTGATCATGCGCTTCTGCAGCGCCGGCACCGCGGCGTTGCCGACTTCCACCGCCAGGTCGCCGCGGGCGACCATGATGCCGTCGGACGCGGCCAGGATCTCTTCGAGCACGCCCGGGCGGATGGCCTCGGCGCGCTCGATCTTGGCGATCATGCGCGGCTTGTGGTTGTGCGGCGCACCGGCCACCACGGCCAGTTGGCGCGCCATTTCCATGTCGGTGGCGTTCTTGGGGAAGCTGACCGCGACGTAGTCGGCGCCCAGCGCCATCGCGGTCTTGATGTCTTCCATGTCCTTGGCGGTCAACGCCGGGGCCGACAGCCCGCCGCCCTGGCGGTTGATGCCCTTGTTGTTGGACAGATCACCACCGATCTTGACGATGGTTTCAATCTCTTCACCCACCACGCGCTCGACCTGCAGCACGATCAGGCCGTCGTTGAGCAGCAGTAGATCACCGGGGCCGACGTCGCGCGGCAGCTCCTTGTAGTCGAGGCCGACGCGTTCCTGGTTGCCCAGTTCGCAGCGGGCGTCGAGCGTAAAGCGGTCGCCCGGTTCGAGCGTGATCTTGCCGCTTTCGAACTTACCCACGCGGATCTTCGGGCCTTGCAGGTCGGCCATGATGGCCACTTCGCGGCCCACCGAGCGTGCCACCTCACGCACAAGCTGCGCGCGGTCGATATGGTCCTGCGCGGTGCCGTGCGAGAAATTCAAGCGCACCACATCCACCCCGGCCGCAATCATGCGGGTGAGGATTTCCTGCGTGCTGGACGCAGGGCCGAGGGTGGCGACGATCTTGGTGGCGCGGGTCATGGGCGGCGGTGTCTCGTTGGTGTTGTTAGATGACGCGAAGTCAAGCGGTGAGCGCGATCAGTCCTTGGCGCGCTGCTCCAGGATTTCCACGGCCGGCAGCGTCTTGCCTTCCAGGAATTCCAGGAATGCACCCCCGCCGGTGGAGATATAGCCCACCTTGTCGGCGATGTTGTACTTGGCGATGGCAGCCAGCGTGTCGCCGCCACCTGCGATCGAGAAGCCCGACGAAGCCGCAATTGCCTCCGCCAGCACCTTGGTGCCATTGCCGAACTGGTCGAACTCGAACACGCCAACCGGGCCGTTCCACACGATGGTGCCGGCAGCCTTCAGTTGGTCGGCCAGTTGCGCGGCTGTCTTCGGGCCGATGTCGAGGATCATGTCGTCGTCCGCCACGTCCTTCACATCCTTGACGGTGGCAGCGGCGGAGGCGCTGAATTCCTTAGCGCAGACCACGTCCACGGGAATGGGCACCGACGCGCCGCGTGCGGCCATCAGGTCGATGATGGTCTTGGCGTCGCCCACCAGATCCGGCTCGGCCAGCGATTTGCCGATCTTCAGGCCCGCAGCCAGCATGAACGTGTTGGCAATGCCACCGCCCACGATCAGGTTGTCTACCTTGTCGGCCAGCGATTTGAGGATGGTCAGTTTGGTCGAGACCTTGGAGCCGGCCACGATGGCCACCAGCGGGCGCTTCGGCGCACCCAGCGCCTTGCCCAGTGCGTCCAGTTCTGCGGCCAGCAGCGGGCCAGCGCAGGCGATGGGGGCGAACTTGGCAATGCCGTGGGTGGTGGCTTCTGCGCGGTGGGCAGTGCCGAAGGCGTCGTTAACGTAGACATCGCACAGCTTGGCCATCTTCTGGGCCAGTTCATCGCTGTTCTTCTTCTCGCCCTTGTTGACGCGGCAGTTTTCCAGCAGCACGACCTGGCCGGGCGCCACATCCACGCCATCGACCCAGTTCTGCACCAGCTTCACATCACGGCCGAGCAACTCGGCCAGACGCTTGGCAACCGGTGCCAGCGAGTCTTCCGGCTTGAATTCGCCCTCGGTCGGGCGGCCCAGGTGCGAGGTGACCATCACGGCGGCGCCGGCGCCCAGGGCGGCCTGGATGGCGGGCACGGAGGCACGGATGCGGGTGTCTTCGGTGATGTCGCCGGCATCGTCTTGCGGCACGTTCAGATCAGCGCGGATGAATACGCGCTTGCCGGCAAGCTTGCCTTCGGAGATGAGATCGGACAGACGCAGGACGTGAGGCATGGCAGCAACGGAAGGAATCACGGAAAACGACGATTTTACCCGATGCGACTGGTCAAAACGTGCGTTCTTGGCAGAGGCTTCCGTGCTCCGCCGTCCTGCCGAGGCCGGTTGACTGGTGACCTAGGCCGGCAATGGCGTGCGACGGCGCAGTCGCATCCAGCCTTCAGCCGAATACAGCGCCAACCCCGCCCAGATCAGCACATAGCCGGCGACCTTGGGACCGGCGAACGGCTCGTTGTAGAGCCACACGCCCAGCAGCAGTTGCAGCGTGGGGCTGACGTATTGCAGCAGGCCCAGCAGCGACAAGGGAATGCGCCGCGCGCCCGCACCGAACAGCAACAACGGCAGCGCCGTCAGCGGGCCAGCCAGCGCCAGCAGCAGCTGCATCCCGGGCGATGCGACCAGGAACGCGTTCTGGTGCTGCGAAGCCAGCCACCCCAGATAGCCCAGCGCCAGCGGAAACAGCAGTAGCGTCTCCAGCGTCAGGCCTTCCAGCGCGCCCAGCGGCGAGGTCTTGCGCAGCAAGCCATACAGCCCAAACGAAAACGCCAGCGCCAGGGCAATCCACGGCAACGTCCCGGCCTGCCACGTCAGCCAGGCCACCCCGCAGGCGGCCAACGCCACCGACATCCACTGCACCGGCCGCAGCCGCTCGCCCAGTACGAGCAGCGCCAGCATCACGACCACCAGCGGGTTGATGAAGTAGCCAAGGCTGGCGTCGATCACATGGTCATGGTTGACGGCCCAGATGTACGTCAGCCAGTTGAGGGCCAGCAGGAGCGTGCTTGCCGCGTAGCGGCCCACCACGCGCGGCTGCTTGCGCAACGCCCACAGCCACGCCCAATGGCGCTTGGCGAGCAGGATCACCACCATCACCGCCAATGACCAGATCACCCGGTGCGAGAGGATCTCCACCGGCGACACCGCCTTGAGCAGCTTGAAGTACAGCGGAAACAGGCCCCACATCGTGTAGGCCAGGAACGCGAAGATGGCGCCGTTGCGCGTGGAAGCCGAGCCCGACATGTTCACCCCCAGAGACGCAGCACAGTGAACACCGCCATGCCGACGACGACCATGCCCAGCATGCGGCGCGTCACCACGTAGAACGCCGTGGCGACAATGCCCGCCATCAGGCGCGGGTTGGTCCAGGTGGCGTCAAAGTGGCCGTGGTTCCAGAGCAGATCGGGCAGCACGATGGCGATGAGCGCCGCAGCCGGCGCAAAACGCAACGCGTGCTGCAGGCGCGTGGGCAGCGTCATGCGGTTGCCCATCGCCAGAAACAGCGAACGCGTCAACACAGTGACCACCGTCATGCCGATGATGACCAGCCAGATTTCCAGCGCGCTCATGCGTCGTCCTCCGGTGTGGGGGCCACTGCGGCACGGCGGCGCTGCCACTGCAGGCGGGCGGCGGCCTCATCGGCAGCCAGGCCGGCGGCCATCGCACCAGTGACGGCGATCACGAGGCTCAATCGATACGGCAGCTTGAAGGCAATGAGCGCCAGCACCGCTGCCACGGCCACCGCCATCAGCGCGGCACGGCCACGAATGGTCGACACCATGACAGGAATGAGCGCCAGCGTCCCGGCCAGTGCCAGGCCCCACGCATCAGGAAACAAGCTCGCCGCCACGATGCCCAGGATGGACGACACCTGCCAGGCCACGAAATTCAGCAGGACCAAGCCCCAGTAGTAGCCCTCCTTGCCCGCCTGCGGCGCGGCCGACGGATACTGCTGGGTGAACATCACAAAGGGCAGATCGCCGTTGAATACGCCCAAAACCACCCGCCGCACGAACGGCAGATGGCCGAAATGCTGCATCAGCCCCGCGCTGAAGATGATGAAGCGCACATTGACGATGAACGCCGTTAGCAGCGCCGTCCAGATCGGCAGCCCGGCCGCCAGCAACGGCAACACCGCCAGTTGCGACGACCCGGCATACACCAGCAGCGACATGCCGATCGCCTGCGGCAAGGTCAGCACCGACTTGCTCATCGCCACGCCCGTCACCAGGCCCCAGGCAAATACGGGCACCGTGGACGGTGTGTAGGCCCGCACCCCGGCCAGGAAGCCGTCGCGCTCGGCAGCGTCAATGGCTTGCCAGCGCTGTTGCAGCGCGGCGCGCCAGCGGGCTAGCGGCATGCCGGCCTCGCAAGCGACGAATGCATCTCTTCTGAATAGGCCGGCCAAGGGCTGCCGGCAGCGCCGGAATACGCAAAGCAGCGCGGGGACGTCGGGGGCGACATGGGTGGCTCGCAGGAAACGTGCGATTATACTTTTTGTATTAAGTGTCTGCTTAACGCCCAACGGATGGCGACGGCGATACAACATCGCGCCCGCAATTCATGCCTGCCACCACGCGCCGCAACAATCGGCGTTGGCGCGCCCGCCCCCACCCCTTACAATTTCAGCTCTTTGTCGAAACTCTGGGCATTTGAGCCTGCCGCATAACAAGACATGGCTGGCCCCGGCCAGAACCCGTCGGCATTTCTCACCTCATCATGACCACGCAAACCGCACCCACGATCGAAATCGGCGCAGACGACCTGCCGCTGCACTGCCCGACCGCCAAGACGCCGACCTGGAACTACCACCCGCGCGTGTTCCTCGACATCGCCGATACGGGCGAGGCTAAGTGCCCGTACTGCGGCACCGTCTACAAGCTGGCTGCCGGCGTTGAATTGAAGGGCCACCATTGAGCCGTCTTCACCTGTTGTGCGCCGGCCGCAACGCTCGCCCGGCGAATCGATGATGCGCAAGATCCTGGTAGTCGCCCCCAACTGGATCGGCGACGCGCTGATGGCGCAGCCACTGTTTGCGCAGATCAAGGCGCGGCACCCGCGCGCGCAGATCCACGCGATCGCCCCGAAGTGGGTGGCGCCCGTGCTCGCGCGCATGCCCGAGATTGCGCGCGTGCTGCCCACCGACCTCGCGCATGGCAAGCTGCAGCTCGGCAGCCGCACCCTGTTCGCGCAGCAGCTCAAGAACGAAACGTTCGATGCGGCGTATGTGCTGCCGAATTCGTTCAAGAGCGCGCTGATTCCGTGGCTGGCCGGCATTCCGCTGCGCATTGGCTACAAGGGCGAATCGCGCCTGGGCGTGCTGAACGTGCGCTACCCCAATCCACCCAAGAGCGAGCGTCCGCCGATGGTGCAGCACTACGCGGCGCTGGCCTTCAAGCCTGGCGCCAAGCTGCCCGACACGCTGCCCGATCCCAAGTTGAATGTGGATGTGCAGCGCGTGGCCGCCACCTCGGCCAAATTCGGCATCCCCGGCAATGCGCGGCTCGTCGCCTTCTGCCCCGGTGCGGAATACGGCCCCGCCAAGCGCTGGCCCGCCGAGCACTTTGCCGAGCTTGCGCAGATGCTGCGCCGCTCGTTCCCATACGCGCAGATCATCACGCTCGGCTCCGGCAAGGACCGCGAGATGGCCGACGCCATCGTCGAGCGCGCGCCGTTTGTGCGCAACCTCTGCGGCGAGACCTCGCTGGATGAGGCAATCGACCTGCTCGCGCGATCCGAAGCCGCCATCTGCAACGACTCGGGCCTGATGCACGTGACCGCTGCTCTGGGGCGCCCGCAGGTGGCCGTATTCGGCTCCAGCGACCCGCGGCACACGCCGCCGCTGTCGCCCGCTGCGAGTATCATGTGGCTCCATCTGGAGTGCAGCCCGTGTTTTGCACGCGAATGCCCGCTGGGCCACCTGCGCTGCCTGCGCGACATCGGCCCCGAGATGGTGTTTCATGAATTGCGCCGGCTGCTGCAACCGCAGTAACAACCGCGCGCCCCTCCCCCCAACCTTCGCCCGCCATGCCACGATTTGCCCGCCTGTTCGAAGCCGCCGAGGACATCCTCGAAGCCTATCGCGATGCGCTTAAGCGCCGCGATGCCGATGGCGCGCTCAAGCTGTGGCTGGACGAAGATTCCGTGAGCTTCATCCTGCCCGACGGCCAGCGCCTGCACGGCCACGAGCAACTGCGCGGCTGCCTCGATGCGCTGGTCGAGAAAAACCCGGTGTGGATCGAATGCCTCAGCCAGCAAGTGCATTCGTCGCTAGGCGTGTCGATTTTCGAGGCGACCGAAGCGCTGCGCTTTTCGGCCACCGCCACCGAGGCTGACCTGTACGTGCACACGACCTACGTGTTGATGCAGAACCACGAAGGCTGGCGCATCGCCCACGTGCATTCCAGCCAAGCCGCTGAAGAACGCGTCGCCGCCTCCATCGCCAGCGTCTCGCACTCGCTCCATTAAGCCCGCCGCACTGGCGTGGCCGCCGTACCGTTTGATGATGCATCCGCTTCGCCACGCCGCCCCCGTTGATCCGAACCTTGGTGCCCCGCTCGCGGGGCCGTTTGAGCCGCACGCATTCCGCTCGCCGTGGTGGCTGATCGGCGGCAATGCGCAGACCATCGTGCCGGCGCGCCTCTGGCGCTTTCCGCGCATCACGTATCGGCGCGAGCGCTGGAACACCCCTGACCACGACTTCATCGACCTCGACTGGACCACGCATGATGCCGACGCGCATGCGCCGCTCGTCGTCATGTTCCACGGCCTGGAAGGCGACTCTCGCAGCCACTACGCACGGCTGCTCATGGACGCGCTTCGCGCGCGCCGCTGGCCGGGCGTGGTGCCGCACTTTCGCGGCTGCTCGGGCGAGATGAACCACGCACCGCGCATGTACCACTGCGGTGATGGGGAGGAAATTGGCTGGATTCTTGAGCGCCTCTATCGCGAGCACTGCGCGCCGCAGGGCCGCAAGCTGCTGGCCGTGGGTATCTCGTTGGGCGGCAACGCACTCCTGCGCTATCTGGGCGAATGCGGCATCAACGCGCGCTGCGTAAGCGCGGCGGCAACCGTATCCGCACCGCTGGACATGCTGGCCGGTGGTGCCGCCCTGTCCAAGGGCTTCAACATGGTCTACACGCGCATGTTCCTGCGCACGCTCAAGAGCAAGGCTAGCATCAAACTCGACCAGCACCCCGGCCTATACGACCGGGCTGCGATGCTCGCCACGCGCAACCTCGGTGAATTCGACAACCTCGTCACCGCGCCGCTGCATGGTTTCCGCGATGTGCTCGACTATTGGACGCGCGCATCGTCCAAACCCGTGCTGCGCGGCGTGCACGTACCCACGTTGGTGCTGAACGCCCGGAATGATCCGTTCCTGCCGGGCCAGCACCTGCCTGGCCCCGCCGACGTGTCGCCCGACATCGTGCTCGACCAGCCGCTGCACGGCGGCCACGTTGGCTTTCTGCTCCGCAATGAGGCTGGCCTGCGCCACCTGGCCGGCCGCGTCGATTGGATGCCCGCGCGCGTGCTGCGCTTCTTTGATGACGTGCTGGGTCGCACGCGGCACGAAGACGCCCATGGATGAGATCGTCCGCCAGGCCATGGCCAAGTGGCCCAACGTGCCGGATTGCTTCGGTTGGCTGGCGCTGGACCGCCGGGGCCAATGGCGCATGCGCAATGAATTTGCGCAGGCCAACAAGCTGTCAGGTGACCCGATCCGACATGCCCCGCTGGTCGACTTCATCGTCCGCAATTACGCGCATGACGATGCGGGCCGCTGGTTCTTTCAGAACGGGCCGCAACGCGTGTTTATCGAACTCGATTACACGCCGTGGATCGTGCGACTGATGCCCGACGGCGAAGCGCATACCTTCACAACCACCACGGGCGCCGCTTTTGCCCCCACGGGCTGCTTTGCCGATGAGCGCGGCAACGTACTGCTCTCTGGCCACGTGGCCGGGAGGGAAGCGGAAGAAACGATCGCCCTGCTACACGATCACGACCTGGAGCCGTTCTCCGCGCTGGCGCAGTGGCATGGGGAGGCATGCGGTGCCGCGCTCGGTACGCTCAATGTCGGCGCGCGCAGCTTCGATATCGAACCCATCCACAGCACGGAAGTCGCGCGGCGCTATGGGTTCATACCGCACCCCGCCGGGTAGCGCACCTTACTTCGGGAGCGCCTTCTCCTCGGCCTTTTCTTCCTTGTACTGCCGCTCCATCTGGTGCAGGCGCGCGTCGACTTCAGACAGCGTGTAGAAATCCGCATCCCCTGCATCACGCGCCAATTTGAGTTGCTCGACCGCCGAGCCCCAAGCGCCATCGCGCGCGTACTTCTCGGCCAGCGCGCGGTGCTGCTCGACACGCTTGCCCTGGTCGGCATAGGCACGGGCCAGCATGTCCCACCAGATCGATTGCGTGGTGTCTTCGCGGGCCTTGTCCTTCAGATAGGGAATCGCATCGCTCGTGCGACCGGCGGCGAGCTGCGTCTGCGCGTAGGTGATGCCGACCGCGCGTGAGAGCGGATATGCCGTCAGCGCGGCGCGCGCGAGCGTCATGGCTTCCGGCGTGCGATTGCGGGCGCGGGCCAGCTCGATGGCCGTCACGTCCAGATCCGCACTGCCGGAGGTGATGTCAGGGATGTTGCCGTACAGCCGACGCGCTTCCAGCAACGCCTGATCTGCCTCGTCCAGCCGCCCCGCCAGTTGATTGGCGACAGCGATGCCGTACCACAGCGCGGCACGCTTCTCGACGGGCGCATCCGGCGCCGACGTCAATTGCGAGCGCATCGCATTACGCACATCGAGGTAAGCGCTGGTGGACGTCTCCTGCAACACGCGGGCTCGCGCCTTGGCAAAACCGAATTCCGGCCGGCGGGGCTGACGTGGATGCGGCAGGCCGCGCGCGCGGTCTTCCATGTCGGCGATGCGCTCGCTAGTCAGCGGATGGGTGCGTGCGTAGCCGGGAATCACGCCCGTGTCGGCAATGTTGGTCACACGCTGCAGACGGCGGAAGAAGTCCGGCATGCCATCGGGGTTGTAGCCAGCGCCGGTCAGCAGCGTAAAGCCGACGCGGTCAGCCTCGCGCTCGGCGCTGCGCGAGAACGCGAGCTGGTTCGACACCGCCGCCGCCTGCCCGCCAATCGCCAGGGCCTGCGCGGCATCACCGCTCTTCGTGGCCGCCAGCCCGGCAAGCAGAATCGACGCCAGCGAAATCCACATCGACTCACCCGACTTGTCGATGCCGCGCGCAATATGCCGCTGCAACACGTGGCCGATTTCATGACCGAGCACAGAGGCCAGCTCCGATTCACTGTCCGTCGCCACCAGCGTGCCCGTATTCACGCCGATATAGCCGCCCGGCAGCGCAAACGCGTTAATGCCCGGATCGCGCACCGCAAATAGCTCAAAACTCGACGCCGACGTGCTGCCCGCCACATGCTGACGGCGCGCCGCCTCGATCAGCTTGTAGCCGATGCCGTTGAGGTAATCGGTCAGCAATGGGTCGGGCACGTAGTCCGGGTCCCGGCGAATCTGCCGCATCACCCGGTCGCCCAGGCGACGCTCCGTCTCCGGCGACAGCGCCGCCGTGGACGGATCGCCCATATCGGGCAACTCATACGTCGGCGCATCAATGACGGTCGGATCCTTCTGCAAGTACGGCGATTGCCGACCGATCTGCACGCTGCGATTCAGGTTGCTTTGCACCTGGTCGGCGGCGGCTGCAGAACCCAAATCCAGAGGGGCCGAAGCTGCCGGCGCTGAAGCCGCAGCCTGCGCCAGCGCGGGCAACGGCAGCGGGGCAAGCCACGCCGACAACAACACAGCAGCCGTCAGCTTGCGAAGGCGCGGCCGAAACATGGAAAGCGTCATACGGAAAGCAGAGAGTGCGGAATCAGCGCGGCGACATCGCCGCAAGCCGGGTGCTTGCTATCATAAAACGCTTCGCACTCTGCCCCGCAAAACGCGCTGCCACCCATGTCGCAACTCACTCACTTCGATTCCGCCGGACAAGCCCATATGGTCGACGTCGGCGACAAGGCTGTTACGCACCGCGTGGCCGTGGCTACCGGCACGATCCGCATGTTGCCCGAGACGTTTGCGCTGGTGCGCGATGGGACGGCCAAGAAAGGCGATGTGCTGGGGATTGCGCGCGTTGCGGCCATTCAAGGTTCCAAGCGCACGTCGGATTTGATTCCGCTGTGCCATCCGTTGGCGTTGACCAAGGTGGCGGTTGATTTTGCGCTGGACGAAGCGGCGAGCACTGTCCGCTGTACGGTGCGTGCTGAGACGCGCGGGCAGACTGGGGTGGAGATGGAGGCGTTGACCGCCGTCCAAGTCGGCCTGCTCACCATCTATGACATGTGCAAAGCCGTGGATCGGGGGATGGTGATTGGGGATGTGCGGTTGATGGAGAAGCGGGGGGGGAAGTCGGGGGAGTGGGTGACCCCCTGACACACAAAAAAGAGCGCTGACTAAGCGCTCTTTTTTTCCGCATTAGGTTGCAGTATTTGCCTTTGCAGGCACCCCTGTCTTTGATTGGCTACAGGGCTTAGTGTCAGTGCCTGCTCCCACGCCGGCGAAAACCCACGCTATCACATTCGTGTTCGTCGTGTTGTCGGGAGTGGCGGTGACGGTGCAGCTTCCGACCACGGCTGTTCCTGCCATATTGATGACACCCCCGTCACCCAGAGTTAGCGTCACATTTGGAGGCTCCGGAAGTTTTTCGTAGCCTGTCTGCGCAGTCAGACGACTGAGCGTATCGCATGTCCCGGTAATCGTGCCACTATTTTTTTGGGCACATTCCGCAATTGCAAGCTTCAAGGGCTGGATCTGTGTATACACATCAGCCCACTTTGAACGCGTCACGTAGTCTTGATACTGCGGGACAGCAATAGCAGCCAAGATGCCGATGATCGCAACCACGATCATCAACTCAATGAGGGTGAAGCCGCGCTGGCGCCGAAGGTTGTCTCGATATTGAACTCGCATAGATTTCTCCACAATTTATGATTTCACTTCACTCAAAACCCGAAGTGAAGCGAGATTAGTGGACAACCTTGCAAAATCGGTATCCGACAACCAATTTTTACCAGCGCGTAATCCAATTCTTAAAAAACAATCGCTGCCTGAAATTCAGAAAACTTACATTGATTTTCTTACTCAATCCGCGTTGACGAGCAGGTGCTCAGATTTCAAACGCGAGCAAAATGCCTTTAAGCTTCCAACATTGCGCTGACACAGCTGGCTCAGCAAGGCGCTTTGCGAAGCAAAATCCGCCCAGTAGTGACTGTGAAGACGCCGGACCTGAATGACGGCTTCTTCATTCTTACCTTGGAAGGCGAGCGCCAGTGCATACCGCTGGATCGTCGAGGATGCGGGGTAGAACTGCACCGCCTCCCTTTCAAGCTTCACCAGCGAGGGCGCTGTTTGTTCGGTGACAGACGCGTTCATAGCCGTGACCAGTGTTGCGTAAGGGGTAAGCAACACGGGGCCGCCTGGGTGCCCTGCCGATTCGATACGCGCGCCCGGCACGAAATAAAGCCGTTCGAGCACACGGTAATCCGCCCACAGACGAACAAGAAGCACCACCCCCAAAACGACGATCACACCCGAGAAACCCCAGGCGACGGGCGGTGAAGGAAACCGTAGCGTCTTGCTGTCGAGCAAGCCCAGAACGAAGGCGAACGGAAACAGAAAAAACACGTAGTGAAGCGGGTACTCCAGCAACGAGTGCACGACCATCACGGCAATCACGGCGGACAGGAACGCCACCGCCGGAGACCGCAGTCGCTTAGGTAGATCTAGCGCCCACCACGCAAGCGGAACCAACACCGCCAGCAAACCGGCCACGCCCGCCTTTGCCAAGAGGTCGAGCACGATGTTGTGTGCATTCATCGACATCTCGACCTGGCCGACGGTGTCTGTTTGCACATATTGATTCCATGCGTAATCGCCCCACCCACCGCCAAGCCACGGGTGTGCAAGGAAGATGTGCCAAGCATGCTTCCAGAGCAGCGGGCGCAGGCCGACGCCCTCCTGCATGCGCTGCCCCATGGAGCCAGGCAAATCGAGCGCCCAAGCGCCATTGGCGAGCGAAATCAACCAGCCCCAGCTTTGGTACGCCAGCGCAAGCAACAGCACGGGGCCGCAGAGCGCAAGCAATCGGATCAACCAAGCACGGCCCCGCGCTTCTGCGGCAAACGGTATGCCGGCCAACAGCCCGACCACCGCAATGTGGATCCAGGTCACTCGCGAGAACGTCAATGCCATGCCCAGCAGCAAGGCGAGCACGGGGACCGTCAGCAGACCGAACCACTTCCGGTGGCGCTGACCCAGAAAGAGACATGCCGCCAGTCCGAACGCGAGATACGTACCAACGTGATTGGGCTGATTCAGATTGCCCCACATGCGCCGCGCGCCGCCCGTCGGGGTCATCGAGAAAAAGGCCTCCGGCAGATTCGGCACGCGGAACACTTGCACCAGCTCAATCGCCACTGTCAGCAAGCCGCCAATGGTGACGGCGACCGCAAGGGCATCCAACACACCCGGCAGATCACGGCACCGCGCGCCTAAACCGCAGATGACGGCGGCCGCCAGCAACGCCGCGATGGCTCCGGAAGAGAAGAATGGATTGAGCGGTGGCGCAATCGCCAGTTGCAGGATCAACACTGCAATCAACGCCAAAGGCGCAAGCGCGGCTCTCGGCAGGCCAACGGCTTGGCCCCAGGTGGCGCCCAACACCGCCACGCCCAGCGCGATCCAGCATGCGGCTGCCATCCACTCGGAATAGAACGTGGGGATGGGATAGGTATGTGGCGCGACCAGGAACGGGAGCACCCAGCACGCCCCCAAGGCGAGCCAGACGGGCAACAGCAAAACGGAGAATCGGCGCATCGGTGAGATGGACTGCGAAGATGCTGAAAACGAAAAGAGCGCCCGGAGGCGCTCTTGCTAGGCGGGCTAGTTTAGCTTAGGGGCCGTTCGCCACACCAGTGTTTGCGGGCGAAGACCGCTTACTCGAAGCCGTCGATTGGTGCGTAGCCTTTGATCGTGCCTTCGGCGTCAAGCAGCGCAATCCACGTGTCCAATTGCTTCTGGCTGACCAGTGGAAGGTAGTAAAGCTGGTCGACTGACAGGCCTGTTTTCTTAGCGGCTTCGTCGACAGTGACTTGCTTGTCCTGTGGCAATTTGGCTCGCCGGACGTCAAGTTTCTTCATGCGTTGCTGTACAACGGGTCGGCTCGTTTCGTAGCTCTGCCACCAGCCGGGGCGGGCGCTGGGCCCGACACCCTGGATCGACATGTCGATGCTTTTTAAGGTTTCATCCCCATCCTTGGGGCCGCGGGTACCCACCAATACGGGGCCCGTCCACGAAAGCGCGCGAAAGTCCGGCAGCGCCTGCGGCAAATCACCAGTGTTGATCTCTGCGGCAGAAACGGCGACCAACCGATCAGTTTCAAACGCCATAATCACGGGACGTGCCAAGCTGGCACTGTGCAGGCCATACAACAAAGCGGCCAGTTGCACTAAGGCAATCAATGACAGATCCAGTGTCAATTCACGGCGAGATTTTGCGGGATTGAACAGCACACATGTCAGCAGCGGGCCGCAGACAACATCAACCCCGATCACGATCCAGAAGAGATGCTGACCACCCGACAACGCCCGAAACGGGTATGGAAACCACACCCCAAAAACGACTGCTGCCACCCCTACTGCCACCAGCGCGCTCAAGCCCAAGTGAATGCTGGCCGCTTTGACAGCTGAGCGAATTCTTGAGTGACCAATCATCGTCTATTGCGAAATTTGAGTTTTGCAACTTGCAATGAAAAAAGGATTTCGTGTGACCGAAATCCTTTTTTCCATGTTGGCAGGCTTTCGTCTGCCAACCACTCATTTAAGGCTTACGAGCGGCACTCTGCCGGAGCGTACTTCGGTGCCAGCGTTGCACCGTTCTTGGCAGTGCCAACATCAGCCTTCCCGTTTGCGTAGCAAACCCATTGAAGCGGGCTGGTCGGCGGCGTACCGGCAACCAGCTTCGCGCCATTGGAAACCGGCCACAGTTCCAATTTGTTGCCAGCGGCGGGCACCAACGTTGTCTCGTATGCAATCACCATGTGACCATCAGTGGTGGTACCGGTAATGTTAGTTACATTTTTCGTGATAGGGCCTGCGCCATTCAGTTGACACGTCCCTTTTGCGTTGCACGGCGTAGAACCATCAGCAGCCTGCGGCATACCTGCAAACAGGCCACCGTTATCGTCGAGGGTACCGTTGGCGGCATTCTCGGCCACGAGCGCCTTTTGACCGGAAGCCAAGACCAGACCCTCCGTCACTTTCGTACGAATCGTGTAGTCCTGATAAGCCGGCAGCGCGATGGCAGCCAGAATACCGATGATCGCGACCACGATCATCAGTTCGATCAGCGTGAAACCCTTCTGGACACGCTTGTTGAGTCGCATCGACTTCATGAAATCCCCCGGATTGTTTGGTTAAAGGTGATGCGGGGGAGATAGAGCATGGACCGTGCCAGCCGAAAAGTTGGGTTTGTCAGCGAAAAACTGACGCGATTCGCAGGAGGAGGCAGCCGCCACGTGACATCTTTTGACACGCATTGACGGAGTTCGTCAATTTAGTGGCACGTTCATCACAATACGGAGAGACAGTTCGATGCATGCTATGGCTCAGCGGCATTCCGCGGGAGCGTATCTGGGCTCAAGCGTTGCGTCGGCGGTCCGGTTCACCCCGTCAGGCATCTGCTTGCCCGCGGCCGAGCAGACCCACATTACTGCTGCGGGCGGTGCAGCACCTGTTGCCAGATTAGCGACAGAGGAGCCGCCGCCCGTGTATGGGGTCAACACCAATTGGTTGCTTCCCGCCCCGACCACGACGGGTGCGTAGGTAACGGTAATTTCTCCACTAGCCGGATTGATGTCGAGCGCTGCCACGTTTTTTGTCGGAGCCAGAGATGGGGCTCCAAATGCCAGACTGCTCTGCGCATTCGCAGCATTGTCAACAACAACAACCTTGGCGCGCGCAGCCAGCACCAAGCCCTCGGTAACCCGACTTCGGATGGTTTGATCCTGATACAGCGGGATCGCCAGAGCCGCCAGAATCCCAATAATGGCGACCACGATCGTCAGTTCGATCAGCGTAAAACCCCACTGCAAAGCGCGCGCGTTTGCTCGTGCACGATGCCCCTGTTCCATGTGAACTTCCCCCAAGTTGGTCTGTTATGGTTTGACCGGGGCCTAAGGCATGGACCGTGCCAAGCGACACGTGGGGTTTTCAGACGAAAACCAGCACTCCTCTGCAGGAATTTGTGCGCGAATCTGACCTTTTTTGGCGGACGCTCAGCAGATATCGTCACATTTCACTGTTCTAGTGCGCCTTCGTCGCTCACGTCTGCCGCTGCGCCAGCCAGCTCAACCATCGACCCAGCACCACTACGATCAGCGCGCCTAAAACGCCGATCACCACATCCGCATACGGCATAGCCCGCTCAAACCAAGCCGCATCCACCGGATCCGTCACCAACATGTCCCCCGCCAGATAACCCAGCAACGCCGCGCCCAACGTCACAATCACCGGAAACCGCGCCATCACCCTCACCAACAGCGTGCTACCAAAGACGATGAACGGCACCGATAACCCCAGCCCCAGCACCAACAGCAAAAACGTCGTCCCCGGCGGCCCCTTCTCCGCCGCAGCGGCCACGGCGACAACGTTATCGAGCGACATCACCAAGTCGGCAATCAAGATGGTCTGAATGGCGGGCCACAAGCCATCGCGTTGATGATGATTCGCGGCTTCTTCTTCCGCTTCGGCCAGCAGCTTCACGCCGATGTAGACCAGTAGCAGCGCGCCAATCGTTTTGAGGTACGGCAGCGCAAGCAGCTTGACGGCCAGCACCGTCAACACGATGCGCAGCACGATGGCGCCCGCGCTGCCCCAGAAGATGGCTCGCTTCTGCTGGCGCTTGGGCAGGTTGCGCGCGGCAAGGGCGATCACGACCGCGTTGTCGCCCGACAGCACGATGTTGGTGAGGATGATGGAGCCGAGCGCGAACCAGAATGCGCTGGAAGTGAGCGCCATAGTGTTCCTGAAGCTGTTCTGACTGGAGGGAATGCGCGGAAAGGTGGGCTGCTGTTTTGCTTATACACATGTCGCACCGAGATCGCACGTCGCATGATCGACAAGACGTCGACAAAACAAAAACGGGAGCCGAAGCCCCCGTTCTCGCACAACCTCAAACCTTGCCGATTACAGCATCGCCTTGAGCAGACGTGCCATTTCCGACGGGTTCTTGGTGGTCTTGATGCCGCATTCTTCCATGATGTCCAGCTTGGCCTGTGCCGTGTCGGCACCGCCCGAGATCAGCGCGCCGGCGTGGCCCATGCGCTTGCCCGGAGGCGCGGTCACGCCAGCGATGAAGCCCACCACCGGCTTCTTCATGTTGTCCTTGATCCAGTAAGCCGCGTTGGCTTCGTCCGGACCACCGATCTCACCGATCATGACCACGGCGTCCGTTTCCGGATCGTCGTTGAACATCTTCATCACGTCGATGTGCTTCAGACCGTTGATCGGGTCGCCGCCGATACCGACTGCCGACGATTGGCCCAGGCCCAGCGCGGTCAGTTGGCCCACGGCTTCGTACGTCAGCGTGCCCGAGCGCGACACCACGCCGATGCGGCCCTTGCGGTGGATGTGGCCCGGCATGATGCCGATCTTGATTTCGTCCGGCGTGATCAGGCCCGGGCAGTTCGGGCCCAGCAGCAGCGTCTTGCTGCCGGCCTTACGCATCTTGTCCTTGACCATCATCATGTCGCGCACAGGGATGCCTTCGGTGATGCAAACCACCAGATCCAGCTCGGCTTCAACAGCTTCCCAGATCGCATCAGCAGCGCCTGCGGGCGGCACGTAGATCACCGACACGGTTGCGCCGGTTTGCGCCTTGGCGTCCTTGACGGTGGCGTAGATGGGAATGCCTTCGAAGTCTTCGCCGGCCTTTTTCGGGTTCACGCCGGCCACGAAGGCGGCCTTGCCGTTGGCGTAGTCGCGGCAGCCGCGGGTGTGGAATTGCCCGGTCTTGCCGGTGATCCCCTGGGTGATGACCTTGGTGTCTTTGTTGATCAGAATGCTCATTTGCGTATCCTTTCGTCGTCCCCGCGAAGGCGGGGACCCAGTGTCGTTAAGCGGTTAGACCTGCATATAGGTCGTTCCAATATGGATTGGCGTCCTCGATCAGCTTGATCTTCCAAGCGCGGTTCCATTTCTTGATCTGCTTTTCGCGCAGGATGGCGGCTTCCGCCGACTCATGCACCTCATACCAGACCAAGTCATTCACCTCGTACCGCTTGGTGAAACCTTCCACAAAACCGCCTTTGTGCTCCCACACTCGCCGCATCAGATCTGAAGTCACGCCCACATAGAGCGTGCCGTTGCGCTGGCTGGCAAGCATGTACACAAAGTACGTTCGGTGCATCGATCAAAGACGCTGGGTCCCCGCCTGCGCGGGGACGACATACCTGTTACTTGCCAGCGGCTGCGGCCACGACCTTCTCGGCGGCCTCTGCCATCGTGTCAGCGGCGATGATGGGCAGACCCGAGTCAGCCAGCATCTTCTTGCCGAGGTCTTCGTTGGTGCCCTTCATGCGCACAACCAGCGGCACCGACAGCGACACAGCCTTCGCCGCGGCGATCACGCCTTCGGCGATCACATCGCAACGCATGATGCCGCCGAAGATGTTGACCAGGATGGCCTTCACGTCCGGGTTCTTCAGCATCAGCTTGAAGGCTTCGGTCACCTTCTCGGTGGTGGCACCGCCGCCCACGTCGAGGAAGTTGGCTGGCTCGCCGCCGAACAGCTTGATGGTGTCCATCGTGGCCATGGCCAGACCGGCGCCGTTCACCAGGCAGCCGATGTTGCCGTCCAGCGAGATGTAGGCCAGGTCAAACTTGGAGGCTTCGATTTCGGCCGGATCTTCTTCATCCAGATCGCGGTAAGCGACGATTTCCGGGTGACGGAACAGCGCGTTCGAATCAAAGTTGAACTTGGCGTCCAGCGCGATGACCTTGCCGTCGCCGGTCAGGATCAGCGGGTTGATTTCAGCTTGCGAAGCGTCAGTTTCCCAGAATGCCTTGTACAGGCCTTGCAGGGCTTGGCGAGCTTGCGCGATCGAAGCGTCCGGCACACCGATCTTGCGGGCGATGTCGTCAGCGTCAGCGTCGGTCAGGCCGGTCGACGGTTCGATGATCAGCGTGTGGATCTTTTCCGGGTGCGATTCAGCGACTTCTTCGATGTCCATGCCGCCTTCGCTCGAGGCCATCAGCGCGACCTTCTGCGACACACGGTCCACCACCAGCGACACGTACAGTTCCTTCTTGATGTCCGCGCCTTCTTCGATCAGCAGGCGCTTGACCAGCTTGCCTTCCGGGCCAGTCTGGTGCGTCACCAGGGTCATGCCCAGGATGCTGCTGGCGTATTCCTTGACCTGATCCAGGCTCTTGGCGACCTTCACGCCGCCGCCCTTGCCACGGCCGCCCGCATGAATCTGTGCCTTCACGACCCACACCGGGCCGCCCAGGGTTTCAGCAGCCTTGGTGGCCTCTTCGACCGAGAAGGCCGGAATGCCGCGCGGAACCGGCACATTGTATTTGCGCAGGATTTCCTTGCCTTGGTACTCATGGATATTCATGCGTGTTTCCTTTGCTAGGCAGAGTGAGTGTGATGAATGTTGAGGTCGAAAAAATGCATGCGAGCGGCACAGCCCCGTCAGGACGACGGTTCCGGCGACGGCTCGGTAGCTGGCGGTAGGATCTTGGCTTCGGGCTGGTAAGCGAACCAGCGCGGGTAATGCTTGCGGACCACCTCGCCCTCGAAGTGCAGAGCATGGCAGCCGTGGAGTTGGTAAGGCGGCGTCTCGCCAGGCTCGATCGGCCGGTGGTCGTTGGAGTTGTCGCGCACCGGAAAGACATCGCCCGCAAAGGCCTGGATGGCAGCGGTCGGCAGCACCCCGCACAACTCTGTCAGGTGCGTACACCCCGCCACGCCGCCGAGTCTCTCACGCGAGGCCTTTCGGAAACCCTTCATCAGGTTCAGGCCGATGAGCTTGCGATAGGCCGAGCCGATCGTGTCGCAATGCGTCGGATACGGCACCCAATCGGAACAGGCCTCGGCATCGACGACGTTCATGCGGGTATCGATGGTCACGCGCAGCCACAGGTCGTGGAGCGGCTGGCCTTCCGGGCGAACGTTGCCGCCCGCAAGCGCGATGTCACGCGGCTTGGCATCGGTCAGGCGTGCTTCGATGTCCCACAGACCGTCTTCCCGCAAATAGGCCTCCACCGTGATGGCACGGCGGTGACGCATGGCGCGCGGGACGGGGGCAGACAAAGGCATGAACCAGACAGACCGATAGGACCGATGGAGGGAGGCGCGCAAATGTGCCGCGCAACACCTGTAGAACGTGCATGGCTGCGCAGTCGCCGCCACTCACGAGCACAACCGCCCTGCCACGGTAGTAGAGAGCGATATCGAAGCCTTGGATTTTAACACGTCGTTACGACCGAACCGGGTCAGTTGCTGCAATGCGGCAGCCGCACGGTGGCAACAACCTCCAACAGCGCCACTCACAGAATCGGCGCGCAAACGTATTGTCCGCTCAGATTGTCGCGAGATCAGCGACGTTCAAGCCGGATCGTCGTCGTCACCGAGCAATTCATCCGCCCCAGCAATGATGCGTGACACCACCGAACGGGGGAAACCACGCGCCATCATGTAGCGGACTTGCTTGGCACGCTCGGCCAAGTCCACAGGCGGGCGGCCGAAGCGCTTGTCCCACAACGCCTTGGCGCGGGCGGCCTCGGTGCTCTGCAGTTGGACCTTGACGTCGCTGAGCGTTTCTTCGCTGAGTTGGTGCGTTTTCAGTTCCTGCATCAGCCGTGCAGTGCCGTAGCGGCCAGCGCGGCGGTGTACGACGCTTTCAGCAAAGCGCGTGTTGGAGAGCCAGTTCTCACCCTCCAGCCAATCCAGCAACGCGTCCACTTCTTCCGCAGATTCGGCATGCGGCGCCAGCTTGCGCCGCAGCTCAGTGCGGCTGTGCTCACGCCGGGACAGATAACCCAGCGCGCGAGCCTTGAGTGATAACGGTTGACGCGGCAACGGCATGCGGTTTTACGCCCCAAAGAAAAACGCCCACCGTTGGGGGACGGCGGGCGTATGAAGCTCGATAGAGCCGCCGATCTGCGCCGACGGCCAACCCAATTACTTTTCCTCGACTGTCTCGGCGGCCACCACGACAGCATCCATCGGCGTCACGCCCAGGACTTCTCGGACCTTGTTCTCGATCTCGCGTGCCAAGTCGGGGTTCTCGCGCAGGTATTCGCGGCAGTTGTCGCGACCCTGGCCGATGCGCTCGCCGCCGTAGCTGTACCAGGCGCCGGACTTCTCGACCACCTTGGCTTCCACGCCCAGGTCGATGATTTCGCCCTCGCGCGACACGCCCTGGCCGTAGAGGATGTCGAAGATGGCTTCGCGGAACGGCGGCGCCACCTTGTTCTTGACGACCTTGACCTTGGTTTCGTTGCCGACCACGTCGTCGCCCTTCTTGATCGAGCCGATGCGTCGGATGTCCAGGCGCACCGAGGCGTAGAACTTCAGCGCGTTACCACCCGTGGTGGTTTCCGGCGAACCGAACATCACGCCGATCTTCATGCGGATCTGGTTGATGAAGATGACCATGCAGTTGGTCTTCTTGATGGTGCCGGTCAGCTTACGCAGCGCTTGGCTCATCAGGCGGGCTTGCAGGCCAGGCAGCGCGTCGCCCATTTCACCTTCGATTTCTGCCTTCGGCACCAGCGCGGCCACCGAGTCGATCACGATCAGGTCGACCGAACCCGAGCGCACCAGCGCGTCGGCAATTTCCAGCGCCTGCTCGCCCGTGTCCGGCTGGGAGATCAACAGATCCGGCACGCTCACGCCGATCTTGTCTGCGTAAGTGACGTCAAGCGCATGCTCCGCATCGATGAACGCGCAGGTGCCACCCAGCTTCTGCATCTCGGCCACGACCTGCAGCGTCAGCGTGGTCTTACCCGACGATTCCGGGCCGTAGATTTCGATCACGCGGCCACGCGGCAGGCCGCCAACGCCCAGGGCCACGTCCAGCCCGAGCGAGCCGGTGGACACAACCTGGACCGGCTCCACCTCGGCGTCGCCCATCTTCATGATGGAGCCCTTGCCAAACTGCTTTTCGATCTGCGCGAGCGCGGCAGCGAGCGCCTTCTGCTTTTCTGCGCTCATCGTGGCTGCCTTCTTGCCGTCTTCCATGGTCGTCCTTCGTGCAAATTGGTGTATAAATGGGCCGCAAGGGCTTGCGATTCCAGCGGTTGCCTGCAACAACGGGCCGCGAGGTGATCGCTCTGAAACGGCCCAATTCCATGACTTTAGCGCCGCCAAGACTACAGCACCGCGAATTCGGAGTACTGTATAAAAAACCAGTGGTTTTGACAAGTCTCCAATACGAATGTCGCGCAAAAACCATGTAGCGGGCGGGATGGGCGAGTTAGAGACTCGCCCGAGCATCGCGGGGAGACACGCATGCGCATTCTGATTGCCGAAGACGATGCCACCTTGGCCGATGGGCTTACACGCTCGCTGCGCCAGGCCGGCTATGCCGTCGACCAAGCCTCTGACGGGGCCACCGCCGATGCTGCGCTCTCCGCGCAGACGGCCCAGACCTATGACCTGCTGATCCTCGATGTGGGCCTGCCGCGCATGTCGGGGCTTGAGGTGCTCAAGCGTCTGCGCTCGCGCGGCGCGATGCTGCCGGTGCTGATCCTGACCGCCGCCGACAGTGTGGAAGAGCGCGTCAAGGGCCTGGACCTCGGCGCCGACGATTACATGGCCAAGCCATTCGCGCTCTCTGAGTTGGAAGCACGCGTGCGGGCGCTGGTGCGGCGCGGCGCAGGCGGCGGGGCCACGCTGATCCGCCATGGGCCGTTGGCGTTTGATCAGGTCGGGCGCATTGCCTATATCCATGACCAGTTGGTCGAATTGTCGGCGCGGGAGATCGGGCTGCTGGAGATCCTGCTCGCCCGCGTGGGCCGGTTGGTATCGAAAGAGCAGTTGGTCGACCACCTGTGCGGCTGGGGCGAGGAAGTGAGCAACAACGCCATCGAGGTCTACATCCACCGCCTGCGCAAGAAGATCGAGGTGGACGGTATCCGCATCGCCACCGTGCGCGGGCTCGGGTATTGCCTGGAACGCGCGGCCGCCTCGACCCCTGCTGCAACCGCCGCCCATGGGTGATCGGTTGGCCTGGCCGTGGCGCCGTCCTCGCGCAACGCGGCCGGACCCTGCCAGCGTGGCGCCCCAGGCGGACGACCGCGACCTCGCCGATACCCTGCCCCACCTCGAAGACGACGCCACCCGGCCCGTCGCGCGCTCGCTCTTCGGCGAGATTCTCGACTGGATGCTCGCGCCGCTGCTGCTGCTCTGGCCGATGAGCATTGCGGTGACGTATCTGGTGGCCAAGTCGATTGCGAACGCGCCGTACGACCGCGCGCTGGAATCGAGCGCCATCGTGCTCAGCCAGCAACTGCGCGAAGTGAATGGGCGCGTGACACTGCAATTGCCGATTTCCGCGCGGGAAATTCTGCGTGCGGACGAGACCGACAACATCTATTACCAAGTGCTCGGCACCAGCGGCGAGTTCGTCTCCGGGGACCGCGACCTGCCGCTGCCGCCCGAGGAAGACACTGGCGCCGGTGGCCTCGTGCAGCTGCGCGACGATCGCATCCATGGTGCGGACATCCGCGTTGCATATACGTATGTGCAGCGGCCCGGGGTCGACGGCGGCAAGCCGGCGCTCGTGCAGGTGGCAGAGACGCTCGACAAGCGCGCACAACTGGCCAACGAAATCATCAAGGGCGTGATCCTGCCGCAGTTCGTGATCCTGCCGCTGGCTGTCATCCTCGTCTGGTTCGGGCTCACGCGCGGGCTGGCGCCGCTCAACGCAATCCAAGAGCGTATTCGCGCGCGCAACCCGGGCGACACAAGCCCGATCGACGAAGGTGCTGCGCCGCAGGAACTCACGCCGCTGGTGGCGTCATTCAACGATCTGCTGGGGCGGCTGGAGCAATCGGTGCAGACACAAAAGCGCTTCATTGCCGATGCGGCACACCAGATGAAGACGCCGCTGGCCGGCCTGCGCATGCAAGCCGAGTTGGCCCAGCGTGAACAATCGCCGGACGAACTGCGCCGAACACTCGCGCACATCGCCGACAGTTCGGACCGCACCGCGCACCTCGTCAAGCAACTGCTCTCGCTCGCGCGCATGGAGAACATGGGCGCGAACGACGGCCTGGTGCCGCTGGACATCTGCGCGCTGTCGCGCCAGGTGGTGGCGGATTGGCTGCCCAAGGCATGGGCCAAGCAGATCGACCTCGGCTTCGAGGAGCCCGGCCCGCCGGTCATGACGCCCGGCAACGCGACGATGCTCGCCGAGATGCTCAACAACCTGCTCGACAACGCGATCCGCTACACGCCCAACGGCGGGCACATCACAGTGCGCATCACCACAGCGCCGTTCGAGCCGTTCGTCTTCATCGACGTGGACGACACGGGCCCGGGCATTCCCGTGGCCGAGCGGGAACGCGTCATGCAGCGCTTCTATCGCATCCTCGGTACGCAAGCGGAAGGCAGCGGTCTGGGCTTGGCCATCGTCCGTGAAATCGTGCAGCAGCATGGCGGCGATATCGAGGTGCTCGATAACGTCTACCAAACGTCGCCACGGCGGGCGGGCGCGCGTTTTCGCATCACGCTGCACCGCTGCGCGCCGGATGAAGAGCCGAGCGCATGAGCATCACGCCCGGCACCCCAGCACGCCGACGCTGGATGACCAACATGCGCTGGATTGCCGCGCTGCTGGGCGTGTGGTTTGTGGTGACGTTTGTTGTGGCGTTCTTCGCGCGCGATTTGTCGATGCACATTTTCGGCTGGCCCTTCGCGTATTGGGTGGCGAGCCAAGGGGCGCCCATCGTCTACGTGCTGATCACGGTGCTGTATGCGTGGCGCACCAATCGCGCGGCCACCGCCGAGGAAGACGCAGAGGCTGCGCAGGCAACACGCCCCTCCGAATCGTCGCCGCCACCCTCCATCTGATCCACCGTCAAGCCACACCCAGGTGGCGGAGTTTGACGAACGCCAGCGCGGCCATCACCGCATCGTTGAGCGCATCATGTGCATCCCAGGTCGGGAGTGCCAACTCGCGCATCAGGGTCGCGAAACGCAGGTCGAGATCGGGATCGCCTTGTTGCCGATACGGCGGCAATTGCCGGAACTGGTAGTCGTAATACAGCGCGGAGACTTCAATCTTGGGTTGCGGCAGGCCAATGCCCAGCATGTGCACCAGCACGCGATTGAGCATCGCCACATCGAACTCCAGGTAGTAGCCCACCAGCGGCCGACTGCCGATGAAGTGCAGCAGCGTGTGGATGGCCTGCTCGATCGGCACCCCTTCTTCCAAATCGCGCTTGCGCAAGCGATGCACACGGATGCTGTCTGCGCCCACATCGCACTGCGGCTTGATGAGCAACTCCAGGCGCTCGCTCGTCAGGATGCGGTGACCCACGATGCGGACCGCGCCGATGGAGATGATCTCGTCGGTGCGCACGTTCAGGCCGGTGGTTTCGCAATCGAGTGCGACCCATTCGTCGGCAGGCGGCGGGTCAAGCAGGAAGCGGAATGCGGGATCACGCAGCTTGCGCAACAGGCGCCGCCTTTGCAGCGCATCTCGCCAGCCGGAGAACAGCGTCATCATGATGGCAGGCGTGCGGTTACAGCCATTCGGTCCGCCAGCGCTGCCGCAGCACCGCCTTGAAGCGCTTGACCGCGCTCAGCGCATCCTTGAGCAGATCCCGCTCCAACGATGACAGGCGCGACAGATGCACATCACCCGACACCGGCTGATGCGCGTCGATTTCTGCCAACCCCGCCTTGAGCCGCAACGCCATCAGGAAGTGCAGGCTTTCACGTAGTTCATTGGCCATCTGCGCGTCAATCGCCTGCATGCGTATCAACGCTTCCAGCCGCGGCACGGTGCCGGTTTCATCGAGCACGTGGTGAGCGAGCGCGAGGCTGCGCACGCCGTGAACAATAGGGAAGATGCCTTCCTTCTTCACATCGAGCACCGGATCAAAGTCTCCCAATCCGAGCAGGCGATCGCGCCAGCCCGGGGCCGTGCTGAAGACTTCAATGGCAGAGGCAAAACGGCCGAGCACGGCGTCGTTGTCGAGCGTCATGTCCAGCAAGGTGCGACGCAGATGCTTGAGCAAGGTGGCGTCGCCGCACACGGCGTGCGCGTCAAAGAAGATCGCCAGCTGCATCAGGCCTTCCGGGCTTGGCAGGATCAACCATTCACGGATACGCCGGGCGAAATCACTTGCGCTCATGCACCACTCGGGCCGGCTGAGCATGATGCCGCCCGGGCACGGTGGATACCCAAACGCGGCGAGTGCACCAGAGAAACGCTCGACGATACGCTGCAGGTCCACCGGCGGCACATAGCCATCGCGCAGCACCAGGGCGTTGTCCTGATCGGTCTTGAGCAGTTGCTCACCCCTGCCCTCGCTGCCCATGACGAACAGGCAACTGTTGGCGACAAGGTCCGGCGGCGCAATCATCTGCCACGCGCGCTCAAACAAACGTGCGTTGATTTCGCGCACGAGGTGGGCGATGTGGTCCACACGCGAGCCGCCGCGCAGGAGCAGCGCCACCATCCGCGTGATCTGTGCCGCCACCTGCGCGAGGGCGTCCAGATCCTGCGCCAGGTTGATCTGCACGGTCAGCAGATACGAGTGGTTGGCCAGGAAGCTGAACACATCCAGCGATTCCAGCAGGCCGACAATCGCATCATCACGCGTGACGACGAGGCGGTGAACGCGATGGCGCAGCATCAGCGTCAGCGCATCGCCAATCTGCGCGGAAACCGGCACGGTAATCAGCGAAAACTGGCTCATCTGCCCGACCGGCAAACGATCGAGCGGCGTGCCCTGCAGGATCGCGCGCTGCAGGGAACTGCGTGTGAAGATACCCACCCGGGGCGGGCTGCTGGCGCTGTCGCGCACCAGCACATTGGACGTGTTATGCGCCTGGAAGCGCTTGACCACAGAGACAACGTCCGTGTCCGCATCGACAAAATGGGCGGGCCGGATAAACGCATCACTCACGCGGGACACCGCCAGTGACTGCATCGTTTCCAGACTCTGCCGCTGTGCGATGGCGCTGAGCTTGCTGCCGAGGTCTGAGAACAGCAACGCGCCAAACGTGGCATTGGCGGCAATGAGGTCGCGCACCGCCTGGCGCGCGATTTGATACGCGACGACTTCTTCGGTAGCGACGAAGCGGCTGCTGGCTTTGCCCGCCACCAAGGCGCGGCCGTCGAAGCAATCGTCGGGGCCGTAGGTGGCGACCAGTTCGTCGCCGTCGTATTGGGCGACGCCGCCTTTGATGATCACGAACAGATGCAGCGGTGCCGCACCCACATCCAGAATGACGTCGCCTTCTGGGTAATAGCCGATGTCGACGGCATCATGCACCAGACGCTGTTCGTCCTGGCTCAGGCAATCGAATGGCCAGACGGAGAAGTTGAACGTACTGGGCATGGTGGCTGCTGAGGGCGAGCGATGCGATGCATCGCCCTCCCCCATTCAGCGGGCCGTGCTCACTCAGTGACCCGATGCGCCGGCAGCGCCAAGGCCTGTTTCCGAACGCACCTGCTGCGCGGCGAACGAGGCCTTCTCGTTCTTGGCGCGCATGCTGGTGTCCAGTACCGAGAAGAGCCACACGCCAACGAAGCCGATCGTCATCGAGAACAGCGCCGGCGAGGTGTACGGGAACCACGCCGAGCCCTTCGGATAACCAAGCGTCGCCTCCCACACCGACGGCGAAACAATCGTCAGTCCCACCGACGAGATCAGTCCCAGGAAGCCGCCGATGACCGCGCCACGCGTGGTACAGCCCTTCCACAGCATCGACAGGAACAGCACCGGGAAATTGGCCGACGCCGCCACCGCAAATGCCAGCGACACCATGAACGCGATGTTCTGCTTCTCAAACGCAATGCCCAGGAGCACGGCGACCACACCCAGCACCAGCGTGGTGATGCGCGAGACCTTCAACTCATCAGCGCTGTTGGCCTTGCCGTGCTTGAACACCGTGGCATACAAGTCATGCGACACCGCCGAAGCGCCCGACAGCGTGAGCCCCGCCACCACCGCCAGAATCGTGGCAAAGGCCACGGCCGAGATAAAGCCGTAGAACACATCGCCGCCCACCGACTTGGCCACCAGCACTGCCGCCATGTTGGCCGTGCCCGCACCGCCCTTGATCACACCCTTGGCCACATCGGACAGCTCCGGGTTGGTCAGCACCAGCGTGATTGCACCAAAGCCGATGATGAAGATCAGGACGTAGAAGTAGCCGATCCAGGTCGTAGCCCAGAACACGGATTTACGCGCTTCCTTGGCGTCCGGCACCGTGAAGAAACGCATCAGGATGTGCGGCAACCCAGCGGTGCCGAACATCAGCGCCATGCCGAAGGAGATTGCCGAAATCGGGTCCTTGATAAAGCCGCCCGGCGACATCACCGACAGGCCGATCTTGGCCGCCTCGTCAGGGGATTTGCCAGCGTTGGCGGCAATCGCCGTCTTCACTTCAACCGCCTTGGCGAACAGCGCCTCCGGGCTGAAGCCGTACTGCGCCAGCACCATGATCGCCATGAACGTCACGCCCGCCAGCAACAGGCAGGCCTTGATGATCTGGACCCACGTCGTCGCCGTCATGCCGCCAAACAGCACGTAGACCATCATCAGCGCACCGACGATGACCACGGCAATCCAGTAGTCCAGACCAAACAGCAGCTTGATGAGTTGCCCGGCACCGACCATCTGCGCGATCAGGTAGAAGGCCACCACGACCAGCGTACCGATGGCGGCAAAGCTGCGGATCGGCCCTTGCTGGAACCGGTAGCCGGCCACATCGGCAAAGGTGAACTTGCCCAGGTTGCGGAGCCGTTCGGCCATCAGGAAGGTGATGATGGGCCAGCCGACCAGAAAGCCGATCGAGTAGATCAGCCCGTCGTAACCCGAAGTCATGACGGCCGCGGAAATGCCCAGGAACGAGGCCGCCGACATGTAGTCGCCCGAGATGGCCAGGCCATTCTGGAAGCCGGTGATGCCGCCACCGGCCGTGTAGAAATCCGCCGCCGAGCGCGTGCGTGATGCCGCCCATTTGGTGATCCACAACGTGCCCGCCACGAACAGCGCAAACAGCACGATGGCGGTGGTGTTGGTAGCCTGTTTGGCGGTCTGTCCAACATCGCCACCCGCGGCAAACACCGCACCACAAGCGCCAGCGGCGAGCAGCGCCGCCAGCATCATCGAAACAGGCTTCTTCATTTGGCGATGTCCTTCAGGATGTCCTGCGTCAGTTGGTCGTATTCGCTATTCGCGCGGCGCACGTAGATGCCGGTGATGACGATGGTGAACACGATCACCGCCATGCCCACCGGCACGCCCACGCTCATCACGCCAGCGCCCAGGGGCTTGGCGAGAAACGGCTTGTCGAATGCGATCAGCGCGATGTAGCCGTAGTACACGACCAGCATCAGCACCGTCAGAACGAGGCCGAGCTTGTTGCGCCGCTGCTTGAGCTGCGCATATTTCGGGTGCGCCTCGATTTTTCCTACCAATGAATCCTGCATCGCCTGTCTCCTCTGTCTCTCTTGGAACGAGTGCGCCGATTCTTATTGGCGAAACTGACTGAACTCTTACTCGACCGCTCTCTGGCGGCTTTTCAGCGATAGTGGTTTTCCCTAGCGATGCGGGCAGCCTGATCGCCCGCTGCAGCGCTGCGCTGGTTGAGATTGCGCGAGCGAGCGACATCAGCAGCGCGCTGTTTTTGTGCGTATGCACATTGGCGACGCTCTCAATGGCCTTGTGGCACGCGGCGCGTTTGGGTTGTTTTGGATGATGCAACGCACTAGACGCAGTGGCGCACCCGCAGCGCCCTCACGCGTGCTTGAAATACCCAAGTCTTTGATTTTGTTGGGATCACGGCACGTTCGCGGCGCGCCCCGCGCACATCCATTTGTCAGAACGCCGTAAGTTTCGCTTTCCACAATCGTTCACAGTTCTGCGGGCGACCGTGTTGCGTTGTCATGTCCATGCCCAGCGGGATGATCCAAAAAATCAGGAGACAACATGGCAACCGCACAAAGTGCACCGAATGCGCCCGCCGGGCGCATGCAGCCCGCGCCCATGACACGAGAGGAGAAGAAAGTCATCTTCGCCTCGTCACTGGGGACGGTGTTCGAGTGGTACGACTTCTATCTCTACGGGTCGCTGGCCGCCATCATCGCCAAGCAGTTCTTCTCGGGGCTGGACCCGACGGCGGCGTTCATCTTTGCGCTGCTGGCCTTTGCAGCGGGCTTTCTGGTGCGCCCGTTCGGCGCGCTGGTGTTCGGCCGCCTGGGCGACATGATCGGGCGCAAGTACACGTTCCTGATCACCATCGTCATCATGGGCACGTCGACGTTCATCGTCGGTCTGCTGCCGTCGTACGGCACGATTGGCGTGGCCGCGCCGGTCATCCTGATCGCCTTGCGCATGCTGCAGGGCTTGGCACTGGGCGGTGAGTACGGCGGCGCTGCCACGTATGTGGCCGAACACGCCCCGCACGGCCGCCGTGGTGCCTACACCTCGTGGATCCAGACGACCGCCACGTTGGGCCTGTTTCTCTCGCTGATCGTCATCCTGGTGGTGCGTGAACTGACCGGCAAGGCGTTCGACGATTGGGGCTGGCGCATCCCGTTCCTGGTGTCGATCCTGCTGCTCGCCACCTCGGTGTACATCCGCCTGTCGATGAGCGAATCGCCGGCGTTCCAGAAGATGAAGGCGGAGGGCAAGACATCCAAAGCCCCGCTGACGGAATCCTTCGGCCAATGGCGCAACCTGAAGATCGTGATCCTGGCGCTGATCGGCCTGACCGCGGGCCAGGCTGTGGTGTGGTACACGGGCCAGTTCTACGCGCTGTTCTTCCTCACGCAAGTGCTGAAGGTCGACGCGTTCACGGCCAACGTGCTGATTGCAGTGGCGCTGGCCATCGGCACGCCGTTCTTCGTGTTCTTCGGCTCGCTGTCGGACCGCGTGGGCCGCAAGTGGATCATCATGGGCGGCTGCCTGCTGGCCGTGCTGACGTACTTCCCGCTGTTCAAGGCGCTCACGCACTATGCCAACCCGGCACTGGAGCGCGCGCAACAAACGGCGCAGATCGTCGTCAAGGCCGACCCGAAGGAGTGCTCGTTCCAGGGCAGCCCGATCGCCCGGGAAGTGGATTTCCGCTCGTCATGCGACATCGCCAAGCGCACGCTGGCGCAGTCGTCGGCCAGCTATGAATCCGAAGATGCCCCCGCCGGCACCATCGCCTCGGTGACGATCGCCGGCAAGGAAATCGCCTCGCTCAACGCCACCCGCACCGCCGACGGTCAAGCCTTCGACGCCGACAGCAAGACCAAGATCGCCGACTTTAAGAAACAGGTGGCGGAATCGCTCAAGGCAGCCAACTACCCGACCAAGGCCGACCCGGCCCAGATGAACACGGTCATGGTGCTGGTCATCCTGGTGATCCTGGTGATCTACGTGACCATGGTCTACGGGCCAATCGCGGCGATGCTGGTGGAGCTGTTCCCGACGCGCATCCGGTACTCGTCGATGTCGCTGCCGTATCACATCGGCAACGGCTGGTTCGGGGGGCTGCTGCCGACCATCTCGTTCGCCCTCGTGGCGCAGAACGGCAATATCTATCACGGCCTGTGGTACCCGATCTGGATCGCAGCCATCACCTTCGTGATCGGCGCGCTGTTCGTTCGGGAGACCAAGGATGTGGATATTTATCGCAACGATTGACGAAGGGGGTTGACACATTCTCAGAAACCGGTAGAATCCCGCTTCTTCGGCGAATTAGCTCAGTCGGTTAGAGCGACGGAATCATAATCCGCAGGTCCGGGGTTCGAGTCCCTGATTCGCCACCAAATACCAAAAAGCCCTGCTTCGGCAGGGCT